>Ga0209426_1000018_pt1 | contig 397726 bp, 448 predicted proteins | sample Deesub1362B_J571_FD_187697 | JGI IMG/M metagenome (GOLD analysis project Ga0209426, IMG submission 187697) | Deep oceanic, basalt-hosted subsurface ecosystem from Juan de Fuca Ridge flank, Pacific Ocean, CORK Borehole 1362B_J2.571 (SPAdes)... ...
AAGAGATATCTCACCACCACCAGTGAGCAGCGAAACAGAGTTCGTGAAAGGAGTGGGTAAAATTAACGATAAACTCCTAATCCTGATCGATATCAATAAAATGATGCCAAATACCGAAAAAATGGAAGTGCCACAGATGAGCGTGTAGCTGTTAATCCAAGGGTGAGTGACTCTATCAACTGTAGCGCTGCTTCGCTGGTCCTACGTCAGGGAAACCCTCCCGCTGCCCTGTGCCTGCGAGCTTTGTCATCTCCTCCGGCGAGAAAAGCATCCTCACAAGATTACGGGCATGCTCTCTGGCACGATTCTTGCACAGTTCGACTAGCTCAGCTTCGCTTTTCGCCTCGTCTTCATGCACAAAGACCTCAAGGATGTGCTTATTTGTCATAAGCTGCGCCAGCATTATCCCTTGGCTAGCGACCTGCGCTGAAATTTTGTCCTTTGGATCAGGGCCTGGCATTCCCAGCGCTATGCACGCCTCGCAGCCTTCTTCCTCGATAAGAATCTTGCAGGCTACGGCTAGGTCTTTAATGCCCGGCACGGTTCTGCGTATAACCTTTATCCTAGTGGTCAGGCTCTTAATCTCGTCGATTGCCTCCTTTCCCATATCCACCCGCGCGAAGGTTGTATCAACCACACCCACTTTAATCATCTGTTACCACCACTCCTGGTGTAGAAGAGGAGGAGCATCCCAATGCCTATTGCAGCAGTTGCACCCCAGAAAACTGTAAGAGGGTCGAGGATTACCCAGGAAGGCTGCACAATGCTTAGCGCAATTGCCACTATGCCGAGATGCACCAGCGTTGAGCCAACACGCTTTTTGTACCCGACGCTGAGGAAGTGAAGCTCCTTCCCCGCCAGGGTTAAAGCGAACACGCTAGCTTGTAAAGCTAAAGCGAAGGCGAGCACAATGCCGAGCGCAAGCCTGTAGTCTTTAAGGTAGACCACAAACGCTGCTGCCAGCAGCAGGGCTGAGAGGGGAATTAAATACCTCTCAGGCACTATGCGCTTGGGTATGCAGATGGCGAGTATCAGAATAAAGGCGACAGCGAAGGGAAAAGCGAGGCGGTCCATCTTCTGCATGAAATTGAGGTAAGCCATGGAATACGCGAAGGCTGGGTCTGCTCTAGACTTCATCGCATAGTCGTATATTCCGTAGAGTGAGACCACACCCAGTGCTAGAAGCGTCGCCACCGCTGCCATGGTAAGAGGCTTATCGAAGCCCATGATAAGTAAGAGGAGGGCAGTCTTTAAATATTTAGCTGCTCTATCATAAAGGGTGAACTATTACGACTTCCTGTCCTTCAAGGAAGAGGCTCTGAAGTATTACCCTCCATTGGTCTACATTGCCCTTGGTATAGGTATACTTGCCTCCGTCTTCTCCGCTCTCTACATCTGGAGGAGGGAAGAGAGGTACGAGAAGCTTGCCTTCTACGCAGCCCTCGCGCTTACTGCAGAGCTTACTCTACTCTATACTTTGCTGGTGAGGTACCACTTAGGCTTAGCCGGCATCTCCTATCTTAATCCCTTTGAGGGTGGTCGCTTCAGTATACTTCTCCCCTTCTGGGTGGAAAAAGAGCGCCTTCTATTCTGGCTGTGGGTCTATGCGTTCATGGTGCTATATGCATGGAGATACAGAGCAAAGACTCTCGCCTCTGCTTTAAACTTCGGCTCTCTCGCCTTCCTAATCGCGATTTTCTTCACAGGCAGAGAAGAACCTCTGCCAGAGATGGCTCAGCTTATAGAGCAGTATCTCCTCTGGGAGCTTCATCCTTTCAGGGCGCCTGTTGAGCTTTTCCGCTCTCTTATAGGCAAGTACTACCTGTACTCCACCTGGTACATGTGGCTCCACCCGCCCATGATATTCATCGCCTACGCCGCCTTTACTGTGAACTTCTTCGCCTGCATAGCGATGCTTCTAAAGAAAGAGGAGATATACGACAGCATCGCCTATGCGTATGCAAAGTTTGGGTACGTGCTGCTCACAATAGGCATGCTTATAGGCTACCCCTGGGCGCTTGAGGCTTGGCAGGGTCAGAGCTGGTGGTGGTCGCCTATAATAAGCGCTTCCTTCATGCTCTGGTTCTTTTACTCTGCCTACCTGCACGCGAGACTCTACATTAAAGATGAAAAAATGTGGCGCGTAACGGCAATTCTGGGAATAATGGGCTACCTGAGCGTGATATTCGCCTACCTAGTAATCTTTCTCCTGCCAGGAGTGCACGCTTACGTTTAGTGCAGCTTTTTAGTCAGTTTCATTACAAAGCCAACAAAAACCACCAGAAGCCCCAAGCTAACAAAGAAATCCCCCTTGTATCCCAGCCAGCTTAGCACCAGCCCAAGGGCGATACTTGCCACACCGTAATCAATAAGTTTTGTCGCATCCATTTTTATCTTCTTTGTGTGTTCTTATGGTGAACATCACTACTATTTCTCAAGTTTTTCGTTGGATTCACCCTTTTATATATGCCTAACTTTTATAGCTTATATAATCTTGGTTCGAATAACGCACTATATTTTCTCGAATTTTGTCACCATTGCGTATGTTTAGAAGAGTGTACCAGAGACGGAAAAATGAGCGGAGGTCTTTCAGTCTTCTAAAAACTAATGAACTTTAATTTGCTGACAAAATAATGCGGGGGAAGGGATTCAGAACCAAACTTCAGAAAGTTTGATCATCAGATTGCGGTATCTTGCGATACCGCTATGTTTCCATAATGTTTTTCCTTCTATCCTTGTGGGGGGTTGGGTATACCTAAGGGAAGGGGGCTCTCCCCCTTCCCTGGAGATGCGGGGGAAGGGATTTGAACCCTCGCAGGCTCTACGCCAACAGGTCCTAAGCCTGTCTCCTTTGACCGGGCTCGGACACCCCCGCAAAGATTAAAAAGAAAGAGATTACCTCTGCTGGAGCTTTCTCTTTCTTCTTCTCTCCTTCAGCTTTTTCTTTCGGGTTTTCCACCGGCATTTTCCACGCTTCTTCCATTTTCTTGACGAATGCTTACCTGCCATTAAACTCCTCCTTGATGATTATGGTTCCTTTAATGAGGATTACTCACGAGGTAAACTTTTCCAAAATAACTTAATTGATTACATGACGCGTTTCCTTGGTGTTTCCCTCATATCCCTGTTGGGGAGGGGCGTTCCCCTCCTCTGGTATCAGAAAAAGCTGTGGGGGAAGACCTCGGTTATATAGAGCAACGGCTTGCGGCGATGGATGATGGTATAGTTCCTCTCCAGCAGGAGTTCGCCCTCTGCTATGCCAAATACGCTGGCAAGCTGGGAGTTTGCTTTGAACGCAGAAAAGCTGAGAATCTCTCTGCGCGACTCTATCTCAAGCTCAGCCATTATCTTGCCTATGGGTATGTCCGCCCGCATCACCGCATCTCTGAATCTGGGCTCAAGCCTTTTAAGTGGCGCATAGGATGTAGCCCTCACTAGTATTCGTCTGCAACTGCGGAGGTTAACTATGCGGTGGTTAACCTCCTCCCCACCTGCGATGCGGAGCAGCTTTGCGATGCGCTCCTTAGCCTTTACCACCTCCTGATGCACCGTCTCAACCTGAACCTCGCAACCCTCGAGAGCTTCGAGGATTCGCGTTATTGAGCCATCTGTGGTTAGCAAAATTCTGTGCACAGGACTTAGTTTCACCTGCGCCGCAAGCTTCTCAAGCTCGGGTATCATTTCAGAGCAAGCCCCACGATATCATCTACGCAAGAATAGCCCCTTTCCTCGAGGAACTCCTGAATCTCAAGGGCCACCTTCCTGAAAACGCTTAGCCCTCTAGTGAGCACGCCAGTGCCTATCTGCACCGCCTGAGCTCCTGCCATGAGGTACTCCACCGCATCTTTGCCGGTGGTTACGCCTCCGCACCCCATAACAGGTATGTCAACCTCCTGGGCAATCTCGTACACGCAGCGCAGGGCAATGGGCTTAATACATGGCCCCGATAGTCCTCCAACTTTATTACCAAGCAAGGGCGTCTTCGCTCTTATGTCGATTGCCATCGCTTTTAGCGTGTTTATCGCCGTTACTCCGTCAGCACCACCCTCTTCGCACGCCTTTGCAATCTCCACGATGTCCCCCACGTTGGCGGTGAGTTTAGCGAACACTGGCAGTGAGACAGCACGCTTAACCTCGCGCACCACCTCAAGCGCAAGTTCTGCGTCAGCGCCGAAGAGCGCACCCACCTTCTCCACATTTGGGCAGGAGAGGTTGAGCTCAATAGCAGCAACGCCAGCATCTGCGAGAATCCTAGCGGCGGCTGCGTAGTCCTCAACCCTGAAGCCATACACGCTCGCTATAACAGGCACCCCACCCTGAAGGGCGATCTTTATCTCCTTCGCAAACTCCTCGACTCCAGGATTTGAAAGACCCACTGCGTTCAGAATACCCTGCTCAATCTCAATCACAGTGGGGTTAGGGTGCCCCTCTCTCGGAACTATCCCGCAGGACTTAGCTACAACTGCCCCAGCACCGTTGCGCGCCACTCGAAGAAGCGCAGCGCCAGTTGTGCCCAGGATACCTGAGGCGAGCACTGTTGGATTGTTGAGCTTTAAGCCAGCGAACTCCACATCAAGCATGGTTGTAAAACACCCCGCGACAATAAAACCTTTTCTAATTTTTTATGCCAAAGAGGTAAACTCTTCCATCCCTGCTACCCACCGCAAGAGCGTTCCCATCGGTGGAGAACTCCACGCTTGTTGGCTCCTGTACAAAGTCAAGCTGGGTGATTAAACGACCATCGTAGCTCAGCAGGTAAACCTTTTTATCCCAGGAGGCGAGAGCTATTAGCTCGGGGTTCTCAGCTATTGCAACGTCATGGTTAGAGAACCCGCTTCTGAATTTCCACAGCAGCTTCCCATTTATGTCGTAAACGTAGAGCATCCTATCCTGTGTGGCGCCTGCAACCAACTTAGATGAGAGAGCGCACCCGTAGATATAGCTCCCCCGTCCACCGCTCCTTTTCCATTTAAGCTTTCTGCTGGTGTCCAGAAGGTAAAGATAGGTGTCATCTCCTGCCAGCGCTACGTGCATGCCGTCTGTTGCGACGTCCCAAACCCCCCAGGCGCTATCCTGAGTTTCAAAAATCCAACGTGGCTCGCCTTCGAGTGTGTACGCATAAGCCCTGCCATCGCCAGCAGCCACAACTACCAGGTTCGTCTCCTCTGAAATTGCCACCCCCTTTACTATGTTCTGGAGCTTCTTCTCCCAGATTAAGCTTGCGTTACTGCTTGTTAGATTGAAAAGGTAGATTCTCGCCTCTGGCACGAGGTAGCTCGCCGCAACTAGGTAGTTCTCCCTTTCGCTCAGCGCCACCGCTTCAGCGTTTCCTCGCGTTTCAAACCTCCAGAGCAGAACGCCGCTCATGTTAAAAAGGTAAAGGTGGTTGTCGTAACTTGCGGCAGCCACGTAGCTTCTGCCTGCGTCCACCCCATAGACTGGCTCGCGGGTGTAGTAACTCCACAAAAGTGAAAGGTTTAGCCTATCCACGCTTTCGTGAAGGGGTGGTGCATTCTCCTGCAGTGCTGGTGGCGTCGTCGTCGGAAGGGTATCGCCCTTAGCAGGTGGCGGTTCCTCAACCACCTCACCACTTTCTTCAGCGATGCATGCTGAGAAGGCAAGGAGCATGAGAAGCAGGATAGCTCTTTCCATTTTTATCTCACTTTTTCTACTCTGAGTGAGAGGTAGAGGAGGGTGAGCAGGAAAAGCACACTCGTTGGCTGAATTCCAACTTCTATTAGAATGAGCACATGGGTAAGGGCAACTGCATACACAGCGTTGCCCACGTTATTCTCAGCAAGGCGGTGCATAATGCCTAGGTACAATCCCACCAGCGAGGCGGTTATCATTAAGCCAATAATCCCAAAATCAAGCGTTGCAGGGCCGAAAAGCGTTGAGGTTATTATGTGCTCCTTTTCGTAGCCCAGTATTACCCTGCTTGTAATTACCTGGATAACGTCGGCGAGCGCAGCGCCGTGAAGCAAACCCCAGGGCAGAGAAAGCTCTACTATTCTGTCGAACACCGAGAAGGTGAAGCCGGCGCGGTAAAATATGTAGTAGTGGGGTGGAATCTTCCAGCTCGCGTAGGCAACGCTTGCTATGTGGGTGCTCACAAGGGTTAAGATTACTGCTATGCCCGCAAGCGCAGGTGCAACCCCACGAAGGCTCAGCCTGTCTGTAAGTAAACCTGCTATGGTTGCGCTCAGAATCACAGCAATGGCATCGCTCTTGAAGCCTGAGAGCACAGCGAGGATAACAAGAAAGAGGATGCCTAATATTGCGACTCTGCGTGCGGCGAGGGCGGCAAGCAGAGAGGCTGAGAGCACCGCAAGTCCATGAAAGACTGCACGCGCCGGCGATACCGCCATGCTCTCGCGGAAGCCTGCCTCAAGCAGTGGTATGCCGTGCAGGAGTGTTAGTGCCGCAGCAGCCACAGCGAGGGCGTAGGAACCAGCTATCAACGCAGGTACAGAGCCGAAGCGGGTGAACAGGAGCCAGAAGGCGATGCTTCCAAGGGAGAGAGTGAGGTTGAAAACAAGCTGCTCCGGAAAGGTGGACTGCAGAGCGAAAAATGCGAGGGCAGCCATAACCGGAAGGAGGTAGTCTGGATTCAATTTCACCTCAACCTTCTTCCCCAGTAGCGCAAAGGCGACGACGAGGGCGACGCCGAAGAGGCTCACAATGAAGCTCAAACTATGAAGGCTGCCGAATGCTTGGGCTAGGTACCTGCTGGTGACCTCTATCCTGTAGCCAAGATAGGCGCAGGCAAGGAAGATAAGGTAGACCGAGGGGAAGACGACCTCAGGATGAAGAATTCTCTTAACCCTCATCTTTTCAGCTCCGCGTAGAGGTTAGCGTACTGCTGCGCGGTCTTCTCCCATGAAAACATCGCAGCGCGCTTTCTGGCATTCTGGGATAACTTCTGCCACAGCGCTTTGTCCGCCATCACCTTAATGAGCGCCTCGGCTAAAGCGGAGGCGTCGTCCTTTTCAACCAGCATCCCAGCTTCGCCGTGGGTAACAACCTCAGGTATTCCTCCAACTCGAGTAGCCACGACGGGCAAGCCATACGCCATTGCTTCAAGAGCCACGAGTCCAAAGCCTTCACTGCGTGAGGGAAGCGCAAGTACGCGGGAGCGGGAGTAGTAGCCGCCTAGCCTGTTTCTGCTTCCCTCAAAAAATACATCTTTTAGCTTTAGCCTAGTGCTCATATTCTCTAGTGCTTCCCTCTCCCTGCCGTCGCCGACGATAACCAGCTTCGCCTCAGGCAGGCGTTCTTTTACAATGCGGTAAGCCTTGAGCAGGGTGTCTATGCCTTTCTGCTTCACAAGGCTGCCCACGAAGAGTATGCTCATCTCCCTCTCCGCTTCTTCCCATTCAGGAAGTTCAACGCCATTATAGATAACCCTAACCTTTTCTGCCTCCACCCCCAGCTTCTCAGCCTCCTCTTTCAGAAATCTGCTCACGGCTACGACTGCGTCAGCCTGCTTTAAAACAAGCTTTACGAGGGGTCGCGTCATTCGCCTCCTTGCTAGGTAGTTTATGTCTGTGCCGTGGAGGGTTACCACAAGAGGCAAGCGCAGGGCATGCTTGAGCGCCACGCCGAGTAAGCCCTGAGGAATCGCGTAGTGGGCATGAATCAGGTCGTATTTTCTTCTTCTACTCTTTCTAAGAGCGGTGAGGAAGCCTAAAACAGTAAAGCTGATTGCTCTGATAAGTGGAAGCCTCGCAAATCGTGGATATGTGACTATCTCAAAGGCGTGAGGAGAGCGCTTAATCAGGTTCTCCACGTGGGTCACAACCCCGCCCCTCGCGGGCTTCCATATGGTGAGAAGCAGCACCCGCATTACCACCACCAGCTACATTCTCGCAATGGATGTTACCGCGACGAAGGCTGTAAACGCGTAGAGCACAAAGACATTGAAGTCCACCAAGCCAGTTTCTATCCCCGCAAGCAGGTAGGCGAAGCAAATGCTAAAGAGCGCAGTGGCGAGCGCAGAGCCGGTGCGCTTTGAAAGTGCGTATGCCGCGCCGATTATAGCTCCAATGGCGAGGGCAAAGGTAACTATGCCAGCGAGCCCCAAATCTAAGCTTACAGTGCCGAGAAGAGTCGAAGTCAGCGAAACCCCGCTGACGCCAAAGTTCCTCGCCACTATTGTGCGCGGTCCAAGGCTTAAGCCAGGCACAAAATCCAGGAAGGAGGAGAAGGTGGCTAAGGCTATGTCGCCTTGGTAATATCCAAATAGAAGGGTAGTAACACCCGCCTTATAAAGGCTATTAACCGTGAAGTCGTAAAGCGTCAGGGTTAAATCAGCCCTCTTTGCTATCACCTCGAGGATGCCAACCTCGCTTCCAATAACGAGGGCGCGGTAGTAGCCCAGTGCTGCCACAGAGAGGAGACCCGCGCCAAGGGCGATGAGCATCTCTGCCATGCCTATTATTCGGTAGCGGTTCATTACAAAGGTGAAGGCGAGAATTGAAACCACAGTCTGAGTACGGTAGCCGAGCAGGGTTATAAGGAAGGTTGTCGCCACTGCAATTGCAAGGGTGTAAACCCTCGCATCCCGCAGGCTCAGCTTACCGGCGAGGAGGTGCTTCCCGAGCAGAGAGGCGAGGATAACACCTCCGAGGACCAAGAAAGTGGCAATGTAGGTGTAGGCGACGCTTAGCTTAACCCTTGCCTGCGGCTCAAGCAGCGGAACCTTATAAGCCCTGTAGAGGTCAGCGCACAGCGCGAGCAGGGAGAGAATGAACAGCACAAGCCCAAGCCTCAGACTACGCTCCTCGAATGCAACGCTTCTCACCTTAACCCTGGTTGCCAGCGAAAAGGCGAGGAGGAAGGAGATGAGGGAGACAATCACAAGCAAAAAGGAGAGAAGGCTTATCTTCCCGAGGGAGAGGAAGACCAAGTAGGCGAGGGGAAAGAGAAATGCTGGTGAAAGCTCCGCCTGAGGAAGCCTGCGGTTCACCCTGTCCACAATTGCGTAAACCCTCTCAGGATAAAGCCGGAGCAGAAGCGCAGCGGAACTGCGCAGGCAAGAGAGCTGCAAGCTCCTCTCAAGAAAGGCTGCACCTCTGTCCACGGTGCGCATAATGAGGCTCTTCTCAAGGGAAGCTGTGAGAAACAGTGTCGCCTCTTTTAGAAGGCTCACAAGCTTACAGGAGCTCACCAATGCTGACATAGGTTGCGTCTCCCTCTTCTCTAAGGAATCCTTGCATGACCGCAGCTTTTGCTGCTTCTGCCACCCTCTCCCTTTCCAGCTCCCTATCATAACCCAGGTATATCCTCAGGTTTCTGGCTATAACCTCGCCGCTCTCGAGGTTGAGGTGCTCAAGCTCCCCCAGGTCAACAGCTCTAAGGGAGAGCATGTACAGGTCTTCGCCTATCTTGTATGCCCTCGCATCCACACAGTAGAAGCAGCCCTCGATGGCCTTCTTAACATCCAAATATCTCCTCCCTGGCTGGCTTATGCTTATTTCCCCTGTCAGCACCATCCTGCTGGCATCAGTATTTTCCCTTAACTGCTCGAGTTCGGCAAGAAATTCACTAAAATTTCCAAAATGCTCTTTCTTTGAATAAAAACTCAGGGAGGATGAGTAAAGAGGCATAAGTTTAATTTCTTTTGCTGCCACGTCCTCGAGGTAGCTCATGCTGCCGCCAACTCTGAACTCATCCCCATACTGATTTTTAATATGCAGGGTGCCTCCCCTCGCAGCTATAACCATCCCACTGAAATTTCTCTCCCTCTGCATAGGGTCGCCGATGTTAATCCCCCTTATCTCCGCCTCTATCAGAAAGCCTTTGCTTTCCAGCTTGTTGTAGGTTTTAACCGCCTTATAAACTTCTTCGCCGCTGAAAACAAGCTCCTCTGCTAGCACCGTTCTGGCAAACGAAAAAGCGAGAAAGAGAATAAGAGCAACAAAAATGAGGTCAACAAAGTTCACACCCAGAACCTTTCCCTCTTTAATATCCAGAAGCTTCATTTCTCTCGCCTTTTCTGATAGGCAAAAAATGCCAAGTTTATTATGAACAGAACGAAAAACACAAGTTTAAATACATTGTTGAATCCAGGGGCATGGGGGTAGGAGGGGCCGAAAATTTTGAAAAGAATGCCAACGAAGAGGAAATAGAGCCTGTCGAGGAAGAAGAGGTAGTTCTCAAAGAAGTGCCGGAAGGCAAGAAAGATATTGTACTTGTTAAAAAGGCTGAGAGACAGCAGTACGTAAAGGGTAATCGCCTGGAGCATCGTAAAACCTACAGCATAGCCCAATATCTCCAGCACCCTCTCAACCCTGCTATTCCCTTCCTCGCTCATACTAACCTACATGTTCTATTAAGCCCCTGCGTTAAAAATCTTGCGCTGATTGAAAACAAAACTTTTAAGCTTCAGGTGTACATGCGGGCGCCGGGATTCGAACCCGGGCAGGTGGCTTGGAAGGCCACAATCCTAACCAGACTAGATCACGCCCGCTCTCAGCATGCATTTTATCAGACTAACAAGAGTAAGAATTTCATCTTCACCTGAAAACATCCATCTCCTTTGGTCTTATTAGCTCCTTCACTGTGCCCTCACCCAGCACCTTTAGCCCGCGCACTATTGCGACAGGAATCCCCTCGCCGCCCTCGCCCATCACCAGGTTGGCCGCCGCAGCTATGTTGTCAGCTACAGCGACGCGGGTTACCTGAAGCTCCCTGCCAAGCAAATCCCGCTCTCCACGCCGATCCAAAAGCGCAACCACGCCTGCGCAACCAATTGCCACGCCCACGCTGCCGTAGCGGAAGCACCTGCCAAAGGAGTCGGCTATAATAACGCCCACCCTCTTTCCGGTCGCAGCCTCCAGTTTCCTTCTAATCTCCTCAGCACTCCTGTCAGGGTCAATAGGCAGAAGCTTTGCTTTACCCTCATGCACATTGCTCTGGTCTATTCCAGCGTTGGCGCACACGAAGCCGTGCTTGGTTTCAACGATGATAAAATTCTCGCCCACGGCGAGCACCTCTCTTGCCTCGTCGAGTATTAGCTGCACCACCCTTGCGTCCTTACCTGTTATCTCCGCAAGCCTGCGCGCCTCCTGCGAAGGCGTCACGTTGCTCAGCTCCACTTCGCGCCCCTCTGCCCTTGCGACAATCTTTTCGGTCACCACAACCACGTCACAATCCTGTAGCCTGAGGTTTTGCCTCTCCATCGCCTCTAGGATAAGCGCCGCTATGTCGTCACCCTTCATTACGTAGGGTATGTGCCTTAGCGCGTAAATCTCAAGCTTCATATTCTAACCTTGCCTTTTTGGCTTTATATCTTGTTGCCCACGTTATGCCTTTTGAAGCAGAGCGTGAAGGTGTATTTCTCAACCTATGGCTGCACAATGAATCAGAGTGATACTGAGATACTTAAGGCGCTGGTTGCGAAGCGCCATGAGGTAGTTGATTCTCTCGAAGAGAGTGATGCCGTTGTGGTGAACTCCTGCGCTGTTGTGGGTTTTACAGAACGCAAGGTTCTCAAGGAGATAAAAAGGCTAAAGCAGGCAGGTAAGCGTGTTATCCTTACAGGTTGCTTGCCCGGGGCAAATCCTGCCTCTGCGCAGGCTTCAGGCGCTGATGTTGTGCTCCCTCTGAAGCACATAGCGGCGATAAACAGCGCTCTGGATGGGCACCTTGCGATAGAGGCTGCCCCTGTGGTTAAGTCAGAGCTGCCAAAGCTGAGGCACCGCGACAGCGCGATTGCAATTGTGGCGATTAGCGAAGGCTGCCTTGGGGCGTGCAGCTACTGTGCCACACGATTCGCCCGTGGAAAGCTGCGAAGCTTCCCTGTAAATAGCATAGTGAAGGAGGTGGAGAGTGCGCTGGAACAGGGGTACCGTGAAATCCAGCTCACTTCGCAGGACACCGCCGTTTATGGACGTGATATCGAAACCACTCTGCCAGAGCTTCTCGGCGAGATAATAGACCTGCCCTATGAGTTTAGGGTGCGCGTGGGCATGATGAACCCCACATACGCTCGAGAAATCTTCGACGAGCTTCTCGATGCATATTCCAACGAGAAGATCTACAAATTCCTCCACCTGCCAGTGCAGAGCGGCGACGACGAGGTGCTACGCCACATGCGCCGTGGGTATCGCGTGGCTGATTTTATGGAGCTTGTCGCTGACTTCAGGCGTCGCTTTCCGGAGAGCACGCTATCCACCGATGTTATAGTGGGCTACCCAACCGAGAGTGATGAGTCTTTTGACAAGACATACAGGTTGATAGAGGAGATAAAGCCTGAGATACTCAACATCACCCGCTTTTCACCCCGTCCAGGTACTGAGGCAGCGAAGTTGCGGGACATTCACGACTGGATTAAGAAGGAGCGCTCCCGCAGGCTTACAAAGCTCATGCGTAGCATAGGCATGGAGAGGAACTCCCGCTACGCTGGCAAAAAGCTCAGGGTGCTGGTAACAAAGCACGGAAAGGGCAACACCCTGCTTGCGCGAAGCGATGCCTACCGTCAGGTAGTGCTCAAAGAAGGAGAAATAGGAGAATTCAGGGATGTGAAAATCAGAAAGGTGAGACCCACCTATCTCATAGCCTAACTTGCCTGGGCATACTTCTCTATAATCTCATATAGCTTGTTGAAGTTTATAGGTTTTCCAATATGCGCATCGGCATGGGCATATTTAAGGCTTTTCTCTATATCCTCAGGCTCCTTCCGAACAGAAAGAACTATTATGGGTATGTGGCAAGTTTTCTCATTCTCCTTTATCGCCTTGGCAGCTTCCCACCCGTTCATTGTGGGCATCATAACATCCATTACAATTATATCTGGCTTAGCCTCTTTCACTTTTTCAATTGCCTCCTCGCCACTCAGGGAACTAATAACCTCGTAACCACGCCTCGATAAAACCTTATTTAAAAGGAGTACCACATCAGGGTCATCATCAACCACCATAACTTTTGTTGGTGATGTTGGTTTTTTCATTCCAGGTGCCATGTCTCCACCTTATATCCCTTATCCTTATCATAAAAATTTTTAGTTGTTGAATCTAATTCTTTTCAAATATTTTATCCGAATGTTTTATATATACTTTACGTTTAACTTTTTAAAATTTTTTCAAATATTGTTGAGAAATTTTTACATGTTGTAAGGGAGGAAAATATTTATCCTCAAGATTATATATGGTAGGCTTGAAGTTACACTCAATGAGAGGTGATAGTTGAATGAAGTTTTTAAAGATCATGGGAGTACTTTTCGCCTTTCTTTTAATTCTTGGAATTGTGGCTGTAAACATTGTTCTTTCCATTAAGGGTGACATAGAGGATATGCAGGATGAGAACCCTGCGATTTTCGTTGTAAACCCTGAGAATGGCGAGGTTGAGCTGGGAATTGCTATAAATAAAAAGGAAGGCGGTGTTGTGCTTGTAGACTCTGCCCAGAAGGTGGGTGACACCACCTTGAGAAACCTGTTTCAGAATTCAGAAAAATCTGGCGCAGATATGATAATAGGCAGCGCTGTCAAAGGCTATACCTACACAGAAGGAGAGATAAAAGAAAAGAGCGTTAAGGTGGACAGGGTTGTGCTGGTAGACGACATTGTAATTGCAGAAATTTTTGCCCTTGCAGGTGCCCAGAAAATTGAAATTGGCAAGAAGGGCGACCTCTTCTATGCCGAGCGGGTGGTGGACACTAATGAGCTACTTCAGATTTTGCGGGGCGAAATGGAAGGAATGGAGTGGGAAGTTTCAATATACAACCCTCTCCTCGGGAAGCCAGTTGCCAAGAAGATTACCACAGGTGAGCTTCTGAGCATAGCTGAGGATTTTGGTATTGAGATAGATAAAGATTTAATAAAGATTCTAATTCTGGCGCAGTTGGCAGATAAGGCAGCTCCTGTTCTGCGTAGTGATGAAATTAAAATAGAAATTGTAAAGATAATGCTCAGGGAGTATAAAAATGGGAATATTAGGACGTACCCTGTGAACACCCTGACAAAAGCGATAAAATACATTCCAGAAGAGCAGCTTTTAAGCTTGCTGGAGGGGATGGAATGAAGTATCTCCGGCTAACCTGGGAGGACATTGAGAGGCAGTGCCTAACCCTTGCCAAAAAAATTAAGGAGAGAAAGGTGCCCTTTGACCTGATAATAGGTATAGCCCGTGGAGGGTGGGTGCCTGCAAGGCTGCTCAGTGATATGCTTAACAACGATGAGGTGCACAGCATGAGGGTTAAATTCTACACAGGCATAGGCGAGGTTGCGGAAAAACCAGTGATTCTGCATCCAACGCAGATAGATGTTACAGGAAAGAAGGTGCTTCTCGTTGATGACATTGCCGACACTGGGAAGAGCCTGAGCATAGCCAAGGAGCACCTTGAGAAAAGAGGCGCGGGGGATATATTTGTTGTTACCCTGATTAAGAAGCCCCACTCCGAAATAAATCCGGACCTCTACGTGGAGGAGACAGACGCCTGGGTTATATTCCCCTGGGAGGTGAGGGAGACTGTGAGGCTGATACTAAAGAAAGCCAAGAGCAGGGAGGAAGCTGAGAAAGAGCTTGCGCAAGCCGGCCTCATGGGTGAAGAGTTTCTGGATTGTTAATGATTTTTCATGTTAAATCTCCTCTGTTCTCTGAGGTGTGGCAATGGAGCTTCCTGTTGATGTGGGCGTTATATATGAGGGAGAGCGCATATCAAGGGAAGATGCCTTCGTTGAGCTTGGGGGTAGTGAAACTGGGGTGGAGCTGCTCCGCGTAGTTTCTTCTGAGGAGATTGAAGATGGCGCTGTTAAGATCACAGGCGAGGATTTCTCTGGAATGGAGGAGGGCAAAGCTTATCCCTTTGGTCTGCTCGTAAGGATTGCCGGGGAGAAGCTTGAGGAGGATGTGGAGGGCGTACTCGAGCGCAGAATTCACGAGTTTGTCAATTACATCCAAGGGGTAATGCACCAGAATTCGAGGGACAGGGTGCTGGTGAGGGTTAGAAAGGATGCGGTGGCAAAGGGGCTAACCCTTACGGATATAGGCCGGGCCCTTATACAGCTTCTAAAGAAGGAGTACAGGGCGATTGAGAGGGCTGAGGTGCAGATCTTCACCCGCAAGGAAGAGGTCGAAAGCCTGCTCACAGAGGCGAGGGAGGTTTACAGGAGGCGGGATGAAAAGGCGGCAAAGCTGAGGGATGAGGATGTGGATGTCTTCTATGGCTGCACCATGTGTCAGAATCACGCCGCCAACCATGCGTGCATCATAGCTCCTTCCCGTGTCTCCGGCTGCGGGGTTATTTCATGGCTCGAGGCAAGGGCTGCTGTAAAGATAGGAGAGGGCGCTATCTTCGAGGTGCCAAAGGGGAAGGTGATAGACGAGAGCAAGGGTGAGTTTGAGGGTGTGAATAAAGCTATTGCAGACAAGAGCAGGGGCGCAACCACGCGGCTCTACCTCCACAGCCTCTTTGATTATCCACACACCCAGTGCTCCTGCGCCCAAGCGATGGTGTTTTACATCCCTGAGGTGGATGGCTTCGGGATTGTGGACTCAAACTTTAAGGGAAAAACGCCTTTCGGCATGAACTTCTCTACGCTCATAAAGCAGGTCGGGAACGGAAGCCAGCATCCGGGTTTCATAGGCATAGGTCTTGCTTACTTGCGCTCCCCTAAATTCCTCCAGGGCGACGGCGGCTGGAGTCGCGTAGTCTGGATGCCCTCCCATCTTAAGGAAAGCCTCCGTGAGGTTATTCCACCGGAGATTTATGAAAGGATTGCCACAGAGAAAAAGGCAGAGGACCTTGAAGCTCTTGTGAAGTTTCTGGAGGAAAAGGGGTACAAGTTGCCATCAAAGGAGGAAGTGGCTGAGGAAGCGCCTGCTCAGGAGGCAGAAGAGGCTCAGCCTGCTGCCGCGCAGGTGGTGCATGCCCTTCCGAGGCGTCGCGTAACTGTGGCTTTTATAAATTCCACATTTCATTTTAAAAAATTAATAATTACCACCGAAAAAGAAAAAAATATTTAAAGGGTTCAAATATTTTTAAAAGCAAATTTTTTATATTCTTCTGTGCATCAAAACTACTTGATGGAAATTCTTCTTGTGGACGACGACGAGGGAGTAGGAGAGCTTGCCCAGCTTCTTCTGGTGAAGCGCGGGCATAGCGTGAAACGTGTTCTAACTGGAGAGGATTGTCTTGCTCTCCTTGACTCTGGGTATCACCCTGACCTTATTTTAATGGACATCTTTATGCCAGGTAAGGATGGTCTCCAGATAACAAGAGAGATAAAAAGCAATCCGAGAACCAAGGATATACCTGTCCTGCTTTTCACTGTGATGGGCACAATAGATGGTATAAAAGAAGCTGCTAAGAAGGCGGGCGCCGATGGTTATATAACCAAGCCCTTCGACAAGAGCGAGTTTCTTTCATACATCGAAAAACTTGCAAAACTTGCAAAAGCATAATTTTGTCTCAGCGCTCATAGGGCTCATCATCCTTCAGTTCGCCCATCACTCATCATCGACGTAATTTTTGGGATTTATATCCTCATAAATGTATATCGTAATATCTGCCCTCTCAACCCAACCTACTCCAGCAGCTTCATCGCCTCCTCCACGCTCGCTTCTTCATGCACTATGGCTGCGATTGCGCGAACAATTTTCGTGGGCGAGGGGTGCTGGAATATGTTTCTGCCTATGCTCGTGCCAGCTGCGCCAGCCTCTATCGCACCAGCCACCATCTCAAGCACCTCGCGGTCGTTGCCCATTTTTGGTCCACCCGCTATTACCACAGGCACCGGGCAGCCCTTGACGACCTCCCTGAAGCTGTCCACGTCTCCGGTGTAGTTCGTTTTAACTATATCTGCGCCCAGCTCGGCGCCTACGCGGGCAGCATGCTTCACCACCTCAACGTCGTGCTCGCTCTCAATCTTCCTTCCCCGCGGATACATCATCGCTAAGAGGGGCATGCCCCACTCTAGGCACTTCGCGCTTATCTCGCCAAGCTGAGAAAGCATCTTTGCCTCGTTATCGGCGCCAATATTAACATGAATGCTCACCGCGTCAGCGCCCAGCTTTATTGCCTCCTCAACGCTTGCCACGAGCACTTTGTGGTTGGGGTCTGGCGAAAGCGAAGTGCTCGCGCTGAGGTGCACTATTAACCCCAGGTCTCTCCCATAGCCACGGTGCCCGAAGATAGCAGCGCCCTTGTGCACAATAGCAGCGTTGGCTCCGCCCTCTGCGATGGCGTTTGCCATGCTCTTTATGTCAACTATGCCAGGGATTGGGCCAAGGCTAACCCCGTGGTCCATGGGCACGATTATCGTCTTACCTGTCCTGCGGTTGAATATCCTCTCAAGTCTAACGCGCTTGCCTATCTCGCTCATGCTCTCACCCCAGAAACTTTCTAACCCACGCAGCCTCTACGATATCCTTTTCCAGATTCTCAAGCCTTCCCGCCTTAATCGAAGCAATTATCCGCGAGGTAATCTCTACATGCGCCTCATCGCTCTCGTGCTCCACCAACGAGAGGTTCAACCTCTTCCACACATCCTTGGGCAGGAGCTTCTCCACCTCTGGGTTAAAGTAGCGCAGCGCATCGCGCAGGTCTTCCTCGAAGTTGACGTACATGTCGCTTATAAAGTCGAGATCGCGCTCCCTCAGAGCGCCCAGCCCCAGAAGCTCTGGAGGCAGGCCTATTGAGTACAGCGCTGCACAGAAAGGAATCGCCCTGGGAAGCGAGACATCACCCACCTCACGGGAGTAGCCGAATAAGCCTATGTGCAGCTTTCTTCTTCGCCTTGCAGGCACATGCTTCGCCACAAGGTTTATCAGCGGGGAGAGAAGCTTCACAAGCTTGGCATACTCCTCGCTCACCTTGTTTATAATCTCAAGACACTTATCCTCGCTAACAAAGCGCGGCTGCCTTCGCTGCTTTGACTTAATTTCTTCGATAGCCTCGCGTACGAGATTTTCCGGGTAATCATACTTGAAGGCGCTCTGCACCGTGTAGGTCTGAACGCTTGGATACTCCCACAGGCAGTTGTAGACGTTGGTGGGCTTAAAGTTGCCCCTGAAGGGCGCCGAGCCCACGCCGATTATTGGCAAAAGTTCAACGCTCAGCTTCTCAGCCAGCCTCCACAGGCGCTGGAGAGCTATCTTGTTGAGCAACACTGCACTCAGCGAGCCGTAGTTCATCGCAGGGTCGGAGCGCGCTAAGAAGACGCGCTGCGCAGAAATTCGCTTGTCGGCGAGGTACTCTTCGAGTATCGCATCGCTGCGCAGCATGCTTTCGCGGTCTTCGATAAGCGGAATAACATTGATCTCCTCAGGTTTGAAATCGCCTATCCACTCTTTGATTTTTATATCTCCCTCGAAGAAGCGCTTTTCAGCCTTGCCTGAAACGAAGTTTTTGTAGTAATAATAAATGCGGTTCAGTGAGGCTGCGGAGGAGGTCATTGGCAGAATAACCTCAAAGATGGGCGCTACGTCCTCGCCGTAAAAGGCTCTTGCAATGTCGAAGTTGCGGGGTATGCTTTCGAGAGTCTCCAAAAGTATCTTCGCCTCTGTACGCTCTACCTCCGGATTAGGGACACGCAGGGTGAGGAATACCTCTCTCCCCAGCCTTCTGCTACGAAAGAAACGCTCATAGCGGGAGAGCAACTTCTCCACTACAAAGTTGTCAACCTCCTTGCCCTCGCAGTCCCACATCTGTTCTTCTATGCCAAGGTGGGAGAAGGCATAGTAGGCTTCCTGAATCTCGTCCTCGCCCGCGAGCACACTGTTATGCGCAAAGAAGGGTGTTGTTACGTTGTCTGGATGCTGGGTGCTCATGCAGCGCGGCACTACTCGCATTTCTGCGCCTCCTTCGTGGGATACCTGCCCATATTCACAACTCCAGGAAATTCCTGATAATCTTTTTGCCCTCGCTGGTTAAAATGCTCTCCGGATGAAACTGCACTCCCTCGATGGCATACCTGCGGTGGCGCACCCCCATAACCACGTCGTCGCCAAGGCTTCGAGCGGTAACCTCGAGTTCAGGGGGAAGCGTCTCCTCGACTATCGCCAGCGAGTGGTAGCGCGTTGCGATGAAGGGGTTGGCTATGCCTTCATAAATCCCCTTACCGTCATGGGTAATCTTGCTCACCTTGCCGTGCATCAGCGTCTTAGCTCTGGCTACCTTGGCGCCGAAAGCAACACCTATCGCCTGGTGCCCCAGGCAAACGCCCAGAATAGGGATGCTCCTCCCCAGCTCTCTTATAACCTCCACGCTCACGCCTGCTTTCTCAGGCACTCCAGGACCTGGGGATATTATTATTCTGTCCGGCTTTAGTTTCTTTATCTCCTCTATGCTCACGTGGTTTCTCTTTACAACTACGTCTGCGCCAAGCTCTCCCACGTATTGATACAGGTTATACACGAAGCTGTCTATGTTGTCTATAATGAGCACTCTCATTTTATCCACCCGCCAGCTCTATAGCGCGGAGCATCGCCTTTCCCTTATTTCTCGTCTCCTCATACTCCCGCTCTGGTACTGAGTCAGCGACAATGCCTGCGCCCGCCTGCACGTAGGCTTTGCCGTCCTGAATAACTATGGTGCGAATTGCTATGGCGAAGTCCATCTCGCCAGCGAAGGAGAAATAGCCAACCGCACCTGCGTATACGCCTCGCCTTGTTGGCTCAAGCTCCTCTATAATCTGCATCGCTCTCACCTTGGGCGCGCCGCTCACTGTACCTGCGGGAAAGCACGCTTCTAGGGCGTCGAAGGCGTCCTTATCCTCACGAAGCTCTCCCATCACGTTGCTCACTATGTGCTGCACGTGGGAGTACTTCTCTATGGTCATGAACTCGTCCACGATGACGCTTCCGAAGCGCGCCACTTTACCCACGTCGTTCCTCCCCAAATCCACCAGCATTACATGCTCCGCTCTCTCCTTGGGGTCGTTCACCATCTCCCTTGCGAGAGCCTCGTCCTCCACCACATCCCTGCCTCTCGGGCGCGTGCCAGCGATGGGGCGCACTATAACCTTGCCCTTCTCCACGCGCACCAGTATCTCTGGAGAAGAGCCAACTATCGCCTTGTCACCCAGCTCAAGGCAGTACATGTAGGGGGAGGGGTTGATTTCCTTAAGTGCTAGGTAGGCGATGAAGGCATCGCCGCTGAAGGGCACCTCAAAGCGCTGGCTCAGCACCACCTGAAATATATCGCCGGCAAAGATGTACTCCTTGGCTTTTGCCACAGCCGCCTCGAAGGCTTCTCGCGTGAAGTTGCTCTTAACTTCGAGACTCTTCTTACCTTGTGGGGAGGAGTGGATTGGCTTTGCACGCTTCAATGTAGCTTCAAGCTTATCCAGCGCCTCAACAGCGCGAGCGTACTCAGCTTCAAGCTCTTCCTCGCCTTCCAGAATTAGATTGGAGATGAGCAAGACCTCCTCGCGCCAATGGTCGAAGGCGATCAAATCCTTAGCAAGAAGGAAGAGGGCATCCTCGTGGTGCAGGTCGTCCTTCGTGGCGTTGCCAATCTCCTCGAAGTAGCGCACCACATCGTAGGCAAAGAAGCCGATAAGCCCGCCGAAGAACTTGGGCAGCTTTTCTCCAAGAACCTCATAGTCAACGAAGCGGCGAAGCGCTCGGAGCGGGTTCTCCTCTATCCTCTCTTCCCCGCCGGTAACACGGAGCACTCCATCCTTAAGTGATATAACCTCTTCTGGCTCAGCGCCAAGGAAGGAGTAGCGCGCTATCTTCTCCCCGAAAATCGCGGATTCGAGAAGAAAGGAGTAGCTAGCGTTACTGCGAAGCGCTGCGTAGACGTCAGTTGGCTTGAGGCGGTCGATGGGAAACCTGCGAATAAGCGGCACTACGCATCGCCGCCGACCTGCGACGAGGCTTCGCACCTCCTCTAAGCCAAGCTCACGCATGCACAAGCCTCCTCGTCGCTTCCTCTATGTCCTCGCTGCGCATTATGCTGGTGCCAATCAGCGCTGCATCGCAATAGCGAAGCACACGCTTTAACTCTTCTCCACTGGAAATGCCTGAGGCAGAGATTTTTATGCCTTTCACAAGCTTCCCGAGCCTCTCGCTGCGCGAGATGTCAATCTCCAGTGTGTCCTTGTTGCGGTTATTTATCACGTAGATGCGTGCGCCGCAGCGTTGTGCCAGCTTTACGTCCTGTGGAGAGTGAACCTCCACCAGAGGCTCCATTCCGAAGTACCTGCACCTTTCAATTAGCGCGCTTAACTCAGCTTCCGAGAAAAAGCTGGAGATGAGTAGCACCGAGTCTGCCCCGTAATGATAAGCCTCATCCACCTGCGAGGGGTCGAAGATAAAGTCCTTGCGCAGCACTGGTAAGGAGGTTGCACGCGTCGCCTGCTTCAGGTATTCGAGCTCCCCCCTGAAGTACTTCTTCTCGGTGAGTACTGAAATTGCACAGGCCCCGCCCCGCTCCATCGCCTTGGCAATTTCCTCAACGCCGCCTGGCTCGCGTATCTCACCCCGAGGCGAGGCAAACTTTATTTCCGCAATCACTGGATTAACTCCTTGCCTTTTAGCTGCAAGAATCGCTTCTTCGAAGTTGCGCGGTTTCCTTTTGGGCTCTACCTTGGTCTCAAATCTCTTATACCGCCTTTTGCAGTCAGCCAGTATCTCAGCAAACATTTTTTAATCACCAATGATTATTATTGTTCATCAATGAACAACAAGAGCTATTATAGTGTGGTGCATGGGTATTTAAATGTTACGGCTAGCTAAAAATAAAATTAAACTCGCCCTTTCGTGGAGTACATGAGCGTTGAGGCTCCTGCAATTAAACCCGCGATGGCGTCATCCACGAAAGGGCCGAGGGAAGATAGCACACCTGGTTTAGCCATGTCAAAGCGAACGTATTCGAACCTTGCCCTTGTGCCGGCGATGTACTCTGCGATTGCCATGCCTATAATCTCATCAGCAACTATAAACACCGCATCCTTCTCGTAGGCTTTGCTGGAAATGCCATAGAGTTCCCCACGCGCAGCCTTTTCTTCAAGGGCAAAGGCAGCCTCAAGCAGAGCACACACGTTAGCATCCTCAAGGAGCGAGTCAAAAATTTTACTCAGAACCTGCTCTGCGCGCTCCCTGCTCTCTATCTCCGGGTGGGGAACAAAGAGTTCAAGGCAGGTGGAGATAAGCTTCTCCTTGGTTATACCTCTTTCAGCGAGCGTGTTGAGGTAGCTCATGTCTACATCCTCCCCACGGGGCACACGTCTGTACATAGAGTGCATTTCTTAATCAGCAAACCAGAATCCCGCTCAAGTGTCTGGTTGTACCTCCTGCACGCCTCAATATTAAAGCTTCCATTAAGGGCTCCCGAAGGGCAGGCTTCACAGCATATCTCGCATCCCCTGCACAGGTCGGGCACGTTTCTGGGCTCTGCCGCAAGCTCTGCGTCGGTAACAACGGCGCTGAACCTCACCCTGGGTCCGAACTCAGGCGTTATTATAAGGTGGTTTTTGCCCTCTACCCCCAAACCAGAGGCGAGCACAAGGGGGCGGAGGTCTATGCTTCTGTTGCTCGCTCCAAGAGCCTTGGCGCGGTAGCCCCGAGCCTCGAGGAATTCCTCAATGCTCAGCGCAATTGCGTCCATTATAACGTCTATGAACTGTCTGGGCTCCTCCCAAGAAGGGTAGCGCACCCCGGTGGCAAGGAGGGGGTGGCGGATTGACAATCCTAAAACTATGGCGCTTCTTGCCCATGGAAGGCGAAGGTAACTGAGCGTCTGCCTTGAGCGGGTGAAACCCACAAGCTCAGCACCCTTCTTCTTCGCAATCCTCTCAATCTCTTTTACAAGCAATCACATCACCGCCTAAAAGTAAAGCAGTGCAAATAGCAGGATTATAATATATAAAAGCGAGGCAACGTCGACAATCATAAGCGCTCGCTCTATCTCTTTGGTAGAGGCACTGCTATGGAAATCGCCTATAGTGTAGTGTCCAGGCTTTTTGAGGCGAACACGCAGTGCTCCTGCCATGATGCTCATCGCAATCCCTGCGTTTGGGCTGGTGGGTTTTTTTCTGTCCCTGAGGAAGCTCTCAAGGGCACCTCTTAGACTGGCGCGAGTCAAACATGTGGAAAGGAGCAGAAAGGGTATGAAGAGTCGAGCCACAGGAAAGTTGAGGAGGTCATCTAACTTTGCGGAGGGCATGCCAAAGGAGGCATACTTAGGGTAGCCCACCATGGCATCGAGGGTATTTACAGCGCGGTAAAGCACAGCAGCTGCAACGCCCAGCTCAAGATCGAAAAATGAGAAGATGGTGAAGTAGAGCAAAGGCGCTGCAACAGCATCAATGCTATTCTCTGCAATGCTCTCCACGGCTGCCGAGCTAATCTCCTCGTAGTTAAGCTGACTCGGATCTCTGCTCACTATGTATGGAAGGAGCTCCCTTGCACCCTCAATGTCTCCGCTTTCAAGGGCGCGCTTCACCGGCAGTGTGTACTCAGACAAGGCACGCCAGCTGAAGGTGGTTTTGAGCAGAATCGCAGCCACGGCAACCTTGAGGCTAATCCAGGAGAGCGAGGTGATCATGAGGTAAGCGGGAAGGGAAAAAACGAGGGTTACAATTAGGAGAAGGAGCACGCCCCCAAGGGCGTTGCATGGCATCAGCGGCTTGAGCATAGAGACGACCTTGCCCATGTAGACAGTGGGATGCACCCTGTCGGGAGGTTCGCCCAGGATGCGGTCTATGAGCACAGCCCCAACCAAAGTAGCTCCTGCTTCTATGTGCATCTCATCATCCTCTTCCAAATACCTGTGACTCTATGTACCGCATGTCGAGGCTATGCTCCACTACATCAGCAGCGCGCTCAATCGCTGCGTCCCATAGTTCTTCTACATCTCTGCCTTCAGCCTTCGCTTCTCTGCTTTTCAGCGATGAGATGTACTTCAGGAATACCCGCCTGAAGCCGAGGGTATCGAAGATGCCATGGATGTATGTGCCCATTACCCTCTTCTGGGCGTCAAAGGCACCCTCTCCGCGGGAATCGAACCTGAGCAGGGGCTGATGGGTATGAAGTGATTCTCCCATGTGAATCTCATACCCTCTCACTTCCACCTTGCTTCCTGTTAGAGCCTCAAGGGCTTTGCCCTCTATGCGAGTGGTGCGCTTTTGCATCCCTTTGAAGCGGGTGGTCATCTTCAGCAAACCAAGTCCGCGATACTCCCCTGCCTCGAAGTTCTCCACACCCTCTTCGTCTATCACCTTTTCTCCTAGCATCTGATACCCGCCGCATATTCCCATTATCGGCACGCGCCCTTGAAGCTCTCTAAGAGTCTCGGCAAAACCGCGCTTCTTGAGCCACTCCAGGTCGGCGATGGTATTTTTTGTACCGGGTATGATAACAGCATCACAGCCGCGCAGCTCTTGTGGTGAGGTGATAAAGCGCACAGCAACGCCGTACTCATAGCGAAGGGCGTCAAAATCGGTAAAGTTCGCTATCCTCGGGAGGCGAATTACGCAGAGCTGCACAGCGCCCTCGCCATGGCTGAGCTTCTCCAGTGCTACGGAGTCCTCCTCTGGCAGGGTTAGGTCTCCTAGGTAGGGGAGCACCCCCAACACTGGCACGCCAGTGAGCCTCTCAATCTCCTTCAGCCCCGGTTTGAGAATATCTGGGTCTCCTCTAAACTTGTTTATCACCACACCTTTTACGCGGCGACGCCATTCTTCAGGGAGCAGCATGAGGGTGCCGTATATGCTGGCAAAAACTCCCCCTCTATCTATATCAGCGACTAGTATCACGGGCGCGTCTGCTAGTTCAGCGACGCGCATGTTTGCAATGTCCTGCTCGTAGAGGTTTATCTCAGCCGGGCTGCCGGCGCCTTCGATTATTATGAGCTCATACCTCTTTTTAAGCCTGTGAAGCGCCTTCTTAACCGCCCTGATACCTTCCTCAAGCGCAAACTCACGGTAGTAACTCATCGCCTCCAGGTTTTTATAAGGCTTTCCAAAGAGCACAACCTGCGCTCTGCTCTCCCCCATGGGTTTAACTAGGATAGGGTTCATTTCCACCTCCGGCTCCACCCTCGCGGCAAATGCTTGGAGCGCCTGGGCTCGAGCAATTTCCTCGCCGCGAGGGGTTACGTAGGAGTTGAGAGAGGTATTCTGTGCCTTGAAGGGCGCCACTCTTATACCTCGCCTTGCAAAAACCCTGCAAAGTGCCATTACCAGGAAGCTCTTCCCAGCGAAGGAAGAGGTGCCCTGAATCATAAGCGTCCTCGCTTCGCCCTGCTGCATGGCGCGGAGCCTGGCTTGCTGAAGCGTCTCTCTATCCCTGCGCTCCCCAAGCTTCTCCAGCTCCTCGCTCACCCTGGCTGCAGCGTCGCTGCGGTGTATCCAGTAGCAGTACTTGCAGCTCCACACTCGACGAGAGGTGCGCCTGCTTATTATCCACCTTCCTCCTGTGGAGGTATCCTCGCAGGGGTAGAAGGGACAGTAGCAGAAGGTGCAGTCCTGCCCTTCGAAGTGGCAGGGGTAGTACTCGCATTTCCTGTTGCTTCCTTTAAGCCTGCTCATTCAGCAGTACCTCCATGGCAGCAAGCAAGCGCAGATTCTCCTCACGTTTTCTAACGCAAACCCTTATGTGCTCCTCGCCGAGGTGCTTGAAGGTGGAGCAGTCGCGAATTAGCACACCCTTTTCTACGAGCTTAGCCTTCATCTCAGGAGATTTCAGTCCTGTTTCTTTTATGTTTATCAGGAAAAAGTTTGCAGCGCTGGGATAAACTTTTAGCAGGGGGAGGCGGCGAAGCTCCGAGAAGAGGCGCTTCTTCTCCTTTGCCAGGTACTCTCTGCTCTTCTCTGCGAACTCCTCATCTCCGAGCGCTGCAAGTGCCGCTCTCTGAGCCAGGGTGTTGACATTCCAGGGAGGTAACGCAAGGCGGAGGTATTTTGCAACCTCGGGTGAGGCGATGCAATAGCCGATCCTCAGTCCTGGGATGGAGTAAAATTTTGTCATTGAGCGGAGAACAACAAGGTTTGGAAAAGCTTCCACGAGCTGTAAGGCGCTTTCAAGATTTGAGAATTCTACATAGGCTTCGTCAAGGAACACCAGTGAGTCCTTTCTCAGCGCCTCCTCTGCCAGAGCTTCTATCTCTTTAAGCGCGAGCGCGTGCCCGGTGGGGTTGTTGGGGTTGCACAGGAAGAGCACCTTGGCATCGCCTGCGCTGGAGAGAAGAGCATCTTTTTCAGCAGGTTGCATCAGTACATCTCGTACACTAGCCCCGTAGAGCTTGGAGAAGTACTCATACTCCGAAAAGGTGGGCTGGGGTATAACCACTGTATCGCCCTGGGAGAGAAATGCCTCGCAGAATGTTTTTATTAGCTCCGAAGAGCCATTTCCAAGCACCACACACCTCTCATCTACCCCATGCTTCGTGGCGATTGCGGCGCTTAGCTCTTCACCCGAGGGGGGGTAGCTCCTAACCTCGGCTATTGCTTTGGCAACTGCCTTAAGCACTCTACTGTTCGGTCCGAGGGGGTTTACATTTGAGCTGAAATCTATGAGTGTGTGTGGGTACCTCCACACATCGCCACCGTGCGCAGCCCTTGTGGCTGTCTTCAGATTTCTGTTTACCAACAATCTTTCAATTTCCATAAAAAAGTCTACAGCCTCCTCTTCTCTATTCCGGTGCTGGTTGGCAGGGTAAAGCAGAATTTTGAGCCCTTACCGGGCTCGCTCTCAACCCATATCTCGCCATTGTGACTGGTGACTATGCTTTTTGCAAGGTAGAGGCCCAGCCCCATTCCTGCGTATCTCCTACTGGGACTGCTATCTATTTGGTAAAAGAGGTCAAAAATTTTATCCTGCTCCTCGGAGGGGATGCCTATACCGGTATCCTCTACACACACCTCTATCATGCCTCGCCCCAGAGAACGCGGCGACTCGCGCCACTTTGCAGATATAATGACTCTTCTCCCTTCCGGTGTAAACTTTATGGCATTGCTCAGCAGTACAATCATAAGATGAACCAGTGCATCTCTGTCTCCCTCCACCTCGGGCAGCGCTTCCTCGATGCTCGTCTCAACTACTATATTCTTGCATGCAGCATGCTTTTCCATATGCTTGAGAGCAATTTCAATCACGTTGCTGATTTGTATCGGCTCTGATTTCTGTTCAGGTGCCTTCACAGGCCCTGCCCTAACAAGCTCCCTGAGCAAATTTTCCAGCCTGAGGATTGCGTTCATTGCGGTAGAAACCATCTCTTCCGCTTCTTTCTCTGGATTAAAGGCTTCCAAAGAAGCCTTTGCAATCGTAACCGGTGTTAAAAGCTCATGGGTTATATTAGCGAGAGTGTTGTGCTTTATTACTTCCAGTTCCTCTTGGGTAATGTCCCGCCTCTTCAGAATTAAAAGCCAGAGTTTCTCATCATGAAGTTTTATAGGCATTATTATGAGACTAATTGGCTCAGAAGTACCTAAAATTTCAATTATTTTTTCTTTTTCATATTTCATTGCCTCTTCTAGCAGCTTCTTCTCTTCTTCACCAAAGGATAGTCCGAGAGATTTAAAAAATTCTGAGATATTTTCGCCTAGCAATGCATCACTGTCACGCAGGACACCAAAAATGCGGAACTCACTGTCAATTAAAACTGCACCATAGATGCCCTCTTCTAAATAAATCTTTCTCTCACTCTTAAGCCATGGCATATCCTCTTGCTTTTTCTTATCCAAATACAATTATTCTGTAAAGGCTCTTCAGTGTCGGCAGCCACTTTATCATTATTCTGCGCAGCTCAATCCTGCCTAGGTAGCCAACGGTGTCATAGGCGGCGTCAAAGCACAGAAAGGCAACAAAGTAGGCAAAAGGTATCAAGGAGGCTACGCAGATTGCAAGCAATGCCAGCTTGAGCGCAAACCTGTGAGCAAAGAAGAATTCCACCACTCTATGAGCTCTATTCGCATCTACGTAGTCATTGCCTTTCTCGTCTATGATGCCAAAGATTGTGAGAACAGCAAGCGGCAGAAGGAGAAGGTTTTCCCGTGCAAAAAACAGGATTGTTAGGACAATTAACGCTGTGCTTGCTGTGAAAATTCTGTTGTCTATTTTGCCTGAGAAGAGCACGCCCAGCAACACCGCAGTGAGTATGGTTGCAGAATAGGCGTCGGTTGCAGAGAGGGCTATCCACAGCACGACGAGAACGGCAGCTATTGCTGAGGCAACTCGCCTGCTGTGCAAGCCTTCGTCGAAGGTGTCGTCTATATATTTAAGGCCACCTCCAATCAGGGCATATATTGCCACTAAAGGAAGCATATCCATCCCACCTCTTTTATAAATTACCCGTCAGCAATATATAATAATTACTTTAAAATCACGGAATCCTTCGGCTATTTTTTAAATAATTATTTAACAAGATATTGATTTTTTTCATCTGTTTGAAACTTCGCTAAATGGCATTAAAGTCCGAGCTTATTCAATAGTTTATGATAACGGACCTCTCCTTTGGCAATCCTCCATATAGCTTTTCTATTGTTATCTTTACTGCCCTTCCAGAGCCCTTTAATATCAAAGAATTGTCAAAGAACTTCTTCATATTCTCTATTTCTTTTTTGGGGATAATATCAGGGTTAAGCACAATCAAAGAGGTGCAGTTCCACCTCTTGTAGCCTTCGAGATGTCTTGTTAATATCTCCTCCATCTCCTCCCACTTGTAGTAGGAGATTAGGTCAGAGAATATGTCGATAATCACCCGCTTATGAACATCCTTTGGGAGCGACTTTATGCTCTTTACTATCGCATGCTGAATGAGGATTAGATTCAAAGGTACAATAATCCTGCCGTCCTGCTCCAAAAGATGTGTTAGTGTGTGTTTTGTGTTTAAGGTGTAATACATGTCCAGAAATGTCAGATTTTTCAGGTGTTTCCGCGATAATTCTTTTAGAACAAAATCCCTAATCTCATTGTAAGACACGTTCGATGTAAAATATATCACTTTATCTCCATTCTTCAAACCTTTTAGCAGGAAAGATTTAATAAATATGGATTTTGCTCTTGTTTCCTCACTGAGCAGAAGAGTAGAAGAGCTTTTTGCGATACCTCCGCCCACGAGTTCATCAAAGGCTTCAATCCCCGTTGCAACGATGTTTAGCGCTTCTTCACTCTTTATACCGTAGGATGAGAGTTTTTCATTTATTGTTCTGGTTATTGCGGTTCTGAAAAGTGAATACTCAAAGGGAAAGCTTTCTTCTAGGGAGTCTAGGTAGAGCCTTAGATTGCGGCTGAATTCTTTTTCATCCATTGGTGGTGAATCCCCGTTGCTTAAGCTTCTGAAAAATTCACTGACATTTGCTAATTTTGAGATTATCTTTCTGTTTTCCTTTTCTGGAACAAATGCTGAGATTTTGTCAGAAACCGCTTTTAGGGTGTCCTTCAACACTATAGGGTAGTATTTCCTTGTGTCGAAGTGTCTTTTGAGGTCTTCTGGTAGGCTCAAGACATTAACACCAAGTAGTTTCTCAATGTCTGCTCGAATTTCACCTATACTCTGCCGTTTGAGAGAGAATTTTTTGCTATCTTTGCTGGAGTACATCTCGAGAAGGAGCGCCACAGCCAGCGCATTCTTTACATCCTCTCTCATTTCAGGGAACCAGAAGGTTCGCGTGGTGGCGTCGAATTCTACTGCCTCAGCTTCAGGATATTCCTCGGCAAACCTTCTTTTCACCTTGTCGAGGATTTCCTTCAGCGCATCGATTCGTATCCAGAAACCTGCATGGTGGTTTAGGAGGTCAACAAGGGTGCTTGTCTCTTCGGAAAGGTGCTTAATTTTTAAGGTGTTTATGGCGTAGATCTCTATCACAAGGACGGCAAAGTAGGCCAAGAAAAATGCACCGTGGAGAGGAAACATGTCTACCTGTGTGAAAGATTTATAGAAGAGGTAAACAATCACAAAGGCTGTAAAACCACTCAGATAGCTGAGGTTCGTCCAGATATTCTTTTCCATTAGCTCTTCGAATCCTTTGTGGGTTATGCTGAGGTATCCTATGTATGAGATGAGAAAGATCACTATGAAGGCGATGATTAGAGGATAATTTTCAATGCTGAGGACTCCAATTAATGGCAGAGTTCTGCCATAGGTGAGGCTGATTCCAAAGAATATTATAAAGAAAACTGAGATGTAGGAGACGAGATATCTTGAGAAGTTGAGAAGATCATATTTTACCTGAATTCTTAGATTTTTTACTATTGAACGAAGGTCCAATATATAAAATGTGTAGAAGGCGAAGAGGAAAGTGATGTAAGTACCTGCTAGGAGTTGCGATTTCTCTCCAAGGCTGTCCCAGGAGAACATTGTCAATGCAAGAACATAGAAGCTTGCCCCCGTGTGCACAAAGAGGCCTATCTTAAGGTAGTTCCAGTACTTCAGTCCTGTTCTCTCTCCAACGACGCGGGTGTAGAAGGATACAACTCCAATTAAGAAAGTAAGAATTAAGACAATCGCATACCAGAGAGTTGGCACTTCTCTGTAAATGTCAAAAAGTGGGGTTTCCTTTATAGAGAAGTAAAGCGAGAGGGCAAAAAATGCGAGGGTGACTGAAGCTGTGACTTTGACTATGTCAAATGGCATTAAAGCGCGCCATTTGGGATGGAGGATGGAGGGGTATTCGATTATATATCTTAGGTAGTGAATAATCGAAAATGTGCAGACGATTAAATAAAAAGATAAGTTAAAAAATAAGTTTGCAGGCTCTTTAATATAAATGAACATATAGTAGGTAGGTAATGCAATCGACAATAGAAAAGCCATGCCTCCAAACCCTGCTATAAAGAAAGGTTTATGCACAAAACCTACCTTTTCGTAACTCTTCGAAATGGAGAGTACAGAATAAACGAAGTACGATGTTAATAATAAGAGAACTGTTATATACAGAACTAATAAATTAAATTGAGACACTTTTGGAAATGTGAAATTTAAAATATTCATGGTTAACTCATAAGTGAGTACTACAGAAAATATATATAAAATTAGATAAGGAATTCTAAATAAATTCAGCGATTTTTTTATTATCGGCTTAATAAGCAGGTAAAGAGGGATATTAACACATGCATGTCCAATAATTTCAAATACTGCTGATAAAATTAGTATGAAATGGATAGTTGAAATTGAAAGAGTAGACAAATATAATTTATAAAGAAGAATTGCTTGTGTTATCACAATTAACCAGCAAAAGAAATCACCTATGAGTATACTATCCCAAACTTTTGACGGAGCTACTCTTTTAACTTCTGATATAAAAGAAGCAGTTATAGAAACCTGAATAGCCATTATTATCAGGAAAATTTTTATGAAGAGAGGGATATGAAAATCTCCAGATGTTGAAGAAGCTTCAGCCACTCCAACATTGAAAGTTAGCAATACACTAAATAATAATAGCAATTTTACGATTAGTGTACTTCCAAACAATTTTGCTGAAATCATTCATATAATATTAAAATTTATAAAGTACTTGAACTTTTTGCTTGTATTTCAATTTGCTTAGCAGCTTCGAAGCCACTATAAACAGCAGCTTCTATAGACGGTAAATATAAATAGTCCCCTGCGAGGACTATATTATGGATAGATGTTCTAAATTCTTGACTTATTTTTGGGAAATTTGGCGAATGAATAGGAAGTACATAGTTCCATGGGATGATTTCACACCATACAAGTTTTTTCCTAATTTTAGGAAATAAATATTCGAGTTTTTCCAGTATGAACTCAGTTATTTCTTGTTTATTAAGTTTGGATAATCTTTCCGCAGTTTTTCCATAGATAAATAATTCCATTAATCCCTTTCCTTTTGGAGCGGATAGCGGCGAGGCTAATGTTGATTCGATGATCATAGCAAAGTCTTTTAATTCCTTTCTTGGTATAAGAATCGCCCAAGTATTATTCCACACTCGTTCATTTAATGCAAGCAATATTTGTAAACCACTTGAATATTCTACTTTGGATAGAGCAGATTTTACATTATTGGGAAGTGGCAAAATTTTACTAGTTACAAAAGCAGGAGTTGAGCAAATTATATTTTCAGTTTCAATCATTTTTATTTCCTTATTATTTTTATATTCAACTTTAAATTTATTATTTTTTTCTTCTATTTTTAATACTTCACAATTTGTGTTGATAATTGTACCAAAATTCTGTAATTTTTTTATTATCTTAAAAATAATATGAGATAAACCTTTTTTTAATGTAAAGGAAATTTTTAAATCGCTATACATCAATGTAAGTCCGTAAAGAGCGGATAACTTTTCTGGTTCTGTGAGTGTCAGGCCCGTTATAGATGGCTGTACAAGATATTCTAACATCTCTCTATCGAAAGCTTCAAGGACCCAATCTGCAATAGATAAATTGTCCAAGTTTTTATTTTTGACATTAGTAAACGCTAAATGATTCTCCTCACCAATGTGATATATCATATTTATTAGTTTAAACAATTTTTCCTTGTCTATACTTTCTACATTATCTAAAGAAAAAAATCTTTTTTTAATATAGAGACTAGCACTTGGTTCTTCAAGCTTAACTAAATCTTTTTCGCAGCCTAGGTCTTTGATTAAATTTAACGTATGTATGTAATCCTCACCAATCAATTGCGCCCCAGCATCTATCTTAAATTCACCTCTAATGAATGGATATAATCTACCACCAAGTCTGTCCTCCTTTTCCAAAATAGTAACCCTATATCCACGTTTAGCTAATTCGTATGCAGAAACTAAACCGCTTATGCCTCCGCCTATGACTACGCATTCCTTATCGCATCCTCGCATATGGGAGACCACCTTCAGCTAAATTGCTTAAAATTGTTTCCTATTATGATCCCAATCATTCAAATAACTCTTTAGCGAAGTATAATCCTCATTTACCAAGTTATGAATCTGTTCCAAAGAAAAAATGTTTGAAAAAATACCCAACCTGAGTAAGTGACCTCTTTTATCTGGGAATTTACCTAACCAATATAATGTGTCAATAAGACGATCTGATTCGGTGAAGAAATTACCCAATTTATTTTCCATATATGTGGTATAATTACTCAGCGGCTCCCCTTTTAAAATAAAATTACTCGATACTACTCCCGCCAAATCACCACATATTATTGCAGGTAGAATCCCTTCAATAAATGGCTTAAAATTTTGATTTGCAACATCGCCAGTTAGTAAAACATTTCCATAGTTTAATTTGTCTATACCATAGCGAATAGGTGCCCATCCACTCCTATCCTCCACAATTGTTCCTCTGGCGATCTGTTTTTTGATTAGAGGGAGATTTACAAATTCCTCATAACATTCTTCTAATCTTTTCTCAAAAAAGATAGCACCAACTCCTATATTTGCAGAAGTATTGGACTTAGGGAAAATATATGCATAAGCGCCTGGTGCAAAGTCTCCTAGATATATCTGATAATGATTGGGCTTTTCTAACTTTAAATTTTTCATCTTGAAACCAATAACATAACCAGCATTTTTTTCTAAATCTAAATTAAACCCAAGCAACTTCAAAACCGTCGAATCTACACCATCTGCAGCGATTACAACTTTTGGCACAATTTCTTTGTTTCCCTTAGGCGTTTTTACTATAGCCTTGGTAACATTGTAATCTCCTTTAACTTCCAAATCAATTAGCTCTGTTTCGAGCATAAGTTTTGCTCCAGCATTTGTGGCTTTGTCTGCCAGCCACTTATCAAATTCGTCTCTGTTTATTGAATATCCAGACCAGTTGCTCCCAGTCCTCTCTATTGTGATATCTTCAGCCCAGAAGGATATGCCATCTATCTTCCACACCTGGAGGTGCTTTGGAATTTTAAAAGGTAGATAAGGGAAGAGATATTCACCGATACCCTCGGCGCACTGTACAGGCACGCCCACTTCCCTCTTTTTGTCGATAAATATGGTTTTTGCACCACTCAAGGCTGCTGCTCTAGCCGCGCTACTTCCCGCAGGACCTGCTCCCACCACAAGCACGTCGCACTCTATCATATCATCCCCTCAAATAAAAGCACATTCGATTAACCTGTTTAAATCAATTTTCTCCTGTAATCTATTCAGAAAATCTATCAACCACTCAAAATCTTTATTCTCCATACACTCAAATATTTCCCTATATTGGTAATAACTATCCCAGTTCATACATTCTTCAACTACATTTTCATATCTCGATAAGAAGTCAAGTGGTCTGTGAGATCCTTCTAATCCTTCTTTTATTACCTCATAAGCCAAATAGGAGCTCAATATGGCAGGAGTCATTCCATAGCCGAGCAAAGGATCTATAAAACCACCTGCATCTCCAACAAAAAGCAGATTTTTAAAATAGTGCTTCTCTATTCTGAATATATATCCAAAACCACTAAAATAATTAATGCTTCTCATAGGTAAATCGGAGAAACTGTCATTTGATCTCACAAATTTCTCAAAATGTTCTTTTATATTTCCTTTTATTTTAGATTTATTAACAACTGCCCCAGCAGAAGAAAGTCCATCTGGGCATGTGACAACATAGAAGTATCCTCCAGGTAGAAGTTCCGAATTTAGATATATGTTGGAGTAGTCTGGTGAAGTAAAGTCATAGCCACTAATCCCATAGCCTGCGAGAATTCTAAGAACTTCTTTTTTTACAAATTTATGGAAAAACGAATTCCCACCGTCAGCAGCTATTATCACTTTTGGTTTTATAGTTATACTCCCATTAATGCTTTTGATTCTGACTTTTTCAAATATATCTTTTTCTTCAACTTTAATATCATTTACACCAGTAATGAGCTGTGCATCATTTTCTAAGGCTTTTCTGGATACTATATTTTCATAAGAATCTTCATGTTTCCCTCTTTGAAAATAAAATTCTCCACTATCTGATTTCAATGTGAAAAAATTGCCGGATGGTGTATGCCATTTCGATAGTTTAACATGATTTTTTATCGGAAGATCATATTCTCTAATAATTCTTTCAATATCAATATTTGGTGAAGAGTCAATCTTTACGGCGGTGTGTTCTCCTACAGACTTATTTTTTTCTATTAAAACAGTCTCCAAACCCTCTTTAGCGCAGAAGTACGCAGCACTCGCACCCGCTGGCCCAGCACCCACCACAAGCACATCGCATTCTAACATGCTGAGAATAATGTATTTGCGCAATTAATAAAACTTACTCGATTTTCTTTGCCATGTTAATTCCTAGCACTGTAACGGTGGTCAGGTGGATTTGGAGAAGTGCGAAAACTGTCCCATACCAATAAACTACTGTGACGGACTCACCCGCTACAAGTGTGGCGTCCAGCGAAAGGATGTGGAAAACTACTGCATTTACGACAAATACATGCAGAAGTAGCTGGTGGGGCCTCGTTATTAACCTTCTTCTCCCAGCATTGGCGTAACTAACCTATAGGCTTTTGTCACCATGAATCTACCTGTCTGCCAGTACTCCCGTCAGAGCTGGTTAACTTACAGGGGGTATAACCTTCTGAATCAACATTATTTGCCGTGGGCCTAGATCCCACGCTCTCTTTCTATGATTAATACCCTGCCTTCACAAAGATTTAAATAGTATGACCTATATAATTTTGTTGTTAAGTGACTTAACAACAAGGGAGTTTTACGATGGAGAACAAAGAGGTCTCCCTGCTAATGGGGTTGGGACTAACAGAAGCCGAGGCCAAAGTTTATATCAGGCTTCTGTGGGAAGGTTCAGTAACCGCCGGGGAGCTAGCCAAATTGACCAAGTATTCCCGTACGAAGGTATATGAAATCCTTGAAAAACTCCAGAGGGAGGGGCTGGTGGAAAGCTACCCCACCAGACCCACTCAGTTCAAGGCTTTAGATCCCAGCGTCTCAATCCCCCTGTACGTCCAGCTCAAACGCCAAGAGCTTGAAACCGCCGAAAATCTCCTGTCTAGAAGCCTTTCTAAAATTTGGAACAAGAGACCCTCTCAGGATGCTCAGGTCTTTATCAATGAGGGTTTAAATAAAACCTCTGCCAAGTTTTTGGAGCTTATAAACCAAGCAGAAGAAAATATATATACCTTCATGGCATGGATATCAAGAGGGGAATATGATTCTCTCTTAGATGCCTTTAAAAAAGCCCGTGAAAGGGGAGTGGAGGTTTATATGGCGGTTTATGACAATCCTGATTTTAAGGATGGGGTATCCCCTGAGATGTTGACTGAATTTTCAACTTATTCCCATGAGTTTTATCTTGTACCAAGAGACTTCCACCCATTCCCACTGCCGCCGGTAAAGCTTCTGGTGGTGGACGAGAGGGATGTCAACATAGTTTTTGGAGACTACCTTGAAACCGGCTCACTGAAAGATGCGATTTCTGTCCACTACCACAATATATCAGGAATGGGTGTGGTGGCCAGGAAGATTGCACCCATGTGTTTCGAGACATTTTTTGCCAGGTTCAGGAGGGGCAAAGAGTGAAAATTATCGAAACTCATGAGCTAACAAAGGAGTTCAACGGCTTAGTTGCGGTGGATAAGGTTACCTTCAGCGTAGAGCGGGGAGAGATATTCGGCTTTCTTGGTCCCAACGGCGCCGGTAAGACCACGACAATAAAAATGCTGACGACGCTTCTCCTTCCCACTAGCGGCACAGCGTACATCTCAGGCTTCGACGTTGTTCGCGAAGCTGCGCAGGTGAGGCGCAGAATAGGTTTAGTACCTCAGAGGATTGTGCTTGAGGGTGACCTCACAGCAAGGGAGAATCTCCTCTTTCACGGCATGCTCTACGGCTTGAGCAGAAGAGATATTGAGGCAAAAATTCCAGAGCTGCTGGAGCTTGTTGGTCTAAAAGAGCGTGCTGACAGCAAGGTCAGGACCTTCTCGGGTGGGATGAAGCGCAGGCTGGAGTTGGTTAAGGTACTGCTTCACGAGCCAGAGGTAATCTTTCTCGACGAGCCTACAGTTGGCTTGGATCCACAGACAAGACGCAAGATCTGGGAGTACATACAGATACTAAACCGAGAGAGGGGAGTTACCATCTTTCTCACAACACACTATATGGAAGAGGCGGACTACCTGTGCAATAGGATCTGCATTATCGACCACGGAAAAATCCTCGATATAGACACGCCACAGAGGCTCAAGGACAAAATCGGCGAAGGCGATATAATTGAGATGGAAGTTTCCGGCAAGGGAGAAAAGTTTGCACAAGCGCTGGAAAAAGAATGTGGCTGTCAGATAAAGAAGATGGAGGAGAACAGGATTACTATTACAGCCAGGCGAGGAGAATACGCCCTCAAAGAGATTTTCTTCCTCGCAGACAAGCTTGGGGTTGAGGTAACCTCTATCTCCGTAAGGGAACCCACCCTAGAGGATGTGTTCATCCACTACACTGGTAGGGGAATTCGCGAGGAGCTGGTCCCGGGAAGCGGCATGATGAAGTATCTCACAAGGAGGCTCAAGCAATGAGCTTTCTCCGAGAACTCTACGTGGTGTTCTGGAAGGAGATGCTGCTATGGATAAACAACCCCATGCTGCCAGTTGTAAGAGCGCTGGTATTTCCCATGATGTGGATAGTCATCTTCGGCTCCGCCTTTGGAGGCGAGGTGAACCACATTCCCCTGGCGGTTGTTCTCAGCGATACAAGCGAGCTTTCCATTGAGTACCTTAACGCCCTGAACATCGGCACCACACTTGACATAAAAAACACAAACCTGGCAACGGCCCAGAAGATGCTGAAAAACCGCAAAGTCTATGGGATACTCTATATCCCCGAAGATTTCAGTAAAAAGCTGGCCGCGGGCGAGAAGGTGAGCGTCGTCTTAAGCCTGGACGAAACCACGCCCCAGATTTCCAGCGCCATTGTAGCGCACGTAACCAGCGCAACGCAATCCTTCTCAAAAAACATCGCCCTGGCTGAAAACAGGGTGGTGGTTGAGAAAAACACCCTTTTTGGCAGGGGGATAGAATACCTGGACTACTTAGCCCCCGGCGTGGTGATGATGACAATCCTGTTTTCTGCTCTCTTCTCGGGCGGACTCAACCTCATAATCGACCGCGAATTCGGCACCCTTACAATGCTTATGGTTTCGCCCGTCTCACGAGATGCGATAATTCTGGGCAAGATATTTGCAGGTGTGCTCCAGAGCATAACCAGTGGCGTGGTTGCGCTCGCTGTAGCCATGCTCATGGGCGTTCACCTGAAAAGCGGTGCCGCTGGTTTTCTACTGATGGTGCTCCTTATGTTCATTGCTGGCTTCGGTTTCATTGGGATGAGTACCGCCATCGGTACGCGCATATCTGAGCTGGAACAGCTCATGGTGGTGATGATGGTTTTATTAATGCCTATGTGGTTCTTGTCTGGTGGATTCTACCCCATTGAGTCGATGCCCGATTGGATGCGCCCCCTCGCGATTGTAAACCCCATGACCTATGCCACAGACGCGGCGCGATCAATAATGATTCGCGGGATAATCTGGGAGACCCTTGCTCTTGACCTTGTAGTAATCACAACCTTTGCAGTGGCGATGTTCCTTATCGGCTCCTACTCATTCAAAAAAACTCTTGGAGGTGTAAAATAAAATGAGGAGGGTATTAATAGTAGTTCTGGCTTTTACAGCCCTTTTAAATGTCGCGGCAGCGCAGATTGGCGGTGGACAATCGTTGATTATAACCGACCTGAAAATCACTCCAGCGGAGGTTCACCCCGGTGATAACTTCACCCTCTCCTTTAAGGTTGTAAACGCCTGGGGGTGGGATAGATTTATTGAGGACGCGTACGTGCACCTGGAGGGGGGCTATCCCTTCCTTAAAATAAGCCCAACTCAGCCCCAGAGGCTCCGCGGCTTGGGGTATGACATAGACTGGTGGGTCAGCAGGGGCGCAGAGGTTAGCTACAACCTCAGCGTCGACCCAACTGCAGTGGCGGGTGTATATACCCTAAATGCGGTGTTCAGCTACACCCGTTACAGCGATGCAGTGGGCACAAAGGGCGGAGATGAGAGGTTCACAGAAGTTCATCCCATAGCTATAAAGGTGGTGGGCAAACCAGAGGTGGAGGTGTATGTTAAGAGTTCTCAGCCAGAGAAGCCTCAACCGGGCGATACTATAACTCTCTCGCTCAAGGTGGCCAACCTGGGCAGCGATTATGCGAGGAATGTGTTGCTCTACGTAGGTGAACTTCCCGATATAGCTCCGGAGTGGAACAGCAGGGTCGTGTATGTGGGCGACGTAGCACCGGAGGGCTCTGTCAATGCCCTGATTACTCTTGAGACTTCCTCCGAGCTTCTCCCGGGTGAGTATCTCCTGCCTATTGGTATTCTTTACCAGGATGGAAACGATAGGTGGGTGGAAAAAAATTCCAGCATAAAACTCACCATTCGCGGTGTGGAGGAGCTGGAGGTTTATGTGGAGTCGTCGAAGCCTGCAAAACCTACCCCGGGGGATGATATCACCCTCATCCTCAAGGTTGTTAACTATGGTTCCCTGCCGGTGAAGGAGGCTGTCCTGGAGGTTGGAGAGGCTCATGGCGTGGAGCCCCTGTGGAGCAGCCGGAGGATTTATTTAGGTGATATACCAGCCAAAGGCTCTACTCAGGCAAGGGTTGAGCTTGAGGCTGATGAAAACACCACCACCGGAGACTACACGCTGCCGGTGAAGATATTCTCGCGGGGTGTCCTCACTAATATAAAAAGCATTGGAGTCACCCTCCACAGCGAGGCGGACTTTGAGATAAAGCCGGTGCAAAACCTGGTAAAGGCAGGTGAATCGGAGCAGATGGTTAGTTTTACAGTGAAGAATACGGGGACAAAAGCTGCGGAGGATATTAGGCTCACTCTGCGCGCAAACTATCCTTTCACGCCGGTGGGCAACGAGTACTATATAGAGCGCCTTGCTCCAGGAGAAGCCACAGTGGCGGAGTTCCATGTGGACGTAGATAGCGATGCGGCGAAGCAACGCTACCCCATTGACGTGGTGATAAAGTGGAAGGAAGAGGAAGACGACGAGGAGCAGATTGATGTTAAGTACTCATACGTGGAAGTGCTGAAGAAGGAGAGGAAGATTGCCTACTATGTTGCTGCACTACTCGGCGTAGTGGCTATTGCCGCCGCTTTGGTCAAGAAGAGGAAGAAAAAATGAAACCAAGCGTAGACTACATCTCTGGTGAAAGCCTCTATCGCCCTGAAGTTGTAAGGTGGAGGCGTCGCATTGAGGAGCGCTACATTCCGCCGGAGGACGCAGCCGTTGCAGTGCTCCTTCCATGCTCTGCCACAAAACCCTACTCGGCCTCGCCATCGCATCGCCGTTTCATCGCCGCTATTAAGCGCGGAGCTAAAGGCAAGCGCAGCCTTGTGCATGAAGCAATAATGACCTCTCCTCTCGCCTTAGTGCCAAGAGAGCTGGAGAACCTCTATCCCGCGTGCTGCTACGACACCACCGTGACGGGGCACTGGAGCGAAGAGGAGAAGGAAGTCCTAGCTAAGGCGATACGAAGCTATGCGGCGAAGTTTAAGGGGGAGCTTCTGTGCTACGCGGGCGAAGCCTACGCAGAGGTGTGCGAGTCTCTTGGCATAGACGTCATAGCCAAAGATAACCTTCTCAGCGAGGACTCCCTTAAAGCCCTAGAGGAGCGCATCCGGGAGGCGCTTATGGACAAGCAAGGCACGGGGTATAACCCGCTTGAACCGCTAAGGAAGGTCGCAGATGTCCAGTTTGGCTTGGGCGCGGGCAAGGCACTCATCTGCGAAGGAGCAAGAGTAAGGAGGGGCAGGATATTCTACAAAGGCGAGCAGGTAGCGGCGATAAGTGAGAGGCACGGTTACCTTGCACTCACACTGCGCGGTGGGGAGCTTCTCAGGGACTTCTCGGGCTACGTGGTGGAGCTCAGCTTCTTCCCAAAGAGCAATAACATTTTCACGCCAGGGATTGAGCATGCTGGCGAGGATATTAGACCTGGGGATGAGGTTATCGTAGTGTACGGCGATGAGGTGGTGGGCGTGGGCAAAGCGCTGCTCAACGGCAGTGAGCTTGCCAAGGCTGAGCGAGGCTTGGGCGTGGTGCTGAGGCACAGAAGGAAAGCTGCTTAATTTCGCTTTCGGAAAACTTTACGATGTGAATCTTCAGCTTGCGATTGGTTCATTTTTATGGAGGTATACTATGGCAAGGATGCACACCAGGCGAAGAGGTAAATCTGGTTCCACTCGCCCTTATCGCACTTCACCCCCCGAGTGGATAGAGCTGAGCAAGGAGGAAGTGGAGGATATAATAGTCAAGCTCGCCAAGCGTGGCGAGTCGCCCAGCAAGATAGGAATAATCCTCCGCGACCAGTATGGCGTGCCTCTCAGCAGGTACGTCACCGGTAAGAAGCTGACAAAGACCCTTGAGGAGAAGGGCATAAAGTATCCCATACCCGAGGATTTGATGAATCTCATAAGGAGAGCGGTGACCATAGACAAGCACCGCAAAGAGCACAAAAAGGACATGGTGGCAAAGCGCGCCCAGCAGCTTGTTGAGGCGAAGATACGCAGGCTGGTGAAATACTACAAGCGCGAGGGCAAACTTCCGGCTGACTGGAAGTATAGTATTGAAACCGCAAAACTCCTGGTGAGGTAAAAAACCCTCACCTTTTTATTTCGGGGAGCAGGATGGAGGCTGTGCCGAAGAAGCTTGAGCATGATTTAGAAGAGGCGGCGGATTTTCTTCGAGATTATCTTGAGAGGGGGGGCGTTCCAAAGGTTGTCACCCATCATGATGCAGATGGGCTAAGCGCCGGGGCGATTGTTCACAGCGCCATTACCAAGGAGGGCTACCCCTGCCACACACGCTGTGTCAAGCAGCTTGAAGATAGGATTATTGCAGAACTAGCCGCAGAAAAGCCCGAGATGGTGATTTTCACGGACTTTGGCTCGGGACAGGTGGATCTGATCCAGAAACATCTTAAAGATACCAAGGTGATTATCCTTGACCATCACCAGCCCAAGGAGGTTAAGGCTGAGATAGAGCACAACATCAACGCTCATAAATATGGCATCGACGGGGCGCGCGAAGTCAGTGGCTCGGGTATGGCGTACTTCTTTGCTCGCGCATTCTGCGATGGCTGTGAAGAGTTACCTGAAACCCAGTTCCGGGTGACGGAGCTTGCAGCACTTGCAATCGTGGGAGCGGTAGGCGACCTGCAGGATAACAGCGGCGCCTTCCACGGTCTGAACAGGCTGATAATTAAAGAAGGTGAAGCCGCTGGTGTGCTTCGCGTTGAGAAGGACCTCCGCCTCTTCGGCAGGCAGACGAGGCCGCTCTACAAGGCTATAGAATACACCACAGAGCCATTTATCCCCGGCTTAAGTGGAAGTGAGAGCGCGAGTTTGCAGTTTCTGAGTGAGCTCGACATACCTGTGAAGCGAGATGATCGCTTTGTAATGCTGGCTGATTTAACCCAGGAGGAGAGGCAGCGTCTGACAACGGCGCTGATATTGAAAATGATAGAGCACCGCGTACCACCGCGGATAGCTGAGAGCATTGTGGGCGAGGTTGTGACGCTGCTCAAAGAGGAGAAGCGCACACCCCTGCGCGATGCCAAGGAGTTTGCAACCCTGTTAAACGCCTGCGGGAAACACGAGCATTATGGTATAGGCTTAGCGGTATGCTTGGGAGAAAGAGGCGAGCTATACCGCCGCTCCCTGGGCATGCTTCGGGAGCACCGTGAGTATTTGAGCACCTGCTACAACTGGATAACCCAGAATCTGGACAAAATCAGAGACGAGGGCGCGGTGTATGCACTTCACGCGGGTGAGGAGATAGACGAGAACGTCATAGGCACCGTCGCCGGGATGGTGCTCAACTCCCGCATACTCAACCCCATAAAGCCCATAATCGCCTTTGCCGACGCCGAGGACGGCGAGGTCAAGGTCTCAGCGCGGGGAAACCGCGAGCTTGTGGATAGTGGTCTCAATCTGGGCAAAGCGATGCTCTACGCCAGTGAGCTTGTCGCGGGAGAAGGCGGTGGCCATGACATCGCCGCTGGGGCAAAGATACCTAAAGGCAAGGAGGAAGAATTTTTAAAGCACGTGGAAGAAAAGATAAGGGAGCAGCTTGCCGTCCCGTCTCGCGAAGCGATAGGGGGACGAAAGTAGATGCACGCCCGAGCAGAGCTTGTGTTTCACTACGCCAGTGAGGAAGAGGCTTCACAAATAGCTTACCTCCTGGAGCTTGACAACCGCGTTGCCCCTAGAGGACTGAAGGTTAAAACTGAGCAGAAAGGTAAAGCGGTGGTAACCAATACGGAGCACACCAACGTAGGAACGCTCTTCGCAACCATAGATGACCTGCTCTTCTGCGAGAAGCTTATAAGCGAGATACTGAGGCTGTAGTCATGCTTGACATAAACCTTTTCAGGGAAAATCCGGAGGTAGTGAGGAAGGATTTAAGAAAACGCGGCGCCCACGACAAGCTGAAGCTGGTGGACGAGATTATAGCTCTCGATAAAGAGTGGCGCTCCTCGCTTACTCGCCTGAATGAGCTGCGCAGGCAGCGCAATGTGCTGAGCAGAGAGATTTCTCAACTTAAAGCTAAGGGTGAGGACATCTCAGCGAAGGTGGCTGAGATTAAACGCCTGCCTGAGGAGATTAAAGAGCTTGAGGCACGCGTAGATGAGCTCGAGGCAAGGCTGCGCAGCCTGCTGATGCGCATGCCCAACCTGCTTCACGAGTCTGTGCCCGTAGGCGAGAGCGAGGAAGACAACGTGGTAGTGCGCACCTGGGGAGAGCCTCGCGAGTTCGACTTCCCGCCTAGAGACCACATTGACCTCGCGCTGCTCAACGACCTCTTCGACATAGAGCGCGCCGCCAAAGTTGCAGGCTCGAGATTCTACTACCTGAAGAACCAGCTGGTGAAGCTGAACTATGCGCTCATAAACTTTGCGCTGGATTTCCTTGCAGAGAAGGGCTTTACCCTACTCCAGCCGCCCTACATGCTGCGCCGCGCTGCTGAGGAGGCGGCTACCGACTTAGCTGATTTCGAGGATGTGATTTACAAGGTGGAGGGCGAGGATTTATATTTAATACCCACCTCTGAGCACGCGATTCTCGCTATGCACATGGACGAAATCCTCGACGGCAAAGCCTTGCCCCTGCGCTATGCCGGCATAAGCCCGTGCTTCAGGAAGGAAGCAGGTGCGCATGGCAGGGATACCAAAGGCATCTTCCGCGTGCATCAGTTTGAGAAGGTGGAGCAGTTTGTGTTCTCTCGCCCCGAGGAAAGCTGGGATGAGCATGAGCGTCTGCTCGCCAACGCCGAGGAAGTGTACCAGAAGCTGGGAATACCCTACCGCGTGGTGAACATATGCACCGGCGACATTGGTACGGTAGCAGCCAAGAAGTACGACATCGAGGCTTGGCTTCCGGGACAGGGTAAGTACCGCGAGGTGGTGTCCTGCAGCAACTGCACAGATTACCAGGCGAGGCGTGCGAGAATACGCTTCCGTGACTCCCCAAGCGAGCCAACGCAGTATGTTCACACCCTCAACAGCACCCTAATTGCTACTGAGCGCACCCTTGTGGCGATCCTTGAGAACTACCAGCGAGAGGATGGGAGTATAGAGGTGCCCAAGGTACTGGTACCCTACACCGGCTTTGAAGAGATTAGGGTGGAGTAGAATAGTTGTGTCGCCAGTGCTGATGCTGAAGTCTTTTGCCTGAATGCCGGAGCTTATTATACCCACCAGTACCGAAGTACAGCCACAAATAAAATGCCTAAAATCACAGTCCAGAACAGGCTTTTTGTACGCCAAGCAACCAGCAGGGTGGGCAGGGAGGCGACCAGAAATTCATTGCTCAAAGAAAGCTCCAGCTTCCCATCTGGCATTAACAACGCTGGAAAGAGCAGTGCTGATAGAACTGCAACTGGAACATACCTCAGCCAAGCAATCACTGCCTTGGGCAGTGAAAATTTTGCCAGCACCAGTAAGGGTAATGCCCTAGGGATATAGGTTACCAGGGCCATAAGTAATATTGTCAGTGCTATTCTTTGCTCGATTTCCATCTTTCCAGCATCACCCCCGATGTGGCTGCTATTACTGTGGCTCCTATTGTACTCCAGTGCCCAAAGCCAACAAGGTGCATAATAACTGCCGCACCCCCTGCGAAAAGGCCCACCACCAGAAAGGTCTTGTTCTGCATCTGCATGAGTACCAATGCAATAAACATAGCAGGGAGGGCGAAGTCCAGTCCAAAGGTTTGTACATCTGTTATCAATTGCCCGGCTAAAGCCCCAAGAAAGCTCCCCGTTACCCAGCCTAAGTGGGCAGTACCATTTAGAGCAAAGGATTCCATAAGTGGTGGCACAGCCTTTCTGAACTTGGTGCTATGTAAGGCGAAGGTTTCGTCTGTAATCTCATATCCAAACCAGGCCAGCTTCTTTTTAGACACCCCTTTAAGATAGGGCACCAATGCGGCGCTCATGAGCAGGTGGCGCAGATTAACTATAAAGGTGGTGAGCACAATCGCAAGCATCCCTGCTCCTGCTCCAATCATCCCCACTGCTATAAGCTGAGCAGAACCAGCGAATACAAAAATCGACATGGCAGTTGCTTCAATTAAGCTCAGACCCACCTGCGATGCCAGTACGCCAAAGGCAAATCCTATGGGGAGGTAACCCAAGACGATGGGCGTGGCATCTTTAATGCCCCGTAGCACCGCAGCCTTGGGATCTGTGTTAGACAAAGACTGGAGATGCATGGAGTTTACCTTCTGCGCTGCAATATACAAAAAATTTTCTGGCTTTATTTTTGTTCTTTTTTAAAACAGAACAGCTACCCATCCCACAGCGGCGAAATTTTCCGAAGCTTGGCAACAACGCCAGGGAACTTGCTGAGCACATACTCTATATCGCGCTTCGTGGTCTCTCTCCCCAGCGTAAATATCGCGCTGCACTGGGCGCGCTGCGATGGGTAGCCCATCGCGAGCAGAATCGGCGAAGCGCGGAGTACCTGAGAGATGCACGCGGTGCCATTGCCCATGTATATACCCTCAAAGCTCAGCGCCATCATTAACGCTTCGCCGTCTACGCTCTCTACGATAAAGCTTGCATGGTTGGGCAGCCTCTTCTCCGGGTGCCCCGTCAGCTCCACCTTCTCAACTTCAAGCACGCCCTCTATCAGCTTGTCCCTCAACCAGCGAACCTTCTCCACCTTGTCGAGATGCCTTAGTGCAAGCTCTGCTGCCTTGCCGAAGCCAACTATGCCGGCGACATTCTCAGTGCCACCCCTGCGCCCCTCCTCCTGAATGCCGGAGTAGATAAGCGGGACTATGCGCAGCCCCTCACGAAGGTAGAGTGCTCCCACACCCTTGGGACCATACATGGTGTGGGCAGAGATCGAAAGAGCGTCCACGCCCAGCTCCTTAACATCTACAGGTATGTTCCCCGCCGCTGCCACGGCGTCGGTATGAACAAGAGCACCCTTCTCGTGGGCTATCTCGGCGATTTCCTTCACCGCCTGCAGCGTTCCAACTTCGTAATTGGCGAGCATCACAGAAACAAGTGTGGTTCTATCGGTGATAGCACTTTCAAGCTTCTCAACACTCACCTCTCCATAGGAGTTGACTGGGAGAAAGGTTACCACGTAGCCCTCCTTCTGCAGGGAACGGAAAGCATTAAGCGTGGAGTGGTGCTCTATCTCAGAGGTTATAACGTGCATACCCTTATTCTGGTTCGCCTTTGCTAAGCCTCTAATTGCCAAGTTATTCGCCTCTGCCCCCGAAGAGGTAAATATGATCTCGTTGGGCGAGGCGTTTATCAGCCTTGCCACGCTCTCGCGAGCGCGCTCTATCGCCTCCTTGGCTTCAGCTCCAAGGTCATACATCCTTGAAGGATTCCCAAAGCTATTCTCAAGGAAGGGCAGCATAGCTGCGAGTACTTCCCTGTCAAGAGGCGTTGTCGCCATATGGTCAAGATATACGCGAAACATCTCAATCTACCGTTTTCTTTATGTAGAACTTGAAGAATTCTCCCGTGTCCTCAACACCTATGAGTTCATTCCCCGTCTTTCTGCACCAGTCAGGTATATCAGCGAGCGCGCCCTCGTAGTCGGTCTGAAGCTCCAGTATCTGCCCCTTCTTAAGCTCCTTCATGCGCTCTTCCAGGCGCATGAGGTGCATGGGGCACATGCGATAAACAACGTCCTCAACGGCGTCCGCCACGATGCCCTCGACGAACTTTATCTCTGGCTGCTTCTGCTCTGTCATGTTTATGAAGTAGTACATTACCCTATTTTATCTTTTGCGTAATCTTACTCCACGCAGCACGACCTTAGCCACATGCAAGAGATGCTTTGTTGGCAGGCATCCAACGTTTATGCAGGTTCCGGCTAACCTTACAGCGGAGTTATTAACAGGCAGATCTCAGCCTCAAGCTCGTTTGCTTCATTTCTTTTCCTCTTCTACACCCCTCGCACCGTAGCCAGCATCTCTCACAGCTTTAACGAACTTCTCCAAGCTTTCTTCCTCAGGTATTAGCATTTCAGCCTTTCCTTCGCTTAAGGAGACTTTCACATTTGTCGCCCCGGTGCTCTCCAGTGCGCCCTGAACAACGCCCACGCAGCCCTGGCAAGTCATTCCAGTAATCTCAAGCACAAGCCTTCTCAACTTCTGCTCCTTTGCCGCCTTCTTCTGCGCAGGCTTCACATTCGCCTCCCTGAGGTAGGAGTTTATTATGTCCTTCAGGTACCACTCACAGCACCTTCCAGAGGGATTTGTGGTAATGCACCACTTGCCTTTGCCTGCGCCTGTTACCTCCTGCACTTCTTCTATGCTCGAGCAGCACCCCTCCTCGAGTATTGCCTTTCTCAGCATTTCATCTGTAACTCTATTGCAGTAGCACAGAGGCCTTGGCTCTGAATCTTCTTTAATCCCAACCCTGGTCTTAACCTCTGCCTTGGTGAGGTAGACCCCCGAGATGTTGTTGAAATACACCACATCGCATTCGCGGGAGGGGCAGAAGTAGAAATTCTCGTCTATCTTGCTCCAGTGCTCCTCCTTGACATGCACTCCCAGAGTTAGAGGCACAACCTTCATTCCCTCGCTACCGCAGTGTCTGCACACCTTTTCAGAACTCATGCTCTTATCCCCTTTTCAGATTGCCAGTTCATCTGCTTATGCTTCATGCTCATTCAACCATCACTTTAGCTATACCCTCCTCTCTCAGAATACCGCACTCCCTTAGCCAGGATTCGTAAAGCTGAATGTGGTTTTTAATCTTTGAAATCAGCTCTTTTATCTCGCCGTTGAGCCGGTATATCCGCCTCTTGCCGCGCCGCTCCACCTCCACAAAACCGCAGTTTAGAAGACATCTCAAGTTGTGGGAAACTCTGCTCTGCTCATATCCCAGAGCGTCGCACAGCTCCAGCACAGACATCTCCCTTTCCATAAGCAGCATCACTATGTCAAAGCGCGTACGATTGGAGAGGACCCTTGCGAACAGTTTAAATGATTCATACATCATATGACGCATTTATCATATATAGTACATAAAGTTTACCCTTTCCAGAATGATTAACACCGCAACGCTCAGCTTTCAATTTGCAGTTTATCAATGAATGTTCCTGTTCTCATAGCCTATTCCACGGGTGCTTATGTGGAATAGTCCGCGCTCTTCTCTAATCTCAAACCGCGTGCCAAGAATCTGCTCCGTCACAAAAATGTTGGTCTTAAGGTGTCCCGTTAACTCTCTTACGGTAAACGCTGACCTTCCCTCGGCAAGGGCGAGGAATGGCACAAGCTGGTCAGCGAGGTGAGTATCCACGCATGCACCGCTTTCAATCTCTACCAAAAGCGCTCTGGCAGCTTCTTCTCCTACCTGCTCCGCAGGCTTGCCACGCTCACCAAGAGCGCTTGCTCCAAGACGGGTGTTCTCGTACATCGCCCAGAGCGCTATGCCAGTGCCCGTAGAGAAGTCCCGCCTCTCCTCGAGGGCGATTTCGGGGTTGTACTCTGCAAGAAGCTCGCTCGCGGCCTTCGCCTCGCGCTCAATCACATGCCTTGGCAGGTTGCTTGCATGGGCTATGCCCCTAACTCCTAGAAACTTCCCCCGCTGGAGCAGTGCCATGCCTTTAAGCTTTTTAACCGGCTTTACCTTAACCTTCACCTTCCCTCCACCCTTGGGGTAGTATCCCCTTGCAAGAATCTCAACTTCTGCGCTGAAGCCGAGCTTCGCCACCACCGGCAGGAGCACATGTTTGACGAAGTCTATTGGCGGAGACCACCTCACGTTAGTGCCCCCTTTAATTTCAAGCAGAACCTCACTTTTGGCAAATGCACATGGCAGAAGCAGCACCTGCAGAATGAGGGAGACGCTACCTGCGGTGCCTATATCGATGCGTAGCCTCTGAGGTGTTATCTCCCCGGGCTCAAAGTAAACGCGGGTTGACCCAACCTCTGCGCCCTCTACGCGGGCGTTGCACAGCCTTGCCAGAGCCTTTATTCCATGCATGTGCTGCGTTGCCAATCCGGGCTTTGGTCTATTTGCGCGGATGTTTACAACCTCTACTGCCCTGCCGGTTATTGCGCTAAGCGCGAGCGCCGTACGGAGCACCTGTCCGCCGCCCTCGCCGTAGCTGCCGTCTATGCGAAGCATGATAATTACTGAGCGTGTGAGGTTTATAAAGTGTTGCAGTGACTTTGAGGGTGAATATGAAGATTTCATAATTTTTATGAAACTTTCTTATATTTTCTTAATTTTTCTCAAAAACTCTTATAAATTCATATTTTAACCAATCTCTGAAACTTCTACTCACAAGTAAAAGGAGGTAGTTATAATGGTTGATGCCGAGGTATTCCAGACATCCAGCAATATGTTCTTCCTCATATGGGGTGGTGTGCTTGTATTCTCCATGCATGCCGGCTTTGCCTTTCTTGAAGCAGGGCTGGTGAGGAGAAAGAGTGTGGTAAACGCCTTCAATAAGATTTTAATGGAGTGGCTTGTGGCAAGCGTTGGATACTTCGTCCTGGGCTATGGCATTGCCCACGGGATTTATTTTGCCCTCATGAGCGTTGGAGCTATAGAAAAAGCGGGACTGCAGTACAACCTAGCCCACTACTTCTTTATGCTCACCTTTGCCACTGCTGCCATAGCAATTATCTCTGGAGGCGTGGCAGAAAGGGTGAATTTTAGGGCACATCTTGTAGCTGCTGTATTTGTGACTTCTCTCATCTATCCCTTCTTTGAGGGTCTTGTCTGGGACTCAGGGGCTATCTTCGGCAACCCATTAGGCGGTGAGGATGGCCTTCTAGCCAGACTCTTCGGTGCTCCCCTGCATGACTTCGCAGGCTCAGTGGTGGTGCATGCAATAGGCGGCTGGCTTGCCCTGCCAGCTATCTATATTCTTGGTCCAAGGCTTGGCAGGTTTGTGAATGGTGAAGTTAAGGAGTTCCCCATTCACTCTGTGCCCTTTGTAGCGCTTGGCTCCTGGTTTTTAGCTGTTGGCTGGTACGGCTTCAACGTTGCCAGTGCGGGCTCTCTTGATTCTCTGAAGCTTGGACTTGTGGCAGCCAACTCAACTCTTGCTATGGCTGGAGGTGGTCTCGCTGCTGCTCTGCTCTCTAAACATGATCCCGGCTTTGTCCACAATGGCGTGCTTGCAGGTTTAGTAGCCGTCTGCGCTGGCAGCGACATCTATCACCCTCTTGGTGCCTTTGTTGTGGGAGCAATTGCAGGAGCAATATTTGTGTGGGGCTTCAAGTTTGAAATTGATGTGCTCAAGATTGACGACGTTCTGGGCGTATGGGTGCTCCACGGCCTTGGAGGCGCTTGGGGCGGTATTGCAGCAGGAATATTTGGGCAGCCCCTCTTTGGCGGCGCCGGCGGTGTGAGCTTCATGTCCCAGCTGGTTGGCACTCTGATTGGCATTGTCTACGCCCTTGCTGCCGCAACAGTTTTATACAAGGCAATTGATATGACCATAGGGCTTAGGGCTAGCAGGGAGAATGAGCTCAAGGGTCTTGACCTGGCTTATCACAGAACCGATGCCTATCCTGAGGAGGCAATTCTGAGGTGAAGATGATGAAAAAAATTGAGGCTATCATCAGACCTGAGAAGCTGGACGATGTCAAGCTTGCACTTGAGGACATAGGCTGCATTGGCATGACAGTTAGCGAGGTCAAGGGCAGAGGGCGGCAGAAGGGCATTGTGCACCAGTGGCGCGGCAGGGAATACAGGGTAGATCTTCTGCCCAAGGTGAAGCTGGAGATTGTGGTCTCCGATGATATGGTGGATAAGGTAGTCGAGACCATTGTGGAGACTGCAAGAACTGGCAACGTGGGTGACGGCAAAATCTTTGTCCTCCCAATAGAGGATGTGATAAGGGTAAGGACTGGCGAGCGGGGCGAGGCTGCTGTGGGTCAGGGAAGCGATGTCTGCTAACCCTCTACCAGGTGAATCATAACACTGCTCCTCGCTCCCTCTTTTATATTCCCTCTGCTAACCGTGCTGTGGCACTCGCCATTGTTGACAGGCCACCAGGCTGTGCGCAAGTTTTTTATCTGCAGGTAATACAAAGTAGAGTAGCCGGAGGTATCGCTCTGCAAAATATGACAAGCGCTAGGTTGGGGAAGAGGCTTACAATATTAGTCTTTATGTTCATTCTGTTCGCAGGCTGCGCTTCTCAGCCCCATCTGGAAGAGCCCAAGACCCTTGATGTAAAGCCTGTGGTGGATTACTACTTCTTGGCTGAGTATACCGGAAATTCAGGTGAAGGCTTTTATGTTGTAGCCGGGGATGTGAAGGAGGTTAAGGGCGCGCTGATGGAAATCCTCGCCGGGAAGGCGCCGAGGACAACTTTTTCTGAGGATGAGAGTCTCAACCTCGTGGTGTTCCGTGGTGTTTTCAGCACAGGCGGCCACGGAATAAAGATAAACAGAGTGGAAAGGGTGGGTAACACCTTTATCGTCCACGCCACCTTCACAGATCCTGGTAAGGGGACGATTGTAACGCAGGCCTTCACCCAGCCGACGGCGGTTATCCCACTTGGGAAGCTGCCAGCAGGTGGTTACTCTGCAGAACTGTATGTGAATAAGGTTGTATCTGGAGAGGGTAAGGAGGTAATAGAGGAAGAAAAATTGCATAAGCGCATTGAATTTGTAGTAGAATAAATTTTCTGGGAAGGGGGCATTGTCGATGGAAACCAGTGTAAAATATGCTAGAAATAAATTGGTTACGTTTCATGTTCAGGGACGAGTAAGAGTATCAAAAATATAAGAAGATGGAAATGAGATTATGGAGGAGAGCGATGAGCATGCGATCATTGCTTTCACAGTTAAATAGCTTAATCCTGCTAATTCTAATAGAGAGTGGTGATTAGCAGTGACCATGGGAAAAAGGATTTCCAAGGTGAATCTGGCCTATATCACAACATTTATTTTATTTTGCGCATTTTTTACCGGCCTACCTTATTCTAATGCCCAGCCTCTCCCTTCAGAGCACAAAATCACAAAAAACCTTGCTGAAAAGGTCAATTCCGTTCCTCCTCAAGAAAAGGTCAGGGTCATTATAATCCTCAAAAAACCAGCGGGGCAGTTCCAAGCTCAAGCCGCTAGGAGTTTGGCAAAAAAGGATATACTGGAGAAGGGAGGGGAGGTCATAAGGGATTTTTCAATCTTTGAGGGCATGGCCGCAGAGATTCCGGCTTCTAGGGTAGAGGCACTGGCGAATAATCCCAATGTGGAATTAATTGTGGAGGATAGGCAAGTCAAAGCCTTCCTGACAGAAAGTGTCCCATTAATTAATGCGGATGATGTTTGGAACAAAATTCTGTCCGGGACCAATATAACAGGAAGAGGTCAGACGGTCTGCGTCATTGACACAGGTGTGGATTATACTCACCCTGATTTGGGGGGAGGCATGGGCATAGGCTTCAAAGTTCTGGGGGGATACGACTTCGTAAACAACGATAATGACCCGATTGACGATAATGGACACGGCACCCATGTGGCAGGGACTATTGCTGCAAATGGTAATTTAAAAGGAGTGGCACCTGATGCGAACATAATTGCTATAAAGGTCTTGAATGCCTCAGGGTTTGGCTCTACGATAGATGTTCTGGCCGGAATAGATTGGTGCGTAAGCAATGCGAGCATTTATAATATAACAGTAATCAGCATGAGCCTTGGTGGCGACCTTTACACTTCATACTGCGATGATGAACTACTGGAGATCCCGTTCAGGGATGCCATTAACGCAGCGGTGGCAAGAAACATCACCGTTGTTATTGCCACAGGGAATGATGCCAATTATACTGCCATTTCCTCCCCCGCCTGTATCAAGAACGCCACAAGGGTGGGGGCTACTTATGATAGTAATATCGGTAGTCTAATAACTTGGGGTGACCCACCTATATGTACTGATACCACAACCTCTACCGATAAAATCACCTGCTTCACCAATCGGGGGGCTAACTTTCCAGATATCCTTTTGGCACCGGGTGCTCTAACGAATTCAACTTATCTATCTAATGGATACGAAGAATTAGGCGGCACCTCAATGGCCACACCCCATGTCTCAGGTCTTATTGCACTTCTAAATCAGGAGTACAGGGCAATTTATGGCACAAATCCAACGCCAGATTATCTCTTCCATGTACTGAACTCCACGGGAGTGCCAATCTACGACAATGCAACTGGAATGACATATTACAGAGTGGATGCCCTCACCGCCTACAACGCGATTGATCAGGTGCCGCCTGCAATAACCTTTGTTTTCCCAACTCCAGAAAACGCCACCCTTTGGGGCAAAACCTGGATTTATATCAATGTCACATTTTCTGAAAATGTGGACACAGCCATACTAGATTGGAACGGTACAAACTATACAATGCAAATGCTTGGAAGCACGGTTGCTTATTACAACGTCACAAACCTTTCCGAAGGTGATTACATCTACATGGTATATGCAAACGACACCTCTGGTAATATGAATGTTTCTGAGACGAGGGTAATTACAGTTGACTTAACTCCACCTACAATAACCTTCGTAGCTCCTACACCTGCCAACACCACCTCTGTGAACGTAAGCTATGTCTTTGTGAATATAACAGCATCTGAAATATTAAATCGCTCAATCCTTGAGTGGAACGGCACAAATGAGACGATGCAGGGCTCAGGGTTAAACTGGTATCTGAATAAAACATACCTGCTCAACGGGAATTACACCTTCAGAGTGCATACTCAGGATTTAGCCGGGAACTGGAACTCCAGTGAAATAAGGGTGGTTGGGGTAGACGCCCCCCTTTTAATAAGCATAGAGTCGCCACTCAACAGAAGCTATCCCTCGCAGAATGTGCATTTCAACATAACTGCCAATAAACCTCTGGGAAGTGCTCTGGTTTCTATAGACGGCGGAGGCAATCACACACTAACCAACGACTCTATAATCCACTGGTATAACACTTCGATATTTATAGCCGAAGGTCCGCATAACGCAACATTTTACGTTCAGGACCTCACGGGCGATGTCAACTCCTCAACTGTTTACTTCACAGTGGATGTAACCCCGCCAAATGTAAGCTTCATTGACCCCACACCGCCGCCTTATTACAACTCTTCCACACACAACATAACCATAAATGTCAGCCACGCGGAGCTTTATCCTGATACACTGATACTGAGCTGGAACGGTACCAACATCTCACAGGCATACAGCGGCAGCTACACCAACATCACCTTTGACAATCTCACGGACGGACGCTACTTCTACTACGTTTGGGTGAACGACACCGCAGGCAACTGGAACAGCACCGAGGTAAGGGTTGTTACCATAGACACCTCTCCTCCCGAGATAATCAACATCACACCCGCCATCGGCTCCGGCGTTAAGGGCGTGGTAACAATAAGCGTGGTCGCTCGTGACGCTGGCGTAGGCGTCGCCTCTGTTGTTGCGGAAGTGTCGAACGCCACCTACTCGGAGGTGCTAACACTAATCAACAACGGCTCTGACGTGTGGTACAACGATACCTGGAACACCTCCGCATTGGCTGAGGGCGAGTACAACATAACCATCAATGCAACCGACTTACTTGGACAGAGCAACGCCAGTGAGTACGTCACGGTAATCGTGGACAGGACGCCTCCGGCATCGCTTGTGCTTTCCCCAATACCCAACAAGAACATCTCCACTACTGTGTACACCATCAACGGCACAGCGATAGACAATGAAAGCGGCGTGGCACGAGTATGGGTAAGCGTGGACGGCGGCTCAACCTGGGCGCTGGCAAATGGCACCCTAAACTGGAGCTACGAATGGAATATTCTGAGCGACGGCGGGTACAACATCACCAGCAAGGCAGAAGACAAAGCGGGTAACAACCAGACAACGCTTCAGTATGTGCCCGTCACTGTGGACGCAACACCACCCTCAATAACCCTCCTCCCTCCAACCCCTGGTGATGGTGACACGCTGAGCGCCGGCACAACCAGCGTCACCATAAACATCTCCATCAACGAAGCGCATCCTGCAACGTTAATATTAAGCTGGAATAACGTTAATCAGAGCTTCAACTACTCTTCCGGCTATGTGAGCATAACTAAAAGCGTTTCCAGCGGAAACAGCTACACCTTCTATGTCTGGGCAAACGACACCTTTGGCAATGCCAACGCCACGCCAAAGATAACCTTCTCCGTTGCCTCAAGCGGTGATAGCGGCGGCGGAGGTGGCGGGGGCAGAGGCGCAAGAGCGTGCAATGTTGCTGAGATTGAAAAGGTGTTCAAAGGTGAGAGTGCAACTGCAACCTTCGATGAGGAGTGTGTACCTGACATAAAGAACATAACCATCTTTGCTTCGCAGACTCACTACTATACCACCATATACGTGGAGAGCTACAAGACAAAACCCGCGTGGGTGGTCTTTCCCGAGCCGTCGCAGGCGGTGTACAGGTACTTCAAGATAAGGTATGAAAAGCCCAACACCTACATCACAAAGGCTGAGATAGTGTTTAAGGTGGGCAAAGCCTGGCTCATGGAGAAGGACATAAATCCCAATACCGTAGCGATGCTCAGATATGATAAGCGCTGGGAGGAGCTTGAGACGCAGCTTGTTGGCGAGGAGGAGGGTTACCTCCTGTACAGAGCCATTACACCTGGGTTTTCCTACTTCGCCGTGGTTGGAGAGGAAGGCTCGGGATTCAGCATCGAAGAAGAGGAGAAAGGGCAGAAGGAAGAGGAAGTTAAAGATGTTGAGGAGTTTGAGGAGTTAGCGCAGATTATGAGCCTCCTAGCAAAGAATGAGACGGTGGAAAAAACTGTAGAGAAAGGCAAATCGGAGGAGGCGCCTGAGAAAACGGAAGCAAATGTTACCGAAGAGGCAAAGCGGGTGGAAGAGAATGTTTCTGAGGCTGAGGAGACGGCAGAGGAAGAAAAAGGCATCTGCGGTCCCACGTCAGCGCTCCTTATAGCCCTGCTCTCCGCATTGGCAATAAAAGGGCTTACTCGCCCCTACCGTTGAGAACTGAGCGTATCTTGTCGGTGCTGGAGCTTCTCAGTCTTTTCAGTATTACCCTTACGCCTCCATCCCTGTGCTGCATCTCCTCCACAATCACGCTCACACCCTGCCTTCGCAGGTAGGCGAGGAACTCCTCCAGCTCAGCTTCACTTGCAAAGTCAAGCTCATAGTCTTCGGTCAGAATCTCTCCCTGTCTAACTTTTTTGATGCTTTCCACCATTGGTAAGAGGATACTCTTCCCCAGCCTGAGTGCACGCTTCTCAAGCTCAGCCTCGCTTTCGTCCCACTCCACCGCCTGAAAACCCTCACGGATAATTCGCGAGAAGAAAAACTCCCTGCCGTACTCATAGGGGAAGCGGAAGGCATAGGCGAGGTCACTGGCATTCGTCTGCGAAGAGGTGTACTTTATTGGCGGGAGCTTCATCTCAGGATCTTTAATAACCACGCCCTCTCTGCCCTCGGCGGCGAGTTCTTGCACAATCCTGAAGATCTCCCTTGTTGCATCGCCCTTATCAAAGATTCCGAAAAGCCTCACGTGTCTTAGCTCGTACTCCTCAACCAGGGCGTTCCTCTCCAGCACCGGCATGCTCTCATTGCTCTCCCTCTCGCGGAGGTCGAAGATAAAAAAGCCGAAGTCCCCTGCCTCAGGGTAGTGGTGCACCACATATGGGTTCTTCTCCCCCACAGCCTCACCGCACAGCATAAGCGAAGGATGCTCTTTAAGGAAGCGCTCAGTATTCCTGCTCTCCCTGAGCTTAGCCGTGGTATAGGGGCACACATAGCCGCCACGCGTTAGGGCAAGGAGCCTGCCCTCCACGAGGGCAACGCGCACATTGTAGCCGTTCATTTTCTCCTCCACCGCAACGCGAGAGGAGAAGTGCTTCTTCAGCAGGGGCTCGAGGTAGAAGGCACGCTTAATCTTGGGAAACCCGCGGACAACGCTTAGCTCCTCGCCTAAGAATACGGCGGTGCCCCGCTCTATTCCAGAGACATCCTTCTTAAAAACAAGATAGCTGGGCTGGAAGTTTTTAACCAGCTGGATTGACTGCCTCTCCAGCGCACCCTTCAGACGCCACTCCGCAACGCCCAGCTTCTCGGCTACTTCTGCAAGCCTCATTATGCCTACTTCACGCAAGAAGCTTCACCAAGTCGGTTTTTGTAACTATGCCCGCCAGGTTGTCGCTAGCATCAACTATGGGTATACCAGAAAAGCCTCGTTCCAGCATCAAGCGAGCGGCTTCGCCAACGGTCGAATCGTTGCTCAGCGTCACCACCGTCTGAGTCATGACATCCTCAACAATAAGGTTGCGCACCCTATTAGCCTGCTTGTTATCAGCGGCGCTCTTGAATGCTCCCAGGGCTCTGCCAAGCTGCCTTTCGGTGAGAATACCCACGATTCTCCCCTCTTCCACCACCACTAAGCGAGAGATGCCGTTGTCCAGCATTAATCTGCGAGCGTGTATCGCCCTATCCTCTGGGGAGACGGTGATCACCTGCTTGGTCATTACCTTCTCAACTCCCTCCTCGCTATCCTGCAGAGGCTTGAGCAGGTCGGTCGTCGTTACAATGCCCACAAGCTTGTCGTCATTAACCACGGGCAGGCTCTTTATCTTATGCTCAAGCATTAAGCGAGCAGCCTCACTCACATCGGCGTCTTTTCCAATGGTTATCACTCCTTTACTCATGGCCGTTGAGACGTGCAGGCTGCTGGGCAACTTGTTAGCATACCTGGAAGAGCCCATAACCTCGAGTATATCGTTGTCGGTAATCATCCCCACTATCTCGCCCTCATTTACAACCACAAGTCTCGAAATCCTGTGCTTCTCCATTAGCTCAAGCGCATCTGAGAGCTTCCTGTCCTTATCTATCGTCACAACCTCCTGCGTCATAAGCTCCTCTATTTTCATCCTCTTCACCTCTCAACCATTGCCTTTAGGATATCACGCTTGGTTACAATCCCCTGAAGCTCAAAGGCATCGTTAACCACGGGCAGAGAGGAGATGTGGTGATCTAGCATTCGCTGCGCAGCCTTGGCAGAGTCTTCATTCTCGTTAGCGGTGATAAGCTCACTGCTCATCACATCACCCGCGGTTACGAAGGGCAGTGTTTTGATGTACCGATACTTCGGGCGACCCCCCTGCTCTGGCTTCCTCACATATAGTACTCGCTTAGCTTTTATGCCAAGCACTGGATCTTCCAGCTCAAGTAAGCTGAGGTCAGTGGCGGTGACTATACCCACCGGCTCAGCGCCGTCGGTTATCACCACTCGGCTTATGCCGTTCTCAACCATCAGCTCCACTATGTGCGCAAGCGTGTGGTTCCTGTTTGCTGTTATTACATCTCGCGTCATTAGCTCGGAGGTTTTGTACATGCCCTCCATATTCTCCACATAGGCGCGGAGAATATCAGTTGTGGTTATTATGCCCACGAGCGAGTCATTCTCAACCACGGGTATTGAGGAAATCCCCTTCTCAATCATAAGTTTCGCAGCTTCTTTTACTTCAGCATCAGGCGGGAGGGTTATAAGCCCCTTGGTCATTACGCGGGAACAGGCTACCTTATCTATCGGTCTGCGCCTCCACGGAGCGCGACCCTCGCCGAGACGGCGTGCCATGTCTTTCTGTGTTACTATTCCTACAGGTTTTCCCTGCTCCAGGATAACAACACGGGATATGTCGTTTTTAATCATTAAATTTCGAATGCGCTCAAGCGTGGCGTCGCTCTCTGCAGCTATAACAGGGCTCTGCATGTACTTCTCCAGCTTCAATTAAGCTCCCTCCTTAACTTACCAGTGCCCGCACCAGGTCGCGCTCTGTAATTATACCCAAAAGCCGACTATCTTCAACCACGCACACGGTGCCAACGCCGGTATCTTCAATAATCTTGGCAACCTCGCCCAGGTCGGTGCCTTCTTTTACTGTGGGTACGTCTTTGCTCATTATTTCAGAAACACGGGTCTTGAGCACCTCATCCAGGCGATTCTTCACAATCTTTTCAAAAATGTGGTTTCTGCCTATGAACTCTATTATCATTCGCGTGGTGAGAAGTCCCTCAAGGAAGCCCTGACTCGTTACCGGAAGGCGTCTGAAGCTGTTCCTCACCATTATCTTTGTAGCATCTCCCAGAGTGGTGCCAGGCGTTGTTGTTATCACATTGCGACTCATGTACTCTTCCACGCGCTTGCCTGTCTTCTTGTCTGCGATAAGATAAACGAAATCGCGCTCTGTGACTATTCCTGCGACGCGGTTTTCATCATCCACCACCACAACGCCGCCTATCCTGGACTTGAGGATCTCCTCCAGGGCGTCGTCGATGCTTGCGCTTGTGGGAAGCGTCACCACATCGTTTACCATAATTTCATGGATTGATTCATTTATGGCGGCGAGGAAATTCCCCCCATACTTCTCGCTTATCAAGCGGGTCTTTTCATTCCCGCCCAGCAGGTCAATTATGTCGCTTGAGCCAATAATTCCCAAAAGCTTCTTGGTTCCGGGGTCAGCGACAGGCAACCTGCGAAAGCGGTACTTGGTCATGGTTTCGGCAGCGCCCTTTATGGTCATGGTAGGCGGGACAGTGACAACATCTTTGGTGGCGATGCTCATTATGCTACCAGATTTCTTGGAGATGTGGCTTTTGAAGTCCAGCGAACCCCTGTCGCGTGCCTGACTTATGGTGTACTTTTCCTTTCTCTTCATGTCCACATGCTCTTCCTGCATTTCATACCTCCTGGTGATGATCATGTAAGTGTTAAAAAAGTGGTTTCCAACCTCCCATGGCAAGTAACTTCACATAGGTATATCTAAAGACCCCAGCCATTGTTTTATATTTTTTGTTACATGGTTAATAAACCTTTGGAGCATCTTGCATAGATAACAGGCTATACCCCTGTAAGATATGAAAATGTCCTTATTGTTAAGATGAAGTTATTCAGACATAAACGATTTTAAAAAGCCTGCGTAGGTTATGCTTCCCCTTTTTATATACCGCCGATCCGAAGACCGGTTTGAGCTAGCATAAGCCTGCGGTGAGAGCCGGGGCAAGTCGGCGGGAACACAGCGCGTATGGGCCCCTCCCCGAGAGTGCCTCGAGATGCAGGCGATGAGGGCGAGGACAACCACGCGCTGGAAAAGGGCTCGTCAGAAAATCCCTTTCTCTGTAGAGGGTCCCCGGGTGAGCTCAGGCGCTAGCCAGCGATGAGCTCCGGGAGTTAGAGAGCAGGGGACATGACGGGCCTGAAAGAGCAATACGCTGATTTTGAAGTATTACTGTTTGGGGTGAAATCTGGGAAAAACTTTATATAGTTCTTTTTAGGTCTACCTAATTAGGTAAGCCTAAGAGAGGTGAAATAGATGATTGCGAGCTTTGTAATAACCTTCAGAGAAGCGCTTGAGGCTGCGCTGATAATTGGGATAGTTGCCGCCTATCTCAGAAAGGTAGGAAGAAAAGATATGGAAAGGTATCTCTTCATAGGCGTGGCCGGAGCAATTCTGGCGAGCGTCCTAGCGGGAGCTCTTTTCCTTCTGATTTACGGTGGCCTGGAAGGCAGGGCAGAGGAGATCTTCGAGGGCGTAGCCAGCCTGAGCGCAGCGGCTGTGCTCACCTACATGATATTCTTCTTTGCGAAGCATGCTAAAGGGATAAAGGGTGAGCTTCAAAACAAGGTCGACGCCTCGCTGGGCAGAGGTTCTGCATGGGGAATAGCTGCGCTGGCATTCCTGGCGGTGTTCAGAGAGGGCGTTGAGACGGTGCTCTTCCTGGGAGCAATCGCTGTAAAGGAGCCCTTAAGCACACTGGTTGGCTTAATAGCAGGTATCGTCGCAGTGACTGCACTCAGCATTGCAATGTTCGCTGGAATATACCGCCTCGACTATGCAAAGTTCTTCAAATATACGAGTGTCATCCTTGTGATCTTCGCCGCTGGCCTTGTTGCCTATAGTGTACATGAGCTGAATGAAGCAGGTATAATCCCGCCAGTAATTGAGCACGTATGGGACATCAACCCGCCGCCTAACGAGGACGGCACCTATCCAGCGCTGCACGAGAAGGGGATCATCGGCAGCATGCTCAAGTCGCTTATCGGCTACAACGGCAACCCCTCGCTCACAGAGGTGCTTGCATACCTCGGTTACTGGCTTACTGTGGGCTACTTCCTGACAAGAAACTTCAGAGACACAAAGCAGGCGGCAGGCGCAAAAGCAGAGACACTTTAGTGAGAGTTCACCTCTTTTCATTTCCTTTTTTAGCACCAATTCTCAATATTTGAGACTTTGTATGAGAAAAAAATGTTATATATGCACCACCCAGATTTCTTAAATAGGCCCCATAATTCCCCGAGAGGTAGATAAAGATGAATATAAAGAGGTTGTTTTCTTTTCTGGCCATACCAGGTCTTAAAACCCTACCAAAAAAAGCGGGAAGGGAGGAGATTGTTGAAGTTAAGGCTGAAACCGATGAGGACGTCATGAAGACAACTGCAAGCGTATTAGAAAACATGGGCGAAGCTTTTTACATCACAGATACCAGCCTCAGGATTATACATTTCAATCAAAAGATTGCAGAACTCCTTGGATATAAGCCCGAGGAGGTAATAGGCAAGTACTGCTATGACATCACCACCTACGTTGGCATTACCCCGGCATGCCACACACCCAACTGCTCTTCCGTGGCGGTGTGCGAGGGTAGGGCTGAGATTATCAGAAGGGATGTGAGCCTTCAAACGAGAGACGGTAAGCGGATACCGGTGGAGATAAGCACCTCACCAATAATCAATAGCAAGGGTGAGCGCATAGGTGCAGTGAAGCTGGTGAGAGACAAGCGTGATTTAAATGCAGTTATTGATAGCATTGGCGAAGCTGTAATGGTGATGGATGAAGAGCTGAAGATAACCTACTTTAATCCGGCTGCGGCAAAGCTGGCGAACGTGGATGTGGATGAGGCAATAGGGAAGTACTGCTACGAAATTCTTCCAGAAGAAGCCTGCCACACGGATGAGTGTCCTGCAAACAGGGTTCTTAAAGAGGGCAAGATAACAATCCAGACAATTAAAAGATCAAGTGCGGGAGATATACCTGCGGAGATAACCGCCTCGCCCATTAAGAATTCTAAGGGCGAATTTCTTGGAACGGTGGAGATAATAAAGGACCTCAGAGAGATGAAGGCAATAAAGGAGCTTGTGGAAAAGCTTCAGGAAGCAAGCTCCCACGTATCGGCAGTCTCAGAAGAGCTTGCAGCAAGCAGCGAAGAGATGACTGCGAGCTTTGAGCATCTTTCCGAGACCATCGCAACCATAACTAGGGAGACCTTTGAGAACTCCAAGAAGGCAACCTCTGCCTCTGAGGCGATAAAGGAACTCGCCAGGATAAGCAAGGAGAACTCCGCAAGGGTGGCAGAGGTTGTAAAGGTTATAACAAAAATCGCCGACCAGACGAATCTGCTTGCACTAAACGCTGCGATAGAAGCGGCGCGCGCAGGTGAGCATGGGCGTGGCTTTGCTGTAGTTGCTGAGGAAGTAAGGAAGCTTGCAGAAAGCTCAGCGAAGGCAGCTGAGCAGATAGCGGAGATGGTAAGAGAGATGCAGATAGAGACTGAGAAGCGCACTCAGGAGCAGGTGGAGGCTATACTTGAGATCGCCCAGCGCTATGAGAAGAGCGCCAAGGATATCAACGAGGCCAACATCGCCACAGAGGAGCAGACCGCCAATATGCAGAGTCTCTCAGCTTCGGCGCAAGAACTGGCGAAGCTTGCCACCGACCTCCAGGAGCTTGTTGACAAGTTCAACCTGTAGGGGATAGAAATGAACGAGGCTGAGGAGCTAAAGCTGGTGGTTTTCAAGCTGGGCGATGAGGAGTACGCTGCAGAGGTTTCACAGGTGAGGGAGATAATAAAGCTTGAACGCATCACAAAGCTACCCCGTGCGCCTGAGTTTGTTGAGGGGATTATAAATCTCAGAGGACAGCTCACCACAGTACTAAACCTGAGAAAGCTGTTTAACTTGCCGGAGAGCGACGCTCCCAATGCTAGGATAGTGGTGCTCGACCAGGAGGAACCTACTGGTATAATAGTGGATGCAGTAACAGAGGTACTCAGCCTGACAAAGGATGAGATAGATAAGCCAACAAGAGTTTTCGGGATAGATGCTAGGTTCATAAAGGGCGTAGGAAAGAAGGACGACAGACTTATAATCATACTCGACCTGGATAAGATTCTAAGCCCAGAAGAGATAGAGCGCGTTCAAGAGGTAAGGGATGTGCTCCTGCAGGAGGTGAAGGAGTGAGTCTCAGGGTTTTAATAGCAGACGACGCAGCCTTCATGCGGAATATGCTGAAGAAAATACTGACGCAGGCTGGTTACGAAGTCGTAGGCGAAGCGAGCACCGGCGTGGAGGCTGTGGAGAAGTACAAGGAGGTAAGGCCAGACATCATGACGATGGACATAGTGATGCCAGAGAAGGACGGCATAGAGGCGGTGAGGGAGATAATCGAGTATGATCCGAATGCAAAGATAATCATGTGCAGTGCACTTGGGCAGCAGTCCATGATTATTGAAGCAATTCAGGCAGGTGCCAAGGACTACATTATCAAACCTTTCCAGCCTGCGAAGGTAATTGAAACTATTAAGAAAGTGGTTCACAGAACAAGCTAGGATTTAAAAATGTCGAAAATAAGGGTGCTTGTGGTTGATGATTCTGCGCTGATGAGGCGCGTGCTTACTGACATACTTAATAGTGTTGAAGATATTGAAGTGGTAGACACTGCTGAAAGTGGGGAGGAGGCTGTAGAGAAGGTTGGGGAGCTTGCGCCCGATGTAATAATTCTAGATATACTCATGCCTGGAATGGGGGGCCTCGTTGCTCTCAATACAATTATGAAAACGAGACCAACGCCTGTGATTGTGTTCAGTTCCTATGACAAGCCAGACATAACCCTCGAGTCCCTCGAGAGAGGCGCAGTAGACTTTGTATCCAAGCCCGTGGGTGACTTAGAGAGGGTTGCCAGCGAACTCATAGAAAAGGTGAGAGTAGCTGCGAGAGTGGACGTGGGCAGGCTGAAGGAGAGAAAGGCTCCCATAAGAGAATTCAAAATCGTGGTTATTGGCGCCTCCACAGGTGGCCCCCGCGCGCTTGGTGAACTTTTACCCATGCTTCCTGCTGATTTAACCGCGGCGATTGTGGTTGTGCAGCACATGCCCCCAAAGTTCACCAGTTCGCTTGCGGCGAGGCTTAACAAAGTCTGCGCCCTTGACGTGAAGGAGGCGGAAGATGGCGAGGTTATCGCACCTGGAAAGGTGTACATCGCACCAGGAGGCTATCACCTCCTTGTTGAAAGGGAAATTGTCAATGGCAGCGAGGCGTTTCTAATAAAACTTGCCAAAGGAGCAAAGAGAAACAACGTAATACCCTCAATAGACACAACCATGGAATCTGTTGCAAAGGCTGCAGGTAATCGCGCCATAGGTGTCCTGCTAACCGGGATGGGGCACGACGGCGCTGCTGGAATGAAAGCCATAAGGGATGCAGGAGGTTTTACAATAGCAGAGGACTCCTCCACATGCATTGTCTATGGAATGCCAAAAGCTGCTGCAGAACTCGGTGCCGTGAATAAGATTTTACCTCTCCATGACATATCAAAAGAGCTTACCAAGCAGGTGACGTAGGAAAATGAACACTCAGAAGTATATGGACCTCTTCCTCGAGGAAGCAGGAGAACACCTGCAAAACCTGAATCGCCTACTTATTGAGCTTGAGGCAGATCCAAGCGATGCAGAAGCAATTAATGAGATTTTCAGATCGGTACACACAATAAAGGGGCTCGCCGCAACTATGGGTTTTGAGAAAATCTCTACGCTCTCCCACCAGCTTGAAAATCTGATAGAGAGTCTGAAAGAAGCTAAGCGAGCCGAGCCTGAGGTAACAGACCTGCTCTTTGAAGGCATTGACCTCCTGGAGGCTATGCTGAAATCTCCACAAGATGGGGAAGAGTTCACTGACCTGGAGTTTTTCCTTGAAAAGGTAAAAAGGGTCAAAAAGGAAGAAAAAATGGAAAGGAAAAGCCCCTTCCTGGAGCTTATCTCCCCGGGGGCAGGAAAGGCTAACTACGAGCTGAAAATAAGGCTGGAAGAGAGCTGTGCACTGAAATCAGTGCGCGCCTTCACTGTGCTGAAGAGCCTTGCAGAACTCGGTGACATAACTGCCACATTCCCTGACCCTGAAAAACTAGAAAATGAAGAATTTGGGAAAGGCTTTACGGTACGTCTGCGCTCACAGCGAGTTGAGGAAGAAATCAAGAACAAGGTATTAGCCTTGCCTGAAATAGAGGAGGTAGAGGTTAGAAAGCTTAAGGAAAAGGTGCGAAAAAACCAGAGTATTAGGGTGGGCATAGACACCCTCGACACCCTGATGAATATCACCGGCGAGCTTATTATCAATCGCTCAGTTCTCGAGGAAATTGCAAAGAAGCATGAGCTGGAAGAACTTAAAGACGCTCTGGAGATGACAAAGAGGCTCACCACTGACCTGCAGTATGTGGTGATGCAGGCAAGGATGGTGCCTCTGAGCTATGTTTTTAGCACTTTTCCAAGGCTTATAAGAGATATCTCTAAAAAAGAGGGCAAAGAAGTGGATTTCAATATATATGGTGGGGATATCGAGTTGGACAGAGCTGTTATAGACGAGATCGTTGAGCCAATCGTCCACATTTTAAGAAATGCCGTCTCTCATGGAATTGAGTCTCCAGAAGAAAGGGAGAGGAAAGGAAAACCGAGGAGAGGCAGGGTGACCCTCTCTGCGGTTAAGGAGAAGGACCACGTTGTGATTTCAGTTGAGGACGACGGAAGTGGCATCGACTTGGAGAAGGTAAAGGAGACGGCAGTAAACAGAGGGCTTATATCCAGAGAAAAGGCTGCCACGTTGAAGCGCGAGGAGGTTTTAGACCTGCTGTTTCTGCCCGGCTTCAGCACCGCCAGCGAAGTAACAGAGATTTCTGGAAGAGGCGTTGGGCTGGATGCGGTTAAGAGTCAGATTGAATCCTTGGGCGGTCACATAGAGATTGAGACATATCAGGGAAAGGGCACAAAGGTTTCTCTGAGGCTGCCAATAACAATGGCAATACTTCAGGCTCTCCTCGTGAGAATAGGCGGCGTAACCTATGGCGTTCCAATATCCAACGTGCTTCGCGTGCTTGAAAGTACCAGCCTAAGGAAGCTGCACAACAAGCAAGTGATAAAGCTGGATGAGGAGATAATACCTGTGGTGCATCTGTTCAACGCTAATGAAGAGGGCAGATTTATTGTGGTGCTGGAAAAGGGAAACAAACGCACTGGCGTTACTGTTGATGAAATAGTGGGTATTCAGGAGGTGGTGCTAAAATCGCTCTCCGGCGCAGCGGCACGCCTTCATGAATTTGCAGGCGGTACCATACTAGGAAATGGAGATGTTGCCCTTATGTTGGACGTAGGAAGTATCGTCGAATGAGGTGGTATCTTGGAAATCTATGAGATGACAGAGGAGCAACAGGACGCTTTTAAGGAAATTGGTAACATAGGCGCCGGACATGCCTCTACTGCCCTCTCAGAGATGATAAACAAGAGGGTAACAATGGTCGTGCCCAGGGCATACGTAATCCCCATTCAGCGCGTACCAGAGGTTATAGGCGGCTATGAGATTCCAATTGTGGGGATATACCTGAGTGTATTTGGAGACATACCAGGAAAGATACTTATTACCCTACCTGAGGAGACCGCCCATTATCTCGCCTCGGAGCTTTTAGGGGAGGAGAGCTCAGATGGGCTGGTATCTCCTATGGAGCAGTCCGCTCTGGAAGAACTTGGGAATATAATTTCTGGCTCATACCTCTCTGCCCTTGCAGAATTTTTAGGAAAGCGGTTTATTCCCTCTACGCCTAGCATGGCATACGACATGGCAGGTGCAATAGTTGACCTTCTCATTATCGAGCTCGGTCAGAAGGTTGACTACGCAGTGACGATAGAGACTCAGTTTATAATATCCTCGCGAAGTCTCTCCGGACAGTTTTTCTTCCTTCTTGATGCTGACTCCTACAGAAAAATCCTAGAAAGCATAGGGATGTACCCGAAATGAAGCACAGCGTGGGCATAGGGGAGTACAGGGTAGTTAGGCCGCCTGCGGTACTTGTAAGCTTGGGCTTAGGCTCCTGTGTGGGCGTGGCTCTTTACGACCCGGAGAGGAAGATCGGCGGTCTGGCTCACGTCATGCTCCCATCCAGCAATGGTACTGAGAAAATTACAAACCCTGGGAAGTACGCCGACCAGGCGATAAAGCTGATGCTGGAGGAGATGATTAAACGTGGCGCTTCCAAGAGCAGAATAGTAGCGAAAATCGCCGGCGGAGCGACGATGTTCAAAAACTCCAAAAACTCCATAGGCGAGAGAAACGTTGAAAGTGTTAGAGAAATACTGAAAAAAGAAGGTATAAAAATAGTAGGTGAAGATACAGGAAAAAATTATGGAAGGAGCGTTGAATTCGATACAGAAACTGGCTTATTACATGTCAGAAGCTTTAAATATGGTGAAACTGTCCTTTAATCAGGAGATGATTTGGCTTGTCCGGACAGAATAGGTTTTTTGAGTATGCTGGCGACTTTAAAAAGCTTCTCGATGAGATATCAAGAAATACTGGTCTGAACTTGGTGGGATACCGGGATTCCTATCTCAAGCGCAGAATCGGAGTGAGAATAAAAGCAAATCGCCTCAAGTCCTATGATGAATATATTGAGTTTCTCAGGAAAAATCCCTCAGAATATGACAAACTCCTTGACAGACTCACAGTAAACGTAACAGAGTTCTTTCGCAATCCCAGCACCTTCGAAGCTTTCAGGTCAAAGGTGCTACCTGAACTATCCTCCAAGAGGGAGATAAGGATATGGAGTGCCGGATGTGCCTCCGGGGAAGAGCCCTATTCCATCGCCATAACTGTTTCTGAGTTTTTTGGGAGAGAGCTTGAAAGGCGTTTTATAAGAATATATGCCACAGATATAGATGGTTTGAGCTTAAGAAGGGCTATTAAAGGAGAATACGAAGCTAAGAAGGTGGCTAATGTTGATAGTGATATGTTAAATAAGTATTTTATTAAGACTGGTGAGAAATATATGGTTAAACCAGAAATAAAAAGGATGGTAATCTTTGAGAAGCAGGACATTCTGAAGAGAAGGTGGATTAATTTCTTTGATGTGGTCTTCTGCAGGAATGTAGCCATCTATTTTTCCCGTGATTCCTTAGAAATTCTCTACGGAAATTTGTACGATTCCCTGCGCAAAGGTGGCTATCTCATTACCGGAAAGGTGGAATCGCTTGCCGGCGATATAAAAAGCCACTTTGAGGTGGTGGATAACAGAGAGCACATCTACAGAGCCTTAAAGTGAGCCGCTCTTTCCAAGCCGGAGAAAGGAGCATCTACACATTATTTGGCCAGTTCTTTAAGTATCCTTCTAACCTTTAAAACTATATCCTGTGGATTTTTGCCGAGAAGCCTTATCATAGGTTCCTTCCCCACTGCACCTTCATCATAGATGGCGTCTGGAAGCTCACCGTGATCCTCTATCGCCTTAAGTGTGCCCCACTCCATGGTACTAACTCCAGGTGGCTCATCATCTCTTGAAAAACTGGCAACCTTAAGTCCTGTCTCTTCTACCGCCTTTAGCGTCTCAGGGGAATACCTTATGTTTATAGCCGACCTTACGCTTGGGTGTTTGCGTGAAGCTGCGAGCAGAACCCTTGAGACGTGCTGGGAGGCTGCAAAACCAACGCAACCCGCAATTACAGCTCTACCACCAGCCTTTACTATCCTTCCTCTTATCCCAGCTACATCCTCTGCACCTTTCGGATTCGGAAGAGAGTAAACAAAGTTTATCCCCACCTCAGGTATCAATCTTTGGAAACCCGGGAGATTCACTACCTCCTCCACAGCCGCTTCTAAATCCACAAGCACAGCATGCCTCATCGCTTCCCTTTCTATATTGATGAGCTGATTAAGAATTCGTGCACCCTTTCCTGGAGAATAAGAATACCTTATTGCGTCTGCAATATATTCCTTAGCCTTCTCTACAGCTTCCTTCAGCTCAAGCCCCTTTGCAAGGTATGCAGTTATAGCTGCGGAATAGGTACACCCAGTCCCATGATATCTACCCTTATAGTACTCTGATGAGAACTCGTAAAATTCGCCTTCATGATAGAGTACGTCTACACCCCTGAGATGCCCGCCCTTTACAAGCACAGCCTTAGTATTTTCTGCAATCCTCAAAGCCGCTTCCCTCGCATCCTCAAGAGAGCGAATTTTTATCCCTGAGAGCACCTCCGCCTCATGTATATTGGGGGTAACCAGCGCAGCTTTAGGCAGAAGGTGCTTTTTAAGGGCTTCAACCGCACTGCTCTCCTGCAATTTATCTCCAGATGTGGCCACCATTACAGGGTCAACCACAAGGGGGTAATCGCCCACGTTATTAGCCACGAGCTTTATTATTTCCTCTGTGGCGAGCATTCCAGTCTTCGCAGTAGCTATCTCAAAGTCAGCGTGCACAGCTTCCATTTGCCTTTTAATAAAGCTCTGTGGAAGGTTGTGCACGCCCTCTACGCCCTGTGTATTTTGTGCTGTTACAGAGGTTATTACACTGACCCCATGCACCCCAAGAGCGGCGAAGGTTTTGAGGTCTGCCTGAATCCCTGCCCCACCGCCACTATCTGCGCCTGCAATTGTCAGACATGTAACCTTTTTCATAACTCCACCTCTTAACCTGTTGCATTTTTAATTATTAAAACAATTTTGTAAATTTCAATTTTGTTTTATGGTATAAAAGATTATTGTAAAAGTAGAAAAGTTTATATATCATGAAAAATATATAATACAAGGTATAATGAGGTGGTAAGAAATGGAAGAATTGTTTTTACAAAAAAAGCCAAAAGAGATACTATTTTATCTTAAAAATCAGACCTCTGCAAATATATCGGAAATCGCGGTTAAAACGAACTCTACATATGCACATTCATTTAATTTGGTAAAGGAGCTAGAGGATCTTGGAATAATAATAACAAAAAAGAGAGGGAGGTCAAAGGTTGTAACCCTCACAGAAAAAGGTAGAGAACTTGCTACTCTGCTGGAAGAATTCATCGAGGTGTTGAGAAGCAAGAAAACCACGTCGCGACGCAGAAAGAGGCATGAGTCAGCTAAAAAAACACCTATCAGTGCTTCGGATAGATTGACTAAATACTATGAAAATTTGAAGAAAATTTCGGAAAACATAAAAAGCGGTGATATCGACTCACAAAAGTCAAAAATTAAGAGGGTTGTTGGAAGATACCGGCAAATTATAAAGAAGATGAGGCCCAGAGATGAGAAAGGAAGACAGCTCAGGAAAGCTGCACTGATGGAAATAGAATCCATTTTAAAGAATTTGTCGTGATTAACATAAGGGAAAGATATATATCAGCAATATTTTGAAAATATAACCATGGCCAGAGTGAAAAAGAGAAGCAAAGATGAAAATGTGAAAAAAGTTGCAATATATGTTAGAGTTTCCACTGAAGACCAAGCAAAAGAAGGTTTCTCGCTAAATGCGCAGCTTGAAAGGCTGCGCAGCTACTGCTCTGCGAGGGGGTGGAAAATTTACAAGGAGTACGTTGATGACGGATATTCAGGCAGGTACACCAACAGACCTGCGTATCAGAAGATGCTTGAAGAGATGGACAACTGGGATGTGCTCCTCGTTTTGAAAATGGACAGAATTCACAGGAATTCAAGAAATTTCATGGAGATGATGGAACTTCTTAATGAAAACAACAAAGAATTTGTGAGCATGACTGAAAGTCTTGACACCAGCACTGCAATGGGGCGTTTTGTTATGGACATTATACAGCGCATTGCCCAGCTGGAAAGTGAGCAGATTGGTGAGAGAGTGTACACCGGAATGGAGCAGAAGGCACGCACACCGGCGGAGCAGCTTGGCCAGGGGAGGCATCCCTACCTAGGGTTTGCCCATCCGTACGGCTACCATTATTCAAATGGAAAGCTCATAGTCAACCCAAAGGAGGCGAAGTACGTTAGGTTCATCTTTCACGAATATGTAAAGGGAAAGACTCTCGACGAGATATGCAGACAGCTCAATGAGATGGGAGTCCCTACAAAGAAAGGAGGAAAATGGGCAAAATATACGATTTCAAAGATTTTAAAAAATCCGATTTATGCAGGATATCTCGAATGGAACGGAATTATTAAAAAGAACAACCACGAAGCGATAATTGACAAAGAAACATACAATAAAGCACAAAAGATAATTGAGAGTCGAGGGGGTACACCGGTATATATACCCTAGCTCTTAGTCCCGGTAAACAACGGTAGACCGTCGTTTACGTATATATAAATAAAACTGTACTGCACAAGCCCCGTATTATCCTACGAGTATTTCACCAAGTTTTGAGTGAAGTTTTAAACCCAGGATATAGGAACTCACAGTTAATGGAATAGAGAAGATCATGTTTCAAATGGTCCGTCATAACCTCAGCACAAATTTCGCAGAGGAATAACTTGGCATAAGTTGGCGTCAAAACCTACAGTTTGTAAATTTTGTACTGTGAATCGAGAGACCCTAGTGACTGGCTGCTCTGGAGCGGTCCCGGAAGACCGCGTGATTTGCCCTGAGAGCGATTTTTTCACATCAGGGAAGGGTAACGTACCCGGAAAACTGCAGCAATTAAAAATTTTCCCTTTTAGGGTCAATATCCAGTGGCCTCTGTAGACTGTTTATATATAGTTTTTGTCTTGCTATATAGCAAGTATTGAGGGCGTACTAGCTTGTTGTTAAAGAAGGAGCTGCTAGATTCAGTGCACAGGAAGCCAGATCTGCGATGCCAATAATGGGCAAGTAAAATCCACAGAGATATACCCGTGAAGTATGGGAGTGGGTTGAGAAGAACAGCGGTGAGGAGAGAGACAACCACAACGTAAGCGCTCTTCCGCAGCCTATCTCCAATGTCATACGCCTTACACCATCTTTTATTACAATAATGTTTACAAAGTGAAACAATTTTTGTAAAAGGTTTCTACCTAATTATATGTTATATAATATATTTTTTACAATATATTTTTAAGCTAAGAACGATGAAATGTTTTACAATAATGTTTGCAAAATAATGAATATACAGGGAAGAGGTAACAAAAAACTATTGCCTCGGTAAAGATTGGTGATTTAGAAACTCTGCCGGGGTAGCCTAGCCCGGAAAGGCGCCAGACTCGAGATCTGGTGCTCGCAAGAGCTCAGGGGTTCAAATCCCTTCCCCGGCGCTATAATAATGTTTGCATTATACTCTAGGGTAATGTATGCACCACTTTTTTATATTCCCTCACCTCAATAAGTAGCGGTGATTGTGTGCAGCTGTTAAGCTGGGGAAAGCGATTAATTCTAAACCCCATATACTGGCCTAGCGCTGCGTCGCTTGCGAGCTTTATAGCACTTATAATATCTGGAATAGCACTGGGCTTCTGGTATGAACCTCACCCAAGCGTCGCCTATGAGAGCATAATATACATTGGAGATTATGTCGCCTTTGGACAGCTAATGTTGAGTGTACATCACTACGCCACCGATGTGCTGATAGCCTCAACCCTCTTGCATCTTATAAGAGTTTTCTTCATGGGCACTTACAAGGGCAAACTTTACGCCTGGACTGAAGGAAGCTATCTCATCTCCAAGCTCCAGCGCATTCATACCGAGGTAACAGAATTAAAACTCGGCAATGCCTGGATAAGTGGCGTGGTGCTTCTTCTGATAACCGTGCTATTCCTCTTCTCCGGCTACCTGCTGCGCTGGGATGAGATAGGCTACTACAGTATCCAGATAACCACCTCAATAGTCGCTTACACTCCAGTCATCGGCGACACCCTTCGCAGCCTGATTCTCGGCGGTAGTGAGATAACATCGCGCAGCCTGGCTAGGTTTTACATCGCCCATGCCATACTTCTCCCCCTCCTCTACCTTCTCTTCCTCGGACTTCATTACTATTACATAAAAAAAGCACGCTTCTACTGGCTTGAGGTAGGGGTGGGTAGTGTAACTTTGGGCTTTCTTCTGCTGGTGAGTGTTCTTAGTCCCTTTGGACTCGCTGCAAAACCATCTGCAGAGCTTACCGTGAGCCTAAAGCCACCGTGGCTATTTTTATGGCTCTATGTAATAGAGCGCGGCGTTGGATACATCTCGCCCCGCTTCAACTTTGTGAACATCCTGCTCCTTCTGAGCATACTCACCCTCCTGTTCCTGGTACCTTACATAGACTCGGGTGAAGAAAAACCTGAAACTAAGAAGAAACGAACCATTGTAGGCATCGCCAGCCTGACCTTTTTCATACTTCTCTCCATCATCGGCTACCTCTGGGAGGCATCCTCACCCTGAAGATACTCTCTGATTATGGCGATGCCAATCCCAACCAGTACAAGACCCAGAAAGAAAGCGAAATAGTCCTCCCAGGTGTAAACCTTAACCCCACCTTCATTCTCCATGGCAAATGCTAGAGGGAGTGAGAAAACAAAAGCCAGCAGCGACAGCGTATTTTTCATAAAATAAAAAAAGAAAGCAGAGTTTTTAAATTTTACTGCATTATAGCAGGAAGCTCGTGGCACTTCGTGCAGGTCGTCTGGATATCGTGGCACTCACTGCAGAAGTTCTTGTGCCCTTCAAACTTCTCAAACGCCTGCTTGTGCAAGCCTGTGCGCATGTCCGCTAAGGCAGGAGCGTCGTGACACTGATCGCACTTGCCTTCGCCGTGAAGCGCTACCTCTTCATAACCAGGAGCAGCTTCCTCTACAGTCTCCTTGGGTGCCTCTGTTGCTGGAGGCTGTGTAGCGGCAGGAGCCTCTGTAGCAGGCGCAGGAGCCTTGGTCTCGCCTCCACCACCGGTGCAGCCAGCAAAGGCAAGCACCAACAGTAGTATCCCTGCAGCAATCACAAACCGTCTCATGTTTTCTCCTCCTTAAGTTTCCGTTCCATCATGACTACTTTCAATATAAATAAGTTTCGTGTAGATTCCGTATCTGTAGAGAACGAATATTTTTCGCTAGGCGCGTGTTGTACCACAAGCCATACCTATCCACAAACTTTATATAGAAGTTCAAAAACATAGGTAAAGGAAAAAGTTACTTAATGTAACTTTAACCCTTTGAAAATGGAGGTGAATAAATGGTAGCACAGCTAGGTGGACAGCCAGTTTTAATACTCTCTGACAAGGCGCAGAGAACCTATGGCAGAGATGCGCAGCGCAGCAATATACTTGCGGCGCGCATAATCGCCGAGATAGTGAAATCAACGCTGGGTCCAAGAGGAATGGACAAGATGCTCGTGGACAGCATAGGCGACGTCGTGGTTACCAACGATGGTGTAACCATACTCAAAGAGATGGAGGTCGAGCATCCCGCTGCGAAGATGATGGTCGAAGTGGCGAAGACGCAGGAGGATGAGGTTGGCGACGGCACTACCACGAGCGTTGTAATTGCCGGCGAGCTTCTCAAAAAGGCTGAGGAGCTTTTAGACCAGGATGTTCATCCCACAGTTATCGCCAAGGGCTACCGCATGGCGGCTGAGAAGGCAGAGGAAATCCTGAATAGCATGGCTGTGGATATCGACATAAGCGATGACGAACTTTTGAAGAAGGTTGCATCCACGGCGATGACCGGCAAGGGTGCCGAGAAGGCTAAGGATTACCTGGCAGAGCTGGTTGTTAAGGCAGTTAAAGCTGTTGCCGAAGAGATGAATGGTGAGATAAGCATCGACGCGGACCACATTAAGATTGAGAAGAAGGTCGGCGGAGGAATAGAGGATACCCAGCTGATACAGGGCGTTATTATCGACAAGGAACGCGTACATCCAGGAATGCCGCGCAAAGTTAAAGATGCCAAGATAGCACTCATAAATGCTCCGATTGAGATTGAGAAGACAGAGTTCGACGCAGAGATACGCATAACCGATCCGAACCAGCTTCAGGCTTTTCTCGACGAGGAGGAGCGCATGCTCCGCGATATGGTGGAGAAGGTTAAAGCGAGCGGAGCCAATGTGCTCTTCTGCCAGAAGGGTATAGACGACCTGGCGCAGCACTTCCTTGCCAAAGAGGGGATCTTTGCTGTGCGCAGGGTGAAGAAGAGCGACATGGAGAAGCTCTCCCGCGCCACAGGGGCGAGGATAGTGACCAGCATAGACGACCTCAGCAGCGACGACCTTGGCTATGCAGGCGTAGTGGAAGAGGTTAAGATCGGCGACGACGAGATGGTGTTTGTGCGCGAGTGCCGCGATCCTAAGTCGGTGAGCATCCTCATCCGCGGTGGCAGTGAGCACATAACCAGTGAGGTTGAGCGCGCCATAGAGGACTGCCTTGGCGTTGTGCCGGCTGCGATTAGGGACAAGAAGATAGTGCCCGGCGGAGGCGCGCCAGAGATAGAGGTGGCGAGCAAGCTGCGCGACTACGCTAAAACTGTAGGCGGGAGAGAGCAGCTCGCAATAGAAGCCTTTGCCGATGCTCTTGAAGTCATACCACGCGCCCTCGCTGAGAACGCTGGCCTTGACCCAATAGACATGCTGGTCGACCTGCGCTCAAGACATGAGAAGGAAGGGCCAAACTACGGACTCAATGTTTACAAGGGCGAGGCTGTGGACATGTTAAAGGAGGGCGTGGTTGAGCCTCTCCGCGTCAAAACCCAGGCGATTGCCAGCGCCAGCGAGGTTGCTGTGATGATTCTGCGCATCGATGACGTCATCGCTGCCAAGGGGCTGAGCAAAGAAGAGGCAGGCGGAGAAGGCGGAGAGATGGGTGGCATGGGCGGCGGCATGCCCATGATGTAATCACAGCATGCCTTGATGCAGAGCAGTGCCAATTAATGCGCCGCTTACGCCTAGGCTTTCAAGCCTGGGCAGGTCTTCCTTTTTTATCCCCCCAGCGGCATACAGCCGCGTCTTTTCTTTTTTCTGTTTATTTATCTTTTTGAGTGTTTTCCAGGGGACACTGTTGAGCGTGCCCACGCGTGAGAGGTCAAGGTAGATTATCCTCGTCACACCGACTTTTTCGAGCACTTTAAAGGCATCTATTGGCGAAGCTGGCAGAAAGGGCGAAAGTACCTCACCATCCTTAACATCCAGGCTTGCGAATAGCTCATCTCCCCACCTCGCAACGCTCGCCTCAAAAACCTCTACGCTCTGCGCTGTCTCTGTGCCTATCACAGGGATGCATCCCAGCTGAGAAGCAAGCTCCAGCTCATCCTCGCTTCTTACGCCGTAGTCGAGAAGCACCTTTTTCAGTGAGGCAAGCTTTTCAAGGATCTCAAGGTTAGGCGAACGGCGCATTATCGCGTCGAGGTCTGCGACGTAAAGCTCTGGGTAGGGCAGGTTCCGGGCTATCTCAACAGGAGAGCTGCTCTTCGCGAAGACGCTTTTAAGCTCCCTGTAGCGATGGCGTTCCCCACGAACTGCGTGCACAGCCTTGCCGTGCATTATGTCGAGGACAGGGATTATTTTCATCTTATCGTAAATCAGTAGTAGCCTGCGCAAGGGTTTTTATCTCAGAAAATAAAACCAGTGTATGCGCATCGAGCAGCTCCTTGAGCAGGGACTTCCGAGGCAGGTGGTTGAGCTTCTGCGCGAGCAGGGCATAGAAAAGCTATTTCCGCCGCAGGAGGAGTCAATAAAGCGGGGGCTGCTCAGCTTGAAGAAAAATTTCGTCGTGGCTGTGCCCACCGCCAGCGGAAAGACGTTAATCGCCGAACTTCTAATGCTGCGGAGCCTTCTGGAGCGAGGGGGGAAGTGCCTCTACATCGTCCCGTTAAAAGCTCTCGCTTCGGAAAAGCTTGAGGAGTTCAGGAAGTACGAAAAGCTTGGGGTAAAGGTGGGCGTCACCACAGGCGACTACGACGCCAGCGACGAGTGGCTGGGAAGCTACGATATAATTGTCACCACAAGTGAGAAGGCAGACTCGCTGATACGCCACCGTACCTCGTGGCTAAGCGAGGTTAATGTCGTGGTCGCCGACGAGGTGCACCTGATCCACGACTCCTCTCGCGGCCCAACGCTTGAGGTAACCCTCGCCAGGCTGCGCCACCTCTCAGAGAATTTAATAATCCTAGCGCTGAGCGCTACGATAAGCAACGCTAACGAGATCGCCTCGTGGCTAAACGCAGAGCTTGTAGAAAGCGAGTGGCGTCCTGTTAAGCTGCGCGAAGGGGTTTACCACGCGGGCGAAATTCTCTTTACTGACTCCTCCAGGCGAGGTATCGACGCAAGCTATGCGAACGAGGCGCTCAACCTTGCGCTGGATACTGTAAAAGAAGGCGGTCAAAGCCTGGTGTTTGTGAATACTCGCCGTGGTGCTGAGCGCTTTGCTACCGAGGCTGCGCCGAAGGTGAAGAGGCTGCTCAGCGAGGCGGAGAAGGAGGAGCTTAAGGAAATCGCCCAGCGTGTGCTTCATGTGCTCGCTGAGCCAACGCGGATTTGCAGGCGGCTGAGCAAAGCCGTGGCAGGAGGCGCGGCGTTTCATCACGCAGGCTTAGCTCCGGAGCAGCGCAGGCTGATTGAGCATGCGTTCAGGCGGAATTTAATTAAGGTGCTCGCAGCTACGCCAACTCTGGCTGCGGGTGTAAACCTCCCTGCAAGGCGGGTGGTAATCCGCGACTATCGCCGCTATGATTCTTCGCTTGGCTACGTGGAGATACCTGTGATGGAGATAAAGCAGATGGCTGGGAGAGCGGGCAGGCCGCGCTACGACAGGTACGGCGAGGCTATACTCGTAGCGAGGGCCGAGGAGGAGCGGGATTTTCTGCTTGAGCGCTACCTCTTGGCTGAGCCAGAGCGTGTTTACTCTAAGCTAGCGGCGCTGCCAGCGCTTAGAATGCACATCTTAGCAAGCATTGCCACCGGCTACGCGAGCAGCTTCTCAGGCTTGGTGGACTTCTTCTCAAAAACCTTCTACGGGCATCAGCAGGAGGCGTACACCCTGGAAAGCTCCCTGCTCAGCGTGCTCGAGTTTCTTGAGCACGAGGGTTTTCTGCAGGAGGAAGAGGAGAAAATTGTGGCAACCCCCTTCGGAAAGCGGGTGAGCGAGCTTTACATAGACCCCCTGAGCGCTGTCACCCTGCGCAATGCACTTGAGAGAGCAGAGAGCGTAGCTACAGAGGCGATTTCCTATCTTCATGCGATTGCGAGATGCTCAGAACTTGGCACCCTGTACCTGAGGAAGGGCGAGTATGAGGAGTATCTCCCAAAGCTTCTGGAGCAGGAGAGGTACCTGCTCTTTCCGCTGCCCTCGCAGTATTACGAGGCTTACGCCTTCGAGCACTTCCTTGCAGAATTCAAAACAGCGCTCTTCCTGCACGACTGGATTGAAGAGCGGAGTGAGGAATACCTGCTGGAGAGGTACAACCTAGCCCCTGGCGATATTCACAGCAGGGTGGAGATAGCCGAGTGGCTGCTCTACGCTATGGAGGAGATAGCCAGGCTCTTTAATTTTAAAAAGAGGGAGGAGATCTCAAGGTTGAGGCTAAGAGTGAAGCACGGCATTCGCGAAGAGCTTCTGGAGCTGGTGAGCCTCAAGGGCATAGGCAGGGCAAGGGCGAGGAAGCTTTACACCAGATTTAAAACTCTGGAGGAGCTCAGAAAGGCGAGCTTGAAGGATATAGCCTCTGTGCCCCTGATTGGAGAAAAGCTCGCTGCCAGCATAAAGGCACAGCTTGGCGAGAAGGTTACCCGAAGTCCCGCTTCAGGTAACGAAGTTAAGGCCACAAAGACGACGAAGCAGAGCACCCTCACAGGCTTCTGAGCCAGCGCTCGTGGTACTCCTGGAATATCTCTTCCCCGGTCAGGTTGTACATAACCTGCATCTGCCACACGTGCATCTTATGGTAGTGCCGGTTTGCTTTATTTCCAAGGGCGTCGTAGTAGCTCCAGCCCCCGGCGTCGTACTCGGGAAGAAATTTTATAAGTGCCTCAACTCCGCGCTGGTAAAGCTTCTCAGCCTCGCTGCTGTTGAAGTAGTCTGCATACTCCTTAAGCCAGAGGAGGGTGGTAATGAAGCCATTGAGAACATAGGGCGGCTCCTCTTTCACATACTCCGGATACCAGTAGTAGCCATCTCTGAGCTTTAGAAGACCTCCTTTCTCCACTGGCACTGAAAACGCCTTAAGAGCCTTCTCTGAAGCCACCCTGTACTTCTCTTCCCCAGTGTACTTATAAGCCAGCATCAGTGCCTTGAGTATCCCTGCCTGACATAAGCTACCCCGCCAGCCTCTTTCAAGGTCGTAACCTGGCCAGGGGAAGGGGTACTCCCATATCAGGTAATCGCCTTTATCCACCGAGGTGTTCAGAAGGTAGTCCACAAGAAAAAGCGCCCTGGAGAGGTTCTCCTCGCTGCCCGTCTTTTCATACGCATAGAAAGCCTCTCTTGCAGCCTGGGCTATGCCATGGGGAGCAGGCTGATAGCCGAGGTAAACACCGTCCACTGTGCCGTAGTAAATTAGGGGAATTTCACCTTCAACCAGGCTGTACTTTTTAACCTTTGAAGGCGAGGTAACGCCGATCTGAAGGGCGTATTCCCTGGAGAGGTAGGCAAACCTTAGCCTCTCGCAGGCGTCTTTAGCATTGAGGGCTTTTTTCAGGTAGGGCGTCTCTCCCAGAGCTTTTGCATCCTCTAAAGCCATGAAGGAGAACTCTTCAAGGTTTACCAATGCGTTAAGAAGTTCGCAGCGAAGCTTCGCCGGTGCCGTGCCCTTGCTATGCCTGGGATCGAGCAGGGCTTCAGGGGTTATCCCAGAAAGTCTGCCACGGTTGAGCACAACCACCTTACTAAAACCCTCCTCGGGCTCTCTGCCAATGGGAGAATAGTACACCACCACATCGTAGCTCTCCAGCTCAGAGAGGTTTGCTCTCTCCACCTTTAGCCCATAGCTCCTCAGAGCATAGAGGAGAAAACTTTCGTCGTTGAAGCTCTCCTTATTCGGGTTGTAATCCTCTCTTGGTTCAACAACTATGCCAACCTTGGGAGAGAACTCAAAGGGATTCTTTCCCAGCACGGGCACATAGCTGGCGATTTCACTGGCAGTTATAAACCTCACACCGGGCTTTGATTTAATGTACCTGATATTTTCTCTGAGAATTTTTATGGACTCGTGATTCCAGTTTGTGGTGTGCAGCAGAGCAACAGCCACCACGGGGCCTTCCTCTTTCGCTGCTTGGTAAATATAATCAAAGCTTTTCATGTAGTGTTTGTTTATCTTCCTGGCCTTATACATGGGGTACTCAGGAAACCCACCTGTTATTATTAAACTCGTGGGCAGTAAGCTAAGGTTCTCCCTTATCAAAACTGGAAAGAAGGCTTTAGTTCTTGGGCTGGCGTAAATCTGGGGTGTGAGGTCGTAGCTTATGCCAGCCTCGCTCAGCACATCCCTCGTGGTCTCTCCTTCCATGAGAGTTGGTGCTCTGAAAACTTTCCCTGAGTAATTGAAGTGCTGTTTAATCCAGGATATTGAGGAGAAAATTCTTTTCCTCTGCTGCTCTCTTTCCTGGAAGGTAAACTTCGCATGTCTGTCGCAGTGCAGCGATATGGGGTACTCGTTAACCCTCCCCACAACACTCAGGTTGTTTTTTACCGCCTCCCGCCAGTCATCCACGGGCATTAAAATCTCCACCTTCCCCTTCAGTCCCTCCTCTTCAAAGATATCAAGCATTGCATCAAGAATGCCTCCGTGTATCCCGAGCAGGTCGTCCTTCTCCTCGGCGTCAACAGTTAAAACTAGGTAGAGCACAGGCGTGTGCACTGAGGTTTCGTCTTCATAAGAGGTTGTTTCAGGTGTTTCTAATTCTTCTCTGGCAGAGATTAAAATTATTAGAATAATCAGGATAATCAGCAATTTTTTTCTCATAACCCTCCTTCAAAAAGGAGGCGACTATAAACCTTTCTATCTGGAATTTCTTACCTGCCTGCTCAGCCACCTCACAAAGCGACGCATCTTCTTCTCCCGGGCGAGCTCAGCGTAAAGGTAAGCCTCATCCTTTGTACCCTCTGCAATCAATATAACCACCCTGCCCACGTCGCTCCTCCCGGTTCTCCCACGGCGCTGAATCGCCCGAATCTCGCTGGGCACGGGCTCATAAAAAATTACCAGGTCAACGCTGGGTATGTCCAACCCTTCCTCTGCAACGCTGCTGGCGACGAGAACGTTGGCTTCGCCCCGCCTGAAGCGTTCTAGCGCCTCGCTCTGGGTGCGCTGGTTCATCCCCCGTTCTTCGCCCCGGCTCGCCTGCCCTACGAAGCGTATGGCTTTTATGCCTTCGCCACGAAGCCTGTCCACGACTGTAGCGATAGTGTCGCGATACTGCACAAAAATTATGATAAGTGAGTCCGGCTTCTCCCGCAGCTGGCGCTTAACCAGATCCACCAGCGCTTCCAGCTTAACATGACTCTCCTCTGTGCTCTGAAGCTTTTCCAGCGCTTCGCTCAATCTCGAGTCTGAGAGGAAAAGCCTCTCGCCCCGCGAAGGCTTGGACTTATTCTTAAGCCTCTCAACATATGCAAGCGCTGGCTTTGCTCCCTGAGTCTCTATTAACTCAAGAAGGTTGAAGGCATGCAGCGCGGCGGTCTGCATCAACAGCGCTGAGAAGAGATAACCCTTATTTTTACTCCTACCCAGCCTCCCCCTTATCTCGTTGCCCAGCTCTATTATATCCTTCTTCGAAACGTAGCGCGCCTTTTTATAGCTCAGGAATCCCATCCGCTGAAGCTTTGTGACATTATCCTCCAAAAACGCTTTCACGAGTTGCGCCGCTTCCTTTAACTCCTCAGGCAGTTTTACTTTATGCCAGTGGATTTTCACCTCCTTGACATAGCTGCGCACATCGCCATCGCTGGGTAAGCGTGCTTCAACCTGTGCGATTTTGAGATTTTTCAACACCTCCTCTATCTTCTCTTTGTCTCCCCCAGGAGAAGCGGTAAGCCCCAGAATTAAGCCATCGTAACGCTGCGCAATTTTAACATAGGCGTAGTCGCCCACGCTTCTGTGCGCCTCATCAAAGATAACCAGCGCCACATCGCTGAGGTCGTAGAGCTTTGACTCCAGGTCGTTAAACACCGTCTGAGGGGTGGCGAAGACCACACGGCTGTGCCTCCACGCATGGGCGCGCTTCTTCGCAGGTTGCTCGCCCGTAAAGACTGCCATCTCATCTTCGCGAAGCTTCATAAAGCGCCTGAAGCTCTCGTGGTGCTGCTTCACCAGCGGCTTTGTGGGCGCGAGGAATAGCACCTTTCCCCTGGAGAGCGCATCTAAAGCCACGAGCAGTGCAATCACAGTTTTACCAAGCCCTGTGGGAAGCACCACTAGGGTGTTGCCCTTCTTTGCGCTCTCTGCTATGACAAGCTGATACTCCCTCGCCTGGAGAGTGCGTTCTTTAAGCAATGGGTGCTCTACATAGCCTTCTTCCGCTTCCTCTTCAGCTCTTTTCTCCTTAGCTTTGGCTGCAAACTCATCCAGGCGAAGCTGGTGCATGGCATTACTTTGGCTGCGGTAAATATAGCCCTTGTTAGTCTTTCTCTTTATAAATGCCGAGCCGGAGGGCAGCTTACGCTCCTCCTTGGGAGGAGTGAGGAAACTCCGCCCATCTCCGCGGGACCCGGGGGGCGCAAGCCCCGCGCCGAGAGGCGCAGCTCTGGAGCAGAAACGATACGCCGCGCAGGTGCGCCATGAGGCTGAAAAGCCGAGCTTGCCCTGCGATGGCGGTGAAACGGCCATCTCCGGGGATGCAAGCCCAAAAGGAGGCGTAACGCGACCCGCGGCGTGCCTCGGGTAGGGCGCTCAGACGAATGCTGCCGTAGGAACCACCCCTTAGATATGGGGGTGTAGAGAGGGGGCAGAGCCCCCTTCTGGTTCCTATAACAGAAGGCGGGTTACTCCCGGCACGGCACCTTTCTTTCTCACGGCAACTTTTTATTTAACCGCGCCAAAATTACTCCCATGGATATAAAGACCCTGAGGGAGGCTCTGCGAAGGGAGAAGATGTCTCCCTACCTTCAGGAGCTTGGCAGGGACTTCTACCGCGAGGCTCAGAAGCTTTTTGAAAGGATGCTGGAAGATTATAAGGCTGCAAAGGACTCTGACCTGACGCAGCTATCTCTAAAGCTGGCGGAGCTGGAGAATCTCAAAAACATGATAAACGACCTTTATGAAACAAGGGAGCGCAAGATTGTGTCCAGTGCTCTGTACTATGTAAAGTCTGGCGAAGAGGTTGAGTTTGACAACCTTACCGAAGAAGAGGAAGCTCTACTCAGGGAGATTATACGTGTTATCAAAGCGAGCAGAGAAAAAGTGCTCACTGGATTTGTAAAAGGGAGAACTGGGGAGAGAGTCGAGGAAAGAAGGGAAGAGGGTAGAAAAGAAATAAGAGAAGAGAAGCGCGGAGAGATACCATTTATCACAGTGAGGATTCTCAAGGACTTACCCTCGCTGGTTGGGGTGGATGGGAAAATTTACGGAGACTTCAAGGCTGAGGATGTGGTAACTCTCCCTGAGCCGAACGCAAAGATTCTTGTTAAGCGTGGAGACGCTGAGCTGATCTCAGTCGGAGACTCATGAGATTCTTTTTTGTTTCGCAGAATAACAGCCACGCTAAAACCGATAACTTTATATTTATCCCACATGAAAAATCATGACAAATGTTAATGTAAACTTAGGCTATACCGGCTGCGGTGGTATCATGCAGGACGACGAGCTTGGTTATTTCCTCAAGGTGAGAGAAAAAGAGACCTTCTTCAGGCGTGAATCTGCCCGGGAGACGAGGGAGCTCAGGTACAACGCTGAGGCGTGCGTAGGCTGTGGGCTGTGTTATGAAGCCTGCCCCGTAAAGGCTATAAAGCTTGGCCCCACGGGTGCAATAGCAAGGGGTTTAATTGATGCGCCACCTATTGAGATAGATGCGGAGCGCTGCGTTCTCTGTGGAGTGTGCAGCGCCGTTTGCATGTTCAACGCCATCGATGTGAGCGTTAATGGTACCTCTGTGAGAGGAAACCCCGAGTATCCAAACTTCCTTCGCGCCTTCGTGTTCAACCAAGATAAATGCAAAATGAAGGACGAGAGCAAGGGCGAAGCCTGCGACGAGTGCAAGCGTGCCTGCCCCAGAGAGGCGATAACCTTCGCCGGCATTATTGAGAGAGGTGGGAAGAAAATAAACACCATAGAGCGGGACGAGGCGAAGTGCGTTTTCTGCTCTTCCTGCAGCGAAGCGTGTCCCACTCAAGCGATAGCTGTGGAGAAAGTGTTCGAGGGCGAGGTGAGGGTGGACCACGACACCTGCACCGGCTGCGCTTCCTGCGTTGAGATATGCCCCACTCGGGCAATGCATATGCCACGAGGTGCTCCCTGGGAAAAATCACCCAAGGTGGAGGTTCGCGAGCAGGTGTGCATCTACTGCGGCGCGTGCGAGCATGTTTGCCCTGTGAACGCGATTGAAGTGGAGCGCACCAAGGTGAACTACTCGCGAGGTGAGGAGCGCTCCTGGACAAAGAAGTGGGAAAAGATATTCCGCGAGCTGTGATAGTATGAGCTTCAAGCTTGAGATTGACCCGGAAGCCTGCCAGGGCTGTGGGAATTGCATCGTCGTGTGCCCTGTTAATGCACTTAGCGATAGCGTAGCTGGTGGACGAGGAGACAGTGAGGATCGAAACTTTGGCGTTAAGGTAGGTGCTGTGCAGATATACGACCCGGAGTTCTGCACAGGCTGCGGAACCTGCGTGAATACCTGCGGCTATGAGGCGATAACGCTGAAGGCTGAGGTTGCGGAAGAGAGCAGGAAGGAGAAGGTGAAGATAGACGCCTTGCCTGCGACGGGTGACAAAGCGGAGGTTCTTAAGCTCATTGAGCGTGAGGGACCCCTCAGCATAGCTGAGATTGCTGAGAGGCTGGGTATTCCGCCGGCGAAGGCCGCAAGTGCTGTTTTTGCTCTGAAGAATGAGAACAAGGTATTCGAGTATGAAAAGCAGAGCGACGGACTAAGAGAGTGGTACACATACTCCACAAAGCCGCCGGCGAAAAAGGAAGAGGAGAAGAAGGAAGAGGCAGCTGCAGTTGTAAAAGTTGATCCGGCTAAGGCAAGGCGTGTGAGGCAGAGTCTTGCTACTACGCTCGAGTCCTTCGATGTGGTTAAGATAAGGTTTCTGATAGAGACGGGCAAGCTGGACAAGGCTATTGAGGAGCTGGTGAGCCGGGTAAAGGAGGAGGCGTAACATGGAGATCACGCTAATAACCGGTAGAACTGTGGCGCAAGGCGAGGCCATGGAGAAGGGGAAAATCGGAGAGGGCTTTACGAAAGCATGCGCTGTTATCGAGCTTGACCCTGAGGACATGAGCAAGCTTGGAGCATACGAGGGCGACGAGGTAAGGGTGAAAACCGACTCGGGTGAGGTTGTGGTGGTGGCGAAGAAATCCAGCTCAGCCCCTCATCCCGGGGTTGCATTTATACCTATGGGGCCCTGGGCGAATGTAATCGTGGGCGGCGATACAGAGAGCACAGGTATGCCACCCTTCAAGGGCACAAAAGCGGAGATTACCCTCGCTAAAGGGGAGCGTGTGCTGAGCGCAGCCGAGCTGGTGGCCCAGATTTACACCAAGGATAAGGAGTGAGGCTCATGCAAAGATATACCGACGTGATATGCAGCTTTTGCGGCACCCTCTGCGATGATATAGAGGTTGTGGTGGAGGATAATAAGATCGTCGATGTGAAGCACGCGTGCAGAATAGGCACGGCGAAGTTCCTGGCGAGTAACGACTATGAGCACCGCCTTCTTAAGCCTATGGTGAGGAAGAATGGCAAGCTCGTGGAAGTGAGCCTTGACGAAGCCATTGAGGAAGCTGCCAGGATTCTTAAAGACGCAACCAAGCCCCTGCTCTACGGGTGGAGTAGCACCAGCTGTGAGGCTCATTCTGTTGGTGTAGAGCTTGCGGAGGAGTTAGGTGGAGTTATAGACAACACCACTACGGTATGCCACGGTCCCAGTGTGCTGGCTATACATGACGCTGGTTACATAAGCTGCACTCTGGGTGAGGTTAAGAATCGTGCTGATTTGATAATCTACTGGGGCGCCAACCCAATGCACGGGCATCCGCGCCACCTCTCGCGCTATTCCATATTTCCGCGCGGCTACTTCCGCGAGCGCGGACAGCAAGATCGCGAGCTTATTGTTATAGATGTGCGCAAAACCGACACAGCGAAGATAGCCAACAAGTTCATAAAGGTGAACTACGGCGAGGACTACGAACTGATCTCGGCGCTGCGCAAGGTTGTTAATGGCGGCGAGCTTCGCGAAGAGAGCGTTGCAGGCGTCCCCAGAGAGGAGATAATCGCCCTGGCGGAGAAGATGAAGAATGCGCAGTTCGGCGTACTCTTCTTCGGCATGGGGCTTACGCAGAGCTACGGCAGGCACCGCAACATAGACAATGCGATTAACCTCGTGCGTGACCTGAATGCTCACACAAAGTTTGTGATTATGGCGATGCGCGGGCATTACAACGTTACAGGCTTCAACGAGGTGCTCAGCTGGCAGGCAGGTTTCCCATATGCTGTGGATTTCGGCAGGGGCTATGCGTGGTACAACCCCGGCGAGACCACAGCCAACGACGTGCTGCAGCGCGGCGAATGCGACGCCGCGCTGATCATCGCCAGCGACCCTGTCTCACACTTCCCGAGGAAGAGTATAGAACACCTTGCTAGAATACCCTTCATAGCCATAGATATACACCCCACGCCGACGACGCAGCTTGCGGATGTAGTTATTCCAAGCGCCATCGCGGGCATAGAGGTGGAAGGTACCGCTTACCGTATGGACGCCGTGCCCCTGAGGCTTAGAAAGGTTAAGGAGCCTCCCGAAGGTGTGCTCAGCGACGTTGAAATACTCCGCCGCATCCTTGCCAGAGTGAGGGGCGAGGAGGCGCTCACGGCGAAGGCGGAGGTGGCAAAATGAGTGGGCTCATCTTGAAGAACGGTTACGTTTACGACCCCCTCAACGGCATTAAGGGGGAGAAGATGGACATCTGCATAGAGAACGGGAAGATTGTGGAAGAGGTTAGCGATGCAAAGGTTATCGACTGCTCGGGTAAGGTGGTAATGCCTGGCGGAGTGGAGATACACAGCCACCTAGCGGGGGGCAAGGTGAACGTCGGTAGGATGCTTCGTCCTGAGGACCACCTCAAGAATGTTTACCCCAAGACGAAGCTCACCCGTGCGGCGAACGGCTATTCCACGCCGTCAACCTTCCTCACAGGCTACCTCTATGCGAAGCTGGGCTATACCACCGCCTTTACCGCGGCTCTACCCCCGCTCATGGCAAGGCATACCCACGAGGAGCTTCACGACATACCTATGCTGGACAAGGGCGCGCTTACGCTGATGGGCAACAACTGGTTTATAATGCGCTACCTGAAGCGTGGTGATGTTGAGCTTGCCGCCGCCTTCGTTGCGTGGCTGCTCAAGGCAGTAAAGGGCTACGCGATAAAGGTTGTGAACCCGGGTGGAGGAGAAGCCTGGGGCTGGGGTAGAGACGTTCGCAGCCTAGACGACCCAGTGCCCCACTTCGATATAACACCCAGGGAAATAATCTCCGGTCTTGTTAAAGTTAATGAGATGCTCGCCCTGCCGCACAGCATCCATCTGCACGCGAATAACCTGGGCAGAGTGGGCAATTTCGCCACGACGCTTGAAACAATGCAGGTGCCCAATGGCACAAAACCTGCTCGCGAGAGACAGGTACTCCAGCTTACCCATGCCCAGTTCCACTCCTATGGTGGTGATTCGTGGAAGAACTTCGCCTCCGAGGCGGAGAGCATAGCTAAGGCGGTGAACAGCAACGAGAATGTTATAATAGACATTGGACAGGTGGTCTTCGGCGACACAACGACGATGACCGCCGACGGGCCGATGGAGTATTACCTTTCTTCCCTTACCGGCTTGAAGTGGGCAAACAAGAATATAGAGCTTGAGACATCGCCAGGGGTTACACCCTTCGTGTACTCAAAGCGCAGCCCGGTCTCGGCGGTGCAGTGGGCGGTAGGTTTAGAACTGGCGCTCCATATCAACGACGCCTGGAAGGTTCTGCTTACCACCGACCACCCCAATGGTGCGCCCTTCTTCAAGTACCCGACGATTATAGCGTGGCTTATGAGCAGCAAGTATAGGGAAGAGACGATGAAGGAAGTGCACAGCGCTGCACAGAAGAACACCACCCTCGCGACCATCGACAGAGAGTACGACTTCTATGAGATTGCGACGATAACCCGCGCGGGGCAGGCGAAGAGCCTCGGGATACAGGAGACGAAGGGACATCTTGGCGTGGGTGCTGATGCGGATGTAGCTGTGTATGACATTAATCCTGAGGAGATCGACCCAAGCAGGGACTACAAGCTCATTGAGGAGAAATTCGCCCGCACCAGCTACACCATAAAGGGTGGCGAGATTGTTGTGAAAGATGGCGAGATAGTTAAGGTGGTACAGGGTAAAACGCTGTACATCGACGCCCGCGTGGATGAGAGCCTCGAGCGGGAGGTCATGCGGGATATAGACTACTACTTCAAGCGCTTCTACAGCGTTAACTTGGCCAACTACCCGGTGCAGGAGGTTTACCTTACCAACCCCACACCTGTGCAGATAGACGCCACTAATGTAAGGTGATAGGATGAAGGAGGTTGTGCTTACCCCAAAGGAGCAGCCGAGCTATGGCTTAATCGCCGAGTGCATAAGTTGCGATGTGTTTGCCGGAAAAAGCATCGACGAGATTAAGGCTCTGCCCGTGTATTACGGCAATAAGCAGGGCGAGCTGGGAGACTTCTTTGAGATTAGTGGGGAGGTGGCGAGCAGCGCTGAGGAGCAGCGCATAGTTATAGCAGGGGACGTGCCCAAGACGCGCTGGATAGGTAAGGAGATGAGCGCCGGCGAGATTGTGGTTAAGGGCAGCGCAGAGATGTACGTCGGTGCCTGGATGCGCGGAGGTAAGATTATCGTGGAAGGCAATGTTGGCGCCTTCTCTGGCATGCTGATGCAGGGCGGCGAGCTTTACGTTAAGGGCAACGCTGGGGATTATCTGGGCTGCTCCTACCGCGGTGAGTGGCGCGGCATGCGGGGCGGCACGATAATTGTCGAGGGCAATGCAGGCATGGAGGTAGGGCAGAACCTCAATGGAGGCAGAATTTTCGTAAAGGGTAGTGTGGAGAGCTTCGCCGGCGTGAGGATGAAGAAGGGTCTGCTCGTGGTCGGCTCCGCTACTGATCGCGTGGGAGCGCAAATGGTGGGAGGCACCATAGTGGTACTGGGAAACGTTTTAAGGCTGCTCCCAAGCTTTGACCCCGCTGGCGAGGTGGAGAATCCAAGCGTCGCTGACGAGAGCTTTGAAGGTGTGTTTAACAAGTACACCGGCGACCACGCTGAGAGGCACGCGAAGGGCGTGCTTTACGTGAGGAAGGAGTAGTTGAGAATCAGGCGAAGCTGTATCAAAAAGGTCTGAATACCTTTTGCCCGCCTTTTTCATTTATTTCCTTATTTGATTTTTACAAATTTAGCTACCCAATCCCCCTAATCTCCTCATAAAGCTCCCGTAGCGCCTCCTCATAATTCATCTCTCCCCTCTCAATGGCGTCCATCTTTTCCTCGAGTAGCTTTGTCCTCTCCTCTGATACGAAGTTACCATACCTGCGCGAAAGGTAGGTGTAGACCTCCTTCCCTAGCCTTGTGGGCAGGACTCTGCCGTTGCGCTCAACCACATACCTGCGCAGGAAAAGGCGGTCGAGTATTGTGGCGTAGGTGGAAGGTCTGCCTATGCCGCGAGCCTTCATAAGCTGAATAATCTCAGCCTGGGTGAGAAGCTTCGCTTTTGGCAGGAGGAGCACCTTTGCCCTAGCTCTGATTCTGCCAAGAGGTAATGCCTTTCTCACAGGTGCAGCCCATCGGTAGAGCTCAACTGCTCTCCCCCTCGCCTCCAAAATGCGCTCCTCCTCGATGCTTTCCTCATCCCAGGCGACACGGTAGCGCGCCACCTTAGCCACGAATGGCTTTGCCTGGCTTGCCATGAAGCGCCTGAATATTAAGTCGTAAAGCGCCAGGTGGCGCCAGGTTAATGCTTCTGCGTAAACCACGCCCTCGCTTATCAATCGCTGCAGCGTCTCCTTGGGCACTGCCCTTGTCGGGCGAATGCACTCGTGCGCACCCTCGGCACGCCACTCTCTGCCGGCGAAATCCTCGCCTAAGAATTCCCTCGCCAGCCTCAGTCCAACGTCGCTAACCCTAGTTGAGTCTGTGCGGTGGTAGGTTATAAGTCCGCTTTCGAAGAGTTCCTGCGCCAGCTTCATGGCATCCTTTGCAGGTATCTTGAGGATAGCGTAGGCGTCCCTGAGAAGGGTGTCTGTCGTGTAGGGTGGCAGAGGGGTGCGTTCTTCCTCCTTCTCCTCAATCAGAGAGATTTCCAGCTCCAGCTCTTCTCTGTCCACGCCCTCCAGGCTCAGCCCCAGCTCCTTGATCACAGCGACGCGCCTCTTCTGCTTGTGCTCTTCCGCGCGCCTGATAACCCAGCCCAGCACAGGTGTCTGAGCTCTGCCTGCGGAGAGGTTGGTTCTTGAGAAAACCTGCCACAGCTTCTGACTCAGGGTGAAGCCTATCCAGCGGTCCTCTATCCTTCGCACAATCTGCGCCTTCACAAGCCTCTCGTCTATGTCGCGGAGGTTGCTTAACGCCTCGCTTACCGCTCGTCTGGTAACCTCGTGGAACTCCGCCCGCTTAACACGACCGCAGCCCGCGAGAAGATTAGCTAGGTCCCATGCTATCTTCTCCCCTTCTGCATCTGGGTCTGTGCCGATTATCACCTCGCCTGCGTCTTTTGCAAGCTTGCGAAGCGTCTCCACTCTGCGAGAAGCGTCGTCTATTGCAATGCTTCCGCATTTGGGGCAAGCCTCCGCAGTGAAGGTGAACTGGTAGCCGCAGTTTCGGCAGCGCTTTATGCTGGCATAGACCGGCACAAAACTGGAGTTGAGCTCTACTCCATGAAAGCCTCGATCGGTTACCAGGTCCACCACATGACCTAAGCATGCGGTGACCAGAAGCACCCGTGTGGAGGTGGGCACCTCATACGCAATAAGCTCAGCTTCCTCGCCCCTTCGGAGCACGCGAACGCTGGGTTTGCCGAAGAATCGCGAGATCTGCCTTGCCTTTGTTGGACTTTCTACGATAAAAAGCGCAGGAGTTATCATTTCACTGAGCTTAGCTCTGCGTTTATACTGCACCCTGCTCTCATCAATCTCCCTTGCAAGCTTGGCGAAATCCACCTCCTCGAGGCTTTTAAACTCTATATCGTAGTAGCTCGCACGCTGGATAAAGGCGTTGAGAAGTGCCTTATCGTTTTCAAGGAGGAATGAAGCACCCTTGGTAAGCCCTCCTGCGAATAACCGTGAGGTTCTCCCAGAGCCCTGAATGTAGGTCCTGACGTCAGGGAATATCACCTCGCCCTCGCGGACAACCACGTCCTTCTCTTCCGTTTTTCCCTCCTTTACAAGCCTGCCAAGCACCTCACGAAGCCTCTTTTGAAGCTCTGCATCCCTCTCCAGTGTGGAAAGCTTTGGCAGAAACTCTTTAATCTCATCACGGTTCCTGAAAATAAGCGCAAGCACCCTGAGCATTCCGGGGCTCAAGCTATCTATTTCAGCGAGGCACAGCCTTATCGCGGGTGCGCCCACAAATATCGCGAAGCGTATGCGCTCCGGCAGGTCTAACCCTCGAACCAAGGTACCGTAGTAGTAGGAGGTGCCTATCAGGTGCTCGAGTTCGCCACGCTCAAAGGCTGCGAAGTCCCTTTTATCCCCAGAGCTTACAATGCCAACCTTGAGACCATTAAGGGCTTCATGCAGCCTCTCCGCCTCCTCAGCGCTCCTCGCGAAAATCAGCCCTCCAGAGCCCATTTTCCTGAGGATTTTCTTAATTATGCCAATGTTCTCATCGCTGACTGCGAAGTCCTCGACGTTGCGAAGCGCGTAGCTGGTTGCCCCCACGTCAAAGTTCAGAAGCTCCCTGAAAAGCCTCGTCTGCTTCCCGGGCTTAGCCGTAGCCGTGGAAACCATGAGCGCACCCTTGGGTGAGCCCTTCCACTTTCCACCCTCGCGGGAGAAGCCCAGGAGAAGGAGAATCTTCTCCACATTTCTCGAGCCCTTAAGCACTGCATCCACGTCGTCCACGAAGATGAAGTTGAAACTCCTGCCTCTGAGCAGGTCAAACCTCCTGGCAAGGAAGCTTGTTGTGGTAACAAGAATGCTGCATTTTCCCTGAGAAAGAAACTCAAAGAACCTTTCCTTCTCGTTCTTCTTGAGCTCCGAGTGGTAGTAGAGGACCCCTATGCCCTCACCATCGCCGTTGAAGGACGCGCTTAGCTCTGCTCTACCGGCATAGCTCCTTAAGCTCGCCACCACCTGATTCACGAGTAGCGTGGTGGGGAGCAGGATGTAGCTTCTTTTATTGTGCAGCGCAAGGAAGAGTGCCATCACAGCACCAAAGGACGTCTTCCCCACGCCAGTGGGCGCGACAGCCGCAAAGCTCTCGCCGCGAAGCACGCGCCGCGCCCAAAGCTGTTGGAGTGCCCTCGGTTCAGCAATGGTTTTCCTGAAAAAGCTCAGAAACTCCTCAACCAGTGCCTCCTCTTTTGTGAGGCACAGCAGCTTTCCCCGCAGCCTACATATCCCCTGCCCGGCTTCGTCTACGCTTAAATCACCGCCGCATTCGCTGCAGAGAGCCTCGTAAATAGCCTCGAGCATCACTCAAAAAAGCGGCGCCACCAGAGATAAATACTTTCCCATCACTTTACCCTGAATACATCCAGGTTCTGCACCGCCCGCGTCTCGCTGTAGGTGCGCTTGTAGAGCGAGGATGCAAGTTCTATGCACTTGCTCTCCTCGCCATGGCAGGTGATTATGCGCTCTGGCTTTGGATTCAGTCTGCGCACGTAGTTGATTAACTGGTTGCGGTCGCTGTGCCCTGAGAAGCCCTCTATGGTGTGAACCTCCATGTTTATCGTCACAACCTTGGTCTTGCCGTTCTCCTTCATGGGGATCTCCTTCCATCCCTTCTGGATGCGCCTGCCAAGGCTGCCCTCTGCTTGGTAGCCCACGAAGATCAGCGAGTTCTTCTCGTCGTCGGCGAGGTGGCGCAGGTACTCAATGCTTGGCCCACCTGTAAGCATACCGGAGGTTGCCAGAATAACGCTGGGTTCGCCGTCAATTACCTCCTTCCGCTTCGCTGTGCCAGTGACGCGCTTGAATATGTCGCTGAGGAACGGGTTATGCCCGCGGTGGAATATCTCTGTTCGCAGCATCCGGTTGAGGTATTCAGGGTAGGTGGTGTGTATCGCTGTTGCTTCCCATATCATGCCGTCCAAGTAGACTGGTATCTCCTCAAGAACGCCATTGTTAACGTAGTCCTCCAGTGTGAGCATAAGCTCCTGCGCTCTGCCAACGCTGAACACAGGCACGAGAACCTTACCCTTGCGCTCTATCGTGCGCCTTATTATCTTAATAAGCTCCTCCTCGGCGCGTCTTCGACTCGGGAGAATGTCGCGCTTGCCGCCGTAGGTGCTCTCGATTATTAGCGTCTCCAAGCGGGGAAAGCGGAAGTTCGCGGGCTCAAGCAAGCGGGAGCGCTCAAACTTTATGTCTCCTGTATATGCCAGGTTGTAGAGCCCATCGCCGATATGGAAGTGTGCTATGGAAGAGCCCAGAATGTGCCCTGCGTTGTGAAGGGTTAAGCGAACATCTGGCGCAATGTCTGTGACATCTCCATACTCAAGGGGAATGACGTACTTGAGCATCTCCTTTATGAACTTTCGCGGGTAGGGTGGCTGCCTGCCTTCGCGCTCCACAACGTCGAGGTAATCCCACTGGAGCAGAAACATCAGGTCGCGAGTGGGAGGTGTGCAGTACACTGGACCCTCGTAGCCCATATAGTAGAGAAAAGGCACAAAGCCGCAGTGGTCAAGATGGGCATGGGTAATCACCACCGCATCAAGCTGCTGGATGTCAAACTCAGGTATGTTCAGGTAGGGGTATGCCTTCTCAGAATCGCCGGCAGCAACGTTAACACCGCAGTCTATTAAAATCCTGCTCTCAGGTGTGTGGAGGTACATGCAGGTTCGCCCTACCTCGCGGAAGCCACCTAAAGCGGAGACACGTATCCAGTATGTATCCCTCGGGCGGGTGGAGCGGTGTATCCTTCGCCCTATCTTGAGAAGAATCTCCTTGCGCTTGTCGCTGCTCGCAAGGAGCTGATGGCGAATGCTCTTAACTATCTTTGACTCAATGGGCGGCGCACGTCTCACGCGGGGGAGCCAGCCTATAGCGACACGAATATCATTTAGCGTTTTCCCAGCCTTGCCTATAACCAAACCCGGCTTTATAGCCTCTATGATAACCTCACCGAAGACAGGGTCGAACTTTATGTCTGTTATTCCCGCTTCCTCAGGTACAATCTCCTTTATCTTCTTTATTGCTGTCTCCTCGTCGCTTAGTACGCTGGAATCTGGGCGTATAATTATGCGTTTGCGTATTATCTTTGCAAGTTCTTTAATTATGTTGCTGTCCGCTGCAAGCACCGCTGGGTTTTTAGAGTACAGTACAAGCTCACTACCTTCAAAGTCCACCTTGGTAATCAACGCAGAGGCTGGAACGTTTTCCTTTACTATGCTTTTAATCTCCTCCAGTGTGTCTCTGGCTCTCATAAGCACTTCCTCTTTTTAATTGAAATAAAATAATGAGAGATAATTGAGATTCTAAAGAAGGGAGAAGGGATAAAATCCCTTCAGAGGGTTTCTATTATCTCGTTTACTTCCTCTTCAGAAAGCTTTGTAGCTTTTTCCTTCGTTATTTTAATCACGTCTATTCCATTTCCTGTCATTGCATCGCGCTCCAGAGCGGCACGTATTGCGCGAATCGCAACCTTTGTTGCTGCATCTATATCCATGTCCTCCTTGTAAGCGTCCTCCAGCACGCCGTAAGCGTAGGGCGAGCCAGAGCCGGTGGCGATTACCCTGTCCTCAATGGCGCTGCCAAGTGGATCCAGAGAGTAGAGCTTAGCTCCGGTCTTGTCCACACCGCCTATTATAAGCTGCACTATAAGCGGGAAGTAGCGCGATGAGAATAGCACATTACCCATGAGGGTGGATATAGCCTGGACGCCTATCTCCTCACCCTTTCGCATCCTGTAAAGCCTTGCCTCGGCGCGCATCCACCTTATGAGTGCCTGAGCGTCGCCCACTGCCCCAGCCACTGTCGCAGCCAGGTGCTTGTCTATTATAAAGCTCTTCTGCACCACCTTGTGGGCTATCAGCGTACCCATTGTAGCACGCTTATCGCTGACAAGCACCACACCATCGCTTGTGGCTAGCCCCACTGTGGTGGTTCCCTTCATGTATTCCTTTACCCTTTCCACGGCCTCCATTAATTAACCTCCAAGAAAAAGGGAGTAAAACCAGTTTGTTACTACTATTGAGGGTTTTCCCATATATAAATATTACTATAAAAATGCGAGAAGTTAAGCGCAAATCTGAAAAACATGAAAAAAATCTTCGGTGAGGCAGCTTGCATAATCGGGGATGCTCTAGTAGTGGCTGATCTCCACATGGGGGTGGAGAATGAACTACGAAGCCAGGGTTTAAGGGTGCCCTCCCAGAGGGTAAATATGGAAAGAAGGCTGCTTGACCTCATCGAGAAAACGAATGTCAAGAGGGTTGTGATCCTAGGCGACCTGAAGCACAGTATACCAAAAGCGAGCTGGCAGGAGTACGCCGAGGTTCCGCAGCTTATTCATGCTCTTGAAGCTAGGGCAGAGTTGGTTGTGGTGAAGGGGAACCACGACGCCAGCATAGAGAGGCTGCTCCCCTCCACTGAGGTGGTGGACAGCCTTGTGATAGGCGACGTGCTGCTGGTGCACGGGCACATGCGTGCGAAGAGCTTGGACTTCACGCGAATAGTGCTGGCACACAATCACCCGGCGGTGGAGTTTGTGGACGAGCTTGGTGGAAGGATGCGTGAAAAGGTCTGGCTGGAGCTGGAGTTCAGAGAGGAGGCGCTACTAAAGCTTGGTTTGGAAAGGAGTCCCCGCATAACTGTGATGCCCGCCTTTAATGAGCTTATTGAGGGCGTGCCATTTAACAACGTGACTCAGGGTCAAGGACCGCTGCTGAGGGAAGAGCTGGTGGACTTAGGGGAGGCGAGAGCTTACCTCCTGGACGGCACGGAGCTTGGCAAACTGAAGGAGCTTGCACAACTTTAGTGCACCGCACCAGCGAGGAAGGAGAGCAGGGCGATAAACATCGCCACCTTTATATATCTGGCGCTTTTGGCAGGGTCGCGTTTTTTTAATAGTACTGCGAGAGAGTAGAGGAAGATCGCATCTGCGATGCCCACAATAGGTAGGTAGAAGACGCCAAGAATATTCATGTGGTAGGGAAGGGGGCTAAGAAGCACAGCAGCTAGTAGGAACGCAGACGCGACGTAAGCGCTCCTCCGCGTGCCTATCCTCACCGGTAAGGTTCTACACTCACCCCGGTCGCCTCTCAGGTCTGCGATGTCCTTTACAATTTCTCGGGAGGTGTTGGCAAGCGCTGCGAGAGCGACGAAGATGAGCGTCGCCTTAGGTTGAGACGTGGCAATGCCGCCATAAAGAAAGGGCGAGGCTACGAGGTAGCTAACTGTAAGGTTCTTGCTCAGCCCGCCAGCGCGCTTTATTCTCCATGCATACGAGTAGAGTAGCGCAGAGTTGAAGGCTGCCAGGAAGAAAGCAGCAGGGCTTATTAGTAGCGCAAGCGCAATGCCTGAAGCAAAGAGAAGTAACGCGTAGTTCCTCGCCACCCACCTCTGCAGCGCACCTCGAGGGAGCACCCTGTGAGGGGCGTTTATCTTATCTATATCATAATCGTAGTAGTCGTTTATCACATTGCCAGCGCCGCACACCATGAAGGCAATAACGCACGCGAGAGCCACGTCAGCGCTGAAGTTGCCAGAGGCTATGCTTGCCCCGAGAAACACCGCAAAGGCTGCCATTGCACAGTTCACAGGTCTGAGGATTTCTAGATAGGCGCGCATACCACATAACACCGCCTTGCAGAGGTGCTATATAGGTGCAGCCATGAATATAAATCCCTTTCTATAATGGTTATTGGTCGTTAAAGGTGGAAATAAAAACTGACAGCCCCGTGGTGTAGCGGTCAATCATGCGGGACTCTGGATCCTGCGACGGCGGTTCGAATCCGCCCGGGGCTATCCAGGGGAGGGGAATGCCCCTCCCCTTCGGTATACCCCTCCCCGACAGGGATACGAGGGAAAATACTATGGAAACATAGCGGTATTTAGCGTTAGCGAAAATACTGCAATATGATGATGCAACTGTCTGCAGTTGCGTTCTGAATCCGCCCGGGGCTACTTACACTTTTTGATTTCAGTAAAATGATAGTTGCATGCCTGTTATATCAACACGGGAAGGTAATAACTGACAGACAATTATATACACAGGTCTTTTTAAAAAAATCAACAAAAAATATTATCCTTTCCAATCAAAAAAGGAGGGGAACATGCGGCAAAGCCGCATGCTCTCTTTACATCTTCATTTCGCCTTCGCTACCCATATCCATGCCTTGCATGCCGCCCATCATCATTCCAAGGCTCTTTATAAGCTCTGGGGTAATGTCCTCGTAGGTTATCACCTCACCGCCATGCTGCGAGGCAAAGGCATGGGCGTCTTCGCTCTTGGCAAAGGGCACAACATCATCACCCATAGGCCCCTGCACGTCGCTGCCCTTCACGTAGTACGCCTTCGTCGCGTCGGTGTACTGCTTAGTAGCATAGTCGGTCACAAAAATCGCGGCTATGTCATTCTTGTTAATCCACTGCTTCGGCTCGTTTTTGTTGCTCAGGCCAAGCACAAACTTGAACATATCCTTGGGGGAGTCGAAGTGGTAGCGCTCGCCGTTCTTGAGCACCACCTGCGCACGCCACTCTGGATACTTCGCAGGCATCATACCGCACACCGGGCATTTGTCATTCATCGTTGGCTCAACAGGGGTAACCGCGGCGGGCTGTGCCTTCTCCGCAGGCGCCTTGGTGCATCCAGCAAATAAAAGCATGGCCATGGCGCTTATGAGGATTATCGTTCGCATCAACCTCAAATTATCCACCTCCTTATTTTTTAGTGATTTTTCTATTTAAAAATGTTATATTTATAATTAATCATTGAAAGCGTTCCATGGTGAAAAATGCCTAGTACCCCCAAATGCAATATTGCCATATATGCGTAATATCGCGTTTAAACGCGTAAATAAAATAAAAATTAAAAATTTATGGAGACATCATCCACATCCGAGCTTGTGCGGCGGAACGGTGGTTATCACTGGAGTTTTTGATGCTGCATCAGGAGCAGAGCCGCCGAGTGCCAGCCACGCTACAATCACAGCAACAATTGCCACACCTACGCCAATGTAGATTAACGTGTTCCTGTCCATAGCCTATCACCTCTAAAAAGTGAAGGTAGGGGCAAATAACCCCTTACAACAGCTCCACTTCAGCTACAGCCTCGTTGCTCATCCTCAGGGTTGCGCTGGGTACTGGGTCAATGGGTCTGCTCTCCTTCTTCTTGCTGTCGTGGTACATCATCACCGCTTTCACTGTGACCTTCTTTGCGCTGCCATAGGGTATCTTGTACTCGAAGTTGTACCACCTGCCTGGGTTGAACATCACACTGGTGTCATACTCCCACACTTTCCACACGCTGCCTGTGAACTTGCCCTGATAGTCGTAGCTTCCAACTTTCCATGTCTCATTGGTATAGAATATCTGGTTCCCCTTCTCATCGTAGGCATACACGTGCAGCACTGGCTTGGCTGCGAGGATGCATCCATCTGGTAGAATGTGCTCTGCAAGGTTCTTGACCTCAACTTTGACGTGCACCACGTCTCCCATCTTGTGGGCGTCCAGATTCACCCTCGCTGCTTGTACCATCATCGCAGGCGAATTTGGACCTGGGAAGTCGTGCCTGTGCCTTATGCGCATTTCGCCTCCCTTAGCGGCTGGCTCGTCAACTGTCTGCATGTGGCAGTACTGGCACTCTTTTTCTCTTCTCACATCGCTCTGAGCCCAGGCGTCGTAGTTTAAGCCACAGCGCACGTAGTCACCCATCTTGAGTGCCTCTTTTACATCTTGACTAACGAAGTCTATCTTCAGCTTGCTATGACACGGTTTGCAGAACTCGCTTGTCGACATGTCCCTTGAGAACTTTGCGGCATGCGGCGCATTGGGGTCTTTGATTGTTCCGTAGTAGGTGTTCCCAAGCTCCCCTTCAACCATCATTGAATGACATGCTATGCATCCAACACGTATGCCGCGGAGATTCACCACGTCATCGCTGAGGAAGGCTTCATAAAGCCTATCTTTGACTTTATCGCTGGCATACTTCATCGTCGGCCCATGGCAGGCTCTGAAGCAGGCGTCCCACTCCTTGGATTTCGGGAACCTGTCTAGGTTCTTCTTGAAGTCAGAGGCGTAGCTCTGGAAGGCAAAGTAGCTGAAAACCACTGGGTTGTAGTGCTTCGACTTTGTCCACTCGTAGAAGTGCTGCGGGTGACAGGTGGCGCACTGGGAATCGTCCGGCAGAATCTTCTTAATTTCCTCATCCGTTGCGCCCAGTTTCTTCAGAAGCTTCGCTGTTGCCTCGTTCTCCTCTTTGTACTTCTTAACCAAGTCTGAGATGTCTACTGAGACCACCTTTGTCTCTACAGTAACTGGTGTGCTCTTTTTCTCTGCTGACTCAGCCGCCGCTGCAGGTGCTGAAGCCTCCTTCTTTGCGCACCCGCTGAATAGGCTCAACGCCAGCAGCACAGCTAAGGCTATGCCCACCCATTTCTTCATTCTCTTATCACCTCTCAAAACTCTTCAGGCGACCTCCTTTCAAAGAGGGAGGTGAACATGTGGCATAAGCCACACGTTCCGACAAGAAATTCCGTTTATCCAATAATAAAACACATATATTTATAATTTTTCGCTGAAATCTGAAAAATTATGAAATTTTACTATTTTGATTCACTTTCTGAAATGTCATAACGTGAAAAAATGCATCACAATACGTTTTTATCTGTTATGTAGATTCTATATGTCCTTTTAAAAGGTTCTCGCCTTATTATTCCCATGTTTTCTAGTTTAGCAAGTATCTGACTCACCTTTGGACGTGAAAAGGTTATACATTCTGCTTTCCAAATCTCCTCCTGTAAGGCCACACCTCCTTTTGCCTTAATAAGGGAAAGAATTAGCTCTTCGTCATCGGTGAGCTCATTCTTCCTTTCTTTTGAGAAAGAGACTACAATTTCTTTGATACGTTCCCAGTTCATCTTCAGAAAATAGATTAGCAGAAGAAGAGCGAAGATTAATCCCATGGCAGGAATCACAAAACCCATGGACTTCTTAGCAAGGGGATAAAAAACACCCACATGAAAAGACTCATACTCTCTCAGGGTTCTGTTCCAGACGAGGATGACATGATTATCTTCAATGTTTATGTAATCCGGCATAACTGTCAAATCTCCCGAAGCTTTAAAAGGGAAATTCGCTGACATAACCTCCGGAAAAGAGTTTTCCGGCAATTTGATAGTGATCAGAAAGTTTTCCACGAAATAGGGGAAGCTGATGTCCTTATAGTAAAAGTACTCCTCCCCCGCCAACCTGCTCTCTGTCCCGGTTAAAGCCTTTATTTCATGCCTTCCCGGAGGAATGACAATGCCCTCCTCACTTCTCACTAAGTCAATCTCGTCCCCGAGCACCTCCACATCGCCCACATTAATGGGGAGGAACACCTCCTCATCTGAGATCACCTCAATGAATACCTTCTCTTCGCCCCTCTCCAAGTCAACATGGATTTCTACCTTCTTTACCACAACTTCTCCATGCGCCGGAGGCATCGACAGGGCAAATAGCAGGACAAACCAGATTAGTCTCATATCTAAAAGAGCATCTGAGGGGGTATTTATATCTATCAATTGAAAATGTATCACTCAAAAATAAAACCACCTTAATTACTGAATAAAATTAGATAATTATTCAAAAAATACGTCATTAAACGTTAAGCTTCACCTTGAATGTCTTTTTATAAGGTTCGCGCACTATTAATCCACGAGACTCAAGTTCTGAGATTATTCTGCTTACCTTGGGTCTCGAGAATGGCAGAATCTCACTCTTCCAGATAGTCTCCTGTAGAACCTCTCCACCCTGGCTGCGGATGAACTCCACTATGGCGCGCTCCTCCTCATTGAGGAAGACGTTGGCAACTTCCACGCGTCGCCTGCGTTTTGCATAGTGGAATCCCACAAGGAATGTGAGAGAAGCTATGAAAAGCGTTGATATCAAAAAATAATTCGGGCCTTCTTTTTCTGGGAGATGTATACCCACCTCAAAGCTCTCTCCAGCCTTGAGGGAGCGCTCCCACATCAGTGTTACCCTGTCGCCCCGAATGGCGACGCCATCAGGAGGTATGCTGGTGCTCCTCTGGAAAGTGTCTGCCGAGCAGCAGTTAGGCAGACTGCGGTTGAATGTCCTTATCTCGGGAAAGACCCCCTCTGGAAATATCACCAGAAGGCGGAAGGTATCCACATCATAGGGGGTGGTGAACCCCTTGTAAAAATATGTACCTTCATTGATATCAACCTTTTCAACCGCCCTCATGGTGAAGGCGATGTTTTCTCCCGCTTTCAAAGGCTGCGGGAAGTACACTCTCTTTTTTATTCCCAGTTCCTCAACCCTCATAGGCTCTCCGCTTGCTGAGACTGCACTCAGAGGCAAGTGAAAGGCGAAATCAAAGAATCGCAGGTCATTAACCTCAGAGGTGAGGTCCACGTAAAACTCTTCCTTTCCTGTCTGCAGGTCTATGGTCACAGTTATATGGTTTATATGGTAATCACCACTCTCGCTGGCAATGGCAAGGGGAAGCATGAGAAGAAAGATGCCAAGACAAGCTATCTGGGCATACAACGGTGGTGTTTTCATCACCACCTTTAATGTTATCTAACATCTGAACATCTGTTGTAAGTTTTTGTTAGCCCTGCGAAATCAGCGAAAATTTTAATACGTATAAGAAAGCATGCTTTCACATGCGTTCGCTCCTCGTGGTTCTGCTTTTGCTCGCCATTATCGCGGGATGCACATCCAGCGAGCCCCTGAAGGACATTAGCAGCGAGGGCGCTGGCTGGGTGATGTTTCAGCATGACCTCGCCCACAGTGGCGTTGCGCAAGAAGAGGTGGCGCCACCTCTGAAGCTGCTCTGGCAGGCAGGCACGCAGGCGCAGATTGGCTACTCCTCGCCTGTGGTGGCAGATAATCTCGTGCTTATAGGCAGCACCGACTGGAATCTCTATGCCTTTGACGCAGCTACGGGTAAGGTGGTGTGGAAGTTCCCCACCGGGGGCGAGGTTCACTCCACTCCAGCGGTGGCTGAGGGCAAGGTATACATCGGCAGCTACGACGGCTCTCTCTACGCCCTCGACCTCGCCACTGGAAAGAAGCTGTGGAGGTATAAGACAAAAGGAGAGATTTTAACCTCGCCGGCTGTAGCTGGGGGTATAGTCTACTTTGGCTCCTTCGATGGTTCGATAATCGCCCTCAATGCTGAGAATGGTAAGAAGCTGTGGGAAAAGAAGACCAAAGGGCAGGTGCACTCTTCGCCAGCGGTAGCTAATGGCAAGGTATTCACAACTTCCTACCACGAGTACAGGGTCTATGCGCTGGACGCAAAGACTGGAAAAACGCTCTGGAGCTATGAGACCCGGGGCTTTATCCATGCTTCGCCGGCGGTTTATAATGGCAGGGTTTACATCCCCTCGAAGGACTCCTTCCTCTACTGCTTGGACGCCGATAGCGGCAGTGAGTTATGGAGATTTGAAACCGGCGCACCAATAGATTCCACACCTGCCATTGCGAAGGGCATGGTGTACTTCGGAAGCTATGACGGCTATGTGTATGCAGTAGACGCTGAAACCGGCGAAGAGGTGTGGAAGACAGAGATAGGGGCGCAATTTATAGGCTCGCCGATAGTATCAGGAGATGTGGTGTACATCGGCGCGCTGGATGGCAAGCTCTACGCCCTCAGCGCTGAGAGCGGCGAAATACTGTGGAACTACCGCATCGGCAACATGATATACTCCTCGCCGGCTGTAGCCAAAGGCCTGGTCTTTGTCTCAAGCCTAGACGGCATTCTCTATGCCTTTGCTCCTGAGAGCGAGAAATGACGGTACTCGTTCTGCCCAGGAAGCTGGTGGAGGAGATTCTCAGCGACGCAAAGAGAAGGGCTCCTCAGGAAGCGTGCGGGGTGATTGCTGGAGAGGTTAAAGGAGAGCGCAAGCTTGCTCTTGCGGTTTATCCCTGCAGGAATGTATCTCGCAACCCCTTAGTGAGGTATACTATAGCTCCTGAAGACTTGGTAAAGGCGCTGAGCGATATAGAGGGTCGTGGAATGGAGGTTCTGGGCTTCTACCACTCCCACCCCATGGGAAGTGTTGCACCTTCTGGAATAGACCATGCTAAGGCAAGCTGGGATGGCGCGAGCTACGTTATCGTCAACCTCAAGGGAGAGGTTGCATCGTGGGTGTGGGAGGAGGAGGCAAAGAGGTTCAGGCGGGAGAAGGTGGTGGTTGAGGACTAGTGGTAAAACACCGTACCCACCATGGAATAAAAGAGGAGCATAAATGCAAGGGATATAAGAAGAAAGCCGCCGAAGCCCAGAAGAGCGAGCTTTGCAAGTTGCACCTGAAGCTTTGCAGCGCTATTACGAAGCGAGGGCTTTGCCTTCAGAGGTTCAACCACTGCAACAAGAACCCCAGCAATGCCACCAAGGAAGAGGAGGGCATAAAACGGGTAGCCTATTGCCGGGGCGCGAAGAACCTCAAAGGGGCAGCGATGCTGCGTGGGTAAGCCGAATAGTACGACGTTGAAGTAGGGGCTAAGGAAGGTGAACATCGCCAGGAGAGAGACGGCAAAGGCAGCGAGGCTGGCTATACCTGAAGCGAGGGCGAGGCGTCGCTGCCTTCTTCGCAGGTAGGTGTAGAGCAGCCCCAGCGTCAGAGCGTATGCGATGAAGAACGCAAGCATTGCCACGTTGGTGGGGAATTTCATAGCCACAAAGCCGTAGGGGTTGGTCTCGGTGCGCAGAGCAGAGCCACAGCAAGAGGTTATCACATTGGGCGATATGCTTGTGTAGTAGCGAATTTCAAGGTAGGCATCCGCTATGAGCAATGGCAGGAAGAGCAGGAGAAGCGCGTACTTGAGCTTCACCAACGGGTAGTCCTCAGCCTGGGTGTCGAGGTGGTTAATCACAAGCCACGAGGAGTAGACAAATATGGCGAAAATTTTAACCCAGAGGGTGGCGAAGCCGTAGCTGTTTGCGTTAAGCGAACCAAAGGCACACATTGCGCCTCGAATAAAGCTCGCCAAGTAGTCGGCAGTGGCTGCGAATAGTAGCAATGAAAGCACCTGAAAGGCAAGGGCGTACTGCATCAGCGTTGAGATTAAATAGGTGCGCTTCTCCAGCTCAAGCTGCTCTTCGCTTGCGCTCTCAAGCTGCCAGCGCAGGAGTATGCGCACACCTTGCGATGCCGCATATATGCAGAGGAGGAGCACAATAACTGTGCCCACAATCTGGGAGATAACCCAGAAGTTGAGTATCATCTCACTACCTCTACAAGCCTGCCATCGCGCATGTCGAAGATAACGTCGACCATCTCATGCTGAAACACGAGAGGGTCATGTGTGGCTATAACTATCGTCCTGCCCTCCCGCTTGAGGTTGTGCATTATCCTGAGAAACTCCTCCGCAAGGGCAGTGTCGAGATGAGCTGTGGGTTCATCCGCCACTATTATTCTCGGGTTGTTTACAAGCGCCCTCGCAATAGCTACGCGCTGCTGCTCTCCGCCGCTCAGCTCGCGAACCTTGAAGTCGCTTCGCCTCTCCATTCCCAGATTCTTGAGCAGAGCTAAAGCACGCTTCCTGCTCTCATTCGCAGGCAACGGTGTTGGAATTAGAGGCACAACCACGTTGTCAACCACGCTCAGTTCTGGAATGAGGTTGAACTGCTGGAAGATTATACCCACGTGCTCCCGCCTGAAGAGGGTGAGAAACCTCTCAGGAAGCTTGGACACCTCTTTACCAGCGACAAAAACGCGCCCAGAGGTTGGCTTGGCAACGCAGGCGATTAGACTCAAGAGTGTGGTCTTGCCTGAGCCGCTGGGACCGCGAAGCACAGCAACCTCGCCCTCATTAACCTCGATGCTTACATCCCTAACTGCTACCACCTCATTTGGCTTACCTCTGTTAAACACCTTTGTCACGTGCTCGCAGCGTATCACCTATATCCCCCGCATGGCTTCGTCCGGGTCAATGGTGCTCGCGCGCCAGGAGGGCACCACCACCGCCGCAAGGAATGGTACAACGCTTATGAAGAATATGAGCAGGAGGTCCTCTAGGGTAACCACAGGCATGAGCTCAAAGCTGGGGTAAAGGGTGGACCAGCCAAGCAGCACAGGTTTGAGCAGAGGGGCGCCGAGGTAGAACACGTGGAGGTAGGCGAGGATAACGCCCAAGAGGTAAGAGTTCAGCGCCAGCACAACGCCCTCGAAGGTTCGCATCTCAAGCACATCGCCGGTGCTCCAGCCAAGGGCTTTTAGGATGCCTATCTCGCGCTTCTCCTCAGCGGTTAAGCCAGAGGCACGGTCCCATACAAGTATGGCGAAGGCGAGCAGCGCACCCAGAAGGCTGGCGAGGAAGACGCCAGAGCGCCAACCGAAGATTGCGTCGTAGGTCTCGCGTATCTGCTCCCTGGTTAATACCCGCGTGTCAGGAAGCTTTTGAGCGATTTTTATAGCTATGTTCGGAAGCTCCGCAGGATTGGCTACGTATACAGCAATGTCGTTGGAGTACCCGCTTGGGATACCGAAGAAGTCTCTCGCCTTATCCTGAGGCATGACTATTAAATCTGCGCTCTGCAGTGCTGAAGAAGAGGAGAATACCCCAGCCACAACAAACTTTACGTACTCCCCCCGGTGGTCGCGCAGCAGTAGCTTATCGCCAACGTTAAGGCGCTTTGCCCTTGCAAGAGCTTCGCCTACCAGCACAGCGCTCTCTCCAGAGAAGCCTCCCTCAGAAATAGCGAGGGGAAGACTTTCAAGGCTTTGAACCCCTATAATGGTGTAGGTAGCATCCTCATCGGCGTCGTAGTAGTAGCCCCACACCCTAGGCTCAGCCCTGCTCACGCCGCGAATGCTCTGAATGGTTGAGATATACTCCAATGGGACAAGCCCCTGCCTCCCGGCGATGATCTTCTGAACGGTTATGTCGGGCGCCAGCGAGAGCGTCTCCCGCGCTTCATGGTTCAGGGAGTTCATCATCATGACAACACTTGCAAGCATGAAAACCACAAGGGTAAACACGAGTATTGTTGCCAGGTTTTTGCCCTTCCTGCGGAGCAGGAAGTTAACTGAATAATCCAGGATGTTGCGGTGCTTCTCGAAACTCATCTCTCCACCTCAATGCGCGTATCGAAGCCCGCGAACTTCGGTCTGCCAAAGCCCGTGCAGGAGGCATGGTAGCACAATTGCGCGGGGAGGTCGCGGAAGCAACCAGAGAAATCGACTACACTTGGATTGCGTGTGGAGTAGCAGTCCGTGGCTATTACCAGGTCGCTCAGCTCGAGACTCTTAGCCAGAGAGCGCTTCTCCTCAAGCTTCGCCACCCTGCTTTGTGCATGAGCCGTAAGAGCTGCCAAGCTGAGAAGCTGGAGTACAAGGATGAGGGCCACGCTTGTGGAATGCCTCATCGCGGCTTAACACCTCGCGCTGCAAGTTCTGAGAAGCTGAGGATATCGCCAGAAGGATAATCATTGCGGAAGCTCTCTGCATCCTCCAGACGGGCGAACACCACTATGCCAAAGCCCATGGGTGTTGGTATAGCAGCATCTGTAACATAATAAGCGTTCTCTGCATCCACCCATTCTTGGGTGTAGTAGTCCCTGCAGTATATCTTAGCGATAGCCTCGCGGTGCTTGGTGTAGTAGAGGAACATATCGCCCGGGTCGTCGAAGAACTTCACCTCGTGGCTTTTGAGGATGACCTCACACGCCCAGTTTTCGTAGTCTTTGACAAACATCCCACACTCTGGGCAGCGAGCCTCCGCAGGTATTGGCACCGGCTCAAGCTTGGGGGAGGTGACACTCTCGTCGCCCTTCTGAGCACAGCCTCCAATCACCAGAAGTGCAACCAGAAGCACTGTTGCGCGCATAAGATAATTTGCTCCCCGGGAGTATATAAAAATTTAATCCCTGAAAATGTGATGAAAAAATAGCTTAGGTGATGTTTTTCTGGTGAGCTGAGAAGAAAACGCGTCAAAACGTGAAAAGAGTCTTCGCTAAGCAGGGCAAAATATTTATTAACTCCACCGTCCTAAAACACGATACCCATGAAGATAGACATAATCTACCTCGCGCTACAGAATATCAAGAAAAGGAAGTTCCGCACCATTGGCGTGGTCATAGCTATAGCCATAGCCTCGGCTACGCTCTTCTCCTCGATTATACTAATGAAGAGCATGTCCTCCTCCCTCGAGCTGGGCATAGCTCAGCTTGGCGCAGACATAATGGTGGTGCCTCGCGAGGCAGAAGAGCCATTGAGCGCCATCCTTCTGGGCAGCGCCCCCTCGAAGCACTACCTGAGTAGGAAGTACGAGGAGCGCATCGCAGGCATAGAGGGAGTGGAGAAAGTTGCGCCTCTCGTATTTCTTGAAACCTCAGAGCAGGGGTGCTGCTTCAAGCCGGGCATTTTTATCATTGGCTTCGACCCTGAGAAGGACTTCATAGTAAAGCCATGGGTGGAGAAGCAGCTTGGCAGCCTAGCTGCCTTTGAGACTATCGCTGGCTCAGGTTATGACTGGATGCCGGGCTTCAAGGTCTACCTGTACGGCTTCCCCTTCACCATAGCTGCGAAGATGCCAAGCACCGGCGTAGCCTACTTTGATAAAGGTATCTTCATGCCTCTCGACAGGCTCTACTGGTTGGCGAAGCGCTCTCGAGAGTATGAGGACATCGCCGATCTCACGTTGCGCTCTGGGCAAGTGTCTGCGATTATGATACAGGTTGCCCCAGGGGAGGAGGCGGAGCGCATCGCAAAGGCAATTGAGTTCTACTTCCCAGAGCTTAAGGCAGTGGTTGCTCAAAAAGCTCTGGGCAACGTAAAGAAGCAGATGCTAATGCTGCTGCGCAGCCTCTTTGCCCTAAGCGCCTTTACCTGGCTAACAGCCGTGATTCTTGTCTCTGTAATACTCTCAATGAGCGTCAATGAGCGCCGCCGGGAATTTGGAATCCTGCGCGCCCTGGGAGCGACAAAGCGGTTCATCTTCGGGGAGGTTATCGCAGAGGCTTACATCCTCGCCACCCTTGGAAGCGTGCTCGGCATGCTCGCGGGCTACGCCTTTCTCACAGGCTTCCAAGACTTCGTCATAAACTACCTGAACATGCCTTACCTCATACCCAACAAGTTCTATGTTGCTCTCATAAGTCTTGTAATAATCGACGTTTCCCTCTTGCTGAGCACCGTAGCCAGCTTTTACCCCGCCTACAGAAGCGCAGAGCTTGAGCCCTACGAAGCTATAAGGTCGGGTGAGTAGATGCTCATTGAAACGCAGAACCTAACAAAGGTATACAGGCTGAAGGAGTATGAGGTTGAAGCGGTTCGCGATGTGAATCTCGCCGTAGCTGAAGGTGAGTTTATCTCAATAGTGGGGCACTCGGGCAGCGGAAAAACAACACTTTTATCCCTCATTGGTGGGCTCACAAAGCCAACCTATGGTAGGGTTCTCATCGACGGCATAGATATATGGAGCCTGAGCGATGAGGAGCTTTCACGCATGAGGAATAGAAAGATAGGGTTCATGTTCCAGTTCTCAAGCCTAATACCCACCCTCACGGTGAGGGACAACATGCTCTTACCTGCGGCGCTCTCTGGAAAGGTGGGAAGCGCTGAAATGAAGCGAGCGCGGGAACTTCTGGAGCTTGTGGGTCTGGCAGATAAGATAAACGCTTACCCCACGCAGCTCTCCGGCGGCCAGCAGCGGCGAGTTGCAATTGCCAGAGCATTCATGAACAGCCCGAAGATTATCCTCGCCGACGAGCCCACTGGCGACCTAGACGAGAAGTCAGAGATGCATGTAATGAAGCTGCTCAAAGCTATGAATGAAGTTGAGGGAACAACCATAATCCTCGTTACACACAGCCGCGAGCTTGCAGCGCAGACGCAGCGCAGGCTTGTGATGAAAAACGGGCGACTTTTTGAAAAAAAGAATTTTCTATAGTATAAAAAGGATTTTAGTAAGCCCGAGATTATTTATAACGCTCTTTTTATAATAATTTCGAAAACTCTTAAAGTGGTTATCAGAATAATAAAAAAAGGTGCTGTAAGGTGAAGCTCAGGCTGGATTATCTTGAGACTTTTAAGGAGGTTGTTGAAGAGGGAAGCTTTCTCGGCGCCTCGAAAGCGCTGGGTATGAGTGTGAGCACAATAAGCCTGCATATCGATGCTGTGGAGAAGTTTTTTGAGGCAAGGCTTCTTGAGCGCAACGTCAGCGGGGTAAAGCTCACAAGAGAGGGGGAGATTGCCTACAACGGCATAAAGGAGCTTTTCACACTCCTTGAAAAGACAAAGAAGGGGATAAAGAACCTGAGCACCAAGATTGTAAACATAGGCATAGGCTGCGTGGGAGTGCCCATAATCGCGGAGATTCAGATGGGTTACAAGGAGGTTCGTCCTGACGTAGACGTCAGGGTGAAGCTCACCGGAGAGTACACGTGCTTAGAGCTGCTGGAGCATGGCGAGGTCAGCATTGTGCTCGCTGGTTATCCGACGCCGCTCAAGCTGGGCGACGGCTACCGCGTTGAGGAGATAGGCTACGACCGCTTTGTTTTAATAGTGCCTCCCAACCACGAGCTGGCGAAGAAGAAAGAGGTCACCGTGGAGGATGTGCTCTCATATCCCATGGTTACCCTGAACAAGGGGTACAGCAGCACCGCCATTGAGGATACCCTGCGAGAACTCAGGAACGTAGAGAAGGAGCAGAAGATTGAGTGCAGCGTGAACGACATCTTTTCTCAAATTTACGGCGTCTCCTCAGGGCTGGGCACGGCAATCGCAAGTTACGTGCTTTCAAAGCGCTACGAGGAAGGGGGTCTGGTGGTAATTAAGGAGATAAAAGACTTTACCGATGAAAGACCAATATATGCGATAACCACAGATAAAGCGCTTGAAAATCCAGTTATAGCAGATTTCTACACCTACCTTGTTGAGAAGGGAACTGAACTTCTTGAAAAGTACAAGGTGGTTAAATGAAGGAGAACACAAAAAAGTACATCCCCTACATCTGGCTGGACGACGAAACGGGGCATCCCCTGATGATGAACGAGAGGTGTACAATAATCTTTAGCGAGACCCTCAGTACGCTGAGGCTTAGCCTCTACAAAATAATCGGCGAGGGCTCAGAGATGCTTCTCCGCCTGATAGGCAGAGATATGGGGAAGAAGTATGCGCAGCTTGTTCTAAAGCAGTACCCAGAGTTGAACGAGGTAAGCAAGCACACGCAGATTTACGAGCTATGCTCAATAATACTCAGAAATACAGGCTTTGGGAAGATAAAGATTCTCGAGCTCGACGTGACCAAGCCAGAGATGAGGGCGATAATCAAGGACGCACCTTCTGGGCTGGGAATCAAGTCTCTCCCTCCCATCTATAACCTCGAAGCAGGGATGCTGTGCGGCATCCTGGAGGAGATCTTCGATAGGGAGATGGTAGTCTCAGGCTACAGGTTCAATGAAAGCGAGGATAATTATGAGTTAACAATAACGAAGGTGGAGTGAATGCGGGTGTTGGACGTTAGAGGTGAGATATGCCCCGTTCCCCTCGTGCGCTGCGTGAATGAAATAAAGAACATGAAGCCCGGAGAGGTGCTGAAGGTTATCTCAGATCACCCCCCCGCGAAGAAGAGCATACCAATGGAGATGGAGGCACAGGGACACGAGTACACCATTGAGGAAGACGGCGCTGAGTTTACAATAACCATAGTCGTCAAGGGTAAGTAGTATGCGCTACCTTTCCCCTACAACAGCAGCGATTCTTCTTGCCCTGCTGAACCTCTCGCTGTACATTACCCTCGACAGACCCTGGAGTATAACCACCGGCGAGAGCCATTTTGTTGCCTATGTGGAAAACCTATTTTTTCCAGAGCACGTGGCTAACAATGCCTACTTCCAGCGGTATATACCTGAGCTCAACTGGCGGGTGTATCTGAACTTCGGGATAATCTTCGGCGCTTTTATTGGTGCATACCTTGGAGGCGACTTTAAGGTGCGCATCCCCAGGGTTAAGATGCGCTTTCTTCAGGTTTTCATAGGCGGGCTACTTATGGGTTATGGTGCTCGCCTCGCCATAGGGTGCAACATTGGTCACATAATGTCTGGCGTACCTCAGCTGGCCATCTCCAGCATAATCGCCTTCATAGCAATAGCTGCCGGTGCTTACATCGGCGGGAAGATTCTAATGCGGGTGGTGTGAATGGACGCTCTATTGGGATTCCTCTTCGGCGTTGCAATAGGCTTTGTGCTTGAGCGCGGACAATTTTGCATGGCCTCCGCCTTTAGAGATTTCTTCCTATTCCGCCACACCCATATTCTACGCGCTGTGATGCTCTATCTTGCTCTGCTTACCCCAGCCTTCTTCCTGTTTCACAGCGCAGGCTTGATTGAGACCTACCCTTACATAAAGGATGCAGGGTTATTCACCGCCGTGGGTGGAGTAATCTTCGGCATAGGCATGGTGCTTGCCGGAGGCTGTGCCTCTGGCACACTTTATAGAATAGGCGAAGGTTACGTCACCTCGCTCGTGGCACTTGTGGGAATGCTTATTGGTATTGGCGCCTTTGGTGAGAGTTACTCCTGGGTAAAAGAGGTTTTAATTGACACCACGAGCATGGGTAAGCTGACGCTTGCCGAGGTTGCAGGTATTTCGCAGAGCGTAGCTGTACTCTTTGGTACTGCTAGTTTTGCAGCGCTTTATCTGTGGATGAAGAGGAATTTTAAAAATTAACAAAAGGCACTGTCTCCCCGCTCAACGGTGATTTCGAATTTAGTGTAAGGGCTCTCACTCTATTTTCGTTATTACTGTAAAAGCTTTCGAAAAATTTAAATACATGTTCCTATACCTAATAAATCAAAATGTTTAATGTAAAACCTGCATGACATCATAGGCATTAAAAAATAATTTAACAAAAGAGGAGGTGAAAGTGTTGGAAACCTGCCAACCCGCTAAAATAAGGAGGTGGAGGGCATGAACAAAGGTTTACTGGCGCTGCTTGTAGGCGTGCTGTTTTTTGCCAGTGCCTCGCTGGTAAGTGCAGCAGAGTATCCCGGCCCACTGGTTTCCATGGACTGGGTTGAGGAGCACCTGGACACCATAAAGAACCCTGACCAGACAGAGATTCGCCTTGTCGAGGTGAGCAAGTCTGGTTATGATAAGGGGCACATCCCCGGAGCGGTGCACATCAAGTGGGGAAGTGAGGTATTTGGTCCCGGAACAGACCACATGCTTCCTGATTATGCAGCGATGTCTGCAGTGATGAAGAAACTCGGAGTTACCCCGGACACCCACATAGTTATATACGCCGACAAGCTTGACCAGGCAACCCGCTTCTACTGGACGCTCAAGTACTGGAATGTGGAAAAGATAAGCATAATGAACGGCGAGAAGAAGGAGTGGAAGGAAGAAGGTCGCCCCATGACCACAGAGGTGCCGGATGTTAAGCCACTCGACTACCCGCTCAAGTATCCACCCAACTCAAAGGTAAACGCACTGCTTCACCCCGACGTCATGGAGGGTCTTGCAACTGGAAAAGTACTCTTCGTAGATGCCAGACCCGCCGCCTACTTCGAGGGCAAGAAGTTCTCCCTCAGCAAGTGGGTGAGAAGCGGTCACATACCTGGTGCAGTTAACGTAGCCTCCCCGGAAGAGGTCGTGAAGGATGGCAAGATACTGCCCATCGAAGAGCTCAAGAAGATTTACGAGAGTAAGGGAGTGACCCCCGACAAGAACATCATAGTGTACTGCAACACTGGCGTCAGGTCTTCGCTGGCATGGTTCATACTCCACGAGCTTCTGGGGTATCCAAATGTCAAAAACTACGACGGCTCTATGAGAGAGTATGCCAACAGCTTCTACCTGCCGATGGAGCCTGACTCCTTCAATGTGTACAAGGACTTCCCCAAGGTCCCAATGCAGGAAGTTAAGGACATAGCCACAGAAGCAAAAAGCGCAGCAGACAGCAACGCTGCAAAGATCGCCGAGCTGGAGAAGCAGCTTGCAGAGACAAGACAGATAGCTGAGGCAGCAAAAGCCGAAGGTAAGGGCTTGTGCGGACCCACAAGCGTCGCACTACTCGCTGCGCTTCCGCTCGCAGGGTATGCCCTGCGCAGGAGGTACATGAAGAACTAAACCCCTCCTCTCTTTCTTTTTTATTGTTAGGTTGCTCCATTATGGTTAAAACAATGAGGAAGATATTGTGCGTTTTCTTTTAACCATGATGAAGATGCTTCCTACGCCGCTTTGGATTAACCAAGTAAAGAGGTGTAGGAGGCTGACGTTAGCCTCAGGCTCTTTGATGAGAATCAATGTGAAAAGAAATATTGACCGGAGGTAGCCTGAAAGTTGAATGGAAAATTTGGAACCGCCGTGCTGGGCGCTGGCTTGGCTGGCCTAGCGTCGGCGTATACCCTGGCAAAAGCAAAGAAACGCGTGGTTGTAGTTGAGAAAGACTCTCAGGTGGGCGGACTTTCGCGTACAGTGGTGCATAACGGCTTTCGCTTTGATCTCGGTGGGCACCGCTTTTTCACAAAGAACCCCGAGATTGAAGAACTGGTGAAAAACCTGCTCAGCGATGAGCTGGTTGTGGCGAGAAGAAGCAGTAAGATTTTTATGCGGGGAAAGTACTTCGATTACCCCCTTAAGCCTTTCAACGCCCTTTTAGGACTTGGAATGAGAGAGAGCGCAAAGATAGTTATAGACTATTCCCTGGAGAGGCTGCGCTCGAGAAAAAGCATAATATCCCTAGAGGACTGGGTAGTGGCAAACTTCGGCAGGGAGCTTTTTAATATCTTCTTTAAAGAGTACAGCGAGAAGGTGTGGGGAATAAGCTGCGACAGGATCAGTGCTGAGTGGGTGGCACAGAGAATTCGCGGGCTCTCGCTCGGTGTAGCACTTAAGGATGCGTTGCTTAGAATTAACCACCGCAAGCCAGCGACGTTGATTAGGGAGTTTCTTTACTCGGCGAAGGGCATCGGGAGGCTGGCTGAAAGGCTCAGGGAAGAAGTGGCACCAAACCCTGTGCTTCTCGGATGCAGGGTGAAGAGGGTAGACCATGCCCGAGGAAGAATTCTCAATATTACTGCGCAGAACTGCGATAGCGAAATCACCATTGAGGCTTCCAACTATATCTCCAGCATCCCCATCACCAGCCTGGTTAAAATGCTTTCACCTGAACCGCCTGAGGAGGTGCTCCAAGCCGCTTCCAAGCTCAGGTTCAGGGATACGGTAATAGTTGCGATTATGGTGAATAAGCCCAGGGTAACCTCGCTGAGCTGGATATACATCCCTGAGAAGAAGATACCCTTTGGCAGGATACACGAGCCCAACAACTGGAGCGAGGCGATGTCTCCCAGGGGTAAGACTTCGCTCGTGACCGAGTACTTCTGCTTCTCCGGTGAAAAGCTGTGGAACATGAGCGACGAGGAGCTTGCCCAGGTTACTGTAGAGCACCTGGAAGAGCTTGGGTTCATAAAAGAGAAAGATGTGATAGACTCTCGCGTGGTGCGCGTGCGCAACGCCTACCCCCTGCTGGAGGTGGGCTACCGTAGGCACTATGAAATGATACTGGACTACCTCTCAGGCTTTGAGAACCTGCAGCTGGTTGGCAGAACAGGGATGTTCCGCTACCACAACATGGACCATGCCATGGAAACAGGGATAAAGGCAGCAAGAAACATTCTGGGAGAGAAGCATGACCTGCTCACAGTGAACTGCGCCACTGAGTACATAGAGGAGGTACACCCGCGGTGAGGGCGGCGCTGATAATGCCCTCCTGGTTGCCCGAAGACATCTTCCCCACAAAAACCGCCAAAGCTCAGGTGAACTACTGGCAACCCCTGGGTTTGCTATACCTCGCTGCCTCCCTCCGCGAGGCGGGGCATGAAGTGAAGTTTTTTGATGGCTCCTTCCTGAACCATGATGAGGTTATACAACGCGTTAAGGAGTTTTACCCCGACTTTGTGGGGATATATGCAAACACCCCACTCTGGAAAAAGGCAGTTAAGACCGCGGAGGATGTTAAGAAGATAACCGATGCCTTCACCTGCGCAGGCGGCCCTTACCCATCGGCAATGCAGGAGAAGGCACTGGCAGATGCTCCTGCTCTAGACGCCATCGTAGTTGGGGAAGGTGAGCTTACCCTCTGCGAGGCTCTGGAAAGGCTGGAGAAGGGCAGGAGTTTGGTGGACGTAAAGGGGGTGATTTACAGAGAGAATGGAAGAATAATCAAGAATCCTCCACGACCACCAATTGAAAACCTGGACGCGCTGCCATTCCCTGCAAGAGACCTGCTGGAGGACAAGAACCTGTACGTACCCCCTGCGGGCACCTACCGGCGAAAGCCAGTGGCGATAGTCATGACTTCTCGCGGTTGTAATGCTCGCTGCATATACTGCTACCAGCTCACCGGCGAGCGAAGGATACGCTACAGAAGTGTTGAGAATGTGCTCGAGGAGATTGAGCTTTGCCTGGAGCAGGGATACCGCGAGATACGCTTCCTGGACGACACCTTCGCTGGCGATTACTCTCGCGCCATGAAGATAGCTGAGGAAATTAAGCGCAGGGGTCTGGACTTCACATGGTTCGTTTCAGCACGTGTTAATCAGGTGGATAAAAAGCTGCTCAGGGCTTTTCGAAGGGCGGGCTGCTGGGCAATATTCTTCGGCGCAGAGAGCGGGGTGCAGAAGAACCTCAATGCCTTGAAGAAAGGCATAACCTTGGAGCAAACGAGGCGTGCTGTGAAGGCTGCGAAGAAGGCTGGACTTAGAGTTGTTACTGCCTTCATCTTCGGGATACCCGGCGAGACCTACGAGGAGGCATTGAAAACAATAGACTTTGCGATTGAGCTTGACCCTGACTTTGTGAACTTCCACACGCTTACGCCCTTCCCTGGAACTGAGCTTTACGACCGTGTCTCTGAGCTGGGGCAGATGTCTCCGCGATGGGAGGACTTCACCTTTGAAGGCGCCGCCTTTATCCCCCACACAATGACGAAGGAGCAGATTGAAGAGCTCCGCAGGATGGCATTTAAGCGCTTCTATTCCAGACCGCGCTACATCCTCAGGAGACTCCTCGGAATACGCACTCTGGACGATTTGAAGCTTGTAACCCGAGGTTTGAGGAGCCTCTTCTGGATTTGGGTCAGGAAGGATGTTTTTAAGGTGAAGTAGCCAGCATATCAGTAATATTATTGTAGAACACATACCTGAAGAAATCTTCAACCATATTCTCCTCAGGCGTATTAGCTGGCTACTAAATCAGGATTTTATACGTGGAAATCGACGAGAAATATGTAAACGCCTTTAAGGATCGCGAAGCCTTTACCCAGCAGGCAGGCGAAATAGCAAGGTGGATCTGGTATTTAACAGGATATTTCCGGGGCGGTTAAAGAATGAAAAACACGCAATAAAATAATACGCTTCACTTCGTCCAAACGCAACAAAGCCCTGCAAAAAGAAAACTTTATATATCTCTATACCGATTAGGACTTGGCTACTAATGTACCAAGGAGGAGGAAGTAGGGGTGAAAATAGACATAAACAGTGAAGAATTTGAGAAACTCCCACTGTTGCAGAAGCTACTGCTGATAGAAGAGAGGAAGAAGGAAATATACAGAGAAATTGAGAATATTTTTCAGAACAATCGCCTCTAAGCTACTCACGCACTCCGTGAATTTTCACCCCGCACTTGGGGCACTTCCCTTTTTCTATCCTGTATTTGAGGATATCAAAACCATGGCGCTCAATCAGAAGTTCGCCACAGTTGTAGCAGTAGGTATTTTCCCCCTCATCACCCAGTACGTTGCCAGTATAAACGTACAGCAACCCCTCCTCTTTCCCTATATCCCTTGCGCGCCTAAGCGTATCTAAAGGCGTATGAGAAACGCCCATAAGCTTGTACTCAGGATGAAAGCGTGTGACATGCCACGGAATCTCTTCGCCGACGCTCTTTATAAACTTCGCTATGCCCCTGAGCTGCTCCTCATCGTCGTTGTAGCCAGGAATTATAAGGGTGGTTATCTCTATCCACACACCCAGCTTTTTATAAAGCTTTATGCTCTCCAGCACCGGCTTGAGCTTTGCTCCGCAGACCTCGCGGTAGAACTCCTCTGTAAAGCCTTTAAGGTCAATATTTGCAGCGTCTATATAGGAGGCGATCTCCTTGAGGGCCTCCGGGGTGATGTAGCCATTTGTGACAAAAACATTTTTAATGCCTTTCTTTTGCGCAAGTTTTGCACAGTCCACTGCGTACTCTGCAAAAATTGTAGGTTCTGTATAGGTGTAAGAGATGCTGGCGCAGTCGTACTGCGCAGCTTGCCTCACCACCTCTTCCGGTGGAAGGTCCAGGCCCGCGATCTCGCCATCCCTCTCACGGGGCATCTGGGAAATCTCCCAGTTCTGACAGTGAAGGCAGCGGAAGTTGCACCCCACGGTGGCTATGGAGTAGCTCCTTGTGCCCGGAAGGAAGTGATATAGGGGCTTTTTTTCAATCGGGTCGATGTTGTAGGATATAGCCCTGCCGTAAACAAGCGTATAGAGCTTCCCATCTTTATTCTCCCTCACGCCGCAAATACCGCGCTTTCCGGGAGAGATGACACAGCGATGGCTGCATAGGTAACACTTAACCTTCCCCTCCTCCGCCGGCGTGTAAAACCTCGCCTCCATGAAATAAGGTTGTCGCCCGCAGTATTAAACTTTTCCTATGTGTCCTTCCATTATTTCAACAGAAAAATAAGAATAAAAGAGCGAAATCTTAAACAAAGAGGGTCACATCAGCGTCGCTGGCGATGTCCAGGAAGCCCGCCGCACCAAGGCAAGCGTCCACCACTGGCAGGAGGTCACTCTCAGGGCAGCCCATCACATCCATGGTCATCTGGCAAGCGTAGAACTTGACACCCATCTCCTTGCAAATGTTTATCAGCTCTTCAATGCTGGGCACATTGTGCTTTTTCATCATGTTCTTCATCATCATCGTTGCCATGGCTGTCATCCCAGGAAGCATGCCTATTATGTTGGGCACTGGCATGGGCATCGCCGGGTTAGCTATGGGGGCAACCTTCAGGCTCTTGTACTTCTTCTTGTTGATTATGTCCAGGCCATAGAAGGTGAAGAACAGGTGCGCCTCCCAGTCCATGCCCGCAGCGGTGCTCGCGAGTATGAGGGGTGGGTAAGCAGCATCAAGGGTACCTTTGGTTACAATTATACATATCTTCTTTTTCTTCTTCTCTTCTGCCATTTTAACCACCTATGCGGGCTTCTTAACGTAGAATATGAACTTCCCGTCCTCCTCACTCATCTCCAGGAGCTCAAAGCCCATCTGCTTTGCCCATGCAGGTATATCGTTCTTTGAGCCCTTGTCCGTGGATATTATCTTCAGCACCTTTCCGGGAGCGAGCTTCTGCATAGCCTGCTTGGACTTGAGCACAGGCATGGGACAAACAAGACCGCTGCAATCGAGAACCTCATCAGCCTCAACCACAATACACACCTCCTCTTTTTTACTTGATTTTAAGTAAATAATTTATATATAAAGTTTTCCTATTTATACCTGCTGAGCGAGGTCTGGAGATGCTGGATGAAAGGCTGATAGAGAACCTCAAGCTGATGAATCTAACAGAGTACGAGTCGAGGACTTACCTGGCGCTCGTAGTGAAGGGCACTGCAACAGTTAAAGAGATTCGTGAGCTTGCCCAGATTCCATACTCACGGGAGTATGACATCCTTGAGAACCTGGAGCAGCGGGGCTACGTGGTGGTTCAGCCAGGGAGACCAAGGAGATACCGCGCCGTTGATCCTCGCGAGATCCTCTCAAAGGAGCTTAAGCTTCGCGTAAAGGCGGTGGAGGAGCTGATAGCCAAGCTAACACCGCTGTATCAGAAGCATATGAATGAGGTTTCCTTTGATGAGGTCATCTGGATGCTCAAGGGCAGGGACAACATCCACGACAGGCTGATTAGCATGCTGGAGAGCGCCAAGAAGGAAGTGCTCATCGTCGGAATAAAGCCTGTTACCAGCGAGGCTATCGCCAGAGCGTTAGAGGAGGCGAAGAGGCGTGGCGTAAGCATCAAAGCCCTTGGAGAGTTCGGCAAGAACACCACAGAACTTTTTGAGAGGATCGGTGTGGAATACAGGATGTACCCCCACGACCACTCGCGCTTCGTTGTTGTTGATGAAAGGGAGCTTATTCTTGCGAGCGAAGACCCTGCAAACTACGTCTTCGCGCTTTACAATCGCAACCCGGGGTGCATAAAGCTGTACAGGAACTACTTCCACCACATATGGGAGGAAACCCCGGCACAAGATTTAAAACCTCAAGGAGAGATTCACAAGTATGGAGAGAATAAGCATCTCACTACCGGAAAAACTTCTGGAAGAGTTTGACAGAATTCTTAAAGAGAAAGGATACGTGTCGAGGAGTGAGGGGATTCGCGACGCCATAAGGAACTACATAATAGAACATGGGATTATAAGTCAGGTTTCCGGCGAAATCGCAGGTACCATCTCCATAATATACGATCACGATGAGAGCAATGTGCTTGACAAGCTTACAGATGCTCAGCACGACTTCGCCGAGGTTATTGATTCGTCGCTTCACATTCACCTAGACAAGCACCACTGCCTTGAGGTTATTGTGGTGCGCGGAGACAGCAACGCGATAAAGCAGCTTTTGAATCGCCTTACGGCAATTAAGGGTGTGAAGTACGCCAAGCTCACAACCAACGTGGCGGAGATTCCGGAATAGCACCGGAAACTTTTATATCGCACGAGTCAGGTTATTTTATATAAGGATATGAATAAAATGAATAAAGCCCAGCTATTTACGGTAGACCTTCTTATCGCACTTGTGCCTATTACAATTGCGTTAGGTCTTTCAGCAAATGCTCTCTCCGGTCTTGCAGGACAGGTGCAGGACTACGCTTACTATTATGACATGAAACGCGTTGTAGACGACGCAGCGGACATTCTTGTAAAAACCCCCGGAGAACCCCCTGACTGGAATTTCACAAATCCCCCCTCAAAGCTTGGGCTTGCAAAGTACAGTAGTAAGGGGAGAGGTTTTAACAACATAGACTATGAAAAGGTGCAGGCGCTGAATGTGAGCTACATAGGCGAGCTCTTGGGCTGGCGCTATCCTTACTTTAGGCTCACCATCTCGGCCATAGGCGGGACCTCAGTCAAGAGCTGGACTTACGGTTCGCGTGATTCCGTGAGAGAAATCTTCGCCACCGAGAGAATTGCATCCATGGTCCCAAACCAGCTCTGGAGCATTGTTAACGTGACATACAGGGGCACACCCCTGAGGTGCGACTATACTTGCAAATTCAATAACTCCCGCTACTACATAGAATTCGAGGCCAGGGATTTATCTATTTACGATTACTGGCTGCTTGTGGAAAGGACTGGCGAGTCAAGCTACGATGACCAGTACATCATAAATAATACCTTCTTTTCTCCGGCGTATCCTCATTGTTGTGAGGAATTTCCTTCTGATGCCATAAATATAAACAAATCCAGACTCGTGAAGCTTAAACTCAGTGAAAGCGGAAAATACAGTGTCCAGCAGGGCACCAATTACCTCTTCCTTAACGTCTTTGCAGATGTGCTCTCCTCCTACTACGTTATCCAGGTACCGGAAGGAACCAACGAAAGTGAAGTTTCACCTGACTTAAGTGGTACTGCAACGCTTGTTGTTTTGGAGGTGGGGCGGTGAACTCGAAGCTGCACTTGCGTAAAGCGGAAAAAGCTGCTTTCCTATTCACAATGGATGCCGTCCTTGCATTGATACCTGTCTTCATAATACTTGCGACGGTTTCTCAGATAAACCCTATTTCTGCGAGTTTAGATTTGCAGAGCAGAGTCCTAGATAAGGAGAAGAGGGCAAACGACATCCTTGAGAGCCTCTACTATGCCGGCCTCTTTGAGGAGGAAAATATTTCCTATATAGAGGAGGTGCTGGAGGAGGTGGTTACTCCTCACTACAACTATTCTTACACTGTAGAGTACAACAACTCCGTAATCATCAATTTTTCCCGGGGTAATATCTCCAGAGCCAGAGATGTAGCACTAGCAAAAAAGACTGTCTCCATCTATGTTGAGAAGATAGTTGGGCAGATTCGCGCTATCTCCAGAACCAGCAAGGCTGCGGAGCCGTGTTATCAGACCAGTGTAAAAGGTAGGGGCATTGGGGGGCAGGTTTTTACCTTTTCCTTCAACACCTCCGAACTAAGCATTTACGATTACTGGTTTGTTGCAGAGCTTGACGAAGATGCCCAAGGGCAGCCCCATAAGGTAATGACGCTCACGCAAAATATATCCTGTGAGGATGCTTACAATCTAATAACAAGCTGGGGAACGAAAATATGCCAAAATGACTGGATAATAGAAGGTGAAATATGCAAAAAACAGTTTCCATTTGATGGTAATCCCGTAAACAGTTCCGATTGGGATTCATTCACAACATATTACACCTATATAAGACTCTCAGGTATTCCGCCAGCTGAGGCAAGCTTTTACGTAATAGAGGCACCTAAGGAAACAGAAGAAGACGCGATAGCCCCTGAGACAGCAGCAAAGAAAAAGCAGGTTATAATCACCCTCAAGCTCTGGGAGGAGGAATGATGCGAGCCTTCGTATTTACAGGCATGGCATTTCTCATGGCGATACCTGCGCTTATTTTGGCCGCTTCTCTGGTAAACATGGCTAAAATAGGAGATACTACTACAATACTTGTAATGAAATCTGATAAGGCCGCCTACTCTTTTAACAGCATTGCTCAGAGCTTTCAGGATGCTGCAGAGAATCTTGTAAACGTGTATGGAAAAAATGTAACCAAAATTCAGGACGAACTTGTCAACTGGGCAATTTTTATAGAGCAGAACTTTTCGAAGGAAGCGGGACTTAATGTTTCCATTCTCGAAGAGAGGATAAACGTAACCTATGACAACTCAACAGGTGTGCAGTACGTTTATGTGGGGGATGTAAGTGACCCCAAAACTAAAGGAATTGAGATTAATGTCTCTCTGCTGAGCGACAGCAGCTTTGCTGTTAAGACCGTTCTGGGCCCTCTGGAGATAATTATACCTCCAGAGAATATTCCACCTGAGGTTAACATAACAGAAATTGTTTATACACAAAATGGCACTTCAATAACGCAAAATATCAACAACTCAAATCTGAGCTGCACAGTTAACTACACATTTAAAGGCTATGCATGGGATGAAGACGGGGGGATAAAGAATGTTTTTGTTCTAATTGACGCTGTTCAGTATAACGCTAATTTCTCTTCCCTAGAGGGCATATACCATAACTGGAGTTATATATGGCATCCTGAGGAGCAGAAGCAATACGAATTCTGTGCTCAGTCTCAAGACGACGAGAACATTTACTCAAACGAATACTGCATCATCGTATATGGAGATGCCTCCTGTGGCGTGGCATGCTCTCTCATCTATGTATTAGGGTCGGGATATGTAACCGGAAAGTCAGTTTATTTCAGCATTGAAAATGTAAATTCGAGCGATGTTACTGTAGAAAATATGACAGTAAGCTGGGAACCCACAGAAGACAACAAATTAACACGTATAAAATTTGATAATCAGCAAAAATGGAGCGGTAGTGCTGATAGCGGCAAAACAGTAGACATCGACGATACATTGATTTCAAGCGGTGCTACCCCAGAGGTGCGGCTGGATTTCTCAGGAAAGGAAAATATGGACAATAGAAAAATCACCGTCATCTTCCACCTAAATACCAACGAAAACTGCACCATTAACTTCACCACCTGAGATAACCTTCCGGCTTGAGCTATTGCTGCTTTGGGCATATTGGATGTGTTTTCATTCTCTATTTCTTGACACCCTTTACTACCCTTCACAATATATTCACAACAAAGATTGAATAAGATAGGGAATAACACATCCCTGTTAACAGGTGCAAGGCGATGATAACCATCCTATCAGGCGGCACGGGCACGCCTAAATTGCTTCAGGGTTTCATGCAGCTCCTCAAGCAGGAGGAGATCGCAGTTATCGTAAATACCGCTGAGGATATATGGCTGCCTCATGGCTACCTTTCGCCAGATATAGACACCGTGATTTATACTCTAGCAGGCATAGTGAATGAGGAGACTTGGTACGGGATTCGCGGCGATAGCTTCGTAACGCATAGGCGACTTCTGGAGCTGGGCTTTGATGAGTTCATGAACATTGGCGACTTAGACAGGGCGACTCACATCTTCAGAGGAGAGCTTCTAAGGCAGGGGCTGAGCTTAGAGGAGGCAACGTTCAGGCTGTGCAGAGCTCTCGGAGTAAAAGCAAAGGTGCTACCCATGAGCAATCAGCGCCTTGAGACGGTGGTGGTCACCTCCCGCGGGGAGATGAATCTCCACGAGTACCTAATAAAGCACAGAAGCGAACCAGAGATAAAGCAGGTGCGCTTTGAAGGTGAAGCTGAGCCATGCGAGGCTTGCATTAGCGCCATCAAGGAGGCGGAGTTTGTTGTAATAGGGCCAAGCAATCCTGTTACAAGCATACTTCCCATTCTTTCCCTTGAGAAGCTGAAGAAGGCTGTTGCAAGCCGGCGAGAAAGCGTTGTAGCGGTGTCGCCCATAGTTGGGGGCAAACCTGTAAGTGGACCTGCGGATAAATTTTTGAAAGCTGCTGGGATAGAACCCACTTCGCGGGGGGTTGCGCAGTTCTACAGCGATGTGGCTGCGAATTTCGTGGTTGATAAGAGCGATGAGAAGTTTGTGGTTGAAGGGGTGAATATATATAAAACCAATACGATAATGAAGACCCTCGAAGATAAGAAGGCACTTGCCAGATTTTTACTTGAAATAATGAGGTAGACTTATGGTAATACTCGAGACCCTTTTGCTCTTCCTGATTATAGTCTTCGCAGCCTCGCTGCTCAGTTACGGCGCAGAGATGATAGCAGAAAAGTATGGGCCCAACTTTGCGGGAAGCATTATTTTGGCCTTTGTAACTACATTGCCAGAGTACATGTTTGTGTTCTGGGCGAGTGTAAAGGGCGCATACGACGTCGCCCTGGGCAGTGCAGTGGGTGCTGCTACGATGCTGGTAACTTTGGGCTATGGCATGGTGATCCTCACTGCCACCACAAAGGTGAGTCGCAAACCTGTGAAGGTGATCAAGCTTTCCCGCGCCACACGCATAGATGCCATTTACCTGGCTGCCACCGCTGTTGTGGCGTACATTCTTGCCTACATTGGCGACGGCTTCAGCCTCGAGGATGGACTGATACTCTTCGCCATCTTCTTTGCATACGTTGGACACCTCGGCCTTGCCGCGAGGGAGTTTGGAAAAAAGCACAGCGTTAAGATACCAAGGGAGAGGTTTATTAAGGGTATGGGCTACTTAATATTAGGCGGGATTATAACAATCACCGTAGCTGAGCGTTTCGTTGAGGCGATGATTTCATTAGCCAAGTCCTTTGGAGTTAGTCCTGTCACCATAGCCATAATAATAGGTCCCCTTGCCAGTGAGCTTCCTGAAAAGCTAACCGCCTTCCTCACAGTAATGAGAAATGCAAAACTGGCAGAGATAAGCGTGGCAAACTTTATTGGCTCCAAGGTCAACCACAACTCTGTGCTTCTGGGTACGATGCCCATAATCGCCTACGCAACGGGCAACGGGAGCGTTACAGGCGTCATCTCGCCCCAGTTTACGGCGATGACCCTCTTAACCTTCATCGCAGGCATAAGCGTGGCCAGGCGCAGGCTCGATAAATGGCAGGGGTTCTTCTTCACAGCGCTTTACGCGGTGCCCCTCTACATCGCCTACTCAATAAGGTGAGGGTGCTGCGTTGTGGAGGGTAAATTCAAATATAATGTGAAGTTAGATTATTAAGTTTGAAAGGGTGAAAAACATGGGAGAGTTTAATAGAGAAAGAATACTAAAGATTTTAAAGGAACATAGAGAAGAATTGAAAAAATTTGGTGTTAAGAAAATAGGGTTATTCGGGTCATATATCAGAGGAGAACAGAAAAGAGAAAGCGATATTGATATACTTGTAGAATTTGAAAAAGGAAAAAAGAATTTTAATAATTTTATAGAATTAGCATTTTTTTTAGAAGATTTGTTTGGAACAAAGGTTGATTTACTTACAGAAGAATCCATGAGTCCTTATTTGAAGCCTTATATAATGAGGGAAGTGGTCTATGAAAGTATACCTTGAGTATTTAAGGCATATCATACAGGAGACTGAATATTTAATCGCAGCATCAGAAGGTTTGACTGTAGAGCAGTTTATAGAGGATGAGAACTTGAAAAGGGCATTTGTTAGAAGTTTGGAGATTATAGGGGAAGCTGTTAAAAAACTTCCGCTTGAATTTAGAGAAAAACATAAGGATATCGAGTGGAAGAAAATAGCTGGTATGAGGGATAAACTTATACATGAATACTTCGGAGTTGATTATTATTTGGTCTGGGACGTAGTAAGGAACCATATCCCGTTTTTGAGAGATCAGATAAAAGATGTATTGAAACAGGAAGAGAAACAATGTTAGATTTGAAAAACATCCTTTTCTTTATTCTCATAGCAGTCCAGCTGCTTCAATGCCCACAAAATGGTGAATGAAATGCGAATAAAGGATATAGCTACGGCGGCGCAGCTTGCAATTCTTATCGAGGTCTCCGCACCCAAGCCGGGAAATGTAACCTGTGGCAGGGACTTTGAGGACACGCGTTATGAGCACTTCTTAGCAAGCGCTGCCGCCTTTGCTCCAGTTGCTGGAGAAGCTGCGCAGCGAGGCTACAGCGCGGCTACGGGAAGGCTGCTCATTGAAAAGATAGGCATAGGGAGGCTGATTAAGAAGGCTGTTATAGAGGCGAAGCACTGGCACCGCGGGGGAAACACCATTCTGGGCGAGGCGATGCTCCTCCTGCCCTTGTGCGCAGGCGCAGGCTATGCGCTCGGCAGCGAGGGAGAGGTAAAGCTTAACGCTCTGAGGGAGTGTGCTCTCAGCGTTGTTAAAGCGGCAACGTATAAAGATACTATAGAATTATATAAAGGGATAGGTATAGCCTCGCCACGACTGCGGAGCGCAGAGAGCTTAGACGTTTTTGATCCGCGCAGCCTTGCAGAGATTGCAGAGCGCAGGATAACTTTCTACCAAGTAATGGAAATGAGCGAAGGTGATTCTATCGCCAGGGAGCTTGTTCAAGGCTATCCCGTCACCTTTGAGCTGGGCTACCCTGCGCTGAGGCGGGCGTATGAGAGCTCTGGGGACCTGCGACGCGCCACTGTGGAGTGCTTCCTCTCTATACTTTCAGCGGTACCAGATTCCCTGATAATAAAGAAGGCTGGCAAGCGCATAGCAGAAGATGTTTCAAAGCGCGCTCGCCGCGTACTTGAGGAGGGAGTTACAGAGCGAGCGCTGGAAGAGCTGGACGAATACCTGCGCAGCGAGGGAAATTTGCTAAACCCGGGCACAACAGCCGACCTAGTTGCAGCGTCGCTATTTGTTGGGCTTATCAGCGGGATTAGACCATAGGTGATGGCATGCTTAGCGAGCTTGGATTTAAAAAGGGCAGCGTGGTGGAATGTATAGTTACGACATACAACAGCGACGGCTCGCCAAACGCGGCGCCCATGGGGGTTTACACGCTGGGCGACGCCGAGGTGGTGCTAAAGCTGCATAGAGGCAGCGACACCCTCGCAAACATCTCCCGCGAGGGGTGTGCGGTGCTGAATATTACCTACGATGCGCTGCTTTTTCTCAAGTCGGCGCTTTTAAAGTACTCGCCGGAGGTTAGCCATAGCGAGGTTTCGCGTTCGAAGCTCAACGCACCTTATTTAAAAGCCGCCCATGCGTATGCAGCAATAGAGGCAAAGGCTGTGAAGAGCTATTCGCTCAGTGATTCTCTTGGCGAAAGCCACATTAGCGTTTTGAAGGGCATGGTAAAAGAGGTCAAGGTGCTCAAGCCTTTCCCGCAGGCGCCCTGTCGTGGCTTCTTCGCTGCTGTGGAGCTGGCGATAGACCTCAGCAGGGGGAAGAGGGAAAGGGAAGAGCAGCTTAAGAGAATAATGCGTCGCACCCTGCCAGCGCGAGAATATAGAGAAATAGAAGAATTTTTGAGGAGTCTAAACATTTAGCTGCGCAGCCTCAGGCAAGCGGTACTCCCACTGCGCTCGAGAGCCGCGCCTCTGCAGCACACCTGACTCATAGAACCTGGCGAGGTAGGTGGAGAGGCTGCTGAGCTTTATCCTCTCACCGAAGAGTATCTCATACTCCTCCTGTATATCCTGGGAGCGAACCCATTCGCCGGCGTGATTGTGCCTGAGCAGAAGCAGGAGCTTCTCCTTCTGCGTCATCTTCTCTATGTCATACCTGCCCAGCCAGTTCTCAGCAGCGGGAGCAAAGTCTTCGGTGATTTCCAGCTCCTCCACACCATACACATAGCTTAGAAAGTCCAGCACCTTCTCCAGAGCAACGCGGTGGCTGAGCTTTTTAAACTCCCTCTCTACCTCCTTGTCCTCACTCTTCGCCGAAACCTTTATCCCCACGAACCTCTCAGTGCGAAAGATGTAATTGAGGTGCTCTTTAATCTTTTCTTTTGCCTCGCTGTATTCTAACCCCTCCAGCTTGAGGCGTGAAGTACCACTGCTCTCCCGTGTCTCCAGAATTATTTCAAGGTACTCCATCTTCACCATCTATTCACATTCACAGAAGTTAACATTATTCAGTGAATACCTGCATATATAAAGCTTGTGCATATCCTTTAAATATGAGCAATGGCAACAGATATTAGCGACATTAATAAGACAGAATATATCTACAGCTATTTTTGTTGAATGATGTTTCGAAAATTAAATCGAAAGATTTATATATGTATACTGTGAATGAGTGAATACTAATGAATACCTGGGGGGTAAGAAAAAGATGAGAAACCTCGTACAAAAAGCGAAGGAAAATACCGAAAAGATGCAGCCGATAGGAGATGCTCTTGATAAGGAGATAGGTGAAGCCAAGATCGTCGTCGTTGGATGCGGCGGCGCTGGGAACAACACAATAAATCGCCTTGCGCACATAGGTATCAATGGCGCCCAGCTGATTGCAATAAATACCGACAAGCAGCACCTCGCCGTTATAAAGGCGGACAAAAAGGTGCTTATAGGCTATGAGATCACCAAGGGCTTGGGCGCTGGCGGCTATCCTGAGATTGGGGAGCAGGCAGCCATCGAAGCCAAGCCTGCGCTGAAGGACCTCCTCGACGGCGCCGACCTAGTTTTCGTCACCGGTGGTTTGGGCGGCGGCACTGGCACAGGCTCACTTCCAGTCGTAGCGGAGGTCGCCAAGGACATTGGCGCAGTCGTCGTGGGCGCTGTGACCATGCCTTTCAAGATAGAGCGCGCGCGCATCGGCAAGGCAAAGCAGGCGTTGGTGAAGCTGCGCAACAACGCTGACAGCGTGGTTGTGATAGACAACAACAAGCTTCTCAGCTATGTGCCTGACCTGCCCATGAACGACGCCTTCGCCGTCGCCGATGAGGTTCTCGCAAGAATGGTGAAAGGCATCACCGAGACAATTTCCATGCCCAGCCTCGTAAACCTTGACTTCGCTGACGTCCGCGCTGTTATGCGCGAGGGCTCAAAGAATGGCATCGCAATGATTGGCCTGGGCGAGAGCGACACCCGCAATCGCGCAGAGGAGGCGGTGCTCCACGCCCTGGAGAACCCGCTGCTCGAGGTGGACTACCGCGGTGCCACAGGTGCACTGGTGCACATTACCGGCGGCGAAGACCTGACCCTCGCGGAAGCCACAAAGATAGGCGAGATTGCCACAAGCTACCTGCGCGAGGATTCCAACGTCATCTGGGGCGCCCGCATTGACCCCGAGTTCAACGGCATGGTCCAGGTCATGGTTATCATGACCGGTGTGCACTCACCTGACATAATGGGGCCTGAGGGAAGCGATATTCAGATACCCAAGCGAGTGGAGATGTCCCGGTTTACCCGCCCAAAACAGCCCAGAATCCCCACTCGCCCAGAGATGAACAGCACGCAGCGCGAAGTGCCAGCGATGATCGCCAATCTGGGGATAGACTACATCTTCTAATCCCCTCCCCTTTTTTGGGGGGTGGCAAAAGTGTCTGAGGTTTGTGTTTCCCACAATGTTGGTGGTTTTGAACTGGGCTCAGAGCAGCGTTATCCCTCGAGGACATATTCTCTGCTCTGCCTCTCTGAAAATCGGGATATCTCCAACTATGTTCTCATACCCATCGAAGGCGCAGGCTTCGTTGTGATAAAACATGAAATTGATGTGGAGGAGTAGGTTATGATAAGTCAGGAATTTTTCAAAGAGGTGGCTGGAAACGTCGTAACCAAAGACGACTTTCTTATGCTCAATGTTGAGTTCATCGAAAGCAGCGATCTGGATTATCTACCAAAGGTTGTAGACAGGCTGCTTGAGATGAAGGGCATATCTACAGCACTGGTTTACGGTATCAAGGGGGGGATGGTTTACCTCGTAGGTAAGAGCAGAAAGAGAGTCAACCTGACAGCTATGATAAAGCGCGCCTTCCCGGAGCTCGGCAAAGTTAAGGAGGTCAACGGGTACACCTTGGCAATGATCCCCTTGGGAATGCTGGGATACTTCCACAGTCAAGAGAAAATCCTTCATGTTATTGATGAGCTGATGAACGAGGCTCTCGCAGGTGGGACAGCAACACGAGGTTTTGGCACAGTCTTTGAAAGAATTGCCGACATAAAGAATCTGATAAGCTTGCCTACCAGAAAGCAGGAGGTTGTATGGTAATGGGGGTGATGCGTGTGAAGAAGTTCGGAAACGTCTCGCACAAGGTGAATGTGATTCTGAGCGTTTTTAAAGAGGGAGAGAAGCTCAACGGCAAGCAGATTGTAGAGAGAGTTCGCGAAAAGGGGTACAAAATTACAGACTCCCATCTGAAAATGTTCATATACTACAACATGCTGCACAAGCACCTGAAGAAAGAGGAGATAAACGGCGTCAACTACTACTACCCGATAAATAGATAAGCTTCTCCCTCTTTTTGGTTTTTGTCTCGTTTTTGGAATATGCTATGGTATTTGTTCTGCTGGCAATATACTCTTTTAACAGCCAGCAGGGGTTCGGGATAGTCAAGAAAAGTGGCTTTTGACTTCTGTTTTTGGTTTCATTGTTGCAGAAAAATGAGTAAATTATCCAGGAATTTGACAGTTTGTAAAGCATAAAATATATGTGTCATGCCAAAAAAGAAAATAACAGGACGATTGAATGAAAATTGTGAAGCTCTGAGGTGAAGGTATGCTTGAAACAATTACTGATGGAAAAATAGAAGAGATAACAGTTGAAGAGGCGATAAATATGATCAAGAGTGGGGATGCTGTGCTGCTTGACGTCCGCACCCCCGAGGAATACTACGCCGAACATGTGGAAAGAGCGAAATGGATCCCCCTGGACGAACTTCCCGAAAGGCTGGAGGAGCTGGACAGGGAGAAAGCAATCCTTGCTTGCTTCTGCAGGAGCGGATATCGGAGCTCCCATGCCTGCCACATACTTCAGAAGAATGGGTTTAAGAAACTCTACAATGTCCGCGGGGGTATTATCGCATGGAAGGAGGCGGGATTTAAGACCGTATCCGGGCCATAGGGGTTCTAGATTTATTATCCTGTAACGCAGTAAGTATTTAGAGTTTAGAAAGAGGTATTTTGCAGTCACGCTTGCGCTGATACTTGCTGTGAAATTTATTCGGATAGTGTATTCTCTGGCCACCGATTCGTCTTCATAACATTTTCGCGTTGCAAAGAGTAAGGAATAAATATTAAACCGCCAATAATGTGTAAGTAAAGTCCGTTTTATTGATGTGAGGAGGTGTATGGGCGGATGAGGGATAAAATGGAACAGCAGCATAGTGAACACAATCAGCATAGCCAGCACGCTCAGCATACCCACGAGCATCACATAGAGGAGTTCAAGAAGAAATTCTGGGTCTGCCTTATACTCACTGTTCCTATCCTGCTTCTCTCTGAAATGATTCAGATGTGGTTTGGTTTTCGCATAGAAATACCATACCAGAAGGTGATTTTATTCATCTTGTCGTCAGCGGTTTATTTCTATGGTGGCTCGCCATTCCTGAAGGGAAGTATTAAAGAGATAAAAGCAAGGCAGCCGGGGATGATGACCCTCATAAGCACCGCCATCTCCGTTGCCTTCTTCTACTCCTCTGCAACCGTCTTTTTTATAGCCGGAAAGGACTTCTTCTGGGAGTTAGCGACGCTTATAGATGTCATGCTTTTCGGGCACTGGATAGAGGCAAAGAGCATCCTCGGTGCCTCGAGAGCGCTAGAAGAGCTTGTTAAGATAATGCCCACTGTGGCTCACCTTGTGAAGGGCAGTGCCATTGAAGACGTGCCAGTCTCACAGCTCAAGGCTGGCGATGTTGTGCTGGTTCGCCCCGGTGAGAAGATTCCTGCAGACGGTGTTGTGGTTGAGGGCGAGTCCTATGTGAATGAAGCCCTGCTTACGGGGGAGTCCAAACCGGTGCACAAAAAGCCTGGGGAGAAGGTAATAGGAGGGGCGATAAACACAGAGGGTGCGCTGAAGGTAAAGATAGAGCGAACAGGCGAGGAGACCTACCTGGCACAGGTTATAGCGCTGGTGAAACAGGCACAGGAAAGCAGGTCGCGTACGCAAGACCTGGCAAACAGAGCCGCAGCTTTCCTGTTTTATGTCGCTCTCACTGTGGGAATAGTAACCTACGCGGTATGGTATCTTCTGGGGATGCCCGAATTTGCTCTTGAAAGGGCGGTTACTGTGCTGGTTATCGCATGTCCTCATGCCCTCGGTCTGGCGATACCCCTGGTGGTTGCCATCTCAACCTCGATAACCGCAAAGAGCGGCATTCTTATTAGAGATAGGCGTGCCTTTGAAGCGGCGAAGGATCTCAATGCAGTGGTTTTCGACAAGACGGGCACGCTAACAGAAGGTAAATTCGGCGTCAGCGACGTTATTGCGCTTATTCCCGAAGATGAGCTTTTAAAACTCACAGCCAGCGTTGAGCGCAACTCTGAGCACATAATAGCAAAGGCAATAGTGGAGTATGCGGAGCACAATGGCGTAGATATACCCGAGCCAGAGGAATTCAAGGCTATACCTGGGAAAGGCGCCTACGGGAAGGTGGCAGGAAAAGAGGTGTACGTGGCGAGCCCCAACCTGCTGAAGGAGATGAAGATTGAAGTTAATGACGAGAGAATAAAGGAACTTCAGGAGCAGGGCAAAACTGTCGTCTTTACCCTAGTTGATGGGAAGCTTGCCGGCGCTTTTGCCCTCGCGGACAGGATAAGGGAAGAGTCTTACGAAGCGGTTAAAAAGCTGAAGGAGCTTGGGGTTAAGGTTTACATGCTTACCGGCGATGCCGAAGAAGTAGCCAGGTGGGTTTCGAGGGAGCTTGGTATAGACGACTACTTCGCCCAGGTTCTGCCCCACGAGAAGGCTGAGAAAATTAAGCTTCTGAAGGAGAAGGGGTACCGCGTAGCCATGGTTGGCGACGGCATAAACGATGCCCCTGCCCTGGTTACGGCAGACGTTGGCATCGCCATAGGCGCGGGCACCGATGTTGCCATTGAGAGTGCGGACATCATCCTCGTGAGGAATGACCCCAGGGATGTGCCAAAGGTTATAGACCTTTCAGGAAAGACCTATGGGAAAATGGTCCAGAATCTGTGGTGGGCCGCAGGCTACAACATCTTCGCCATACCTCTCGCCGCCGGCGTTCTGTACAGCTATGGCATAGTTGTTAGCCCAGCAATTGGTGCTCTGCTAATGTCCCTGAGCACAGTGATAGTGGCGATGAACAGCCAGACATTGAGGAAGTACGAGCCGAAAGGAGTAGAGTTTGAGGAGAAGGTGCCTGAGGTGGAGCATGAGGAGCACAAAGAGCACATGCACCACCACTGACCTAACTCTTAGCACTTTTCGACATCTTTATAAGCCTCCGATACCTACACTTTTACAATGGGAGTTCAACTTGGCGACCTGGTGGCGGCGAGGGAGATAAGTTTTGATGAGCTCGCGGGCAAGCGCATAGCCATAGATGCCTTCAACACCCTCTACCAGTTCCTATCAATCATCCGCCAGCCAACCGGCGAACCCCTGCGCGACTCTCAGGGCAGGGTGACAAGCCACCTCTCAGGCATACTCTACCGTAACGCGAATCTTATTGAGTTTGGCGTTTTGCCCGTGTACGTGTTTGACGGCGAGCCGCCCAAGCTGAAATCCAAGGTAATTAAAGAGAGAAACCAGCTGAGAGAGCAGGCTAAACGGGAATGGGAGCGCGCGCTGAAGGAGGAGCGCTACGAAGAGGCGTGGAGTAAGGCTGTGCAGTCTGCGAAGCTCACCGATGCAATGCTCAGCGATGCCAAACGCTTGCTCACGCTGCTCGGCATACCATACGTTGAGGCTCCCGCTGAGGGCGAGGCTCAGGCTGCGTACATGGCAAAGCGCGGCGATGTTTTTGCCGCAGGCAGCCAGGACTACGACTCCCTGCTCTTTGGTTCGCCCCGCCTTGTACGCAACCTCACCATCTCTGGCAAGCGGAAGCTTCCGAGAAAGAAAGCGTACGTTGATGTGAAGCCTGAGATTATAACCTTGGACGAGGTGCTTCGCAGCCTTGGTGTGAGCCGGGAGCAGTTAATAGACATCGCAATACTCATAGGCACAGATTACAACCCCGGTGGAGTCGAAGGCATAGGCCCCAAGAAGGCGTATGCGCTTATTAAAGAGCACGGTAGCGCTGAGCGTGCCCTAGAGGCGAAGGGGATAGAGGTAGACTTCGACGTGACTGAGATAAGAGAACTTTTCCTAAACCACAAAACCACTGACGATTATAAGCTAGAGTGGCACCCACCTGATAAAGAGGGTGTGGTCGCCTTTTTATGCGGGGAGAGGGACTTCTCCCGTGAGCGCGTAGAAAAGGCGCTGGAAAAGATGGAGAAGGCTTTAAAGGTCACCCGAGCGCAGCGCAGCCTGGATTCGTGGTTTAAATAAGTTCATGAACGCACAGTACACCTGTGACCTTTCCTCCCTTGCCCCATACAAGCAGGTGTCGCACGCCACTTATCGCCATGACCTTCATCGCATTTTCCAGTTCGTCGTCTTCATTAATCTGCAGACAGGGGTTTCTTCCCATTACTTCGCAAGGAGTCATCATCTGGTACGCTTTTACTTTTGATGTGTCGTTGCCGGAGGCGCGCCATGCGATAATGTCGCTGTCGGTAATTAAGCCAACTATCTCCCCCTTTTCCTTTATAACAACTATATCCGAGCGGTTCTTTTTCATTGTCTCAACAACTTCCTCAAAACTCGCTTCGGGGCTCACCTCTGGCAAATCTGTGCGCATATTATCTTTAACCGTTGCTATTTTAATACCCCCTCCTGCCTATTTCACCCCTCAAGCTTCGGAAATCTCTGAATGGTAGCACCCTTCCGGCGCTCATCCCCAGCTTTCTCCAGTGGACTATATGGTTTATCTCAGACTTAAGCCAGATAAGGCGTTCCTTCTCGCTTTTCCTGTCCAGCTTCCCCTCCTCCTTCTCTGTATAGAAGTCTTCAAAGGCTTTCAGATACTCCTTAAGCTCATTATCGTCGGGGTACTTATTCGTCAACTTCTCAAGCTCCTCCTTCACCCCTTTTATGGCTTCGTCGTACCCCTCCTCCTCATCGATAAACATACCAAAGGCTTCGTCGAGCTTGTTTGCAATCTCCTCCAAAGTGTATGCACTTGCCTTTACCATTTTCCCACCTGTGTAACTCTTGGCATGATGGCTTATTAATATTTCTATGACAGTTATAAAAAAATTAAAAGACGGTAGAAAGATTGTTGAATATTGAAGGGTAATGAAGTGCAAGGGTTGCGGCGCGGAGTTAAAAGACGACTGGGCTTTTTGCCCACATTGTGGAAGCAAAAACGCGCCCTCCCAACTGCGACACTTAGACGATGCCTTAAATGTTTTTGAACAGAGCATCAAGAACATATTCAGCGATGTTGCAAACTTCCCCTTTGGCAAGGGATTTATTGTGGAGATATCCCGGGGTGAGGGTGAACCAAAGGTTTCCATAAAGGATTTTGACGACATTTCTGAGGTTTTTAAGAGCAGAAACAGGGTAAATCCACGCGATCCGGAGGTAGTTGAGCCAGAGGTAACGATTGAGCGCAATGGGCGATTGATAAAAGTAAGCCTGCCAGGCGTTGAGAATAACGACGACATAGTTGTCAGAAAGCTTGAAAATTCCATAGAAGTACGAGCAAAAGCAGGCAAAAAGAAGTATTTTACTGTTATACCCGTGAAATATAAAAAGATAGCTGCGAAGATGTTCTCGCAGAATATGCTTGAAATAAAACTCAGATAACATCGCCATTTCTGACCTGTATAAATTCTTTTACCATGTTATGGCTTCATATGCTCAGTGCTACACCTGTGGGGGCATGGTGTAGCGGCTATCATAGCGGGCTCCAGACGACACCTAAGGCGGGAGATACCCGCCGACCTGGGTTCGAGTCCCAGTGCCCCCACTCTTCTTTCTCTAAAAGGCTTCAAAAGTATTATTTCCTCCCGAACCAACAACACTGGAATTAACCACACTCGCCGTCAAAATCCTGTCCACTACCCCATTGCCGTCCTCGTCTACCTCTACCGCCGTGCCATTTACCCGTATGAACTTGTCTATTATCCCATCGTTGTTTTCGTCCTTGAGAGTTATCATTACCCCCTCCAGAATGTAGGTTACACCTGTCAGGTTGCCAGCCTCATAGTGCTCCTGATATTCAGAGATTTCGCCAGCCAAAGGGATGTACCTTCTTAACTCCGGTATAGAAGTAATCTCGCTGCCCTTAATTTCAGGGGGTAAAAGGAATTTCTCCAGCTTTGCGTTGACATAGCTTGGGGTGAGGTTCCACCTCCAGGCTAGCGAATAATTGGAGGTTAACGTAGAGGTTTCATTCTTAGAAGGTGCTTCTGAAAAAGGAGTAATACGCTTTCTGAAAAGCTCTCCATCGCGCCATATTTCGACTATACCCGCTGCAAGGTCATAGATGCCAATCACATCCACAAAGGTGTCGCTGTCATTGATGTCTATAAACTCCGCCAGAAGCATTCCATCGCTGCTCTCAAATACCCCCCGGTAACCACCATCGTAAGTTTGAGAAATTCCTTTAAATTCAGCAATGCGGGACCTGTCTCTTGTGGCTATAGATATATTCTCAAAGCCTGTGCCACTCATGGGTTCTTGGAATAAGATGTAGATATCTGCGGCGTTCCCATATGTATCGATGATAATATAGTCAAAGTCGGGTCTGCTTGTATTTTCCTCTGCAACCTCTGGTGTCTTAAACATATAAATCGCAGCGATTATAAAAAAAGCAGCCACTATGGCTATTGCAGGGCGCATTTTCATGTGTCCTTCTTCAAGGCCAAAATTTAAATACTTTTTCTGCAAACACTACTACAGATGGGGGAATAGAAATAAAAGTGCTCATGTGTACCGATGGCTCGAGGTTTGCGGAAGAAGCGATAGAGCAGGCTGGCTACCTCCTGAAGCACATCAATCCCGAGGTTACTATCCTCCGCGTTATACCCAATTTCGAGGAGGAGTACAGGGAGTACAACGAATACTTCGAGGTTTTCAGGGACGACATTCACAGGCTTAGAAAGCTTGGAACACCTAAGGCTGTGACCAGGTCGCTTGAGGCAGGTGTGAAGATTCTGGAGAAGTATGGGATAAAGGCAAACACAAAGGTGCGCAAAGGCAGAGCCGCCGACGAAATAATAAAAGAGATAGAAGAGGGCGACTATAACCTGGTTGTCCTCGCCTCCTACGGCAAGGGTATAAGCAAGTTCATGCTGGGCAGCGTCTCTCGAGAGGTGGTCCACCGCTCTGAGATACCTGTGCTTGTGATTAAAAGTAAAGAAGGCAGGACGATGTTTTAGGTGATGGCGATGAAGGAGCTTGCGCAGCTAAAAGCTGAAGACATTATGCTTCCTGCCGAGAAGGTGATAACAGTTTCGCCGGAAGATAAGGTTGCACTGGCAGACCTCATAATGACGCGCTCAAGCGTGGGCAGTCTGCCCGTGGTCGAAGGTGAGAAGATACTGGGCATACTCACGCAGCGCGATATAATGCTTGCGAAAACCTTTCAAGTAGGCGGCCTACCTGTGCGCGACCTCATGACCAAGCGTTTGATAGTTGTTAGCAGAGATGCGCCCCTCAAAGAGGTTCTCCGCCTGATGATAGAAAACAAAATAGAGCGCCTGCCTGTGGTAGAAGATGGAAAATTCCTCGGGCTTATTGTCCATGGAAGAATACTCAAGGAGCTTTACCGCCGCCTTTAAGGCGCTGCTCTTGCGGTATAAACTATGTTCTTTAAGATTACTATGTCCCCCACAGCCTTTACCGCCATATAGGGCACATTTACCCCTTTAGCTTTATCTACTCCCACCCTCTTCCAGAAGCTCTCCTCCACATTGCTCACAAGTATGCCGAGCACCTTGCCTGTCTCCGGGTCGATAACTACATCTTCAACAGTCCCCACATGTGCCCCATCTTCGGTGAAAACTTCCTTACCAGTGATTTCACTCAACCTCGAAACCAAGGGAACCACCTCATCAACATGTAAATGGTAGATATGAGACGATGCATATATAAAGCTAATGATGTGTAGTTTAATAAAAAGTTTGGGGCATGGTTATGAAGGACAACTACAAAATGGGTAACATTTTGGGAATTCCCTTGGAGCTACATGTATCCTTTCTCCTCCTTCTCCTCTTTTTCTTCATATACAGCGCCCTCACCCTTAATCCGGGACCATTTATCTACATAGTGATGCTATTCGCCACCGTTACCCTGCACGAGTTGAGTCATTCGCTGGTAGCGCGGCGCTACGGAATTAAAATCACAAAAATAACCCTCCTCCCCTTTGGCGGAATCGCATCGATGGAGGAGATACCAAAAGATCCAAAGAAGGAGTTTGCCATAGCCATCGCAGGCCCTGGATTTAATTTCATCGTGGGGGCTCTGAGCCTCGTTGCTATCGCAGCCTTTAGCGATGTGAGCAGGATTTTCCCTTTCTTTGAGTTCAAAATGGAGAGCCTCATCGACCTGCTGCTGGTGTTCTTCAAGGTGAACCTCCTTCTTGGCGCCTTTAACCTCTTCATCCCAGCGCTGCCAATGGATGGCGGGCGGGTCTTCCGCTCCCTCTTAGCCTTCAAGCTGGGATTTCCCGCAGCCACAGAAATTGCCACCGGCATAGCGAAGCTCATAGCGATTTTCATGGCTCTCACTGGCGTGCTCCTCCCCAACCTCTGGCTGATTTTCATCGCCTTCTTTGTGTACATCGGCGCAACGCAAGAAGGCGAGGTGTCGCGAATAAACTTCATGCTCGCGGGCTTAAAGGTTAAAGACCTGATGAGCACAAAGGTCGTGACTGTTAACAAGGACATAACCCTGGAGGAATTCGCTGACATCCTCTTTGAGAAGAAGCACATGGGCTACCCCGTGGTGGAGGGAAATAGGCTCGTGGGGATAATTACCTTCAGCGACCTGTCGCGGGTGCCTAGAGAGGAGTGGAGCATAAAGCGCGTTGGCGATGTCATGACGAAGAGGCTTATAACCATAGGTCAAGACGAAGATGCCTTTGAGGCTTTTATTCGCATGGCACGTGCCGGCGTTGGCAGGCTTCTTGTAGTGGAGGGCGAGAGGCTGGTGGGAATTATCTCTAGGACAGACTTACTGCGCACCCTTGAAATAATGCGCCTCATGAGGTTTCAGAGATGAAGGTGCTCACAGCGAAGGAGTTGAAAATCCTGGATATAAACAGCGCCTGGTTGGGCGTGCCGGCGGAAGAGCTAATGGAGAATGCCGGCAGAGCGGTGGCAGAGGAGCTGGCGAAGAGGGTAGAAGTTAAGGATAAGCGCGTACTGGTGCTCTGCGGCACGGGCAACAATGGTGGCGATGGTTTAGTGACCGCGCGCTACCTTGCTCAAAAGGGCGCTAAGGTAGTGGTGATGCTCCTCGGTGAACCTAAAAGCAGAGAGGCTAAGCAGAAGCTGGCGATGGTTAAGAAGCTTGGAGTTAGGGTGAAACGTCTGAAAAAGCAAAGCTTTGACGCCGAGATAATCGTGGATGCCCTGCTTGGCACTGGAATAAAAGGCGAGGTCCGCGAGCCCTACCGCAGCGTAATAGAGGAGGTAAATAAAAGCGATGCCTTTAAGGTTTCTGTGGACATGCCTTCAGGGCTTAACGAAGCCGGCGAGGGCTACTGTGTCACCCCAGACCTTGTGGTCACCTTCCATGCGCTGAAGCCGGGCTTGGAACGCTTTAACACAGTCGTGAGGGACATAGGGATACCTGATAAAGCCGCCACCCACGTAGGCGCCGGAGATGTGGTGGTCAACCTCCCGGAGAGGAGAAGGGAAGCTCACAAGGGCGACTACGGGCAAGTGTTAATCATCGGAGGTGGCTCTGAGTATCACGGCGCCCCTCTGCTGAGCGCACTGGCGGCGCTTAATGCCGGAGCCGACCTAGTTTACCTTGCAGTGCCAGAACTCAATTTTGAGGTTTCGCGCAGCTTCATGCCAGATTTTATAATCAAACCATACAGGGGCGAGTATTTCTCTATGGAAGCTATTCCAGTGATTGAAGAACTTCTTGCGCGGGCTACTTGTGTGCTCCTTGGCCCTGGGCTGGGAGTTAAAGAAGAAACAGTCAAAGCGGTGGTTGAGGTTCTGAAGCGTTGCTCAAAGCCCTGCGTTGTGGACGCGGACGCGCTGAAGGCGCTAAGGGATGAGCTTCCCATCCAGGGGTCAGAACTTGTGCTCACACCCCATGCGGGCGAGTTTTACACCCTCACCGGTGAGCGTCTTCCTTCACAGCTTGAAGAGAAGGTCGAGGTGATGAGACGGTGGAGCAGGCAACTTGAAAGCGTCATCCTCCTTAAAGGGAGCGTGGACATAATCTCCTCGCCAAGGGGCAAAGTAAAGCTCAACGAAACAGGCAACCCGGGCATGACCGTTGGCGGCACCGGAGATGTTCTCTCTGGCTTAGTCGCTGGTTTAATAGCTCAAGGGCTAAGCGCCTACGACGCAGCCTGCTGCGCCGCATTTATAAATGGCTACGCTGGCGATATGCTTCTGGAAGAGAAGGGCTACGCTTTCACCGCAAGCGATTTGGCGGCGCAGATTCCCTACGCGATTAAGGATATTTTAGATTTCATTTAAATGGTTATCTATCCTCCCTGATAAGGTATTTATAAAGGAGGTATCTGTATGACGGATGTGGTTATAGAGAATGTAGTTGCCTCAACCTCTCTGGGACAGAAATTTGACCTAGGGTTAATAACTGTCAATCTTGACCGCGTGGAGTATGAGCCCGAGCAGTTCCCTGGACTTGTGTATCACCTCGACGAGCCCAAGGCTGCGGCGCTGATTTTTGGTTCTGGTAAGATTGTCTGTACGGGAGCGAAGAGCATTGAAGAGGCACACCTTGCCATAAAGAAGATAATTGAGAAGATAAGGGAGGCGGGGATAGAGATAAACTCCGAGCCTGAGGTTGTGATACAGAACGTTGTTGCGACTGCCAACCTGAATGCTGAGCTTAATCTTGATGCAATTGCAATAGCTCTTGACAATACTGAGTATGAGCCCGAGCAGTTCCCTGGCTTAGTGTACAGGATGCAGGACCCCAAGGTGGTGCTGCTTCTTTTCGGCTCAGGCAAAATTGTGTGCACTGGTGCAAAGAGTGTAGAAGATGCGAAGCGCGCCACTGAAAATGTAAAGGCTACTCTAAAAGAGCTGGGACTGCTGTAGGGGTTGTGGAATGGAGTACGACTACGAAAAGCTCCTTGAAAAGGCATACGAGGAGCTTCCGGAGAAGGTAAAGGAGCATAAGCGCTTTGAAATACCTCAAATAGCCTCGATTGTCCAGGGAAAGATTACTGTAGTGCAGAACCTAGTTGAGGTAGCGAAGCTGATAAACCGCCCCCCTGAGATGCTGGTGAAGTATTTACTAAGGGAGCTGGGTACCGCAGGTAGTTTAGAGGGTCAGTACCTCATAATGAAGGGGCAGTTCCGCCAGCCCCAGATTCAGGAGAAGTTTGAAGCCTTCCTCGCCCAGTACGTCCTGTGCCCTGAGTGCGGTCGCCCTGACACGCGGATAATCAAAGAGGACAGGATTACCCTGCTCAAGTGCGAAGCCTGCGGCTCCAGGCACCCTCTGAGCGCTATTCGCACCGCATCTGTGCCAAAGCGCAGCACAAAGCCTGAGGTGGGTGAGGAAATTACAGTGCAGATTACCCAGACAGGAAAGCATGGCGACGGCGTTGCAAAGCTAGGGGAGTATATAATATACGTGAGTGGTGCCCGTGAGGGACAGAGGGTTAAGGCGAGAATCACAGGCGTGCAGGGCACGCGGATTTTTGCAACCGCCATAGAGGTACTCAGGTGAATGTTAAAGGCTATTTTTTTTGATATAGACGACACCCTCTACGACAGCACCACTTTAGCAAGAATGGCGAGGCTCAACTCCATCCGCGCAATGATCGACGCCGGCTTGGAGGAGCGCGACGAGGAAAAGCTCTACTCTCTGCTGCAAAAGGTAATCGCGAAGTTCGGCTCAAACTACGGAAAGCACTACGACGAGCTTCTCAAGGAGCTTGGTATGGAGTGGAATCCCAAGATAGTTGCTGCAGGTGTCGTCGCCTACGAGCACACTAAATTCGGGTACCTCAAGCCCTTCCCGGGCGTTGTGCCAACACTCATTGAGCTGAGGCAGCATTACAAGCTGGGGGTTATATCCAACGGCTTGGCGGTGAAGCAGTGGGAGAAGCTGATAAACCTCGGCATACACCACTTCTTCGACGTTGTGGTGACAAGCGAAGAGGTGGGGTGCGAGAAGCCTGAGGTGGAGATATTCAAGCTGGCGATGGAAAAACTTGGGGTAAGCGCAAGAGAGTGCGTTATGGTGGGGGATCGTATAGAGACAGACATTCTCGGGGGTAAAGCCTCTGGTATGAAGACAGTGTGGGTGAGGAGGGGGAAGTACTCCAGGGTAGAGCCCAAAAGCGAAGAGGAAAAGCCAGACGCGGTGATTTCTGAGGTGGTGGAGCTTCCGGGCGTGCTCTCTAAGCTCAGTCCACAATAACGCGCCCGTCCTTGAGGATGGTTATCCTTATATCCTCCCTCACCACTCTGCCATTGAGCTTTCGCTTAGCCTCCCGCTCAATCTTCTCTATTAGCGAAAGGGTATTCTCCTTCACCTTGATTCCGCACTCTGTGGCGCAGGCGAATACCTTCTTGGGTACGTTGAATATGTCCTCCCCTCTACCAACCTCAATCATGAGGGGTGCGCCTATCTTGTTGAAAAGCTCTAAGGTGCGCGCCGCCTTCTGGATGTTCTTCCTCGCTCTACTCTCCGTGATGCTCACATTCGCTCGCGTAGTTCCCAGAATCTGGGCAACCTGGGCTTGAGTATATCCCTTGGCGCGCAGCTCCAGTATCTTCGCCTGGGTAGGGGTGAGAAAGGTTTCGAGTACCTCCTCATCTGTAAACGCCGGCATTTAACTACCCAATAGGCTTTAGGCTCTCAAAGACTTTTAAAGATTTCGATTCATGTTAGCCTCCGGAATTAAGAAGGTGGTAGCTTGCTGACAAAGCGGATAATCCCATGCTTAGATGTCAAAGATGGGCGCGTTGTTAAGGGTGTGCACTTTAAGAACCTGCGCGATGCTGGCTCGCCTGTGGAGCTGGCGCGCTTTTACGACGAGCAGGGTGCGGACGAGCTTGTGTTCCTTGACATAAGCGCCAGCCACGAGGGCAGGAAGACAATGATAGAAGTGGTTAAGGCTACCGCAGACCAAGTTTTTATCCCCCTTACTGTTGGTGGGGGAATAAGCGAAGTTGAAGATGTGCGCCGGATTTTAAAGGCTGGCGCCGATAAGACAGCGATTAACACCGCGGCGGTGAAAAACCCAGAGCTTATTGCCAAAGCCGCGCGAAGGTTTGGCAGCCAGTGCATCGTCGCCGCGATAGATGCAAAGCGGGTTTACGAGGAGAGAGAGGATCGCTATGTGGTTGATACCCCCGAGGGTAGGTGCTGGTTTGAAGTTTACATCTACGGCGGGCGCAAGGGCACAGGTAAAGATGCCATAGCCTGGGCAAAGGAGGTTGAAGCTCTAGGCGCAGGTGAAATTCTGCTCACCAGCATGGATGCCGACGGAACCAAGATGGGCTTCGACATCCCACTCACCCGCGCTGTTGCTGAAGAAACGAGCGTACCGGTTATAGCAAGCGGCGGCGCGGGTAAGGTGGAGCACTTCTACGATGCCTTTGCCCATGGTAAGGCGGACGCCGCGCTTGCTGCGAGTGTATTCCACTACGGCGAGTACACTGTGCAGGACATTAAGGCTTACCTCAAGGCTCGCGGGATAGAGGTGAGGCTTTGAAGGAGCATGATGAGGAGCTTTCTGCCAGGGAGCTCAGGTTCGCTCTGGTATTCACCATGGCGATTTTTGTGGCTGAGGTGATTGGAGGCATAGTCTCTAATAGCCTCGCTTTGCTCAGCGACGCCTCGCATGTGTTCAGCGATGCCTTCGCCCTGCTTTTGAGCTTTCTTGCAATAAAGATAGCTGCACGTCCTCCCAGCCTAAGCCGAACCTTTGGTTATCACCGCGCTGAGGTGCTTGCTGCGCTGGCGAATGGTGTACTTCTATTGGTTATAGCCCTTGCCATCTTCCACGAGGCGTACCAGCGCTTTTTATCTCCACCTGAGATAAAGCTGAAGGAGATGATGGGTGTTGCCATCCTTGGCTTGGCTGCGAACCTCTTTGTTATGTTCCGTCTTCGGGAGCATGCCCACGAGGATATAAATATACGTGGCGCATTTCTGCACGTGGTGGGCGATACCCTAGGGAGTGTGGGCGTAATCGTCGGCGGGGCAGCGATTTACTTCACAGGCAATACCATCGCAGACCCTATTGTGAGCGCATTTATCGCTGCTATAGTCGCTGTTGGGGCGATAAGACTAATAGCCGAATCCTCCCATATTCTGCTGGAGGGCACGCCAAAGCACGTGGATGTGCTCTCCCTGAAGCGCTCCTTAGAGGGCATCGCTGGCGTGAAAGATGTGCATGACCTGCACGTGTGGGCGATATGCTCCCACATCAACGCCGCAAGCGCTCATATCGCCGTTGAAGACCAGATGATAAGCCAGCTTGAAGAAATTCAGCGCGAGGTTAATGAAAAATTTAAGGAGTATAAGATAAACCACACCACTCTGCAGTTCGAGTGTCATGGCAGAGAGTGCAGCACCATTGATGTGCTGAAGGAGAGGATGGAATGAAGCCGCAGATTGCGATAGTGGATTATGGCATGGGTAACCTACGGAGCGCATATCGCGGGTTAGAGCGTGGCGGGGCAAAGCCGGTGATTACAGACAAAAAAGAAGACCTTGAGGCAAGCGATGCGATTGTTTTACCCGGCGTGGGCGCCTTCGAGGATGCCATGGCAAACCTCTACCCGCTTCGCGAGGTTATTATAAAGGAGGCGGAGAAGAAGCCTATGCTTGGTATCTGTCTGGGTTTGCAGCTTCTTTTCACCTGCAGCGAGGAGGGTGAAGGCAGAGGGCTGGATTTAATAAAGGGCAGGGTGGTGAGGCTTCCCAGGAATGTGAAGATACCCCACATGGGCTGGAATTCCCTGGAGATAAAGCGCGACTCAAGGCTGCTCGCAGGGATTAAGAGTGGGGACTACTTCTATTTTGTCCACTCTTACTACGCCCAGCCTGAGGAAGAGGTAACCGTGGCGACGACAAGCTACGGTGTGGAGATACCTGCAATAGTAGAGAAGGGCAACGTATTTGCCACGCAGTTTCACCCGGAAAAGAGCGGAAAGCTGGGGTTAAAGCTGCTGAAGAATTTTGTGGGGATTGCTTCAGAATAGCACATCCCTCTGTATTTTATGGTTATTAATAAAATATTATACATATCAGGGCTTCTCTAACTTAAGCGCCTCTCTGAAATCAATCTTGCCCGTGTAGAGTGCCGAGCCGATAACCACACCGAAGGCGCCCAGGTCTCTAACATTCTTTATATCATCGAGGGAGGATATCCCACCCGAGACGATTACCTTTGCGGGGCTCGCGTTCACAACCTCTTTCACTGCATCCAAATCTACTCCGCGCATTCGCCCTTCTACGTTGACGTTGGTGAATAGCATTTCGCTGGTATAACTAGCGAATTCCCTCGCCGCTTCTGACGCTCGGCGCTGCGTCTTCTCTCTCCACCCACGAATCACCACGTAGCCGTCTTTTGCGTCTAGGGCGACTATTATCCTCTCCCTGCCGTACTCCTCAGCCAGGGTGCGCAACACTCTGGGCTCTTCCAGCGCTGCCGTGCCTAAAATCACCTTCGCAGCGCCAAGCTCAAGAAAGCGCTTTGCCTCCTCCACGCTCCTTATACCCCCTCCGAACTGCACAGGTATGCTCAGCCTTGAGATAATCTCCTCCACCAGCGGGCGATTAATTCTGCTCCCCTCTATCGCCGCGTCCAAATCAACGAGGTGCAGCCGCCTTGCGCCCAGCTTCTGCCAGTGCTCGGCTACAGCGATTGGATCCTCGAGCTCTACCAGCTTCTTGCTCGGGTCGCCGCCCACCAGCTGGACGCAGCGCTTACCCTTCAAATCCAGCGCCGGGATTACCAGGAAGCTCATAAGCACCATTCCGTGTGACGAAGCGGGTGCGGCGCCCTTATTCTATAATCCTCTCAATGGGCAGAACCAGGATATCGCGAGCCCCAAGCTTCTTGGCCTTGTTTATAATCGAATAAACCTCCTTCTCATCCACCACTGAATTCACCGCATACATTGGCTCAGCTGCAGCCACCTCGGCTATCGTCGGGCCCGCCATTCCCGGCATTATCTTTTTGATCTCCTCCAGCGCCGCTTTGGGCACATTCATCATTATTAGCTTCTTTCGCCTGGCTGCGAGCACGCTTGAGAAGGCGGTTATAACCTCCTCCACTTTCTCATGCTTCGTCTTCACTGCCTCTTTGTTGCCTATAAGGTAAGCGGAAGTTTCAAGGATTGTCTCCACCTCGCGCAGCTTGTTCATCTTCAACGTTGTACCCGTGCTAACCAGGTCCACAATAAGCTCCGCTAAGCCTATGTGGGGTGCTATCTCGCATGCTCCAGAAACACGAACCACCTTAACATCGATGCCCCTCTCCTCGAAGAAGCGCCGCGTTATGTTGGGGAACTCTGTGGCCACACGCGACCCCGGCTTTATATCCTCAACTCTATCTATGCCAGAGTTCTCAGGCGCAGCCACCACCAGGCGAGCTCTACCGAAATCTAAATTAAGGAGAAGCTCCACATCGTAACTTGACTCTACCACAACGTCATAGCCTGTGATTCCAAGATCTGCAACGCCATCAAACACAAACTCGGATATATCGGCGGCGCGCACAAAGAGCACCTGAATCTCAGGGTCGACGGTGCTTGCAAATAGGCGACGCTCTCCCATATTCAGCACTACCATGCCGGAGCTGCGCATAAGTTGCATCGCAGGCTCGTGCAGTCTTCCTTTGTTGGGAACGGCTATCTTTATCATTTTCAAAACCTCGGGTGATGATATGGATGTGCTCATAAAAGACGGAATTGTCGTTACTATGGATAAGGAGCGGCGGGTATTAAAAAACTTTTCTCTGGCAATTGAGGATGGGGCGATAGTTGAGATTGCCAAGGATATAAAAGGCGAAGCTGATTTTGTGATACACGCAAGGAACAAGATAGTGATGCCGGGGCTCATAAATACGCACACCCATGCGGCGATGACGCTGTTCAGGGGCAGCGCCGACGACCTGCCACTGATGCAGTGGCTTCAAGAAGAAATATGGCCAGTGGAAGCAAAGCTTGAGCCCAAGCATGTTTATGCAGGTTCTCTGCTCGCCTGCCTGGAGATGCTTAGCAGCGGGATAACCTGCTTTAACGACATGTACTACTACCTGGAAGAGGTGGCGAGGAGCGTTGCCGAGTCAGGAATACGCGGTGTACTCTCCTATCCCCTCCTTGACATCGCCGGTGAGGAGCAGGGGGAAAAGCTCCTAAGTGAGGCTGAGAAGGGGCTCAGGGATTACGGAAATAAAGATTCGCGAATAAAGGTGTTTCTTGGTCCCCACGCGCCCTACACCTGCTCCAAGGAGCTTCTGCTCAAGGCTAAAGAGCTGGCTGAGGAGTACAACACAGGGATACACATCCACGTCTCCGAGACCAAGGAGGAGGTGGAGAGCTTCATTAAGGATAAGGGGATGCGCCCCTTTGAGTACCTAGATGCAATAGGCTTCTTGGGCGATAACGTTCTTGCAGCGCATGCAGTGCATGTGAGCAGGGAGGAGATAGAGTTAATGAGGAAGCGCAGCGTGAAGGTTGCCCACAACCCTGTGAGCAACATGAAGCTCGCCGCAGGCATAGCCCCTGTGGCTGAGTATGCTAAGGCTGGAATCACCGTCTCCCTAGGCACCGACGGCGCGGCGAGCAACAACACCCTAGACTTATTCGAGGAGATGAAGACATGCGCTCTGCTTCAGAAGATCACCACCCGAGATGCGAGTGCGCTGCCCGCGCATGAGGTGCTTGAGTTTGCAACAATCAACGCTGCTCGAGCGCTTGGCCTGGATAAAGAAATAGGCTCCCTCGAGGTGGGTAAGCGAGGCGATGTAATTATAGTAGACATGCAAAAGCCCCATCTCAAGCCCATGAGCAACCCTATTTCGCACCTTGTGTACGCCGCCAGAGGCAGCGATGTTTCTACTGTGATAGTAGACGGCAAGGTGATAATGCACGAGGGGAGCTTCAGAACTCTAGACGTAGCAGAGGTTTGCAAATTCGCGGAGGAAGAGGCTTTTGATTTGTTTGAAAAGGCGGGCAAGGGGGACAGGTTATTCCGGGTTGAGGAAGTCCTTTAGGCGCGCGATTGCGTGGTACTTCTCCTTTTTGCCGAGCTTTGCTTCTTCCAGCGCTTCTTTTAGCAAGGAGATGCTCCTGTCGTAGTTTTCCCTGTCTACCGGGTAAGGGAAGCCGTCTTTGCCACCGTGGGCAAAGGAGTACTTTACCGGGTCCTGCCAGTCGCATTCTGCGCCGAATAAGAGCTCTGAGAGCAGCGCTAGGGCACGCAGAGTCTTTGCCCCTAACCCGCGCAGCGCCACAAGCTCCTCATAGTTAGAGGGCTGAATCTCATATGCTTTAGCCAGCGCCTGCCAGCCTTTCTCCGAGATATCTACCCTGAGCACAGCATGGCGAGCGGGCATGGCGAGGGTGCTCGAAGAGAAGTCCGCTAAGGTAAGCTGCCCTTTTAGATACTTTCTGAGCCGCAGGGGGTTGTCCTTTACCAGGTCGACGCTTGCCTTTCTCACCTCCTCGCTCTGCTTAGCCACGAGGTTGAGTACCTGCTGTTCCCGCCTCTCGCTAGCGATGCCGGAGTGGGGCTCACAGGTGAAGCTTTTAACGCCTTCGCTGAGCCAGTGGTAACGCCGTGCATAGCGCTCATGCATACCCTGCTGAACCACACACCACTCGCCGCGCTGGGTGAAGATAAAGGCGTGGTGGTAGAGCGTATAGCCGTCCTGCACGCACGCGTTGTCCACCTTTGCGCTCAGCCTGCTCGCCCTTATGAGCTCCTCTGCTCGCTGAGATGCTAAGCCGAGCGTCTCAGATAGCTGGGCTATCTCCTCCGGAGCCCTGCGCGAAGTTTTACCTTTCCCTCCAGCCAGGGCGATGCCGTGCTCCTCAGGCGAGAGTGCGAGTTTTAGAGCCCCTGTCGTGGTGGTAGTAGTGCCCGAAGAGTGCCAGTCAAAGCCCAGGGCGCACGCGAAGGCCTGAAACCAGAAGGGCGACGCCAACCTGCGTAGAAGCTCCTCCTCACTGTACTCGAAGACTATATAGTCCACCACAGCGCGGCTCAGCTTTACCATCCGCTTGAACAGCCAGGGCGGTGCTTTGCCTGAGTGGAGTGGAAGCTCTGCTATGCCCGAGCGCTTCATAGTAGATAATAAAATCCTAACCAGTGAATTTGATGCCTACCACCTGTCGAGGTGCACCCTCTCCTCCATGTATTCTCCTTCTTCATGTGGGGCCTTTTGCTCGGCGGGTTTTCCTACTGTTATCATGCACTCCACATTGTAGCCTTCTGGAATTCCCAAAAATTTCTTGACATACTCTTCCGCATCTCGCCCCTCATTTTCGCTGTCCCTTATCTGAATGAAGCAGGTGCCATATCCCAGGTCAGCTGCCTGGAGCATGATGTGAGCAGCGGCGATGCTAAGGTCCTCTATCCATCGCTTCGCCAGTTTCATGTCCGCTACAAGCACAATCACCACTGGAGCTCCGGCAGCATGCGCAGCATATGGGGTAGCCTTGGAAAGCTTCTCCTTCAATTCAGGGTCCTTTACCACTACGAAATGCCACGGCTTAGCCCCCCAGGCTGAGGGAGCATACATCGCAGCCTCGAGAATCTTTTTCAAGTCTCCTTCTGGCACCTCCTCATTCCTATACTTCCTTATAGACCTCCTCCTACGCATAGCTTCAAGCATTGTTATCCCTCCTGCAATACATTGGAAGCCGGGACCATATATATCTTCTTGCACCCACAGCATAACGCCTGCTATAATAAAGTTTTAATTTGTTATTATGAGTTCAACAGACGCGAACACATTAAAACGGAAGGAGGAGTGATGAAAGATGTGCAAGAATGTGACACCACAGGAAGCATACAACATGATTCAGAGGGATAAGAGCATTGAAATCCTCGATGTTAGAACCCCTCAGGAGTATTATAATGATGGACACATAAAGGGGGCGAAGCTAATCCCCATAAGCGAGCTCCAGTTCCGCCTGAGGGAGCTTAACCCAGCGAAGAAGTACCTGATATACTGCCGCACTGGTAACAGAAGTGCCCAGGTGTGCAGATTCCTCTCTCAGCTGGGGTTCAAGCACACCTACAACCAGATGGGCGGCATAGTGCAGTGGATCAGGTATGGGCTTCCCATCGAAGGGGGTATGCCATATCGCCGTACACCAGGGTTCTTTACGTTTAACCCATTTGGTCTCTGAAATTTTTTATACCCCCTCTACTTTATTTAATGGAGGAGGGTGACCAGTGAAAAACCTAAGAATACTTGCAGGAATCTTGACGGCGCTGTTGATAATATCCCTCGCCGCTGGTAACGCCTTCGCCGCTATGCCGGAGAAGGTAGCCCAAGCGGTTGCTGAAGGCGGCGTGGATATGAACCAGGAGCCAGGGTTCTTGGAAATCCCTGGTGCGCCCAAGGTTAACTTAGCCCTCGCCTTTCTGTGGGCAATCTGGGTAGGCTGGATATTCTCCACCGTCGGTGCCTTTGGCGGTGTGATGGCAGGCGTGGGACACCTCACTGTATTTGGGCTTGGAGACTACGCCTCAAGCTTTAAGAAGACCAACCCTACGCTTAACAAGCTCATAACAGACAGCATACGCGTCTCCAACCAGTGGCTCGTTGGCTTCTCCGCCCTGATATCCACTATGAACTACTACAAAATGAGGCGTATCGTTGTGCCTTTAGGGCTAGCGCTTGGCAGCGGGGCTGTAATTGGGAGCCTAGCTACGCCCATCCTGACCGCTGGTAAGGTCTCCCTGAAGTCTTATATCGGCTACTTCGGCTTATTCACCCTCTTCGTGGGCTTTGTGCTCCTCTACGAGAGCACCCCCAGGGCGCAGACTTCAAAAAAGAAGGCAGCGGAGGCAGCGAAGGCGTTCGAGGCGAAGGTGAGGGAGCTCAAAGAACAGGGAAGGCTGAAGGAGATAGAGAAAGAGGGCGTGCGCATGACAGAGACCAGCCCCACCAGGATGAGCTTTACCTTCTTTGGGCAGGAATTCAGCTTCAATCCCCTGTTCCCATTCTTCGGGGGGTTGGTGATTGGCTCCTTGGCTTCTCTCCTCGGCGTGGGTGGCGGCTTCCTGTATGTGCCATTCCTCACCAGCGTTGTTGGCTTACCCTACTTCATCGTGGCAGGAACCTCTGCGCTTACTGTGCTAATAGGCATGGTGGTGAGCATCTTCAGCTACATGGCTATAAAGGGCATTCCAGTGTACTGGGGGCTCATCGGCGTGGAGCTTCTCGGCGTGGCGATAGGTTCATACATAGGCCCAAAGACCTCCAAGTACTTCCCGGAGAGGTACCTGAAGATACTCTTCGCCATCCTTGCGTTCTATGTGGGCATAAGGTACCTCACCAAGGGATTCCTGGGTAGAAGCCTCCTCCCGCCCTACTGAGAGGGGTTTAGCCCCCTCTTTTTTCTGGTTACACTTTTTATATTTCATGGTCTCTATGAGCTTTGAAACCATATTTTCCATCATGGATTCTCTGCTTCTGCCATTTTTTGGACTTTCAGCAAGTCCAGCGAAATCCTATCTCATAGGTGTACTCTTCCTCGCCCTTTTAGCCAATCTTATTGGAGAAGTTTTCACTGATATCATCTTCAGAAAGAACATGGAAGAGATAGCCAGACTTAAGGCAGAGGCAGACAAGCTGGGAGAGCTCGCGATGCTCGCCCTTTCTGTAGATAACCTCCAGGCATACGAAGCGTGCAACCGCAGAGCCAACGAGAACTTCAGCAGGCTCTTCTACCTTTCCATAGCGACGTCCGCCGCTTACCTTTGGGCAGGGTTCCTCACCCTTGGCTGGCTTCAGTCCCGCTTCATGGGCAGAGTGGAGTTCCTGCTCCCGTTTACCCTCCCCGGCTTCCCCGGAAGCTTCGGCTATGCAGGAGCATTTATCCTTGCATATGCGCTGGTGTATGTACTCTTCAAGCTCGTAAAACCCTACTTCTGGAAGGTTCCAGAAATTTCCCCAGAGGAAGTTGAAAATTCCATACTCAGCCCTGAGGAAATTAGAGAGATGATGGAGCGGTTAAAGAAGAGCTAAAGCAGGTTGTAAAGCGTATCCCTCTTCCTGGGCTCAAAGCCTGCATCGCGGATAAGCCTGCGAATCTCAGCTTCACTCATCATCTCGTTACTCGCGCCTGCGCTTCTTGATATATTCTCCTCCATCAGCGTGCCCCCGAAGTCGTTGGCGCCGAAGCCCAGCATTAGCTGCGCAAGCTTCCTTCCGAGCTTCACCCAGGACACCTGGATATTCCTGAAGTTGTCCAGATAGAGCCGGGATATCGCGTACACCTTTAGATCCTCCATGCCGGTTGCCCCGGGCTTGCTTGACCCCGAGGCGTATAGGGACGTGCGATAATGGATGAATGAGAGGGGCACAAACTCAGTAAAGCCCTGTGTTGAGTCCTGAATCTCGCGTATTATCCTGAGGTGCTCCACTTTATCGCTGGCGCTCTCCACGTGCCCGTAGAGCATCGTAGCGGTAGTGGGTATGCCGAGGCGATGCGCCTGGGTTATAACCTCCACCCATTCTTTGGTCTTGAGCTTCGCCGGGCAAATCTTGGCTCGAACCTCATCCACGAGGATCTCAGCCGCTGTGCCAGGCATTGAATCTAAGCCAGCCTCTTTCAGGGTTCTGAGGGTCTCCTTTATGCCTATCCCGCTCTTCTGCGCAGCATAGTAAACCTCCATGGGCGAGAAAGCATGGACGTGCACCTTGGCTGCGCTTTTAACCGCTTTGAGTATTGCTACGTAGTCCTCAAGGCTTGCCTCGGGATGAAGTCCGCCCTGGATACACACCTCGCTCGCACCTCTCGCCACCGCCTCCTTCGCGCGCTCAGCCACCTGCTCAGGGGTGAGAAGATAAGCCTCTGGTTCAGAGCTGCGCCTACGGAAGGCGCAGAAGGTACAGCTACCCACGCAGATGTTGGTAAAGTTGATGTTGCGATTTACAACGTAGGTTACGTAGGTCCCCGCACGCTGCTCGCGAAGCTTGTGCGCCACCATCCCTGCCAGGAACACAGCATCGCGGGGGGCATTAAATAGGTAAAGAGCCTCATCCTCAGTAATCCTCTCGCCTGCTAAGGCTTTTTCCAGTATCCTCAGCGCCTCTTCCTCCACATTGAAAAGCGAGGTAAGCGTGCTAGTCTCTAGCATACCCATCCTCCGTGGCGTATTGCGAGATAACCTCACCAACCCTTTCTGAATACCACCCTTTTGCGATGTACTTCGGGTATATGGGCAGACGCTGCCTGAGCGTGAGACCAAGCTCTTCAACGAGAAGGCGCATCTCCTCCACCCTGGGCCAGGCATCCTCCGGGTTTATGTAATCCTTAGTCAGCGGAGAAATCCCGCCCAGGTCGCTTGCTCCATGCAGGAGGAATATGGCGTAGGTGCTGGGGTTGAGGTTGGGTGGAACCTGAATATCCAGCTCAGGGAAAAGCTCACTCGAGGCACGGACCACCTTCAGCATTCTGAATAGGGAAGGCTCTCGCGAATGCTGCATGGGTGTGCCTTTCTTTGGCTTGAAGTTCTGTATTATAATCTCCTGGATGTGCCCGTATTTATCGCTCAGTTTCTTGAGTTGCATTAGCGAGAAAGCAACCTCCTCACTGGTCTCGCCTATACCGATGAGCAAACCTGTGGTGAAGGGGATGCGAAGCTTGCCTGCAAGCTTAATCATGCGCAGCCTTGCCTCAGGGCGCTTTCCGGGGCTGTGCTCATGGGGCATTCCTCTTCCACAAAGCCTCTCACTGGCGTTCTCCAGCATTAAGCCCATGCTGGCATTGACCTCGCGCAGTGCTCGCATCTCAGCCTCGCCTATCACCCCTAGATTTGAGTGGGGAAGCAGCCCCAGTTCAAGCGAAGCCTCGCACAGGTGGTACAGATACTCAATAACGCTGGCGTAGCCCATCTTTGAAAGCGCCTTCTCTATCTCCGGGTAAACCTCTGGCTTCTCCCCAAAGGTGAAGAGCGCCTCCCTGCATCCCTTCGCTGCACCTGCCTTTAGAATCCTGAGCACCTCTTCCTCTCGCATAATGTAGGGCTTATCAGAGCGAAAGCCGCAGTAGGCGCAGGCATTGCGACACGCGTTGGTGAGAGGAATGAAAACATTCTTTGAGTAGGTCACCACTTTCGGGATTCTCGCAGGTTTAAGGGAAGCAAAGCTCGCTGCAGTGGCGTTGAGTATTCTCACCACTTCCTCTGCCTGCATAGCACCGCCCTTTTGCCTAGCATGCGCAACCATACTTGTACTATTTGTCTTTCATTTTTGCTCTGGTTAACTTTTGGGGATTGATAACACCCTTACACACAAAAATATTATAAATTTTCTTGCAAAAAATTTATAACCCCCCAAAGTCATATTAATTATGTTTTTTCCCCGGAGGCGCAGGAGAGTGGATAACGGAAAATCTGTGCTCAGTGACCCAGAGGCCAAAAAGTTTCTTGTGGAGATCCTGGATGAGGAAGGTCTGGACGTGGTTTACTCCCTTATCGACAGGCAGGCGACGGATGAGGAGATAGCAGAGGAGACGGGAATAAAGATAAACACTGTGCGCAGGGTGCTCTACAAACTCTACGACTACCGCCTTGCGTCTTATGTAAGAACCAAAGACTCCGAGATAGGGTGGTACATATACACCTGGAAGCTGGACCTGAAGAGGATATACGATCTCATCAAGCTCAGAAAGCAGCGCATACTGGATGAGCTTACCCGAGAGCTTGAGTCTATGCAGGACAAAGTTTTCTTCGCGTGCAAGAAGGACGAGAAGTACGTGCCCTTCGAAGAGGCCACTGAGTTAGGGTTCAAGTGCCCCGTTTGCGAAGGCGTGCTGGAGTACGTGGACGCCCAGGAGAGAATACAGCAGCTTCAGGAAGAAATTGAAAGGCTCCAGAAGGAGCTGAGTAATGGACACTACTGAGGCTATAGATCTTCTGCGCAGGTGTCGTGTACCAGAGAATGTGATTGAACATAGCTTAGCTGTTTTTGAACTCGCAAGCGAGCTTGCTTCTCGTGCCAAGGTGCCTCTCGATGAAGAGCTTGTAAAGGTTGGCGCTCTTCTCCACGATATAGGCAGAGCGAGGACGCACAGTATTAAGCATGCGCTGGAGGGGGCAAAGCTTGCCAGAAGCCTCGGCTTGGACGAGAGGGTTGTTAGGATAATCGAGCGCCACATCGGCGCTGGCTTGGCAAAGGAGGAGGCAGCTTCGCTTGGCTTGCCCCCCCGGGATTATATACCTCAAACTCCGGAGGAGAAGCTCGTGGCATATGCAGATAACCTCATCTTAGGCACAAGGAGGCTCAGCTTTGAGGAGAGTCTGGAGAGGTTTAAAAAAATTCTGGGCGAGGAGCACCCTTCAATAAAGAGGATGATCAAGCTTCACAGGGAGGTTACCTCCTGGCTTGACCACCAGGGGAGCAAAAGTCAGAAAAAGTCTTAACCTATGTAGCTCAGCCTCTCATCACCCTTCGCCGGTGCCTTGTACATCTCAGCGAGCTGCCTTGCATACTCCTCCATCTTTGCAAATTCCTTCTCCATGGCTTCAATCTGCTCGTCCAGCTCCTTTGTCGGGATTTCCATGCCCAGAAGCTTTGCGAGTGCCTTCACCGCAGCCTTGCTCGCCTTCGGGTCAGGATACATTCCCTGCGTCTCGGCGAGAAGACAAACGCTGCGGAAGCCGTTTTTCGCAGCGAGCGGTATCAGGATGCCGGCTAAACCAGTAGCTCCGAGGGTTCCCTTTGGAGCCTCAAGCAGAGGAATTTCAGCCTTCTCAAGCATAGCTTTGGTTTCCTTATCCGCAACAACGCCATAGGTGCGGGGCTCTTCAATCTTCGCACCCGTGCCATAGCCGCCTAGTGTGTAGACCTCCTTAACACCCACCTCCTCACAAAAGTTTAAAATCGCGTGAGCCAGGTTGTAGTAGCTCTCGGGTGAGGTACCCTGATATATACCGGTGAGAATATAAATCTCATTCTTCTCATCGTAGTATATCTCATCCTTATGCAGATCAACCAAGTTGTCATCCTCATAAACCACTCCCGGGAGAGCCACATTGGGATACAGGAAGTCCACAGAGTACAGGTTGGCTATTTTTTCAGCGCCAAGAGCGTCGATTACCTGCCTCCCTGCCATAAGTCCAACCTGTCCTACCCCAAGCAGCCCCTGAATGAACCTGCCGTGAGTCGCCTTCGGCTTCTTTATGAACTCAATTGTAGCTTTTCCCACTGTGAACCTCATAAATTATAAGTTGTCTCCCAATTGTATATAAAGGTATCTTGCTACGCCACGAGTCTGCAGAATGCACACCGCTGTGAAGTGGTGGGAAAACCACACACCTCGCACTCTATCGCTTCGCCTCTCTCTTCAGGAAGCGCAAACATGCTCCTGCGTTTCAGAAACTCCCTGTAGAAGTAGAGTTTTGTGCCCGGAGAGCGCTCCTCTATGCGGTTCAGTGCTTCCTTCATAGTTATACTGGTGGCACCCTCGGAGAAGGGACATTCCAGCTCATAGACATAGTCTATGCCCCTCGCAATCGCATAGGTTGCGGTCTCTCGCTCTGTGAGCAGGCAGAGCGGCTTCACCTTAGGCCTGAGCTTCGGATGCCACGCTTCTAAGCGCGGGGCCTGCCTAGCAAGAAGTTCAGTGTTCCAGCGCAGTAAGTTGGCGAGAAGCACGCTCGCTTCGTCGTCCAGATTGTGCCCCGTGGCGAGCACAGTGTAGCCTTCTTCGAGGGCAATACGGTTCATCTCATGGCGCTTTACTATGCCGCAAACGCCGCACACGCTGCGCGTGCTTCGCCTCGCCAGCTTTGGGATGGTAACTCCATACTCCTCTCCCAGGTCAACCACGCGAAGCCTTGCTCCCCTCTGCTCAGCAAAGGCAAGAGCTTTGCGCTTTGAAAGCTCCGAGTAGTTCTCGCGTTTTATCCCGAGGTCTATGTATAACCCCTCCGCCTCATAGCCTAGCTCAAGCAGCACATCCCATAGGGCGAGGGAATCCTTGCCTCCAGACACTGCAACAAGCACGCGGTCTTTTTTGGAAAGCAAGCGATAGTCCTTTATGGCGCGCTTTACCATCTGTTTAAAGCGCTCTATGAAGTGCTCCTCGCACAGAGCTAAGCGGTAGCTTCTCAGATGGATAATCGCCTGCTTCGAGCACTTGCTGCAGCGCATTCAACCACCTGAAATAGCGGAGATTATCTCCAGCACTTCGCCTTCCTTAAGGCGGTAGTCCTCAGTGACAAGTTTATTACCCACTTTCGCGACCACACCTTCGAGGCTTAAGCCGAGCATCTGAATTGCCTGTTTAACACTTGTACCTGCCTCTACGGTAACCTCTCTGCCCCTATATCTCACCGTCGCCGTCATAGGGAAGAGTATCATGAAGAAAGGTAAAAATTTTTGGGTGATGTGAAGCGAAAAGTTTTTGTTATACCTTTTTAATATTACTTAATTAAGTTAGTTCACCCATGGTTACTCAGAATCAGCAGCAAAAATTCCTGGCAGCCAGAGATAACCGCCGATATTGCTTTTCCGTACACAATTAAAATAAAGGCAGGTGAGAGAGATGGGTGATGAAGATGACAGTCATAGGAAAGCATATTATAGCGGAACTCTACGGCGTGAAAAAGGAGCTGATTTCGTATGAGGATAAGGTGAGGGAGATTACAGAACGCGTCGTAGAGGAGGCAGGGCTGACAAAGATAGGCTCAGTGTACAAACAGTTTGAACCCTACGGTGTTACCGGCGTGGTGCTGATTTCAGAGTCCCACGTGTCGCTGCATACCTGGCCAGAGTATGAGACTGTCAACCTTGACATCTTCACCTGCGGCGACCCAAACAAGACAGAGAAAGCCTTCAAGCTATTCTTAGAGCAGTTTAAGCCCAAGTCATACAAGCACTATGTTCTAACAAGGGGATAACCTTGAGAAGTCGCACAGAGGTACAGCTACTTCAGAGGCTCAGTCGTGGCTCTGCCTCGGTGTGGGAGCTTCTGGATGCTCAGGATTCCTCGCTTAGAGAATTTTATGCCGCCCTCGAGGAGTTGAAGGAACGCAGGTTGATAGAGATAGCCAATGGTAAAGTCTCCCTCACGCGTGCAGGCTTGGAGCGGGCTTCTCAACTTAAGGCGAGGTTTTTTGATTTTAAGTGCAGTGCATGCGATGCAAAGGGGTATGTTATACCTCCCGATTTTGAGAAGGTTGCCAGAGCTTTTTATAAAATTGCAGAGCGCCGCCCTTTGCCAGTAGAGGACTACGACCAGGGGTATATCTCGCCGGAGGATGTGCTTAAGCGTGTTGCCTTCATGTACGAGCGGGGCGACCTAGCAGCAAGCGAGATTCTTGTTATTGGCGACGACGACCTGCTCAGCATAGCTGCCGCTTTAACTGGCTTACCCTCCCGCGTCTTAGCCATAGACATAGATGAGCGCCTGGTGAGCTTCATAAACAGCGTTGCAGAGGAGCATAATCTAAACCTGAAGGCGAGAAGTTACGATGTGCAGGAGCCCCTGAGCGAGGAGCTTGCCCGCAGCTTCGATGTCTTCGTCAGCGATCCCGTTGAGACCATTGAAGGCATAAAGTTATTCCTTTCGCGGGGCGCCGCCTCGCTGCGCGGCGAGGGAAGCGCCGCCTACTTCGGCTTAACCACACTGGAAGCCTCGAGGAAAAAGTGGTATGAGATACAGCGCATGCTGCACCGCATGGGTTTCGTGGTCACAGACATACGTCGCAGGTTTAGCGTGTACCCCTGCGAGGATACCAACTTTTTCCGTTACCAGGATAAGCTTAGGATAGTGAAAAAGCTTCGCGTGCCTTGCGACTACCATTGGTTCAAGTCTGCGCTTTACAGAATAGAAGCCATAAGAGAACCAGAGCCTCTGATTACGGGTAAAATCAAGCTGGGTGATAAATTTTACCACGACGAAGAGTGCTGGGCGACGCCTGAGTAGGTAGGGATTTTATACTTCTTCTTTTCGACCTCACTTTTTAGCAGCATCACCTCATGGATGCGCGTAGTAAGCCACCACGCCCTCGCCAACCTCATCGACGCGCGCAAAGCCATAGCGCTCGAACTGCACAACATCGTCGCGCTTAACCTTAGCCAGCGAAGGCTCACCTACTCCGCTTTCTATGCGGTCAGGCTTTACCACCTTCACCGCTATATTTTCCTGCGCAGGCACCCAGTGGATAAGCGGCGCCTTCCTGCGCTTCGCTTCGTCTAACTCAAAGCTGTGGAAGCGCGCCTTCGCTTTTTCTTTGCCCTTCTCCACTATCTCTATGTTAAAACCTTCCATAAGGCGCATAAAGCTGCCCTCACGCAGCTTCTCGTAGTCGCTATGCGCAATAAAAACGCTCGCTATGCCCTGCTCTGGCGTAAGCTCAAGTTTTCTACTTCCCCGCTCTGGATGATCAGGATGAAGCCTTACCTCCCGCGAGAACTCAGGCGCGCCCTCTATTACCACCTCCACCGGCGAGGCAACGAAGAAGTAGCGGTTAGCTATGGGCTCGATAAGCTCGCGGTTGTACGCAAAGAGGTTCTTCCAGCTGAAGCTTATGTCGCTCTGCTTTACACCTACCTCCAGCATAGCCTTGCGTATGGCCTCGCTTCTGAAGCCCCGCCTCGCCAGAGCGCGCAGCGTGCCCAGAGAAGCGTCGTCCCAGCTGGCATATCTACCTGCCTCTATCCCCTCTTTAATCTTAGAGGTGCTCAGGGCCACGCCCTCTATCTTCAACCTGCCGTAATGGATGAACTCGGGCATGCGCCAGCCAAAGAAGCGGTAGATGAACTCCTGCTTCCGGGTGTTCACTATGTGGTCCTTGCCGCGCAGCACGTGGGTAATGCCCAGAAGGTGGTCGTCTATAGCGACGGAGAAGTTCATCAGCGGGTAAACGCGAGCTTTAACTCGTGGATGAGGCGTTTCTGAGATGCGCATAATGGGAAAGTCGCGCATCGCAGGATCGCGAAGGTCCACGCCGGTTTTAAGCCTCAACACCGCCTCGCCCTCTTTATATTCTGTGAACATCCTCTCAAAGTCCTCTAAATTCTCCTTAACGCTCTTACTGCGGTGCTCACACTCTTTCTTAGCCAGCTTAAGCTTCTGGAACTCCTCACTGGTGCACTCGCACACGTACGCATGCCCGGCTTCTATAAGCTTCCTGGCGTACTCGTAGTAAATCTCTAAACGGGAGCTCTGAACCACTACCTCATGCACCTCTACACCCAGCCAGCGTAAGTCTTCCTGTATCATCTCATAAGCAGGCGGGAAAACCCTCGCAGGGTCTGTGTCCTCTATGCGGAGAATCAGCTTCCCACCATAGCGCTTCACGTAGGCATCGTTGAGCACCGCTGCTCGAGCGTGCCCCAGGTGAAGAGGTCCGCTGGGGTTGGGGGCAAAGCGCATCACAACTTCCTTGCCAACGTTGGAAAGCTCCGGCAGCGCCTCCTTCTTCTCCTCTTTCTTTGCCTCGAAGGAGTAGCCTGCAATAGCTTGAGCAATCTCCTCCCTGCTGAGCGAATTCACCTGCGCCACAACCTTATCAACGAGGGGGAGAAGCTCCCTCACCTTGGCCCTAAGCTCCGGATTCTCTGCCAGCACCTTGCCGAGCACAGCTTTGGGATTAGCCTTTCCGTAGTCGAGAGCATTCTTCAATGCGTGCTTGCGTATAAGCTCCTCCATGCCTTGCTATACCTCCATCCTCTGACCGTTTCTGAGCAGAAACACCTCGCGGTTAATCGCATAACCAAGCGTCTCCGCAAGCTCCGCGTAGATGGCAAGCATATCCAGGGTGCCGTGGGTGGGGATTATCTTCTCCGGCTGAAGCATTTTTAACAAATCGTAGTGGTCTTCACGGGAGGCATGGCCAGAGACGTGCAGCCCCTTGAACAGCCTTGCTCCCTGCATTTTAAGCTTTGTCTCAAGGGAGTAGCGCTGTGCCACATTTATAGGATTGGGGATGACGTCGGCGGAGAACACAACCTCGTCTCCAGCTTCAATACGGAACTCAAACTTCTGGTTGGCGATTTTTGTGAGCAGCGCGTCATGTTCGCCCTGGTGTCCTGTGATTATGAGGATGTAGCGCTGCTTATCCTTCGCGGCGCGCTTGAGCGCCTTCTTAATTGCATCCCTGCCTCCGTAGACATGTGCCTCCTTGGGGAGGGAGATTATCCCCTTCCGCTCAGCTATGCTCACATACTTTTCCATGCTCCTTCCCAGCAGGAGCGGCTCCCTGCCAAGCTTCTCTGCTATATCTAAGATGCTTTTAATCCGCGCAATATGTGAGGAGAAGGTGGTAACTATGAGCCCGCGCTCGGGGTTACTCTTGAGCAGCGTATCCTCGAGCAAGGTACGCGCCACCAGCTCAGAGGGCGTGCGCCCATCGTTGGCAACGCGGGTGGTTTCTATTATTAGCGCCTTGAGTCCTTCTTTGCCCAGCTCACGTATTCGCTGGTAGTCAGGCTTCTCCCCTATAACAGGAGTGTCGTCCAGCTTGAAATCGTTAAAGTAAGCGAGGCTGCCCTCAGGTGTGTGCACCACCAGGAAGACGGTATCCGGGATGCTGTGCGTGATCCGCACAAACTCTATGCTCAGCTTTGGCGCCACCTGTAGCACTTCCCCGGCCTCGAGCACATAGAGCGGATTTTTACGCTTGCCCCGAAGCTCCTGTTTCACCACCTCTATGGTGTAGGGCGTACCTATAATAGGCGCCATGGGAAACTTCTTGGCGAGGATTGAAACCGCGCCCAGGTGATCCAAGTGCCCATGGGTGAGCACTATCGCCTTAACCTCACCGAAGTCGTCCTGAACAGAGGGAATTATTCCACGAGAAGCAAGCTCCTCCGGTGGGAGCTTTGATATGTCCGTATCCTCATGGATTAAAACGCGGTCAAGACGGATGCCCATGTCTATTACAATTGCGTCGTCGCCATACTTGACGACAGTCATGTTTCTGCCTACTTCCTCGTAACCACCTACTGCAATAATCTCCATAAAATCATCACCTTAAGAACCCTCTCGCTGTGAGCCACTCCCGCGTTCTGCCCAGGATAACTACCCTCGCTTTAGAAAGCTCCTCAACGCTTTTTGAGCCGGTTAGGAAGGTAGCGACGCGAAGCTCGCGCTCCACCCTGCGAAGCGCATTTATTACAGCCTCACTGCCTTTAACAGCTTCTTTAAGCAGAGGTAGGGCGATGCCACACGCGCTTGCGCCCAGAGCAAGGGCTTTAGCCACGTCTATGCCGCTCCTCACTCCGCCTGTGGCAAACACAGGAATATCCACGGTTGAGACGCACTCCACGACGCTCACAGCCGTTGGTATTCCCCAGTCCCAGAAGGCTGAGCCAACGCTCGCGTTGTCTCTGTAGTGCTCCACCGCTGCGAAGCTTGTGCCGCCGAGCCCGCCCACGTCTATAGCAGTCGCACCAGTCTCCTCGATGAGCTTTGCCTCTTCCGCTGCTATCCCCGCGCCGGTTTCCTTAACTATTACAGGCACATCGAGGGCGTCTGAAATCTCGGCAATCTTCTCAAGCGCGCCCTCAAAGTTGGTATCACCCTCCTTCTGGGCAACCTCCTGCACTGCATTGAGGTGAAGCGCTAATGCGTCTGCTTCAATCATCTCAACCGCTCTCTCCGCCTCGCGCACAGTGTAGTCCTTGCAGAACTGCACCACGCCAAGGTTGGCGATAAGAAAAACATCCGGCGCAGCCTTCCTCGCGATGCTGAAGGTTTCCACGAGGTTAGCGTCCTCTAGGGCGGCGCGCTGGCTTCCCACGCCCAGGGGTATATTAAGCTCTTGAGCAGCAATGGCGAGGTTCTCATTTATCCTCTTCGTCTCCTCGTGCCCGCCGGTCATGGCGGCAATAAACACGGGCATGCCCACTTCTCTGCCCAGAAATTTTGTGCGCAGCCTAACCTTCTCCGCGTCCAGCTCTGGCAATGCGTTATGAATTAGCACAACATCCTCAAAACCGCTGCCTACCCTTGCCTCAACCTTCTCCCTAAGGCATATTTTAATGTGGTCGAGCTTTCTCCTGTCTGTGCTCACGGGTAATTTCCCCCTTTGATAACTGTGCATTTCACCGGCTCGCCTAATAAAGCTTTCTTGAGCCTTCCTTCGGTAAGGGCGTTGATTATTATGGAGTCGTACCCAAGACGCGCAAGAGCTATGAGCTCGCTAAGTTTGCCGCGCATGCCTCCAGTGGCGTCGTTGCCACTGGCTACAGCTTCCAGCACTTTCGTATAATTCTCCGGGTTAATTTCAGGTATAAGCTTAGCCCCTGGCTCTTCCGGGTTCCTATCGAAAACCCCATCCACGTCTGCAGCGAGCACTATTCGCTCAGGTTTAAACTCTTCCGCAAGCTTCGCCACAAGCTGATCACCCGAGAGGATGCACACCCCGCGTATGCTGTCGAGAACGACATCGCCGTAGAGCACCGGCGTAAGCCCCAGCTCAAGGAATCCTCTCACTGTGCTCAGGTTTATGCGCTTAACCCTTGTGTCTGCGCACTCCGCTATAGCTGAGGTTTGCATGCCTATGGCGTTGACTCCAGCTTCTATCAGCGCCTCGACCACCAGCAAGTTGAATCTCGCCATCGCCGCCCGGGTGAGCGCCACTCCACGGAGTTGCTCCTCGCTTACTATGCCTTCCGCAAGCTTGTACTCCACCGCCAGTGGGTGCCCGAAGCTTCCCCCGCCATGCACAACCACAAGCCTTGCTCTGCTCTCTTTTATCTCCTGCGCCACACGCCTCATTACCTCAGAACGGAATGAGAACTTCCTTCGTTTGTCAGTGAGCAGGCTTCCTCCCAGCTTGAGTATAATCATCCTTCGCCACCCTCTACTCGCACACCCTCGAAAGTGATGCTAGCCTGTAGCGCCTGGCTTTCTTTGCTAAGCGCTTCTAGCACGGAGTCGTATCTCTCTCTCGCAAAAGCGAGCATACACCCTCCACCACCCGCACCTGTGAGCTTGGCACCCTCTGCACCAGCGCCGCGGGCTATGTAAACCAGACGAGAGAGCTCAGGCGTGCTTACGCCGAGAGCTTCAAGCAAGCCGTGGTTTATGTTCATTAGCTCGCCCAGATGGGAAATATCTCCCTTCTCCAAGCACCGTCTCGCCTCTCTGGTAACCTTGCCTATGTTCCTTATAACCGGGTCAACCACCTCGGGCAAGCTTTCCTTCAGCCTGCGCACCTTGGCTACGAGAAGCTTGGTGGAGCGCTCTTTCTGCGTATTTCCTATAATAAGGGGAAGCTCTTCTCTAACATCCAGCCTCTCTATGCCCTTGCTCGGAAGCACAAAGAGCAGGCCCCCATGCGTAGCAGCTGCGGTGTCTGTTGGCGAGGCAGAGCCCTGCACCTCCAGCTCCACTCGATGGGCAAGCGCCGCAAGCCTTGAGTTGCTCACATCTTTGCCAAGCAGCGTAAGCACAGCCTTGAGCGTGGCAACACTCACTGCAGCGCTGGAGCCAAGCCCGGAGGCGGGCGGAAGCTCGGAGCTTATCCTTAGCTCCAATCCGGTCTCTTCGCCTACCTCCTCGAAGGCTATGCTTACAGCGCGCTTCACATACCTGAAGGCACCCTTTGTCTCGTGTAGGTCTTCAAAGGTAAAGCTCTTCCCGGTACCAATGGCGTCGGAATAAACCTTTATTACCTTCTCGTCCAGCCTCCTAACCCCTACTCTAACCCTTCTCTCAATCGCACCCACGAGGGCTGGCTCGCCGTAGACAACGGCATGCTCGCCAAAGAGTATCACTTTTCCCGGCGCAGAGACAGTGAGCATATTCTTACAATTGCGGCGGAGTTAAAAAAGGTTGTTGCGGAGGTGGGTTTGGTTAAGTGATAACTAGGGGTTTATATTAAGAAACAAAGATATCCACTATTGTTTGCTCCTCATGAAAAGAAGATTGACTATGTAATTATTCTTTCTCATCAATTTTTGTTATGTCTCTATCCGATAATAAACTACAATAAATAGAAATTATGAAAAAATCAATAGATATTAAATTAAATTTTTAGATAATGTCTTTGTTTGATTGAGATTAATCATGATTGGAAAAATTTTTTATATGGCACACTATTAATCTCAAATAATGGGCAGAAAGACCATACCAAAAGAATTACGTAGAAGACTGCTCGTCTATTGCGGTCATGAATGTTGTGTTTGCAATACGAGGATTGGCAGGAATCATATTCATCATATCAACGGCGATCCAAATGACAACAGGGAAGAGAATCTTATACCTCTATGTCCAAACTGTCATGCTCAAGCCCATAATGGAGTATTTGAAGAAAAAGAGCTTTTGATGTATAAAGAAGCTAAGATTAAAAAAGTCGGAATAAAAGAATTATTAGAAAAGAAGGAAATTCCTTCCAAAAAATTCGATGATATTTTCTCGATTAAGTTAGACGAAATAGTTAAATCTCTTGAAAAAGGTAATTATGATCCAGAATTAAATGATAAGATCGACGAAGTAATAATGCTGTTAAAGGAACGTATAGAAAAGTGGGATGTTCCTTCAGTGAGATTTGGGACTAAAGAACTTTTCTTAAAGTTATACAAATATAGTGGAGATGGAAAAAGACTTACGAACCTTTATAATATTTATGAAGACTTATTCAGATTTGCGTATTTGCAAAGAAAGCATATATTAGGTAATATGATCAACGTTTTTTATTCTATCTGGCTTGAAGCATGGCTTTTCGGATATGATGTAGAGAAAGCAGAAAAATGTTGCGATATCTTACTTAGATTAGGATTAGATTTTATAGATAATGATTTATCAGTGGCAGAAGATTGCTTGAATATGATTGACAATGCAGCAGGGGATATGTTCGAACCAGAGATTTTAAGCAGAGAAATTTTATTTGCTGCAGCTGTTGGCGAAAGGAAAGACGAAAGTGAGGAAATGAAAAAATTCTTCGAAACTATTATCGATTATATTAAATGGAATGATGAATATGCATGGGATGATGAGAACTACAGTTATTTGATAGATAGTCTAAGTTATGCGGAATCTATTCAAGACGAATATAATATCAATATTGAGAATATAAAAACAAATTATCTGATGACTATAGCTAAGAATAACATGAATAAACGAATAGATGAGTATTTGGAATATCTTGTAAGTGGAGAATATGAAGACGAATTCCGAGAGTTTGAGGCAGAGTATCTGAGTAAACTCTTATTGGCGTACGAAAAAATTGATCCAAATATAGTAGATCATATAAATTCCAAAATTGAAAAGATCGGAGATCAGAAATTAAAAAAGGAAATTGATATGATCATTGATCAACATAATCTTCTAAAGAAGTTTTTTAGAGGGTCTGAAATGATTGCTTCATTGAAGGAACTTATTAGATTTTTGGAAAATACTTCAGACATTGATAATCTAGGAGTTGGTATAACTACTTATGGCCCTTCTTGGATAGTTTTCCATCAAAAACTTAATAAAAAAGACAAAGAGGAACTAAGAAAATTGGCAATAAAGTATGACATATACAACTCTGAATTTGAAATATCAGATAATGAAATTATGTTCGAGATGGACTTTCTTGTTTATTTAGGAAATAATAAACATGATATGAGACGACTGATTCAATTTCTTAAAGATATTGATAAAAAATTTAAAGTTAAGAGTTTAGTTACGGGCATCGAATTTAGGTTCAAATAACAAACCAAGATAGAAACTTTTTATGAGCTTTGTTAACTTGTATAATCAAACTTCACCACCAATAATCTCCACCCATGTTAAAGCTCCTGCTCAGGGGCATGTACTATGTGGGCAAGAGTGCTGTGCTGGGAAGCTTTGAGAAGCTGGAGAACTACGAAAAACACCTTCTGGAGGAGGCTTTCAAGCGGGCGGAGTTCGTCTTCGTTGGCATTGTGGCAGACGATGAGGACAAGCGCCTGAAGGCAAAGATAAGGAAGCTTTCGAAACTTTTGGCAGCGCGCTACCCCGGGCGCTACGAGGTGGTGGAGGTTCGAGGAGAGTTCGCACCAGCGGTGGAGGATGAAGAGGTCCACACCCTGGTTGTGCCATCGCAGGAGCTTGCTCGAAGCATCAATGAGGCGAGGGAGAAACGCGGACTAAAGCGCCTTATGGTGGTGGAGGTGCCGCCGCCGGAGGTAGGGGAAACGGGAAATTAAAGTAAAGGTGAAATGTCTGTAGGTCCAATTTCACAGTACTGGGATTCTATAAAACTGGGAGGAAGATCTGTCCATAAGGTGGCTATTGCTTTACTCATTATTGGAGCAATTTCTTTTCTGGGGTGGTATATTCAAAAAACGTCGCATGCTCCGTTAATTCCCGCTCAAATTAGGGGCTATCCCCCATGGTTCTATGCGGTTGTCATAAGCTGGCTTATTGTGATAACATATCTTATCTTTTTGGCTTTAACAAAAAAAATGCAAGGGTAATATTACAGGGTGCATACAATCTTAAAGCTTTTCTCAGAAGATACTCTTCAAAAACTTTGCGAAGAGGGCAAGCATCCTCTTTATCTTCAGCCCCTGTGACCAGTCCAGCTCCCGGCGGTCTATCATCAGCCTTTCCCTCAGCTCGTAGAGGGAAGCCTTCACATGCTCCTCCCCCAGGGTGCCCTGCCTTCTATGCGTATCTACAAAGCGGATCATCTCCTTGGATATTGCTATTCTCTGCTCTATTTCCCTTAAGGTATCCTGGGGTATTAGTCCAGCGTTCGCCTTTATCTCGGCAAGCCTCAAAGCTGCATCGTAGGACAGGTTGACTATGTCATCTTTGCTCAGGTGACTTGTGCGGTAACTGAGAAAGTCCTTCCAGGTAAGTCCGCGGTCAAGCAGCGAGTAGTGGTCCATGAGCGTATGCGCATATTTAACAAAGCCATACGCCTCTGGATTCTCGTAGGCGATTGAACCCGGGTCGAGGAAGGGTGCGTAGGGCGAGATGAAGGGTAGAAGTCTCCCGCCGCGGTGCTCCTTCACTAAACTTTCAGCCAGCTTTAAAGTGGTGTCTATGCTCTCCTTAGTCTGCCCTCCTAGACCAATCATAAAGTACAGGTCAAATTGCCTGCAACCTGCGTCGAAGGCTTGGGTGAGCATCTTCATTAGCGCGGCGTTAGAGTAATTCCTGCCTATGATTTCCCTAACCTTCTCGTCCCCAGACTCTGGGGACATCTCTATGGTGAAGTCGTCCACGCTCCTGCCCAGCTCTTTCATAAATCCTCGCGATGGCGGTGCAAAGAACTCGAATATCAGGGGAATGTCCACCTTCTCCTTTTTAAGAAGCTCAAGCACGCGCATGCCGTATTGCTCGCCGCCAATAGCTAAATCGCCAAGAATAAACGCCGGCGCCTTGAACTCCTGTATTTTGAGAATGTCCTTCACCACCATCTCGGGCTTGCGGAAGGCAACGCTATGGCGGTTGCAGACTCTCGCATACGCGTAAGCCGAGCCCCCACAGGCTATGCAGGCGCTCTCACAGCCTTTGCGGGTGAGCACCGCCATTATCGGCCTTTCCAGGAACTCGTAGAAGGGCAGGATATCCAAACTTCGCGTCCTCAGCATGCTTTTGAAAACATAGTCATAGTCGAGGGAGAACTCGTCTAAATTAGCGGGCACATAGCGGATGGGGTTTACCCTAACCCGGGAACCCTCACGGTAGCTCAAGTTTGGGACATCGCTGAGCTTCCCTTTACCCGAGATGGCATCCATGAGTTGCACAAATGGCTTTTCCGTTGAGTCTCCGCGGAGAACAAAATCCACCTCAGGCACATTAGTTAGAAGCTCTTCATGAAAGTAGCTCGAGGAGAGGCCACCCATTATCACGGGCACATCCTCGTGAATCTGTTTGCACAGCCTTGCCAGGTTTATCGCACCATGAACATGTGGCATCCAGTGGAGGTCAATGCCAAAAGCCTTAGCTCGCATCTTTTTAATATACGCCTCTGGATCAAAGTTTGTGTCGCGGAGCATCCGCAGCGCCAGGTTAACTATTCTTACGCGGTACCCGTGCCTCTCCAGCGTCGAGGCTATAGACACGAAGCCTATAGGATACATCTCAAATACGGGTGTAGAAGGCACCAGGTCGTTTATCGGTCCCCAGAGGATGGGCCTCTCACGAAAGTCGAAGATGCTCGGCGGGTGAAGCAGAATAAGGTCAGCCTTCATGCTTAGCACCGCGAAGTTTTGGTTATGGCAACAAAGCTATCGTTGAGAAATTGGAAAGTGTTAGGGAGTATGCTAGGTTTTGTCAAAAATAGATAGATATGGGCCTGCCGGGAATTGAACCCGGGCCGCGGGGTCCGAAGCCCCGCAGTCTATCCACTAGCCTACAGGCCCCATTTAGCAAAGGTCTTCGCGCAGCTCATCTGGAAGCATGTGGGGGATGTCGTCAATTATTGGATACCACCTGCCACATTCGAGGCACAGGAGCACCTCACCCTTTATGGGCTTGAGCTCGCCCGAACACTTCTTGCACCGCTCAATCTTGCACGCCTTTGCGTAAAAGCGCAGGTTGCAGCTCTCGCAGAGCAGGAAGTCTTCCTCCTTGCGGTACTCTACATCCCCCTTGCACATGGGGCACGCGAGGATCTCAAGGAGTTCGCTGTTTATCGGCATTTAAAATCCTCCTTATCTCGTCTGCTTTTTTAATGTCTTCCAGGCTGTTAACATTTACAGCCAATCTGATATTTTCTGTTATATAAATCTCCTCCTTGCCTTCGAGATTCCTACCATTCACCACGTTTACCCCTGTGGGCACTAAATTGCCCATCACCAGCGTGGGAGTTAGCCCATAGCGGCGAAACACGCTTATAGGTACCAGCACCGCGAGCGCAGGCGAATCTCTGCGCCGGTACTCGCTTGCCACCTCCTCAATTTCCTGCGCTCTCAGCAGCGGAAGGTCAGAAGCCACGAGGAGGGTTGCTCCAAGACCAAGCACTTCAACAGCGAAGCGCAGGTCGGCAACGTAGCCATGTCCGGGTGTGGTTACAACCTCGACGCCAGTGTTCTTCAAAAACTCTGCTGTTCGCGGAGTATACGCAGTTGTGGCAGCGAAAATACGCTCTATGCTCCTCGCTCCGCTGAGTGCGGCAAGTACATGTGCTACCAGAGGCTTGCCATTAAACTCCAGCAGGGGCTTCTCCACCTTCAGCTTTAACCTCGTGCCCCTGCCACCAGCCATTATCAGAGCATCCATCACACCAGCACCAGCATTGCAACAAGCCGCGAAATCTCGTTCACAGCCCCGAACACATCTCCTGAAATTCCGCCGAAGAGCCTGTGAGAAGCTTCAACGATGAAAAGCGTGACAGCTGCGACGAGAAGGAGCACAAGCAAAGCGCTCTCCCAGGCGATGGCAAGGAAGGGGAGGTAGACCAGGAGGCTGAGGAGCATTATCTTGTGGTTACCTCGAAGCACGGTCACGAAGGCGGAGCCCATACCTGAGTGGCTGCTCTGCCTGGCTGCGTAGCCTGCGAGCACCATCGCAAACTTGGCTGAAGCCTCTCCCACCACCAGGATGGTAAACATGCCCTTGGCTTCGTATAGCGCCAGGTATGTCAAGAGAAGCACAAAGAAGCCTGCGCCGAAGGCAGCGACGCCATGGCTAATGTCGTGCATCGCCTTAAGGCGAGCTTCTCTGCTTCCGCGCACCATTGCGGCGTCTGCAATGTCAAGAAGACCATCTAGGTGATGAAACCCCGTTAGAAGAAAAAGCACGAGGAGTGCCACACCTGCGGCGATGCTGCGGGGGAGAAAATAGAGCGATGCAAAGGCAACAGCACTCGCAACGAGGGCAATCATCACACCCGCCACAGGGAAGAGCCACGCTGCCCGTGCTACTTCCTCATAGCTTTTAAAGCCCATCCTTACCGGAAGAATGGTCAGAAAACCCAGACACTTTCTGAGTTCCCTTAGAGGGTTCATGAGATGTACTCTACGAAGGTGTATTTAAGCCTGCTCCCTCTTTGGGAGCTTGACATAGAAGATGCTCCCCCTGGGCGAGTTATCCTCAACCCATACCTCGCCACAATGGAGTTCCACTATGCGCTTGACTATAGCCAAGCCTATGCCGGTGCCCTTCACTCCAGCTTTGTCGAAGCGGGTAAACCTGGAAAAGATGCTCTCCTTGTACTCGTCGGGTATCCCTTCGCCCAAGTCTGCGATGCTTGTAATGCAGAAGCCGCCCTCCTCCCACACCCTCACGGTGATGGGACTCCCCTCGGGTGAATACTTTAGAGCGTTAGAAAGCAGGTTTGAAAAGGCCTCCTTTATAATCTCATTCCCGATTATTCGCCCTTCTGAGTCCTTGATAAAGCTCACCTCTCTGCCTTCCATAAGAGGTGAATATTCCCTGAGGACCTTTTCCCAGAGCTCTGAGAGACTTACTTCGCTCTTCTCCAGCGTCTCGATGCTTTCCAGCTTTGATAGCTCTTTAACATCCTCTATGAGTTTGATTATCTTGTTGAGATTCCTCTTCACAGCCTTGATGTACTCAAGAACCTCCTCATCCTTGCAGGAAGCCTCCATGAGTTCTGCAAAACTCATCGCAAGCCCTGCAGGATTCATCAAGTCGTGATGCAGGATGTCTATCAAAAGCTCCTTGAACTTGTTGCTCTTCTCAAGCTTTGCATTTGCCTCCCGTATTTCCTCCTCTAACCTGCGCTTCTCCTCCTCAAGGCGATGCTTCTCAAGCGCGTCTTCTATCACCTTCTTTATCTTGGAAAAGCTGGATACCGACTTAACTATGTAGTCGGCGGCGCCTGATTTCATCGCTCTGGTGGCGATCTCCTCATCACCCTGCCCGGTGACCATTATCACAGGCAAGCGATGGCGATTGACAATCTCACCAAGTATCTCAAGACCATCCTCCCCGCGCAGGTTGTAGTCCAGAAGTATTATATCGAAGCCTTCCCTCTCAAGCAGGGCTCTTGCCTCATCCCAGCTGCCAGTTCCTCTTACCTCAGCATACCCTTTAAGAGCCCTGTTCACGAGTAATATATCGTCCTCATTGTCCTCTATATACAGAACCTTTATCATCTACTCCACGACCGGCGGCTGATTGGTAACTATCCAGTAGAGCTGGATATTTTTTATTGTTTCCATAAAGTCTTTAAAATTTATGGGCTTTACGATGTAGCTATTTGCCCCCAAGTCATAACAGGTTTCTATATCTATGTCGTTTTTTGATGTGGTAAGCATAACCACAGGAATTCTTCTGAGAACCTCTCTTGACTTTATGTACCTCAGCACCTCGATGCCGTCCACCTTTGGAAGCTTCAGGTCAAGAAGAATAAGCCCGGGGTGGGGGGCATCTCCCCTCTCCACACGCTTTAAGAACTCCAGCGCCTCCGCGCCGTCTCTTGCGACATGTATCTTATTCCCGAGGTTGTTCTTTTTGAAAGCCCGCAATGTGAGTTCAACATCATCTTGACTGTCTTCAACAAGCAGTATCTCTATCGCGCTGACCCTGTCCATCATCGCTTCACCTCCTTGGGAAGGGTGAAATAGAAGGTAGATCCCTCCCCCGGTGTTGACTCCGCCCATATCTTTCCACCGTAGGTCTCGACGATCTTCTTAACCATGGCGAGCCCCACGCCTGTTCCTTCGTACTCGTCCTCGCGGTGCAGTCTCTGAAATATATCAAATATTTTGTCGTGGTAGCGCATGTCAAATCCTATGCCATTGTCCTTCACATAGAATAGGTAGCGGTCGCCTTCATCGCGGTAACCGATCTCTATTTCCGGCACCTCCTTGTCGTTGTACTTTAGAGCGTTTGATATAAGGTTGGTGAAAATCTGATAAATTCGCTGCTTCTCGGCGTTCTTTATCACAGGAAGCTTTTCGGCTATTTTTATTTTTGCATTCTTCTTGTTTATCTCGTAGCTGTTGTCCTCCAAGGCAAGAGCTACCACCTCTGCTACGTTCACATCTCCCCGTACCAAGTTTATCCTCCCTATCCTGGAGTACTCAAGGAGCTCATCTATGAGCACACCCATCTTACGCGCGCTTGAGATTATCCTATCAAGGTAGTGCTTTGCATCACCATCCAGAGTGTCGCCGTAATCCTCGAGGAGCGCAGTGGAGAAGCCCTCGATGCTGCGCAGGGGAGCCTTGAGGTCGTGGCTGATGGAGTAAACAAAGCTTTCTATCGCCTCATTTTTGCGCTTGAAACTCTCGCTTAGGGACTTCCGGAGGTTGTTGAAGGCGGTTGCAAGCATGCCTATTTCATCGCGCGATTTCACGGATATATCCTCTACTTCCTCCCCCTTCTGAATCTCCTTTGCGCTTCCTTCCACCTCCTTAATCAGCTCCTTTAAGGGTGTGCTGACGATTTTTCTGCTGAGGTAATAAACCACAACTAGGATGGAGATGGTAAGAAGCTGAAGGGTAACAAGTATGTAAAAGAAGTTTCTTTTCATGGCCATTGCTATGTCCCCATAGGGCGCAACAACGCTAACACTCCCCCTCAGCTCACCTATTTGATAATCGGGATGACAGGATATGCACCTCTCGTTTGTGTATAGCGCTCTTAGATACCTGAAGTAGCGGGTTCCGTCCTCAGCGGTTACCACCGTGTAGTACTCAGATGTGTTCTTCTGCTTGAACATCTCCATGACACGCTTTTCCAACTCATCCGGGGCGTTTGCAGGATTTACAGGCTCGAGAGAGGTCTGCTTGAGTTTATATCCAGTAACCTCGGTGAACTCCGAAGCAACGCGAGAAATCAGCTTATGGTCTTCAATCTGAATGAGAAGCTCGGAGATGGTGCGTGAGCGCTCAAGAATCTGCTCATCGAGGCTGCGCTTCTGATAGTTGAAAATTATTATGCTTCCAGCGGAGGAAATTCCAATAATCACTACTGTAAGTGCAAGAGCCAGCTTTGTTCCTATGCTGAGGTCTCTCAGATTCAAAGAGATGCCTCCGTTTATATAATTTTTTATACCGAAATACTGATTTATTGAAACAAATTTCACTTGTGCGGTCTCCACGCAGGAAGAGAAAATGGAATGCAGGATTTATTAAATAGCTGGGGAGAATACCACACCGGCAGGAAGTTGTCTAACCACCTGACACAGGAGGGAAGAAGGCAATCTCATCCTCGTCCTTAATTCCTTGCTCCGGCTGCGCCACTTCGTGATTCACAGAGACAAAATAATTTCTTCCCTCGAAGGCTTCGGTGAGCGCAGGAAAGCGCTGCTTCAGCGCCTCTATAACGTCGCTAACCTTTGCCCCTTCTTTAACCTCAAGCTCAACCTCTGCAACGCCAGCCTTCTCGCGGAACCAGGCGAAGAGCTTCACCTTTACCATCGCTTTCATAGCCCAGGTTAACGTTGTCAATCCCAGTACATCCTCGTTCGAGCGTATTCGCGCTCAGCCTTTAAAATCTCCCGGTAGAGTTCCTCCTCGTTTAACGCCCTGCTGAGCACGCGCTTGGCTGTTTCAGGTCCAACTCCACGCCCTGCCTGTGCAATTATTGCGCTCTTCCCGTAGGAAAGGAAGAGGTTCGCCGACAGCTGGAGCTTTTTTATCTCCTGCTTTTCCTCTTTGCTGAGCTTCTTCCCCTGCTTATAACTCCTGTAAAGACTACGCAGCCTTCTCGCATCTCCCTTGAGCACCGCTAACATGCGCGCCTGGCAGTGCTCACAGCGCAGGTCTTTTGGCAGCGAATTTATCTTGAAGCTCGCATGCCACGAGGCGCAGTAAAGGCAGAAGAGCTCAACCCTGCGCTCCCCTATGCGCCGCTTAAGCGCCTTAAGAATGAGCCTCTCGGCTCGCTCAGGCAGAACCACCTCGCCATAGCTGCGCAGCCCCATCTCGGCTATTGGCGAGGGCTCATCGCGACGCAGCACCTCCACCTCCAGCTTACCCTCGCGTACCCTGCGAATCACATCACACGCGCGCGGTATGTCCAGGTTGTCCTTGAATATCTCTTTCAGCGTCTCCCGGTGTATGAGCGAGCCCTCATACGCGCGTATCACTCTGCGAATGCCCGCACTGGTGTAGGTGTAGTCTTTCGCTATCGCCCCGAAGCGCTTGGCAACGTGCACAAACTTCCACTTGAAAAGAGAGGTTCTCTTCAAGCTCGTAGCGAGCAAGGGCTCAATGTGGTCTGGCTCAACCTGAAATAGCGAATAAATATCCTCCTCGCCTAAACGAGTGCCGGACTGAAGTATAATCCTGTACGCATCGCTTTGGAGCGCAACGCTCTGTCCAAGCTTTGAGGTTAAAAGCAGGGAGAACACCCTGCCAAGGGTTTCGTTCACCTTCATGCCAAAGGGCGCGTGAATAATCGCCAGCCCTCCCAGAAGCTCCACATAAATCTTGCTCTTCCCGGGTACAGGTATGCCTTTGCGCAGGTGACGCTTGACCTTACTTACAGCCTGCTTTCTCGTGTAATCATCACAGGGGTAAGAAGCGAGAGCTTCCTCTGCCTTGCTTTTCGCCTTATCGCGGAGTTCTGCCACCTCTTGTGCTACTTCATAGGGCACAGGTATCTCCTCACCCACCCAGCTTGGCACGGCACCAGTGACCTCGCTTATGGGCTCAACAAGTATCTGCTCGCCATCTATAGCGACCACACGCCAAGGTGAACCTTTGAAGATTATCCTGCTCCCCGGCTCTGCATAGTTAACCACGAAAGCTTCGTCGAGCACGCCCACGTTTTCCCTAGTAACGAGATTCTTGACGAAGTAACGCTTCTCATCGGGTATGGTCGAGAGGTTGTTGTAGTAGTACTGCCGCGAGTTTCGCGTTGCCCCGAAGCGCTCTTCTTCCACCCAGAGAAGGCGAAGTTCGGCGAGCAGCGAAAGCGCCTCCTCCAGCTCCTCCTCTGTGAGCTCCGCAAAGGCAAAGCTCCTGCGCAGCAGAGCAAGCGCCTCTCGCTTCTCCACCCGCTTCCGCTCCAGAGCCAAACCAACCAGCTGGTGGGCAAGCACATCATAGGGCTTAAGATGGGGCTCTATCTCCTCCAGAAGCTCCTCCTTAGCTCGCCTCGCTATGGCGAGCGCTTCAAGGGTATCATCGGCGTCGGTGGTTATAATAACACCCTTAGAAGCCAAGCCCAAGCGGTGTCCACTCCTTCCCACGCGCTGGATGATGCGCGAAACCTGGCGCGGAGACTTGTACTGGATTACCAGGTCCACACTCCCAATATCGATGCCCAGCTCCAGAGAAGAGGTGCAGATGAGCGCTTTGAGCGCGCCCTTCTTAAACTCCTCCTCCGTGGTGATTCGCACCTCCTGAGAAAGCGATGAGTGGTGTATACCGACGCTCTCGCCTATAATCTTAAATCTCGAAGCGAGAATCTCCGCCATTTCGCGGGTGTTCACAAAGATCAGCGCATGCCTGTGCTGTGCTATAAGCTCGCGCATCCTGCGCAGCCTTGTGGCGGCGGCTATGCCAGTGAAGAGGCGCTCCGCTATTTTGCGGTCCTCGCTTTTTGGCTTCGGATACTCCACGCGAATGTCCATCTCCTTAGCGGTGCTCACCCTCACTATCTCCACAGGCGCATGGTTGCAGAGGAAGCGCGCCATTCTCTCGGGGGAACCCACAGTGGCACTTATACCTATGCGCTGAAAATCGTATTGCGCAAGCTCGCGCAGACGCTCAAGGGCAACGCTGAGCTGCGCACCCCGCTTGTTCTCCGCGAGCTCATGCACCTCGTCCACCACAACGTAGCGCACATTTCTCAGATGCCTCCGCATCACCGGCGCGGGTAGAATCGCCTGAAGCGTCTCTGGCGTAGTTATGAGCATCTCCGGCGGAGCCAGCGCCTGCTTCCGACGCTGATACTGGGAGGTATCGCCGTGGCGAACTGCGATGCGTATCCCCAGCTTCTCTCCCCACCACTCTAAGCGGGAGAGCAGGTCTCGATTAAGGGCACGCAGGGGTGTGATGTACAGCAACGAGATGCCTTTGCTTTTCGCCTCTTCCTCAGCCAATTTACTGAAAAGAGGGAGCATAGCTGCTTCTGTCTTGCCGATGCCTGTGGGAGCTATGAGAAGCACATGTCTGCGGCTGAGAATAACTGGAATAGCCGCCTCCTGAATAGGGGTGGGCTTCTTAAAACCCGACTCGCTTAGCACATTGCGCACTCGCTGAGATAAAAGGGAGAAGGACTTCATAGGCTAGCTTTTCCTCTGAATGTGCAGCTCTATTGCTCGCTCCATTGTAAGCTCGCCTTTGGCAACTCTCTCCGCGAGGGCTCGTGAGATAGTTATGTTCCCGCTGCGCTGTCTGCTGTCTCGCTGTATGTTTTTAATCTCACCCAGCGTGGCCTTTATCTCCACCCTCTCCTTCAGTTTGCGTCCCTGCTTCAGGGCTATGTTTATCGCCGCGATGATATCACGAATCGATGGCTGGACGTCACCTCTGCCCAGCGAAGGCGTTGTAGCGTGCTCATTCACTATCTCAATATCAAAGCTGAAGCTCTCCTGCAGTACCTTGAGCAGACGAAGCCTGAATACCCCACCCCCGTTGCCCACCTTTATTCTCACCCTCTTGCAGGAGTATATACGCAGAATATCCTTAAGGGCTTTCTTCACCGCTTCAGGGGAGTTGAGCCGAGCCACATGCACAACACTCCCGTCGCCCACCACCGCTAAGCCCGGCTTCTCTCCGGGGTCGATGCCTATGATGAGTTCGTCGTAATGCTCCCTGAGCCCTTTGGAGAGGGAGTACGCCTTCTCCACCGCTATGCCTACGCTCTTCTCGGTTGCGGCGACAACGCAGGGAAAGTCAACTCTCTCTGCTTCTGACTCGCTAGTAAGCACTACCTTAACCTTCCCTGGAATCTCCTCTCTGAAGGTCAGGCTGTAAAATTCAAGCTTTTTTCGCTTCAGCTCCTTTGCAAAGAGGTAGTATAACCTGGGTATCTCAGTTAGCACCGCTATCAAGCGACAACCTCGATTACTGCCATAAATTTGACGTGTTAAAATTTAAATTGCCCTTGCAGGGGGATGGAAAACCTTTAAGTCCTGATAAACCAAAGTTACTCTCATGATACCCAAAGACGTGCTCAGGGCTTTTGATAATCTTTGCTACCCTGATAAACCCCTTGTGTGGGTGGCGACCTGCAGCGAAGACGAGCCCCACCTCGTACCCGTGTGCTTCGTAAAGGCGCTCAACGACGGCAGGCTGCTCATAGGCAACGTTTTTATAAAGCGGACAGAGCGCAACATTGAGAGCAATCCTCGTGTTGCCGTGGGCGTAGCCTTCAAGCGCGAAGGCTGGGACGGCTACCTGCTCAAGGGCAGAGCAGAGGTTCTGAGAGAGGGTGAGTCCTTTGAAAGCTTCAAGCGTGAGGTGCTGGACAGGAGCGGCGGCAAACGAGAGTTAAGCTCTGCGCTTCTCGTAGACGTGGAGGAGGTTTATTCACTGGCGCCGAAAAAGGGGAAGAAAAGGGTGGTTTAGAGCCTCAGCTTCTCGCTGTAGTGGTGCCCCTCCGGGTGCACCTCCTCAATAATCTCGCAATAGAATATGTCCTTCTCGGTAAGGGGCTTCGAGAGGTAGCCCAAGTCGAGCATCACAGGCACAAAACGCATTGTAGCTTTGATGTACTCCCGGGGTAAAGCCGCGCAGTACCGCGGAGATAGTTTCATCGCCGCGAGTGCGAAATCGCTGTCCACGAAGCCAAGTACTGAGGCCGCTACCTCAGCCGCTTTTCTCGGGCGGTTGATTATGAGGTTGCTCGCCTCTTCGTGCACCTCAAGGAACACGCGCAGCGCCTTCGAGTCGAGAAAGTCTTCGCGCGCAATTATCCCGTAGCTGGGATTGAAGGGCCAGAGCCTCGCCGGCGGGAGGGCAATTCTAGCGCCCAGCTCGCGCTCAAGCAGTGCCGCGAGAGCAGGCGTGCCGATGGCTGCAGCTATTTCCTCAGCCTCCATCGCGAGGGGTATGAAGTCCGCCCACGGGTAGTTTATAACCTCGGTCTCTATGCTGTGCTCCCTGAGAAGGTGGCGCAGGATAATGTCATGGATTGAGCCTCTCGGGGGGGAGCCTATGCGCTTGCCCTCAAGCGAAGTAACGATATCCTCAACACTCTGCCCATCAACGCCTTTAGCTGTGCACAGGGCTGTGCCCTCCACGTGTCCCCCGGCAACGCATTTTATCTCTGCCCCCTGCGCTATGCCTATCATCACAGGGGGTAGGCCAATATAGCCAATGTCCACCTCGCCCCGCTCCAGCGCATCTACGATGGCAGGGCCGCCTCCGAAGAGTTTCCAGCTTGCGCTTACTCCTCGACTCTCAAGCATGCGCAGCCCGCGAATGATTAAGGCGGTATGGTAGACCGTAGAGAGGTGTCCAACTCTAATCCTCATCTCTCAGAAACCCCATCACATTTGCTTTGATATCCTCGGGCGATAGGGGGATGTTACTCACGCGAGCGTTGCCAGGTTTTGTTACCACGTGCACAAAGCGCGGCGCATCGCCTCGGTGCATGGCTTCGACTACCTCTTCAGGCGTAGAGGCGCGGGAGGCATTTTCTATGCCCATCGCCCTTGCAAGCATCGCCAGGTCGGCGCTTCGCATCGTCGCGGTTGGCTGGTTGCCTGTGCTGCCGTAGGCAGCGTTGTCCATTGCTAAGATGGTTAAATTCCGCGGCGCCATCTCAGACACCGTTGCTAGGCATCCTGCGTTCATGAGCAGGCTCCCGTCGCCATCTATAACCACAACCTCCTTTCGCGTACCCAGAGCTATGCCAAGCCCAATGGATGTCGCCATGCCCATACTACCAAGCATGTAGAAGTTTGAGCGCTGGTGGAGCACGTGGTACAGCTCCTTGCTGGGCACGCCCAAGTTGCTCACCACCACCTTACCGCGGAGCTCCTCTCTTATACCGGCGAGAATCTCAAAGCGCGTGTGCTTCGCGGTAGCTTCTTTGCCCTCAAAGCTTCTCCTAGCTACAGTTCTGTCTTCACCCTCCCAGCGAGGCATCTCAAAGTCGCTGCCCTCCCATACCTTAGGGCTGAGCAGCGCCGCAGCAATGCGACTCTCCTCGAAGGCGATGGAGGCAGCCTCAGCTATTTTTGGTATGTCCTCCCTCTCCTGAACCTCAACAAAATCTATCTCCAGCGCTTTAAGCAGCCTGGGTACAAACATACCCATTGGCTTCTGGGCCACTATAGCCTCTTTGTAAACCCCCCGCCAGCTTATCAAGATAAAAAGGGGAAGCTCATACAGCTTGGTGAGCGATGCTAGGGCATTGATCATGTTCCCTATGCCGGAGGTTTGCACCAGCATCACGGGCTTCTCCCCGGCGAGCGCAGCGCCTGCGGCTATGCCTACACCTTCTTCCTCACGGGTAAGAGGTACATGCCTGAATTCTCTGGCAATGAGATAATGCAGCGCTTTAACCTTATCACAGGGCAGCGTCAAAGCGAGGCTTGCACCAGTGTCTTTTAAAAGCGCGACCACATCTTCCTCTGGACTCATAGCTCAAGCTCCTTAAGTTCGCGATCGCTCGCATTTTTGCTGAGAGTATAGTCTTCCTTTAATCTGTGAAGCTTTTTATCCTTTCGCAGCCTTGCGCTTCCGCCGCCGGTAATGTTGAGTAGCACCCTCTCGTGCCTACGAATGCTTCCATTTTCAACTGCCTGCAAAAGTGCTGCCACTGCCACGCTGGCAGCAGGGAGAATATCTATCCCCTCCAGCCTTGCAAAAAGTGCCTTGGCGCGCTTTGCCTCGCTGTTCTTAACCCCGTACATCTCTCCCCGCGTGGCCACAAGCGCGTCGTAAACCCCACCTGCTATGCCATAGGGAGGGTAGCGGTTTGAGAGCACCCGCGCGTAGATCAGGTCGAGCACATTCTCAGCCTGCGGAATGTCCTCCTCAGGCACAATCTCCCGCCTGCCGGCACGCCATGCGCTGTACATAGGTGCAACAGGGAGATTCTGGGCCAGGTGAAGCCTGGGCAAAGCTTTACCAAAGCGGCCATCCTCGCGAAGGCGGAGCGCCGCCTCGTAAGTTGCTATCGCACCCGTACCGCTTCCCACCGCTTGGAAGTAGTGCTGTGGCATGCACCCCATTTCAAACACTGCATCGAGCAGAACTGTAGCCAAGCCATCTCTGCGAGCTATATTCCTAGCACCACCCTCATAGGTAAAGCCCTTTATTCTGGAAAGTCGCTGGGCTATTGCGATGCTGTCCGAGTAGTCGCCGTCGGTAATCATGACCGTCTTCACATACCTCCTGTCATAGCGTGGAAGAAAAACTCCGCACAGGCATTTCCTAGGCACGAGGAGTACCACCGGGAAGCGCTCCTGCGAGGCTGCAGCTGCGAAGGCTTTTGCGGTATTGCCTGCAGAGGCTACGACCAGCTTGGTGACACCGTTCTCCTGTGCATAGCGTATAGTTACCGCAGCTTCAAGCTCCTTGAATGTGCAGGTCTCCATGCTTACCCCTCGCTCTGGCCAGTAGCCGTTGAAGGTGATGTAGAGGTTTTTAAGCCCAAGTTCTTCCGCTAGACCCTCGCTTTTATAGGTTACCGGTTTCTCGCTGTAGCTTGAAGGCTCGTTTACAGGCAGCCAGTCGATGAAGCGCCATATCCCGGGGAGGTCCCTGAGAGTCAACTTTTTCTCTGGATAGATGCTTCTTGTTAATCCTTTGTGGTTAGGGCAGACGAAATTAAATGAAACATTCTTCCTAACCTCTCCCCCTTCGAGGCAAAGCAGATGAAACTTCTCCATGAAGATACCTCAGGGGTTAGGAAAAAATCCTACCATGGATAGTATAATTTGAAAATCATCCAAAAAATTATAGCACTTTAAAAGATGATTTTCACCTGTCAACTTCATGGAGATGGTGGGGAAGAAGAGACGGGACTATAAGGGTAATGCCAGAGAAATTTGAGGCATATATTTAAATAGAACAAAGAGATACTATTATATAGGAACGCTTTCTTGGATGTGGTGGGGATTAATGTCCTTGGAAAATTAAAACTTGGAACTAAGTTCCTTCTTGTTGTCGGAACTGTTGTAGCTGTGGTTATCTCATCTTTTTTTGTCTGGGAATACAAAGAACTGGAAAAACACATAATAAGTGGGGTAGAGAAGCAGGCTGAGATAGCCTTCGAGCAGATCGTTATAACCCGCCAGTGGAGTGCAGATTACGGAGGGGTATACGTTGAGAAAAGGGCAGGTGTGGAGTCCAACCCCTACCTCCGTGAAATCGGGATTAACCCAGATATAATTGATATTGAAGGAAAAAAATACACCTTAAAGAATCCTGCCCTCATGACAAGGGAAATCTCAAGTTATGCTGAGGCAAAGGGAATTCATCAATTCCATATCACCAGCCTCAAGCTTATCAATCCCAACAATGCCCCGGATGAGTTTGAAAGGCAGGCGCTTGAAAAATTTGAAAATGGAATAAAAAGCGTTTCTCAGATAACAATTAAAAAAGGCACTCCAGTCTTCCAGTACATGGCACCTATTTATGTAGAGGAGGCGTGCCTGAAATGCCACGGGCATCTGGGGTATAACGTGGGGGACATTGCAGGGGGCATAAGCGTCTTTGTGCCCATGCAGGAGGCGTATCTGGCTATTCAAAATACAAAAAGAAATCTCTTCTTTCTTGCAGCAGCAATAATACTCGTTTTAGAAGCAAGCCTCTATTTGTCAATAAAAAAGATGGTAACGAAGCCCTTAGAAAAACTTACCAGAGGTGCTGAAGAAATTGGAAAAAGCAATCTGGACTACAGGCTTGAGATAGAGAGCAGCGACGAAATAGGCAGACTTGCTGGAGCTTTTAACGATATGAGTTCAAAATTGAAGAAGTCCCATGAGGATATAAAGCATAAAGCCGAGCAAATTGCTCTGATGCGGGACATCGACAAAGCTATACTCTCCACAATGCGCATAGATAAGATGGTCCCTGCGATTCTCGGGAAAATAAACAGTGTAATATCCTGCGACTATGCTCATGTAGCCATTCTTGATGAAAAAAATAGAGACTTCTATGTTATTGGCTCTTCTGCGGAAAATAAGGCCTCTATTAGTTGCTTCAAGATACCATTTGAGCAGGCTTCTCAGTGTCCTGTTTTGAGAGATAAAAAACCCATGATTTGCGGGGATATAACCCAAGAAAACCCCTGCAGCGCATGCATCTTCAATTTGAAAATTGTGGAGGAAGGGGCTCGTTCTACATTAATTGTACCACTTCTCGCAGGGGAGCGGGTATTAGGTCTCCTTCATCTTGGAAGCCTCACCAACGACGCATTCAATGAGGAGCACATGGCAATAGCGCAGGAACTCGCAAACCAGCTTGCAGTCGCTCTTGAGAATGCAAGACTGATAGAAGAACTTAACAATGCTTATAAGAAGCTTGAAGAAAACTATCTCGATTTAAAAGAGATAGACAGGGTAAAAAACGACATCATCGCAAACGTTTCTCACGAGCTTAGAACGCCATTAACCATTGTGAAGGGTTTTATTGAAATTGCGATGGAAGAAGAGGATAAAGAGGAGAGAAATGAACTCCTTTCAATGTGCAGGAAGGCACTATTCAAGCAAAATAGAATTATAGACGACCTGATAAATGTATCGGAGTTCGAGAAAAAGGAATACAAAATAAAATTCGAAAATGTTGATTTAGAGCATGTTATCCACATTGCCAAAGAAGAGATTAAATCTTACGCACTTGAAAAGGATATTACCATAAAAACGTCTGTAGAAGAGAGCCTGCCTGATATAAAGGCAGATTTCGAGGCCTTGAAGCATGCAATTACTAATTTACTTGACAACGCAATAAAATTCAACAGGAAGGGCGGAGAGGTTGTCATAGAAGCACGGCGAAAAGACAATGCGATTGAAGTATGCATTGCAGATACAGGTATTGGTATTCCCAAAGACAAAATACCTAAGCTGTTCACACCTCTATACCAGATCAATGCCACCACTACTCGAAAATTCGGCGGCACTGGCATGGGCCTGGCGGTTGTCAAGAGAATTATTGAAGCCCACGGTGGAAAAGTATGGGTGGAAAGTGAGGAAGGTAAAGGAAGCAGATTTTGTTTTACCCTACCTATTCAAAGATAATTTAGATTCTGAACCAGAAATTAAGCCCATAGGAGTATCTGATAAAATGATTATTCTTTCTTTCCGATATTATTAGATAAAAGGAGATTATTTTCATGTCGCTGGTAAATACCCAGACAACAAGGGAAGGATTGTTATTCTTTGGCCCCATCTGTATTTATTCACAAAACATAAGCGTGGATGTTCCGTAGCCGGATGGATGCTGATAATGCGCTCCAAGCAGGATGCCGAGGTTATCTTCATTACTAATGAAGCTGCCATGCCTGGTGAGATGTTGCTAATGATACTCAATTTCATTACTCTGGCTTTCTCAATAGTCGTGCTAGCATACGCCAGCGACTACTTCACGGAGGGTGCGGCAAAAATTGCGCGAAGACTTGGTGTCTCAAAGTTCATCATCGGCGCAGTGGTGGTTGGATTTGGCACCTCTTCGCCCGAGCTTTTCACATCTGTTTATGCGTCGCTCTCGGGCACTGGCGGCATCGCCATAGGAAATGTGATTGGCTCAAATATCGCCAACATCGGCCTTATTCTAGGTTTAGCAGCGTTCATCAGGGCAGCGATTATAAGGAAGGATGTAGAGTTCAGAAACAGTATCGCCTGCCTTCTACTCACTGTTATGGCGAGCGTGCTGATTCTACAGGGCTATGTGATCTCACTCCTGGACGGCATCCTCCTACTTGTAGCATTTACCTTTTATATCGTATACTCAATCAAAAATCCGGCCAACTCCACCTATGCTCCAGACGTAACTGAAGATGCAAAAGGGGCGGGGGTTCACGTGGTGTTTGGGCTTGCAGGGGTTTTGATAGGAAGTGTGTTGCTTGTAAACTCCGCCGTAGCCATTGCCCACACTCTCGGCATACCTGAGTCGGTCATCGGGCTAACTCTGGTTGCCTTCGGCACAAGTGTGCCTGAGCTTGCGGTGTCTTTAGTAGCGGCAAAGAAGGGCTACTTTACCATGGTGCTTGGAAATGTGGTGGGCAGCAATATATTCAACATCCTGCTTGTGCTAGGCGCTGCCGCAGTTGCTAACCCCATTTTTGTTGATGATGCAATAGCTTTCAGGAGCACCCCAATGATGCTGATAGTTACTGCCTTAATGTTACTATTTATGAGAACCGGATGGAAGATTACGAGGGTGGAGGGATTGGTACTCCTCCTCTCCTACGGCGTGTTTCTGTGGGTGAGTTTCAGCTGACTAACAGTGACAACTTAACTATTTATCCTTTTTAACAACCTCTCTACAACGCTAAGGAACTCTTCTCTGTCAAAATGCAGACCTCCCAGCCGTTAGGCTCTGGCATCATAACGTCCAGCAGTATTACGTCTGGGATCTCCGATTTAAGCTTCTCCAAGCACTCTGCCCCGCTCTCCGCCTCAGCGACGCTGTGCCCGACCATCTCCAGCATCCTCCTGGCCACAAACCTCACCCCGGGCTCATCATCCACCAGCAGTATCCTCGCCATTCTTCTCCCTCCAGATGGGCAGGGTGAAGCAGAAGGTCGAGCCCTTACCAAGCTCGCTCTCCACCGTTACCCTTCCTCCGTGCGCCTCTACCACCTCCTTCACTATGGCAAGCCCCATGCCTGCGCCGCCGTAGCGCCTCGTGGGAGAGCTGTCCACCTGGTAGAAGCGCTCGAAGATCTTATCCAGCCTGTCTTCGGGTATGCCTATGCCGGTGTCGCTCACGCAAACTTTTATCATACCATGCTCCTTCTCCGCCCGGATGTTGATTCTCCCTCCCTCTCTGTTGAACTTAATGGCATTATTTAGCAGGTTGCGCACTACCAGCTTGAGTTGCTCCCTATCCGCTCTAACCTTTGGAAGGTCCTCAGCCAGACTAATCTCCATCGTAAGCTTGGCTTTAACCAGCATGGGCTTGAACTCGTCGCTCACCTGCTTTATCAGCTCGGCCACGTCCACCGGCTCGAGCTTGAGCCTTCTCTCGCCCTTTCTTATCTTAGCTGCCTCTATCAGGTTCTCCACAATGAAATTCTGGCGGGTAAGCGCATCTTCCGCCATCTTCAGAAGCCTATTCCTCTCCTCCGGGTCTTTCTCCTGCCTCGCCAGCTCTATTGCGCCCCTGGCAATGGTTAATGGTGTTCGGAGCTCATGGCTCACGTTGGCTATAATGTTGCCCTTCAGCTCGTCCAAGCTTTTGAGCTCCTGATAGGCTCGCCGGAGCTCCTCATACGCCCTCCTCAGCTCCTCATAAAGCCTGGCGTGCTCCACAGCCACAGAAGTAAGCGTCGCCAGAAGCACAAGCGTTCTGATGTGCTCCTCTGTGAACCTCATTTTTCTGCGGTTCGCCACGTACAGCACGCCCAGGGGCTCACCCTTCCCGGACATGAAGGGTACAGCTAGGAAGGAGACTAGTCCTTCCTTCCTGACGGCGTCGTAGGGAGGGTTTACTAGGCGCGGGTCGGTGAAGAAATCCTCCACAACCACTGGCTTCCTTTCCTTCACCACCAGCCAGCCGAGTCCTGTCCCTCTCTCAAGCTCTATGTTCTCCAGCTCTCGGGTGCGCGTGCCCACAAGGGTGTGGTGACGAATCACATCTCCCTCCACAAAGCCAAAGAAGGCCACGTCCGCCTGGGTTAATTCCCTCGCCTTGCTCACAATAAACTTGAGCAGGGACGAAAGCTCGTGCCTCTCAATTATGTTTCTTTGGATCTCAACAACCACCTCAAGCTCCTCAATTGAGCGCCTCAGCCTATCCTCCAGCCGCTTGCGCTCTGTTATTTCGCGGGCGATACTGAGGATCGCAGGTGAACCCTCGTACTCAATGAGCCTGCTGCTTATTTCAACGGGTATTCGAGACCCATCCCGCCTAAGGTAAGCTGTCTCGAAGGAGAGCCTAGTCCGCCGGTCCAGCTCCGTGAGCCGCTCCCGCGCTAAGGTAGCATACTCAGGAGCCTCTATGTCTGCCATTTTCATCTGCAAAAGCTCATCTCGGCTGTAGTCAAGCAACTCGCATGCGGTGAGATTAACCTCCAGGAAATGCCCCTCAAAGTCATGAATGAAGATGGCATCAGCCGCGTTGTCGAAAAGGATTCTGAACTTCCTCTCGGACTCCTGTTTCCTGCTCACCAGGTAGGCGAAGGCTGTCGAAAGTACAGGCGCAAGGAGAATCAGAATGTGGAAGAAGGGGATAAACAGTGGCTCCGTCTCTGTGAGGTGGACGAAAAGCTCGCTGAAGCCTGCCTTCTCTTTGTACTCATAAGAAAGATACGAGAGGAGCATCACCCAGCCGCTCGCACCTATGGCAATGCTCAGCTTCCGAGATTTTATGGTTAGGGTCAGTTTTTTCAGAAATTTTAGCATCACATTTCCCTCACAGGCTGTGTCCCCCTGAAGCATGTGATTTTTTGAGCATATATAAATATCTTACTTAAAAATTTAACTTCAGTGTCTAAGCATAACATATATTCTCCCATCAGCTGTAAATATGGTACCCTCAAGTGATACATCACAACACTCTGTCTACCCTATCTGAATCCTTAAAGGATGAAATTAAAAATTTTAAGGAACTAATGTAAGGCAAAAAGCGCTATATTTAAGTAGTAGCGGTGTACTATATTGATTGGGGAGCATGAAACGCTGGATTTCAATGCGGGAGTATGTATTTGGGATTTTCCTTATGAGCCTTGGGGTAGTATTGAACATCCTGTACTGGATGACTGAGCTTTTCATACGAAAGGAGACTCTCTACGGAGATTTCATGGAAGATCCGGTGGCTCACACGTTGATCATCCTCTTCATACCCATAATGGTTGTAGTGGGCTACCAGTTCATGCAGGAGCGCAGGCTCAGGGCGCAGGTAGAGGAGGCGAGGCTTAAAGCTGAGCAGTCGCGGGAGAAGCTTCAGGAGTTCTTCAGAGAACTTGAAGGCATAATGCACACCGTACCCGCGGCGGTCATCACCACCGACGGCGAGGGGCTCATAAACTTCTTCAACCGCCGCGCCATGGAGTACCTCAAGAGGGGCGAGGGGGAAATTCTTGGCACTCCAATATGGGAATACTTCCAGGAACCAGAGGTGGAGGCCACGATACGGAAATTGCTCAGCGGCGAGCTTAAGGAAAAGATGGTGACCTTGGAGGCCACGCTCCACACCGGAAAGGCGGTGCAGCTCTCAATTTCGGCTGTTCCCGGAGGCGACAGGAAGGTGGAAGGCGTCGGCGTTGTCGCATCCTTGCTGGACATAACCAGGCTGAAGAAGCTTATGGAGGAGCTGGAGGAGACAAATCGCTATAAAAACCTTTTCCTGGACATACTTCGCCACGACCTGCTCAACCCTGCTGGCGTTATAGACAATTACATAGACCTCCTGCTAGAGGACGCTAAGGAAGGCGAGAAGGAAGACCTCACCGCCATGAAGCGTGCTGTTAAGAAGATTTTAGACATAATTGAGGATGCCGCCAAGCTTGCTAAGCTGGAGAGAATCGAGCCGAAGTTCAAGGATATGGACCTTGACAGCGTAATCAGAGAGGTGATAGAGGATTTCAAGCCCCTGCTCAGGGAGGCAGGGATGGAGGTTGAGTACACCTCCAGGAGTGGCCTTTCCATAAAGGCGAGCCCTCTGCTCTACGATGTTTTTGCTAATCTTTTGAGCAACGCCATAAAGTACGCGAGGGACGGTAAGAAGGTGGTCATCGAGGTGGAAGACGATGGAAGTAACTACATCATTCGGGTTAAGGACTTCGGCGAGGGTGTGCCGGACGAGTTCAAGAAGGTTATATTTGAGCGCTTCAAGCGCAAGGAGAAGCGCGGGGTAAAGGGCACAGGTCTGGGGCTTGCCATAGTCAAGAGGATAGTGGAGATGCACTCCGGCAAAGTGTGGGTGGAGGACAACTCCCCTAGGGGCGCAGTTTTTGTGGTTAAGCTGCCCAAGCGCAGGGAAGGCTAAGCCTTCCAGTGCTCCCTCTCTTCATCCTATATCAACGGGTATATTAAATTCCGGCATATTTTTCCCTTTGTTTTATCCTCTCCTTATATGCTTTCATTTTACAAATTAAAGATTAGAATAGAGGAGGGAGGATTAGTTATTACAAAAGTTTAGAAACCTGCGTAACTCTTTAAAAAGGTGCTGGAGGAGGTCTGTGAAAACAGCCTCAGCAGACCCCCAGCACCCTAAACCTGCCTAGTAGCGCTGGCAGACGATGCCGATAAGCTTCACTCTGCACTTACCTTTGCCTCATACTTTGAGGGACACTTTACAAGCAGCTTATTTGCTATGAGTGTATCCCCGCGGAGTGTGCCTATGGCAACGACGTCTATCTGCGAGTTGGGATCAAACTCCTTATCCAGCGGGAAGGTTGCCGGTATAACACCATAGTAAGCCACCTTTATGCTCGCCTTGCCGTCGGTGAGGGTGAAGTTCAGATTCTTGGGCACCCAGCTCACAGTACCCTCAACCACATAACCCTGAACCTGGACCTGCTTGCCCTGGTAGCTCTGGGCGTTATTAACAACCTCGCTCACACTCTTGTAGGGGTTCACAAAGCTCTCGCTAGAAGTCGTGCTGAAGGCTATGCCAACAAAAACCAGAACTACCGCAACACCCACAAGGTATTTGAGATTCTTTGCGGTCTTCTTATCCATACCTTCACCTCAAAAATAAAAAAGGAAGAGCTACATGCAGCTCTTGTGGCACTTACAGGTTGTATATGCAGCTTTCTTCTCCCTCTTCACAATTCTCATAATAATCACCGAGTTATTTACTGTTCGGGCGATACATATATTTTGTGCTTTACAAACTGTCAAACTTCTGGACACCTTACTTATTTCTCCGCAATGATGAAACGAAAGACTGAAGTCAAAAGCCATTCCTCTTTGACTACCCTGAACCCGGCTTTCCTTATGTTCTCAACCGTTCGTCTGTTTATCTCAGGTCCAAAGACCCTCGCTATTGGATTAAGCACGTCTAGAATCACTCCACCAATTTCATTCTCACACCTCATGTGTTCCAGAAAGTAAACTCTACCCCCCGGTTTCAGCACCCTGTAGAGCTCTCTCAGACCTCTTATCGGATTCTCTACAGAGCAGAATACGTATGTAGACACCGCCGCGTCGAAGACGTCATTTTTGAAGGGTAATGCCTCAGCATCACATTGAATAAGCTCCACATTCTTCCTGAGCTTTTCTACCTTCTCTTTTGCTTTTTCAAGCATCTTTAGGCTGATATCAATTCCAATAAAGTTTCCCCCTCCGTAATACTGTATGTTCTTACCTGTTCCTATACCCACCTCGAGAATACGATTTCCCTCAAGCCTCTCAAAAAGCAGCTTCCTCCACTTGGAAAAAGCCATAACCTCCATTGGAGACTCGAAAACGTCATAAAGTGCGGCGGCCCTATCGTACCTCTTCTTATCCACTCCCCTCTTGATATATTCACCCATATTTCCCCCTTCTTGATGTTATATTGGGTAACAATAACCACAAGTCCAGAAATTGTATCTAATTCTCAGTCACATACGCCTCAAGAAATTGCAGGAAAATATCCTTTGGCATGTATCCCACTGCCTTGTCCAGGAATTTACCGTTTTTATCCAGAATCACAAAGGATGGATGACCGGTTATGCGGTAAAGAATGAGCAATCTCCTATTTTCCGGTAGGTCTGAGTCTATTTTCACAGGCACAAAGTTCTCTGAAACAAAATCTATAACCTCTCCATCGCTCATCACTTCCTTATCCATCTTCACACACCAGCTACACCAACCAGCCCAGAAGTTTATGAGCACGGGCTTATCCACCTCCTTTGCCACCTGAACACCCTTATTGAGGTCATTCCATATCCAGTTTATCTGATGGTCTGCACCCTTCGCTGCACTGCTATCCACCTGAACATTTCCACCCTGAGATTGAAAGAAGAATATGAAGAGAAGCAAAGTTAAACCCAAGCCGAGTAGACCAAACAACCGCTTATCCATGTTATCAGTCCCTCGTTTAACAGGTACTCTGGATTGTCATGTTAAAAATACCTTTCTCCTGACAAAATGAAGACAATTGTGCGAAAATATTTTTCAAAATGTAACCGATACATCTGTGACAATATGAAAAACCTCCTGTTGCCAGAGGATCATCAATGTCAACAGCCTTATACCTCATTTACTGCAAAGCATTTAGCCTCCCTTTCGCTGGTAAACTCCAGTCGCTTTATCTTCTCCTCGTAATGCTTAACCCTCTGTGAAAGATGCTTAGTTACAATGTCCACATTCCTGTAGTTTATCCTGCACTGCCTCTCCCTGTGCATACAGTTAATAAGCTTGCGGTAGGTGTTGGTTGCGCATTCAACCTCACCAAGTTCCTCATATATGCGGGCCGCTTCCACATAGCAGCCTTTGGCCAGGTCGATTAACATGAGCATTGCAGGCTCATACCTTGCGCTGCGCATATTCACATAAACTGTTAGATAGCAGTCGCCAGCAAGCTGGTAAAGCGCTGCTGCACGGAGGGTGTTACCCTGCCTCTCAGCTTCTGCTCCCTGTTCCATAAAACTCCTCGCCAGCTCAAGTACGGCGGCACTTCCCCTTCGCATCGCCGCATTCAGCTCTTCATAACCAATTCTCAGCATTGCACCTATGTCCATGCTTTCAACCTCCACTGATGCATGAGCATGCCTGTTGTACCCATTTGAGATCACATTGACGCCTACTTTTGCAGCAGCCGAGCTATAATTTGTCCATAAAACCAAGGCATCCTCCTGAAAGAAAAAAGCATAAGCACGGTTACAAACGTTTAATACCGTCCATAACTGCATAAAGAGACTAAAATCAGAATATTATATCTTAATAATCCAGTACCATGCCCGGAACAAATTTTCATAAAAATGGAGAGGTTACCTAACTACCATATGGTGATGCACCAGCGGAGAGTTCGTTCGTGGCATGGGGTGGAGTTTGACATAAAAATTATAAATCAGAACTGGGCTAAGCTCGGAATTCTACCGCCTCATCCGCAGCTGGTAAACCTCATAATCAGGAAGGGGCTAGAGAGGAATAAAAACATCCAGATGCAGATTTTACATGAGTTTGGTCATGTTCAGACGTTTCCATTCGTTTTTCTATATTATCTCCCTCTCTATCTTTCAGCAAAGCTTGGAAATATAAATAATTGGTTTGTTGCAACTCTTGGTCTGTTCTTCTTTTGGGAGATGGTCGCCGAAATCTATGTTTTCTTCAAGGATGAAAATTATATTAACGCATATATTAATAACCTGAGCCTTTACACTGTATTTTTCTGGGTAATCGCAGTGATTTTTATAGTTCTGCCATTCGTGTGGTGAATGAATTTTTTAAATCCACATAAAAATCCTTGGAATATTACTTCTTTAATTTGGTCTCGAGGAAATCGCCTATTATTGTGCCAGCGATGAAAATTATGGTGTAGATAGCGATTACTATAATGAAACCTATAAGCGTGGCACCAAAGAACAGAAAGCCACCCATGAAGAAGCTCAGCAAGCCGAAAACGATGCCAGTGATAACACCTATCTTCAGACCCTTCTTGAGCAACTTCATCTTATCTTCCTTTCCGGGACTCACATATCCGTAGACTACTCCGGCGATAAATACCAGCAGGTCAAGGGTCATATTTGTTTATATAGCCTACCAGCTATAAAATCCTTTGGATTTATACTGATATTTAAAACAAAGCTTTTATTCCTTTAACTCTATATTGATTAAAAATCCGGAGGAGGTAGGTTATGAAGACTTTTACCAGAGAGGAGCTGAAGAAATACCATGGTCTTGGAGGAAATCCTGCCTACGTGGCTTATAAGGGGAGGGTTTATGATGTCTCAGCAAGTGCGGTGTGGGAAATGGGCTCTCACATGGCTAAGCACCTAGCTGGCTACGATTTGACGGAAGCTATTAATGAAGCCCCGCACGATGCAAGCAGACTTGACAAATTCCCAGTGGTTGGGGAACTGAAAGATTAGGTACAGAGCATGCCCCACAAGTTCGACGCTGCTTGGGCAAGTATCCTGGAGGATGAGGAAAGGAAGGAGTTTCTGCCGCCAGTGGAGATACTTAAGAGGTTAGGTGTGAGAGAGGGCATTACCTTCGCTGACATAGGCTGCGGCACGGGCTACTTCACTATACCAGCAGCCGAGCTGGTGGGCAGGGGAAGAGTATTTGCCATCGATGTGCAGGCAGAGATGCTCGAGCTTCTGAAGAAGAAAATCAAAGACAGGGAGAACATAACCATTGTTAAGTCCAGTGAGGATACAATTCCACTTCCAAGTGAATCTGTGGACATAACCTTTATGGGAGATGTGCTCCACGAACTCGAGGGAGAGGGGACGCTGAGGGAGGCGTACCGCATCCTCAGGCGTGGAGGTGTTCTGGGAGTGGTGGACTGGAAGAAGGAGAAAATGGAAATTGGACCACCTTTTGAGGACAGGCTCTCTATAGAGGAGGCGAAAGCAAAGATAAAAGGGGTAGGATTTTCAGTAACGGAGAGCTTCGAAATTCCACCTTACCATTACTGCTTGATAGCGAAGAAGGATGAGCCCTAAGCTGAATTGGTAGAATAAACCCAAGAGAAATGAATGGCAAGCCCCGAGGGGGATTTGAACCCCCGACCTGCTGATTACGAGTCAGCCGCTCTTCCAGCTGAGCTACCGGGGCACTCCGTCACGCCGGAAGCAAGCTTCCGGGTAACTACTGCACAAATAGCATTTTCACGTAATATAAATTATTTATACCACGAGCCTAACTTAGAAGCATGAAAATTCTGGGCATCGACGAGGCTGGGCGTGGTCCTGTTTTGGGCAACCTAATCGTCGCTGGAGTCGCCTGCGAGGAAGAGGAGCAGGCAACCCTCGTGAAGATAGGAGTTAAAGACTCAAAAAAATTATCACCAGAAAGAAGGGAGGAAATCTTCGAGGAACTTGTCTCATCCTTTACCTACCGTGTGGTAGAGTTTACGCCCCGGGAGATAGACTCAAGACACCGCCGCAGGGAAACCCTCAACCAGATGGAAGCCAGAGCAATGATCGAGCTAATCAACCACTTTTCTCCGGATGTAGCGTACATAGACTGCATAGGTCCCAGCACCGGAAAATTCGCCAGCTTGCTTGCCAATGCGGGCATTGCCTGCTCGCTGGTGGTTGAGCATCGCGCTGACGAGCGCTACCCGATAGTTTCGGCTGCCTCGATAATAGCCAAGGTAATACGCGACCGCAAGCTTGAGATGCTAAAGCAGGAGTACGGCGACTTCGGAAGCGGCTATCCCAGCGACCCACGCACAGTAGCCTTTCTGGAGGAGCACATCAGCAAAGGCCTTCCTCCATTTGTGAGAAACTCCTGGCGCACTCTATCCAGATTTAAAAACCGCAGCTTAGACAGCTTCGAGTAGCTACTTCTCTTCAAGGCCCACGGCCCTGAAGAATCTGTCTGTAATTGCCTCCTCCGCTAGCTTGAGCAGGGAATCCTTGTCCTTTACCCCGCCAAATAAACCAAGGGGTATCTTCGCCGCCGCCGCAGTGGCATGCCCACCTGCGCTGCCTATATTTCCAAAAGCCTTCTGCATGACCTCACCCAAGTTTATTCTTATATCCTTATTCCTACCCGAGATGTGAATCACATCCCCGCCTATGCCATAGACGAGCACCGTGGAGATGCCCTCAAGACGGAGGAGGTAGTCGGCAGCCTGCGGCAGCGTATCGCGATCCCTGATAAAGCCAACATTGGTGAGGAGGAAGCTGCCCCTTATTTTCCTGTTTCTTATCGCCTCGCTCAGCACATCTAAGGTTTCCGCCGACATCAGTGGAGTCTCAATCTTCAGCAGGAGGTCGTGGTCTGCCTTGGAGTAGAGCAGCGCCACAGCTTGGAGGTCATCGCTGGTTGTGCCCCGGGTAAAATCGTTGGTGTCTGTCTTTATCCCATAGAGCAGTGCCGTAGCAAGCTCAGGGGTTATCTCTATGTTCAGATGGGTAAGGTACTCTGTGAGAATGGTGGAGGTGGCACCCACCTCTGGGCGTATGTCCTTGTACACAGCCACCACCCTGCTCTCATCCACAGGGTGATGGTCTATTACTATGTCAGGGGTTATGTTCTTCGGCAAGGAGTTATTCTCTCCGGGTATCGAAGCCTCAATAAGAGCTATCTTGGAGTAGTCGCGAAGGTCACGCACCTTGGCTATGGGTATGAGCGTTATCCCGAGAAGGTTCACAAGGGCGCGGTTTTCCTCATGACCTATCTCTCCACCGTAGATTATGTCAGCCTTGTTGCCAAGATGCTCCACAATCTGCTTCAATGAGAGGGCGCTGGCAATCGCATCTGGGTCTGGATTGTCCTGGGTTACTATCGCCACACCCTTTGGAGCCTCTTTTATAATCTTCTGGAGCAGTTTGAGCTTCTTCCTCAAACCCAGCTCTTTCAAGGATTTTATCGCCTCCTCGGCGACGACGACGGTGGGGTATACCACAACGTCAATGTCAAGCTTCCTGAACTCATCTGCTGTGCTATCCTTGCCGGCGCGGAGAATTATGGGAACTTCTTCGTTAAGCGTCCTCACAGCCTTGGCAGCGCGCTTGTTCAACTCAACATCTGTGGTTAAAATAAGCACCGCCTCAGCCTTGTCCACATTTGCAGCCTTTAGCGTCGCGACATCTGTTATATCGCCCTTTATCACATTCTCAAAATTCCTCTCCTTCAGGGTCTCTATCCTCTTATCATCCTTGTCGATGATCAGCAGGCTTTTCTTCTGCTCCTGAAGCTTGCTAGCTGCCAAGTAGCCAGCGGTGCCACAGCCGAGTATTACGTACATGAAAACCACCTGAAAAAGGCTGGGTGTTAACTTTCATAAACCTTTCGCAGATAAGGTATATAAAAGGTAGCGAGGAGTTCACCAAACCATGGCTGAATAGTGGCGCACAGAAACCTTTATTAGACTCCCGGGAGTTACTTTTTACCCACACGTTCATTTCTGGAGGCGTTGAGAAGAATGAAGCTTCTGATTCCTGGTCCGGTAGAGCTGGACAGCGAGGTTCTCCTCGCCATGGCAAAGCCGCTGATGGGTCACCGCACCCCTGACTTCGAGGAGATACTCGTGGAATGCTGGCGCCTTCTCAGGGAGGTTTACCAGACGCGCAACGACGTGGCGATCATCACTGGCTCCGGCACCAGCGCCATGGAGGCGGCGGTGGCAAGCGTTATCAAGGAGGGCGATGAAGTAATCTCAATTACTGGCGGAAAGTTCGGCGAGCGAATGGGTGAGATAGCCCAAGCTTTTGGCGCAAAGGTTAGGCGCGTTGATGTTGAGTGGGGAAATACCTTCGCCCTGGAAGATGTAGAGCGTGCTGTTGCTGAGAGCAACGCCGTGGCAATTACGCTCACCCACAATGAAACCAGCACGGGCGTGGTGCACGACGCAAAGGCGATAGGAAAGCTCGCCAGGGAGTACGACCTCCTTTTCATAGTGGACGGAATAACCAGCGTTGGCGGCGATGATGTTAAAACCGACAAGTGGGGCATTGACCTCTGCATCACAGGCTCGCAGAAGTGCCTTGCAGCGCCACCTGGCTTAGGCTTCGTCGCGGTCAGCGAGCGAGCGTGGGAAGCAATAGAGAACAACCCGCGGAAGCGGGCATATTACCTAGACCTGGCGAAGTACAGGAAGTCGCTGGCAAAGAACACTACGCCATTTACACCCTCAGTCACGCTCATCTACGGGCTCTATGCGGCGCTCAAGAAAATAGAGGAGGAAACCCTCGAAGCGAGGATAAAGCGCCACCGAACTCTAGCGAAAGCCACCCGCGAAGCTGCGAAGGCCATGAATCTGGAGCTTTTCGCAGCACAGCGCTGCGCCAGCAACACAGTTACGGCGATTAAGATCCCATCTGGGCTCACCGACGACGACGTGCGTGGCGCCCTCAAGCGGGAGCATGGCATTCTCGTGGCTGGAGGTCAGGCGCAGCTTAAGGGCAAAATCTTCCGCATAGGGCACATGGGCAATGTGAGCTTCTCTGACCTGGTGCAGGTGCTCGCAGCGCTGGAGCTTGTGCTGAAAAAGGCAGGACATGAGCTAAAGCCGGGCGAGGGAGTTGCAGCGGCGGAGCAGGTTTTCGCCTCCCAGAAATGAGCAGCACACTCGACGGCTACATCTCAGGTGGTATCTTCTTCCTCTGGGTAGCGTTGGGCAGCTACGCGCTGCTGAACGCTGAACTAAGCGAGGCTGTCTACCTCTGCGCTGTTATGCTCTCCAGCTTTGCGGTGAATACTCTGCTCAAGCTGGCTTTCAAAAAGAAGAGACCCCACGAGATAGATGCGCAGAGCAGGAAATTCTATCTAGGTGCGCAGCGCTATGCCTTTCCCAGCGCTCATGTGCAGCTAGCATTTACAGCGTTTGCCCTGATTCAGGGCTTTTTCCCGTCGCTCTTTACAAAAGCGCTACTTTTAACCCTTGCCACACTTCTCTCCCGCCTCTACCTGGGCAGGCACTGGTTCAGCGATGTTGTGGCGGGTGCAGCGATTGGTTATGGAGTTGGATACGCCGGGGTCGTAGTGTGGGGTTGATCTACACCTTAAGAAGACTCCCCTCATGTTCACATCACGCTTGAGAGTAAAATATATAGAGGAGGAGGCTAAAGAAAAAATCAATAAATTTATACTTTCCCTCATTATATCCATCATTACAGCCTTCGAATATTTTTAAAAACTAATTTATTGTTAGAAATATAATATTTATGCAAATTATAACTTTATATAAATTTTAGCTAAAATTTTTTCTAAAACTATTCTCAAAATTTTGAGAAGTCATCCTTGTCTTCTCTTATGCTACTTACCACCCTCCCCACAGGTATTCTCCGCAATACATGCTCAAGCTCATCAGCTCATCCCTCAACTCTCTCCCCTCAATCTCCCGCAGTTCTTCTTCACCCATATGGGCACACTTAAAACCTCTCAACTATATACACCAGCATCCCCTCAAAAATCGCGTAGCCATCGCCTTTTGCTTCGTTGTTTCCGCGGGTCCAGTCCGGGTACATATAGCGATAAAACGCCCTCTCTGGATGGGGCATCATCCCGAGTATTGTGCCCTCCGGCGAGGTTAAACCTGCGATATCGGCATAGCTACCGCTGGGGTTGAGGGGATATTCCCCCTGAGCAACTTCGCCTTCCGCAGAGCAATAGCGAAGCGCCACCTGGTGATTCTCCTCAAGCTGCGCGAGCATGCGCTTCTCTTCGCCCAGAGGCAGCACTACTCTACCTTCGGCGTTTGCCACCGGCATTCGGGAGACGTTCTTAAGCTTTAGGGTAAAAAGTGAGGAGTTGCACTTGCGCAGGTAAACCCACCTGTCCTCGAAGCGCGCTGAGGCGTTCTTCGCCAGCGCAAGCGTTGGTTCGCCTACTTCTCCAAAGGGGAGAAGACCCGACTCTATGAGCACCTGAAAGCCGTTGCATATCCCCAGGATAGGCTTTCCCTCGTCCACAAAGCTTTGAAGCTCTCGTCTAAGGCTGTAGCTCAGCATCTTTCCAAATATAGCGCCGCTACGAATGCGGTCACCGAAGGAGAAGCCGCCCGGAATAACCAGACCATGAAACTCTTCAAGGGAGCGTTTTCCTTTTATGAACCTGTTGACGTGCACCACCTCAGCCTTCGCCCCAAGTTCTACGATTGCCGCCGCCGTTTCTGCGTCGCAATTTGTGCCCGGGCCGCGCATCACTAGCACGCGAGCTTCGCTGAGCTTCACAGCCTCACCCCGCTCTGCCAGCTCTCCTTTAGCTCCCTTATACCCTCGCGGAGAAGCTCCTCACCAAGGTGCGTCACCACCACCTCATCGCCGCCAGTTTCGCCTATTTTAGCAAAGGTTACGCCATTCATCAGTGCTTCAAACTCCTGTGCCTTGCTTGGTGGCACCTCGACAAGGAAGCGGGAGTTGCTCTCAGAGAAGAGTATAAAATCATGGCGCATCGTTTGCGATGTTGGGACAAGCGAAAGCTCAACCTCTGCGCCTACGTTGCCTGAGAAGCACATCTCCGCAAGGGCAACAGCTAAGCCTCCCTCGCTCAGGTCATGGCACGCTTTAACCAAACCTGCGTCTATTGCTCTGGTGAGGGCTTCAAAAGTGCGCTTGGCTTTAGAAGGCTCTACCTTAGGCACGCTCTTGCCCAGAAAACCCTTGAGCTTGTAGTAGTGCGAGCCTCCAAGCTCTGGCTTTGTCTCACCAAGGATGTAGATATAGCTTCCCTCGCGCTTGAAATCCATGCTCACAGTCCTGCGCACATCCGGAACAATGCCCAGGGCGGAGATCAAAAGTGTGGGTGTGACCCCCCCGAGGGGCGACTCGTTGTAGAGGGAGTCCTTGCCGGAGATGAAGGGCGTTTCATAGGCTCTGGCAATGTCGTAGCAGGCTTTGGCTGCCCTGACGAGGGTACCTAAGTTTTCGGGCTTCTCCGGGTTGCCCCAGCAGAAGTTGTCCAGAAGCGCTATCCTGCGACCTCCCACGGCGATGTTGTTGCGTATAGCCTCGTCTATGGCTGAGGCTGCCATCCAGTACGCGTCTATCTTGCCATACTCGGGGTTCAGTCCGTTGGAAATAGCTATGCCCTTCCAGGAGTTGCGCAGCGGCTTGAGCACCGCCGCATCTCCTGGACCGTCGCAGGCTTCGCCCTGGAGTGGCTTCAGCACCGTCGCCGCCTTCACCTCATGGTCGTATGTGCGGATAACACTTTCCTTGCTCGCCACATTGGGCATCGCTAGGATGCGGTGCAGGTCCTCGCCAAGCCTGCCCGGCTCGAAGCTGGGTTCGCTGAGCTCAGGTGGCGACCACCTCGCGGTGCGCCTCACGCGGGGCAAGCCCTCGAAGAGGAACTCCACGTCCAGCTCCGCCACCTTTTCATCGTGATAGTAAATCTCAAGCCTGCGCTCGGGTATAAGCTCGCCTATCGCAGTGGCTTCAACCTCCTCATCGGCAAAAATCTCCAGCACGCGGTCAAGATTTGAAGGGGGCACAATCAGGAGCATCCTCTCCTGGGATTCAGAAACCCAGATCTCCCAGGGCTTCATGTTCTCGTACTTTAAGGGCACCCGCTCCAGGTGCACCCTCGCTCCACACCCGAAGCGATGAGCCTGCTCGCCTATTGCGCTGCTCAGCCCGCCTCCACCCAAATCAGTGATTGCGCTTCCAAGCTCAGCCTCACGCACTTTAAGTATCGCCCGCTTTATCTTCTCCTCCTCTATGGGATCGCCTATTTGCACGGCGGTGCCAAAAATCTCCTCGGCGCCCTCCTCAAGCTCTGAGCTTGCAAAAGTCACGCCATGTATGCCATCTCTGCCGGTGCGCCCTCCCACGAGAAGAAGCACATCCCCTGGCTTTGCCTCGCGCTTGTACTTGCTCTTCTTGACTATGCCCACGGTGCCGCAGTAAACCAGGGGGTTGCCCACATAGCTCTCATCGAAGAATATGGCGCCGTTGACAGTGGGTATGCCCATGTTGTTTCCGTAGCTTCCTATCCCGGCTACGACGTAGGTGAAGATGAACCGCGGATGCCTCATTCCTTCTGGCAGCTTCTCGTAGGGGTAGTCGAGGGGACCAAAGCACAGCACGTCGGTATTTGCTATGGGCTCGCCCCATACGCCGAGAACATCGCGAATAACCCCGCCAACACCAGTGGCGGCGCCGCCAAAGGGCTCAATTGCACTTGGGTGGTTGTGCGTCTCCACCTTGAAGGCTATGGCGTAGTCGCCTTCAAAATCCACAATGCCCGCGTTGTCTTCAAATACTGAGAAGCACCACTCCGGCGAAAGCTCTCGCGTGACCCTTGCGACGGTGCTTTTAAGCAAGCCGTCTATCTCCTCACCGTCATAGAGGATTATGCCCTTAAACGTCTTGTGCACACAGTGCTCGCTCCAGGTCTGGGCAAAAGTTTCAAGCTCCACGTCAGTAGGCTCTCGCCCCAGCTTGCGGTAGTACTCCTGTATCCGCCTCATCTCCTCCAGGTTCAGAGCGAGCTGACGGTGCTCACTTATCCTAAGAAGCTCCTCTTCGCTCGCGTTGAGCAGGGGGATTACCTCAGCACTCAGGTTAATCCACCCTCCTTATCTCGTAATCCTGACTCACGGGGTTAGCTAAGAGCCGGCGGCACATCTTCTCCACATCTTCTCGCGAGTAGTCGCCCTCGATTATAAACAGCTTTGCGGTGTGCACATCTTTAACCCTATCGAAGCCCAGCATCTTCAGTGCATACAGCGTGGACTCGCCCTCTGGGTCCTGCACCCCCCGCTTATAGGAAACCCGAACCTCCCACTTCATTGTCCTGCCCCCCTCTTCTTCCATATGGCGATTATATCACTGAGTATTGCGCTCTGCGTCTCTATGGCACCTGCCCCCTTACCCACGACGGTTATCTCGCCCGCGACGTCGCAGTGGAGCATGGCAACGTTGAGAGCGCCGTCCACATTGAGGGGGTGCGTCTCGGGAATAAGCCTGGGAGAAACTTCGAGATGGTTGTTCCTTACCTCGCCTATGAGCTTTATCACATATCCTCTCTCCTTGGCTAGGCGAATCGCCTCAGGGGTTATTCGAGTTATACCCCTTGTCTTAACATCGCTAAAGGTGGCATCTATGCCCATTATCGCATTCGCAAGTATCACCAGCTTGCTGGCTGTGTCTATGCCCTCAATGTCATACGTGGGGTCGGTCTCAGCATAGCCAAGCTCCTGCGCCTCCTTGAGCACCTGCTCGAAGCTTAGCCCCTCGCGCGTCATTCGGGAGAGGATGTAGTTGGTTGTGCCGTTGAGTATTCCCTCTATCGCCGTAATTTTATCACCGCTTAGCGTCTCCCTCGCCAAGTTTATCACCGGCATTGCTCCGCCCACGCTGGCCTCGAAGCGGAACTCCACGTTATTTCGTGCTGCCTCTGTAACCAGCTCTTTATATTTAAGCGCAAGCGGCCCCTTATTAGAGGTTACCACGTGCTTCCCAGCCTTAAAGCCAGCGAGCATGTGGCTGAGCCCTGGCTCGCCCGTCTTTATATTTGAAGGCGTGGCCTCGATTACCAAGTCGGCGTCTATCTCCTCGATCGCCTCTATGCCAGTCATCTCCTTTGCTCCGGGGTAGTTGACTATTGCTCTGGTTTGCCTCGCAACGCTGAGTGCCTTCTCTAAGTCGAGTCCCTCTTCAGCGTAGGCGGTGCCGCTTATGTCGGTTATCGAAACCACCTTAACCTCGAGGGAGTAGCGCTGCTTTAGCTCCTCCCGTTTGCGAAGCAGCACCTCTGCAAGACCCTGACCTATGACACCAAAGCCGATAATCTGGACGCGCATGCTATACCTCCAGGCTTCTGACTATCTCCAGGTTCTTCTCCTTTGCTATGGAATAGATCCTCTCCATTACCCTGCGCCTGTCCACACCTTGGGAAACTTCTATATCCACTATAGCTGAGGACTCCTTATCAGGGTGGGGCATCGCAAGGCTGAGGTCAGAGACCATAACTCCTTCAAGCTCGTTTATCCTGTCTATTGTGTCGCGGAGGTCAGTATCTACGACATGCCCAATCATGAGCAGGGTTATCCTCTCCTTCTTGGTTACCTCTCCAAGCTTTGTCACACGCACCCCTTGCTCTTCGAGTTCATTTATAATGCGCTCCAGGCTTGCCTCGTCTGGCACGTCGATGGTGAAGTGCACAGGCACTCGCCCTGAGCGGAGCTTCTCCTCTTCGCGCAGGTGGATTATGCTTATCACATTACCGCCGTACCTTGAGATCGGCTCCAGCGCGAGCAGAAGCTGCCCTGGCGTATCCTTCAGCTCAAGATCAACGCTAACCCTCATGTCCATCACCACAGTTTTCCTTCTTCTCCCCATAAGCCGGAGAAGAGATTCTCCTCCTCTTCCTTGTAAACCTCTGGTTTTGTTTCTCTCTTTTTCTGCTTTTGGGCACGCCTCCTCTTCTTTATGCCCCTGTCAGCAAACTTTAAAAGAGTGCCGTAGTCCTCGAGAAGGTGCTCAAGACTGTGAAGCGAGATGTTCTGGGTGAAGCGCTTGTGGGTCTCGTACACCTCGCCGGTAAACTCTCTAATCGCCTCCTTCATCTCAGAAAAGGTGGCATGGTCAGTGAGGTTGAAGAGGAAGTCTTTATCCAGGTAGCGGCAGAAGTCGAGAATGAAGGTTTGCACAACGTAGCGGGCGGCATAGCTATCGCGGTCCATGCCGGAGATTATCCTGATGAAAAGCTTTATCTGCTCCTCCACCGCCTCCCGAGAGGTGATGTCGGCGAAGAATCTGTTGCCCTTTCGTAGCGAGGTGAACTCGTCTCTTCCCTGAGCAGAAGTTTCTACCTCATATGCGCGAAGCGCTTGCTTAAACTCCTCTTCGCCGAACATGCAAGAGAATTTTGGGGGCAGGGAATATATAATTTCCGGATGGCTCAGCAAATCCTGGGCACCGGGTCTGCCAGAGGCCAGTCCAGGATTCTCTTCCCGCCGATCTCTGTCTCCATTACCACCCTCTTTGGGTGCTCAGAGGTGACCTCCCCTATTATCGCCGCGTTTTTCCCGACTTTTGTGGAGCGAACTGCGCTGAGCACCTCCTCCGCCTTTTCTCTCTCCACGGCGATTAGCGCTTTGCCCTCGTTGCCCACGCTCAGGGGGTCTATGCCCAGAAGCTCACACGCAGAAAGCACCTCTTCGCGAATTGGCAGGTCGCTTTCCCGGATTACTATGCCCACATTAGCTTTGGCAGCCCACTCGTTAAGCGCACTCGCGACACCGCCTCGAGTGGGGTCCTTCATCGCCTTTACCCCGCCTACCCTGAGGGCGCGCTCTACCGCAGGCCATACGGGGGCGACGTCCGACTCAAGCGTTGTCTCAAACTCAAACCCCTCGCGGAAGGCGAGCAGCGCAGTGCCATGGTCGCCTATAGTGCCGGTGATTATAATCACATCCCCAGGCTCAACACCGGCGTCGGTTATCACCCTTCCCCTTTCAGTTATCCCCACGCCTGTAGTGGTGACCACCAGCTTATCCAGCTTTCCTCTCTCCACCACCTTGGTGTCACCTGTGACTATCGCCACGCCGCACTCGCGAGCGGCGGCATCCATGCTCTTTATAACCTTTTCAAGTTCCTCTTTGGGCAAGCCTTCCTCTATCACCAGCGCCGAGGCTATAGCGAGAGGCTTTGCTCCCATTACCGCAACGTCGTTAGCCGTGCCGTACACCGCAAGTTTGCCAATATCGCCACCCGGAAAGAAGAGGGGCGAGACGGTGTGCGCGTCGGTGGCGATAACAATCTCGTAGTCGCCCACGCGGAGCGAAGCGCCGTCATCGAGGGCTTCTAAGCCAACTCCTCCAGCATTCTTGTTTGTTATATTCGCGGCTATCACCTGCTCTATCAGCTCCTCCATAAGTCTGCCACCGGCGCCGTGGGCGAGAGTAATCTCTTCACTCAAAGGGGTACAACCTCCGTCTCAAGTCGATCTGCAGTGGGATACTCCTCTACTATATAAAAGCGCAGCTCCTTTAAGTACTTTGCAAGCTCTCTTGCAATTTCCCGAGTGGTCTCCAGCCTTCGCTTTTCTTTGTCAACAGCTATTAAATGAGGTGGTATGTCAAACTCGCGCACCAGGCGCAGCCTCAGCCTCTCCAGGTCTCCATCTGCGTAAACTACGCCCTTGAGCAGAAGGCCCTCTTCTGTGACCTCCTCATAGGGCTTTGCACTCGCTAAGGCGGTGCGTAGCAGGCGCTGGCGAAGCTGCCCTGCATCTTTATAGCGGGAGGTGCAGAAGTGCACCCTCGCATCGGCGAACCTCTCCAGCCTCTCCATAGCTTTTAGCGCCGCCTCTCTGCTTCCCACAACTGCGTACGAATCCCCTCGCAGAGAGAAACCCCTCGACCTTAAAGCCTGAGCATTTGTGTCCGAGAACTCAAGCTCATTGAGGTTGAGAAACCCTCCCAGTGAAGCAACTCTGGTTGCGATTTCGACAATCTCCTCCTCTCCATCCGGGAAGGCGGGTATCTCAACCCCAACCTCCAGCCCAATCCGCTTCGCCTTGCGGATGCTCTCCCACACCTGCGTGCGATTCTTCTGTGTGATGTGAAACCTCAACTCGTCCAGACCAGCGCTCTTAAGCTTCTGCAGCTCGCCTTCGTCCAGGCAGGTGGCGGTGTACATGTGGATGTGAAACTCCTCACCAAACTTCGACTTTAAAAGCTGAATGTAGTGTAGAGTTCTTTCCAGCTTCAGCGCAGGATCGCCGCCAGTTATGCCAGCGCCTTCAGCTCGCATGCGAAGTGCCTCGGCGATTACCTCGGCGTCACTTTTCACAAGCCTCTCGTTAACCCAGGCAACATCTTTGCCGCGGCGCTTCTCTGAGAGAGGGCAGTAGTAGCATCCTTCGCGGCACAAGCCTGTGACGAAGAGCACAAGCTTCGCTCCCTGCATGCAAAGCTCGCAGCCTCTTGCTAGTTCGCCTATGTACGCGTTGCCTTCCCTGGTTGTTTGCATACCCAGCGAGGGATGTCTAACCTCTGAAAATCACCGCAGGTGGATGCACTCCCCGTAAATTATACGCCTCTGCTTGCCCGCGTCGGTTTTGAGGATGAGGGCGCCTTCCTCGTCTATCTTCACTGCTTCGCCCTCTATCGTTTCCCTGGGTGTGAGTATCCTTACCCTTTTGCCCAGAGTGGAGCACAGGTCTTCCCAGTCTATCAGCAGGCTTTGCATTCCCCCTTTAAGAAAAATCTCATATGAGCGCTCAAACTCATTGAGAAGCTCTGCCAGGAGCCGGTTCCTATCCACATTTTTACCAAGCTCCTCAACCAGCGAAGTGGCACCGGAGCGAATCTCCTCTGGGAAACTCTGGGTGGAGTTGTTCGCGTTTATCCCTACCCCTACCACGAGGAAGTTGAGCATGTCCAGCTCCGCCTCCACCTCAGTTAAAATTCCGCACACCTTCCTATCATGAATCAGCACATCGTTGGGCCATTTTATACTAGCGTCGACGTGGTAAAGCCTGCGCAGCGTCTTTGCAACGCCTGCACCGAAAATCAGTGTGATTTTAGGAGCTTCCTCAGGCGCTATGTTTGGCCGCAGAATGAGGGAAAACCACAGCCCACCCCGCGGCGAGAGCCACACTCTGCCCACCCTGCCTCTGCCATGGGTCTGCTCCTCCGCTATGACAACGCTCCCCTCCTCTTCCTCTGAGCGGGCAAGCTCCTTCGCAAGGTCGTTGGTCGAAGCTACGCGTTCGTGAATGTAGAGCCTCCTACCAAATCTTCTCGCCTTAAGATACCTTCTTATCTCCGATTCTAGGAGCAGGTCAGGCATGCTCGTAAGGCGATAACCCTGTTTACCAACTTCGATTTCCACCCCCCTCGCCTTTAGCGTGCGAATCTGCTTCCATATTGCTGTCCTGCTCACCCCAAGCTTGGTTGCAAGTTCCTCGCCTGAGATATAGCTTCCCAGGCGTTGCATGAGTATGCGCAGAAGCTCCTCCCGCATAAAAACTATTTTATCCAAGAGGTTATAAAAATGTAATTATGAAGGAAAAGCTCAAAATCTTCCGCAGAGGTGAGGGGGAGAAGGAGATAAATCTTGGCTCGGGTCCAATACGTCTGCTTGTGCGCAGTCGCTTACTCGAGGGTATGGTGGTTGAGCTTGAGCCGAAAGCTGAGATACCAAAGGTCTACTCCCACGAGGGCGAAGAGCTTAGAATAGTGCTCGAAGGCGAAATTGAGGTAGAGGTGGAAGGGAAGCGCTACCTTCTTAAGGAGGGGGACTTCATGTGGTTCGACTCCAGCTTAAGACACAGGATAAGGAACCCCACCGATAAAAAGGCGGTGTACTTCTCTGTCAACTCGCCCCCTTCGCTTGAGTGGTAACTACTCCCTCTCGTACTTCTCCTCGGATTTTCTTTTTGCAGCGTCGATGTACATGCTAACCGCCGTTGCTATGGCTGCGACGCGTTTATCCTCGCGGAAAGCCTCGGCCAACCTCGCTTCGCGTGCTTCGTCCTCCTTTATTATCTCGGGTATCTTTGCGAGGATGTTCTGCTCCTCTATGAAGTTGGTAGAAAGCTCACCTCTGCGGAAAGCCTCATTGCGCATCACCGCTTTGTGGAAGGGGATGTTGGTTTTTACGCCTGTTATTATATACTCGCTAAGGGCGCGCTCCATTCTCGCAATCGCCTCTTCTCGAGTTCTTCCCCACACGACGAGTTTTGAAATCATGGAATCGTAGTAGGGCGGAATTGTGTAGCCCATCCTTATGCCAGAGTCTATTCTAACTCCAGGACCTCCGGGGGAGCGATAGCGGGTTATTTTTCCAGGCGAAGGTGCAAAGTCGTTCAGCGGATCCTCGGCGTTAATCCTGCACTCTATTGCATGCCCAAAGAGGGGCACCTCGCTCTGCTCATATTCTATTGCCTCTCCCGCAGCTATTAGTATCTGCTCCTTAACTATGTCTATGCCGGTGGTGCGCTCTGTTATGGGGTGCTCCACCTGCAGGCGGGTGTTCATCTCAAGGAAGTAAAACTCCCCCTGGGAGTAGATGAACTCCACTGTGCCCGCGTTGGTATATTTTATGGACTCCGCGGCTTTGACCGCTAAGCCGCCGATGCGCTCTCTAAGCTCCGGCGTAACAATGGGCGAGGGGCACTCCTCAATAAGCTTCTGATGCCTGCGCTGTATAGAGCACTCGCGCTCGTTGAGGTGAAGCGTCTTGCCGTGCTTATCAGCGAGAACCTGAAATTCTATGTGCCTGGGGCGAGAGAGGAACTTTTCAATGAAAAGCGTTGCATCACCAAAGGCGGACTTAGCCACGCTTTTCGCAGACTCTATCGCCTGCTCCAGTTCAGCCTCGCTTTTGACAACCTTCATCCCTATTCCGCCGCCGCCTGCAGAGGCCTTGAGCACAATGGGATAGCCTATCTCTTCAGCTATTGCCTTGGCTTCTTCAACATCGCGAACCTCGCCCTCGCTACCTGGCACCACAGGTACGCCCGCCTTCTTCATGGTCTTCCTTGCCTCAATCTTGCTCCCCATGAGTTCGACAGCTTTGCTCGAAGGGCCTATGAAGGTTATGCCGTGCTTTTCGCAGGCTCGCACAAATTTCGCATTCTCAGCCAGGAAGCCGTAGCCCGGGTGGATTGCATCTGCGCCGCTCTTCTCTGCCACATCTAGAATTGCGTCGATATTCAGGTAGCTCTGGCTCGGGGGTGCAGCTCCAATCAGGTAAGCCTCGTCAGCATACTTCGCATGAAGCGCGTGCTTATCTGCTTCAGAATACACTGCTACAGTGGGTATGCCAAGCTCCCTGCATGCGCGCATCACGCGAACTGCAATTTCTCCCCTGTTTGCAACAAGGATTTTACCGAACATGATTTAGGCATCTCCTGCGCGCTTTTTATAATTATCGAGGCACCCTGCGTAGCACCACCTTAACCAAAGGAAGCCCGCGCTCACAAGAAAGCTTTGCACCGGAATCTTTAATCATAACCACGTCGCCAACTTTAAGTCCCTCGGGGGAGCAGAGCAGGTAATTCTCGCACAGCACTTTATTGCAAGCGACCGGCGAATACACTAGCTTTGCGCCGATGAGCGCCTTCCTCGGCTCTATTCCTGCCTCAACCTCCGCCTCCTCCACCTCGACAACCACAGCCTCGCCATAGACGGCACAGGTATGGCTTTTCTTCCTTACCCCGACGACGCGGTACTTCCTCCCAGCCTCAAGGTTCTCCAAGCAGGTTTTGCTGAGCTTGCACTCTGCGCATTCTTCCGCTGCGCCGTAGTGGATAAAGAGGTATCCCTCCTTTGCAGACCTCTTATCTATAAGCGTGATCGGCATCATATTACCCCTGTTACCTTTGCAACCTTCTCTGCCTTATCTCTACTCAGATTCACGTGCTCAAGGATGGTGTAGCGGTGCGGGCGTATTTCGCGCGCCTTCACAAGCGCCTCAACCACCTCTCTCCTGCTCACCCCTAGCTCCTCTGCGCATGTGGGTGCACCTATTTCGCTGAGCGCGCTGCGTATGCGCTGCCAGTCGCCGCCATGGAGGTACATCATCATTATTGTTCCCACTCCACACTGCTCGCCGTGGAGCGCGGGCTTCTCGGCTATCATATCCAGAGCGTGGCTGAACTTGTGCTCAGAACCAGAGCCAGGGCGGGAGCTGCCAGCGATGCTCATAGCTACGCCGCAGGATATGAGCGCCTTCACAACCTTGCGGATACCCTCGCGGGAGCTGCGAATCTCCCCGGCGGAGCGCATAACTATTTTTGCGCTCATCCTAGATAAGGCGATTGAATACTCGCTTATCTCCTCGCCAGTAACACGGTGGGCAAGCTCCCAGTCACGCGTCGCCGTGAACTTTGAAATCACGTCCCCACATCCGCTGGCGGTAAGGCGATAGGGTGCTGAGTCTATAATCTCTATATCTGCAAGCACACCAAGCGGCGCAATTGCTTCCTTTGAGACTGTGCCATTCTTGTCCTTTATAGAGGCACGAGAGCTTGCGACTCCATCATGGCTCGCCGCTGTCGGCACACTCAAAAACTCCACACCAAGCCTCTTTGCTACCAGCTTGGCTACGTCTATCACCTTGCCTCCTCCCACACCCACAAGGAATTCTGCGCCTAAGCTGCGTGCTGCCTCAAGCGCTTCCTCGACAGCTTCAAAGCTCGCCTCCCTCAGCCCGAAAACCTCAACCTCATGCTCCTCCCCCAGGATTTCCGCAGCGCGCGCCCCCGCAACCTTTGCAGTGGCGCTTCCTGTAAGAAGAAGGCAGCGGTTCCCGAGCTTTAACTGCGCCACCAGTTGATTAAGCTTGCCCAGCACGCCTTCACCCACGAGCACAGCTCTCGGAAGCTGCATCAGCTTGGTGCGCATAAAAAATAGAAGAGATTTCAAAGATTATATAACTTTGCTATTTCTGGAGTAGCGATTCAATTGTGCGAAACAGCTTCGCCATGTTTATCGGCTTGTCAACATGTGCATCTGCCCCTGCTTCCCTGCTCTCCTCCTTGGTCTCCGGCTCTACCATCACTGTAAGTATTATCACCGGGATGTCCTTAAGCGTGGGATCTGACTTGATAACCCTGCACGCCTCTATTCCAGACATCCCCGGCATCATGAGGTCGAGGATGATAAGGTCTGGTCTATCGCCAGAGCGAAGCTTTTCTATGGCCTCCTCCGCACTCTCATAGAGGTCCACCTCGTACCCTCGCTTATTCAGGATTTTTGAGAGTATAGCCCTTATATCTGGCTCGTCGTCCACAACCATTATCCTCGCCATACTACTCACCCTTTGGTAATTTTGTCCAGAAGATGCTTCCCCTGGGAACGTTGTCCTCTACGCCTACTTCACCACCGTGCAGCTCTGCCACGCGTTTGGCTATCGCCAGCCCCAAACCTGAGCCTTTCACACCACCTCTACCTCCTCTGCTGAACCTGTCAAATATTGTTACCTTCTGCTCCTCCGGTACACCAGGCCCATAGTCTGCGAAGCTTATCTTCCAGTAGTCTCCTTCTTCCTCTGCGGAAATCATCACCTTCTGTCCTTGCCTAGCGTATTTAATGGCATTGCTGAGGAAGTTCCCGAAGATTTCCTCAACTATTGGGTTAGCCTTTACCGGCAGACTTCTGTCGATTCTGTTTTCTACGCTCATGCCAGCTTCGCTGAGCATTGGTTTGAACTCCTGTACCACGTCAGAGATAACCTCAGCAAGATCCATCTCCACTTTTTTGATTTTCTCCATGCTGGCGAGCTTTGAAAACTTTGTGGCATTCTCTATCACTTCAATAATCCTCCCTGCATTCCTGCGGATTGCCATTATTGTTTCTGAGTCTATTCCATCGCCCTGAGCCTGCTCAGCGTACCCCTTTATTATACTTGCATAGTTCATGAGGTCATGATGAAGGATATCTATAAAAAGGTCTTTAAGCTCGTTGCTTTGCTTCAATTTCTCTGCATAATCCCTTAGTTTCTCCTCTGTCCTCTTCAGCGGGGTTATGTCTGAAAGAGTCGCAATTGTGACTGTGATATCTCCTTTATCATCGAAAATCGGAGATATACTGACGAGTACGTCTTTTATTTTTCCATTCACATCTGAAATCTCTGTTTCAAGGGTAAATGGAACACTTTGTGGTTTGTATATCGCCTGCATGAACTGCCGAGAGCACTCCTCACCACAGTAATTCGTAATCGGTGTGCCGATTATATCATCGACGCTTGATCCAAAGAGCTCAGCCGCCTTGGAATTAGCATAGATTATACGCCCCTCCCTGTCGAGGGTTATCACGCTCTCATTCATCATTTCCACCAGAGTTCTGTATTTCTTCTCAGACTCCACCAAGGCTCTCTCTGCTTTTGCCTTGCTTTTAAAGTAATCTGAAATATAAAGCACACCAGCTATCATGAGTACTGAAATTACAAGTGCCACAAGCTCTGGCAGCACGCCTGTAAAAATCTCCCCGGCACCGTAGTAAAGGGCAAGGAGGGAGATGAGCCTCCTTAATCCCATGAAAAGAAAGGCGATGCTCAGAAGAAGCCATCCTCTTGATTTTGTGACCCCCACCAGGTGAAAAGCAATGTATGCAGCAATAAACTGGAGTAAGGCTGAGAGAGACAATATACTCGCAGTTAAACTATCGACCATTCATTCCCCTCTTTTTAATTTCAGAGACTTGAAGCTACTATTATATCTGTACACACAAATATTTATATCATTGGGATGATTTTGTGGTGCATCTCAGTAGCTAAAAGGTGAAAACATGGCTGTTTATACACCCCTCGACTACGCGAAGAGTTTTGTCATTCTCATAACCATCCTGTGGCTCCTGAGAAGGTACCTTTTTACTAGAATCGCCCTGGACAGGGAGTTCATGCTGGCTTTGATCCCGCCCATAGTGTTGGCGATAACCATTCGCCTTCTCGTAGACGCGGGCGTTTATGAAAAGTCCCAGTGGTGGAGTGTGACCCCGGGCATCTACGTGCTTGGCGTTGTCTATGGCTCGATGCTTGTTGGGGTAGGTTTGCTCGTGCAGGAGAGGTATGGAATAAGGTACTGGAAGGTTGTACTCGTCCTTGGCGCTGCCACAATACCCTATTTTCTACTAAAGCTCATCGCTGAAATGACATCTCCGCTAAGGTTCTTTTATCCTGTCGCCCTGGCGGCGTCGCTTACGCTTGTGGTTGGAGGTATCGCAAGGGTTGCTAGCGTGGACTTTCTTCGCACCCCTGACAACCTAGGCATAATCTTCGCTCACCTCTTAGATGCCAGTGGGACCTTCATAGGCATAGACTACTTCCACTTCAGTGAGGAACACATTCTGCCAGAGATTTTCATCAACCTCGCTGGCACCGCTGCGGTCATGATACCCCTGAAGCTGGTTGTTGTTGGGACAGCGCTCTACCTCCTTGAGAAGTGGAGGCAGGAGGAGGGTGAGGATGTTTACTACCGGATCATCAAGATAACCATGTTCATCCTTGGTCTGGGACCAGGAACAAGAAACTCCCTCCTCCTGACTTTGGTTTAGTTTTAAAAGCCTCCACTGAAAAATATAAATAGGGACTGGGGGATAATTAAATGCAATGGGCATCCAGAGGGTCAGAACCTTTGTGCATGGCTTGGACGAGAAGATGGAGGGGGGAATTCCAAAGGGAAGCGTAAACCTCATCTGTGGTACCGCTGGCACAATGAAGTCTTCCCTTGCGTACAGCATCCTTTACCACAACGCACTGAGTGCAGGAATACCGGGGCTTTACGTAACCCTGGAGCAGGACCCCAGGAGCCTGCTTATCCACATGGAAAAGCTGAACATGGCTAAGGAGGGCGCCGTTGACATAGTGAGCTTCAATGACATTAAAGAAAAGGTCAAAGAGAGAAGGGTGGAAAACTGGATTCAGAAGCTATCTGGCTTCCTCAAGGAGATGAAGGATGAGAAGAAGTATGAGCTTCTGGTGATCGACTCGCTGAACGCGCTCTACTCCCTCACCACCATAAAAGACGTTCGAGCGGAGATATACTTCTTCTTCAAGTCCCTCAGCGACCTGGGCTTTACCTCCTTCCTGATCTCCGAGATGCCCCCTGAGGGCGGACGATACGGCGAGTACGGCGTTGAAGAGTTTCTCAGCGATGGCATAATCCACCTGCTCTTTCAGCGCAGAGGAGGCATACTAACCTCGCTGGAGCGCTACATAGGCATAGTGAAGATGCGCGCCACAAACCACGACACTCACTACTTCCCTCTGTTATACCAGAACGACAGGTTCACCATCTATACCAAAGAAGACCTTGAGCTGTGATTGCAGACGTTAATAACCAAAAGACTTAAAAACCTGCAGGTGGTTACTACTTTCGAAACTTTTATATTGCTGCTCTGCGAGCTTTTAAACTCCAATTTCGGTGATAGTTATGAAGATGCCAAAGGAGAAGCGAACCTACTGCCCGAGTTGCAAGAGGCACACAGTGCATGAGGTGCTGAAGGTTAAGAAGCGTAAGGCGAGCGAGCTTAAAGCTGGGCAAAGGCAGTTCCGCAGAGTTTTGGCTGGCTATGGTGGATTCCCCCGCCCCTTGCCGAGCGGCTCAAAGCCCACGAAGCGCGTAGCGCTTATACTGAGGTGCAAAGAGTGCAAGAAGGCGCACAGCATGAAGGGCTTCAGGGTTAAAAAGCTGGAGATGGAGGCGGTATAGTGGCGGAGGATGACAAGCTTATTCCAAAGCCTCGCTCTCGTTTCCTGCGCGTTAAGTGCGACGACTGTAGCAATGAACAGGTAATATTCGGCTCCGCATCCTCAAAGGTTGTCTGCCTGGTGTGTGGCAAAACGCTTGCGGAGCCCACTGGTGGTAAGGTTAGAGTTCTCACCAAGATAATCTCTGTGCTGGAGTGAAGAACTTGGTTCTGAAACGTGAGCCCTTTCCGAGCGAAGGCGACCTGGTGGTTTGCACCGTAACTAAGGTTTACCCTCATGGAGCCTTCGCCAGGTTAGATGAGTACAGGGATAGAGAGGGCTATATACATATCTCGGAGGTAGCCTCCACCTGGATAAAGAACATCCGGGATTTTGTGAAGGAGGGGCAGAAGACAGTAGCCAAGGTTTTAGCTGTCGACCGCAAGAAGGGGCACATAGATTTATCGCTTCGCCGCGTTAGCGACGCCGCCAAGAAGAAGAAAATGCAGGAGTGGAAGCGCGCCCAGAAGGCTGAGAAGCTCCTGGAAATGGCGGCGACGCAGCTTGGTAAGAGTCTCGAGCAGGCGTACCACGAAGTTGGCTTTGTGCTCGAGGAGGAGTTCGGCGAAATTTACGGTGCCTTTGAGGAAATCTCCGCTCTGGGCGAGGAGGCGCTTAAGGGAATAAAGATACCCAAGGAGTGGGTGAAGCCGCTGGTAAAGCTGGCGCAGGAGAACGTCTCCATACCCAAGGTTAAGATTGACGGCTACGTTGACCTGCGCTCTCGCGCGCCCAATGGGGTTGAGATAATACGGGAAGCGCTCATCTCAGCCAAAAAGCTTGATCACGGCGATGATGTCAGCCTGGACATAAGCTATGTAGGCTCACCTAGGTATCGCATCACCGTCGTAGCGTACGACTACAAAACCGCAGAAGAGGTGCTGAGGAAGACAGCTCAGCACGCGATAGACATCGTAACCCAGAAGGGTGGAGAAGGCAAATTTTACAGGGAAATAAAAGAGGAAAAGTCGTAGATGAACCGACTTAGAGTGTGCAAGAAGTGCAGGGTTTACACCCTGAAGGACACCTGCAAGGTATGCGGTGAGCCTACGGTTTCTCCCCACCCACCGAGATTTTCACCTCAGGACCCGTACGGGGAGTACAGGAGAAAGCTCAAGAGGGAAATTATGAAGGAAGAGGGGAAGGAGTATGCAGTTTGAGGTTGTATTTACACGTAAACCTGAGCTTCGCTCGCCAGTGCTCATCGAAGGCTTGCCCGGCATTGGGCATGTGGGTAAGATAGCAGCCAAGCACATGATACGCGAGCTTCGCGCAAAGAAGTTCGCTAGGCTCTACTCAGCTACATTCCCACCCCATGTTATTATTAAAAAGACGGGAATGATAGAGGAGATGAAAAACGAGTTTTATTACTGGCATGCGCAGGAAGAAGGACAACGAGACCTGATTTTCGTCATAGGCAATACTCAGAGCACCTCTCCGGAAGGGCAGTACTTGCTGTGCGAGAAGATTCTGGATGTGGCGCAGGAGCTTGGCGCTAAGGAGATGTTTACCCTTGGCGGGCTTGGGGTTGGCAGACCGGTAGATAACCCGAAGGTTTTTGGAGCTGTTAATCACCCCCGCTACATACCCCTGCTGGAGGAGAAGGGCGTTGTAATGAAGCGCGACGGCGTGGGGCAGATTATAGGCGTCTCTGGCATGCTTCTGAGTCAGGGGAAAAGGCGAGGTATATATGGCGCTTGCTTGATGGGCGAGACCTCTGGCTTCTATGTTGACCCCAACAGTGCGCGTGCAGTGCTTGAAGTGCTCACCGCGATACTCCAAGTCCCCATAAGCATGGAAAAGCTTGTGAAGCGTGTAAAGGACGCTGCGAGGCGTGTGGAGGAGGCGCAGAGGCTGGAGAGGAAGATGATGGAGGACATGGGAATAATTCGGCGAGAGCCCAGCGATGAGGTGATGCGCTACATAGGGTAGGGCGCCCCCGCTTGGTTTAATGCTGGGTTAACTATCGTTGCACAATATATTTTCCCCTTTTCTCTGAATCTGACGAATTCATCTCTTTAAAAAATCTAAACCCAAAAAGTAAAGTCAATTTATATGAGTCTGACATCAAACTGGCAGTAATTGTCTCCAAGTCCCCAGCATTTTATCTCCTTTACACTGGATTTCCCTATGGTTGCATCCACAAGACCGCCGATAATACCGGCTTCAAAGTAGCAGATAGCCGAGCCGATATTTGGCATACCGTAGCAGGTTGTACATTCCCGCAGGTCTACCAGGATGTGTTCGTCGTTAATTGGATGAACCTTGACAAGTCCTATTCTCAGTTTCTCAAAAATTGGAGCTGCTGATTTCATCATTGTAGCTAGGTCTGAGGTGTCAACGTATTTGCTCAACTCCTCCTTGGCTATTACCTCCCCCATTTCGTAAAACATATTATCCACAGAATCAACCATTGCGAGGGCGATTTTAAATGTCCTGAAAAAGGTAAGCGGGAATGCATCTCCCAGTGTTGGTCTTATTTTTGTTTCGTCACCCCTAAGGATTGAATCTATCACAGGACCCTGAGTACTTCTTATATATTCTTTAATTTTATTAATTTTCGGGGAGATAAACCACAGAGTTACTGGACCTAATTTTCTTTTCTCGATATTTCCAGTAAGTCTTATCATCTCCAGATATTTACTCGTAGTGGTCCTGCTGACATTCAGTTTCTTTGCAATTTCCGATGTGCTCATGCCAGTAGGCGTTGATTCTAGGAGTGTCATCACCTTCTTTCGGATATCAACGTAATCTAATTCTCCATTTGGCATGATATACAATATCTCCGAAATTTATTTATATAAGGTAGGCTTTCTGTCTACCTCTTTTCTTTTATTACTGGAGTCTCCATTAATACCCTATCACTAGGCCTGCTGTATTCATCGCTATGTTGGGGACACCTAGCTTTATGCTACCAGAAGACCCGCCTGCAAAAGGTTTTTTTACAACCACATAAAAAGAAATATTGACCATGTACAAGGATGAGGAGCTTTTGGGGAAGGAGGTTATAGACGCTTCCGGCGAACTTCTGGGCGAGGTGTTAGAGATAACTATGGTGGACGACGTGCCCTGCATGCTGGTTGGCGAACGAAAATTTCTCGCCTCAAAGGAGAGGGTGATAAACACCTCAGCAATCAAGGTGCCCTACTACGAGATCGCCTCTGTAGATGATGTGATAATACTCAACAAGAGCAGAGGTGAGCTTCGTCTTCTCTAGCGTTTTCTCCTCAGTCTGTCAAGCAGGGCGTGCTTCCTCGCCAGCCTTCTTGCGTGGTAGGCCAGGTTTATCAGAATCAGTCCCAGTATAAGGGTTAAGAGAAGCTCAATCAGGTACTCCGTAGCCCTCATCTTTCATCCTCCACTATGTCGCTTGTGCCGGGTGGTAAAAACGCCTGAATATCCTCTATTGGTATGCCTTCTATTTTCCCGCGCACCTCTTCGCCCAGCTTCTTGGCAAGCTCCCTCTTTATGCGCTCCGCAACCTCCTTGCTCTTGCTCCTGCCAGGAGCAAGGAGTACGTACGCATTAGCCCTCGCTCTTATAGCAGAGGGAGGCCCGCCTATAACCCGAGGCTCTTCGTTCAGCACCACGCCTATAGCTACGCGCACCTTACCTATGCCATAATTTCGCCTGCCACGAATCACAAATGCACCCTTCGCTACATACTCACCGCTCTCAGCGCGCTTGCTAACCTGCTCTGGCTTAACCCAGTAAACCTCAATGCTGGCGATGCCATGCTTCCAGGCACGAGAGTAGCTTGCTGCGAAGTCAAAGGCTTCCTGAATCGTTGCCTCTGGCACCTCTTTTCCTTCAGTTCTTATAATCACTGCGGGTGCGCCGTGAATGTCGGCGTGCACAAATATATCATCCTTGCCAAGGTGCTTCTTAACAAGCACCTCGTTGCTCACCGCGTCCCTGCCGCCAAGCACCAGAAAGCCGTCGCTGGAGATAAACCACCGGAACTTCTCATACCACTCCTTCTTCCTCTTCACCCGCTTCTGTGGCGCCTTAACCTCTGCCTCAAAGGCTTCAACGCCCCGCGCCTTGAACTCGCGTATCTCCTTAACAGTCTTCAGCACCGCTTCCCTTGCGCTAATCGCCTTGCTTCTGAGCTTCTTGCTCCTCTCATAAAAAAACTCAGCATTCTCGGCGGCGCTCTTCCTTATATCGAGGGTAACCTCCCTGCCATCGAGGGTAAGCACCACCTCTCCTCGCGATGGGCTGAGCCGCTTTATAAGCTCAGCCTCCTTCACCTTGCCTTTGCCCTGTTTTATCCTTGCCTCTATCTCCTGCCAGGAGTACTTCTCCCGTGCTCTTCTCAGCACGCTAAGGATGCGCTCCACCTCATTAAAGTGAAGGTAAATCGCATCCCCCTTGCTGCGCAGCTCCTTCTCCTCCTGCAGGTACTTCTTTATCGTCTGAGTCTGGGACTTAAGGCGGAAGAGCAGGCGATTGAGCTCCGCTTTAAACTTCTCCTCCCGTTGCTTTGCTAACCTCTCCACCTCGTGCTTTGTGAAGTACTCGTCCAGCGCTTGGTTAAAGCTCGTGAAGCTCTTTCTCTCGTGCTGGGCGTAGATTTTCAGAGGCACGGGTGTGAGGTCTATCGCAACGCCATCCTCAAAAACAATCTCAGGCTTCTCCACACCAACCTTTGCTCTCAGCTCTTCAAGCGCTGCCTTAACTCTAGAAGCTTCTTCAGCGCCTATCTGCTTGGCATTCTTATCAACGCCTGCGCGGAGGCAGGTTTCTTCTGCATACAGTCCGCCCAAACCTAAATCTCTGGCAAGAGCGCGCACCAGGTCGCCCTTAGATTCGCTAACCACCCTCGCTATCTCCTCAGCGCTAAGCTCAAAGGGGTTTGCCCTCGCAGGCGGGAGTTGGTATTTCGCCCTGCCAACAAGCTCACGCGTAGAGTATCGCTTAGGCAGCATCACGGCGAGGATCTCATAGCTATCGTTTGTCAGTATAACATTTCCCTTGCCGAAAAGCTCAGCGATGAGGTTGTACCTCTCGCGATTTCTGCCCGTGAAGCTGAGAATTACTATCCTATCGAAGCCTACCTGCTCAATCTCCTCAAGTATCGCATTGCCAAGATGCTTGCGCAGTGCCATGGCGAACATCGATGGTTGCTGCGGTGCTGGCCTCGGGTAAGCGGTTAGGTGAATCCTCTTTCCTGCCTCTATCACCAGGTCCTCCCTTCCTTTACCTCTAACGTTGAGGGTTATTCTCAGCTCACTCGGGGTGGGTTGAAAAACTTTATTAACCCTGGCACCTATTATCTCCTGAAGTTCCCTGACTGCAGCCAGAATATCGAAGCTGCTCATACTGGTCTTCATATCACCACCGGAGGAAATACAATGGAACGTGAGATAGAGCGAAAGGTGAGTCTTATCCACGCTTTGGTGGGCGCGGTCGTAGGTGTAGCCTCGCCCTTCCTATTCACCAGAACATTAACCTTTGTCTCAGTAATTATTGTAGGCTTTTTGCTCGCTTACCCGCTATATATTCTAACCCGCAAAATATTCAACCTATCAGAGAAGGAGTTCACCCTGAAAGACTGGGCAGGTAAGGGTTTCCTCTACTTCTTTGCTGCCTGGATTCTGGTATGGACTATAGCATACAACTTTATAATTGCCTAAAATAAGAAAACTGAGAAAAACAGAAAAAAAGGGCGGAGGCTCAGCCGAAGAGCGCTCCCAGTCCCTCGAGAGCCTCCTCTTCGCTGGGCTCTTCCTCTTTCTCTTCTTCCTTCTCCTCTGCAGGGGCGGCTTCCTCCGCAGCAGGCGCCGCAGCAGCCGCAGGTGCTGCAGCTACAGGCGCAACCGCAGCCTGCTTAATAGCCTCGTCTATGTCGATGCCCTCAAGGGCAGCGACGAGAGCTTTGACCCGAGCCTCGTCAACGCTTATCTTCGAGGCTTCGAGCACCGCCTTGACGTTCTCCTCATTTATCTCCTGCCCTGCAGCATGGAGAAGCATGGCAGCGTAAACATACTCCATTTCTTCACCTCCATTATCCGAACAGTGCTCCTAACCCTGCCGCAGCCTCCTCTTCGCTCGGCTCCTCTTCCTTCTCTTCCTCTGCCTCTGGTTGTGGCTCCTCCTTCGCTGGTTCTTCGCTTGGTGGCGCTGCAGCTTGGGTTGCGCTGAGCGCTTGCCTCAGCTCATCGTCAAGGGCTGAATCGCTGAGCTTAGACGCCAAGGATAACATCTGCAAGTGGGCTTTCGCAAGAAGCTTGTCCACCACATCAGGCTCTGGTATCGCTGCTTCGAGCGCAAGAGCGAGCGCTTCGCGGTACGCTTTGGCGATTGCAAGAGGTGCCGTTTCCTTGGTGAGGAAGCCAGAGTTAACGCTCAGATTGACAGCCTGCTGGTACGCAAGAGCAAGCTTCGCCTTTATCTCCTCTTCGTCTACCCTAAGCACATCCGGCAGAAAAACTGTACCAGCCTCGTAAGCTGCGATGAGGTCAAGGCCAACCTCCATAGGCTCTATACCAAGGCGGCTCAGTATGTTCGCCAGCTTGGCATCTATCACATCGCCCGCCTTGGCTACGACAGCGTCCTTCTTAACAGCGATCTTACCACCCTTTATCTCCGTCTGTATTCCCAGCGCCTGTAGCTCGCCCAGCAGCGGGCCAGGAGCAAAGGGGGTCTCACCCTTGGGTACTACAATATCGCGGGGAGCGATGCTGTTGGGTTTAGCAGGAGCGGGGACCTTGTTCTCCTCCAGTATCTTGTACAGCTTGAACGGGTTGATCTTGGAGAATATAAACGCCGGCTGACCGCGGAGCATATCTTTTAAGCCCTCGAGGCTCTTCTCCTCCTTTGCAGCCTTCTCAATCGCATGGCGCATTATGGACTTCTTCGACATTTTGATGAGCACATCTCCGCGAAGCTTGGCGCGCATCTTCTGCAGCGTCCTCGCGGGGATGTTCTCCATGTTCACTATTCCTACGACTGGATAATCCTGTATAAGCTTTGCAAGCTCTTCAACCTTTTCCAGCTTCCACTTAGCCACAGCACCCGAAGCCCGCATCTCTTAAACCTCCACCCGTACGCTCGGCCCCATGGTAGTCTTGATGTACACACTCTTTATATTACCCATACCCTTGTCCAGCTTTCTCTCCAGATGCGAGAGCACTGCCTCAACATTCTGGGCAACATCATCGTCGCTCATATCCTCGCTTCCTACTGCTACATGTATCACCGGCTTATCCTTGGTGCGGAGCCTCACTGTGCGCCTCAGGCGCTCCACTATTGGCGCGATAGGCGCATTCGGGGGCACAGGCTTGGGCATCTTGCCTCGAGGACCAAGCACAGGGCCAAGAAATCTACCTATGAGAGGCATCAAATCTGTCTGGGCGATAAAGAAGTCAATATCGTTAGCAATCTTTTTCGCTTTCTTCTTATCCTTTGCAAGCTCTTCAAGCTCCTCCTTGGTTATCACCATATCAGCATGCTCCTTCGCGGCGAGAGCAAGCTCGTCGCCCGCGATAATCGCAACCTTAACATGCTTACCTCTGCCCTTCGGCAGAACAACCTCCTCGTTGAGGCGGTTCTCTGGCTTAGACATATCTATGTCGCGGAGATTTATCGCCAGGTCAAAGCTCTGGGTAAAGTTGCGCTTTTTCGAGGCTTTTCTGGCCTCTCCTACAGCTTTCACAATTTTTTCTGTAGTGACCGCCATTTTTTCACCCCTCGAACTTATCGTCGTACTTGCCTTCGTCTATCTCTCGCTGGACTTCCTTCGCAGGCTTGCCTTCGACAGTTACCCCCATGGAAACGCAGGTGCCAAGAACTTCCTTGGTCGCTGCCTTGAGGTCTGCGGCGAGCATTCCATCGCGCTTCATCCTTGCTATTTTAATCGCCTGCTCTATGCTTAGGTTGCCCACTATGCTTGTCTTTGCATCGCTTGAGCCCTTCTCTATGCCGAGTTCTTTAATTATCAGCGCACTCGTCGGCGGAGTGCCAACCTCGATCTCGAAGGCTTTTGTCTTGGGGTCTACAATGACCTTAACCGGTACCTTCATGCCAGCGAAGTCCTTTGTCTTCTCGTTAATCGCAGCTACCACTGCGGAGATGTTAACTCCAAGCGGGCCAAGCGCAGGTCCAAGAGGTGGACCCGGTGATGCCTTGCCGCCCTCAACGAGACTCTCAACCACCTGTTTCACTTTCCGACGCCTCCTTTCTAATCACCTTGATGCTCTCGCCCTTCACCGTGACAGGTATAGGCACAGTAGCTTCAAAAAGCTCTACTGTGATTTCCTCCTTCTTCAGGTCAACCCTCACAACGCGCGCTTTTTCACCCTTGAAGGGGCCACTTATAAGCTCAACTATGTCACCTTGCTCAACCTTGGTTACCATGGGTTTGGGCTCAAAGAACCGCTCGATGTCCGCTATGGGAATCTCACCCGGGACAATGCCCTTGTTGTGAGCAACACCGCGCAACGCCTTCTCTATCTCCGTCTTATCCTTTGCCTCCACGAGGATGTAGCCTCTTATGTCATGGGGTACAAGTACAGCGTAAACCTCAAAGCCCTCCTTCTCTATTCTGGCGCTCATCATATCTGCTACGTTTCTCTCCTGCCCTATGGTTGTGCGAACCGCGTAAATTTTAGAATCCATGACCTTCACCGAGTTAAAAATTTAAAAACAGGCTTAGGTAGTCTGAGCCTTTATTCTATATAAACTTTTTGCCTAACGGATTCAAACTTACTTGATGATGGAGCTGGCGAGATGTATGGAAAGGCGTATGAAGAAAGCCACTGCGCCGATGAGAATCATGCCCGCGCCCGTGACCTTGGCAACACTCAGGTACTCACTTTTGCGTGGTTTCCGCGAGAGCTTTATAACGCGGTTCCACTCCTTTATCTTCTCGTTCAACCTAAACTTCTGAACCACTGCAATCTGCACCATTTAAATCAGTCCAGGAAGTCTATTCCTAGCTTTGATTTCAGGTCTTCCTTCTCCTCCTCGACAAAACTCTCCTCTGAGCCGAGTATCTGCTTTGATCGCACCCCGGTTACAACTAGCATAACGCGAAGCACGCCTTTGAGGTCGTCCTCTATCTGCGCGCCCCATATTATATTGGCTCTAGGATCGAGGCGTTCCGAGACGACCTGCACCACCTGCTGTGCCTCCGCCAGCGTTAAATCTTCGCCGCCAACCACGTTGATAAGCGCGCCCTTTGCACCGGTTATATCCACGTTGAGCAGTGGGCTGTTTATAGCCTTCTCTATGGCTTCGACCGCCCTGTTCTCAGTATCGCTCTCACCCATGCCTATCATGGCAACGCCGCCACCCTCCATGACCGCTCGCACGTCCGCGAAGTCCAGGTTTATCAGGCCAGGCTTTGTGATCAACTCTGCAATGCCTTTAACGGCACGCACAAGTATCTCGTCCGCCACTTTAAAGGCAGCCGGCAGAGGAAGGTTGGGGGCTATCTCTAGGAGCTTGTCGTTGGGGATGACTATCACTGTGTCCGTCTCCCTGCGCAGCTTCTCAAGCCCCATCTCGGCGTTGCTTCTCCTGCGCATACCCTCCATGGCGAAGGGGAAGGTGACTATAGCCACGGTAAGCGCTCCAAGCTTCTGGGAGATGTTGGCTATTACAGGGGCGCTTCCTGTACCTGTGCCACCTCCCAACCCGCAGGTTATGAACACGATGTCGGCGCCCTCGAGCATCTCCTTAATCTCTTGCTCGCTTTCTTTAGCTGCCTCCTCTCCAATCTGAGGCACTGAGCCTGCGCCCAAGCCGCCTGTGAGCTCCTTGCCTATGAGCAGCTTCCTGTGCGCCCTTGTATGAAGCAGGTCCTGAGCGTCCGTGTTTATGGCTACTGTTTCCGCCCCCTCTATACCAACCTCCATAAGGCGAGTCATGGTGTTGTTTCCTGCTCCCCCTGTACCTACAACTACAATCCTCGCCTTGGTCTGTGATAGGATGTTCTGCAACTCATCGTCTATCCCGGTTCCTCCTGTGACAGGCATATTGTTACGAGAAACTTCACCAGCCCTCTTTATGGCTTCCTCAATGATGCTGTCCAAAGCGATTCCTCCTGCTGGTTTATGAATGGCTATCGCCGGTATTTAAACGTTTTCCTTATCACCTCAAGAGTTCGTTGCTCTGCTATGGGTATGCGGATTTCCCTCCTGGAAAGCACCATCTCGGGCGTTATCTTTTGTTCGCCTAAAACCACGCTCTCTCCTCGGCTCAGCTTTGCATACTCCGGGCCAGGACGCAGCCCAAGCTGCGCTGCCTTAGCCGGGTCGAAGGCGGCATAGGTAAGCACCAGCTCATTACCATTAAAGACAAGCTCGCCTCTGGCTGAGAGAATATCCACGCACGCATTTACAACCGCTTCGCTTACATCTCGCCCTGAAAGCAGCTTCTCCAGCCTGCCACTTTCGTCACGCTCTGCAACCACTCCCAGCGAATTGAACATCTCCTTTACTCGCTTTGAGTTGAGCTTTTCTGCTGCCCTCACCAAGCCAAGGTCAACGCTAATAATAGAGTAACTTTCAGCAGGCTTCTCAAGTTCGCGCCTGCGTCTCACCTCTATGCCCAGTCTTTTGGCAAACGCCAGAGCTTTCTCCCGCTCCTCACGCTTCATCCCCTTCCAGTCGAGGTAGACGAAGCCCGCGCCGCTCTTCTCCACCGCCTGTTCAAAAACCTCAAAGCTGAGCTCAGGTATCGCATAGCTGGGTATGATGTGTCCCACTGCATATCGCGTCTCGAGCGCAACCTCGGTGTGGCGCGGAGCATAGTGCGTCCCTCCTATGCCCACGCACGCTTCAAAGCTCTGCTCGCACTGCGCCGCTTTAAGCGCCGCTCTAGCGACGGCGCGCACCGCACGCGTATCGCGCCACTCTCTCTCAGTGGAGCCAACCTCCACGAAAAGCACAGGCTTCGAAAGCTGCGTAGGCCCATGATGTGTCGCCTCAAATGAGACCTCATACTCGAGGTTGAGCTCCCGCTTTGCGCGCTCAAGCTCCTGAAGCGCAACCTTCATTGCGCTGGGGTTTGCATATGCAAGCGTCTCGGGCTTGCCCCCCACCTTCGCTTCCTTGCCAAGATTGCCAGTGACGTGCACAGTAAGCGTCTTACGCTCTGCTTGAGCCTTGTGGCGGGTGGCAAACACGTAGTACTCCGCCTCAGGGAAGTGCTCGTCCAAGTGCTCCGCTTCGGTTTGCCTTCGCTCGGTTGCCACAGCGATAATTTCGCCCTTCTTCAGCAGGGGCATGCCCTCAAATTCGCCCACCTGCGAGAAGCCCAGCTCCTCGTGGAGCACCTTGAATATATTCATGCCAGCGATGTCGTGCTGCGAGGTAACGATCACACGCATAGGCTAGCCACCACCCTTTCGAGGTCTCCTAGGCTGTGAAGCACAAAGTCGGCTTTGTTCAAGTATGCCGAGGAGAATTTATTGTCGAGCAGAGCTATTTTAACTCCCGCACTTCTCGCCGCGAGGTAGTCAAAGGCGTGGTCTCCCACCGCCAAAGCTTGCTCCGGGCTCACTCCGAGAAGCTTAAGAGCAAGCAAGAACTGCGCCGGCGAGGGCTTGGGCTCAGCATCCTCGCGGGTTACCACGGCATCGAAGGCAAGGCAATAGCGCTCTGCAACTATCTCCCACGCTTGCCTGCAGTTCCTCGTAGCCAGGGCGAGGGCAATTCCACGGGAGCGCAGGCTTTGCATAACCTCCTTTACGCCAGGCTTAAGCTCTGCCCGCTTGGCGGCGCTAACCTCGTACTCTACAACTTTTGCGAGCGCTTCTTTTCTTTTCTCCGGCGCAAGGGTGTCTATCATCTCCAGGAGAGGCTGCTCAGCGTCGAAGCCAAAAATCTCCCTCTTGATGCGCTTTATATCCAGGTTAAAATCCACCAGTGTGCCGTCGAGGTCGAAGATAACGGCGCGAAGCATGCGTAGATGGGGATTTTTAACCTAAGCAAATTTCAGAGCGCAGCGAAGGGGATACAAACATATAAATTTGTAAGAATAACCAAAGGCTTGAGCGGTATGAACGACCAAAAACACATACTCTGGGCCAGCTTTCTCGTAGTATTTATCGCCAGCATTGCCTTTTATCTGATCAAACCAGCTTTGGCGCTTAAAGTCAGGGCAGATCTTCACGCTACTGCCATTGAAATCACAGCAATTACCTCTGGCTTTATGGTTTTCCGGGCAATTGCTGCTCCCCTCGCTGGGGTTGCTGGAGACAGGTCGCCAGCTCTCAGAAATTATATAGTAAGGCTTTCTCTCTTTCCGATTGCTCTGGTTGCCATCGCCTATGCCTATGTGCCTGAAGCGTTTCTTGCAGTGCTGCTCAGCGCGATGCACGGCTTTTTCTCAGGCATGCTCTGGCCTACTCTCCAGGTTATTGTCGGATTCTCAGCGCCTGAAGATAAGAGAGGAGCCTACCTGGGCGCCTACTTTACCCTTGCCGCCCTCGGCTCGAGCATTGGCTACGCCCTCTACGGTTTTCTGCCCCTGAGCAGCACCTACCTTATACTCACCGGTGCTGCACTCTATGCGCTCTCCGCAGTGGTTGCAGCTTTTCTGTTTTCTACCTCTTACACCCCTGAGAAATATTTTGAGCATAGGAGGAAAAGGGATAAACTCCGTTTGAGCAGTTTTCCACCTCTTACAATATGGGTTTTGATGATTTCTTTTGCAACAGGAGGAGTTTTAGGGCTGATGAATGAATATCTCTACATCTTTCTCTACGAGGTGCACAGTTTAACAAGAAGTGAGCTGGGATATGTGCTTACGCTTGCAACGCTTCTGGGTGTTTTCAGCGGCATCCTTTCAGGTTTTCTGTCAGACAGATTTGGCATCAAGAATGTTCTGGTTATAATTCTGTTGCTATCCTCCGTCGGTCTATTTTCCCTTGCAGTCTCACCGAGCAGGTTAATTGTTGCTCTTTCGCTTGCCGCTGTACTTCTGGCAGGTAAGGCAACATTTCCCATTACACGCAACATCGCTGTGGCAGGAAACTGGGCTTTTGCAGGCACCGTCGTGGGTCTCTCCAATACCTTCTCCAACGCAGGCTCGGCGATATTTCCGCTGATTGCGGGGTATATTTACGATGCTTTTGAAGGTGAAATTATATTCGGGATAGATGGACGAGCGATGCCGCTGATTTTGTCTTCGCTCGCGGTGCTTTTCCTGGCTGTTCTTTCACCTCTCGCAAGAGAAAGGAAATATCGAGAGAAACCATAGCATTTTTTCTGACCCTATGAATAGCTTTATCTGCTCTAACTATATCCTCCTACGCCAATTTCTAAAGAAATCCCGATATAACTTCCTCAACATACAATCCTTGAGCCGGTTTAAACAAACTGAGGATTATGAGGGGCAGAAATACTATAATCCTCAGAGATAGAGGGTTAAGCAACACCATCCCGGCAACAGCCAGCTTCTTCAGCCCGCTGGGGATTTTCTCCCTTCTCCAGCGGTATTCTAAAAGCACAACCACAGAGCAAACGAAAGGATAGTAGATGATTGCGCTAAAGAGATAGGATACCACCAGAGTTATGAAGGGCAGCTTAGGTGGCGCGACGACCTCTACTTCGGGTGGCACGAACAGGTGAAGCCAGAGGTACCCTGAAAGCTCAATCAACCCCGGAAAAGCCAAGGCGGCGATAACCTTTTTTCTGTCAGGTTTGAGAAGCTCAGCTATGGCGGAGGTCATGATTCATCCGCCTCTAAAATCCTGGTGGTGGATAAACATCAGAGAACTGCTTTTATGTGTTCCTACCTCCTTCTCTTAACGGGATCTCTTCTCTAAAAGGATTGTTATAGTAAATATAAATTCATACCTTATATTTTCTTTGCCAGAGATCCTTAACTAAACTTAAAACTTCATAAAATCTTTCTTTGCCCTGTTTTATGTTCTCTTCCGGTTTCACGCGTGGATAAAAACTTTTTCCCAGGTCTTCTATCGCAAATAAAAATTCTTCAAACTGCACTACAGCATGATATGGGTTTTGTCTAATTACGACTTCAAGTATCACCTTATCAGAAGGTATCCAGCTAAATATTGGCTTCATGCTTGAACTCACCCATTTTCCCTCTAACCATTTTTCAAAGTGTTGTATAGTTTTTTGCTTAGGTTCAAATTTGTTAATTTTAGCAATAGCAGAATAAAGTTCTGCAAAATTCTCTGCTAAGGCATCAGAAGAGGTATATTTTCCCAGCCCCGAGAGATAAAATGGAGAAGGATGAAATATTATTTTAATATTTTGCTTATTAAGCAGCAGGTCAATTTTTGGAGCGGATACCCTGAACCCAATAACACATAGCTTTTTCCCTTATCTAATACTTCTTTTAGTCCAACTATAAAATCAATAGGATTTATTTTCACTTGCGCAACAATCTCCTTATTATTTTCATCAATTAGTTTCATTATAATTGGAAAACCCTCTACGTACTCATACCCTTCACTTATATCGTACTCTTCCAGCGCCGGTTCTAATTTTATCTTTTTCATAAGCAAGCCCTCGGTTTTAGTAGGTTACTAGGATTTACTTCATAATACTTTATTCCGGCTCCACACTTTTTACATATTTCATTTAATCCAGCAATGTAAGTTGTTATAACACCGTTTTTACCTAATATACAGTTATTTAAGCTTCAAATACTTTTTATATTTTTCAAGATATTTTTCCTTCAACTTTGATGAAGGGTCCCGCCCGTCCTTGATTTTAATGACCTTCTGAATTGCAGAAGTAAGCTCGTTCACAAAATCTTTATAAGGAACACTTACTATTAAATCTCCCTCATTGAAATCGAGATATATGTTATCTTTCTTTCGCTTAATTTTGATTGAACAATAGGGTCCTAAAAAGGTATTAAATTCTTGCCTGTTATTCAAGTCTTCTAAAATAGTGAGAAGCTCACGCAAAGACCCATAACATGTAATACTCTCATCGTTTAAAATGATTTTTATTTCTAAATCGTCTGGAACAATAAAAGTATCCCACCCTCCGTCAACATTTTTAACCTTAATCCTCACTGGTTTAATCATCATATGACTCCCTCAACGGGTACCGGGACAATTTTATTTTTCTCATATATCTTTTTAAATCCAGTTTGTCTTAAAATATGTCTAATTGCCCAGTCATCTGAATATCTATTTATATTCCTTCCCGGCATTGGAATATATGCAGTTTGAACATTACCGTTAGCATCAACAAAAACTACAACAATATATCCGCCCAACTTCTTCACATACATCCGATAACCATTTGCATCCTCATAAATTTCATCAGGATTTTCGATAACATCTCTGATGGTATCCTCTACTGATTTTTTTATCCTTTCCAATTTCAGGATGTTTTTTAATGATCTTTTCAATAGTTTCGTCATTTAAATTAACTTCTCTGCCCTGAGGATCATGAATTATAATCGCTCGATTAATAACTATATTAACCACAACATATACCCCTACCGCAACAGCCGCGACTATTATCACTTCTGGTGCGAGTAGCGAAGCAATAATCTCTGCCAGCGTAGCGGAGGATGTTACTGTCACACCTCCAACCACTACCCACAGCGGAACCATTGAAGAAAGCTCTGGATCACTCGGATTCGTCAGTGTAATTGTTATCTCTGCAATATTGTTATCTTCTCTAAGCTCGTCAACTTATGCAGGGCTTCACTGTCTCAACAGAGACTTAGCCTTTCCATTCCTGAAAAACTCAGGAATGGGTTTCTCGTTCTCTAATGATTAATTCTCGCCTTAAGTTGATACGTGTTTTGAAGTCGCCAAGTTTTTTAAAAATTTCCGGATTCTCTTCAACATAAAATACGCCTTTTTCATATCCGCTAACAACTAATTCCTCAACGAAATCCTTAACAAAATAATTGTAGTCGAGTTCATTAATTATGGCAAGCGCTCCCTGCTTGCTTTTTCCTAAATATTCCTTGGCTTTATTACAGTGTTCTAATGCGTTCTCGTATTCCTTGAGCTTTTGGTAAACCATAGCAAGCATTTCGCAATAGAGGCCGGCATCACCGTAAAATAGTTTGTTAGTTGCAGCTTTCCTCTCATAACTTCTTAATTTGATATCCAAAAAGTCAATTACTTTTTGATAAATTTTTTTAGCTTGTTCTTTTTTATTTAATTGTGAGTAGATATCACCAATTCTTTTTCTTGTCCAGTTTATATGAAATTCTATTCCTGGAGCTGTATATGTTTCTTCTGTAAGTGCAAATACAACAATACTTTTTTCATACGCTTCTATAACTTTTTCAAAGAGTTTCTTCGCTTCTTCTAATTTTCCCATTTTATTATAACAAAATGCAGCTGCTTTAAAAAATTCAGCAGCCCATATATATCCAAGATAGCTGTCTTCAGCATCTTTGTATTCCTCTTTTGCATACTCTAAGTATATCTTTGCTGCCTTTTCATACTCTCCTTTTTTTTCATATTGAGCAGTATTCACATTTTTATTTGTCATTTTTCCTCTCCTAACAACCTATGTTCTCAGGCACGACCCCTATTTTTGGATCTCTCAATGCCTTTTCCAAATTTTGATCTATTCTGCCCTTATATTTCGTATAATCTTGGTTTTTTAGCCACCTTGCTATTTCTTTCCACTTTTTTGGGCTTTTTAGCCCTTCTTTTCATGAAAGCCTTCCATCCTACTATCCTCTGCCCTCTATAATCAACCGATATTTATACTTTTTTGGAAATTTCCTTCAAATAAATCGAACAATTTCAATTTAGTAACCTTCTGTTATTGTAGCAAATTTACAATAACCATCTTCTACAACTCCCACCTCTTAAATACCCTCAGCTTAAAGCAGGAAAGCTGCGGCTTTTGTATGCCTTTATACTGCACCAGAACCTTGAAAATCTCACCCATGCTGCCCGGCATTATGAGCCTCTTCAGCGGTAGAAGCGTTCTGAGATAGGCTTCTTCTCCCTTCTCCTCCCGAAGCTTCAGCATCTCCTGCTCCAAGCCAAGACCGAGCAGAAAGCTTGCTAAGTCTGTGAAGCCCGCCACCTTTAGCTTAGCCTTCTCGCCAAAGTGCGCCAGCGCCGAGAAGTTCACATGTGAGGTAATGTCCTGCTCACCTATGTTGACGTAAGGGTTGGCGATGGCGCGGTGGCGGTGGTAGCACATCAGCGTGCCCGCGCTGCGATAGCTTGCGTAAAGCTCACTGCTCGGATAGCCGTAGTCTATTGTGAGCAGAAAGCCGCGCTTCAGCACCTGCGAAACCTCGCCGAGCCAGCGCAGTGCTTCCAGGTTAACCTCCGTGCGGAAGCCGTCGGGAAGGGCAACGCCCAGCTCGCGGAAGTAGCTCTTGAGCTCATCCCCAGCCGGCATCAGCACCTCCTTAAACCCATTTTCGTCAAGGGTAACGTACACCTCGTGAAGCTCGCCCTCTCGCACTTCCACCACATGCACGGGAAAAGCGTCCACGAGTTCGTTGGAGAAGATGCATCCCTCCACTTTGCGAAGCTCTCGCAGAGATTCGACGATCTCCACGCTGTAGTCTTTAAGTGCTGAGCGCTGCATGCGCCTCATGCTGGGAGAACGCTCCACTATGACGTAGCGTACCTCGCAGCTCAGCGAAGAGAGCACATCCCGGGCGAGCGCACCAGTGCCCGCGCCCATCTCCACCAGGGTAAACTCATCGCTTTCGAGAAGGTGACGCATCTCCTCAAACTGTTTGGCAAGCATAACGCCGAAGAGGCGGGAAACGTTGGCTGCGGTGAAGTAATCTCCCTGCTTTCCTATCTTCTCCTTCGCTGAGCAATAGTAGCCATAGCGCTCGTGGTATAGTGCAAGCTCCATGAAGTCCCGGAAGGGTATTGCACCTCGCTTCCTTATCTCCTCTACTATAACCTCGCGCGCACTCATTGCAACCTCGCCTTACCCACGAGCGTTGAGAAGGTTATCTTCCCCCCACCCTCTTTAAAGTACCTGAGCAACCTCTCCCATTTCTCCGGATTCCACTTCCTCTTAAAGCTGATGAAATAGGTTAAAGCGTCCTCATAGGAATCAAAGTAAACAACCTCCTTCTCCACCAGCAGGTGCTCCACAGCAAACCCATTTTCAGCGAGGAGCGTCTTCATCCTCCGCCTGGAGTACGCGAATCTAGAACGCCACCCTATCTCCTTAAGGTTCTCCTCCTCTATGCACGCGAAGCACAAGCACTCCCCCTGCTCAAGCGCCTCCGCCGACTTAACCACGACTGCATCGTCCATAAAAAAGTGTGCCGTAACCATGTCTGGAGCAAAGGCAGAGTAATCGCACTTCAAAGCGTCGCAGGTGCAGAAGGCCACATTTGTTATGCCCCCGCGTTCAGCCTTTCTTTTCGCTTCCTCAATCGCCTCTTCCGCAACATCTATCCCCACAACAAAACCTGCGAGAGGGGCAAGCTTCAGCGCAAGCGCCCCGCTCCCACAGCCCACATCTAAAATGCGCATACTCGCAAGAGTCTCTTCTCTGATAAGCTCCAGAAGCTTTTGATTTACCATAGTAAAGTAGCACAAAACTACCGAAGTAAGGTTTTGTAAATTTTTAGAAAGAAACCTCTCACGGTTTCATTAAAAATGAAACCACACTCAAAAACAGGCGAAAGATTTATCTTTAATGAGGTGGAATCAAATTGTGAGGTGATTATTTATGGGAGAACTGCCAGTATCTGCATGCGGTAGAATAATAAGAAACGCAACAAACATGCGCGTGGGAAGAGACGCTGCTGTTGTTTTAGCTGAGATGCTTGAGGAGATAGGTGAGGAGATAGCCTCAGAGGCAGGGAAACTGGCTAAACATGCAAAAAGAAAGACAGTGAAAGCCTCTGATATAAAACTGGCTATTAAGTAAATTATGGAATCTACGTCACCCGGAACTATGTCCCGGGTAACCAGGCACCCATTACATCGTCTCTATCTATTATCCCCACTACTTTTTTATCTTCTGCCACCGGAAGGCGGCCTATCTGCTTTTCAACCATAATTTTCCCAGCTTCGCGTACATCAGTTTCTTTGTAAACTGTAACCGCCGGCGTCGTCATTACCTTCTCAACGCTTGGCGGATTTCTGGCTTTGCCTTTGTCACCCTCCCGCGATATCCTCGCAAATCCCGAGTCTATTATATCCTTTCTGGTAATTATTCCGATTATCTCCCCATTTTTAACCACAGGCATGCCGGAAAAGCCGGTGTCGTCCATTTTCGCCCAAACCTTGGTTACAGGGTCGTCGTAGCTGCAAGTCACAACCTCTTCTGTCATGATGTCCACGACCCTCTTTTTGATGGGCTCATGTCCACTCTCAAGAAGTGCTTTGATGATGTCGTGAGCACTTATTATCCCACGAAGGGTTGAATCCGTAGCCGAGGCGACCACTGGCAGGCGCTCTACATCCATACGTATCATCCTATCTGCCGCGTCCAGGATGCCCTCCTCCGGCAGAGCGGTAGCCACGCTTGTTGACATTAGCCCGCCCACGAGGAGATTTGACCTGCTGGAAGATATCCTCATTATATCTCCACGGGTTATTATCCCTATAAGCCTGCCGTCGCTGTCAACCACGGGAAAGCTCCTGTATCCGTAGTCTCTGAAGAGAGCTCTAGCCTTCGTGGCTGGTTCATCCTCATGCACAGTTACCACGCTGGTGGTCATTACGTCTTTAACCTTCGGAAGCTCGCTCAACTTGATGCCCCCTCACTCACCCATGAACTCTTCCTTGCAGCTCTCGCACACAAAAATACCGTTCACCTCGTAGAGGGTTACGCCGAAGTCACCGCAGTTCTCACAGGTGCCCTTCTCTGGCACTTCCTTGGGCATGCCCTCGCCCTCCTGCTTCATTGCCACAAGTTCGCGAAGCACCTCTATCTGCTCAGGGGCTATGGCGAGTATATCTTTGTTGGTGATTATCCCCACAAGCTTCCCGTTATCTATAACAGGAAGTCGGCGGATGTTGTACTTTGCCATTATCCTTGATGCTTCTGTGAGGGTTTTATCTGGCGAAATGGTGCGAAGATTTTTGCTCATTATGTCCTTAACCTTTACAAGAGAGGGTTTCAGATCAGTGGCAGCGACGCAGTAGGCAACATCTCGCTCTGTAATAATGCCTATGGGCTTCTCTCCCTGAACCACTACCACGCTTCCTATATTGTTGTCGGCCATAAGCTTAGCTGCTTCCTGAACTGTGGCATTTGCATCGATGGTTACCACGGGTCGGGTCATAGCTTCCCTGACCTTGACCTCTGTATCCATAGCTTTACCTCCTTCTACGATTGTGGATTTATGTATGGGATATAAATATTTTGTTCTCAGAAATATAAAAGCATGCATTTCGTTGCAGATGCAATGCTTGGGAAGCTCGCAAGATGGCTCCGCCTCAGTGGTTACGACGTTTATTATAGCAGGAGCGCTGAGGATGAAGAATTGCTGAATGTGGCACAGCGCGAAGGGAGAGTGCTTCTAACGAGGGACACGACGCTTGCGGAGAAGGCGAGGAAGCTGGGGACTAAGGTGGTGCTGGTAGAGAGCAACTCTATTGAGGAGCAGCTCATCCAGCTTAGGAAAGAGCTTGGGTTAAGCTATGAGAAGACGCCTGCAAAAGCGCTTTGTCCAGAGTGCAACGGTGAGATTTTGGAGGTGAGCAAGAGCGAGGTCTCTGAGCTCGTGCCTCAGGGCGTGCTTGAGGCTCACGAAGAGTTCTACCGCTGCTCGCAATGCGGCAAGGTTTACTGGCACGGCTCCCACTGGCGGAGCATAACCAAAAGGGTGGTGAGAATTGAGGGCAAAGTATCGTCTTCCGAGAAGTGACATCGTGGTTAGAGCAGCGCGGGATGTGATCAAAAAAAGAGGGGAGGTTAATTCTCTGGCTCAGATGCACACCCTGGTGCTGGAGAGGCTGAAGAGGGAAAATCCAGAGTACAGGCTTTCTAGAGCGAGGCTGCTCAAAATCCTTGCTCTCTCGCCGAAGGTGAGGATTAAGGTAGAGAAGCGCAAAGCAAAGCGAAACCCTGCGCTCTGCCCATTGTGCGGCTCAGAAATGGAAGACCTCTACGGTGTTGACCTTTTCGGCAAAAAGGTTAAGCTCGGTAAGAGGTGCGTAAACTGCGGATACCGCGTTGAGAGGAGACTGGAGCCAAAAAGGTATGTATTCTACATTTGAGCTGAAAGCGGTTAAAAGCGAAAGCCATATATATGCACCCATCGGCAGAAATTCTTGGGGTTTAAATGAAGCTTAAATTCAGATTGATAGACGTGCTCAGGGCAAAATTGGGGGAAACGGAGGATATAGATAAAGAGCTTATTGACAGGTTTGAGGATATTGAGAAGAGTCTGGAGAGGGGAAGCTGGCGCATCGTAGCACCTTAAAGCAATTCTCTCAGCGCCGCTATAAACCTCCTGTTTTCCTCAGGCATGCCCACGCTCACCCTTATGTAGCGGGCATCTAAGCCCGGGAAGGACTCACAGCCTCGCGTAATAATCCCGCGTTTCAGCAGCTCTTCAGCTAAGCCTAGTTTTTCTACCCTGAAAAGCACAAAATTCGCCTGTGAGGTGAAAGCCTTTATGCCTGGAATTTTCCTCAGCTCCTCTACGAGGTATTTTCTGCCTTCTCTGACAATATCAACACTCTGCTTTAGAAATTCTTTGTCTTCAAGCGCCGCCATAGCTGCAACCTGCGCTAAGAGGTTGACGCTGAAGGGCTGCCTCACGCGCGCGAGGTAATCTATAACCTTCTCACTTGCAAGGCAGTAGCCCACGCGGAGACCGGCTAATCCAAAAGCCTTTGAAAAGGTTCTCAGCACTATTAGGTTCTCGTGGTGTTTGACAAGGTGGGCAAAGCTTGTGCCTGCGAATTCGGCATATGCCTCGTCAAGAATCACGATTGCCTCTTTTTCAAGTATTTCCCTGAGAAGCGCCTCAGGGATTAAATTTCCCGTAGGGTTGTTGGGCGAGCAGAGAAAGAGTAGCTTCGCACGCGTAGCTGCGTTGAGCAGGGCTTCGGCATCGAAGGCATATTCAGTGTCGCCCTCTTTAAGCGGCACTTCAATGCATTGCGAGCCGTACATTGTGATGAGAATCTGGTAGTAGGAGAATGTGGGCGGCGTGATAATCGCAGAGTCGCCGCGGGAAAGGAAAACCTTTGCGCACTGCTCCATCACGTCGTCGCTGCCGTTGCCCACGAGGATGTTTTCCGCGGGTAAGCCGATGTAACGGGAAAGCGCATCCCGTAGCTCTCCCGCAAGGGCATCTGGGTAAATGTTTACCTTTGCAGCGTGGGTGCGAATCGCCTCTATTGCTTTTGGCGATGCCCCGAGAGGGTTCTCATTGGAGGCGAGCTTGATAATCTTCTCCTCTGGCAGAGAGTAGGCTCTTGCGATTTCGTCGATGCTCTTGCCGGGGATGTAGGGGGGCACGCGCTTTATCTCTTCTTTCACCAGCTTTTCTATCATCTCTGCACCTCTTCGAGTATCTTGCTTAGCCTGGAGCACACCTCATCTATCTGCTCCCTCGTTATGACCAGAGGTGGGGCGAAGCGGAGTACATTATCATGGGTGCAGTTGAGAAGTAAACCGTGCTCCCTTCCCTTTGCCACAATTTCACCGCAGGGTATGCTGAGCTCCACACCTATGAGCAGTCCTCTGCCGCGCACCTCCTTTATAACCTCATGCTTTTCCTGAAGCTGCTTGAGCTTTGCCATAAAGTACTCACCAAGCTCACGGGTGCGCTGAGCTAAGCCTTCCTCTTCAACAATCTCCAGCACCACCTTAGCGACGGCGCACGCTAGGGGATTGCCTCCGAAGGTGGAAGCGTGGTCTCCTGGGGAAAAGGAGTCCATAACCTCAGGCTTGGCGAGCATTGCACCTATTGGAAAGCCTGCGCCAAGAGCTTTGGCGAGGGTGAAGATCTCTGGCTCAATACCCAAGCCCTGCCACGCGAAAAGCGTGCCGGTGCGCGCTATTCCAGTTTGCACCTCATCCAGCACAAGAAGTACGTCCCGCTCGTCGCAAAGCTCACGAACCTCCTTAAAGTAGTCCTCAGGCGGAATCACAACGCCGCCCTCGCCCTGTATCGGCTCAAGCATCACCGCGGCGGTGTCTTTGGTTATAGCTTTTCGGAGCGCTTCGATGTCGCCGTATTCAACGTGCTTGAAACCTGGCAATAGAGGCTCAAAGTCGCGCTTGTACTTCTCCTGCCCCGTTGCAGAGAGGCTGCCAAATGTTCGCCCGTGAAAGGAATTTTTCGCCGCGATAATCTCCCGCCTGCGGGTGTGCTTCCTGACCAGCTTTATCGCCGCTTCCACCGCCTCTGTGCCCGAGTTGCAGAAGAAGCTCTTATAGCCACCGGTAAGCTCGCACAGCTTCTGAGCAAGCTCCACCTGAGGCAGTGTGTAGTAGAGGTTGGAGACATGCATCAGCTTTGCAGCCTGCTCCTCAAGCACGCGAAGCACCTTGGGATGGGAGTGACCCACATTGAGAACCGCTATGCCGGCAATGCAGTCTATGTACTCCTTGCCGGCGATGTCCTTAACCACCGCACCCTTGCCTTCAACCAGCGCAACGGGCTGGCGAGCATAAGTCTGGGCGACGCAGCGTTTGTCCAGTTCAACAAGCTCGGTGAAGTCCATGGTGAGAAGTAGCCGCAGCGGAATAAAAAGTTTGCCTAGGAAGTTTACTCCACCGGAAACTTTTCATAAAGCACCTTTCGCTTCGCCTCGAGCATAAGCTCTTCTTTGCCTGCGAACTGCGCTGCGCTCATCACGCTCTTGCCCAGCTTCTCCGCGACTTCAAAAACCCTGCTGAGCTTTTGCCTCCACTCTAAATCGCGCAGCAGGTGGTGGTCCAGTACGAGCGTCTCTACTCGAGTCTCCTCCAGGATCTTTACCAGGTTCTCCGCCGACTTATCCAAGCTCGCCTGGGCGTAGCGGTAGCCAAGCATGTAGCTCATTGGCCCGTCGATGTACACTATGCTCGGATTCTGCCGGAGTATAAAATCAGCCTGCTCCTCTATGCTTGGCCCCTCGACGTCGCTGCTGAACACGAAGCACTCCTCGCCATCGCGCACCGCTACCTCTGTGACGTACCCCAGCCTGGGGTTGGTACCATGGTACACAGGTTTGGAGAACACCAGCTCAGTCTCGCCGAAGGCAAAGCTCCTGCCGTCGCAGTACTCTATGCTCTCAGGAAGCTCTCCCAGCTTCTCAAGGAAATAGCTGGCTCTGCGCTTCTGACTCAGGTTGATGTTGTTCTTGGGGTGCTTCAGGAGCGCAAGCTTGCCCTCATAGATCTCAGGCTCCTCGGGCGAATGGTGGTCGTAGTGGTAGTGAGTAACCACAAGCACATCGCTGCGCTCTGCGAAGCTCTTAATCAGCTTCCAGTCCTCCTCCAGCTTCTGGTACTCCAGGGGGTGAGGAGGAAGCCCATACCTTCTTGGTCCCAGGGCAACGCCCGGGTCTATGAGCACCTTCACGTCGCCTGTCTCTATGTAGGTGGCCATGCTTCTCGTGCCCATTGAATCGCTCGCCAGGAGTTCTATTTTCATGCTTCAGCCTCTCCACTTCCCGAATGCACCTTAAGGGTATATATTCCCGCAAAGAAGATATTAAGTTGATGCCAACCTATTCCCTCATCCACCCTGTGGTAGGTGCAATCGCAGTGCTTCTGTGCTACGCCACTGCCTACCTGGGCTTTTCGCGGATGATGCTCATCGCAGGGAAGCGCAGCAGATTCTACTGGTTCAGGCGCAATGTGCACGTGAACATGGGCAGAAGCTTTGTTGCGCTTCTCTATGTGGTGTATCCTCTGGGCATACTCGGCATCTCAGAAGCTGGTTTCTCTCCCTTCTCCACTCCCCACGCGTACCTGGGCAGCTTCCTTCTTATTTTATTCACCTTCGGCGCTGTGCTTGCTTTCCTAATCCTCAAAGGCAGGCGGGAGTATATAAAGTTCCACGGCAGGTTGATGCTTGCCGGTGCGGCGCTAACCATATTTCAGATAATCGGTGGCATCGTCAATCTACGCTCTCTGGGGATTCTGTAGCCCTCTGCGAAGATATAAATACGAGAATCATCCCCTATTTTATATAGGGGTGTTAATTTGAGGCAGGGGATTCTATTGAGAACTTGCGGGATTTATGTGTTACTGTTTGTGTTGCTTGTCCTTGCAGCCTGCACAGGGCAGAGGGAAGAAGCCCCTTCTCCGGATAAGAGTTCCGTTACCGTAGAGGTAAAAAACCTCAGGTTTGTACCGGACGAACTCCGGGTGAAAAGGGGGACCACCGTGGTATGGGTGAATCGCGACCCCTTTGCACATACGGTAACCTTCTCAGACGGAAGCTTCGATGAAAGGCTAGAGAGGGGCGGGAGTACCACCAGAAGCTTCAGTGAACCCGGCAGGTACGAATACACCTGCAAAATACACCCTTCGATGAAGGGCGTTGTCATTGTCGAGTGAAGACAAGTAAGCTCTTCTTCACAGGGAGGTAAAGCATATGGCCTTCAATATACCATTCAATAAAAATGAGAAGCTCCGCGAAGTGGTTAGAAGGATAGACGGGAGTGAGAAGATAAGAGCCTACATAGAGGCCGCCAACGTCACGGCGATAGCGAGGCTGGGCTACAACGACCACGGGTATGTGCATTCTAAAATCGTAGCCAACATCGCATTGAAGATGCTCCGTGTGCTTGTAAAGCATGGGTTAAAGCCGGGCGTTGTCAAAGACCATCACCTGAGCGAAAGCGAGGCCGAGGTCGTGGTGGTGCTCGCCTCTGTGTTTCACGACATAGGCATGGCGGTGCACAGAGTAAATCACGTCGAGTACGGCACCGCTATAGCCTTCCAGCTTCTCAATGAACTTCTCGAGGGTGTCTATGATGAGCGCGCCAAGGCTATAGTGGTGAGCGAGGTTCTGCACGCTATTTCGAGCCATGAGGTGGGTGTTAAACCCCTCTCCCTGGAGGCGGGTATCGTTACAGTAGCCGACGCCCTCGACATCGCTGGTGGAAGAGCAAGAATACCCTTCTCAAAGGGTAAGATAGACATACACAGCGTCTCGGCAATGGCAATTGAGGGCGTTGAGGTGAGGGAGGGCGAAGACATACCCCTGAAAATCAAGATAAAGATGAGCAACTCCGCGGGAATCTTTCAGATTGATGAGCTTTTAAAGCCCAGGGTGCTGGAGTCAGGGCTCAAGGATTACCTCCACATCGAGGCGGAGATAACCGGCGAAGAGAAGAGGATTCTGGAGAGGATTGAGCTTTGAAAAAACGTTACATATATATCACCGGCTACCTTAAATAGTATCATTATGCAGGACTATACTGGATTCTTCGGCTCCTTCATTTGGTGGCTGTTTATCTTCTATCTTGTGCTTGGGCCGCAGCTCCAGCACCGCAGTCTTCAAGCTGCGAGGCAGAAGCTACTCAGGAAGTTGGGGGAGAAGCGGGGAAGCAATGTGATAACCCTTATTCACCGGCAGGAGAGCATTGGTTTATTCGGCATTCCATTCTACAGGTTTATTGATATAGACGACTCGGAGCAGGTGCTCAGAGCTATCCGCTCCACGCCTGAGGACAAGCCCATAGACCTGATAATAAACACCCCTGGCGGGTTAGTGCTTGCCGCTAGCCAAATAGCCAGGGCGATAAAGGAGCACAAGGCCAAGACCACTGTGATAGTGCCCCACTATGCCATGAGCGGGGGCACGCTGATAGCTCTCGCAGCGGACGAGATACTCATGGACCCAAATGCGGTGCTTGGACCCATTGACCCGCAGATTAAAGAGTTTCCAGCACCATCAGTGCTGAAGGCGGTGGAAAAGAAGGGCGTGGACAAGGTCAAAGACGAGACGCTGATAATGGCGGACATCGCGGAAAAGGCGATAAGGCAGATTCAGGATTTTGTGTTTGAACTCCTGAAGGAGAGATACAGCGAAGACAAAGCCAGAGAGCTTGCGAGAGTGCTTACCGAGGGAAGGTGGACCCACGATTTCCCCATAACTGTGGACGTTGCAAGAGAGCTTGGGCTAAATGTAAGTACCTCAGTGCCCGAGGAGGTTTATTCTCTAATGGAGCTTTATCCACAGCCCATAACAAAGCGCCATCCAAGCGTGGAGTTCATTCCTACGCCCAGCAAACAGCAGAAGTGATTCACTTTAAAATGACAATATTTCCCCTGCCCTTCTTAATCTTCTTAATTTTGCCTCTGTGCTCTAAGTCAGCGAGCATTAAGCTGAGCTTTGCCTCGGAGCAGCCTAGCCTTTTCCTAAGCTCGCTCTGCTTCATCCTTCCGCCTTCTTTCTTTATAATTTCCAGCACCTGGGCGAGGTCCTCAGGCAGAGGTTCAGACTCTTCCTCTTTCTCTTTCTTTTTCAGAAGAATATAGCCAGCAAAAATCGCTGAAATGAGGAAAACGGCTATGATTATGAACAGGCTGCTGCCCCGCTCTTCCTCTTCAAGGATACTTACATCTATTTCATCGAAGAGAAATTCCTCCTCAAGAGTTGGGAAGAGTATCAGGTCTATCCTGTAGCTACCATTCTGAGGCACCTCAATCACTTCCTCTGCCTCAAGCTTCAGAAGGTTGTTCTCGTAGTACCTCGCCCTTAGCAAGTAGCTCCCATCCGGCACCGAAAAAGAGTAGCTCCCGTCTCTTGACACAATCACCTGCTCGGGTGTGGTGTTTATCTCCACCACCACGTCGTTGAGGGGCTCAAAGGCGTCCCAGCTGTACAGGGTGCCGTAAATCTGGGCAGCATACGCTAAGGGCAGGCTGAGGAGGAGAATCAGCAATATTCTCATATGGGATTACTAATCCTTTTGCCCATTAAATAATTTTCTATGAAGTAAAATAAATAAAATATGCAACTAATAAACTAAAATAAAGTATTATAAAGCTTTAAATTTGCCCACATCGAAAGTAAGCTTATATTAACTGAGGGTGGAGTTGGTGGTGGAGGTGAGAAAAAATGAAGGCGAAAAAAACATTCTCAATCGCCCTGGCGGCGATGCTTGTGCTCAGCCTGCTCCCAGTAGGCTATGCATTGCCACCTATGGGAAAAGTAGAAGAGCGGTACAAAGTTGCTAAGGCAAACTACCTCAAAGCCCTTGAAGCATATAAGGGTGCCAGACAGGACTACCTGAAAATGAGGGAGATGGCGAAGAGAGAACCAAAAGGTGTAACTTTTGATAAGGCAAAGAACTTCCTGCTGCGCAGCATCGATGCGATGGTCGCCCACCTCGAGATGGTCAAGGCGAGGGTGGACATAGCAAGAGCATTAAGCGAAGAGGAGAAGGCAGAGATTGCGGAGACGCTGGATAGCTACATAAGCTATCTGGAAGAGAAAAAGCAAGAAGCAGAGCAGGCTGGGAACAGAGAGGAGTTGGTTAGCACAGCCAAGGATGTCAGGGAGAAGTGGAAAGAAGCGAGGGTGGAGATAAAGAAGATAACAGGTAAAATCATAATCTCGCGGATAGACCGCGTGCTCGAGAGAGGGGAAGAAATAGGAGAGAAGCTCGAATCCAGAATAGATGTACTCAAGCAGGAGGGCTACGACACCACTGAGCTTGAAGCACTGCTCGCAGACTACATGGAGCACCTCAGCTTAGCCAGGGAGAAGAGGGACAAGGCAAAGGAGAAGTTCGCCGAGATTTCTTCGCCAGAAGATGCCCACAAGCTCTTCAGAGAAGCCAACGCCTTCATCAGGGAAGCGAACAGGCACATGCGCGAGATGTTCAAAGACCTGAAGCAGATTCTCAGGGAGATGAAGAAAGCGGAGCTGGAGATAAAGGGTATAGGCTTCCTGTATGCAAAGGGCAACGGTAGCGCGGTGATACAGGGCAACGGTAGCGTCTTTGTGAAGGGAGAGGGCAACCTCACCGTTAAGGTGGCTAATGGAACAGTTCGTGTAGCCGGCGAAGGGGAGAAGCAGGAGAACAGCGACGGCAGTGTTACGTACCTCGGCTTTGGGCGAGCAAGAATTTCGGGCAGAGACCTGTATGTGAGCGTCGAGGGCACAAACCTTGAGATAAGGGCGAGAGGCGTAGGTGTGGCGATACTCAGCGGCGAAGGCACGTACCGCACCGCAAAGGCAGAAGCTGACTGGAGCGCAGAGGAGGTCGCCTACGGAGGTGCTCAGAAATGAGAGCTAAGCTTGCGCTACTCGCTATTCTCTTTCTGGGGCTCATCATCACGGGATGCACCTCGAAGCCAGAGCAGAAGGTGGGCACAGCCGTAGCACCTGCGCTGGAGGAGGCAGAAACACCCGCACCTGAGCCCGTGATAAACGAGGACGATGCAGAAATCGATGCCCTCATCCAGGAAGTGCAGGAGCTGGAGGAGTTTCTCAGCTACGTCGAACAGGGCGACACGCTGGAGCTGAGTCTGTAATGGGGCAGGTTAATATTGCCCCTCTTTTATCTCTTCTGTGAGCCTCATCCCAATAAATAAAAATACTTGCAGTATTATACCTCTTGTATGCTCGCAACATTCATTCTGGTGTTGATAAACATCGTAGTCTACCTCTTCTTCGCCACCGAGGCTTCTTCCCCTTTCACAATAAAGGAATTCTCCTATGCTATGGCGCTAACCCTTGAGGCTCTGAAGGAGGGGGAGTTCAGCAGGCTGATAACCAACTTCTTCTTCCACTTTGATTTCCCTCACCTTGGGTACAACATGCTGTTTTTATTAATCTTCGGAAGCAGATGCGAGGAGATATTCGGCACCCGGAGGTTTCTGCTAATCTACTTTATCTCAGGCATCTTCTCTTCACTTTCAATCTTCTTCTATCCCCAGGGCAGCGCCCTGGCAGGCGCATCCGGAGCAATCTTCGGCGTGCTTGGCAGCGTTCTTATTGCCCAGCGCACCCTCTATGCTCACGGCTTTGCAACCTCGCTGCTCTATGGGGCAATCTTCTTCATCATAGCTGTTACCACAGGCTTCATGGCCCATCTTCTCGGCCTAATAATGGGCTTTGTGCTCGGGTACATATTCACCTACGGTGAGGAGAGCCCCAGCGGATAAGCCTCTCCAGCTTTGCCCTTTCCGCGCGGGAGCCGAAGACTATGAGCACGTCGTTAGGCAAGAACCTCTCCCCTGGCGGGGGGTTGTGGATTATCTTTTCTCCTCGCGCTATTGCAAGAATCGTCGCCCCGGTGCGCTCCCTCACCTTAAGCTCAGAGATACTCTTTCCCACAGCGAAATCTCCCTCGGCAACGTATATCTCGTCAATAACCTCCCCCTCCCTCATCCCCTGGAGTATCCTGCTCTTTGCACTGCGCTCCTCCCTGAGCACGCCTTCGCTGCTGAAAACACTTTCCACCATCTTCTCCACACCATGGTAGAAATTTCTGACAGTGCGCCACGAGAGGTAGAGCCCAACGAAGAAAAGGAAAAGCACCGCCAGGGAAATCGCAGCGCCGTTGGTTGTGAGGTAACCAAGAAGAGGTGGGAGGAAGTAGAGGGCAGAGAAGAGGAGCACAAGAAGGATAGCGAGGTTCCTGAAGGTGGCCCTTAGAAGGTCGCTGCTAATTGGTAGATACCTCCTTCCCAGGAGGTTTATCAGGATGTCCACGATATCAATAACCCGCTGAAGCGCCAGGTAGAGCGGCGGGAGTATTAAAATGAAGGTTGCCATAAAGATGAGCCCTCTGCCAAGATGAAGAAAAGCGCCAGCGTACTCTACAGCCTTTAAGATTAAGAACACAAGGGTGAGGTTGATGAAAACCCGTAGAGCTTTTTTCTTTATGAGAGTGTACTCCTCGCCTCCCCCTGAAAGCTTATACTTAGCCTGGCTCAGCCACATCGCAGAGTAGCTGAAGAAGTTCTTTACCGTCGAGGGGGCAAGCCTCTCAAGCAGCGTTGCTATGCTCTTTGAGGACTTCAATGAATAGGGTGCAACGAAGGTGGTGATAGCTGCAACAGCTACAACAATTGGATAAAGAAAGCTGCTTGCAACGCCCAAATCTATGCCCTGCTTCACTATTGCAAAGGAAAACTCGCCTATTGGCACTAAACCTAAGCCAACCGCCAGCGAGGTCTCGCCTCGCACGCCGAGTAGGTAGCACGGCAGGCTTCTGCTTGCCACCTTGGCAAAGAGGGTCACCGCAGTCACAGCGACAACGACGGGGAAATACTGGAGGAGGTACCTTACGTCGATGAGCATTCCCACACTCACAAAGAAGAGCATAACAAACATGTCCCTTATGGGCGAGACACTTCTAACAATCCTCTCAGCGAGAAGGCTCTCAGAGACTATCGCCCCCATCACGAAGGCGCCCAGAGCCAGAGAAAAGCCCAGCATCTGCGCAAATACAGCAAATGAGAAACACAATGCAAGGGCGGTAATGAGGAGTACCTCACCGGTGCCACTCCACCTCTCAACCACTTCCAGCAAGGCGGGGACAACCTTCACCCCCAGCACGTAGGCGATGAAGAAGAAGAGGAGGATTTTCGTCACAACCTCCAGCGCTACCTGAATAGAGAGGGGGGTGAGAAGGGAGATGCCTGAAAAGAGGGTTAGAAGCACAACCGCGGCAACGTCCTCCACCACGAGGATACCCAGCATTATGGGCGCATACTCCTTGTGGAGGAGTGCTCTGTCTGTTAGCAGTTTAACAACAATAGCGGTGCTGCTTACAGCAAGGGCTGCGCCTAAAAACGCCGCGTCTATGGCATTAAATCCCAGTGCAATGCCCAGCGTCTGTCCAATGCCAAGGAGGAAGAGCACACCAGAGACCGAGGCGATTAGAGATATAGCCCCAACCTTGCGGAGCTTTCTTATGTTGAACTCCAAGCCTAGGGAGAACATGAGGAGCACTAACCCAAGATCAGCGAAGGCGTTGACAATTTCCAGGTTCTTAACCAGCTTTAAGGCATAGGGCCCAGAAGCAGCGCCCGCGAGGATATAGCCAAGTACAACTGGCTGGCGAAGCCGCGAGAAGGCTGCGCCTATGGCAAAGGAAAGGAGAAGGACTACAGCCAAGTCACGCAAGATGAGCATCTCTAACCCACAAGCTCCTTGAGCTTCTGAATTTCTTCAAGTTTGCCAGCTGCGATTAGCACATCCCCTACTTTAATTTCTGTGTCAGCGCTTGGGTTGGGGATGGTCTCCTCGCCTCTCACGATCGCTATTACACTCGCCCCTGTGCGTCGCCTTATATCCAGCTCGCCTATGGTTCTCCCCGCGCCTTTTCCAACACGAATCCACTCTATCTTCACCCTACCCGCGAGGGCACTGCTCAGCGCTTCCACTGGCGTGGGTTTGAAGTACGCTCCAGCCAGGATTAGCCCCACCTTCCTCGCCAGCTCATCGCTAAGGGTTATTATTACAGGCTCCTTGCCAGCCTCCTCGTAGTAGATTTCCCTACGCCCATCCTCATGCACCACTATATCGAGAGTGCTTTCCTCGCCCAGCTTCAATGTGTACTTCTTTCCCACTCCCGGTAGCTCAGCCTCAAATATCTCCTCCATAATAGCACCTCCCCTATCTTTACTCTTCCACCTCATCCTCCTCCATGCTTTTGCATATCAGAAAACCCCTGGCACGCTCTGCATATTTATACTCATGCACTTTCTTCCAGAACATCTTGGAGTGGTTGGGGTAGAGCAGGTGTGCCATCTCGTGGATGAGCACATAGTCCAGAACCCATTCGGGCATGTGCTTTAGCCTTTCGCTCAGTCGTATTATCCTCCGCTTGGGATTGCAGCTCCCGAAGCGGGATGTCATCCTCTTAGAAAATTCTATCCTCTCCACCTTTAGCTTACCACCAAAATAGCGCCGGTTTAGAGCTTCAAACTTCCTGCGCAGGTACTCGTCGTCCCTCTTTCCCCCAAGCTTTCTCTCCATCCTCTCCACAAAAAACTCAACCCAGCGCTCCTCTTCCCTCTTTGAGGCACTCGCAGGTATGTAGACGAGAAGCCCCTTACCCTTGAGCTTTGCTTCGACTGTTTTCTTCCTCCTCGGACTTCGTATAACCCTGATTGAGAAGTCCATAAAGGTATGTGTCTCTGGTGGGAAATAAGGTTTTCGTGTTGCTTACTTATGAAACACCTAAACAAAATGCTCAGTCCTCACTTCCTGAACACTATACCCGCGTATGCCACGACGCTTCCGTAATCGCCCGTGACATCGCCGCTGTTTCCATACTTCAGAAGCTCGGCTCTGGTTGCGCCTCGCTGCTTAGCCACAGCTATAGTCGTTGCTATTGCGCCGTAGCCGCACGCCGAGACGTTGTGCTCATACACGCGCTTGAGAAACAGCACATCATCCAGCGCGAGGATCGCCTCTATCGCAAGCATGTCCTTCTGTTTCGCCAGGGAAGCGCTCTCGTAGTGGGTGAAGTCGCTGGAGGCAAGGATCAGAATATCCTTATCAACTTTGGCAAGGCAGGAGGCGATTTCTCTCGCCACCTCCAGATCCTGAAGCGCCAGCGAGATAGCCACAAACTTGAAGTCGCGATAGATGTACTGCAAAAATGGAAGCTGAACCTCAATGCTGTGCTCATACGCATGCGCCGTCTCGTCGCTGTCGATAACACCGCAGCTCTCCCAGAGGTACTCCGCAAGCTCACAATCGCACTTCACTGCGCCTAGAGGGGTTTCCCAGTCCTGCCTTGAGACAGCAACCAAGCTGCCCATACCTGTGTGATTTGGGCCGAGAATTACCACGCTCTCGGGCTTCTCCTGCATAGCTAAAGCGTAGTACACATGCGCCGCCTCGTAGCCGGAGTAGATGTAGCCCGCGTGGGGAACCACGGCGGCGACAATATCGCGAGGCGCCACATCCTCGCGTACAGGAAGCTTCCCCGGGCCTAGCGTGTGGAGAAAGCAGCGCTCAATCTGCTCAATTAAGGCTTCTCGAGAGGCTGGATAAAACTGCCCGGCCACTGCGGGGCTGCGCATAAGTAATAGATATGCCCTCCTCCCCTAAATAGTTTGTTATACCTCGCCCTCAAACTCCTCTAGGGGCATGAAATCCTCTACATCCATTCCCCGCGCCCTGAGAATTTCCCTCGCAAGAAGCCAGTAAACCAGGGCAAGTGCCTTCCTGCCCTTGTTGTTGGTTGGTATCACTATGTCCACGCCCGCGGCGCTGTTGTCGGTGTCGCACAGCGCAACCACGGGAATGCCTATATCTGCAGCCTCGCGGAGCGCCTGCTCATCTCCACGCGGGTCAGTCACAACGAGCACATCGGGCTCAACGAAGTGCTTAAGGTTCGGGTTGGTGAGCGTGCCCGGGATGAAGCGCCCCGCTATTGCCTTTGCACCAATTAAACGTGCAAGCTGCTCTATTGGCTTCTGACCATACTGGCGCCTCGAAACAATAAGTATCTTGCTGGGTTCAAACTTGGCAAGGAACTTCGCCACCGTGGCGATGCGCTCGTCGGTTTTCTTAACGTCCAGTACGTAAAGCCCGTCTGGACGAACGCGGTATATGTAGGGCATCATGTCCGCGTTCTTCTGCTGCGTTCCTATGTGTACTCCTGCCGCGAGGTAGTTATCCAAAGAGGTAAGCTTCGTCTCCATACTCATCCTCCTCTCTCAGAATTTTGGAAGTCTCGCAAGCTTCGCCCTGCTCGGCGTCAGCTCTTCTGCGATGCGTATAAGCTCGTTGAGCTTTGCTATTCTCTCTCCGCCAATAACACCTGTCTTAATTATTGGGATATGGAAGGCAACCGCAAGGTGGGCTATGCTTTCGTCTGTGGTCTCGCCAGAGCGGTGAGAGATAACCGGGGTAAGCTTCTCGTTCTTTGCAAGGTTAATCGCCCTGAAGGTATCTGTGAGCGTGCCGCACTGGTTGGGCTTTATTAGTATCGCATTCGTAGAACCTTTTTCTATGCCCCGTCTGAGTCTATCCTCATTGGTAACGTACAAGTCATCGCCGCAGATAAGCGCCTTAACGCGGGAGGTGAGCTGCGCGAAGGTTTCGAAATCCTCCTCCTGCACCGGGTCCTCAACGTAGTAGAGGTTGTAATCCTCTATTAAACCAGCGATGTAGTCCACCTGCTCCTCACTTGTTCGCTCCTTACCTTCGCGGGGATAAACGTAGCGCTGCTTCTTCTCATTCCAAAGCTGACTCGCGGCTACGTCAAGGCCAATGCGGAGCTTAACCCCGGTCTCCTGGGCAACGCGGTCGCACACCTCGCTCAGCACGTTGAGCGCTTCCACATCGCCTATCGCCGGCGCCCACGCACCCTCGTCACCCTTACCGAGGGTTCCGCTGCTGCGCTTAACCAGCTCACCTTTAAGCTTCTTGTGGACCTCTGCGTTGGTGCATATCGCCTCTGCTATGTCGCGGGCTCCAATGGGGATGACGAGGAACTCCTGAATATCCGTGGCGTTGTTCGCATGGGCTCCACCTCCAATGACGTTACCCAGAGGATAGGGAAGCTCACAGGAAAAGTTGCCCCCCAGAAACTGGAAGAGGGGGATGCCATAAGAAGCAGCCGCCGCCTTAGCATTCGCCAGTGAGACTGCCACGGCGGTGTTTCCCCCTATATTGGAAAAGTTCTCTGTGCCATCTATCTCGTGCAGCGTCTGATCTATCTCCTCCTGATTAATCGCATCCATGCCGCGAAGCTCAGGCGCAATTGTCTCCTCAACCTCTATTATCGCCTTCTCAATACCTCCCTCAGGAAAAGCCCTTGCCTCGTACTTGCCTGTGCTCGCCCCACTTGGAGCTGCACACCTCCCTACTGCGTAGTCGGTTATAACATCAACCTCAATCGTCCAGTTGCCCCGGGAATCTACAATTTTCCTGGCCTTAACATCTTCGATTATCGTGGGAATCATTCCTCTTCACCCAGCAGTTTCTTCTCGGGCATTCGCCTGCGCACGCTTATGGGTATCACTCCCTTCTCCAGCTCCTTGATCGCTATTATTATCGGATCCAGCATGTCCTCGGAGATCCTTATCAGAGGCGGAGCACCCATGGATAACTGCAGCGCTCTCGCGCCTATGATGCGGGCTTTCTCATACTTTGTGAGCTTCACGCTTTTTCCTCCGTAGGCTTTTAGCGGAGAGGGGTATGGGGCCGCTGAGATTTGAACTCAGGTCACCAGCACCCCAAGCTGGGAGGATAGTCCAGGCTACCCTACGGCCCCTTCTCCTCGAGTTTAATTACATCGTCGATGAAATCGCGGTGGCTGAGAAGCATCCTGCGGCAGCAGTATCGAGTAACCCCAAGGGAGTCGAGGACCTCCTTGGGGTCCTCGTTCTCCTCTACTCTGCGCTTGAACTCCTCGTACTTGTCGCCGATTACTGCTCCACAACTGAAGCATCTCACAGGTACTAACACGGGATCACCTGTAGGACTTCTGGAACCTTGCTCTTGCTCCTCGCCCGCCGTATTTCTTGGGCTCTGCCCTGCGAGCGTCGCCCTTGATAATCGTGCGGTCGTAGCTCATAAAGGCCTCCTTGAGCTTCATGTCGCCGGTGTACTCCACCAAACCACGACCTATCGCGGTGCGCACGGCTTCGGCTTGACCCATGAAGCCGCCGCCTCTAACGCTTACATCTATGTCCACAGTGTTTCTAACATCGCCAGCGAGCTCGAGTACCTCTATTATCTTCAGCCTTGCCATCTCCGGCTCAAGAATCTCCACAGGAATCTTATTTATCCTGACCCTACCCACTCCTGGCCTAATAGTGGCACGCGCTATGGCAGTTTTCCGCTTACCCACGCTGTGAACTATCTTCATTCAATCACCTCAAAATTTTGCACCAAGGTGCCTGCTCAGCTCCTCCAGGGTAACGTACTTGGGAATTCTGAGCTTTGTGTAGCTTGCATCTGGGAAGGTAATCTTCTCGGCATCCGCGTACTCTTCTGGCACGCCAACATAAACGCGAAGGCGCTTGAAGGCACGCCTGCCGCGCTCCTGCTTATACGGGAGCATTCCACGCACCGCCCGCTTTAAAATCCTCTCCGGTCGGCGAGGGTAGTGCGGCCCATGGCGACGCGGATTAACTATGCTCTTCCTTTCCCTTCTCTCCTTATACTTAGCAAAAACACTCGCCCTGTTACCTGAAATTACCGCTTTCTCGGCATTAACCACCACTACCTCTTCGCCCTCAAGTAGGGCTTTCGCTACGTAGCTTGCCAGGCGACCCATTATTAAACCAGAAGCATCAACCACCTTCATGTTATCACTCCATAATCTTTACGTTAGAACCTTTGGGCATCTCCTGCATAAGCTCCCGCAGCGAGAGGCAGCGCCCTCCGGCAGCGGTTATCTTCTGCCTTGCCTTCTCTGAAAAAGCGAAGGCGGCGACGGTTACAGGGTGAGCGATTCTCCCTGCACCGAGCACTTTGCCTGGTACAGCGACGATGTCGCCCTTCTGAGTGTACCTCGCAATCCGGCTTACATTGACCTCTGCACGGCGCGAGTTGGAGCGAGCCAATCTCTCTGCGAGGTCGCGCCACACAGGTGAGCCTACTTCATGAGTCTTCTTTGCCAGGTCAACAATTATATTCCTGAGCACTGGGTTAGTGGTTCTGCTCATCTTCATAGATACTGTGCCTCCTTGCTGCACCGTTTGCAAGAATTATTATAGGCCAAACTTCGTCACCCTATCGCCTATCGGCGAGACGGGTAACTTCGTCACCCTGAGCGCTGCTCAGGGTAACTTCGTCACTCCGGAAGCGGAGCTTCCGGGCAACTGCATACAGTTTGACCATCAGATTGCGGTATTTTCGCTAGCGCTCAATACCGCTATGTTTCCATAATGTTTTTCCTTCTATCCTTGTGGGGGGTTGGGTATACCTAAGGGAAGGGGGCTCTCCCCCTTCCCTGGATATGCGGGGGAAGGGATTTGAACCCTCGCACCCACTTAGGGACAGGACCCTCAATCCTGCGCCTTTGTCCAACTCGGCCACCCCCGCATAGTGACCGCAATATCTTTATAACAATGATACCATCTTCTCAGCTTTTTTGGAGATTTCCCTGCAAGCCTCGCGGAATATCTCCACCGCGGGTAGTGAGCCGTTGCTCTCGATGGTGAATATGAATCGCGTTGGGTCTCCTTTTACGTTTATAGCCTCTTCCTCACATGCCTGAGCGCACGCTCTGCACAGGGTGCATGCTTCGATGTCTTTAACCACCACTTTGTTCTCCTCTATTGCCAAGATGTCGCGGGGGCAGGCTGCCACGCACTCGCCACAGGCGGTGCACTTGTCATTGACCTCAATCACGGGGTAGTACTTGTAGCCTACTACGGCAGGCTGCCACTTGGCATGCTCCTTGCCTTTGCCCAGCACAGCCTCAGCCTCAAGTCTAAGCCGCTGACCCTTCCCCAGCTTCACAATGGGGATGCCCTCTACAGGCGTAAGCTCCGGGTCAGGAGACTTCAAATCGTGAGAGTACACCACCTTAGGTCCCTCTTCCTCAAGGGTGAGCGTGAGAGTACAGCTCGGGCAACCTGCACCGCCGCAGACACAGGAATCGCGGAAGTTGAATCGCTTCAAATCTGTGCGTATGGGCACTAAACCAAGGCGATGGGCTAGGATCTCGTCGTAGAGTGAGGATGAGTTCTCATAGATTATAACATCCTCTATCGCCAGCGTGGGCACCTCGCTCAGTATCGCTCTGCGAAGCGCATTGGCATAACTGGGGTTTGCATTCTCAAGTAGAATCTTCGCCCTGTTGCCCTCGCCCTCAAAAATGCGCACTTCCAAGGCTATACTCTCCTCCCACGCTTACCGCCTTTCCTCTTGGTCCCGTCGTGAGGTATCGGCGTTACATCCTCAATACGGCCAATCTTGAGACCTGCCCTCGCAAGAGCACGTATCGCAGGCTGGGCCCCTGGGCCAGGAGTCTTAGGCCCGCTTCCGCCGGGGGCTCTGACCTTGATGTGCACCCCGACGATGCCCTTCTCCATGGCTTCTTCTGCGGCGCGCATCGCAGCCTGCATCGCCGCATAGGGCGAGGACTCATCACGATGAGCCTTGACTATCCTTCCGCCGGACCACCTGCTTATGGTCTCCGCACCTGTTAAGTCGGTTATGTGGATTATGGTGTTGTTGAAGGAAGAATAAATATGCGCTATACCCCAGTGCTCCTCCTGCTTCTTTGCCATTTTACGCCGCCTCCTGCTTTGCTTCTTCCTTTCTCACTATCTGGATGTTTCGTATGGGAGAGTTTTCAGCATAGGCAATGGCGTCCTCCTCATCGGCGCGTACCAAGTAACTCGGCGCGGTTACCTTCCTTCCGGCGACGGTTATATGACCATGCACAATGAACTGCCTCGCCTGCTTTATGGTCGAGGCGAGACCCTTTTTGTACACAAGCGTCTGGAGCCTCCTGTCCAGAATATCACGAACGGTGAGAGCAAGCACGTCGTCAAGGCTGGCGTCCTCTTTGAGAAGATTGAGCCTTCGTAGGCGAGCCATGAGCAGCTCTTCCTGACGCCTTGCTTGCTCTCCGCGCTTGCCGAGAAGCTCTCTCGCCTGACCACGAATGCCGCGGAGTATGGCGAGAGCCTTCCAGATCTCCCGTTTGTTCTTTAGTCCATACTCGGCAAGCAGCTTCTTCTCTTCCTGAATGCGGTCCGCTTGCCATGGATGTGTTGGGGTGCTGTACTTCTTCCGTATTCTACGAGGATCGCCCATGAAATCACCCTACTTTTTCTTCTTGGAAACACCCACGGTTATGCCACGCCTGAAGCTGGTACGGGTGCGCTGGCCACGCACAGGCAAGCCCAGCTCGTGTCTTATTCCGCGGTAGCTTCTTATCTTCCTCAAGCGGTTGAGGTCTTCTCTCAGCGCTATCGCTAAGTCTGAGCCAATGACATGTAGGTCTTTACCAGTCTCATAATCTTTGCGGCGGTTGAACAGCCAGCTTGGCACCTTCTGGTTTTGAAAATCCGTAACCAGCTTGTCCAGCTTCTCCACCTCTTCGTCGGTGAGATAACCTATCCTCTTTTCGGGGTCAACCTTTGCGAGGTTGCATATCACCTCGCCTGTTCTCACCCCTATCCCTTTTATAAGCGCAAGGCCTACGGGCACCTTCTTGTTGCCATCTATGTCAGTACCACCTATCCTTACGAGGTACTTGAACTCCTCTTTCGCTTCCTCGCTGCCTTTAGCCACTACTATTCCTCCGTTGGTATGAGGTAATATCACCTATATATAATACTTTTGGACTTTCAAAATCAAGCTCCTCTCAATTGGAAAAGTACCATGGTAAAGATTTATGCAAAGCTTGCACAAGGGAAGCTTTTTATCTCAGCCCCGCGGAAGTCTTTAATGTGATAAAGGTAGTTTCTCCTGCAACGAGTGCAAATCTTGGGTCTGGCTTTGACGTCTTTGGCTTGGCGTTAAGCTCGCCTGCTGACGAGATGGGCTTCAAGGAGATTGAGGAGGGTGTGAGGATTAAAGTTAGAGGGTACCCCGTGCCAGAGAGCAGCGAGGAGAACATCGCTGGCTACGTCGCGGCGCGCGTGCTCTCAGCAAAAGGTGTGGAAGCGGGTGTGGAAATATCCATAAATAAAAAAATACGGCCAAAGAGCGGCCTAGGCTCAAGCGCAGCTTCAGCGGTTGGCGCAGCGTATGGCGTAAATGAGCTTTTTAATCTCGAGATGAGCAGGGAGGAGATTCTCCACTTCGCCCTTATGGGCGAGAAATACTTCTCAGGCGCTGAGCATGCAGACAACATCGCCGCCTGCCTGTACGGTGGCTTTACCTGCGTCAGCTACTCTCCGCTGAAAGTGCTCTCCATCACCCCGCCAGAATTTATGGAGTACGCTGTTCTCTTGCCCGAGGTTGAGGTGGAAACGCGCTCCGCAAGGGCGATGCTCCCCGAGAAAGTGCCCTTAGCTTCGCATGTGCGCAACCTGGCTAATGCTGCCTTCCTCGTAGCTGGTATGCTGCGAGGCGATGGCAATGCTATACGCACAGGGATGCGCGACGAGATTATAACGCCTCTGCGTAAAAACTACATACCTCACTTTGAGGAGCTAAGCTCAGCTGCCATTAAAGCGGGTGCCCTGGGATTTGCGATAAGTGGCTCGGGCCCAGCATGCATAGCGCTGTGCGACTCATCCAAAATAGCTGGCGAGGAGCTTGCAGGCGTGCTTAGGGAGGTTTACCAGAAGCATGGCTTAGAATGCACCACCTACGCTGGAAAGGTCGGTGTGGGATGCGGTGTAAAGTAGGCAGAATTGAATAATAGTTGTTTCGGGGAACGAAAGAAAAATTTTATATAATATTACAATCATGCTATATACTGCGGGCTTAGGGGGAGAATAACAGTATTCCCGAGCTCTAAGCCGGGAATACTGTGGCTGACGCACCTAGTGGTGCCCACTCAGCCAATCCCCGGGCCGGGTATCTTCCCGGCTCCAACCTAAGCTCGCACCCATTCCATACTCTGATTTTTTGTGACTGATGGGGATATGATTTTTATATCACCGCTGCTGAATTCTGCATAGGCAGGGAAAGAGGATATGGGACTCCACCTTTACGTTGCGGCGCCGCTCTTCAGCGCAGCAGAGCGGGAGTTTAACTCGCGGCTTTGTGCTGAGCTTGAACGCCGCGGCTACAGCGTAACGCTGCCTCAGCGAGACTGCTCTGGCGACAGGGAGGAGATATTCAGGTGCTGCCTTTCAGAGATCCGCAGAGCGAGTGTTGTTATTGCTGTGCTTGAAGGCGCCGGCTGCGACGACGGCACAGCCTTTGAGGTGGGTTATGCCTTTGCGCTGGGAAAGCGCATCTTAGGTTTAAGAACGGACTTTCGCAACGTGGGCGAGTATGGGGCAAGGGTTAATTTGATGCTGGAAAAAGCGTGCGAGAAGCTTTTAGCAAGCGAAGAAGAGCTTTTCGTCGCCCTTGAACATATGGAGGGAGAGTATGGAGAAAAAGCTAAGAATTAAAGCTCTGGACATAAAAGAGGGCAGGTATGAGATAACCCTCAATGAGGAGGATGCCCGCGAACTCGGTTTGCACACCCGCGACAGGGTGAGGGTTTACCATAATGGCGAGTACCGCGTAGCCAGCGTTAATTTGTCCTCTCGAGCTATAGGCAAAGGTGAAGCAGGAGTTACCATCGACCTTCAGGAGGCATTTAATCTTAAGGAAGGGAACTTCATAACCGTTGTGCCCACAGCTAAGCCTAAATCCGTGGAGTTCATTCGCAAGAAGATGGATGGGCTCGTGTTAAGTGAGAGCGAGATTGATGCGATTATCAAAGATGTGGTAAACCACGACCTGAGTGATATTGAGATTACGGCTTTTATAACTGCACTTTATATAAACGGCCTGAACATGGAGGAGGCCGCAAGCTTAAGCAAGAAAATGGCTGAGAACGGAGAGATGCTGGAGCTAAGGCGAAGACCAGTGTTCGACAAGCACAGCATCGGGGGTGTGCCGGGCAACAAAATTACCCTGCTCATCGTGCCCATCGTCGCTGCTGCCGGGCTTGTGATACCCAAAACCTCTTCACGGGCGATTACCTCAGCTGCGGGTACAGCTGACATTATGGAAGTGCTCGCACCAGTGAGCTTTTCAGCGCGCGAAATTGAGGAGATTGTGGATAGGACCAATGGAATAATCGCATGGGGGGGCGGACTTAACCTTGCGCCGGCGGATGATATTTTTATCCAGGTGGAGTATCCCCTTGCGATAGACCCCCACTACTTAGCGCTGTGCAGCGTTATGGCTAAGAAGTATGCGGTGGGCGCTGATTTTGTGGTCATCGACATACCCATGGGCAGCGAGGCAAAGGTTAAGACAATGGAAGAAGCGAAGCGCTTTGCAAGAGAGTTTATTGAACTGGGGGAGAAGATAGGGATAAATGTGGAGTGCGCCATAACCTACGGCGACAAGCCTATAGGTAGAGCCATAGGCCCTGCTTTAGAAGCTAGAGAAGCGCTTGCAACCCTGGAGAAGGGCGCTGGACCGAGCAGCTTTGTGGAGAAGTCTCTGGAGCTTGCGGGCATACTTCTCGAGGCAGGGGGCGTAGCGAGCAGGGGCAGAGGCAAGGAGGCGGCGAAGCAGATCCTTCGCTCAGGCAAGGCTTTAAAGAAGATGAAGGAGATAATCGCGGCCCAGGGGGGAGATGAAAAAATTAAGGCAGAGGATATCCACGTTGGCGAATACCGCGAGGTTATAACCAGCGATGGCGAGGGTTATGTAATCCACATATCCAATCGCGCTCTGGTGAGAATCGCCAGAGAGGCGGGCTCACCAAAGGATAAGGGTGCCGGGATACTTCTCCACGTGACCAAGGGTGAGAAGGTTAAGAAGGGCGACGTTCTCATGGAGATCTACGCAGATAGCGAGTACCGCTTAGAGCAGGCAGTGAAGCTGGCGAAGCAGCTCAAGCCGATAACCCTCGAGGGGATGGTTTTGGCAAGGGTGCCAGGGATTACCTACTTTGAGCACTGAACTCTTCGCAAATTCTTATAAAGTTCTTGAAAATCTCCGGTCCCAGTGGTGTATGCTCCACTTCAGGGTGGAACTGCACACCGTAGAGGGGCAGGCTCTCGTGCGCCATGGCTTCGACCTCACAGGTCTCGCTGTGGGCAAGCTTTTTAAAGCCCTTGGGAAGCTTCGCCACCTCGTCCTTGTGGGAGACCCACGCCCTGAAGCTGGGCGCCAGCCCGCGGAGGATCTCATCTTCGTCGTCCACTATAATCTCCGCGTCGGCATACTCCCCAACTTCGGCGGTTCTAACCTCTCCGCCAAAAAGCTTTGCCATGAGCTGGTGCCCTAAGCAGATGCCGAGTATAGGCACTTTGCCCGCGAAGGCTTTTATTATCTCGCCGGAGTTGCCTATCTCCTCTAGGTAGGGTCCGCCCCCTACAACTATGCCCAGAGGCGACTCCTTCTCCACCTCCTCCACGCTTATTGTGTTCTGCACCAGCTTTACGCTCTTACCCAAATAGCGAATGGTGCGATATATGCGGTGGTTGTACTGCCCGCGGTTGGCGATTACTATGTACTCAGTCATCTTACCCACCTTATCGGCGCGCCTCTATTTTCAAGAATTTTTATAAGCCTTTCAGCCCAGACAAGCTTCTTCCTCTTCTTCTCGCTGTCGCGAGAGAAGGAGTATCTTCCAATCTCGCTATGGAAGTCCATCCCATATAAATATATCTCCCCCGCCTTGAAGTGCTTGGCGAGAAAAACAGCGCGGTCGCCATCGGTGAAGCCGCCGAAGTTGTACACCTCGTCGAAGGGCTCCGCCTGCGTTGTGGCTACAACATTGACGAAGAGCGGAGCGTAGCGTCTGAGCGCTGCCATGTTGTCCCCGTGGGCGTGAATCACAACCACGCTCCCGCGGGCATTTGCCTCGAGTAAATCTTCAACCCTGCCGTCGAGGTCTGTAACCATAATCTCGGGCACAGTGCCGCGCTCCAGCAGGAAGCTCGTCGCCCCGTCGCATGCTATGGCTATGCCCTGGGGAATGCGCTCCAGCCTTTCAAGGCTCGGTCCAGCGCCGAAGATGTTCACCCGCTTGCCGGAGATGAGGGAATCCAGAACGGTTAGAGGCAGACGGCTCTTCACCAGCGAGGCGAGAAGCCTGGCAGCAGCTTTATCTTCCTCCTCGGAGAAGCCGAAGTCCACAAGAATTTCGCGGTATATGGTGCGCCATTCCTCGTAGTGCATATAACTCACCTTAAGGTGGGATGCTATCGAGGAAAAATAAAAGATGTTTTGATAGTCACTAAGGTTAGTGGAGTGCCCGAGTTCTGGAGCAGCTTAAAATCTATCTCGCTGAACTCATGCATAGATAAGTGAATATTGCGGTACTTACCAGACTGCGACAAGATTATATATCGTTAATCTGTTAATAACGATAGAGGGAAGAAAATGATAACTCTTCAAGTTATTGACGATATCGTCTCTGAAATAAAGAAATTTCTTCTCAAGCATTACGGAGAAAAGATAAAGAAGGTTATCGTTTACGGCTCTTTTGCGAGAGGCGAAGCCACACCTGATTCTGATATTGACCTTTTAGTTGTGGTTGATGATTCTCTTGATCCAAGGAAGGTCGAAGAGAAGCTCGATGATCTACTATTTGAGATTTTGCTGAACAGAAAGGAGCTAGTTTCTGTTATTGCAGTTAAGGAGACGATGTTTGAAAACTACAGGTCGCCTTTACTGCTGAATGTAAAAGAAGAGGGCATTACAGTATGAGAGAAGTGGACGACCTCATTAATAAGGCAAAGAGGTTTTTGAGAACCGCCGAGCTTGCCTTTAATGACGGTGACTACGATTCCACTAAATCGGATATAATCTCTCTAATTTCTCTGAAAACCCCTCAATATCTGGCTTCTCACAATATTTATGCATTTCAGGATTTTCAACTGGATGCTTATGCCAGCCACCAAGATTATCATACCCAAATGTCCTTTTTCCTTCCATTATTAATGCAAAGTCAATTATCATTTGAAGAATTATAGTAAATATCAAAATATAAACGTTCACGAAATTTTATTCTCATTAAGCAGTTCGAGCCACCTCTCTTTTTCCATCTCCAGCGCTTCCCATTCTATGTAATCTGCCTCCACTTCATGGGAATATTTGTCTTTTATCTCCCCGGCTTCCCATGCATGTCGAAATTCTTCAAATTTCATCCTATATTTTGATTCAAAGTTTGCAATCAGCTCGTTGCATTCTTTTATTTTTGATTTTATTACTTATCTTGCGAGATTGCCCAGTTTTTCGCTATAATCTCGCTCTGTAAATAAATCAAGGATATTTCTTGTTTTTTCATCAATAGTAAGTGTGACCATTTTAGAACACCTCAACATTTCTAATTTATGTTTTTAGTTTTTAAATTCATTAATTTTAACCTCAAAAGCAATTCATCAAAGCTCTGTGGCTGCCTCAAGTCTACCTCGCCAAATTCATACCTGAAAAAGTGAATCCCCTCCTCTTTAATCCTCCTCGGCACGCTCTCGGCTATCAGCACACCCGCAACGCACTCCTCGCCGAGGATTACGAAGTTTTCTGGCTGGACATGTCATAGGGTTTTGTATGTTAGATTAATAACCGTTAGTTTTTTAAGTAAGTTAAAAATATGATTGATAATATAGGGGGTATGGAATATGCCATTTACATCAAGATTCATTTGCATGTCCCCAAGAGAGACACCAAGTATAGAAGAAATACGAAGAATTATTGAAGAAAGAGATGTTATAAAAAGTAAAATAGAAAATGAATTTAAATTGGAATCTTGGATAAAACTTTCACCTACTTTAGTTTCTTATAAAGATGAAAAATTTTTAGAAGGTGTTATATTCCACCAACACATCCAAAAAATACCAGATTATGTAAGAAAGGGAAGAGATATAGAGGAGATCTATCAGCCTATAAGAAAAACTAGTAAAGTTCGGTTTTGGTTTTCATCAAATCCAGGAGTCGTTTTATTTAATAATAGGCAGAATGGAAACACTTTTGGGAGAAGGATCTTATCTTTAGCTATATTTAACATTGAAGATCGCATTCTTCCAGTGACTTTTAGGATTTCCGACATAGAAAAAGATTATTATGAGACTGTATGGACGCATAGTTTCCAGAATAGACAAGGGAATATAATTAAAGGTCAACATTATGGAAATCAAATAGTAAATGATCCTATGTATGGAGAAACAATAGGAGCGCCAAGAAACTTTATTGGTGTTCTTTCTAGTTCGACGAATCCTGCATTTAAGGTTAGAATTAATAGAAATGGCGTAATTACAATTTTCAAAGATTTAAATGACCCAGCAGAACTACCAACAGTATTCAGAATTATACATGAATTTTTACCTTATTCAGTTGCTACTTATTACTAGTAGAGATAAAATTAGTAAATAAGAACAATATATTTTTTAACAGCTTCTAGTACATTTAACAAGTTTTTAGAATTTATCTGAACTGTTTTTTTGCCTACAATTACATCAAGATCGAGTTGTTCATCTTTTATTCTTTTCTTTTCGAACCAATATTCATCTTCAGGTTCTTTTTTGATTTCTATATTTACATTTGTAAATTTTGGTGTTTTACTGATATGTTTTTCCAGAATTTCAATTATTCTCTCTATTCGGTTTAGGTATTTTCTAGTATATTCATCGTCTCGAAAGTGACAGGTTATAAAACCTTTTAGTTTTATTAACACTTCCGTATTATTAATATCGGTATTGGATGGTATCTCAGCAGAAAGAGATTCTAAATCAATTTCTGGATGAAGTTCAAGCGTTATAGGGATTTGCAGGTCTTTATACCAAACTTCTAGATGGTTTTCATTGTATATTATTTCCTTAACAGGAAATATCTCCCTAAAATCTCTGTGGATAGTTCGAAAATCTATATTATACAATCCAATATAGATTCTCGTAACCTTAAGATAAAGTATAAATTTAGCATTTTTTATCCAAAGATAAAATTTTTTGTAGCTAAATTTAACTATTCTATAAATTCTTCCAAGAATTTTCTCTAATATGATTTGAGAAATAATCTCCCAAATACTCATATATACAATTTCTCCTATACCTTCTCTGTTTTGGTTTGGTGCTATTGTTAGATTCTTAAGTTACTATTAATTCATAATCTTTACCCCTCAAATAGGTAGTATGCCTAATATTTATATAGTAATTATGTAATAATTATATTAAAATGTAACAATTGGTAATGGTGGTTGGAAAAATGAACAAAATAAAGATGCAACCTAAAGAAGCGAGATGTCTAAACTGTGGTTCAACCTCACTTAAGTACAGGAAAAGGTTTGATGATTTTGTATGTCTTAAATGTGGTGATATTTTTGTACCAATGATGTAAACAGACCTAAATTTATAATTTATTTTGTTAATTTACTAATCTCATTTAGTATTTCCTTTCCTTTTTTTGTGATTGTGTAGAGTTTCATTTTTCTCCTTTCAGGAGTTAAACACATTATCAGATTTTTATCTTCTAATTCTTTTAATGTTTTGCTAACGTGACTTCTGGGCACTTTTAGAGAAGATGCCAAATTTGACGGTGTCTTTTGTGAATTTTTCAATTCTACTAATATTCTAAATCGAAGTTTTCCAGACATAACGAAACTTATAGAGTTCCAATCCATGCTTACACAATATTTATTACGATATTTTAAATTAGTTATACAATTTTGTAATTAAACATTTAATCACCTTTTTCAAAAATGTTATGAATCATGGACTTAAGTGACCTAATTGGTCCTAGAAAACCACCTAATATAGGAATTTCCCCAAAAAAATATCGTGAAACATATATAAAGTCACCATCAGAGGATGAAGTATCAAAATTTTCTGAAAATCCGCGTAACGCTTATGGAAAATGGTATGAGCACGTTATAAATGAACAAATACGTAAAATTTGTTCAAAACGAAGATGGAATTTTGATACACATGTGGATATGGGATATAGCAAAGTTTATCTAAGCAAGCGATATGCTGATATTGTAGTAAATGGTGAATTAGGATTAGAACTAAAATTTCTTAAAGGTGGAGGTTCTCTTATAAAACCGAAGTGTCTTGTTGATGCTATTGATTTTTCAAATCGTCCTATTGATACGATATATTTAATTGATGGAGAGGGGTGGCTTATAGGTAAGAAAGTAAAATACATAGAATATTTGAATAAGTGGTGGACTTTTACCAATTCTGCAAATCTCGAATATTCATTGGTTAAATATTTTAATAAAAAGAAAAATAGGAAAAAAACCAAAAAATATAAAATAAATTTTTAAATCTAAGTTCTCAAACATTTAGTAACATATTACTTATGATTTTTTGTAATCATTATTTTAAACTGCTTCTCAAGCATAATTGCATTGATGCGTATCGAAGAAGCGTATCAATTATTAAGAAGACTAGCTCCTAGGCAGAGAATAGAAGTATACAAAGGCTTTGATGGCACAATTATAACAGCTACAAGAACAGATAAAATATGTCCACATGACTTCGCAGTTGGATTGGTAATACCTGGAAGAAGAGAATTTTACCCGACGCATGTGAGACTTCTTTTTGACCTTTACCTGAAAAGGATAACTGACGGTGAAAATGCAAAAAAGCTGTTCTGTGCACTTGAAGACGTTTTTAGAGGAGAAGATCCTGAAAAGTTGGCAAAGGATTTTGAAGGAGTTAAGTTTAGGATGCAATTAGATAATTGCGATGTCAATTTGTATTATGCTCAACTTTTAATGATTGAGCAGGATTTCAATTATGGAAAAGATGGATGTAAAAGCAGCAAATATAACCCTGCAAGAACTTACCTAATGGGATATATAAGATGGGTTGCTTCTGGAGACGATGAAATAGATAAAATCATAACAGGAGCTGTTCGAAACTATCCACCTCGAGTGAAATATATAGAGCCATTAGATTGTGAGTGAGTAATTTTCATAATTTAAAATTACTAACTCGTTAATAGCTCCTCTCTTATCAGCTTTACTATTAATAGCTCTTCTTGCTTTTACTTTGTGTATTTTCAATCCATCATAACTATATAGATTTTTAATAAACTCCGTGTCACTATTACTTAGCATAAGTAGACAACCTCGTTCATCAAGCTTTCTATAAACTTCTGCAAGTTTTCTTTGCTCATCATCTAAGAAAGCATCCTTGGTATAACTTGTGAAATTGGCGGTTTTGGAAAGGGGGTAATAAGGTGGGTCAAAATATATAAAATCCCCGCTTTCTGCATCTTCTAATACCTTTTCAAAAGATTGAAGTTTAATAGTTACTCCCTGTAATAACTTGTGAGCTTTTCTGAGATTTTCCTCATTTACAATATTTGGGTTTTTATATCTACCAAAAGGAACGTTAAATTTTCCTTTAGAATTGACACGATATAAACCATTGTAGCATGTTTTATTTAAATATAAAAATCTGGCAGCCTTCTCTACGTCTGAAAGTTCATTTACATCAATTTCTCTTATCTTATAATAATACTCTTTGCAGTGGTTTCTTTTATGTACCTTTAATAGCTTTATCAATTCTTCTAGATTATCCCTAACCACTATATAAGTATTTATCAAATCTTCGTTGTTATCAGAGATTATAACTTTTTTTGGATTGTATTTTCGTTTTATATAAAAAAATACTGCTCCACTTCCCACAAAAGGTTCAAGATAACCATTAAACTTCTTAGGAAAGAATTTCTTAAATTGATCAAGAAGCTGAGTCTTTCCGCCAGCCCACTTGACAAAAGTTGGGACTGTATTATTTCGAGGCATGATTGATCTATTACACAACAATTAAAATGTTTCTACTCCTATATACTATCATGAGTTATGATAGGTCAAAGTACAGAGAAATGCAGGAGGTCATCCACGAAGACTACCTCAACTTCCGCAAAACTCACTCTTATGTCGTCATCGAAAATGTAAAGGTCGCTCTTCCAGAGCGTCATGTTATAAAAAAGTTCGCCCCAAAGGATTTTAAGCTTGAAACGACGACGGTGTGGAGCTTCCCGGCGCGCGGGGACTGGGCGACGCACCGCGGAAATTACCGGGGCAACTGGTCCCCCTACATACCGAGAAACCTCATCCTGCGCTACACCAAGAAAGGCGAGCTTGTGCTCGACCAGATGGTTGGCTCAGGTACTACGGCGGTGGAATGCAAGCTTCTGCAGAGGCGCTGCATAGCCGTGGACATCAACCCGGACGCGGTAATGGTTACCCGAAACCGCCTCGACTTCTCCTATGCCCACCTCGACGAGGAGTATGAGGAACCGGAGATAAGAACTTATGTGGGCGACGCACGCAACCTCAACCTAATACCCAGCGAGAGTGTTGACCTCATTGCAACGCACCCGCCCTACGCTGGCATAATCGCATACTCTGCAAAACGCGTTCCTGGCGATTTATCCTCACTTAAGCTGGAGGATTACATAGAGGAGATGCGCAAGGTTGCTGAGGAGTGCTACCGCGTGCTCAAGCCGGGGAAGCACTGTGCCGTGCTAATTGGAGATACCCGCAAACACAAGCACTATGTGCCCATAGCCACGAGGGTGCTGCAAGCCTTCCTCGACGCTGGCTTTGTTCTGCGTGAGGAGGTGATAAAGCTTCAGTGGAAAATGAAAACAACGCGCGAAAGGTGGCGCGGCAGCTACGATTTTCTGCTAATTGCTCATGAGCACCTCTATATCTTCAGGAAGCTGGCAGAAGGGGAAAAGGCGAGCAAATACAAAGCGAGTGCGAGGTGGTAGGTAAAGTGTATCCTTTAAATGGTAGAATGTTAAGAAATAATATAGAGTGAGGCTAAGATATGGAGAGAATAGTTGTTGACCCGAAAATAATGGCAGGAAAACCTGTGATAAAGGGCACACGAATACCCGTAGATGCAATTCTCAGAGCTCTTGCTGAGGGACTGAACGTAGATGAGCTTCTGGAGGACTATCCACAACTAACCCGTGAAGACATGAGGGCTGCGTTGATTTACAGTGCAAAACTGGTGAGCTCAGAGGACGTGTTTCCCAATGTTGCTGGCGGGCAAGGTGAAAAAGCTTGGTGAAGTTCCTGGTTGACGAAAGCTCCGGCAAGAAACTTTGCAATAACCTTATTGCGAAAGGTTATGACGCAGTTTATGTCAGCGATGTAATTCCAGGCTCACCTGATGAGGGGGTACTTAAATTTGCCGAAAGAGAGGGCAGGATACTGATAACCAATGACAAAGATTTTGCCGAGCTTGTTTTTAGGCTGCGCAAACCCAGCAGTGGGGCTATTCTCCTAAGACTAAAAAGAGATGTTCCCAAAACAAGAACAGATTATCTGCTCTCTTTAATACAGGGTCAGGAAAATAAGCTGCCAGGAAGGTTTACCGTTCTAACAGAGATGGGTAATAGAGTTAGAAGAATAGAATAGGTAAGCAGGCAGCGCGAGGTGGTAGCTACTCCAGCACCCTTATCCCCTCTCGCGTAAAGCCCAGGCGGAGTATATCTTTGGGATGCTCAGTGCCCTTGAGCTTGCGCACCTGCAGCCCCGGCTTAAATGTAGATGGCGTCTCCCCCTGCTGTAGGTAGAGGTATATAACACCGTCCGCCATGTAACTCTCAGGCGCAGTCGTCGCCTCGGGAGAAAACTCCGCCACAAGCAGGGTTAGTGTCTCCATCGCCTTGAGCACAGTAAAGAACTCATGCAGGAAGCGGCGGTACTCCTGGGGCTCGGTGAAGGTGTACGAGAAGGGGGTTATGGAGTCTATCACCACTCTGCGAGCATCGCTCCGGCGTATGAAGTTTATGGTCATGTCCAGCGCTTTGCGAGCACCTCTCTTCATGAGCACCTCGCTTATGTCCAGAAACTTCACCAAGCCCTCGTCGACGAGACGGCGGTCGTAGAAGCGGTAGCTCGCCATATACTTGTGAATCTGGTCCACCGGCTCTGAGATGGCGGTGACGTATATCCCGAGTTCTCCCAGCTTTGCTCCACGAAAGAGGCACTGCATGCAGAAGGTGGTTTTCCCTGTGCCGGGCTCGCCCGCGACGAGAATAACACTGGGCGTTGGCAAACCGCCGCCTATGCGCTCGTCCAAGCCCTTAACTCCGGTGGAGGCTCTCTTTATTTCCATGGTAACACCCTGCTCTCTTTCAGCGAAGCATCATTACTTTTGAACAGAAGTAGTATTTAAGCCTTGATTTAGAGCGTTGTGAAAGTGAAATACGGATGCCACATGTGTGGAGCACGGACTTAATCAGATGGTGCCTCGCAGCAGAGAGGATTAGATTCAATTTGTTTGTAGTCCTTTCCTGACACAATAACTAAACAACAATCTTACTTTTTTACAGTTTGAGAAAAATAAATTATTTGTATCATGCCGGATAGGAATAAACTGAGGTTCGCCCAGAGACTATGCTTAAGCCAACTGCCAGAGTCTTAGGCTTTGCTACCTCCTGGGCAACCTCCCTCCTCACCTTTAACACAGCGCTTAACCGTCATACTCAGTATGTATTTTATCAGGCTAACCTAGGAAATCAGTGCCAGTGCCTGTGATGTGTATCCGGGCAGTGAGGGTGGGTGTGTATAACCTCCTCATGCACATGCGCATGGATGTGGTAACCCTCTATTCCCTCGCTGTGCTCGTGGGTGTGGTGCCCGTCGTCGTGGCGGTGGTAGTGCTCGTGCACAACCCTAGCATGGTGATGCTCATGCGCATGGCTTTCGCTCACCATGAGCAGAGCTCCAGCGATCATGAGCAGAGTAGCAGGGAGCATAACCCAGCCCATCCACTCACCCAGAATCAAGACTGACACGGCAGCGCCCACAAAAGGCGCGAGACTGAAGAACGCCGCCGCTCTCGCAGCGCCAAGCCCCTGAAGCGCCATGATAAAGAGCACCAGGCTGAGACCATAACTGAAGGCACCGAAGAGCAGGGCGATAATTATCGTTCCGCTGAGGGACAGGCTAATGCCAAGTGAAGCTGCAATGCCCAGTGATATCAGCCCGCCAGCTAAGCCCTTGCTCATTGCTATAAAAATGGGGTCTCTATCAGATATCATGCCTGTTAAGTTGTTGTCCAGGCCCCAGAAAAACATCGCAAGGACCACGAGCAATGAGCCCAGAACATTAAACTGCCCCAGGCTGGAATCCCATGTTAAGAGCACTCCACCTATGCTCATGGAGAGGAGAGCCGCCCAGAAGCGTTTTCCCGCATGCTCTTTGAATATCATAAAGGCGATTAAGGCGGTGGCAATGCTTTCGAGGTTGAGCAGCAGGGAGGTGGCAAAACCTGAGATTAAACTCAGCCCCTTCATTAACAGGATGGGGGCGAGCACACCGCCGGCAATTATGGCACCCCCTAGCCAGGGTATGTCCTGCTTTCTAAGGTAAATCTTCCTCTCCGCGCCAAGACTTCTTTTGACAGCCCAGAATAGGAATAAGCCAAAGAAGGCGCCAAGATAGAGAAAACCAGCCAAAGCTACCGGTGGAATCTCTCTCACAAGGATTTTGGCTATTGGGGGGCTGATTCCAAATAAAATGGCTGATAATAATATGTAAGCCAGTGAACGCGCGTTCATGACCACACCCTACTATCTTCTACTTGAAATCCCAGGCTCACATCAGTATAAAATTCTGCCTCACCTGTAATAAGATTGAGAGTTACCCGCTCAGTAAGGGATATAAGCATTGAAGTAAAATTTAAAACTTATGCAAAAGCTTGCGGAAATCTTCAAAACCACCCTGGCGATTAAGCGTGAGGAAGAGGTGCTGCTTGTCACCGACAACGCCATGCTTGAGGTGGCTTCGCTCATAGAGAGCGCCCTGCGAGAGCTTAGCCAAGAGGTTCTCGTGCTTAAAATGAAGCCCCGCTCAATGCATGGCGAGGAGCCGCCCCGCGTGGTGGCTGAGGCAATGAAGCATGCAAGCGTCGTCGTCGCCCCAACGAGCAAATCTCTGAGCCATACCGCAGCAAGGAAGCGCGCCTGCGAGGCTGGGGCGAGAGTAGCCACGCTACCTGGGATTACACTGGAGATGCTAACCTCAGGGGGGATGTTAGCGGACTACCGCGAGGTTAAGCGCCTTGCCGAAGCCGTCGCCGAGAGGCTCAGCAGGGCAGAGAGCATACGGATAAAAACAGACCTTGGCACAGACTTCACCGCCAGCTTAAAAGGCAGAAAAGCCTTAGCCGACACCGGGATAATCACAAAGCCAGGCGACTTCGGCAACCTCCCAGCCGGAGAAGGTTTCATAGCACCGGTAGAGGGCGAGAGCGAGGGTGTGCTTGTCTTCGACGGCTCCTTCGGAATGATGGGGAAGCTTACAAAGCCTTTAAAGATACGCGTAGCCGAGGGAAAGGCGGTTGAGGTTGAGGGCGACGATGGCAGGATAAGCGCGCTCTTTCAACGCTATGAGAATGCAAGCAACGTCGCCGAGATAGGGATAGGTGTCAACCCAATGGCACGGGTTATAGGCAACGTTCTCGAGGATGAGAAGGCTTTCCGCACCATCCACGTAGCCTTTGGAGACAACCACACCTTCGGCGGCGCGACGCGTGCTGAGGTGCACCTCGATGGGGTCATGCTTAATCCTGACGTCTGGCTCGACGATGAGAAGCTCATGGAAAAGGGGAAGCTGCTATGTTTCCAGTGATGCTCAACCTGCGCGATAGGCGAGTGGTGGTATTCGGCGGGGGTAAAGTGGCTGAACGAAGGGTGGCAAAGCTTCTCAGCGCAGGCGCTAGGGTTAAGGTAGTGAGCAAAAGCTTTACACGCACCATCAAAAAGCTCGAAGGGCAGAATCTAACCCTCATAAAGGCGGAGCTCAGCGAAGCAAACATAGCGCAACACCTGCGTGACGCTCTGCTTGTTTTCGCTGCCACCGATGATGCAGAGCTGAATGAAACCATAGCTAACTTGGCGAGGCGCGAGGGCAAGCTTGTGAACCGCGCAGATGGTGTTGCTGACTTTGTTGTACCTGCCTCCTTTGAGGTGGGCGACGTTATTATTGCAGTTTCTACTCATGGCAAGAGTCCTGCAACTGCGAAAATAATAAAAAGGAGAATAAAAAAAGCCGTGACACAAGAAGATATTCTCTTGGTAGAGTTACAAGAATTTTTGAGAGAAGCCTTGAAGCGCAGAATACCGAGCCAAGCTGAGAGGAGCCGCATGCTTAAGGCAATTGCTCATGATGAGAAAATTCTTGAGATGCTGAGAAGGGGCAACTTAGAAGGGGCGAAAGCCCTGGGGCTCAAGTATCTGGAGGCGTGAGATGCACACGGTAAACATACGTGTAACCCACCACCGTGCGGACGTTGCAACGCTTGAGGTTTTTGCCTTTCCCGACGTAAAAAAGGCTCTCAAGGACATCCATGCTTTGCGCTCTGTTAAGGAGTGTGTCATAATCCAGACCTGCAATCGCGTTGAGATTTTCGCCGCCGCAGAGGACGTGAACCTCGCATACCACGACATCGTGGACTACCTGATGGAGGATGTAATCTCGCGAATGCGCACCCGCAAGCTCTTTGAACACAGCGATGCCGAATGCGTGCCTCCCGATCTGCTCACAAAGCACATTGTGGAGTTCTCTGCAAAGCTCCACGACGCCATGGAGGTGGAGTACCACACAGACGCGCTGCGCCACCTGCTTCGTCTTGCAGCGGGCATAGAATCGATGATTGTCGGCGAAGATCAGATTCTGGGACAGGTGAGGGATGCGTACAACCTTGCGAAAGCGCTGGGCACAGTAGGTCCCTTCTTTGAGAAGGTTTTCACCAAAGCGCTTCATGTGGGGCAGGTGGTAAGGACTAAGACGAATATAAACAAGGGTGCGGTTTCCATAGGCAGCGCGGCGGTAGAGCTGGCAGAGCAGGTCTTCGGGAGCTTAGAAGGAAAGACTGCTCTCCTCATAGGCGCTGGTGAGATGGGCAAGCTCGTTGCCAAGTCGCTGGCTGAGCACAAGCTTAAGTCTCTTCTAGTGGCAAACAGAACCTACGAGAGGGCGGAGAAGCTTGCCGAGGAGCTGGGTGGAAAGGCGATACCTTTCGAGGCACTGCAGAAGGCGATAGCTGAGAGCGACCTAATAATCACCGCCACAAGTTCGCCAAAGGCTATAATTACCAGGGAGCTTATTGAGACAGCGCGAAAGGATAATAAAAACCTGCTGGTGATAATCGACGTCGCCATTCCTCGCGACGTTAGCGAGGACGTTGCCATGCTACCAGGTGTGCGCCTTTTTAATATAGACGGCTTGCGCGAGGTTGCTGAGCGCAACAGGAAGGCGAGGGAGAAGGAGATAGTAAAGGTAGAGGAGATTATAGACAGGGAGATGGCGCTGCTTATCAAGCAGCTTTACCGCATCGACGTGGAAGGCATAATACGTGACTTATTCAAAGAGGCGGAGAAGGTTCGCCAGCGCGAGCTTGGTAAGGCGCTGCGCATGCTGGGAGACGGGTTGGGGGAGAGGGAGAAGCGCATTATTGACGACCTCACCCGCGTAATTGTGAACCGCCTCACATCGCCAATAGCTGAGAACATACGCAAGGCTGCAGAGCAAGGCGACCAAGAGGCGGTGAAGGTGGCTGAGAAGTGGTTTAGGGGTGCGTAGAATGTTTCCAACACGGAGAATGAGGAGGTTGAGGAGGACCGAGAAGATTAGAAGCATGGTTCGCGAAACTGTGCTTACAAAGAACGACCTCATCTACCCAATTTTTGTGGACGAGACCATAGAGGAGCGCGTAGAGATCGGGAGTATGCCTGGTCAGTACCGCCTGCCTCTAAGCGAGGTGCGCGACGAAGCGCTGGAAGTGGTAAGCTTGGGCATACCTGCGGTTATCTTATTCGGCATACCTGAGCACAAGGATGAGGTGGGAAGCGAGGCTTACAACAGCGAGGGCATTATCCAGCGTGCGGTTAGCGAGATAAAAGACGAAGTCGGCGATGATCTTGTGGTGATAACCGACGTTTGCTTGTGTGAGTACACATCCCATGGGCACTGTGGTGTTGTAGAGGACGGGGAGATTCTTAACGACCCTACCCTAGAACTGCTCGCAAAGGAGGCGGTTTCCCATGCTGAGGCGGGCGCAGACATAGTTGCGCCAAGCGACATGATGGACGGGCGCGTAGCGAAGATTCGTGAGGCGCTTGACGACGCCGGTTACAAAAATGTGGCGATACTGAGCTACGCTGCCAAGTACGCCTCTTCCTTTTATGGACCCTTCCGCGACGCTGCAAAGAGTGCACCCGCCTTTGGGGACAGGCGAAGCTATCAGATGGACCCTGCCAATGCGAACGAAGCTCTGAGGGAGGTTTATCTGGACATTCAGGAGGGTGCGGACATGGTTATGGTAAAGCCGGCACTAGCGTACCTAGACATAATCACCAGGGTAAAGGAGCGCTTCCGCATGCCCACCGCTGCGTATAACGTGAGCGGCGAGTATGCAATGGTGAAGGCAGCCTCGGCGATGGGTTATGTGGATGAGAAGAGCCTAGTGCTGGAGATTCTCACCTCTATAAAGCGAGCCGGCGCTGATATGATTCTAACCTACCACGCTAAAGACGTGGCATCGTGGCTAGAAAGGAGTGAGTAGTATGACACGTTCTGAGGAACTTTTCAATGAGGCTAAGCGTTACCTCGTTGGCGGAGTTAATTCGCCGGTAAGGGCGATGAAGCCCTTCCCCTTCTTCACTGCTCGCGCAGAGGGAGCAAGGCTTTACGACGTGGATGGCAATAGCTACATCGACTATTGCCTCGCCTATGGTCCGCTGATACTTGGTCATGCCTACCCGAGGGTGGTGGAGGCGGTTAAGGAGCAGCTGGAGAAGGGCTCCGCTTACGGCACGCCCACGGAGCTTGAGCTGGAGTTTGCGAAGCGTATTGTTAAGGCGGTGCCCAGCGCTGAGATGGTGCGCTTTGTGAACACTGGCACTGAAGCTACAATGGCGGCGATACGCTTGGCGAGAGGGGTAACGGGAAGGAAGAAGATTGTCAAGTTTGAAGGCGCATTTCATGGAGCCCACGATTATGTTCTTGTAAAGGCTGGGAGCGGCGCAACCACGCATGGCGTACCCACCTCTGCGGGCATACCCGAGGAGACCACGAGCAACACGTTGCTGGCGCCCTTCAACGACGAGGCTGCAATAGAGAGACTCTTTAAGGAACAGGGCGAAGAGATCGCTGCGGTAATTCTGGAGCCAATAATAGGCAACGCTGGCTGCATCCTTCCGAAGGAGGGTTACCTGAAGTTCCTGCGCGAGGTTACCGCTGAGGCAGGAGCGATGCTGATTTTCGATGAGGTTATCACTGGCTTCAGGCTTTGCCTGGGAGGTGCGCAGGAGTACTACGGTGTTACGCCGGATATAACCACGCTTGGCAAAATCGCAGGCGGAGGGTTACCAATAGGCATAATCACCGCCTCACGTGAGGTTATGGAGAACTTCTCGCCGGTGGGTAAGGTTTACCAGGCGGGCACGTTTAACGGCAACCCGCTGAGCATGGCAGCCGGACTGGCGACGATAGAAGAGCTGGAGAAGGGCGAGGTGTACCGCAAACTGGAAGAACTCGGCAAGCGCATCCGCAGAGGTTTGGAGGAGGTTAGCCATGACGCCGGGTTTGAAACCAAGGTTTACGGCGTTGCCTCGATGTTCCAGATGTACTTCACTGGCAGCGAGGTATACGACTACACTTCAGCGTTAAAGGCAAACGCCGAGCTGTTTCTGCGCTACCAGCAGGAGATGCTTCGCCAAGGCGTGTTCATCCCGCCTTCACAGTACGAGTGCAACTTCCTGAGCTACGCCCACAGTAAGGAGGAGATAGACTATACGCTGGAGAAGGCTGAAGAGGTACTGAGGTCACTCAAATGAAGCTCGTGATAGGCACCCGCGGGAGCAAGCTGGCACTGTGGCAGACGGACTACATTGCCTCTCTGCTCAAGGAGCGCTTCCCGGAGCTGGAGTTTGAGAAGAGGATAATTAAGACAACCGGCGACAAGCTTCGCGACGCTCCTCTTGCGAAGATAGGTGGCAAGGGTTTGTTCGTCAAGGAGATAGACGAGGCAGTCGCTCGCGGCGATGTTGACTTCGCTGTGCACAGCATGAAGGATGTGCCTACAGAGCTTTTACCCGAGCTCACCATCGCTGCTACGCCCGAGAGGGAGGAGGTGAATGACGCCTTAATATCGCGCGAAGGGCTGGGCATAGAGGAGCTACCTGAGGGCGCTGTAGTAGGCACCAGCAGCCTGCGCAGAATCGCGGAGGTGAAGAACTTCCGTCCTGACCTCGAAGTTAAGAACCTTCGTGGCAATGTGGACACGAGACTGAGGAAGCTAAAAGCTGGGGAGTACGACGCCATTGTCATGGCAAAAGCTGGACTTAAACGCCTTGGCTTTGAGCATGAGATAACCCAGACTTTGCCCGTGGAGCAATTCACGCCCAGCGTGGGGCAGGGCGCCATCGCCGTAGTGGCGCGCAGAGATGGCGAGGTTATGGACTACCTCAGGGCGATAAACCACGAGGAAAGCCTGGCTCGTGTAAAAGCGGAGCGTGCTCTTCTCAGCAGCCTTGGTGGGGGATGCCAGGTGCCACTGGGCGCGTACACCGAGGTTAGCAATAATACCCTAAGTATCCACGCAGTTGTGCTTTCGCCAGATGGAGGCGAGCGCGTGGAGGTAAGACTTAAAGGCAAGGTGAGCGATGCCGAGAGGCTGGGCAAAGCTGCGGCAGAGGCGCTTCTCGAGAAGGGCGCCAGGGAGATTCTGGATAGGGTTTATAGTCAGTGAGCCATTGAAAGATTCCAAAAAATTTTAAGTGGTTACCCCGTGGGGATTGCCTTGATTTCGCTCATTCTTACCGGAGGAAATTTTTATGGCAAGATGGCAAGGCAGATCTGTAAGGAAAATCACTGGCGGCAGGTACAAGCGCTTCAGGAAGAAGCGCAAATATGAGCTTGGCAGAGAGCAGGCAGAGACCAGGATAGGCAAGGTGCGCGCCAAGGTTATACGCGTGCGTGGGGGGAACGTAAAAGTCAGGCTCTTCGAGACCCAGTATGCGAACGTCGTCGACCCAAAGACGGGCAAAGCCCAGAAGGTGGAGATAAAAAGAGTGGTCGAAAACAAGGCAAACCCCCACTACGTGAGGAGAAACATAATAACCAAGGGGGCAATAATCCTCACAGAGCTTGGTGAGGCGAGGGTAACCTCGCGACCGGGGCAAGATGGAAGTGTTAATGCCGTTCTTCTTGAGAAGAAGGCATAAATTTTTATATTCCCTTTTTCTTATTAAGTGTTATAAGATGCAAAACTGTCATAGAGGGGTTGCTCCTCCAGGAGGAATAAAGTAAGGTGCCTGAAGCACTCTGGTACGGTGAGATAGTAAGCCTAGCAGTGCTTTTCCTTTTATCAGCCTTCTTCTCGGGCTCTGAAACTGCCTACCTTGCTGTGAGCAGGGCTAAGATACGGAAGCTTGCAAAAGATGGTGATCCCCGCGCTAAGGTTCTTCTCCATCTGATAGAGCACCCCAACCGCGTGATTGTTACAATACTAGTGGGCAACAACCTGGTGAATATCACCGCCGCCTCTCTCGCGACATCGCTGGCTATCGAAGCCTTCGGAAGCAAAGGGATAGGCATCGCCACCGGCGTGGTCACCCTGATAGTACTCATCTTTGGGGAAATAACGCCGAAGAGCTACTCTGCGACTAATGCCGAGAAGGTTGCGCTTTTTGTGGCAAGGCCAATATACCTGCTCATGAAGCTCCTTGCCCCGCTGGTGCTGCTCCTCTCCAAATTTGCGAAGCTGCTGGTGAAAAGCTTTGGTGGTGAGGTCAAGCTTGGTCCCTTTATTACAGAGGAAGAGCTGAAGATGCTGGTCGAGGTAGGCGAAGAGGTGGGGGCGATTGAGAAAGAAGAGAAGGAGATGATCTCCGGCATTTTTGAGTTTGGAGACACCGATGTCAAGGAAATAATGGTGCCGCGCATAGACATGAAGTGCATTGAGGCGGGAGAGAGCATTGAGACGGCGAGGAAGCTCATTCTTGAGACGGGGCACTCGCGGATACCTGTGTATGAGGGGAGCATAGACAACATCATTGGCATCCTCTATGCTAAGGATTTGCTGAAGTATCTCAACTCAAAGGGTGCTAAACCGAAGTCGCTTCGCGAGATTATTCGCCCTGCGTACTTCGTGCCCGAGACCAAGAAGCTGGACGATTTGCTCCGAGAATTCCAGCAGAACAGGGTGCAGATTGCAATAGTCGTCGATGAGTACGGTGGTACCGCTGGCATGGTGACGCTTGAGGACATTCTGGAGGAGATTGTGGGAGAGATAAAGGACGAGTACGACATCGCAGAGGAGGAGCCACTGGAGCGCATAGATGAAAAGCAGGCTATCGTAGATGCGAGGATGAGCATCCACGACGTTAACGAGGCTCTGGATATCAACCTGCCCGAAGAGGAGTTCGACACCATAGGTGGGCTCGTGTTTAACACTATTGGCAGGATACCCTCGCCTGGAGATGAGGTGGAGATAGACGGTGTTAAGCTGAGGGTGGAGAAAATGAGGGGGAGGAGAATTATGAAGGTAAGGGTGATTAGGGAGTAGGTCTGAAATATGTACTTAAGTCTTCTGGCCACATTCTGGCATTTTTAAAATCGCCACTTACACGTACAACTTTATAATGGCAAACCACTCGGCTTGCAAACCCTTTTGACAAAAAATTTTAGTAACATCATGTTATAGTAACATTAGTTGTAAAAAATTTTAGCATGTTACCTAGACTCTCACCATCTGGAGGCGGTGGAAATGAGCGGGGAGATTGTAAAGATACTCTCAGGTGTGGTGCTGATCGTCCTGGGAATAGCGTGGTACTTTGTTCGCGTGCCGGTGCTCAGCGATGTGCTCAGTACTGGAACACTGGTGCCTTTCTGGCGCGCTTTGCTGGCCGCCTTCGCCGCTTGCTTCGGCATAGTCTTGTTGCTCGCTGGCCTTGTGATGGCCTGGATAGGTTATGACGATTACAGGGAGAGTCGAGAGGCAGAGACATAGCCGTACAATAAACCTTTCCTTTGATATTAAAGTAACATGATGTGGAAAAATGCGTGCGGATGAGTTACTCGACATACTGGGAAACCGCACAAGGAGGGAGATAATAAAACTGGTGAGCGAGGAGCCCAAGTGCCTCTCAGAGCTGAGCAAAGAGACGGGCGTGGAGAAGATGGCGCTTGCAAGGCACCTCGACTCTATGACAAGGGCGAACATACTCACTGTAGAGGAGGAAAAGATAAAGCGGGGAAGGCCCAGGAAGTACTACGAGATAGCGGAGCATATCCAGCTCAAGGTGGACATCTCGCCAGAAGAGTTCTCAATGAAGCTCAGGACGCGCTCTCAGGGAGAGAGGGAGGACAGAGCTAGCAATGTGCACACCCTTCGCTTAGAGAGCGCAAAATCAATTTCTGACCCCCTCCAGAGGCTTGCAGCGCTTTCAAAAATTGCCGAAGATGTAAAAAAAGAGATAATGTATTACGAGGATGCCCTCCAGAAGGCGGAAGATGTGCTTGACGAAGTGAGGAGGGCAGGCAGGGAGGCTGTTGAAGAATTAAATCTGAATAAGTCTGAGAGACGTTCACTCCTCAAAGTTATCGGGTTAGGCGGTAAGTTTAACAATATATCCGAAACGTAGCTGTATTGTGCCTCTTTGTGGATATAGGAGGCACAATTGAAAACTCAGGCTAATTTGTTAATTTAAAGATAGAGGAGGTGATGAAATGGGTGAAGTGAGGGTAGCAATTGCTGGGGTAGGAAACTGTGCATCCTCGCTGGTGCAGGGTGTTGAGTACTACAAGAATGCAAAAGACGATGAGTTTGTCCCGGGCTTAATGCACGTGAACTTCGGTGGCTACCACATTCGCGACATCAAATTCGTCGCAGCTTTCGACGTAAACGCAAACAAGGTGGGCAAGGACCTTAGCGAGGCAATCTTCACAGAGCCCAACTGCACAGCCAAGTTCTGCGACGTACCAGAGCTTGGCGTCGAGGTACTCAAGGCACCAGTGCTCGACGGCATAGGCAAGTACCTGCGCGGCACAGTGCCTGTGAGCAGTCGTCAGAAGCCAGTGGACGTAGCCAAGGTGCTGGAAGAGGTGAACGCCGACGTGCTGGTGAACTTCCTCCCAGTGGGCAGCGCCAAGGCAACGCGCTACTTTGCTCAAGCAGCGATAGACGCAGGGTGCGGCTTTGTGAACTGCATCCCTGAGTTCATCGCCAGCGACAAAGAGTGGGCTGAGAAGTTCACCCGCGCAGGTTTGCCTGTCGCAGGAGACGACATTAAATCCCAGGTAGGCGCTACCATACTACACCGAACCCTGGTGCAGCTTCTCAAGGACCGTGGGGTCAAAGTGGAGGAAACCTACCAGCTCAACATAGGCGGGAACACCGACTTCCTGAACATGCTCCAGGAGAGCAGACTGAAGTCAAAGAGGATAAGCAAGACAGAGGCTGTGACCAGCGTTGTGGGCTACGATATACCCACACGCATTGGGCCCAGCGACTACGTGCCCTTCCTCAACGACAACAAGCAGGCGTTCATCTTCGTGAAGGGCAGAAAGTTCGGCGATATCCCCCTGACGATACAGGTGCACCTCTCCGTCGAAGACTCACCCAACAGCGCTGGCGTCGCTGTCGACGCGATACGCGCCACTAAGCTGGCGCTGGACAACGGCATCGCAGGCCCGCTAGAGGCAGTGAGCGCCTACTTCTTCAAGCACCCGCCAGTGCAGTATCCAGACAGCGTGGCAAAGCAGCTCGTGGAGGAGTTCATCAGGGAGAATGCACGCAGCAAGGTGGCGCCAGAGCTGGCGCTGAAGGAGTAGGCGATGAAGGCCGTAGTTCTCGCCGCTGGCAAAGGGGAGAGGCTTGGCTCAAGCCTCCCCAAACCCCTTGTTAAGATTCTGGGCAGAACGCTCATTGACAGGGTTATTGATAGCCTGGAAAAAGCCGGGATAAAGGATATTATCGTGGTGTACAGCGACCCACGCGTTAAGGCTTACCTTGAGGGCAGAGTGGAGCTGGTTTACAACGACAACGTGGAGAGAGAAGGCGGTTACTCCCTGCTCAAGGGCACAGAAGCTGCGGGACATGAGCCCTTTGTACTTGTGATGAGCGATCACATCTTCGACTCAACCATTGTCTCGAAGCTGCTTGAAGCAAAACCTGCGACAACCACACTTTGCGTTGACAGAAGCTTTGAAGGTCGCGACCTGGAGGAGGCGACCAAGGTACTGGTTGGAGAAGATGGGAAAATATTAGACATTGGAAAAGAGATAGCGGAGTACAACGCCCTGGACACGGGCATATTCTACTGCACCCAGGATGTGCTCGAGGCGGCGAGGAGCTTCACCGGCAAATTTACAGTTACCGACGTGATGAAAAAGCTTGTCGCTCAGAGAAAGCTGCACGCCTTCGATGTAACCGGTCACTTCTGGTGGGATGTTGACACCCAGAAGGAGCTCAAGCGCGCAGAGGACGCGCTCCTTCGCAGCCTGATTAAACCGGTTGACGGCATCATATCCAGGCACATCAACAGAAAAATTTCCCTGAGAATCTCCCGCATGCTGGTGACAACGCCTGTTACACCAAATGCGATTTCCATCTTCAGCTTCCTGCTTGGCGCATTATCAGGCGCTCTATTTGCCTTTGGTCACGCCGCCCTCGCTGGAATAATGGCGCAGGTTTCATCTATCATAGACGGGTGCGATGGGGAGATAGCACGCTTAAAAGGCATAGCTTCGCCATACGGTGCCTTTCTCGATGCAACCCTCGACAGGTATGCGGACATGCTCATCCTGCTCGGCATCATCGCCTCGCAGCCAGAGAAGTACTGGCTGGTGGGCGGCTTGGCTATGCTGGGCAGCTACTCCATAAGCTACACCGGCTCAAGGGCGGAGATATATGGCATTACCTTTGTCAACCTCACAGAGAATCTCATGAAACGAGACATGAGGCTTTTCCTGATATTCCTCGCTGGCGTGGCGAACCAGCTCTTCGCAGTACTTCTCCTGCTGGCGGTGCTCTGCAATCTGGTGGTGCTGAATCGCTTTATCCAGTTCCCCAAGCTCCTCGCAGCAAGGGGTGTAAAAATATAAGGAGGTGGTAGCATGCAGCTTATTGCTCAGAAGCAGGCGCATGCTGAAAGGCTCATCACCACCACATCTTCATTATGCCCCGAATGTCATGCTCTGCTTAAAGCGGAGATTTTTGAGCGTGAGGGGAGGGTCTATATGCTAACCAATTGTGCAAGAAGGTTTTCAAAAAGGAGGTCTACCACTTCAGAGGCGTCGCCGAAAGCGTGTTCGGAGCGATAGAGGTGAGATACGGAGCAAAAATCAGAGCACGAAAGAGAAAAACGAGAGCTATAGCTATGAACTTCGAGAGGGTATTTAGGCAAAGGTCATTTGTTTTGGTGGTGATTCGTTGACAACCCGTTTGGAGGGTTAAATATTTATAGGGCTTTTTAATCTTGAATAAGTATGCGTCAAATTAGCAATAATAATACGTATGAACGTTATAATTTACCTCGATTTATTTTAATATTAATCGCAATGAGTTCTATAACGCCTATTCTTGGAATTTTAAAGGAAATTTTCCCTAAAAGTCCTAATCTTTTCAATGTTGGTTATTTGTTCTCTATTGGTGTAATATTAATGTATGCATATAAGTCTGAGATTTTGGATGCATTACGCTTTATTATTCCAAATAAAAAAATCCAAATGGAGAAGAGGTATACGACTCTTAGTATGATTTTATTTTTTACTGTTTTTATTTTATTAAATTCGTCCATTTTAATAACTTCTTACACAGGAATCGATATGTATGGCTTTTTTGATAGATATTCAAAGTTAATTACCCTTACACTTAATGTAATAATAAATACATTGTTAGCTATTTTGGCGACTTTAATTTTTCAGTACCTTTACATACAATATGAGCGAAAAGATAAAAGTTGGAGGTCAATACCTATAACTTCAAGTACATTTAAACTTGTTTTTATTCCATTAATCATTGTCTATATACCAATAGCTATAATGGGAAATGGAGGAATATATTATTTAGAAGCGTTCTTTCCTTTTGCATTAGCGTTTCTAGCTATTATTGGTTATACACATCCTTCAAATAAAGTTGAATTATTTATATTCAAACTACTATTAGTTACGTGTGTAATTTGTATGGTTTCTGGTTTTATTTTGGCTTCAATTGGGCTATTATTTGTTCTTAAGGATATTAAGACACCTACGAAGTGGGAAAGTATTATATCTTCCAAGGAGATTGATTGGGCAAAACTTAATTACTCTCAAGAAAATTTTAAAGATGAATATAAAAATAAATTCAGAACAGGATTTTCCTGGAAAGTTATTATCGACATGATATATTTGGAATTCATTGGAGTTATTACAACTTTAATAATCTACAGTCATCAACGCTCTTGCTTCCAACATAACTCAGCGGTGGTAAGAGACAATTAGACGGGGTTAAGGGTATGTTCTCAATACTCCAATGAACTCTGGTATTACACCTAACTTAGAAATGGAAGCGTAGGACTTCTACTGGGGTGACAAACCGCTGCAACTTAGCGTGCTGGTATTGCTTCTACTACGCGGAGCGAGCGGGCTATGTTTACGAGCCCTCTCTCGAGGACATAGAGCGGATGCTGCGCTACCTTAAGGCACAGAAGCCTGTGCCGTGCAACGCTTTGCAGATCACCGGCGGCGAGCCCACGCTGCGTGAGGATATAGTGGAGATTATTAAGCTCGCAAAACGCTTAGGCTTTGACCACGTGCAGCTCAACACCAACGGCATAAAGCTTGCAGAAGATGCTGCGCTCGCGAAGGCAATAGTTGAGGCTGGGGCGGGAGTGGTGTACTTAAGCTTCGATGGTGTCACCGCTAAAACCAATCCCAAGAACCACCGCTACATCCCTAAAATACTCTGGAATGCAAGAAGCGCAGGTATGAAGCTCGTGCTTGTTCCTACGGTGATACGAGGAGTAAACGACCATGAGCTTGGGGATATAGTGGAGTTTGCCTTCACCAACCTCGATGTTGTACGCGGCGTCAACTTCCAGCCTGTTTCGCTTGTTGGTAGAATGCCCCAGGAGGAGCGGGAGAAGCACCGCATAACCATACCGGACGTTATTCGCGCTCTTGAGGAGCAGACCGGGGGAGCAATAGCGCGGGAGGACTTCTACCCGGTGCCCAGCGTTTCCGCGATTTCCCACATTGTCGAGGCGCTCACAGGGAGAAAGCAGTACGAGCTTACAACGCATTTCGCGTGCGGTATGGCGACGTACGTCTTCAGAGACGGCAATCGCGTTGTGCCGATAACGCGGTTTATAGATGTTGAGGGGCTGCTGGAGTACCTCAACGAGAGCGCAGAGCGAATCAATGGCGGAAGCAACAAACTGATGGAGAGGATAAAGCTTATCTCAGGAATAAGGCGCTTTATTGACGCGAGCAAAGCGCCAAAGGGGCTGAATGTGTACTCGCTCCTCTTCGCTGCGCTGGTGCGCCACGACTACCGCGCCCTTGCGAAGTTCCACCATAACGCGCTGTTTATAGGGATGATGCACTTCATGGACCTGTACAACTACGACATCGCTCGGGTCAAAAGGTGCTCCATCCATTACGTCACCCCTGACCTGCGCACCATACCCTTCTGCGCCTTCAACGTCTTGCCAGAGTACTACCGCGATGCGATGCAGAAGGAGTACGTGGCGAAGAGGCAGGAATGACTCAGTCTCCACCCTTGCCCGACTTTGAAAACTCACGGGGGTGACGCCTCTTACCCCTGCGCCTGAAGATGTCTCTCAGCTCCGTATGGATAAAGCCCTTCTCCTCTATGTCGGCGCGCTCCTCCTTTACAGTGAGCTTTATCACAACCACAAGGGCAAGGATGAAGAAGGTTGCCATTCCAAGGGTGAGAGGTGGGATTTCAAGGGCGCCTGTGAGTATCACCTCCCTGAGCACGGCAACGAGCGCAATCTCTGCCATGAAGCTCACAGCAACGCGGTGCTCCTTAAGGTAAACTATGAGCATGCGGTAGGTCTCAACCAGTATCATTATGTACAGAATCTCTGAAACCACGCGCTTGAATTCAAAGGCGTGGGATATCTCAAAGACTATCTTAAGGAGCACCTTCAGGCTTACGTAGAAAATTATGATGGAAAGGGCGATTATTATAAGGTCTTGGGTGGTCTCCAGAGTCTTCCTGAAAACATCGTGAACTCTGCGGTAAAGCACCTGTTGCTCCTCGCTCATTTTCTCCCACCCAGCTTTGCGCGCGTCGTCATAACCTCTCCGCCGCGAACGAAGGTTATCTCTATCTCCTGCCCCACCTGCTTGGAGGATATAATTTCCACCAGCTCCTCCATGGAGGCGACTTTCTCTCCATCTATCTCAACGATTATGTCGCCGCCTATTGTGAGAATGTAGCCCCGGTAAATTACCTGCACCTCGCCGCCGCGCAGACCCGCTTTATCTGCAGGACTGCCTGGCACTACCTCAACAACCATAGCACCCTCCTTTACGGGAAGGTTAAGCACCCGCGCGAGTTCCTCGGTGACTGTTATACCCGTTATGCCGAGCCACGGGCGACGCTTTATCTCTCGATCTTCCTGAATCATCCTCTCCATTATAACCTTAGCCTTGTTTATGGGTATCGCGAAGCCTATGCCTATGCTGCCTCCGCTTGTAGTGAGTATGGCAGTGTTTATCCCTATAACCTCCCCGCGAGAGTTCACCAGAGGCCCACCGGAGTTGCCAGGGTTAATAGAGGCGTCCGTCTGTATTAACCCCTCCATTATGTAGCCATGCTCGCTGCGTATACTCCTGTTCAAGGAGCTCACTATGCCCATCGTCGCTGTGCGGTCCAACCCAAATGGGTTACCTATCGCTATCACCAGGTCGCCCACGCGCAGCGTTGAGGAGTCCCCCAAGGGGGCTACTTCCAGGTTCTCAGGGGGGTTGAGGATTTTTATCACAGCTATGTCGTTGGCAGGGTCGCTCCCTATTAGCTCCGCCTCATAGCTCTCCCCGCTGCTCAGTGTTACCTCAATCTCGTCGGCATTCTCAATAACGTGGTTGTTTGTGAGCACGTACCCGTCCTTGGTGACAACTATACCAGAGCCTGTGCCGCGCTGAGGGATTACCTCAAAGAAGAATCCACGCCTGAGCACCGTCGAGGTTATGTGAACCACGCTGGGTGAAACTCTGTTGTAGGCGAGGTTGACCACATCCTCAATCGAGCCCGTGATGTTAATCACCGTATACTTCGTCTCCACCTCTGGCGCAGGCTTCTCCAGAGAGAGAGTGGCGAGATAGCCACCTGCAGCACCCGCAACAAGCGCAACGAGCATGTAGGAAAGGAGTTTCACCACTTTATTTGGCTTCAATTTACCCACCACCAGCCCAAAGAGGATTAAGTTGATTATGCTCTCTCTTACTATAAAAACCCTTCCAGGCGGAGCAGCATAACGAGGTCAGCATTTTTAGTAACATGATGTTACTAAAATTTTTGACAGCGTGAGGGTGCATGGAATGGTATAGTAACAAAAAGTGACTAAAAGGAGGTGATGTGCATGTGGAGGAGAAGGAGGATATTTGATGATTTCTTCCGCGAACTTGAGGAAGTTGACAGGCTCTTCGACAGGATGTTCGAATCAATGCGCTCATGGCAGGGTGTCAACCTTGAGGAGCCTCTCTACTGGGGATTCTCAGTGCGAGTAGGACCAAGTGGTGTACCCGAGATTCAGACCTTCGGCAATGTGGAGACCTCGCCAACGCTTCGCGCAGGCGTTCGCGAGCCCTATGTGGAAACAATGGTGGACGAGAAGAACGGCGAACTCGTGGTCACGGCGGAGATTCCAGGCGTTACCAAGGAGGACATAAAAATCAACGCCACAGAGAGCAGCGTTGAGATAGAGGCAGAGCGCGATGACAGGAAGTACCATAAGGTTGTTGCCCTTGATGCTGAGGTTGATCCCAGCTCTGCGAAGGCAAGGTACAACAACGGCGTACTCGAGATCAAGTTCAAGCTCAAGGCTCCGCCCAAGAAAGGTGTTAACGTAAAAGTTGAGTAAGGAGGTGGTGGGAATGATGCCAGCAGTGTGGGAGGAGATTCGCCGACTTGAGGACAGGATGAACCAGCTCTTCCGTGAGCTCTGGAGCAGCTTCCCCCGCGCAGAGGAGCGCTTCCCAACCATTGCGGGAGTACGCAGCCCCTTCTGCGATGTGCAGGAGACTGACAAGGAGATAATCATAACCGCAGAGCTTCCGGGGGTTAGCAAGGAGGACATAAAGATAAACGCCACAGAGCACGAGGTGGAGATAGAGGCAGAGGTAAAGCGTGAGGAGGAAGAGAAGAAAGAAGGTTACCTCCGCAGTGAGAGGCAGTACTCCAAGTTCTACCGCTGCCTTGCTCTGCCAGCGGAGGTTGATCCCGGCAAAGCCAAGGCAACCTACAAGAACGGCGTGCTTGAACTTCGCTTACCTAAGGTACATGCAGAAAAGAAAACCAGCATAAAAGTTGAGTAGTCTTTATTTCCTTTTTTCTTTCCACTGTTTGAGCATAGCCTCGTGTCTGAGGCAAAGCTCCGGCTCTGAGAACTGGGCTTCTATAAGTTCTTCCTGCCAGTGGGCATTGTAAAGCCTGCATCGCTTTTCTTCACAAAAAGCTTCGCCAAAGAGCTGGTAAAACAACACCTGCAACGCGTAGCCTTTAAGCACCTCTCCCATGCGCACATCGCCATAATCTAAAATTTTTTGCCTGAGCTTCTGCTTGAGCTGAGCCTCAGCAAGGGGGTCTTCTCCGAGAAGGCGACGCTGAAGGTAAAACTCCGGGGGCTTTGCAGGCGCTTCGACAATGCCCGAGGTGGAGATTATCGCAGGGTAGCCCAGGATAACAGCGCGCGCATGGTACCGCCTGTCGTCGGTGTCGTAAGTTGCAAGGAGGCGAGATGTTATCACCAGGTGAAGCTTATCAAGGCTGATTTCACGCCTCGGGAGAAGGCTACGCATATAGCTCTGCAATGCGAAGCCGTCGTACAGCACGCCTCCAGCCTTTGCTTTGCCAGCAAGTACGCGCTGCTCATATTTAATCTCGCCGTACAGAGGCTCCTCCTGTACTACTGGCTTAGCCGGGTCGAAGATGCGCATCTTCGCTAGAGCTTTCGCCACATCTTCCAAGCTATGAGCAAATCTCGAGAAGAATCCCCCTCTCACCTCCACCCTTGCGCCCTTCTCCTCGAGGTAGCGTGCCAACTCGTGAAAGTCCAGTTCCTCTCCACTTACCTCATTGTAGATAAAAATTTCCATTTTACTCTCTTTCAAGCATCTCCAGCGCAACCTCTGCGGCGCGCTTACCCGAGAGAAGCATTGCTCCGAAGGTCGGGCCCATTCGCGGCAACCCGTACACGGTGGAAACCGCCATGCCAGCGACGATTAAGCCGGGATGAGCCTCGCCTGTGTGCTCCACCACGGCGTCTTCGCTGCGCTCCACCCACATGGCACCGTAGCCGCGCACTTTCATCAGCCCTCTCCTCACGAGTGCGTTGACCACCTCTGCATCGTGGCCAGTGGCGTCTATAACCACCCTTGCCTGAAGCGATATTGGGTCGACACAGGTTATCTCACGAGGAAGCGCAGAGATGGGCGTCCAGTTGATCACAACGCCAGCGACGCGGTTGCCCTCGCGTAGCACCACATCATCGACCTTGGTCATGTTAAGAATTCTCGCACCTGCGTCGCAGGCGGCGGCGATAAGCTTTGAGCACGCATGCGGGCCGTCGGTTACGTAGAGACCCTTAACGTACTCCTGGTAGGGCACGCCTATCTCGTCTAGCACCTTTTCGCCAGGAGCGCGCACTGTAACCTTATTCATCAGATAACCGCCTATCCAGAAGCCTCCGCCTAGGTAATTGTTCCTCTCAATTATGAGGGTCTTTACACCCTTTGAGGCAAGCTCCTTGGCTGCGGTCAAGCCTGCGGGGCCGCCTCCAACTATTATAACATCGCTTTCAGCATACTCGCTGAGCATGCGCGAGAACTCGCCAACTATTGCCTGAGTAACATCCTTTTCCTCTACCTTCTCGAAGATCATGGCTATCAACCTCTGAAGCTTACTCTACCCTAACCTGCACAGCAATATTAAAAGAAGTCAGGGGTCTTGCGACCCCTCTGTATAGCGGGGGGTCGATTTGAACGACCGCTCTCCGGGTTATGAGCCCGGCGGGATGGACCTGGCTACCCCACCCCGCTATGGTGCTGTTACTATGATATGGGGCAGAGATTACCATCATTATCCAAATATATAATCTTTTCCCTCGGGATGCGCTCGCCTCAGTGGGATATCATGCTGCGCAGGGGTATGTAGTACGCGTACTCATGGTAGGAAATCCCCGAGTTCCAGTGTCCCGTGAGCTTTGCTACGATTACGAAAAGGAAAAATGTGCCAAGGAGCAGAGCAGCGTAAGCGGTCTTCCGCAGAGGCAAGAAGCCAGTCACGGACATGGAAAGCGCCCCCTTAGGGCAGGCATCCACGCATGTGAAGCAGGCGTTGCACTCCGGGTTACGCACCACCTGCTTTTCATGAACCTTTATGCTGCTGTGGCATACGCGGGTGCATAATTTGCAGTTATTGCATCTCTCAACGTCCCTCCTAACGCCCGTTAAGCCAATAAAGCCCAGGATTCCGAGAAGTGCGCCGTATGGGCACAGATACCTGCACCAGAAGTTTCTTAATAACATGGACAGGAGCAGGAGGGCCGAAACGAAAATTATGGTATTTCTACCTGGATATATCCAGAAGTCCAGGAGCTTTGCATCCACCACTTTATAGTAAGGAGACTGGAGGAAGGCTGCGACAGCCTGTGGTGGCATGTCTATGAGCACCAACTTCAGGAAGAAGAGCAGGATAAGGTACTTTATAAGTCTGAGGGGCACATCTACCGCAGGAGGGAGCCTGAAGTTCCTTCCGAAGAGTCTGGCACCAACCTTTCCCACCGCCTCGGAGAGCGCGCCCACTGGGCAAATCCAGCCGCAGAAACCTCTGCGGAAGAGCAGCGAAATCGTCAGAACGGCAAGGAAGATTACAAGAGCCGCGGGATGGATTACGTCTATGGCGCGGTTAACCACGAGGTGCTTCAGTGCGACAAGCGCCCCCACTGGCATAAAGGCGTCCACGCTCTCAGGTCGAGGAACGTAGGGAGTCGTGCCCCCGGTATCGAAATGTCTGACGAAAAGGTAAAGGCGGTACCAGATGTAAATAGAGAATATAACAAAGAAAGCCTGGACGTAAACTCTCAGTCGCCCTTCATTTAATTTTACTTGCATCACATATAAGTTATTTTTATTAATTCATCTACGTTTCCTCGAACATGTTCGCACAAAAAACCTTTACAACGTTCCTTTCACAGCGCTGGGAATGCTTGAAGTTTTAGTAAACGGAGATACCCACGAATACCTCTACTGGAGCACAGCCGAGGTTATAGCTCGCGCTGTCGTGGTGGATCGCGAGGAAGAGGCTGAGATAAAGCTCATCAACGTTGCACGCCACCGCAGAGGCGAGGGGATAGGCAGCTTAATATTAGAGAGGATAATCTCAGACTTCGCCCACAAAAACCTAGTCACCTGGACGTTCAATGGAAGGACCTCGTGGTATGAGAGAAATGGCTTTGAAGTAGCGGAGGAGCGCGCATCTCTGTTAAAGATGGTGAGAAAAAATCAGTAATAGAGAAGCTCCCTGAGCTCCTCAATGGCAACCTCTTTCTTTATCTCCTCGCGAATCTCGCGCTGGAGATACTCCACAACGCGCTTCGCCTCGTTTATCTTCTCGTGCTCCTTCATCAGCTCATGATAAAGCTCACGCAGCCTCTCCACGCGCTCCCACCCTCTCATGCGAGAGGTTTCGTCCAGGCGGTGCATCACTTCTGCAAGCTTCGGGAAGGCTGTGAGCACTTCCTCATTGATCTCAGGCAGGAGGGTCTCGATGTAAAAGTGATGCGGCGATATCTTCACCTCTATCAGGATGTCCTCGCTAATGTGGTAGTACTTCCTAGGTCTCCCTTTGTCGATCTTCTCCAAGCGAGTCTCCAGAATACCTGCCTGGCGCATCAACTCGAGGTGTTCAATAACCGCCTTCTGACCAATATTCAGTGTCTGAGAGAGCTCACTAACATAGCATGGCCTCTCAGACAGTAGCTGGAGAATCTCTCTTCGCGTTTCATTTCCGAGCATATTCAGGAGAATCTCCAGATTCATGCCTATTAAAGCGGGCGTTAACAATGTAAAAAATTTTATTAACAAATGGTAAGAAAAAGTTCCTTTTCCGCAAGTTATTTATCTCCTGAGGCTTAAGATAAATATAGGGAGGTGGTAAGGATGTGGATAGACCCATTCGAAGAGCTTCGCAGCCTAGAGAGACGGATGAACAGGCTTTTTGAGGAGCTCCTCGGGGAGCAGAGGCAAACGCTGCTTCCGATGCGCGCTCCTGAAGTGCGCCAGCCATTCGCAGACATCATTGACACAGGGAAAGAAATTAAGGTGACCGTGGAGCTTCCAGGAGTGGACAAGGAGAACATCCAGATTAATGCCACGGAAACAAGTCTGGAAATTAAAGCGGAGGTTAAGCGCGAGGAGGAAGAGAAACGAGGCGACTATGTGCGAAAGGAGCGGAGCTACAGCGTCTTTCAGCGGAGCTTTTCCCTTCCGGCAGAGGTGGACCCCAGCAAAGCGAAGGCAACTTATAAAAACGGGGTGCTGGAGATAACCCTGCCGAAGATTAAGGAAGAGAAAAAGACCAGCATAAAGGTGGAGTAAACCTCCACCTTTTAATATTTCTTACTAAAGGTAAGGAAATTATTTAGTAACAAAAAGTTAGTAAAAGGAGGCCTGGAATGGAGGAAGGTATACTCATCGAACTTTTCACCTCACCAACGTGCCCATACTGTCCGCGCGCCAAGGAGGTTGCAGAGAGGATAGTCAAGAGGATGCCAAAGGTGCTTCTCATAGAGCGCGACGTTTCTCAGCCAGAAAACGCTGAGATAGCGCGGAGCTATGGGATTCAGGGCGTACCAGCGATGGTCATCAATGGCAGATACAAGATTTTAGGGGTGCCGAGAGAGGAGCAGCTTCTGCACTACCTCTCCACCCTTTAAAAAAATTAAGGAGGTGGTTTTTGATGGCAAAGGAGATAGAACTTAAGGTAGCAGAAGCTAAGTCCAACGACGTTGGACGAGGCATAGCTAGGATTGACCCTCATGTTATTGAGGAACTCGGACTCACTTCTGGCGATGTCATCCAGATTATTGGTAAAAAGAAGACTGTGGCAATAGTGTGGCCCGGTTATCCTGAGGACGCTGGTTTCAAAATTATCCGCATCGACGGGTTTACGAGAAAGAACGCGGGCGTGGGAATAGACGATAAAGTAAAAATTCGCAAGGTTACAGCGCAGCCTGCAACTGTTGTGAAGCTCGCTCCAACTGAGCCTCTTCGCATCGTGGGAGGCGAGGCTTACCTCAGGCAGTACCTGGAGAACCGCGCTGTCTCGCGAGGAGATATGATAGAGCTCAACATAATGGGCAGGAAGATAGGCTTAGTTGTGACCAGCGTGCAGCCACCCGCAGATGCAGTGATAATCAACTATGCAACGCGGGTTGAGATAAGCGAGAAGCCGGCGAAGATTACAGAGACCAAGATACCCCGTGTTACCTACGAGGATATAGGTGGACTCAAGGAGGAAATTCGAAAGGTTCGCGAAATGATAGAGCTTCCGCTGAAGTATCCCGAGATTTTCGAGCGCCTAGGCGTTGAAGCGCCCAAAGGCGTGCTTCTCCATGGTCCACCCGGCACTGGCAAGACGCTCCTCGCTAAAGCGGTAGCCAACGAGACCAACGCCAATTTCTACAGCATCTCCGGGCCAGAGATTATGAGCAAGTACTACGGAGAAAGCGAGGAGAGGCTCAGGGAGATATTCAAAGAGGCGGAAGAGAACGCTCCAAGCATTATATTCATAGACGAGATAGACTCTATAGCGCCGAAGCGCGAAGAGGTTACTGGCGAGGTTGAGCGCCGCGTCGTTGCGCAGCTACTCGCCCTCATGGACGGGTTAGAATCTCGAGGACAGGTCGTTGTAATAGGTGCGACCAACCGTCCAAATGCTCTGGACCCTGCGTTGCGTCGCCCGGGCAGGTTTGACCGTGAGATAGAGATAGGCATACCCGACAGAAATGCCAGGAAGGAGATCCTGCTCATCCACACGCGGGGCATGCCATTGCCAGAGGATGAGGAGGAGCGTAAGCGCATCATAGAGGACTTCGCAGATAAAACCCACGGCTTTGTGGGCGCCGACTTAGAGGCTCTCTGCAAAGAGGCGGCAATGCGCTCCCTGCGCAGAATCCTGCCTGAGATTGACTTCGAGCTGGAGAGCATACCCGCAGAGATACTGGACAAGATACAGGTGACCTACCAGGACTTCGAAGAGGCCTTTATGGACATTGAGCCCAGCGCCATGCGGGAAGTGCTTGTAGAAGTGCCCGACGTAAGGTGGGACGACATAGGCGGTCTGGAAGAGGCGAAGCAGGAGCTCCGCGAGGCTGTGGAATGGCCCCTCAAGTATCCAGAGGTGTTCTCCCACATGCGTGCCCAGCCGCCCAAGGGCATACTGCTCTATGGCCCGCCTGGCACAGGTAAGACGCTCCTCGCAAAGGCGGTGGCGAACGAGAGTGAGGCCAACTTCATAAGCGTCAAAGGCCCAGAGTTCCTGAGCAAGTGGGTGGGCGAGAGCGAAAAGGCGGTGAGAGAAACCTTCAGAAAGGCACGCCAAGCCGCGCCGTGCGTGGTGTTCATGGATGAGATAGATGCGATTGCACCTACGCGTGGCTCGGGCTTCGATTCTCACGTTACAGAGCGTGTGGTGAGCCAGATCCTCACAGAGCTCGATGGCTTGGAAGAGCTGCGCGGCGTAGTTGTAATCGCGGCAACGAATCGCCCGGATATAATCGACCCCGCTTTACTGCGCCCGGGTAGGTTCGACCGCTTGATATTCATCCCGCCGCCTGACAGGAAGGCGAGGGAAGAGATATTCAAGATTCACACCCGTTCCAAACCCCTCGCTGAAGACGTGGATATTGCCAAGCTTGCGGAGATGACAGAGAACTACACCGGCGCTGATATCGCTGCGGTGTGCAACGAGGCAGTGATGCTGGCGATACGCGAGTATATAAGCGAGGGCAAGCCCCTGGATAAGGAGACGATGAAGAAAGAGCTCAAGCTGAAGATGAAGCACTTTGAGGAGGCGATGAAGAAGATAAAGCCCATATCCAAGGAAGAACTGGAGCAGTACCTGCGAATAGCTGAGAAGTTTAAAACATCGGCATAGGTGACGGAGGGCAAAGCCCTCCCCTTTACAACAACAAATTTTAAAGGCATAGCGATGAATATTAATTAGCGGTCGTGGTAAGTATGGAAGTTGAGCTTAAGGTTGCAGAGGCGCTACAGAACGACGTTGGGCGAGGTATAGTTAGGCTGGATACCCGCACCAGGGAGATTCTGGGCATCTCCACAGGCGACATAGTAGAGATTTATGGTAAGCGTAAAACAGGCGCCATAGTGTGGCGTGCTTATGCTGAAGATGAAGGGCTGGGCATCATTCGAATGGACGGCATTATTCGTCAGAACGCCCAGATTTCCCTCGGCGAAAATGTGCGGGTGCGCAAGGCGAAGGTTAACGATGCTCGCCGCGTGGTACTCTCGCCCAACCAGGCAATACGCTTCTCCACCGGCTTCGGAGACTTCGTAAAGCGTAGGCTTCTGGGCAGGCCTCTCACCCAGGGTGATAAGATTGTGGTGGGCGTACTGGGCACAACCCTGCCCTTCACTGTGACGCAGACTATACCAGCTGGTATAGTGCGCGTGGCTGATCGCACTGAGGTGATAGTGCGCGAGGAGCCGGTGAAGGAGCGCGCAGGGATACCCAGCGTCGCCTACGAGGACATTGGCGGGCTCAAGGACGAGGTGCAGAAGATTCGCGAGATGATTGAGCTGCCCATGAAGCACCCCGAGCTTTTTGAGCGCCTTGGCATAGAGCCCCCCAAGGGTGTGCTTCTCCACGGTCCGCCCGGCACTGGCAAGACGCTCATCGCAAAGGCTGTAGCAAATGAGACCAACGCCTACTTCATCCATCTCAACGGTCCTGAAATCATGAGCAAGTTCTATGGCGAGAGTGAGGAGAACCTGCGCAAGGTTTTCAAGGAGGCTGAGGAGAACGCTCCAAGCATCATATTCATAGACGAGATAGACGCGATCGCGCCAAAGCGCGAGGAAGTGCACGGCGAGGTTGAGCGCCGCGTCGTTGCGCAGCTACTCGCGCTGATGGACGGGTTGAAGTCTCGTGGTAGAGTCGTGGTAATTGGCGCCACGAATCGCCCCGATGCCCTCGACCCTGCGTTACGTCGTCCAGGCAGGTTTGACCGCGAGATAGTAATCGGCGTGCCCGACCGCAAGGGGAGAAAGGAGATACTCCAGATTCACACGCGAGGAATGCCCCTCGCGGAGGACGTTAACCTTGACGAGTTAGCAGACATCACCCACGGCTTTGTGGGCGCCGACTTAGAGGCTCTCTGCAAGGAGGCGGCGATGAATGCACTGCGCAAAGTGCTGCCCAAGATAGACTTAGAGGAGGAGAGCATCCCGCCGGAGATTCTGGAGAGCTTAGAGGTCACCCGCGAGGACTTCCTCGAGGCGTGGAAGGTGATGGAGCCCAGCGCACTGCGCGAGGTTTACGTAGAGGTGCCAGACGTAAGGTGGGACGACATAGGCGGGCTGCACGAGGTGAAGCAGGCACTGCGCGAGACTGTGGAGTGGCCCATAAAGTATCCCGAAGGTTTCAGCAAGCTCGGTATCTCTCCGCCTAAAGGTGTGCTCCTCTTTGGTCCGCCCGGCACAGGTAAAACGCTGCTCGCAAAGGCAGTTGCCACTGAGAGTGAGGCCAACTTCATAAGCGTCAAAGGCCCTGAGATTCTCAGCAAGTGGGTGGGTGAGAGTGAGAAGGCGGTGAGAGAGATCTTCAAGAAGGCGAAGCAGGCGGCGCCGACAGTGGTGTTCTTCGATGAGATAGACGCCATCGCAAGCATGCGCGGAATCGAGGTGGGAAGCAAGGTGGGCGAGCGGGTGCTCAACCAGCTCCTCACTGAGATGGACGGCCTGGAAGAGCTTCACAATGTTATTATCATCGCCGCAACAAATCGCCCGGACATGCTGGATCCGGCGTTGCTGCGCCCGGGCAGGTTTGACAAGATATTACTCGTCCAGGCCCCTGACGCCGAGGCGAGGCGGGAGATCTTCAGGGTGCACACCCGCAAGATGCCCCTCGCTGAAGATGTGGACTTCGACTTCCTTGTGAAGCAGACAGAGAACTTTTCGGGTGCGGATATTGAAGCACTCTGCCGTGAAGCTGCGATGCTCGCCTTTAGAGAGGCGGTGCTCAACAAGGAGAGCTTTGACGAGAAGAAGGTGGAGATGCGCCACTTCCGTGAGGCACTCAAGCACGTGAAACCGAGCTTGACAGAGGAGACAAAGAAGACCTACGAGCAGTTCCTCAAGCGCTACGAGACAAAGGAGCTGGAGCGGCTGGTGTATATGGGATAAGCTTTCGCCACATAACTATACTCCACCCATCCCCCGCATCATCCTCGCAAGCTGTGGGAAGCCCTTGCCTCTGCCCTTCTTGAAGCTTTTAAGTGCCTTCTTCATCGTGTTGTAGTACTTTAGAAGCTCCTTTACCTCCTCCACCTTGGTGCCTGAGCCGAGGGCGATTCTCCTCATACGGGAAGAATTTATTATTTTCGGGTTCCTCTTCTCAGCGGCTGTCATTGAATCCATTATCACCAGAAAACGCTTCATCCTCGCCTCGGTTACATCAGCCGCCTCCTGAGGCAGCGCAAACCCAAGGCCAGGGATCATCTTGAGTATATTACCCAGTGGACCCATCTTTGTGAGGGACTCGATCTGGGCGTAGAGGTCTTCGAGGGTGAAATCTCCCTTGAGTATATCCCTTGCCTTTGATTCGTCTATGGTCTCCTTGGCCTTTTCCAGCAGGCTCTGCAAATCCCCCATGCCCAGCAAGCGAGAGATGAAGCGCTCAGCATCGAATGGTTCAAGCGCGTCTATACCCTCACCCGTGCCCACAAAGCGAATGGGCGCACCCGTTGCGGCGACCGCTGAAAGAGCACCTCCTCCGCGAGCAGAGCCGTCCAGCTTGGTGAGCACCACGCCGGTTATACCTATGTGCTCATTAAACGCCTTAGCCTGCGTACCCGCCTGCTGTCCCAAATTTGAGTCTATGACAAGAAACTTCTCGTCTGGCTTAAAGACCTCTGCAAGGGCAACCATCTCTCTGAAAAGCTCTTCCTCGCTCTTGTGCCTACCTGCGGTGTCGAGGAGTATGATGTCGCTCTTACCTACCTGGGTAAGTGCCTCTCTGACCACCTCCACTGCGTCTTTGCTCTCGGGTGAGCCGAAGACTTTTATGTGGAGTGGTTCAACCAGCTGAGAGAGCTGCTCATACGCGGCAGGGCGATATGTATCTGCAGCTATAATCGATACCCTCAGCCCACGCTTCTGGAAGTACTTCGCCAGCTTGGCTACAGTGGTGGTTTTGCCAGAGCCCTGCAAACCCACTAGCATTATCCTCGCCTTCTGAGGCAGAGCATAAGCCTCACCTCCCCCGAGAAGATTTACAAGCTCCTCGTAGAGCACGCGTATGGTGTGCTCCTTTCTGCTCAGCCCCGCAGGAGGTTTCTCTTTCAGAGCGCGGCTCTCCACCTTCTTGGAAAGCTCCATTACGAGCTTCACATTAACGTCTGCACTCAGCAGAGCGCGCTGAATGTCGCGCACCACCTCGCGGACAAGCTTTTCATCCACCATTCCAGCGAGGGTTATCTTGCGTATCACCCCGCTCAGGGATTCGCCAAGCTTATCGAGCGCCATCGCAAGCTTATAAAATATTACCCTGAAAAAATCTTATGGTACAGAGGTTTAGGAAAATTTTAAATAATTGGTGGTGCTAAACACACCACAGAAGAAGGAGGTCGCTGATATGGTCGAAGTCGAGTTACCAGATGTTGGGAAGATAAATGTTGACCGCGTGGTGGACTGCCAGGGGATGGTGTGCCCGAGGCCACAGCTTGAGGTGAAGCGTGCCGCAACACAGATGAAAGAGGGAGAAGTTGCAGAGGTACTGATAACCAACCCCGCCTCTGTCGAGGCGATACCCGGAATTTTGAAGAAGACGGGTTGCACCCTCCTGGGCAAGGTAAAGGAAGGGAACGTCTTCAAGCTGTACTTCAAGAAGGGCACCTAAATTTTATGTTTGAGGATAAAACAAGAAGGCGGACGTTTATCGCCAGGCTTACCAAGCTCTTCTTTGGCATTTTTTCTTTAATCTCTATTGTCTCCGCCTTCAAGCTTAAGCCAGGCGCACCCGAGCGTGTGGTTTCTCTGGAAGCTATGCCGGTGCGCGTGGCGAGCATGGCGGAGCTCATGCAGAAGGGCTATGTTGCCTTTAACTTAAGAGGGAGGCCAGGGATTCTGCTCTTAGTCGGGGAGGAAATACGCGCCTTCGACGCAACTTGCACGCACATGGGCTGCCCGGTGAGCGGAAAATCTCTCAATACCAAGGGTGTGCTGGAGTGCCCCTGCCACGGCTCCACCTACGACCCGGCTACGGGTGAGCGCCTCTCAGGGCCAGCGCCTCGTGGCTTGAGTCCCCTCGAATTTGAGGTTCGCGGGGAGGAGGTCTACATCCTTCCGCAGTGAAACTAAACCTCAAAAAACATAATCACGAGCTGGATAACCAGTATGCCCAAGAGGAGGGTGAGAAGCGACTTGACCACATCTCTGGTTTCCCCACTTTTCTGAAGTTCCGGCATTAAATCGGTGGTAGCTATGTATATAAACCCACCCGCAGCAAGCCCCAGCAGGGCGGGTACCAAATCAGTGACTAAAGAGGAGGAGAGAAGCGCAGCCGCAGCGCCAGCGAAACTGGCGAGGGCAGAGAGGAAGTTGAAAAACAGAGCCTTTGCTCTGGTAAATCCCCCGTAAATCAGGATTCCAAAGTCGCCTATCTCCTGAGGTACCTCGTGGAAAATAATCGCTATGGTGGTGACCACGCCCAGGTCGAAGCTGGTTAAATACGCCGCGGCTATAATTGCGCCGTCTATAAAGTTGTGCACTCCGTCGCCTATAAGGTTGAGGTAGGTGAAGGAGTGCACCTCGCATCTCTCCTCATGGCAGTGGTGCCACCTTATCACCCCCTCCACTATGAAGAAGAGCACTATACCGAGGAGCGCATAGGTTAGAGTGAAATCTCCATGCTCCGTAGCCTCAGGAAGAAGGTCGAGGAAAGCCGCACCGAGGAGCGTGCCCGAGGCGAAGGCAACCAAGGTTTTAATCACCCGCCTGAGCACACCCTCCTGAAACATGAGGGTAAATATCCCCACCAGGGAAACAAGGCTGGTGAGGAGAACACTTAGGAGAATGGCTACAACAACATCCATGGCATTTATTATGCTGCCCTAACATTAAAAAGCATGCGATAATAATAGCTAACTTCTCCATGCCACAAGCTTCACTTGCGGGTAACGCATATATACCATGTTAATCTTACACAACTAAGGCAAGTGGAATCGCAGACTGGTGGTGAGCAATGCCTTCGGAGGCTAAGTGGAAGTCCCTTGCTCTGGCTTTTGCAGTCCTCTTTCTACTATCTGCAATATGGGGGTATGCAAGAGTACCCTCTGGCTCTATGGTGGTGCCGGAGGAGGAGTACACCATCCTGAAAAGCAGCATCTCAGCGCTTCAGAAGGAGAATGATAAGCTTAAAATCGAGCTGGCGCAGATCAAGAAGGAGCTTGAGCAGGTAAGAAAAGAAAAGGGGAAGACCGTTGGGGATTTTACATATACGGGAGAAGAGTTGTGCACCTCTGATGGCAAGCCCGTGGTCTATTTCTTCGGCACCAGCTGGTGCCCTCACTGCAGATGGGAGAAGCCCATAATAAAGCAGGTGGCGAGCGAGTTTTCCAACAGCATCGACTTCAGGTTCTATGAGTTGGACCTGCAGAGCGCCCCCGAGGAGGACATGAAGGTGTTCCGCAAATTCAGTCCGAACGGAGCGGTGCCCACCCTTGTGTTTGGGTGCAGCTACTACCGCGTGGGAAGCGGGGAGAACTTTGGAGAGGAGGCTGAGGCAGAGGCGCTTAGAGCACTGCTCTGCAAGATAACCCAGAGTAAGGCAGAGGTGTGCAAGAAGTACGCGGGCATAATCGCGGGAATACCGTAAAGGTATTATATGCGCGGGTATAACTTTCGTGTATGCGCGTAGCTGTACTGCTTTTTCTGCTCCTGGTGCTGAGCGGGTGCACCGCACTGGGCTCAAAACATACGATTAAGCTTGAGAGTGAGGTGACGCCGAGCAAGGTGAGCATCGAGGAGCCTGAGGAGATTGTGGTCAAGGCGAAGACCACCAACATCGCCGATAAGATGGTGACAGTAGAGGTGAACGTGGTTGAAACTGAAGGGCTGAGCATTACCAGGCCCAACAAGACCACGTTCAGGCTTAAGCCCGGGGAGAGCAGGATAGTTGAGTTTAAGGTGAATCTCAACGAGGATGCGGTGCCAGGGGATTACAGGATAGACGTCCAGGCAAAAACTACCGAGGGTGATGTGGTGCTGGACAAGGCAAAGCTCCGGGTCTACAGGAAGAAGGCGCTGCTGTAGATAAGATATTTATTTTACCTCGGGAATATAATCATATAACCCACAGGGCCCGTAGTCTAGCTGGTTATGACGTCGCCTTGACACGGCGGAGGTCCGGAGTTCGAATCTCCGCGGGCCCACTTTTAACAAAATTTCATGGCACCTACACAACCTCTCTTTTTAGAAATGTAAACTAAAAGGTGCATGTATGTAAACTAAAAGATTATCTTTCAGAATATGTATAATTTATATTGCCCAGGGAGGTAAGAATCCTACTTCTTTTTCTTCATCATCCCTGGGCCTCCTCCCTCCCAACCCTATTCCATCTGTTTCATGGAATAGACCATCCTGTGGAAAGCGGTAAAGAACCCCATGAGTGCAAGAAAGACTAATAGGTAGTAAACCTGCCCTAAGAGGAGCCCTAATATTATTGCCAGTATCCTGAAATCCCGTGTGGCGAGACCTACTCTGCACTCTGCTCCAACAGCCTCTGCCCTGGAGCGGGTATAGCTCACAAGGAAAGTCCCCACAATCGCAAAGACACCCGGGAACCAGTAGTCAGCAGGGGCTAAGGCGATTAGAGCGATTATTAAGCCTGCGTCCACAAATCTATCCAGCACGCTGTCAAGATATGCTCCCCTCCTAGTTGTCTGTCCTTTTAGCCTTGCCAGGTCACCATCGGCGCAATCCAGAATCTGAGAAATAAAAAGCACAACTACGCCTGCGATTACCTCTCTGATTGCTATGAGATATGCGGCAAAAAATCCCACGAAGGCTGCAAACCAGGTAACTGCATTTGGAGAGACGCCCGTATGCTTCAGCAATTTTGCTATAGGGATGGAAAATCTCCTGTAAACGTAGTTTGTCAGCGGATACTTAAATTCCATCCCTAAGCACCACTTAATATACTCCCTATTTTTACAGATGAACGCAACACCCACCCAATATAAGCAAGTTATGGGCCCGGAGGGATTCGAACCCACGACCGCCCGGTTATGAGCCGGGCGCTCTACCGCTAAGCTACGGGCCCGCAGGTGTAAGATTGCATTGAAAATATTTATCATTTTCTCTATACTAAGGAACGACAAAAAAGGATTATGTAAGGGTGTGATATTTATACCTGGGATGGCAGAATATACTTGGGGAGACGTAATGAACTACGAGCTGGTTAAGGAGACGGCAAGCAAAATTGCACGCATGGAGATTCGGGGCGCGGCGAAGATTGCCCAGAGCGCGGCTCAGGCTCTTCGCGATTTCGCCCTTAATTACCAGGGAGAGAGCGCGGCAAAGTTCCTCTCAGAACTTGAGAAGGCTGGCACCATCCTCAAGGAGGCGAGGCCGACTGCGGTAAGCCTTCCCAACGCAGTGAACTATGTGCTCCTTGCTGCTAGAGGAAAGGGCGAGGTAGAGGAGATTAGAAGGGCGGTGGTTAACGCAGCAGAGGACTTCATTGCCCGCTCAAAGAAAGCGCTCGGCAGAATAGGAGAGATAGGAGCCAGACGTATAAAGAGCGGCGACATTATACTTACCCACTGCAACTCCCAGGCGGCGCTTTCTGTGATAACTACCGCCTTTCGTCAAGGCAAAGATATAGAGGTGATTGCCACCGAGTCGAGACCACGCTACCAGGGGCATATTACAGCGAGGCAGCTCGCCGAGCAGGGCATACCGGTGACGCTTATCGTCGACTCTGCTGTGCGCACATTTATGAAAGAGGTGGATAAAGTAATAGTGGGCGCGGACAGCATAGCCGCGAACGGGGCGGTGATTAATAAAATTGGCACCTCGCAGATAGCGCTCGCTGCCCACGAGGCGAGGGTGGTCTTCATGGTGGCTGCCGAAACATACAAGTTCCATCCCAAGACGCTGATAGGCGCGCTGGTGGAGATTGAGGAGCGCCCCAGCGAGGAGGTTGCCAACCCAGAGGAATTCCCTGGGGTAAAGATTCGAAACCCCGCCTTCGACGTCACCCCGCCCGAGTACATAGATTTGATAATCACTGAGAAGGGCGTAATTCCACCACAGGCGGCGATAATGGTGTTAAAGGAGGAGTTCGGGCTGGAGCTTGAGAAGGAATAGTTACCCGCAACCGCAGGTTGCGGCATGACGAAGTTACCAAGAGCTTCGCTCCGGGTAACGAAGCTACTCCATTACCCGAACCACATCTATCCCACTCTTTTTCAAAACCTCTATGCCGTGCTTGTCGCTGTAGTCCGCGAACACAACCACTCGCTTAATGCCCGAGTTTACTATAGCAAGAGCGCACCAGAAGCACGGGTCAACCTGGGTGTAAAGAGTCCCGTCCTTGATGCTCACCCCGTGGTAGGCTGCGTTGATAATAGCGTTCATCTCCGCGTGCACAGAGGGACAGGAGTAGTCTATTACGCCTGAAGGTATGCCGTACTTATCCTTGTAGCACGGCACCTCGTCGCCACAGTTCTCCCACCCGCGGGGCGCACCGTTGTAACCCGTCGCCACGATGCGATCGTCCTTTACGATTATCGCTCCCAGCTTTCGCCTCGAGCATGCGCTTCTCGAGGCTATTGCATCGATAATCTTCTTGTACATCTCTATCTTTGTGGCTCTTCCCATGCTATCACCCGTAATTTTCTAAAGCCTTTTCAATTCTATCCATTGCCTCGGCAATATTCTCCAGAGAGTTGGCATAGGATATGCGGAGGTGCCCCTCGCCACGCCTGCCGAAGGCAGCGCCAGGGGTAACCGCAACCTTCGCGGTGTCGAGAATATATTCCGCCAGGGCAGAGGAGTCTGTGGAAATCTCACTCACGTCGGGGAAGACATAGTACGCTGCCTTGGGCTCATGGACCTCGAAGCCGGGGATATCCTTAAGTCTCTTAATAATATACTGCCTGCGCCTGTCGAACTCCGCCTTCATCGCTTTAACCTCGTCGCGAAGAGACAGCGCCACCACGGCGGCGTGCTGCGCAAAAGAGCTCGGGGAGATATAGAAGTTCTGCTGGAGCTTGAGCACCTGCGCTATTAGCTGCTTCGGTGCAACGACGTAGCCCAGGCGCCAGCCGGTCATGGCGTAGAGTTTGGAGAAACCGTCCAGCATAACAGAGCGCTCATAGCCTGCTTTGAGGATGCTTGGGCTTCGCTCTGCATCGTAGACTAAGCCCGAGTATATTTCATCGCTTATAACCCAAGCTTCAGCCTCGGAGGCAACTTCGCATAGCGCGCGAAGCTCTTCCATGGTGAGGTATGTACCAGTGGGGTTGGCTGGGGTGTTTATGAGTATCGCCTTTGTGCGCCTGCTGAGCTTCTCCTTAAACTCTTCCAGGTCAAGGGAATAATCCTCTCGCAGGTTTACGCTCACAGGCTTGGCGTCGAAAAAACGAATAAAGTTGGGGTAGCACGGGTAGCTTGGATCTGTGATGAGCACTTCATCTCCGGGCTCAAGGAGAGAGGCGAGCACAAACTGCAGCGCCAAGCTAACGCCGCCCGTAACGAGTACCTCCTGCGATGGATCCACCTCAACGCCCAGAGTTTCAGATATATGCTCACTAATCGCCTCTCTAAGTTCGCGGATTCCTCTCGCATCGGTGTAGTGGGTATCCCCACGCTGCATTGCCCTGTACGCCTCATCCACCACCTTTTTAGGCGTTGGAAAGTCAGGTTCGCCTATCTCCAAATGGATAACCCTCTCGCTCTGCCTCTCAAGACGCTGCGCCTTTGCCAAGATTTCCATCACCTGAAAGGGCTCAATCTGAAGCACTCGCCTTGAGAACATGCTACTTCCTCCTGCGCAACGCGTCTATCTTCTCGCCCACGTAGGCTTCGTCTCTGCCCGTCTTCATCGGCTTAACCTGCGACCTTCTCTTCAGAAGCCTTTTTAACCTCTCTACCTCTATTCTGAACAGCTCCACCTCCTCGCATACCTCCGCATAGCGACGCTCCAGCTCACTTTTCGCCACCTTTTCTTTCGAAAGCTCTGCCTTGAGGTCTTTAAGCTTTTTCTCTGCGTCTATCCTCAGTCTCCTTTCATTGATTAGTTCCTTTTTAATATTCTCCTCGAGCGTTAGCTTTTCTGCAAGAACCTCTTCGATTCTAGCTTTTAGCGAATATATAACCTCTTTTTTATCCTTCAATTCCTTCTCAAGTCTTTCATTTTCCTTCATCACCTGCTTTAGCCTGCTCAACTCCTCCTCTGTGGCATCCTTTTCCTTCAGAAGTTTTTCAATTTGACTTTTTAATCCGTTGATCTCCCCATCTTTTTCTTTTAGCTTTGCATTTATGGCAGCAATAGTTTTTTCAAGCTTAGCTTTTTCTGATTCTTCTTCTTTCAATACACCCTCAATTTTGCTTTTTTCTATTTCCGCAGCCTTTCTCAAATCTTTTTCTCTCTTTATCTCCTCTTTCAATCTGTGCAGTTCCTCTGCAAGTGCTGATTTTTCTTTTTCTAGCTTTTCAAGCTTTTTATGCATTTTTTTAGACTCTATTTTTAAATTCTCTATTTCTGATTTGAGGGCACTTTTTTCCTCCTCAAGAAGCACAAGCTCTTTCTCAAGCTTCTCAGCGCTTTTTATTTTCTTCTCTGCCTCTTTAAGCCGCTTTTCAGCCCGCTCAAGCTCTGCAGTGCGCTTTCTGAGCTCCTCCCTGAGTTTCCGCTTTTCAGCGTCGTCCTCCTCCGGAATGTAGTCTCTGAAGTCTTCCTCCAGAGCAAGAAATAGCTTTTTTCTCGCCTCTGTGGCAGAGTTTAGTATGCTGAGGTAATCTTCGCGCAGAGATAGTATTCTGCTGTAGCTGTTGAATCTTTCCCCCAGTGCCTCAGCGCGCTTTCGAAGTTCTTCAAGGCTCTTCTCAAGCTCTCTTTCTTTTTCTACAGCCTCTTTAAGCTCCTCCCTGAGACCTTCGCAGGTGCTGGATGCGCGCTCAACTTTGCGCTTCTCTTCCTCGAGCTTTGCAAGCTTTCTCCTCTCCTCCTCAAGGAGTGGAGGAATCTTCCTCGCCCCCTCGTCTGCAAGCTCTTTTATTGCATGCCGTAAGGGATCTTTATTCAACACCAGCCCAGTGATTCTTATTCTCTCATGGTAGCCAGGGTCCTTAATAAGGTGCTCAAAAAGCACTTCCAGAGGCAGCTCCTCTCCAGCATCGCTGTAAACTCTGCAACCGCGAAGCAGACGACGAGCTTCTATCAAGAAGCTGTCCCTTATCTCAGCCAGCCTTTCATCTGTCTGGGCTCTTATCTCAGCTACCTTCTTCTCGTACGCATCTCTGAGCTTCTCTGCCTTATCGCATGCCCTTTGCACCTGCAGCTCAAGCTCCTGGCGATGCCCCTTATGAATTCCCAGCTTCCTCTCCTTTAACCTTATCTCCTCGGCGAGTTCCAGGTAGAGACGCAGCTTCTCTACGTCGTCTTCAACCGCCTGAGAGAACTTTTCAATCGCAGAGCCAACCTTCTGCATCGCCCCGTCGAAAAAGTCACGCCTCTCTGGAACAAGACGCATGGCAGAGGTGCAAACAAGGTCAAGATAGCGCTTAGTCTCTGCCGCAAGAACAGAGAGTTCAGCAAGAGAACTTTCAAGGCTTTCGCTGGCGGAGCGATGCTCTTTCAGAGCTTCCACGCTTTCGACGAGTTTGAACCAGCTTTCTGGAAGGCTCCTAAACTCCTCAGGGGGTAAAAATTCTGTGCCCATAATAACAGCAATGCCTTAGCTCCTGATTTTCTCAAGTATATCGAGCAGAGACCTCTCAACCTCAGCCCTGAGGCGGGCAATTTCCTCCTCAAGTGCTTTCACTCTGCTCTTTTCCTCTTCAAGCTCTTTCTCGAGTTTTGCCTTCTCATCCTCAAGCTTCTCAGAGGCATTTGTAAACTTCTCCAGCTCTGCCCTGAGATTCTCAACTTCCCCAGCTAGCCTCAGATTCTCTTCCTTAAGAATTTCAGCTTTCTCCGACTCCCTCCGGCGGAATTCCTCATACTCCTTCTCCAGCTCTGAAAGCTTCCTTTCCAGCTCTGAGTTCTTATCCTTTAGACTCGCTATGATGCTATTCCTATCCTCAAGTTCTCTGGCGTACCTGCTCACCTTCTCCTTCAGCGCCTCCCTCTCCTCTTTCAAGCTTTCCAGCTGTGAAGCGAGTTTTTGCATCTCCTTCTCAAGCTCTCCTATTCTGGAGAGCAGGCGCCTCTTCTCAGGGTCGTGCTCTATCTCGAGGTCTCCGAATGTTGCTGCGATGTACTCAAGAAAACCTCTTATCTCAGGGTCAATAGAGTCGAAGACAGAGGTGAACTCCTCTTTTATTGACAGAATCTCATTGTAATCATCAAAATTTCTGTTTATCCTCTCCTCAAACTGTGCTATCTTATCCTCAAGCTCATTTCTGTAATTTTCGAGTTCCTCTCTGCGCTTTTCCACATCTCTGCACGCTTTCTCCAAAGAGTCCAGGTCAGCGAACTCCCTGCTGAGGTTGCGCGCATTCTCCATCTCCACCTCTTTTATTCGCCTAGCCTCTTCGATGAGCTCCTGGGCTATGTACCTGAGCACCTCCAGCCTCGCCTCCTCCCCAAGCCCCTCGCGCTTTAGCCTTATTCCCAGGAAGCTCCGCGAAGGCCTAGCCTCGCGAAGGTATACCTTCTCAATCGCGCTAGGGTCGCGAAGCATAGCCTTAAAGAGCTGCTCTGGCGTTGTGGGCTCACCCGCATAGTAAAGCTCGTAGTCCCCCACAATGCCAGTAGCCTTTTCCTCAAACTTCGCCTGGAGATCGTACAACCCCTTTTCCACCCGCGCCTTAATCTTCTCCTTCGCAAGCTTAAGCTCGCGCTGCCTCTCAAAGAACCTCGTGCACAGTGTCGCGACGCGAGCATCCACTTCTTTAAATTCTTTATTTATCTTCCCTATTTCCTCCCTCAGCGCAGAAACTTCTCGCTTAATTGCAATGAACTTCTCAAGCTTCTCAAGCTCCTCCTTAACCTTAGATGCCAGATCCTTCAAACCCTGCTCTATGCCCGCGGTTCTGTGGTCCACCTCGGCGCGAATCTCCGGCATGTGCCTCTTCGCTGAGCGCGCAAGCACATCAAGCTCAGTTAACAGATGTTCGAGATTTTTATTTATCTCAGCCAAAGTGCGTCTGAACGCAGGCTGCTCACCTGAGCTGAACTCTGCGATAGCGTCTATTTGCCTAGCTACCGCGTACCACTCCTCCTTAAAATCAGCACACCGCCTCTCAAGCTCAGCTGGTGATAATAACGCGTCGGTCACTCTCTCCCTCACATCCTTTTTCAATTAGGTGGTAAGCAGAAATATATATACGTTTAGGTAGAGTAAAATAGGGTGGGATAATGGGAGAAGTTATCGCAAGCTACAGAATAGACGCAGATGACATAAAAGTAGCTGCCCGCGCAATAGCAATGGAGCAGAGCACGGGCACGTGGACGAAGGTTAGCACCGCCACGCAGGAGATTCACGAGAAGTACGGCGCCAAGGTTGTGGAGGTGGATGAGGAGGCGAAGGTTGCAAAGATCGCATTTCCCGTGGAGGATTTCAGCCTGGAGATAGGCGGCATACCCAACATCCTGAGTATAATCGCAGGCAACCTCTTCGGCTTGCGGGAAGTTCGCGCTGTTAAGCTTCTCGATGTCGAATTTCCCCGCGAGATTGTAACCTTTTTCCAGGGACCCAACTTCGGCATAGAAGGTGTGAGGAAGCTTGTGGGAACCTCGCAAACGAAGCGCCCGCACGTGGGCACAATTATAAAGCCCAAGATAGGCCTGCCCCCTGAGCGCTTTGCAGAAGTTGCATATGAGGCTGCGATGGGCGGCTTGGACTTTATCAAGGACGATGAAACCCTGGCGAATCAGGATTTCTGCCCTCTTGAGGATAGGGTATCCCGCACCATGGAGGCGCTGGACAGGGCAAAGGAGGAGACGGGCAAAACCTGCCTCTATGCCGTCAACGTCACCAGCGAAGACATAGTTGAGACTGCACAGCTTGCCGTGGACAATGGCGCCAATTGTTTGATGATCGACGTCCTTACATGCGGCTTTCCCGGGCTGAGGGCGCTTAACAGAAACTTCAAGCTTCCCATACATGTGCACCGCACAATGCATGGAGCAATAACGCGAATGAAGAACCACGGCATCGCTATGCTGGTGTTCGCCAAGCTTGTACGCTTAGCGGGTGGAGACCAGCTCCATGTGGGCTGCGCCATGGGTAAAATGGAGAGTGAGAACTTCCAGGCGAACTACAATGCGCTTAGAAGCGAGTGGTACGGCTTAAAGCCGGTGTTCCCAGTCTGCTCCGGCGGCGTTCACCCCGGCTACGTGGAGGGCAATGTCAGAGCTGGAGGCACGGATATAGTGATTCAGGCAGGAGGCGGCGTGCACGGGCATCCTCTGGGAACGAGAGCGGGAGCTAAAGCGATGATGCAGGCGGTGGAGGCTGTGATGAAGGGCATTCCTTTAGAGGAATACGCCAAGGAGCATGAGGAGCTGAGGCTTGCGCTGGAGAAGTGGGGTACGCAGCAAATCACGAGGTACTACAGTGAGGAAATGTAGATGGAGTTTCTTATTAAACTCATTCTCGCCCTGCTGGTGCTCTTCTACGCCTCTCTGCTCGACTGGCGGTATCGCGAGATAAACGATGCCTCCTGGTTAGCGCTGGTTTTCATGGGCATTGTGTTCATAGCTGTAGACGTTGCAAGAACTGGAGTTACAACCCCGCTCCTCTACTTTCTGATTTCTGTAGGTGTAACCTCTGCGCTCATGCTTGCGTTCTCCTATTTTAACCTTCTCGGAGGCGGCGATGCGAAGATATTCATCGGCATAGCATCGCTATTCCCCTACTACCACCGCGAGGTAACGACGGTTTTTCCAATCTTCGCCCTCTCCGTCTTTGCAAACGCGATAACACTTTCGCTCGCTTTGCCGGTGTACTTCTTCTTGAGGAATCTTCCTCATCTTAAGCGGGTGAGGAGCGCTAAGGAGTTTTACGCCCTATTTCTGGGCTACAAAAAGAATGCCTCTGAGATCAAGCCCTATGAGGCGGTTTATGGCAACGGAAAGAGCTTCACCTTCCTTCTCCGCACAGATGCTGAGCTGGGAAAGGCTGAAGGAGAAGGTGAAGTGTGGGTAACGCCGGCGGTGCCATTTGTAATCCCGATAACTATTAGTGTGCTGCTAAGCGCGCTGTACGGTGATATAATAAGTGCGATTATACTATTTCTGAGAGGAAGCTAATTATATGTCCGGAGGGGTAATATATTGGCGAGGGAGATGAACAGCACCGCCAGAGATATTGCCACAATCCTCGCCAGCCTAATAGTACTCATCTTGGCAAGCACACTGTTAATAATGAAGTTCGAGAACCTCTCTCTCCTCGACGCCTTCTATTTTGTAATAGTTACCATAACCACTGTAGGCTACGGCGACATAACCCCAGCCACCACCGAAGGGAGGATAGTAAGCCTGGTGCTCATAATTTTCGGCGTGTTCTCTGTTCTTGCCATTATCCCGGTCATATCCTCTCACCTCATCCAGCGGGGCATAAGCCGTACCCTTGGCATCGCCGGAATTAAGCGCCTGAAAGACCACATCATTATCTTTAAATATAACGACCTTGCGGAGCAGGCCATTCAGGAAATAAAAAGCTATGGAATACCCTTTATAGTAATCGAGGATGACGCTGAGGTGCTGAGGAAACTTCAGGAGCTTGACCTGCCCTTCGTTGCCGGCGATGCCACGGATGAAAGGATACTCAGGAAAGCCAGCGCTGATGCTGCCCTGGGGATAATACTCACATCTCGAAAGGATGCGGAGAACGCTTTCGTAGCTATGGCTGCCAAGGAGCTCAACCCATCGCTAATCGCCGCCGCCAGGCTGGAAAAACCTGAGGATGCCAAGCTGCTTAAGAGGGCGGGGATAGACTACCTTGTCGACCCGCGTGAAGCAGCGCTTAACTTGCTGGTTAGGAGTGTGCTCTCCCCCTACAGCGCCGAGTTCCTGGACAGGATGTCCATCTTCAGGGGGATAAGCCTGGGGCAGTACAGGGTGTGTGGCGATTCTCCTGTAGCCGGAAAGAGGATCGCTGAAACTAGGCTCAGGAGCAAGACGGGAGCAAGTATAGTAGCAGTGTGGAAGAAAGACACGCTCATCACCAACCCCCCTGCGGAGATGCTGCTTGAGGCTGGCGACGTGCTTCTCCTGCTGGGCACAAAAGAGCAACTTAAAAAGGCTAAAAGGCTTATAGAGAGGAAGACGAGAAGGAGAGTTAAGGTAGGGGAAGTAGAGGAGTCACGGGAGAGCGAAGCCCCTGAAGTTAGGGCGAGGTTCTCCAGGGTTATCTTCAACTCGGCTCTAATTTTCATGCTCCTCATAGCCTCGGTTGTGCTACTTCCCTACCTCTCGCGGATTTTTGAGGTTCTTCCCTACTCGATTGCAAGCTTCATGGGCACCCTACTTCCCCTTGCACTCTGGCTCGCGATACTCGGCTTAACTCTAAAAATGCTGGAAGACCTCAAAGTGATTATCTCAATCTTCTCAGGCATCCTCACCTCCGCTGCTCCGGGAATACAGCGCAAGAAGGACTTGAACCGCGCCATGAAGGACATCACCTACGCCGCCCTTCTTGGCATTGCCTTCGCTGCGGTCGCCCCATTCTTATCCGGCATACCTAGGGCAAAGGCGGCGCTGACATACGTTGGCTTCGCAATTTCAGTACTCTTCCTCTACGACGCGGGCAGGATACTCTACAGCTACCTTCAGGGAATAGCAGGTCTCATAGCCGAAAAGATTGCACGCGAGGTTGAGAGATGAAGAACCACATAATAATATGTGGCTACGGCTATCACGGCAGGAGAATCGCCGAAGCGCTGGAAAAAGAGAAGATTCCCCACGTTATTATAGACCTCACCGCTGAGGATGAGAAAGAGAACCTGATAAAGGGCGATGCCAAGGATGAGGAGAATCTGCTCAAGGCTGGAATAAAGGAGGCGAAGGAGATTGTGATTGCGGTGAGCAACGACATTGATGCTGTGTTCATATCCCTGCTCGCAAGAAACCTTAACCCCGACATCAGGATAGTGGCAAAGGCAGACAGGCTTGACTCCATGAAGAAGATCTACATGGCTGGGGCTAACAAGGTTATTTCCCCCTACGTTATAGGGGGGAGGCTTTTAGCAAGGGCAGTTGCTAAGCCTCTCGTAGCTGAGTTCTTTAAGCGGGTAACAATCGCCAAGGACTTAGAGGTGGCGCAGGTCGCGATAGGTGCAGAGTCGAAGTTCGCAGGCAAGAAAATCAGGGACATGGACCTCGCCTCTCGCGGCTTGGCTATTCTTGCAGTTTACCGCGCCGGGGAGCTGATACCTAACCCACCGGCTGATTTTCTGGTGGAGGAAGGCGACCATCTGATAATCCTGGGCAGCAACGAGGAGATAATGAAGCTCAGGAGCAGGGAAAAGCTTCTTGGCTAAGGTTTCTTTGCATAGCTCTCTATCAGGGTCTTAATTCCCACCGCCAGACCGAGGAAGATACCCACCACCATGCCTATAAAGGCTGCAGCATCCCCATAGCGTTTTCCAAGGTAATAGCCGGCTAAGCCGAGGAGCACCGCTGGGGTGGCAAGCTCTATGCTCGCCCCCAGCGCTGCGATGGCGCCTTCAAGGGTCTGAGGCCTTCTATCTCCCATCCACCCCCACCTTCCTCTCGAGATAACGCAGCAGCGCATAGGCTAAGGAGAGAGAGAGCAGGAGAATCGCCAGGTCGTCGAGCTTATAATGGTAAACCCACCTCCAGAAGCCCATAGCTTGAACTGCAGAATTCCAGAAAAACCACGACAGGGAAGCCTTTAGCACCAGACCTACAAAAACCACTCCAAGAAGGGCTAAAAGAGCAACAAAGGCTGCGTTGCTCCTCTTCACATCTCCAGCTTCCATATCCTGTCGCCCACGTGGTGAAGGTTCTTCACACACTTACCTTTCTCCTTTTCCCCAAACTCCTCGCCGCTCCACAGCGCCTTGCCTATGGCTATGGGCTTGCGGTGCCTCTCCTCGAGCACCACTACTAGGTCCCCCTTCTCAATCTTCTCATCGTAGTCAATCACGCCGGGACGCATTATGTCCGCACCGTTAACCACATAGGGCACAGCGCCTGCGTCAACCACGACGTAGAGACGATCCACACCAACTTCAAGCGCACCCTTCAACGTTGGAAAGTACCTGCCCTCCACTTCAAAAATTTTCGGCTCACCATTAATCAGAAAGAGGGTTATCCCCTCTTCTGTCTTTGCAACCTCCACCTTCGCCTTATCTCCGAGAAGCTTTGCAAACGATGGCGAAGCCTTGGAAAGCTCCTCCCTAAGAGCCCTCACAACCTTCTGCTTTGCGAAGTACCTCTCTTTAATCTTCATCTCCCCTACTCCCCAAGGCTAACGCAGAAAATCTTTTTTAGCTACCCCGTGAAAAGAGCAGCATGGCAGAGATACAGGACAAGGAGATGCCTCTTGAGGAGCACTTAGCTGAGCTCAGAAAGCGACTGCTCATCTCCCTGGCGGCGGTAGGTGTGCTCTCCGTTGTGGCTGCGCTCCTCTTTGGCAGGGGGTTAATAAGGCTGCTCATCTCCCACTTTCTACCCGCGGAGGTTAAGGTTATCGCCCTGAATCCGGTGGAATACGCCTATACGTGGTTCTTAATCTCCCTCTTCTTTGGAATATACCTGGCTCTGCCGATAATAATATACGAGATCTTCAGATTCGCTGAACCCGGGCTTTATCCCAACGAGAGGAGATTTCTAATCAGGGTAGTGCCCACCTCCTTCATCCTCTTCACCCTAGGAGTGCTCTTCTCCTTCTTCCTCCTTACCCCTTTCTCAGCCAAGTTTCTGGTGAGCTATGCTGAGGCTACCGCTGAGCCTATGCTCTCGTTGCACCGCTTCGCGAGCTTCATAGGCTTCATGCTCATCAGCGCGGGCATAATCTTCCAAATACCTCTCATCGTAGCCTTTCTGGTTAAAAGTGAGCTTGTGAGCATGGAGCAGCTCAGAGACAAAAGGAAGTACGTGTACATCGCCTTTATCGCCATCTCCATGACCCTCGCTCCAGACCCAACGCCTGTGACGCCACTGGTAATCGCGGGTACGCTTATTTTCATCTTCGAGCTAAGCTTGGTGCTCTCACGATACCTGCTTTAGCGCCGTGAGAGGAGCACTATGTTCTCCACGTGTGGTGTGTGGGGAAACATATCAAAAGCCAAGAGCTTCACCAGCTCATAACCTTCGAGCTTCCTTATGTCCTCTGCTTGGGTATAGGGGTTGCAGGACACATAGATTATAACCTCTGGGCTCAGCTTATTAAGCGCGGCTATAACCTTTGGGTGGAGACCTGCACGGGGCGGGTCAACTAGGATTGCGTCGAATCTTCCTTCCACCTTCGCCAGCGTTGCCTCAGCCTTTCCAGCGATAAAGCTGGCGTTGTTTATATCGTTCAGCTCTGCATTGAGCTTTGCCGCTTCAATCGCTGTCGCATCTTCCTCGATACCCACCACCTCGCTTGCCAAATCCACCAAAGCCAGGGAGAAGGTTCCCACACCGCAGTAAAGGTCGAGAAGCCTATCCACGCTTCCGAGCCAGGATTTAACGCACGCAAGAAGGCGCTCCGCCTGGTAGGGATTTGTCTGGAAGAAGGAGAAAGCTGGGATGCGGTAGGTTATTCCGCCGAGCCTTTCTTCAAGATACCCTTCTCCTGTGTGGGCGCGGATCTCACCAAAGGAAACATCCGCAAGCGAGTCGTTGACAGCCCACACAATGCTGTCGGCAAGCTCGCCAAGCGCTCCTGCATACTCCTCAACAGGAAACTCACCCTCTGTGGTCACAACGTTTATCAGCCTCTGCCCTGTGAACTTCCCCTCCCTCACCACGAGATAGCGCAGAAAACCTTTCTTTGCTAGGATGTCGTAAGCCTCAAGCTTTTTTTCCTGAAAGAACTTCCGCGAGAGGCGGAGAATCTCGTCGCTCTCTTTGGATAGGAGGAGGCAGCCCTCTGCGCTCTCCACCTCCGCAAAGCTGGAGTAGCGCCGCATGCCTATGGCCTCTCTGCTTATTGTGAAGTCCATGCGGTTTCTGTAATACCATATCTTTGGACTCGAGGTAATCCCCACCTCCTGCGCGAAGAGCTTTTCAACCACTCTCCTCTTAAACCTGAGCTGGGCTTCGTAGGCTAAGCCCTGCCACCTGCAGCTTCCGCAGCGAGAGAAGTGCTCACAGCGCGGCTCAACTCGAGCCTCGCTCGCCTCAATGACCTTCACCAGCCTTGCTCTGCCCCTCCCTATGGGCACAGCAAGAACCTTATCTCCAGGGTAGGCGTAGTCTACGCGATAACGTTTTCTCCCTATCCTTCCCACACCTGCGCCGCGCTTATCCAAGGCAACAATCTCCAGCTCAAGCTCCCGCATGCTACTGCCTCGTTTGCGGTAGGCTTAAAGTTTTTTGTATATGAGAATCACCTGCTTAGGGGGAGTGTAGAGAAGGGTTCTTCCGAAACCCTTATTAGCCCGCGGTGAGAATCGCTAGCTATGCAGGCTCAGGTTAAAAGGAAAACCAGAGAGACAGACATAACGGTACACTTAAAAATCAATGGCAGCGGCGAATACGAAATCTCCACCACCCTGCCCTTCTTTGACCACCTGCTTGCGAGCTTCGCAAAGCATGGCAGGTTTGACTTGAAGGTTAAAGCTCAGGGCGACCACGAGCATCACATTGTGGAGGACGTGGCTATAGTGCTTGGGCAGGCTTTCAGAGAGGCAGTGGGAAGCAAGGAAGGGATAAGGCGCTTTGGGCATGCAATTGTGCCCATGGATGATGTTCTTGTGCTGTGCGCCGTGGATATAAGTGGAAGAAGTTACTGTTCTAACGGCGTTAAGTTTCGCTACAAGCATGTGGAAGGTCTAAGCACTGAGCTTTTAGGCCACTTCCTCGAGAGCTTCTCCAATGAGTTCAGGATCAACCTGCACACGAAACTGCTTGACGGCAAAAATGAGCACCACAAGGCTGAAGCGCTATTTAAAGCTCTAGGCATGGCACTGAGCATGGCACTTGAAAAGCGCGGCAAGGGCGTGCCCAGCACCAAAGGCGTGCTTTAATGCTGCTTTCGACGGAGCAGAAAAGAGAGTCGAAAAGTTTAAATATGATTGAGACGAGTTCTAACTGGTGGTAGTGATGGCAAAGACACTGAAAGTTGGAGATAAGGAGTTGGAGCTGGACGAGGACGGATTTCTGAAGGACCCAACCCAGTGGAACAAGGAAGTCGCCGAAGCCTTTGCTCGCGAGGAGGGCATTGAGCTCACCGATGAGCACTGGGAAATTATAAACTTCCTCAGGCAGTACTACGAGCAGTACCAGATAGCTCCCATGATTAGAATCCTTGTAAAAGAGGTGGGGAAGAAGCTCGGTCCCGAGAAGGGCAACCTCAAGTACGTTTACAAACTGTTCCCCAACGGTCCTGCAAAGCAGGCGTGCAAGATCGCCGGTCTGCCAAAGCCAACTGGCTGCGTGTAGACATCACGCCCGAAATTACTCGGGCATCTCCGCTAATTTTATTTTTTGTTATTTTGAAAAATTTAAAAAATCAGGGCTTTATTTCTTCTTTTGCCCTATCTGCCATTTCTTTAAGTCTCTTGGCTATACTTCTGGGCACTATCTCATTATTTTCTGCAAGCACATCAGAAATCTCAGACGCTAGCAAAAAAACAGCATATTTATGCTCTGCTTTTGTTCTGTGGATGTGGTGGGGGCTTATGCCCAGCTCAGTGTACTCCCTGAAGTACTCCTTAGAGACACCATTCTCCACCAGGAATTTCATTAAATATATAAACAGCTGATGGAGGTAAATCAGCTCATCCTTATACATCTCACCACGCAAGTATGCTCATCGTTGAAGAATAAAAAGTTTACTGGTGGGCATAGCGCAGTGCTAAAAGCCTTACGCTATGCCCAGGTCATTTGCGGTGAGCAGGCGTATGTTCGCCGGCTTCTTTGTGAGGTTGCCCACCTTCGCTCCTACGAGGTACTCCACTTCCTTCTCTGCGGCTATTTCAACCAAGCGCTGGGTTATCACACCATCGAATATCACCACTGACACCACATCTTTTGAGTTCTTGAGCGCCATGGCGAGGTCTCTCACCGCCACCTCTTTTATTATGTTGGAATCCTGGTCGAGAAGGTAGGCCTTGAGGGTGCCCGATAGGTCGGTGAAGAACTTCTTGAAGGTCTCTAGCTTGCCGTCCTTCTCCACAGGCTTAGGAGCAGGCTTTTCCTCTGTCTTCTTCTGCCTCTGTGGCCTGCGGCTCAGGAAGGGCTTGGGCTCCTCCTTCTTCTTTATTGAGAGGTAGTCCATCACCTGCTCCGCAGGCACCTTGTTGCGAAGCGCCTTGAATATCTCCTTCTTTGTCAGGTCCTCTACTTCCTTGCCGTCCGGAGCACGAGCAACGAAATCCACCTCTGCAACCTGCAGGAGTTCTCGCAGTATGAGCTCGCCTCCGCGGTCGCCATCCACGAATGCGGTGACGGTCTTCTTCTTGCTCAGATCGATGATCGTCTTGGGAACGCTGGTGCCTTCGACGGCTATTGCATTCTTAATGCCGTACTTGAGCAGGAGGAGCACGTCGGCTCTTCCCTCGACTACGATTATGGCATCGCTCTCGTCGATGTTGGGGCCAGCCGGCAGCTTATCAGGACCATACTCCTGAATTTCCCTAAGCCTTATAGCCTCTTTGACCTCCTCGGTTATCTCCACGCTGTCAGGGGTAATCTCCTCCACCATTGTAGCAAGAATTTCCTTGGCTCGTTCAATCACCTGACGACGCTTGCTAATCCTCACATCCTCTATGCTATCCACCACAAGCTTCGCCTCACAGGGTCCAACACGATCTATGGTTTCGAGAGCTGCAGCGAGTATCGCTGTCTCAACCTTGTCCAGGCTGGAGGGAACCTTGACTGTGCCTCTCGACTTACCACCCTTTGTCTCTATTTCGACCTCTATCCTGCCTATTCTGCCAGTCTTCTGGAGTTCCCTCAGATCAAGGTCATTCCCGAGTAAACCCTCAGTCTGACCAAAGATTGCCCCAACTACGTCGGGCTTCTCAACAACACCATTGGTTTCAATTCTCGCATGAATAACATACTTGGTGGTGCCCAAGTCAATCTTACCCATGGTAATGACCTCCTTTTAACTCCCCAAAAAAGCAACTGCTCAGTTGGAAATCTCACTACCTCTCCCCAAACTTAGGCACAAACTGTGGCAAATGAGCTATCAGGATGACATTTACCTTCATACTTCCATACCTTGGTGAGTAGTGAGATTCCAGTGAGCAATCACTTTTTTGGGGATTATTACTACTAGTTCCAATTTTTAGTAACATCTGTAATTTTTAGAAAACAATGTTAAAATTTGTTTTAATATTTAAAAAGTTTTAACTTATGTTTATAAGAAATGTCTGCGGACTCACACATGAACAAAAGCGTTACATTTTTATATGTGAAGGTTGATAAACTTACTTGCCACCCTCCAAAAGCCCCAGGGCCTGTGTTACTACTTCCCCCACAGGCCCCTTATTTTAATAGTTAATTTTTTATTCTCAGCCCCCCAATTTTCTCTGGGTGTGTGTTTTATGTTTCCAGGCAAAATCAACCCGAGGCAAATGAAGAAGATGATGAAGCAGCTAGGCATGGAGATGGAGGAGCTCGCAGCTAAGGAAGTGATTATCAAACTGGAGGATAGGGAGATTGTTATTGAGAACCCTTCCGTGAGTGTTGTAAAGGCGATGGGGCAGAAGACTTATCAGATAGTTGGGGAAGAGAGGGAGGTCCTCGCTATACCTGAGGAGGATGTGAAGCTAGTGGCTGAGCAGGCAGGCGTTAGCTTAGAGAAAGCCAGAGAGGCCCTGGAGAAAACTAAAGGCGACCTGGCTGAGGCGATAGTGCTCCTCACACAAGAAGGATGAGCTGAATATCATGGTGAGCGCTTCCCGCAATCTGGTGGAACTCTACAAAAATGCCGGAGAGGAGGAGCTTCTGGAGCTTTTCAGACGCAGGGTTACCTTTTACAGAGACCTCTTTCTTCTACTAACACTCTCATCCATAGCGGCGGCGCTGCTTGTGTTTCTGAGCTTCGGTTCCAGGGTGCTTATCCCCCTGCTGCTTCTGATTTTCCTGCCGGTTGCCGCATACTGGAGGTATCACCCCCGTATTATCTTGGAAGAGTTGGCTGCGCTGACGGAGGCAAAGGGGAAGCTTTCGCCCAGAAAACAGGAGGAGGAAGTTAAGGCCGCAAGCGTTGGCGTCGACCCCATGATGCTTCTAGGATACGAGGGCTACCTCCAGGCGTTGAGGGATATGGTTAAGAGGAGGGAGTGAGTTGCCCGCGATAGGCGACGAGTATCACGAGTTTACAAAGCTCCGTCGTGGGTCACCGCCAAAGCAGCGATCGAAGTGGTGGTCACCGCCGGAGCTTTACAAGATTTATGAGGATGCGCCCCTCATAAAGCTCCCAGAGCCAGAGAAAAGCGGGGGGATGCCCATATGGGAGGCGATCGCAAAACGGCGCTCTCGCAGAGAGTATTCTGGCGAAGCGATAAGTGGTAAGGAGGTTTCCCAGCTTCTCTGGGCTACGCAGGGTATAACTGGCGAGATAGACGGCTACTACCTGCGCGCTGCACCGAGTGCTGGGGCGCTGTACCCGATAGAGACCTACCTGGTGGTAAACCACATAGATGGGCTGGAGCGAGGCATCTATCACTATGCGGTGCTGCGGCACGCGCTTGAGCAGCTAAAAACTGGCGACTTCAGGCAGCGCATAGCGAGCGCGGCTTTAGAGCAGGAGTTTCTTGCTCGCGCGAGCGTGGTGTTTGTGTGGAGCGCTGTAGCGGCGAGGACCAAGTGGAAGTACGGTGAGCGGGGATGGAGGTATATTTACAAAGATGCGGCCCACGTATGCGCCAACCTTTACCTCGCTGCCACCGCTCTGGGGCTGGGGTGCTGCGCCGTGGGAGCGTGCTTCGACGACGAGGTGAATGAGCTTATAGGCTTAGACGGAAAGGAGGAGACCGTCGTATACTTGGCGGCGGTGGGTAAGCTTCTATAGCCTGGGCATGCAGGGCTTTCATAAATACTCACCTCAGCTAAAGCTATCTAAAAGGGTGGCAGGTTGATATGAAGGAAATTGAAGAAGAAAAACTCGGCTTAAAAGAGCTGGTTGCCATAGGTGTTGGGGGAATGATAGGAGGAGGTATCTTCTCAGTTATTGGCATCGCAGGCGAAATAGCAGGTAATGCCACGCCTTTTGTATTCGTTGTGGGTTCACTGGTGGCATTTTTCACCGGTTACAGCTATGTAAAGCTTGCACTGACTTTTAAGGAAGATGGGGCAAGCTACATCTACCTGAAGCACGCGTTTCCCGCTGAGCAGGAAATTGCCGGTTTCACGGGGTGGAGTGTAATTACAGGGTATGTAGGTACCTTGGCTTTATATTCGTACACCTTCGGTGCCTATGGCGCGGCGATGCTAGGCTTTGAAAACAACTACGCCGTGAGAACCCTTCTGGGGCTGTTCATCCTCTCAGCGTTTCTGTACATCAATTTGAAAGGCGTAAAAAGCGCTGGAGAAAGCGAGGACATCCTAGTTTATCTCAAGATATTCATACTTCTCATTTTTGGGGTTGTTGGGCTCTTCTTGGTTAATCCTGAGCACTTCAAACCCCTCTTTAACCATGGCATTCCTTCGGTATTCTTAGGAGGAGCAATAGTATTCGTTGCCTTTGAGGGCTTTCAGCTTATCACAAACTCTGTCGTAGAGGCGAGAGAGCCGGAGAAAAACCTGCCCCTGGGGGTTTACCTTTCAATCGGCATAGTTTCTGTGATTTACATTCTACTCGCAATTACAGTTATGGGGGTTTTGAGCTTTGAGGAGATTTTAAGGGCAAAGGAGTTCGCCGTGGCAGAGGCGATGAAGCCAATTTTTGGAGATTACGGCTTTGCAATCGTTTCTCTCGCGGCTCTGCTCGCAACGTCCTCTGCGATAAACAGCACTCTCTTCGGGGCGAGCAGGATGATGGCAGATATAGCGAGAGACAGGTACTTCCCACCCATTCTCGCTAGGAAAACAGAAACACTCATCCCAAAAAATGCTCTGCTGTTCTTATTTATCCTCTCTGCCCTTTTCCTGATATTTGGCAGGCTTGAAGCGATAGTAGCCTTTTCAAGCATGACATTTCTACTTGTATCTCTTGCTGTTGCGATTGCAAACTTCAGGTTGAGGGGAGTTACCAACGCTAACCTTGGCATTGTGCTTGCTGCTATTGCTCTAATAACAACCACGATTGTCTTAATGATTATCTATCTTTTAAAACACGAAATAGACACTCTCCTTAAAATCCTGTTCATATACATCTCTGCGGCGACTGCTTTTGTTGTTTATAGAATAAAAATCGCACAAGCCTGAATGGAAAAGGTGTCCATGGACCCCTGCAATTTCAAGCCTCTTTCTTACCCTCGAGCAGGTGCTTTCCCACGTCGGGTGGTACAACCATCACAGGCACGGGAGAAATGCCTATCACTCGCTCCGCCACGCTACCGAGGAGAATCTTCTCTAACCCAGAGTGGCCATGGCTCCCCAGAATTATTAGGTCACAGTGGAGTCGCTTCGCGGCTTCAACGATTTTGAGGTAGGGCACACCCTCTTCAAGCAGTGTCTCGGCGTCTATGCCCTCAAGGTCGCAGTGCTCCTTCACCTCCTCCAGTACCTTCTCTCCTTCATCCCTGTATCTCTTCTTCATGTCATGCCACAGCACCTCGACGTAGCCATGCACATTGGCAACGTGGATAATAGTGAGCTTTGCCCCCGTAGCCTTGGCGAGGCGCATGGCATAGCACACCGCTGCCTCGCTGAACTTTGAACCATCGGTGGCTACAAGAATATGGGAGTAGATCCCCATGCCTATCACCCCCTAATGGTGACTCGGCGTCGGGGCTTTTTTATTTACCGCAGCCGCGTCCCTGACCTTCTTGAAAATCACACCTATCGCGAGCAGCGCACCACCGAAGAGCAAAGCCATGCTGACGAGACTAAGCACATGGCCAGTGCCCTCACTTAAACTTATGTATCCCATCCTCCTGAGATACTCTGGTATCATCACCACTCTGCCCAGGTCGGAGGTTGCTATCACCGTCACCAGCGCCATCTTTGCCACGCGCTGCTCCACTATCTCAGTGGCTATCGCCCCAATCTGCACACCTATGAGGGAGCCCAGGTAGAGAAGCACCACAAGGCGTAGGTCCACATAACCGCGAAGAGCGTAGTTTATCGCTCCCCAGGCGCCTGAGAATATTGCCAAGAAAAGCTCAGTGCCAGCTGCCACGCGGGTGCTTATCCCAAGCAGGTAGATCATCGCAGGCACGCCTATGAAGCCACCTACACCTATTGTGCCAGCAAGGTAACCTGTGGCGAAGGCAACTATGAGGGGGAACCACAGTGAGACAGTTATCCTGGCAACATCAAAGTGCACCATTGGTGGGAGCTTAATACTCTGAATCTTCTTCGCAAGCTCTGAGCTTCCTGACTTAGTCTCCTTCTCACCCCTCCGCAGGTCTCTGATAATAACGATGGTTATGGCGGTGAGCACTATTATGAAGATGGCGCTGATATACAGGTTAGAGGCAGCCTTGCCCATGGACTCGAAGATGTGGGAGTTGACCTTTACTGCCGCCTGGACGCCGGCAAGCAACCCTATTACCATCATTATCGCCAGCTTTTTATCCACGTGCCCAAGCTCGCCGTGGCTGCGAGAGCCGACGATAGCCTTGCCAAATTTGTGGGTTATGTTGGAACCGACGGCAAGTATACCTGGCACACCAAGGTTCATCATGCCAGGGGTCATTATGAATGCACCCCCGCTGCCCAGGAAGCCGCTCAGCGTGCCGCCTATAAAACCCAGAAGAGCTACAGCTAATGCTTTGCCAAGGGTGAGGTCTATAAACTCAACCTCAAAACCACTGGGTGGTGGTACAAACCCGCCCATTCAAGTCGCCTCCTCAGTGCGCTTTTGGCTTAATGCCCAGGTACTTCAAAGCGTGGGCAATTGTATTGCCGTATATGTATGCCACCGCAAGCACTGTACCGAGAATGAGAGCCACTGAAACAAAGCTCTTCTGAGTGAGTATTCCCTTGATTACCCCGAAGGATGTGAATATCGCCGCATATAGCAAGAATGCCGCCGCTCCGTAGGCTGCAGAGACTCTGAGCTCCTTTTTCCTCGGGTTGGGATACTCCACCTGCAGCCCAATTATATCCTTCTTGAGGTGCTTAGCCAGCTTTGAATCTGTGAGAAAAACAACCTCTGGCTTAAGTGCATTTACCTCCTTGGATAAGCGCTCAGTTGAGCAAACCCGCACGAGAGGCTCAGCCTCTATATCACGCTTTTCAAAGGCTGGAGCAAGCCTCTTCAGCAGGCTTTTCGCATTATCCAAGTCCTCAGCCGACTCCACCACGTACAGTAACGTTGCCCTGTTCCTCATGCCTGTCTTGGCATGCCTGCTCAGCCACTCAGCGCAGAATTCTGCAAACTCTAGCGCAAAAGCAGAATCACCAGCATCTAAAGCGGTATTCACCACAACAACTGCGTTTCTCTCCATGTTCACAGCCCTCCTTTAACTCTGCTCCAGCGCCGCACTGGCGCTGAGCCTCTTTATCCTAGAAGAAAGAGTGAGTGCAATCTTGTCGGTGAACCTCAGCAGCTTGGGTTTGAACACCACCACAGGACAGGGAGCGCGCTTTATCACCTCTTCAATCACGCTTGCTGCAAGCACCCTAGACAAGCCTGCTCTACCGTCGGTGCTCATAAGTATGGCAAAAGCTCCAGTCTCCCTTGCCTCGCGCACTATCTCCCTGGCGAGCCTTCCCGCTTTCAGCTTGATTTTTGCCTCTATCCCGTGCTGCGCAAACTCTTCTGCTAGCTCCCTTAGCTGAGCCTCTTTAATCCTCATGTCCTCCAGCACGGGTGTGGCTGCCTCCATATCATGAACCTCTGCGACGTAGAGCAGCGTAGCTTTAACATTTCCGCTCAACTTATTCGTCCACTCCACTATGTTAGGCAGAGCCTTTCTCAACACCCTTACATCGGTGACCGCAATTACCACATTTTTATCGGTCATTCCTCAAATCCTCCAAATTTAATTTAAATTATACTAAAAACAACGTAGTATTTATTTATTTTCCAAATATTTTAAAGAAAAAATCTTAAAACCGTCCCAAAAATATTTGAAACTTTTCCCAACTCTCTCCCAACATCTACCAAACTGGCTGGTGCTGCTCCTATCTGGTGCTCAGGTAGATGAAGATAGAGAGCGCAAGGGTTTCAAAGACATCTGCTATGAGCCTGTAGTGGTCCACCACGTTGGAAGTTTCCACACCGAACACAAACACCTTTATAATTGGCGCTGCAAAAAATGTTCTGAAGAACAGCGCCAGGGCGAAGAGCAGAAAACCCAGGGTGAAGGTGGACTTTAGCTCAAGGTAACGCTTAAAAAAGATGTAAACCAATACGCTGAGAATGGCGAGGTTTATTATGCTGAACACCAGCCTTGCGGTAAGAATAAAGTCTTCCATATCCTTCAGGAAAGAGATGTTGAGGATTAATATATAAGCTTTATCGTATAGATTGTGCAACAGGTAGTTGACCATGAATAAAAAGCTCCTCTGGTGGATTTTCGGCGTGACCAAGGGCGGGGTTGTGAGAGCAAAAATAGTAAAGATACTCCACGAGAGGCCTAGCAACGCCAATCAAATAGCCCAGAAGCTCAAGATGGACTACACAACCGTGAGATACCACCTGAATATCCTGTTAAAGCACGGGATAGTTGAAACCTCAGAGCACACCTACATAGTTATGTACTTTCTCACCGACAAGATGCTGGAGCACTGGGATGAGTTTCTCAAGATTTACGAGAAGATCACAGGAGGAGGGAAAGAATGAAAATACTCGTGCCTACCGACGGCTCCTGGGCGGCATATGCCGCGGAGAAGTATGCCGTGGAGCTCTGCCGCAGATGTGGGGGTAAGATTATTGCGCTCCACGTGTATGACCCGGAAATCTCCCTGGAAACCTGGAAGGTGAAGATAAAGAGAGAGCTTCTAGGGAGGATGCAGACAGAAAGTGACACCCTTGAGATCGTCGATAGGGTGAAGAAGCTGGGGGAGGAAAAGGGCGTAGAAGTGGAGAGTGTCATAATAAAGGGGAAGGGCAGGCCTTCGGATGAGATTATAAAGTTTGTGAATCAGCAAGGCGATATTGACCTCATAGTAATTGCACCCACCGGGAAGAGCCACCTCTTCAAGCTGTTTCTCGGGAGTACCACCGAAGCTTTGATAAGCGAACTGGGAAGGCTTCTGCGCGTTCCTGTGCTTGTTGTTCCAAAGCCTGAGTAGGTAACAGAGGGGGTATGCGCATTTTTGCAAAACCATTAGTAAAATTTAAATATTGCAATGGTTATCATTTTCCCGATTGTTTCCAAAATTTATCCAAACTCCTCTAGGAGGTAGATAGGAACGTTTGTTTTATGGTCCCAGGCATCGAATATTAGTGTTTATAAGGTGCACAAAGGGTTTGGTTTTGTCCCCTTCGCTGCGCGTGCTGAAGTCTCTGAGCTTGCTTCAAAACTCCATGAGGTGGTTGTACAATGAACCTAGAGAAAGTGATTCCTGCGATTTCCTGGTTGAAGAACTATAAATCCAGGTATTTCTATTTTGACCTTATTTCTGGGATAAACCTTGGTGTAAGCATGATACCCAAGGCTATGGCCTACGCTTTAGTCGCGGGTTTGCCGCCGATTTACGGCTTATATGCAAGCTTCGTGGCACCCCTTGTGGCGATACTCTTCGGGAGCAACAAGCTCTTATTCACAGGTCCGGTTGGCGTCATGACCGTCCTGGTTTTCACCGCCCTCTCGCCTCTTGCTGAGCCGGGCACCCAGGAGTACATAAACTTGGCGGCAATGCTATCCCTGATAGTCGGGTTCCTAATTCTGCTCATAGCCCTGCTTCGCTTCACCTTCATTCTAAACCTCATATCACACGCAGCGGTTATAGGCTTTGTAAATGCAGCAGCGCTTATAATCACAGCGACGCAGCTCAAGTACATCTTTGGCGTTCACGTACCCAAAGAAGAGTACGTCATAATGATGTTCCTGGAGATATTCAAGAGCATCCCCGAAACAAACCTGTACGTGTTTGCTTTGTCAGTAGTCGCCTTTGCCTCAATAATTTTCCTTCACAAGCGCTATCCAAAGCTCCCTGAAACGCTTATAGTGCTGGTCACTTTAACCCTGCTGGTCTACTTCATGAACCTGGAGGAGAAGGGTGTTGAACTCGTGGGCAGCCTGCCCCAGGGGTTGCCAATGCCCACCCTGCCAGGGGTGGACCTCTCAAGGTTGGGAGCGCTTATCGCCTCCGCTGTTGTCATAGCTATAGTTGGCATGACTGAGACCTACTCCATCTCGAAGATCGTAGCCTACAACACAAAGCAGAAGGTAGACTTCAACCAGGAATTTATAGGCCAAGGGCTTGCGAACATAGTCACGGCGTTCTTCAGGGGCTACCCTGTGTGCGGTAGCTTCTCCGGCACAAGCGTCAACTGGTCCAGTGGTGCGCGCACCGGCGTATCCATAATAATCTTCAGCATACTCGCCCTTCTCTCCATAACAGTGCTCACGCCGGTGTTCTACTACCTGCCCAAGTTTATGCTGGCTGTGATTGTGATACTCGCAGTGATTAAGCTGTTCCAGCCAAAGCAGCTTGTGGAGATATACAGGATAAATAAGTACGACGGCATCGTCGCCTTCACAACCTTTGCAGTCTCTCTTCTGACGAAACCCGATGACGGGATAATCGTCGGCGTTGTGCTCGCGTTGGCGCTTTACGTGTGGAAGACCATGCACACCCGCGTATATTTCATCACCAAGGACAAGGAGACCGGCTACTTCATCGCCTGCCCGGAGCTGGAAAACTCTGAGTGCGAGCAGCTCCTCATCCTGAAGCCCGAAGGCCCATTCATCTATGTGAATGCGGAGCACATGCGAGACGAAATCCTCCGCCTGGTGGGCAGCCATAAAAAAGCGAGATGTGTGATCCTCGACATGGCGGCGGTGTACTACATGGATACCTCGGGCATAGATGCTTTGAAGGACCTTATTGAAGAGCTGCACAAGAAGAATGTGAAGCTTCTGCTGATACACGTGGAGGACGAGGTGCTGGATGCAATCGCAAAGGAAGGCTTAATAGAGCAGCTAGAAGTCCATGAGACCAAGAAAGAGGCGATTTCCAGCGCATTCAAATACCTTGACAAAAGTATATGTAAGGAATGTGACAAAGATATATTCAGCGAGTGCAAAGAGAGGAGGTGACCTTTTTGAATATACTGCTCTTGGTGTGCCCCCCCTATTCAGAGATTGAAAAGCTCCTCAAGGTTGCTGAGAAGATCGGCGCCGCCCTAGGGGGCAAGATAACAGCGCTGTGCGTGAGGAGCGAAATTGCGCAGAAGTACTACTCACCCTTCAGCATCCAGCTCGGGAAGGTGGATAAAGAAGAGGAGAAAAAGGTATTTGAGGAGATAACCCGGGTGCTGGGGGATGAGGTTGTGAAGATGAGCCGCGGCGGAGAGTTGGTCTCCCAGGTGCTCGATGAGATTGAGAAAGGCGGTTACAACATGCTCATCTTTGGGGATGTAGACAAGAAGCTGACAAAGAAGATTGCTGAGTACTCCCACGTTCCCACCTTTATATACCGGCGCGGCGAGCAGCTTTCTCGCTTTCTGGTGTGCACCGATGGGAGTGAGCACTCCCTTCGCGCTGCGCGTTTCGCCGGCAAGCTTGCAAAGGCTATGAAGGCGAAGCTTACCCTCCTCTCTGTGGCCAAAAGTGAAGAAGAGCGCTCATTCGCGGAGGAGGCGATACGCAAGGCAAAGGAGGCGCTGGCAGAGGTATCCGTCAGCGAAGTGGAGGAAAAAATTGGAATCGGTAGGGTGAGGGAGGTCATCCTCGCAGAAGAGAAAGACTACGACCTGCTCGCACTCGCTCCTCGTGGGCTGAGCAAGCTGGAGCGAGTGGTGCTGGGGCATGTCTCTCTGCATGTTCTCGAAAAAGCGGAGAGCAACATCCTGCTCGTCCGTTAAGTTTTTTATTCCAGTTCTGGGCAGCTCTTAACTATAAACACATTTGTCTCTGCATGTGCTACCAGCGCCAGGGAGACATGTCCCATTAGCAAACGCTGGAGCTTGCTCAAGCCGCGGGAGCCGAGGAGCACCAGGTCGTAATTTTTGGTCTCTTCCAGTATAGAATCCCTAACCTTGCCCACCTTCACCTGAGTCTCTGCCTCAACCCCATGCTTCTTTGCTATATCTACACCTTCCTCCACATTTTTCTCTGCAATTTCCCTGAGCCCCACTTCCCTTGCCACTGAAAGCAGCGTGAGCTTTGCATTCATATTCTTAGCGAGGTAGGCGCCCAGCTTCACAGCACAGTTCGCAAGCTTGGAGCCGTCGGTGCACACCAGCATGTTCCGAATCTCAGCCTCCTTCCTCACTACGAGAACAGGTGCCTTGGAGTACTCCGCCACCTTGCTTGAGACGCTGCCGAGTATTGAACGCTGGACTCCGGTGCTACCTGAAGTGCCAACTGCGGCGAAGTCGTAGTTGCCAGTTTCAATCTCCTGCACAATCTCCCTGGCGGGGTCTCCAACGACGTATTTCGTCTCAACCTTTATTCCGTACTCACCCAAGGTTGTGCTCACCCTCTCAAAGACCTTCTCCGCAACCCACTCAACACCGAACATATTTGCTATGGTCTCACCCTTTGGTCCGGCAGGAATGTTCAGCAGCGAGAAGTACCTCTTTGGCACCTCCGGAGCAACGTATATAGCTGTGGCTTCTCCACCCAGAGCCTTAATAACCTGCCCCGAAACCACAAGCAGGCTGTGCAGATGCTCCGCGGGGTACACACCCAGCAAAAATCTCGTTCTCATTTTAATAACCTCCAATACCCGCAAATTCCCTCGCTCTGTCGAGCAGGCCGTCGGGGAACCCCACAATGCTGTACACCAGCACAAATGTGAATATCCACATTATTACAAGGCTGAGCAGGAATATCCCTACCCCGTACTTTATGAAATCACTTGCACTGAGCATGCGCTCTCCCGTGTCTGGATACCTGCCCAAGGCGTAAACTATTACGTTGTTCGGCGTACCTATCACAAGGATGTGGGCAAAGCTCGTTGCAAAGGCTGTGGCCAAGCCAACTGCCCAAGGTTCGGCAGAGTTGCCGCTCAACAAGCCCATAGGCAATGTTATTGGACCCAGAAGCGCAGTTGTGGCAGCATCGCTCATAAAGTTGGTTATCACACCGCTGAGCAGACTAACAAAGATCCAGAGCATCAAGCCGCTGGGTTCCACGATGCTCGACATTGTGTTCATAAAACTCCTCGCCAGCCAGAGCGCTGCACCAGTTTCCTTCATGAATGCGCCCAAGCCGAGGGCACCGATATAAACAAACCAGGCATCCCAGGCGATGCCCTTTAACATCTTCTCCCAGTTGATTATCCTCAGAAATATTGGAGCAAGCATTGCAAACAGCGACGCAGCGCCGAGACCGCCTATCTCAAAGAGTTCACCAAAAACCCAGCCTATGATTGTTATCACCAGTATGAGTGCCACCAGCTTCTCATCCCTGCTCATCGGTCCGCGTTTTCGAATCTCCTCTTTTATCGCCTCAATGCCAGGGGTCAGGTCTCTTACCCTGGGCTTGAACACCACCATTGCGTAGACACCAACTGCAACGCCAAGCACAGGCACCATGGGTAAGCCGTAAAGCATCCACTGGGCAAAGCTCATGGGCACGCCAAAATGTTCAAAATACTGAAGCATTATGGCATTTCTCGCACCTGCTGCGGGAGAGCCCACACCGCCTACGTTCATAGCCCACGTCAGTGTTAGAAGGAGCATCTTCGCAAGCACAGGGTCGTGAACCACCTCACCGCGCTTGCTAGCAGCGCGCACGGCGCCATAGTAGATGCTCGCCATAACAGGTGCGAGAAAAGCAGCAAGAGCGTGAGCAGATATAAAAGCGCCCACAATTGGCATTATTATAGCAATCGCAAAAATAGGTCCACGAAAGCCGTGCGCCCACCCAAGGATGGTGGCAGCAATTCGGCTGTGCAGTCCCACCTCGGAGACTATGTATCCCAGCGCTAACACACCCAGGATGAAGAATACCGCATCTCCCATGAAGTTCTTTGCAATGTCGCTGGGGCTTGGACCGTCAAGCACAAACACATAACCTGTCATTGGAATCAGCATTGCCGCTGCACCGATGGGCACCGCCTCTGTTGCAAAGAAGATCACAGACATCAGTACGAGAGCTACCACAACCTTCGCCTTGAATGCCGCCTCCTTGGCAACATGGTCCAGCCAAGCGTCACTCTTTGCTATCTTGGCACGCCACTCTTCCCTGGAGAGTATGATCTCGTCGATGAGCTTTATCTTTTCATCTTCATCCTTTGCTATGGAGAGAAGCTCATCAACCTTCTCCCTGTCTTCTTCTGGCAGAGTTATCTTTCCTGTCTCGTAGAAGTAGAGGAAGTCCCTGGCATTGCCGACAATCTTCTTCTCCACGAACATCCTCTCAGCGTACTCATTCTCCCTGACAACTTCATAGAGACCCTCAGGTGTTGGTAGTGATATAACAGCCAAAAATACAAAAAATCCAAAAGAGGTCCACATCCTCTTATGCGCCAGAAGACCACGGTGGTCGACAGTATGCTCTGCCTCTACCATCCAACTACCTCCTTTAGATACAAGATTACTTTTATTGCGTTAAAAATTGATTTGCGACTATTTAAATTCAGTGGTTACTGTGCCGCACGGCTCTGACAAACTTTCAAATAATAACGGATATTTTTAAAAAGCTAAAATATCTTTGGAAACGACCCATACACAGGCGGCCTATTTCGAAGCCCGGAAATACTTCCAAAACAAATATATAGTGAGACCAATTTTATATACCAGACCAGTACATCGCGGAGAGTAGTAGGCATGGAGCCAGCTCAGATATTTGCAGCCACGGTGCTTTTAGTTTCATATGCTTTGATTGTCACAGAAAAGGTGCATCGCACAGTTGCCGCCATGGGAGGCGGAGCGCTGATAATCGCCCTTGGCCCCCATTTCGGGCTCATCGACAGGGCAAGCTACCCCAGCGAAATCCACTTCATGCGCGAGGCAGTGGACTGGAACACCATAGGCCTCCTCCTAGGAATGATGATAATAGTGGGCATACTGAAGGACACAGGTGTATTCGAGTTTATCGCCGTAAAAACTGCCAAGCTCTCCAGGGGCGACCCCTGGAAGATAATGCTCCTGTTCGCCTCCACTACAGCTCTGCTTTCCGCCTTCCTGGACAACGTTACCACAGTGCTGCTCATCGCCCCTGTCACTGTAAGTATAACCCTGAGCCTGAAGCTCAATCCCGTGCCATTTTTAATATCCGAGGTGCTAGCCTCCAACATAGGAGGCACTGCCACGCTCATAGGTGACCCGCCGAACATAATAATAGGAAGCGGCGCAGGACTCAGCTTCAATGAGTTCATCATCAACCTAGGACCAATAGTCGTCGTCGTGTTTATTCTTTCGTTATTTTTCCTGAAATACGTCTTCAGAGCCCATCTGTCGCAGAAGCCAGAGAACATAGACGAAGTTCTTGCGATGAACGAGTGGGACCAGATTAAGGACCCCGTGCTACTCAAGAAGTCCCTCGCGGTGCTCGCCTTTGTTATAATCCTGTTCTTCCTGCACTCTGCTCTGCACCTAGAGCCATCGACGGTGGCGCTGCTCGGCGCCTCAATGCTCCTGCTTTTGAGCTTTGAGCATCCTGACAAGGCGCTCCACCAGGTGGAGTGGAGCGTGTTGCTATTCTTTGCAGGGCTGTTCGTGATAGTAAAGGGCGTGGAGGAGGCTGGCTTAATAGAGAGGGTTGCGATATTCGCTGTTGAGCTGACAGGCGGGGACCTAATTGTTGCCATGTTTGTAATACTGTGGATCTCGGCCATAGCAAGTGCCATAATAGATAACATCCCTTTCACGGCGACGATGGTACCACTGGTGCACAGCATGAGCTCGAGTCCAGAGCTGGCATCGCAGATAGCCCAGCTTAACGGAAACCCCCTGTGGTGGGCTCTCGCTCTGGGCGCCTGCCTTGGTGGAAATGGTACGCTGATTGGAGCCTCCGCAAATGTCGTTGTCGCTGGAATAAGCGAGCGAATGGGATATCCGATATCCTTCAAGGAGTTTCTGAAGTACGGCGCACCTGTAACATTCCTATCTGTGCTGATCTCCGGGATACTTCTTTATGTTAAAACCTTTATAATATAGGTGAGGAGGAAAATGAAGATACTCGCAGCGGTGAAGTTTTCAGACGAAAAGAACCCTGTGGTGGAGACGAGTATAAACTTCGCATGCCATACCAAATCCTCTCTGCGCTTTCTTCATGTTGTGGACAGAACTCCGCTCAAGCGAAGCTTTGTCAGAGAGATGCCAGAGAGTATGAAGGAGTACCTGGTGAAGAGGGGGGAGGAAATTCTAAAGAATGCGAAGAAGCAGGCTAAGAGGTGCGGAATTTCTGTGAGAACAGCGCTTCTTGAAGGCAACCCCAAGGAAATTATATTGAAGGAGGCTGAGAAGCACGACCTCTTGGTTATGCGCTCCAGGGTTTTCAGCCCATCGGAGAAGCTGGGCAGCGTTGCCGAGCAGGTGCTCTCCAAGGTTACAAAGCCGGTGATGCTTGTAAATGAGACGAAGGCGAACTTCGACGTGTGCCTGGTACCGGTTGACGGCTCAGACGCTTCGTTTAAATCCCTGTATGAGATAAAGAACAAAAGCAAAATATACAATTTCAAAAAAATTATTATCCTTTTGATTCACAGTAAGAGTAAGGAAGAGGTAGTTAAGGAGGAAGTGTCCAAGGATTCAAAGAAGGAGATCCTCTCCGGCACAGGTGAGCTTGACCTGTATGGACACCGCGTCATAATGGAGGCCGCTGAGAACATAGTTGAAAACGCTGCTCCAGAGGTGGTGTCAGAGGTTGTCCACATAACGCATGGCGATGTTGCAGATGCCATTTTAGACTACTCTGCAAAGAAGCAGGTGGACATAATATTTATGGGTATGACGGGGAAAGGAAGAATCTCGCGCTTTTTCATGGGCTCCGTCTCACGAAAGGTGGCGTCTTTCTCCAAGGTGCCTGTGGTTATCTTTCCAGAGCCATACGTGCCCTGATTAAAAAGAAAAGGTAGAGAATTTAGTCCTCCTCGTCATCCTCCTTCTTATCAGGGTCGAAGTCCAGGTATTCCTTCATCTCTCCCGGGAATATCTCTATTACCTCGTCGCCGCGCTTTAAATGGGTGTAAACCACCTCAAGATAATCCTCAAACTTCACCTTGTACTTCTCATGAAAGTCAGGTAAATCACGGGGGAAGTTTATCCATCGGGGATTCTCCACCTTAACCTCAACGGTCTCGTTGATCTCCTGAATCAGGTTTTTCCTTTCATCGAAGTGACGGCGCACCTCAAAGACAAGCACATCTCCCGGCTTAATGTCGTACTGTGTCTTCATGGTGTAGTTTATGTACATCTCGTCGTCGCTCTCTATGCGGTTTATCTCCCTGAGTGGCATTGCTTTCGCCTCCCTTAACTTTTTCTTACCAAAGTTAGCTAAACTATCTTAACCTGTTAAACTTTGGAGGCATGGCAATGGCGGAGTTACCCACTGTACCCTATCATCCTACACCTCATGACAAGGCTAAGGAGCTTCTATCTTTGGCGGAACTCAGCGAGGGCGAGGTGCTCTTTGACCTGGGCTGCGGCAAGGGAAATATACTCATAGTTGGCGCCGAGGAGTTCGGAGCGCGATGCGTTGGAATAGAGAAGGATGCAGAGCTGGTGAGGGAAGCGTGGGAAGAGGTTAAGAGGCGCGGACTTGAGGACAGGGTGGAGATAATCCATGGGGATATCTTTGCTCCCGAGTTCTGGGCGCACTTAGGCGGCGAAGGCAGCGCAGTTGTGCGCAACGCAGACGTCGTGGCAATATACCTCAACTTCGACATGCACGAAGTGCTAAAGCCCATGCTTGAGAAGGAGCTGCGCGATGGCACTCGCGTGGCGAGCTTTGAGTTCTTTGTGCGCGGCTGGAAGGTTTATAAAGAAAAGCCAATGATGTTTGTTTTCAAGAAGGGAGATGGATTTTGAGGTTCCAGAGGAAACACAGGAAACTGAGGCGAAGTAATAGAAAATATTTTATACTATGATGTACAATAATAGACCTGCGGGCTCGGTAAGAGCTCGGCGACGCTGCTTCGGCAGCAACGCCGGCACAGGCCTCCTCCTTGAGGAGAGCTATGTGTGAGAGGAAGGCTGATCTGCCTCTTTGAGGCAAGAGAGCCAGACTCTCGGCCTTGCCGAGCCCGCTCTCATTTTTATGCTGATTTTCTTCTGTGCAGTTCCTCCGCCAGCATGGGCAAAAACACACCTATGTCGGTGACCACACCCAATGCTTGAGCGGTACCTCGGTCTGTGAGCTTTGTTACCGTCGCGGGGTTTATGTCCACGCATATCGTTTTGACACTGCTGGGCAATATGTTGCCCACAGCTATGCTGTGCAGCATTGTGCACATCATAAGCACCAAGCCTACGCCTCGAAGATGGCGGCGCATCTCGCGCTGAGCCTCAAGCACATCTGTAATCACCTCAGGTAAGGGTCCGTCGTCGCGTATGGAGCCAGCGAGCACATAGGGTATGCCGCGGCGAATCACCTCGTACATTATTCCAGCCTTAAGCTTACCCTGCTTAACAAGCTCCGCTATGCCACCAGCCTTCATAACCTCATTTATCGCGTAGAGGTGGTGGCGGTGACCGCCTTCAGCAGGCCTCCCTGTCTTGATGTTTACTCCCAGAGAGGTGCCGAAGAGCTGAGCTTCGATGTCATGCACCGCTAAGGCGTTGCCAGCGTAGAGCACGTCTATGTAGCCCTCGCGTATCATCCTCGCCAAAGCTGGCGCTGCACTCGTATGAACTACCGCAGGCCCGACAACAGCCAAAACCTTCTTGCCCGAGCGCTTCACCTCGAGTATTGCCTCGGCGATCTGTCTGATCAACGGCTCCGCAGGCTTTTCACTGCTCACGCGGCTGCGCATGAACTCAAATACAGAAAAGCCCCGCGGCCTCTCCGGAGGCTCAATGCGAATTCCGCTCTGCCCTACAACGACGAGGTCCCCCTTCTTAATCTCGCCTATGGGCTTGCAGTAAGCGCGCTTCTTCTCTGGTTCAACCACAATTGCTGTGTCCATCTCAATGTCCTCTACCTCAACCCACTCGCCATCAAGGAGCACGTAGGTGGGGTGGTTGGTGGTGGAGTAAAAGCCATCGGGAAGAGTCCTGTCTTTTGGCGCGGGCTTTAACCTCAGCTCCTCAACTTCAGGAACTCTCGCTCCAACCTTTCGCAGCTCCCCCAGAATTTCATCAAGTTGCTCCCTTGTCTTCGCCTTTACCAGTATTCTGGCATAGCTGGGGTCGGTTTTGTGCTTTCCTATGTCGAACTGGAGCACCTCAAAGTCGCCGCCCATGTCCATTATGGTGTCAAAAACCTTTGGGAGAATGAAAGAGTCAATTATATGCCCTTTAAGCTCAATCTCTCGCACTGCCACCATACTACCACGCTAGAGGAGTATATATACCAGACTATTAATAACTTTTCTCTATGCGTGCCCTCATCAACCTGAAGCTTACCATGGAAAGTGGCCAGCCGCCTGAGTTTCTCTGGAATAAAGAGGGCGAAAGATACTGGCGGGAGCTTGGCGATGGTCGTTGTTGCTACCTGTGGCAGCGGAATGAGGAGCTATTATACCAGGGTTGCACCGAGAGTTATGTACGTGAGTTTCTCAGGCTGGATGACAACCTTGAGGAGATTTACGCGGTTATCTCAGCCGAAGACGAGGTTATGACGCGAGCTATTGAGCGCTTCCGCGGGTTAAGAATAACAAAGAATGACCCGTGGGAGACCCTCGTAGCCTTCATCTGCTCCATAAACAACAACATCCCGCGAATAAGGAAGAATGTGCAGTGCCTTCTCAGCGGGGGCTGTGTATTGCCTCCGGAGCAGCTTGCCGCAGCAGACTTGACCAAAGCAAAGCTGGGCTTCAGGGAGAGATACCTTAAAGCCACCGCAGCGAGAGTCGCTAACATGGACTTCAAAGCTCTTGGAAAGCTGAGCTACACCGAAGCCAAGCAGGAGCTTATGAAGCTCCAGGGTGTTGGGGAGAAGGTTGCTGACTGCGTGCTCCTCTTTGGCTTCGGCTACCTTGAGGCTTTTCCTGTGGATGTGTGGATAGCCCGTGCTATGCGTGCATATTATGGCATCGATAAAATTAAGGAGATGCGCCACTTTGCCCGCGAGAGGTGGCACCCCTACGAGGGCTACGCCCAGCAGTACCTCTACATGCTGGTGAGGGAGGAGAAGCCGTGAGGGTAACTACAACCTCCCGCTCCTCAGAATGCTGAGCAGGAGCACTGTGCCCAGAACGCTGGCGAACAGAAAGCCAAGGATGCCAAAGACCGGGTATCCCAGGAAGCTTGGCCCCTTATCTGTCTGCATTATAAGCGCCGAGCCTACAACTATAGCTGAGGTTATGAGCGCGAAGGAGATGCGGTTGCTCATCACCTCAAGCTCATATATCAGCTCGCTGAAGCCGCGGTGCTGCAGGGTGAGCTTGCCCTCCTCCGCGCGCCTCAGCACCGCCTCGGTAGCCGTGGGAATCCTCCTCAGCGCCTGTACCAGAGATGAAAGCTCGCGAATAAAATCTCTGGCAAGGCGGCGTGGAGCTAGGCGCTGGCGTATCATCTCCTTTACGAAGGGCTTGGCGGCAATGGTGAAGTTGAACTCAGGGTTCAGCGTTCTGGCAACGCCCTCTATTGTAACCATGCTTTTGATTAGGAAGGCGAAGTTAGGGGGCATCATTACGCGATGCTTTAGCGCAATCTCCAGCATCTCGTTGAGCAGGGCAGCGACGTTCACCTGGCTAAGCTTGGTGTCGTAGTACTCAAGGATTAAGTCTTCAATATCACTGCGGAACTCACTCAAATCGCTCTCCGGCGTTACTACCCCTATGCGCAGAAGCTGCTCCACAACGCGCTCAACATCCTTATCAACCAGCGCTATCGCTAGGTCAGCGAGCTTGTCGCGCAGCTCGCTCTCTATGCGCGCCACCATTCCAAAGTCCACCATGGCTATGCGCTCGCCTTCAAGCACCAGCAGGTTGCCCGGGTGAGGGTCTGCCTGGAAAAGCCCATCCACAAAAAACTGCTTCATGAACGCCTGGGCGAGCCTCTCAGCGAGCAGCTCAAGGTCGTAGCCCCTGTTTTTGAGCTCCTCAACTTTGCTTATCTTCACCCCCTCAATATACTCCATGCATAGCACCCGCTTTGTGGTGTACTCCCAGTATATCTTTGGTATCTTTATGTAGTCTATGTCAGAGAAGTTCTTTGCAAAGCGCTCCGCATTTCTCCCTTCCCGCATGAAATCCAGCTCACGGCGAATAGTCTTGGCAAACTCGTTAACTATGCCAACGAGGTTGTAGCGCCTTGCCTCGCGCACACGAGCTTCAACCAGCGATGCAAGCTGGTACAGCAGGGAGATGTCTGATTCGATAGTCTTTGCTATATTCGGGCGCTGCACCTTGACAACGACGCTCTCCCCGCTCTTGAGCTTCGCCCTGTGAACCTGCGCCAGTGAGGCGCTGGCTATGGGCTTGCGCTCAAAGTAAGCAAAAACCTCCTCTAAGCTCTTACCAAGCTCCTGCTCCACTACACCCTTTACTTCATCGAAGCTCAACGGCAGCGCTTCATCCTGAAGCTTGCTCAGCTCGTCGATATACTCCTTGGGTATTAAGTCTGGGCGAGTGCTCAGAATCTGCCCTAGCTTTATGTAGGTAGCGCCCAGCTCCTCCAGGATAAGGCGCACCTTCTCAGGCGTTGTAAGCCCCTCTATCTCCTCCGGGAAGAGCCTTCTCTTAAAGGGTATGTAGGAGTAGAGACCAGCGCGTTTTAGTACAATATCGAAGCCATACTTGCTGACAACACCTACTATCTCACGCAGCCTGGCTACGTTGCCTATACCTCGCCTTCTGTGTAGCATACTACTTCTCGCCAGCCAGCTTGGCAATGGTGCGCTCGAGCTTTTCTATCTTCTTGCTCAGCTTTTCCACGTCCTTCTTGGAGGCGACACCTGTTTTAGCTAAAGCCTTCTCAACCTCCTCCGCGACTCTCTTCTGAAGCTCCTTCTTCTGCTTCTCCCGCTCAGCGAGAAGCTCTCTCACGAGGGCCTTGCCCTCCTCCCTGCTCAGCTCCCCCTTCTTCTCAAGCTCCGCCACAAACTCGCGGAGTTTCTCCTCTGTTATGGCAGCAAGACCTATTCCCAGAAGTAGAGCTTTCTTTATCAAATCCTTCACACCAAATCCCTCCTAGTGTAATATGGGCACGGAGGATAAAAAAGTTTGTCATGATAGGAACTTCGTTACCCTATCGCCTATCGGCGAGACCTCCTGCTACCATAGATTCAAGTTTGAATGTCAGGAGATCAGGCAGTAGTGGTTCACCCCGTTTATCTTAACCTTTCGCAGGTACCTGTAGAGCATGTGGTAGTAGATGAACATCTTTATGTGCCCTTCGTTAACTTTATACCCTCTCTCCGCCAGCCTCTCTGCTATTGTGCGCCCATCCACCACTTCACCAGGCTTAATGACCTCTAAAATCGCCCTAACCTTATTCGCGGTGTTCCCGAACTTCCTCACCTTTCATCACCTCCTTCAGGTATAAGTCGAGGGCTACCCCGAGAGCAATGCTTGCCCCGGCGAAGAGCGCAGTTATGATTATGTCCATTCTCATCACCTTTTGATAAAATATAGTAGTACCCATAATATTTATTATTTTTCCAGCAATAATGGATGTTTTAATAATAATTGGCGTTTAATTGGTCGCTTTAATGTTCACAAATGTTTATATTCGTGTATTATTGTAAAACAAGCCAATACCTCTTTTTGCGCTTTAGTCCACATCTACGAAATATAAAAATTCATGGCCGTTATGTTTCGAAAAGTTTCTCTGTGGTCATTTCCATAATATATGCCAGATTTATTGGCATTTGGTCAAATCATGGTAATCAATGCGTCATTACACAGCTACCTCGCCAAAATCGTAGGTATTTTGGCTACTTCATTCCAGGTACTTCGTCACCCTATCGTGCTTCGCACGAAACGGGTAACTTCGTCACACCGGAAGCTTCGCGAGACGGGTAACTTCGTCACCCTATCGTGCTTCGCACGAGACGGGTAACCCCCAGTAAAAAATTTATTCCCCGCCAGCCTGGTTATACCATGGACATCGTTGCGATAGGGCATGCCAGCGTCGACTTGGTTAGAATCTCCGGCAAGGAGAAGAATCAGCTTGGTGGAGCAGCGGTTTACTCCGCGCTTGCAGCTAAAATCTTTTCTCGCGCTGGCGTTGTAACCCGCGTTGGTACCGACTTTCCCGGTGAGTTTTATTCCCTGCTCAGAAAGGCAGGAGTTGACACCTCTGGAATAAAGCAGGTTCAGGGAAAAAGCACAAGCTTTGAGATTGAGTACGACGATAATGGGCAGGCGCACTACAAAAGCTACAATCTCGGAGTGGGCATACACATTCGCCCCAAGGACATACCCAGGAGCTACCTCACCGCCAAGGCATTTCACATCGCTCCTATGGCTGCGAGCAAGCAGCACTCGTTTGTCAGCTACCTCAGGGAGCACACTTACAGCTTAATTTCCCTCAACACCCATGTGGCGTACTTCCAGAGGTATAAAAAGGAGCTTCTCGACCTCATAGGTGAGGTAGATATATTTACGATAAACGACGACGAAGCTATGCGCTTAACCGGTACGCGCAGCCTTGAACACGCGATAAACGCCCTGAAAAAGCTCAAGCACAGCATTATCGTCGTGACGATGGGGGTTTACGGCAGCATAATACTCGAGCACGGAGAGGTCAGCTTCTCGCCTTCAGTGATTCAGCGGCGCATCGTGGATTTAACTGGCTGCGGCGATGCCTTTGCCGGCTCATTTCTGGCGAGCTACCTCAAGACAGAGAACGCCGTGAAGGCTGCGAACATCGCAAATAGCGTCGCTGCGATAAACGCCAGCGACTGGAATTTCAGGGCACTCGCCAGGCTCTCCTTCCCCAGTTTAGAGGCATTTCAGGAGTTCGTCGTGGCGAGGCAGCGCAGGCTGAGCAAAAATCAGCGCAGCTTGGAGCACTTTCTGGGATAGCTATCTCCCCTCTTCTATCCGCTTTGCCGCTATGTAGCACTGCCCCAAGGCGATGCCTCCATCTCCCGGCGGGACTACGCGATGCTGTACAAGCGTAAATCCTTCTCTCTCCACCACCTTCTTTATCCTTCTCACAATCGCGTCGTTGTAGGCAACGCCTCCGGTAACGCCTATCTTCTCCACGCCCTGCCGCTCAGCAGCAGCCACAGCAAGCATGGCAATACCCTCAGCGAGCGCTGCTTGAGCGCTTGCGGCTATATCCTCTCGTCGCTCGCCTTCGCGCAGGTACTCCAAGGCTTTTGCAACGACGCCGCTTGTGTTGAGAACCTCGGAGCCACCTTCTCTCTTTATCTCCACAGGCATCTCCAGCTCAGCCTTGCCCTTCACAGCAAACGCTTCCAGCTTAATCGCCGGCTCGCCCTCATAGGTTCTCTTTCTGCAAACCCCAAGAAGCGCAGCTATTGCATCGAGCACCCTGCCCATACTTGAGGTCTCCACAACGTTAAAGCCCCGCTCAAGCTGTCTCACCACAACATTAGCCTCGCCCTCGCGCATCCCCAGGCTTGAAAGAAGCCCGATAAGCTCCTCTCTGGAGTAACGGGGGTGTAACATGCCCGCGAGCATGCGCAGAGGATAGCGAGTTGCTAGGTCTCCACCTGGAGCGGGGTTGTACTCCAGATGTGCCTCCCTGGAAAATTCATATCCTGAGCAGTAGAGCACCTCACCCCCCCAGGCACTGCCATCTTCGCCATAACCAAAGCCGTCTATAGCGATGCCCACAAGCTCCTCCTCGCCACTCTCAGCCATAAGCGCAGCGATATGAGCGTGGTGATGCTGCACCTGCATTATCTCGCAACCATAGAGCGAGGCGAGCTCCTCCGCAAGCTTAGAGGTGGCAAACTCCGGGTGAAGGTCACGAGCTATGCAGGCGAGTTCGTCCACCCTATTTAGCTCCATAAGGGTGGAGCACGCCTGCCTGAGAAACTCAAGCGTTGGGAGCTTCTTTGTATCGCCGATGTACTGGGTAAGAAAGGCACGTTTGCCGGAGAGCACGCAGCCGGCGACATTCTCCTCGGCGCCAAGAGCGATAATTGCACCTTCAAATTCTATATTAAGCTCTATGGGTAGAGGAACGTATCCCCGGGAGCGGCGCAAATATGCGGTGCTACCCGCCACCAGCTTGAGCACGCTGTCGTCAATGCGATTGCGAATCCTGCGATTGTGCACCAGAGAGTAGTCTTGGTAGCCGAGGCTCAGCACATCCTCACGGGTAATCGCCATTGGCTCTCCCGGCACATTGGCGGAGGTCATAATAAAAGCTGGCTCCTTCGAATAGTGGAAGAGGAGGTGGTGTACCCCCGTATAGGGAAGCATAATCCCCACATTGCTGAGCCCTGGTGCCACAAGTGGTGAAAGAGGCGAATCCTCACGCCTGCGCAGGAGTACTATTGGGCGCTGGGCACTGAGAAGGAGCTTCTCCTCCACCTCGCTAATGTGGGCAAATAGCCTCGCCGCCTCTATATCGCGTGCCATTATTGCAAAGGGCTTCTCAGGCCTGCGCGAAGTTCTGCGGAGCCTCTCTATCGGCTCGTCCTCCGTAACCTTCGCCGCTAAGTGAGTGCCTCCCAAGCCCATTATCGCCACTATATACCCTTCATCAAGAAGCCTGGCAGCCTCACGTATGACATCGCTAACCTCAACCCTATTTTCGCCCTCATAAAGCTCATAGCTGGGGCCGCATTTCGGGCAGGCTATGGGTTCAGCATGAAAGCGCCTGTCTTCTGGATTACGGTATTCCCGGGCGCACGCATCGCACATGCTAAAGTCGCGCATCGTCGTGTTCTCCCTGTCGTAGGGCAGAGCCTCAATAATCGCAAACCTGGGACCGCAGTCTGTGCACACTGTGAAGGGGTACATGTAGCGCCTATCGCCGGGGTCGAACATCTCCTTTAAGCAAGCGTCGCAAATCGCAACATCCGGCGGTATTACGGAGCCCTCGCCACCCTCCTGCGAGCTTTCAAGCACCAGAAAATCATCATAGTGATCCTTATCGCCTGCCGGAAGCTCCTCTATGGAATGAATCTCCGCCAGGGGTGGAAGCTCCTCTCGAAGGCGATTGATAAAGCGCGCCACATCGCCAATCGCAAGAATCTCAACGCTGTTTCCACGGTTGCGAACGTAGCCACGGATTCCCAGACGCTTGGCTATGCGGTAAACGAAGGGTCTGAAGCCCACGCCCTGCACAACGCCACGGATAAGAAGGCGCTTCTTCATTGGTAAGAGTATTGGCGGCGTTGCTTAAAGGCTTTGCCTCTATTTTTCCTGCTTCCTGCCTTTCATAAAGGCATAGGTGTAGAAGATTCGCTCCAGCGCTGTGGAGTGGGAAAGCAATGCAACGAATGCCAGCGCGTAATATAGTGCACGTTCTGCTTCCATAAAGCCAGCAAGGCTAGCGGCAAGGGCGACGATAATTATTATAAGCCTCTCGGCGCGCTCCCCTAAACCAACGTCGCAGCGCGGAATGAAGAGCTCCGCCCTTGCACGAGTATAGCTCACCATGAAGCTGCCGAGAAGCGCGAGGAAGGCGAGCAGGTAGTGGCTCTCGAGATACAGCGCAATACCAATTATAACCGCAGCATCTGCATACCTGTCCAGGGTCGCGTCGAAAAAGGCGCCGAAGTCGCTAACGCGTTGCGTTAACCTCGCAACAGCGCCGTCAATGACATCGAAGAAGCCTGTGAGCAGAAGAAGTACAAAGGCAAGGTCGAGACGCTTGGCTGCAAGGGCAAAGGCAGTGGCAACGCTTGCAAGCAAACCAAAGATAGTTAGAAGATTGGGTGCTATACCAAGCGCTGCGAATAGCCTGGCGATTGGTACGATGAAGATATTTGCAGTGCTTCTAAAACGGGCGCTCAGCATGCTTGGATTTAAAACCTTTACTCGTTAAAATACTTATCGCGGATATGAAGGTGCTCATAGTTACGGGGAAGCTCGCAGCAGAGCGCGCTCTCGCAATAGCCAAGCGCTTCTCCGCAAAGGTACACATAACCAGCGAGGAGGTGGCCAGCCTTTTAACTCCAAGAAAGATTGCAAAGAGCTTGGGCAGGGTTCGCGACGCAGAGATGGTGCTCGTACCCGGCTTGATTAAGGGCGACGTCGCTGAGGTGGCTCGCGTAACCGGTGTACCCGTGTATAAAGGCACCCGTGACATCGCTGATTTGGAGATTCTCCTTAAAAATCTGGATAATATTGAACTCTCCACCACCACTCCAGCGGATGCCCTGCTTGAAGACAGGGTTATAGCTCAAGCGCTGCGCGAGCTCAAGCGCGTCGATTCCGCGAAGGTAAAAGAGAAGCTGCTCAAACGCAGGAGGAACATGCTAATAGGCAGCCTCGCTGTGGGCAGGGACTTTCCAATGCGAGTGCTGGCTGAGATTGTGGGGATAGAGCATCTGAGCGATGATGAGATTCTCAGGCGGGCGAACTACTTCAAGCGCAGCGGCGCTGACATAATAGACCTGGGGATAATGGAGTCCTCGCCCAAGCGCGTCGCAGAGGTTATAGAACTGCTCAAACCTCTGGAAGTGCCCCTCTCCATTGATACCATGGAGGCGAGGAACATCGCCTCCGCCATAGATGCTGGGGCTGATCTCATTCTGAGCTTTGACCACGAGCTTTTGAAGGAGTTCTCTGGCATAGAAACGCCGAGCGTTATAATCCCCCGTCGAGGAGGCGAGGTTCCCAGGCGGGCAGAGCAACGGGTAAAGCTCCTGGAGGAGAACATAGCTTTAGCAGAGGAACAGGGATTTAAAAAGATTATAGCCGACCCTCTGCTATCTCCTCTCAATTTCGGCTTCACCGAGAGCGTGGAAGCGTATCGCCGTTTTGGGGAGCGCAACCCTGAGCGGGTGATGCTCTTCGGCCTGGGCAATGTGAGCGAGCTGCTCGACGCGGATTCCACGGGCGTAAACGCTGTCCTCGCGGGCATAGCCAGCGAGGTGGGGGCGAGCATCCTCTTCACCCCAGAGGCAAGTGCTAAAACTAAGGGGAGCGTGCGCGAGCTGAGCGTAGCTGCGAAAATGATGTTCCTAGCGAAGCAGCGTGGAGCGATGCCCAAGGATCTGGGGCTCAGCTTGCTCGTGTGCAAAGAGAAGCGAATAAGGCGGGAGCCTCTGCCAGAGGAGGTAAAGCGAGCTAAGGCGGTAAAGGCTGAGCAAAGCGCCTCGCATGCATGGGATGCAAAGGGCTACTTCAAGATATACGTAGACGACGCGATGATTTACTGTGCCCATTTCATGGACGGGAAGCTCAACCTTGTTGTGACTGGCGAAAGCGCAAAAGACATAGGCGACACACTGCTGCGCCTGGGTTTAATAGGCGAGCTTTCCCATGCTCTGTACCTGGGCCGCGAACTTCAGCGCGCCGAGGATGCCCTTCGCCTTGGGAAGGGTTATGTTCAGCGGTGAGTTAAAAATTGTTACCGTTGAGACTGCTCGGCCTAATTGCGGCTTCACAAGGCGAGAGAGGTTATAGGCGTGCCCAGGGTAAAGATTACCGACACAACTTTTCGCGATGCGCACCAGAGTTTGGCCGCAACCCGCATGCGGATGCGCCATATGCTGCCCATAATTGAGAAGATGGATGAGGTTGGCTTCTTCTCTATGGAAGTGTGGGGCGGCGCCACCTTCGATTCGTGCATCCGCTACCTGAATGAGGACCCATGGGAGCGCATCCGCACCTTCAAGAAGCACATGAAGAACACACCCACGCAGATGCTCCTTAGAGGGCAGAACCTCGTAGGCTATAAACACTACAGCGACGACATAGTGGAGAAGTTTGTGGAAAAGGCCTACGAGAACGGCGTGGATATATTCCGAATATTCGACGCCCTCAATGATATCCGTAACATGGAGTTTGCAATACGCGTCGCTAAGCGCCTAGGTGCGCACGTTCAGGGTACAATATGTTACACAATTTCGCCCGTGCACACCATTGAGAGCTACGTGGAGCTTGCGAAGAAGTTGGAAGAGCTTGAGTGCGATTCGCTGTGCATAAAGGATATGGCAGGGCTCATCTCCCCTCAGGCAGCGCGCGACCTCGTTAGGGCGCTGAAAAAGGAGATTTCCATACCTATAGACCTGCACTCCCACTGCACCTCCGGTATGGCGCCCATCGCCTACTTCGCCGCCATCGAAGCGGGTGTGGATATAATTGACACCGCAATGTCCCCCTTTGCGTGGGGCACCTCGCAGCCACCCACGGAGAGCATGGTGGCCGCGCTTAAAGGTACGCCCTACGACACAGGCATTGACCTCGAGGCTTTTGCTGAAATAACACCCTTCTTCAAGGAGGTGCGAAGGCGATACGATGCGATTATCGAGGACATCTCAGAGATGGTCGACGTCAACGTGCTGCTATACCAGATTCCCGGGGGGATGATGTCTAACTTAATAGCCCAGCTCAAAGAGCAGAACGCCCTGGACAAGCTTCCCGAGGTTCTTGAAGAGGTGCCACGGGTGCGAAAAGACCTGGGCTACCCGCCTCTGGTGACGCCCACGTCGCAGATAGTAGGCACGCAGGCGGTTATGAATGTCCTTGTGGGAGAGCGCTATAAGGTGGTGCCAAAGGAGGTTAAGGATTACGTTCGTGGCCTATACGGCAAGCCCCCCGCGCCCATAGACGAGGAGGTCAAGGCGAAGATAATAGGCGACGAGGAGGTTATAACCTGCCGCCCCGCAGATTTGCTCCCGCCTCAGCTACACCAGCTTAAAGAAGAGGCGGAGAAGCTGGGGATAATTAAAAAGGAGGAGGATCTGCTAACCTATGCCCTCTACCCGGCGATAGCGGTGAAGTTCCTCAAAGGCGAGTTACGCGAGGAGCCCCTGCCAGAGAAGCGCGAGGCTGCGGAGAAGGAGGAGAAAGGCATCCCCACGGAATACGTGGTAGAGGTGGATGGCGAGGAGTTCAATGTGCGCGTAAAGCCAGTGGGTGGCTTCATCGAAATCTCACAGGCGGCGAGGGCAGCACAGCAAAAAGCCCCGCCAAAGGATGTGGAGGGCGGCATTAAGGCACCGATGCAGGGGATGATAGTGAAGATCAATGTAAAGAAGGGCGACAAGGTGAACAAGGGCGACGTCGTAGCTGTGCTCGAAGCCATGAAGATGCAGAATGACGTCATCGCAAGCCACGACGGCACAGTTGAGGAGATCTTCGTGGAGGAGGGGGCGAACGTCGCAGCTGGGGACGTTATAATGGCTGTGAGATGAGCTACTCAAAAATCTACTATTTTTCAGAATTCGAAAGAAAAAGCATATATAAGCAGCAAATAAAATATTAGATACTTTAATGGGGCCTAACGGGGGGAGGGGGAACCCTCTTATTTTCATTTTTCCAGCGGTATGCAAAAGGATTTAATAGCCCTGTGCCTTACTCTTTTTAATGCTTGAGTTAACCTATGAGACCTTCGCGAGGAAGAGGGCGAAGCTAAGGGAGAAGATGATAAAGCTGCTACACAGTGAAGAGTTGAGCAGGTACCGCGAACTGTGGCACAGCTTTGAGCCCGAGGCGGGGCAGAGCGTTATTGCCGCCGTGGACGGAAGCAGCAACTACAAGCGCTACAAGAGCCTGCTGCTCTACGCGATTAACGCTGCGGTGGTGAGCTACGACGGCTCTCTTAAAGAGAAGGGATACGCGGATGTTGACTTCCTCACACCCTACAAGTACCTCACTGAGAGGCTTGACCTTTACCGCGCAACCCTTGAGCTAAAGGCAGCCCTTTCGGTGATAGATGAGGTGGAGCTTCTACTTCTTGACGGCTCACTCCACAGCAGCTTAACTGCGCCGAAGCAGTGGTGGAGGTTTATGGAGAGAGAAAAGGTAGAGGAGGTGCTTAACTATCTCCCCTTGCTGGAGGAGAGCGAGGAAACAGAGCTAATCTCAAAGGAAATAGCCGAAGAGTTGGAGGAAGCAGAGAAGATTATGCTGCTAGAGTACCTGGAGTACCTTGTGGCGATTCAGAAGTTGGTTGAGAGGGGGGTGAATAAGGTGGTGGGAGTAGCCAAAACTTCGACGGACACCAGCTTTAACAGGGGTATTCCAGATATAGCGGTGTTTGAGGAAATCACAAGCAGCGCTGGCTACTCTTCGCCGAGAGACAAGTTTATAAACATGCGCTACCCCATCTACGATGACTTCTTCAGAAGCCTAGTGTTCACAACCTTCTATGCCAGGCTTGAGAGGGGTAAGGGCATGCTCATGATTGAGCTTCCGCGAGAGGCGAGAGAAGAGGAAATCCACGAGCTGCTTGCAAAGCTCAGAGGCATAAGCGTAGACGGTTACCCCTACCTGCTAAGAAAAGCCCACAAGAGAGTAGTAATAACCGGAAAGGACATGGAGAAGTTTGCAATCTCCCTAGGCATAAGCGAGAAAACTGGGAGGGAGGTGCTGGCATGGTAGAGGTTATAGGCGTGTGCATCGGCGAGGCTTCGCCCTCAAAAGTGTCCTTTATAGCAAAGAAAATGCCAAAACTTGGCGAGTATGTGGTGCTTGAGTTTGACGGCATGCGTGTGCTCGGCATGGTGGAAGCTCTAACCAGAGGTAACCCAAGCATCTCAGGGGACATCCTCGACCCCGAGGTGGTAGAGCGCATCCTTTCCTTCGAGAGTCAGGAGGAGCAATACATACGCGCCAGCCTTCGCCTTCTCGGGGAGATTTCGTCTCTAACCATGCCCAAGGTTCCACCGCCGCCAGGCACAAAGGTTTACCGCGCCGATGCACAAACGCTGAGGAGCATTTTTGGAGGAGGGAACATAAAGATAGGGAGGCTCATCTCCCACCCTGAGGTGGAGGTTTACGTGGATGCGAACAAGATGATCACTAGGCATCTTGCGATTCTTGCAATTACCGGTGCTGGGAAGAGCAACACTGTTAGCGTAATCGTCGATGGTATCCTCAAGCTCAAGGGCATGCCCGTGATATTCGACATGCACTCCGAGTATGTAAATGCAGAATTTTCAGGTGGAGTTAAGCGCATCCTGCCAAAGCTTAATCCTATTTACCTGCTGTATGGCGAGCTGAAGCGTCTTGTGAACATCGATGAAAAGGCGTATATCCAGGAGAGGTACCTGCGCGAAGCTTATAACCATGCCATGGACCAGGTTAAGACCTCGCCCGCAAGCTTAATAGATGAGATGCTTCTTTATCTTCAAGAAGTCTACTCCAGCGAAGAAACCAACACCAGCGAAAAGAACTCCATCTCGGGCGTTATTGGCAAGCTTTTGGACTTCCGGGAGAAATACGGTGATATCCTGGATGAGCACGCCCCTGAGATAGTTGAACTGTTTGAGCAGGGAAAGGCAAACGTCATAGACCTGGGAAGCGTTGACGAGGACTACGCCGACGTTATAGTGAGTCATGTGCTGAGAAAGCTTCTGTACAAGCGGAAGCTTCGCGGGATACCTCCGGCTTTCTGCATTCTCGAAGAGGCGCACATCCTCGCCCCCGCGTACCGCCCCACGCTTTCAAAGTACTGGATTGACCGCATCGCTCGCGAGGGGAGAAAGTTCGGCGTGGGTTTGTGCCTGGTGAGTCAGCGTCCAAAGAGCTTGGACGCAAACTCGCTATCTCAGGCGAACAATGCGATAATAATGCGCCTTGTTGAGCCCAGCGATCAACGCCACGTTCAGCAGGCGAGCGAGAGGCTGAGCGATGACCTTTTGGCTCAGCTTAGCTCCCTTAACATAGGCGAGGCGGTTGTGCTCGGGCTGATGACGCGCATACCAGCGCTGGTAAAGATAGACAGATTTGAGGGTAAGCTCTCAGGCGGGGACCCGGACATAATCGCAGAGTGGGAGAGGATGAAAAATAGCGCTGAGGAAGAGGCTGAACAAGCTAAGAGAGAGGTGGAGGAGCTTTACTCAGGGATGGAGTAGCTATATCCTGACCATCTGCGCATGAGGCACGCCACACACGCGGAGCACATTCTCCTTGTCTATTATCCCTTCTTTTATTGCGATGGAAACAACGCTTTCCCCAGCGAGGTTTGCGATTGTTGCCTCCTTCAGGAACACCACAACCTGCTCCTCCGTGAATGCCTCATCGCCGTAAAACTCCTTCCTTATATCAAGGACAAGTTCCCCTTCCTCGAATACCTTCCCACGAATATCCTCGTCGCACACCGCAACGAGAACCTCATTCTGCACCCGGTATACCTTGGCATAGTACTTCATTTCACCCAGGCGGCGCAGTTTAACGTTTTACGCCAATCTTAAACACGTTTGAACCTGCCAATCTTGGGCTCGTATATCTCGCCTTCGCTAAGAAGCTCATTAAGTACTTCTTCCAGCTGCTCCTCTTCCAGAGCGCTCTCCCTGAGGAGGGTGATGTACTTCACACCATCGCCGTCGTCAAGCTCCTCGATGAGGTGGAGCACCTTCAGCTTCGGCTCCTCCTTTTCCTCGCGCTCGACGAGTTCAGCTGACTCAGCGTTTTCTACGCCTACAACCTCTTCCTCTACCACTGGCTCTTCAAAGCTCGCCTCAGCGGCACTCTCCTCTGCCGGTGCCTCCACCTCTGGCAACCGCCTCTCAGCTATCGCAAGCTCAAGCTCACGCACCAGCTCCCAGTTGGGATCGTCGATTACTCTTACCACCTCTGCAAGGATGTAAATCTCACCATCGTACTCCTTCACCTTGCCCACCACATCGACGGTATCGCCCACGCTAACCTTAACCAGAGGGTCAACCTCGCGGAAGGCGCGCACAGCTATCGTAGCCGAGGCGTCATCAAGGGTTATGCTGGAGTATTTGCCATCATCGCTCACAAACTTGGCAACGACAACACCCATAACGCGTACCCTCGAGGCTTTTACGCCTCGCCTCGTGATTATATAATTGGGCTCAAAGCGTTCACTGCTGCGGTGAAAACTAGCTTCCACCACATCTTTAATTCTGAGCTTTACTGCAGTGCCCCTCTCAATCATCTCCTACCCTCATGTAGTTTTAAAGTGGTCGTACTTTGGCTCAAATATATCGCCTTGCTGGCGCAGCTTCTCTATAAGCTCCTGCGCAGTGCTCTTAGAAATGCCTCTTTCCTCGGCCAAGCTGAGAATCTCAGAGCGCTTGGCAGTGCCGTACTCATCCTCAAGCTCCTTTATTATGCTCAATATCTCTTTAATCTTGTCCCTCTGGGACTTGGTGACGCCCACGTAAATCTTATCTATGTCTACCCTGCCTGTTTCTAAATCCAGACCCGCCTGCGCCAGCGAGGTTTTGACCAGCGCGATGGCGCGATGGGCATCCTCTGCCGTAACTACGTTGCTCAGCCTCACCCGTGCACTTGCTTTGGCTAACCTAACTATCGCCCAGAGCTGCCTCGCAGTAAGAGGTATTGGCACATCTTCGCTGCGCTGCGCCACCTCGCGCATCTCCACGTAGAAGTCCTCAATGGCTCGGCGCGCCTCCTCGCTGAGCTCAGGGAACACGTTCTGCCTAGCGTAGGCGATGTACTTTTTGAGCAACTCCGGCGGTATGGGTGGCTTTATGCTCTCAGGCGAAGAGGCTGTATCCAGTATGTGCCTTGCAATCTCGCGCGTCTTTGAGAGGTCATCTTTAACAAAAAAGATCAAATCAAAGCGGGAGAGTATCGTGGGTGGGAGATTAACCTGCTCTGAGATTGGGCGGTACTCATCGAAGCGCCCATACTTGGGGTTCGCCGCCGCAAGGATAGCGCAGCGCGAGCGAAAGGTGGCGAGGATGCCAGCTTTGGCAATGCTTACACTCTGCTGCTCCATTGCCTCGTGCATGGCTGAGCGATCACTCGGATCCATCTTGTCAAACTCGTCAATACATGCGATTCCACGGTCGGCGAGTACCAGGGCGCCTGCCTCCAAGCTCCAGCCACCATCGCCAAACTCATCCTTTACAGCGGCTGCTGTCAAGCCAGCGCCGCTGGTGCCCTTACCGCTCGCATAAACTCCACGGGGAGCAAGCTCCTTGGCGACATACTGCAGTATCTCGCTTTTACCTGTGGCGGGTTCACCCATGATTATTATGTGGGAATCGCCGCGAATTCGTCCTCCATCTGGCAACTCCACGGCAGGAGCAGAGAAAAGCTGATACATTATTGCCTCTTTAATCTCCTCGTAGCCGAAAATGTGGGGAGCTATGCTTTTGCGAATCCTCTCGTAAATCTCTGGGTCGCGGGAGAGCTCTATAATCTTCTTTTCATCCTCCTTTGAGATGCGAACCTCCTCAAACTCTATTTGCACTGGATTGAAATTATTCGCCTCAATGAATATGTCGAAGACGCGAGACTTCGCATTGCCCATCTTTCGCCTCGCCGCACGGAGAATGCCTATAACCTCAATAGAATCGCCAGGTGTGATTTTCCCTGTCAGGTCGTCCTCCAGAAGCACAGTTATCTGCTTTGGATGCTCTCCTCCGCGCAGGTCTTCCAGATTCTCCTGAACAAGAATCTTTTGAGAGTCCACAAACACCGAGTTGTCCACATCAAGCTTGAAAGGACCGCGCTTTTCGCAGCTTTCGCACAGGTAGGGCTCCTTCAGCGAGTCGTCGTTCTGGGGGATGTGCATTATGTTTCCGCAGCGCTGGCACTCAAAGGCACCAACCACCAGCTTGGGGCGCACATCGGTGGCTTTCCTCACTATACCCTCGACAGCAATAAGCCTACCCACGTCGGCGCTGCGGATGTCGCGTATCAACAACCTACTCGTGGGTGGAAGATTGGTAAAGCGAAGGTTGAGTCTTATTGAGGGGTAATCCACGGGTAGCTCAATTTTGGTAAGGGCACGCTGAGCGGCAGAAATCGCAACGTCCGGGTTGCTGAGCACCTCGTCAGCAAGGGATATGTCGTACCTATCTAAATCTTCAAAGTTGACAACAAGGCTCTTCTCCTCAGGATAACCACGCACCACACGCAGAATCTCCCGCGAATAGTACGCCCGGAAGAACCTGTCGAACCTCTCCTCCAGGTCAGTTGCTTGAAAAACCTCCGCACTATGTTCAGCCTCCATCACAACACCCACTTCCCATTCTATCCCTATCCTTTTAACCACTTTCGATTGCCTCAGCTTTACTTCCCATGCTTCTCTTGCAGGTTGTGGAGTTTATATTAAGAAGGAGAGTAAAGAGACTTTGCCGAGAGAGCGCAGGAAAAGTTAAAACTCAAACAAACACCCCGTAAGTGCGCTCCACCTCCTCCTTGTGAATCCTCCAGATATCCTCTTCGCTGAGCAGCCCCTCCGCGTAGAGTTTCTTAGTAACCCTGGGCACACTCCGCGGGGATACCACCGCTCCCGGACGGGAGGCATCATCGATATAATCTGACTCCATGAGAAACCTCGTCCCCTGCTCCAACGCGGCGACTATATTCTTCCTCGTGGCTATAAGCGAGGGCATTATCCTCAACTCCCTGCTTTTTTTAATCAAAGGCGGGGAGAAGTGTTTCACAACGCGCTCCCTGCGCAGCCCAGCCTTGTCCGCAAGCTCAGCTATCGCAGTGAAGCCAGCTTCATCTATGCTCTCAGTGTGGAGCTGCACAGCGCAGTCTGCATCGCGGGCTAACTCAAAGGCATAGAGCATCAAAGCCTCGCACGCCTCGCGTATCTCGTTTGACACAGGATAGTGGGGTCTGCCCACCTCGCCTATAGCGAAAGCCTCGCCATCGCACACATGCTTAGCGGCGAGCTCAAGCGCCTTCTCCGCGATTTCTTTAGCCTCCTCGAGGCTTCGCTGCCTTACCATGAAGTGAAACTCCGCCGGGTGAACCCCAAGCACAGGGAAGGCGCGCACTCCAAGCTCACTAACCAGCTCTGCAAGCTTTATGGTCTCCTCGTAGAGCCTCGCAAAATTCTCCACACTAACCCCACTCAGCCCCAGGTCTTTGGTCAGCTTGTTCACTAGGAATATATTTTTGCCGCCCTCGCGGACGAACTTTTTAACCGCCTCTATGCCCTCGCCATTCCTAGGATCGAGATGCATGTGGTTGTCTGTGATGGGAAACTCCTTCTTGAAGAGGGTGGCTTCCCTGCTAAGAACAGCCGCCATTGGCTACACCTTCTGCGGCGATGAGGAGCAGCTCCGCGATGCTTCGTGGGCGACCTCCTCTATACCTAACCTCATTGTACGCAGTATCTCCTCAAGGTTGACCTCTGTTTCCACGCAGCCATCCTTGAGGAGGGGCACGCCCATGACAGCACAGCTCTTACGGGAGATCTCGTGCATTCCCATGTTTAAGTCACGGTGACATGCTACTCCGAGAGCAGCCTTGGGTTTCGTCGCCTTGATTATTCTCTTCACAAAGCTGCCCCCTGGCACTATGTAGAACTTGTAGCCAAGGCGCTCCGCTTCAGCTTTTAAGTCCTTAATTATGCACATCCCACAATCCTTGCAGCTTATGCCGGTCTTCGCATCCAGACGTGCGGGACAGCGTATGTGGCGGATGCACTGGGGCACAACTAGAATGCGCTCGCTCGGCGGTGTGCGCGCAAACTTCTCGCGGTTGAGATGGTTTCTAACCTCTATTCCAATGGCATCCACAAGCTTCTCACTCAACCCGAAGGCGCGGGCGACCTTCTTGAACTGCAGGTAGAGGGCGTCCATGGTGAAGAGCAGCAGGTGGGGCAGAATCAGCTTCTTCTTTTTAATCAGAAGCAGGCCGAGAAGCAGGGATACTAGGAGGAGCGCCAGTAAAATCGCCAGCGAATATACCGCCAGCCTCCCTACAATCTCATAAAAAGAAACCATCTTCCCACCTGTCTAATGTTAGCATGAAGTGCTTAAATATTTTACCTGTGCTGTGGTTGCAACCGCAGCAACCTTTTTATCCAATCTTTCACAATATTCTTTTGTGGCTGAAGAATTCTCCACCCGCGAGGGGGTTAAGTACATCCTGCTAATCCTAGCTCCGGCTGTGGTGATAGTGGCAGCCTCGCTTATGATATCCTCCGGAAGGCTGGGACTGGTGGCTGGTGCCGGGGTAATACTTGCCTCCTATGCCGCTGTTTACGCAGTGGTGAGGAGTTTCAGAAAGAGATTTCTCTCCAAATAAGTAACACAGATTAAGACTTCAGACAGCACAGATAAAACTAAATACATTAAGAGTTAAAAGACCTAACATGGCAGTTTTGCCCATCTTTGGCGCACAGGAAAGCATGGTGATTTTTGGAGTTGCTGTTCTCTCTATATGGGAGATTTTCTGGAAGGGTATTGCCCTCTGGAAGGCTGCTAAGGCTGAGCAAAAAGGATGGTTTGTTGCCATGCTTGTACTTAACACCGCCGGGATACTGCCAATTTTGTACATCTTTGTTTTCCAGAAAGGCAGAAAGGGGATCTAATTTTTTGATTTACCGAACTCCTAATTATCCACCAGCGACACGAAGATCTCGCCGAATAACTCCTCCTGCCACACATTGATTTTCCGCTGGGAATCTAGATAAAGAAGGCAGAGCAGGGTTTCAACCACAGCAAGGCGATTACTCCTGTCCTCTACGATGTCGAAAAAGTGGATAACCCCTGAGAGGGAGCAAAGGCGCTTGACCTTCTCGTACACCTTCGCAATCTTCTCCTTTATGCCCTCCTCGTCCACCTGAATCACGAGCTTGGGCTTCTCGCGCGTGCGTGGAAAGTTGCGGCGAATCATCTCTTCACCAAGAGCGCGCTGCAGTGCCTCTACAAGCTCGAATAGCGTGGTCCTGCGCTCTTCTCTGCGACGCATAGGCACGGGTATCGCGGGTATGTCGTCAATGCGCTTCTCTATGTCCACCTCTTCCTCAAGGGGTTCAAAGTACTCCTCCTCTTCCTCAGTTTCTTCTCGCGGCAAAAGCGACTCGCTCTTCATGCGCAGCAGTATCGCCGCAGCTAAAATAGCACGACCGCTTAAGCGCAGGTTGAGCTTCTGCATGCGCTTAACCTTCTCAAGAAAGCGCTGCGCAATGTCGGCGATATCAATATCCCAGGGGTCCATTTCCTCACTGATAACCAAATCAACAAGCATGTCCACCGGGTGGATCTCCTCGTAGAGCTCAGACTCTAACATCCTCCAGCTCCACCCCTATAACCTTAGAAACTCCATCCTCGTTGGTAACACCAAAAAGCTGGTCCGCTGCCACCATCATGTTGTCGCGCAGGCTTACGACTATGAACTGCGCCTCCTTCGATGCTTCTTTAATCATCTCTGAAATCTTCTTAACGTTGTTGTCGTCCAGAAACATGTCTATCTCGTCGAGAATATAGAAGGGCGCGGGCTGGAAGCGCTGTATCGCAAAGAGGAAAGAAAGCGCCGTCAGGGTGCGCTCCCCGCCTGAGAGCAGCTCTATGTACTGCGGATTCTTCCCAGGGGGCTTAGCCTGAATTTGTAACCCGCCCTCCAGCGGGGCTTCCTCGTCGAGTATCAGCTCAGCTTCGCCGCCTTCGCTGAGGCGGTTGAAGATTCGCCTGAAGTTCATCGCAACGTTCTCAAAGACCTCCATGAACACCGCCAGCTTGCGCTGCTCTATCTCCTCCATTAGCCTGAGAATCGCCTCGCGCTCCTCCTCAAGCTTGTGTATGCGAAACTCCAGCTTGTCGTACTTCTCCTTAACCTCCTCGTAGTCCTCCACGGCGCGCATGTTCACCGGCTCCAGCGAGCGGATCTCCGCCTCCATCTTTGCAATCTCCTTCTCAAGCTCCTCCGTCTCTATAGGCACAAGAAGCTCCACCTCAACGTCGGCGAACTCCTTTAGAGCTTCGCGCAGGCTCTCCTGCTTTGTCTGAAGCTTTGCCTGCTCTATCTTCGCCGCCTCCAGCTTCTTCCTGAGCTTGGCCTCGCGCCGCTGGAGTTCCTCAATTTTATGGGTAATAAGCTTAATAGCATGGGAGAATCTCTCTCGGCGCTGCTTCATCTCCTGAAGCTCGCGCTTAACCGCCTGCTCCCGCTCCTGCGCCTCTCTAAGCTCTCTCTCGGCGCTGCGCAGCTCCTCGCTAAGCTTGTTCTTAACTTCGCGCGCAGTACGCCTCGCCTTGAGAGCCTCAAGAAGAGCGTGGCGCAGTGCATTAGCCTGCGTCTCCACAACCTCCTTCAACCTCGAGCGAAGGAAGCGCATCTCTCCGCGAAGTGTCTCAAGAGCGCGCTCCTTCTCCAGCATCGCCTCCTCCTTCGCTCGAATCTCCTTAAGCAGAGCCTCAGCCTCAGCGGTGCGCAGCTCCTCCTCCAGCAGGCGCTTCTCCTCAGTTAGCTTACTCACCTCTTCCCTTAACTTATGAAGCTCTGGCTCTAACTCTTCCCTTCTCCGCCTTATCTCGCTCAGCTTAGCCCTGCGCTCCCTCAGCTCTGCCTCTACTTTAGCAAGCGCTTGCGAGAGCTCCGCCTTCTCCGCCTCAAGCGTAGCTATCGTCGCGCCCAAAAGCTCAACCCTCTTCTCAGCCTCTAGAATCTCCCGATCAAGCTTATCCTTCAGCTCAAGCTTCGTCTCAAGCTCCGCCTCAAGCTTATCCCTGCGCTGCTGAAGCTCAGCCACCTCGCGCTCAAGCTTGGTAAGCTTGCTTCCCGAGATTTCCAGCTTGACTCTGCGCTGGTAGTATCCGCCTGTGATTCTTCCCGAAGCCTCGATGAGGTCACCCTCAAGCGTGACCATGCGCGCCTTGCCTATCTCTCGCCTGGCAAAGGCAAGGTCCTCCACGACAACGGTATCGCCAAAAACGTGAGAAAACGCTGGGTAAAAGCGGTCGTCGAAATCCACTAAATCGAGAGCGAAGCCATAGCTCCGCGAGGCAAGCTCCTCTGCCTCTCGCGAAATTCGCCTTGGCTTAATCTTGTTCAACGGCAGGAAGGTCGCTCTGCCTATCTTGTTCTCCTTAAGATATCGGATGCACTCCTCAGCCACAGCGTCGCTCTCAACAACGATGCTGCGCAGGCCTCTGCCTGCGGCAACCTCTATCGCGAGGGCAAACTTCTCATCAACGCTTGCAAGCTCTGCTATGGTGCCGTAAATACCGGCGACTTCACCCGAGTCGCGCAGCTTGAGCACCGCCTCCACTGCGGCGTCGCCGCTGCTGCGACGCACCTCCTCAATCGCACGCTGCTTCGCCTTTAGCTGGGAGAGCTCATCGCGCTTGAACTCGAGCTCGCCAGCCACTTTAGCTAAGCTGCTTTTAAGCTCCTGCACCTTCTCAGAAGTCTTCGCTGCACTTTCCCTCGCTCTGGCAAGCTCTTTCTCACTCTCTGCAAGCTCACCTTTGCTAAGCTCAAGCCGCGAGCTTACCTCTGAGTACTTCTCCTTCAACCTGGAGAGCTCCTCCTCCAGGCTTTTTAGCTGGGCGCTGCTCTCCTTCTCCCTATCGCTAAGGAGCGCCTCCTCCCGCTCTGCCTTTAGAAGCCTGTCTCTCGCCTCCTCTAAGCGCGCAGCAACCTCGCCAAGAAGCTCACGCTTTCCAGCGCTGTGCTCGTCCAAGCTGCGAAGCTCAGCGTAAAGCTCCCTCACCTCTTCACGAAGCGTCGCAAGCTGAGACTCAGCCTCTCTAGTCTCTTCCTCAAGCTCCGCAAGCCTCTTTGTCGCATCCACACGCTCCCGGTGCAGTGCAAGCAGGCCGCGCTTAGCCTCTTCCAGCTTCTGGCTGTGCTCCTGTATCTCCCGCTCCACAGTGGCGAGCTTCTCGCGAAGATAGTTTGCTCTGCTCCTCGCCTGCTCCACCCTGCGGAATATCTCGTAATGCTCACTCTCCTCCTTCACTGCAATCTCACGGTTTATGCGCTCCATCTGCTCCTTCTTGACCTGCTTTTTAAGACTGAGGATCTCCATGTGCCTTGCTATTCGAGCAAGCGCAGCTTCGCCCTCAGTGAGCTGCTCCTCAAGCTCCTCCAGCCTCTCCTGAATCTCTAAAAACCTGGAGTTGAGCACCAGCGCCTTACTCCTCCTAACCTGCTTTGTAAGCTCCTCATAGCGCAGCGCCGCCTCCCTCTCGCGGGCGAGCTTCTCAAGCTGAGAGCTCACCTCATGGAAAACGTCCTTGGCACGGGTGAGGTTATCCTGCACCTTCTCCAGTTCACGCATGGCTTTATTCTTCTTCTCGTCGTACTCCGCTATGCCGGCGATTTCATCGATAATCTTCCGCCTCTCAACAGGATTCATCTCTATTATCCGCGTAATATCCCCCTGAAGGATTATGTTATGCCCGTCGGGGCGAATATTCGCCTGCCTGAGAATGTCGAGAATCTCAGCCCTCGAGACGCGCTTCCCGTTCAGCCTGTAAACGCTGTTGCCGTTAACGTCTATGCTTCGGGTAATCTTCACCTCCCGCGTTGGCACTGGAAGCTCCCTGCCCGAGTTGTCGAAGTATATACTCACCTCCGCCTCCTTCGCAGGTTCGCCCTTCTTACCCCCATTGAAAATTAGGTCAGAGAAACGCTCAGCGCGCAGGCTCTTGGCACTGCTCCTCCCCAGCACAAAACATATGGCGTCGACGATGTTGCTCTTCCCCGAGCCATTGGGACCGACGATGGCAGTAAATCCCTTGGGGATAGGCAGGCTAACCCGCTTGAACGACTTGAAATTCTTAAGGGTTATCTTTGAGATGTGGATCACGGGTGCACCTCTTTAGGTTAGCTAAATTCTTTTCCCCGGGGTATTAAGAAACTATTGCCCCCGCAGCTTTTAAATCTTTTGATATAAATTTTATTAACTTTTAACACCCGTATGTATCGAAAAGTTAATCGATAACACACTGCCTTTTATGATGGAGCACTGGAGTTAAAATTCATAACCACATTGCTTTTGAGCTTTTGTTGTAGTATGTGAAGTTTCCGCTAAAATAAAGGTGCATCCATGGGTAAGGGCAAGCTTTTGCTGGTGAGCTTCACGAGTAGTGTGCTTACTGCGCTGCTTGTGCTCGCTCTTCTTTACCAGGCAGGAGTTCTCTCCAAGGAGGGGAGCTATACCATTATAATATATGGGGATAACCCGGAAAAACTCTCCGTGCCCAGGGGGATAGAGAAGGTTAACCTGGTCTTTGTGAACGGCTCGCTGGTGCAGGAGGAGATTGTTACCCGTATCTTTGAGGAAACCCTTCCTAGCGTGGTGCACATTACCACAGAGCGAAACGCAGTGGGATTCTCCCACCCTGTTCCAATAGAGGGCACGGGCACAGGGATAATTATCCGTGAGGACGGGTACATCCTGACCAACGACCACGTTGTGAGCAACGCCAGCAAAATAATCGTGGTGCTCTATACAGGTGAGGAGTACGAGGCAACGCTGGTGGGCACAGACCCGATGACTGACATCGCCGTGATTAAGATACCTGCCCGCAACCTCAAGCCTGCGAATTTGGGCGACTCCTCACAGCTTAAGCCAGGACAGCTCGCCATAGCCATAGGCAATCCCTTCCGCTTTGACAACACTGTTACGGTTGGTGTGATAAGTGCCCTCAACAGAACCATAGAAGCAAGCAAGGGCTATAAGATACGCGATATTATCCAGACAGACGCTGCAATAAATCCTGGTAACAGCGGCGGACCTCTGATAAACTCCCGCGGCGAGGTTATAGGCGTTAACACCGCTATCTTCTCCACCAGCGAGGGCTTTCAGGGCATAGGGTTCGCGATACCAATAAACACCGCCAAGGAGGTTGCAGAGAGCATAATTGAGAAGGGGAAGGTCATACGCCCGTGGATGGGCATCACTGGCGTGGATTTAACACCTCCTCTTGCGGAGAAGCTCAACCTGAGCATAAAGCAGGGGGCGATTGTGATTGACGTAACCCCAGGTTCGCCGGCAGAAGAGGCTGGCCTACAGGGAAGCGAAGGTACACCCGGCGAGGAGGACTTCAAGCTGGGCGACGTTATTGTGGAATTAGCCGGCATAGAAATTAAAAACATGGACGATGTTATTCGCGTTGTGCTCATGCACAACATAGGGGATACCATCGAGGTGAAGTACTACCGCGATGGAGAGTTTAATGTGACATACGTAACTCTGGGGGAACGTCCTCCCAACCTTTAGCGCCACTTTTCTTCGTACCTCTTAAGAAAATCGTAGGTTCTTGTGCCTGCGCCGTGGTGCATGAACTCGCGTATGTCCTCTACCGTATCTATGTCCAAGGAGAGGTAGAAGGAGTCGTAGACCTTCACGGGCACGCGAAGCTTTGCTGCGACGCGCTGAATGTCTGTGAAGCTGCTCTGGGTGAACACCTCATGAATAACATCTGGAGGGCGGCGATATATTATTCCCACTCCACCCTTCCGCGCCGGAGAGATTACGAGCGGGTGCTTCTTTCCCAGGTTCAAAACCTCTTCCACGTGGTGCTTTTTTATTAGAGGCACATCCGCGGGCACGAAGAGCGTTGCCTCCGCGCCCTGCGACATGGCATAGGAGTTGCCCCTCCTCACCGCCTCGGCTAGGCCTCTCTTCTCCTCCTCGAGGATTAGCTCATAGTCTCTGCTCACGTATTTTTCCAGGTTTGAGGGGCTGACCACCACGGGGGTAACAACTCCCTCGAGCGCGTCCAGCACATCCTCAAGCATGCACAGCAGAAGCTCAGCCCTCTCCTGAGGTGTGAAAACCTCACTCAACCTAGTTTTGGCTCGCTCAAGCTGATTTACCGGAATTATGGCAAACGCTTGCACGGGGTTAAGGGCGAGGTTTGTGGATAAATAGTTTTCTGTTGGCATACCATTCTAAGCACCCATAGCCTATTCCGAACATTTTCGGCACAAATGTATTAAATTAGGCAACCCTAATTATTAATGGTGATGGCAATGGTAGATGAAAGCAAGGTTGTTGAGAAGCTTAAGGGCGTTATAGACCCCCACACGGGGCAGAGTGTTTACGACATGGGGCTTATCGAAGACCTTAACGTCTCTGAAGCTGGAGTTTCCCTCAAGTTCAGACCCTCCTCGCCCTTCTGCCCCCTCGGGGTGCAGCTGGCAAAGAGCATAAAGGCGGCGCTGAGAGAGGTTGCAGAGAAGGTAGACATTACAGTAGTAGGATATATTAATGAGGAAGAGTTAAATAAGCAGTTGAGGGAGGAATAGCTATGTATGGCAAGGGGGGTGTTGTATGGAGACTTTGGATGTAAGGGGGTTACCCCACAGCGAGAGACCCCAGCTTATATTAAAAAAGCTTGAGGAACTGGGAGAGCTTGAGATACTGGTGGAGGTCAAGCCTGTACCAGTAATAACCATGCTGGAGAGTAAGGGCTACACCTGCGAGGCGGAGCAGAGCCAGGGAGTATGGCGGGTTAAGATAAGAAAGAAGCAGGGATAAGTATGAGAAGAATGCTGAAGCTTTTACCCATAAGATTTCTTAGTGCCGCCCTTATCTACCTGGTGGCAGGCATTACTTTAGGAACTCTTGACGCCCTCGGCTATGGAAGCTTTAAGTCTGTGCACTCCCACCTTCTTGCAGGTGCCTTCTTCACCCTCGTTATAATGGGCTCCATGTACCAGCTCCTTCCCACCATAATAGGAGCAGAGCTGAAGCACCGCTCGCTGGCGGAGTTTCAGTTTATACTTGCAAATTTGGGCTTCATCTCTCTTGCATATTCCTTCCTGAGCAACTACAGCTTTCTTAAAGTAGCAGGGCTAATAGCCTTTATCTCCTTCATACTCTTTGCATTTGAAATCTTTGCCACCGCATTAAGCGTAAAAGACTTCTATAGGCGAAGCTTGGCTATATGGTTCTTCCTTGCGGCAGTGGTTTACCTCGTCGTTGGCTCCGCCTATGCATTAGCAGGGGTTCTTGGCATAACCAGCTTCAGCGCTGCGAGGCACGCTCATATATTAACCCTCGGCTTCGTGGCGATGACCAACTTCGGTGGACTCTATGAACTTTTCCCCATGCTCTCCTTAAAAAAGCTGCATTCGCGGAGGCTGGGCGAGGTTCACTTCTTTATCGCCAACATCGCGGCGATTGGCATGTTCCTGGGATTCCCTGAGCGAGGCAACCTCTTTATCCTCTCCTCCCTCCTCTTCCTGGCAGGCTTCTACCTCTTTGCGTACAATCTTACCAGAACCTATTTCAGCAAATCTCATGGCCCTGAGGTGGAGATGGATATAAGCGCGAGGTTTATGGCCTACGCTTTAGCCTTTGGTGTTGCAGGCGTCACCGCTGGCTTTACCAGCGCCACGCTCGGCTTCCCTGGCAGCTTCACTCATGTGCATCTAATCCTCACAGGCTGGGTGGGCTTGACGATAGTAGGCGCGATGTACCACATTGTACCCATGCTCACCTGGCTTGAGAAGTACAGCACGAAGGTAGGGCAGGAGGGCGTGCCTCTCATTCAGGACCTGTACAACAAACCCCTCGCAAAGGCGCTCTTTATCACGCTGAATACAACTTTAGCGCTGTTTGCCTTCAGCAGCCTTTTGCCAGCGCTCAGCATTTTTGCAGTTCCCCTGGCAATCGCCTTCCTTGTATTTGCTGTGGAGATGCTGCTGGTGCTGGGGAGGTAGTTATTTTTCATTTTATTTTTTAACACAAAATAGAGAAATAGCCTCAGAGAGCTTCATTCCACCTCCCGTATCGAAATCCTGAACTCCTTGCCCTCTATTTTCCAGACCTTTTCGTAACCTTCATGGGTAAGCTGCGTGGCTATCTCAAGCTGCTTGGAGCGAGTCTCCCTCGCGATGTACTCGCGCTGTGCTTCCAAGTAATCCACGATTTCCTCATCGCCAACGCTCACCTTTGTGGAGATATAGGCCTCCACCGCTAAATCAAGCTCCTTGCGCATCTCCTGTATCCTGCGTACCACCTCGCGAGCGTAGCCGAGTTCCAGAATCTCTCTCGTCTTCGTGGCGTCTATGTATACAACGCCGTGGTCGAAGCTGGCAGAAGCCATATTCTCAGGCAGGCGCTTCTTAAACTCCACATGCTTCTCCTTTATAAGTACCTCCTCACCCTTTACCGTAAGCGGGTAGCCCTTTTCTATACCAGCGTGGAGCTTCCTCGCGTCCTCCCTCCTAATCGCCTCAGCCACATCCTTGGCCAAGCCCTTAAACTCAGGACCCAGCGTGGCGAAATTCGGCTCCGCTACCAGCTCTACCTCAGCAGGCTCTTCCCCTGGCGGGAGAATCACCAGCTCCATAGCGTTGCCCTGCCTCTTTATGAGCTCCTCCAGATGCTTCGCAGCCTTAGCTGCCCTATCATCAATGGGAGAGAATATTAGCCTCAGCACCGGCCATCGCCGTTTTACGCCCAGCTTTTCCCTTGCGCTGGCAGTAGCCTCCACTACGCCCCGAGCTACAAGCATGTCCTCCTCAAGCTCTTTATCGATGTACTCCTCATGAGGCGAGGGGAACTTTTCGAGGTGAACGCTGTCCTCGCCTATCCCGAGGCTCGCCACGAGGTTTTGATAAATCTCCTCGCTCACGTGTGGCGCTATTGGTGCAAGAAGCTTCGCAAGGTGGCACAGAACGCGATAGAGCACCGAGTAGGCTGCGATTTTATCAATGCTCTCCTTCTCCACCCAGGTGCGCGGTCTCACAAGCGTAATGTACCACCTGCTCAAGTCCTCGACTATAAACTCATTCAGAGCGCGGGTTGCCTTGTACAGGTGCAGCGTATCAAAGGCTTCAGAAACCTCCTTAATCACAGAGTTCAGCTTGGAGAGAATCCACTTATCCTCGCTGCGGCAGTGCTTTCGCAGGTTAGGGGGAACCTTCTCTGGCGTAAACCCATCGAGGCTCATATAGGTGGTAGCAAAAACGTAGACGTTCCACAGGATGTTGAACATCTTCGATACAACCTTCACCTCTTCCCAGTTGAAGCGCAGATCCTCCCAAGGCTTGTTTGCCCACAGCACGTAAAAGCGAAGGATGTCAGCGGAGAAGCGCTCTATAACCTCCTCCGGCGTAACAACATTGCCCAGGCTCTTGCTCATCTTCTCCCCTTTCTCGTCGAGGGTGAAGCCATGCATCAGTACCCGCCTGTAAGGCACCTCGTCAAAGGCGAGCAAACCGCAGCCCAGCTGGGAGTAGAACCATCCGCGAGTCTGGTCATGCCCCTCTGTTATAAAGTCCACAGGGTAAAGGGAGCGGAAGGGTTCTTCCTTTGCCGGGTAGCCCAGTGACGCCCAGCCGGCGACGCCTGAGTCGAACCAAACGTCGAGCACATCGCTAACGCGACGCTTCTCGCCCCCGCACTCGCAAGCGAAGCTCACATCCACGTAGGGGCGGTGAAGCTCCTTCACCTTGCCCGCCTTTGCCTCCAGCTCAGCCTTTGAGGCGATAACCTCCATGCTTCCGCAGCTATCACACACCCACACCGGCAAAGGGATACCCCAGTAGCGCTGCCTTGAGATGGTCCAGTCCTTTGCATTTGAAATCCAGTCCTTAAAGCGGGCGCTGCCCGCCCACTCGGGAATCCACTCAACGCGCTCTATCTCGCTGAGCATCTTCTCTTTAAGCTTTGTAATCGCAATAAACCACTGCTCTGTGGCGCGGTAGATTATGGGCGACTTGCAACGCCAGCAGTGACCGTAGCGGTGGGTGATGTGCTCCGCCTTAAGCAGAGCCCCCTTCTTGCTTAAATCCTGGATGATTACCTTGTCATCCTTCTTTGTTTTATATCCTGCGTATTTGCCAGCTATTTCAGTAAATCTGCCCTCCTCGTCCACAGGGCAGATCGCAGGTATACCATAGCGCTTCGCTGCCTCGAAGTCCTCGGGACCATGCCCAGGAGCGCAGTGCACTAAACCTGTGCCCTCGCCCAGGGTTACGAAATCTGCCAGAATAACCCTGTAAGCGTTCTCCGGAGCCTCCACCTTTATGTAGTCCTTCAGCGGGTTCTCGTACTGCAAGCCTTCAAGCTCTCTACCCTTGAACTCCTCTAACACCTCGTAGCTGAGCCCGAACTTGTCTTCAAGAAGGTGCACCAGCTCTTTTGCTATTATGAGCTTCCCCTGAGAAGTTTTCACCTTAACGTAGTCGAAATCGGGGTGAACCACAACCGCGAGATTGCCTACCAGCGTCCAAGGCGTAGTTGTCCAGATGAGCAGGTATTCGTTCTCAGCACCAACGACTGGAAACTTCACATAAATGCTCGGGTCGGTGCGCTCCGCATACTCTATCTCAGCGTCAGCAAGCGCAGTCTCACAGCGCGGGCACCACGTTACGACGCGCAGGTCTCGAGTGAGGAGGCCCTTTTCGTGCGCTCGCTTTATCGTCCACCAGGCTGACTCGATGTAGTCATCCTTCAGCGTCATGTATGGCTCATCCCAGTCCATCCACACGCCTAGACGCTTAAACTGGGAGGTCATTATTTCCACGTGGCGCAGAGCCCAGTTTCTGCAAGCCTCGATGAAGGCTTCGACGTTCTCCTCAATCTCCCGCTTGTTCTTTATGCCCATCTCCTTCTCTACCTTCACTTCGATGGGCAGGCCGTGACAATCCCAGCCAGGCTGGCGGCGCACATTATAGCCGCGCATCGCCAGGTAGCGCAGTATCGCATCCTTCATTATCTTATTCCAAGCGGTGCCGAGATGAATCGCTCCGCTCGCATAGGGAGGACCGTCCAGGAAGTAGTACGCAGGCTTATCCCTTAGCGCCTCCTTGCTCTTTTCATAAACCTTATGCTCCTTCCAGAACTTCTGAACCTTCTCCTCCAGCTTTTTCAGGTCGATGTTTCGCGGTGCCGGCGCTATCATGAGGATCCCTCGCTATCTTAAAGAGGTTATTTTATTAAGGCTGGGAGGATATAAAGGTTAGCGTGGGAGAGCCGAAAAATGCTAAAGGAAAGGTCGAGCAAGCGCTCATGCTCCTCGCCAGCGTTGAGGCTGAGAGCATAAGTGTTAAAGAGGCAGTGGAGATTGTGGAGCTTGTCACCGCCGTGCCTGAGCTCGTGAGGAGAACAATTGCCATAGCTGAGGAAAGGGGCATTGTCAAAAGAGAGGGTGGCAGGCTGGTAATAAGGGAAAGAGTCGTTGGGACAAAGGGGCATGGTGTCCAGGTTAAGCGCCGAGAATGCAATGCTCAATGCATGCGCTGTGGACGGAGGATTTCCACATGCTTCTTCCTTATCGTCGCTGAGTCTGAATTTGGCCCCTTCGGTAGCGAATGTATAAAGAGGCTCAGGCTAGGAACGCAAAGGTTATAAGGACATGCACGTTATGAATATCAATCAGGTGCTGCTATGCGTTTAAATGCAGAAGAACTTGAGAAAAGGGGAAAGCTGGTAAAGAAGGATGAGCGCTATGAGGTCTACGACATAGAGATGGAAGACCTAGTGCTCTCCCTCACAAAGCTCTTCCCTGGCAAAGCCACGTCTGGACACTACCACGAGGATAGCGAGGAGGTGTACTACTTCCTGAGTGGTAGGGGCAAGATAAAGCTAGGCGAGGAAGTGCACGAAGCTCAGGCTGGGGACATATTCACAGTGCCCAAGGACACCTTCCATCAGGTTATCAACACTGGCGATGATGTGTTAAAGTTTATAGCTGTATTTGAAAAGTATGAAGGGCGGGGGACGAAGCTCAAGGCGATAATTCCCGCGGCTGGACACGGAACGCGCTTCCTTCCAATAACCAAAGCTCAGCCAAAGGAGATGCTTCCGGTTTTTGATAAACCTGTGATTCAGTATGTGGTTGAAGAGGCTCTGGACGCGGGCATCGACAACATTTTAATAATCACAGGCAGGGGTAAGCGCGCCATCGAGGACCACTTCGACCGCTCACCTGAGCTGGAGCAGTTCCTCGAAAAGGCAGGGAAGCTGGAGTACCTTGAAGAGATAAGAAAAATCAGCGAGCTTGCAAACATAACCTACATACGCCAGAAGGAGGCTCTTGGTCTTGGGCATGCGGTGCTCCAGGCGCGAGAGTTTGTGGGCAACGCCTACTTCGCGGTGCTCCTGGGAGACGTTATAACAAAGCCCGCGTGCATAAGGGATATGCTGGAGGTGCACAAGCGCTACAGAGCCAGCGTAATTGCCCTGCAGGAAGTGCCCAAGCAGGAAGTTAGCAAGTACGGCGTCGCTGAGCTGGGCAAGAGCCTGGGAGAAGGAGTGTATGAACTAACTGATGTGATAGAGAAACCCTCACCCGAAGAAGCGCCCTCCAATCTCGCCATCACTGGCAGGTACATCCTGAGCAGTAAAATTTTCACCTACCTTGCACAGGGTGAGCGAGGCTATGGTGGCGAGATTCAGCTCACCGACGCGATCAGGAAGCTAATCCAAGATGGAGAGCGCGTGGTAGGTTACATCTACCCAGGCAAAGTCTTCGACATAGGAAACAAGCTGGACTGGATTAAGAGCACCATAATGCTCAGCCTGGAGAGTGAGTTCAGGGAAGAGATAGAGAGGTTTCTCAGAGAGCTTGGCTACGCCCACTGATTTTGACACCATACTCAGCACTTATGTAAATCTGTATTCTGTAAATAGGAGGTATTGTAAACATTAATACACAATATTTATATATCATTAATTGTTAATAATTATTTCCATAGGATGCATAGGAAGCAAAGGTGACAAATAAGGGAAGTGGTGGGTGTGAGAGTGGTGTTGCCCTGCAGGGGGGAAAGCGGTGCAATTTCTCCGGGGAAACTTCTGGTGTAAGTTTCGAAAGCTGAAAAGCAAAGTTTATGTAAGCTCCTATAGTAGGAATTACTTAACAAATAAAAGGGGGAGTGGGTCATGAAGTCATCTCTTCGCTGTCCAAAGTGCGGAAGTTTAAATGTAGAGAAAGGACATCAAGAAGTATTTCCCAGCACTTTTATGAAAGATACTAAATATTCGCTGATAAAGGCTCTTACAAGCTCCAAAGAATTTGAAATATACGCCTGCATGGATTGTGGATACGCCGAATGGTATATCCAGGAGAAGTACCTTGAGGATGGAAACCGGGCAAAGGCTGTTGCAAGTTCCAGAGCCTAGATTTCCAACTCCTTCAGATGAAGGAGGTTATAGGCGTGAGAAGAGCCAGGAATACAAAGAAGAATGGGCCAATTTACATCTTCAACGACTTCTACGACAGGGGCAATGACCTTTATCTCTACGACTCAAAGGAGGAGCGGCGTTACTACGTGACCAAATCCTTCTTTCAAGCGGGTATAGATAAAAATAAGCTCTGCATTTATGCATTTCCCAGGAAACAGGATAGATTCCAGTTCAAGAGCTTTTCTGGTGATGCTTTTCGTGAAATAGAGCTCATAAGAGGGAATATAAAGATGCTAAAAGGGAGGGACCTAGAAGCATTTTATTCTGATTTTGAGGAGCTCAAGGATTATGCAAAAGATAATGGATATGAGGGCATCCACCTGAAAATCGACTTCGGCAAAGTTAGAGATGATATAATCGACGAAGTTATCGAGCTTGAAAAAAAGCTTCATAATTCCACGAATGGCATTCCCGTAGCCTCAATAAGCTCATACAACATGAATTTTCTCAACCAGGATGCTGTTAACAGCCTCACAAAGCTTCATGACAGGGTGATGATAACCACCGAAAAAGGGGAAACTTCAATAGCATTTTTCCAGCAGCCAAAAGCAAGACCGGTGCACATCCCGAGAATTGAGGTTATTTCTTCGAAAATGATGGAGCAGATCGTCAAGAAGTCTCTCCAGATTATAATTCTATCCCTCCTGAAGCAGCAGCCCATGTGCGGGTTTGACATAATCAAGAGCCTGGTGCACAACTTCAATGTGCTTCTCAGCCAGGGCACGGTGTATCCAATTCTGTACTCGCTGGAAAAGGAGGGATACCTCAAGACGGTTATAAAGTCGGATAACAAGACAAAGCTTTATGTGCCCACAGAGATGGCCCATGAGTACATAGAGCGCCAGATACGAGAGTATATCCAAGCTCAGGAGAAGATACTCGCCCTTATCGCGAGGGGATTGAAATGAAGATAATGGTCGTGGACGACGATGATATAATCATCGAAGCCATGAAGAATATCCTCACGCCTGAAGGGTTCACAGTCATTGGGGCGAGAAGCGGTGAGGAGTGTCTGCGCATACTTGAAAGGGAGAAACCAGACTACATCTTTATAGATATCCAGATGCCAGGTATGGACGGTTGGGAAACCCTGCGGGAGATCAAGAAGAGGGAGGAACTTCGCCACATTCCCATTGCAATGCTCACCGCCCAGCCTCTGACAAAGGAAACCCTGAAAAAGGACGACATCTACGCGCTTGTGGATTACGTGGTCAAGCCCTTCACTAAGAGGGATATAACAGAGACCCTGAAGCAGGCGCTCGTGCTCGTCTGAGGCACTCAGATTTTTTCATGCTTTTTCGTCGTCAAAGTTGAGATTTGGCTTCTCGTGCTCGGAGAGTTGTTATAAAGCCGAGATGTTTGATGTTCCACCACGCGGTGTCTTTTACTTCTATTTTTGGTCTCTATATTTATCATGCTGAGCCTCTAAAAGAGATCCACTATCCTGGGTGTCTTTAGCTAACCGTTTCTGTGCTTAATTTTCAGTGAGGCTCCAGAACTTTTTGTTGTGTGAGTTTAGAATTACCAAGAGGGGAGTATGGAGCTTGTGAGCAGGCGTCTCGGCTAGCAGAGAGCGCCGCAACAAAAATCAGAAGGAACAGAATAATCCGGTGCTAACCAGCGGGAGAAAGCCACAGGGTTTAGATTGGATGCGGACGACGGGTTCACACCCAATTTCTAACGAAGATGGAGCGAATCCCGCTGGGCGAAACCCTGGTGATTTCGCTCATTGTTCCGCCCACTGGCAGGATTGTTATTGTGAACTCCTTGTTTCCCTCAAGCGGATATGCTCTGTTGTTGGCCTCTATCCAGAAGTGCAGCTCTACATATTCCCCCTTCTCAAGCACATTGTTGTGGTTCTGCTCAAACACAGGCACCACGTAAAAATCAGCCACCCCGTTCGCTATACCAGAACTGCTGTTTGTGCTGTTCTCCGCGAGGCTCAAGTCGTTAGTAATGGTCGCGTTATGCCTTATCCCGCTTATGTATACATCTCCGGAGTAGTAGTTTAAAATTATATCGTCATAGCGTATTTCAGAGCTTCCCGGCGCAAGGGTTACCAGGATTATGAGCTTTGTTATGTTTGGTCCGCCGTTGTTCCAAGTTTCGTTGGCGTAGGCGTAACCGGTTAAGTCCACTATCTTAACATTGGTGGAGACCTCCTTCGTCGCCTCCTCGCCGGTAGACCTTGCCTTTGATTGAAGCGTGCCCGTAGTTTTAAGGAGCACGCCTGCAGTGATTGCAGCCACCATTACCATTGCTATGAATACTATAAGCGTTCCAATACCAATCTGCGCACGGTTGTTCATTGAAATCGCCGGCACTTTAATTTTTATTCCCCCGTTTTAATCTGGTAGAGTATATTATATAAACATTTTTTTTCTTATTCTGAAAATTGGCTAGGTGTTAAAGTAATATTCATCCCACACATCCATTTTTACCAGAGCTTTGATGACGTAGCGCCCTGAGGGAAGTGCGGTTATATTTGCTTCAAGAACCTCATTAGGATCCCACAGGGAATTTTGAAGGTTTGTGCTCCTGTTAACTATCCGCGTGCCCAGAATGTTCACTCTCTCCCCGTTGAGGAAGAGCATCAAGCTATCTTTAGTGAGTATCGTGCTCCCAGCGTTCAGGATGTAAACCGACGTGTTGTCGCTTCCGGGATAAACATGAATCACCTTTATCTCAGTGTTTAGCCTCTCTGATATAAGATGGGACTTCTGGGAAATTCCTGTTTTGACCGCCTGAGAAGCTTCGCTAACCACACCTGCCACGCCAGCAGCAATTATGACTGCAGCGATGAAGAAAATTGCATGCGCTGCCGTGGTACTGAATCCCATCTCAGCTGCCACCTTTAAACCTGTAATAGGGGGTCCAGAGGTTCCTGTTGAGCACTGCAACGTAGTTCCAGCCCTGTATAAGGCTGGCTGTGAGGTTTATCTCGATTATCTCATTCAGACCCCACAGCTCGTTTCCGCGTGGGTTTATCACCTCTATCGAAGAAGGTTCAACCCACTCCCCGTTTATCCTCACTTTACTCTGGTCGGGGTCCAGAGCCACGCTTCCCACATTTTCCACATAGATGGAGAGGTTATTCCCCTCGGTATTCACATGCACCACCTTTATGCCTCCCACAAGCTTCTCCTCAAGCTCTGACTTTTTTGCCAGCGCATTGCTTTCCATGTGGGATACCTGCTGGTTCAGCACACCCACCAGACTTGCTGCCACCACCACCACGCCTATGAAGAGAATGACCGAGGGCAGGGATTCAGACACTGCTAATCCCACCCGTAGTTGTAGTTATCCGCAGGCAGAGTGTGCGCATGAGGCAGAGCCTCACCCACGCGGTATTCATCCCAGACGCCGTTCTTCACAATCACCTTGACGCTGCTCTGCACACTGCGCTGGGTGGTTATCTCTACCACATCCCCAGGTCTCCAGTAGAAGCTGGGAGAGGTATTCGTAGCCACAAACTTGCCGGTTGCAATGGTTATGTTGAACCACCCCACTATACCATAAAGCTGATCAGGAGCCGGTGTGGAGGGGTTGTATACCTGGGTGTCGTCCTGGGTTGTTAGAGTTAAGGAGGGGTTTGCGCTGCTGTCGTGATATGCACCCTTAACCAAGTAGGTCTTGTTAACATAGCTCACCTGGAAGTAGCCTAGGGCGCTCACAGTATACGCATCGCTCTCGAGCCATGCGCCATCTATAACCAGAGACACATAGTCAGGGTCTAAAGTGGTGCTTCCTGTGTTCTCCACATAGATTAAAGTATTTCCTCCGCTTTCGGTTATATTCACTATCTCTATTTTGGTGCTCAGCACCTCCAGGTCTCGCTTTGACTGCTCCTTTATATTCTCGGCAAGCGTGGTCAGGTAGCTCTCGCCAGCGCTTAAAAGCTCCACCGCTGCAGTTATGCCTGCCATGAAAATTATAAGAAAGGCCGCAGCGGTGGCAAATCCCAACCCACCACCCCCTATCACACTATGCCCGACTCATCGAGCTGGTTTACAACCTCTGAGTAAAGGGTGGGGCTTACATCCATTCCCTGAAGCTTGATTATGAAGAAGAGGGAGATGATGTGCTCTAGGATGGTGAGTTTTCGATTGCCTCTCGAAGCACGTGTACCGCCGAGGTCGCGGGAATACTTTATTATCTGGTCCCTAACCTCCTTGGTTATCCAGCCAACCTCCTCATAGAATAGCAATGTTTTTATCATGCCCTGGTAGCCCACCTTCTTTATAAGAAAGTCCAACCACTTGAAGAGGAGGAGCAGCGAGTTGGGGTCGTTGTTTATCCGCGTTAGCCTCACCACTGCACCATCTGGCTTTATATCCACCATCCCCTTTTCCACCATGCGCTCCTCTAGCATCTGCCCTTCAGAAGTAGCCGACAGCACAGATTTCTTCTCCTTTTTCTCCAGCTCATTACCATTCCCGTTTTCAATCCCGTTGGAATACCCTATAAATGGATTTATCTCATTGGTCACAAGCTCATAAACAGAGAGCAGACCTTCCATATTTTTCTCAATCTTTGATATCCTTTCATCAAAACCGCTAACAAGGTTCTCAATCTTTGCCACTGTATCGCTTATCTCTGAAACCCTTTCCTCGAGCTGGGAAATAGCTTCCTGGGACACAGAAGCGGCTGGGCTAAAGCTCTCCTCCGCCGGTGCCTCCCCGAAGGGCGGAGCATCACTTGCTTTATCTTCAGCCTCAGAAAAGAAGGGCGGGAGGTCCTCATCCTCTGCGTCTGTTTTCACCACCTCTCCAAAGGGCGGCACCTCTGATTTTTCCTCTTCCAGCGCCTTTTCGTTCAGTTCCCCAAGGTCGATCTTCTTATCCTTCAATCCGAGAACCAGCCCAACGCTAAGCAGTTCAAGCATCAATTTTTATCCCCTCTCTCCTCGTATTTACCTGGTTGACCGGTATATCACGCCTCATTCTGAGAAGTTCCACTTCTTTTCTGGCGGATCTCAACTCTCTCTCCAGCTCTTTTATCCTTCTTCTCAGGTTTCTTATGTTTATCTCCTTTATTATTCCTAATCTGTACCATTTCTCGATTTCTTTTGCTGCCAAGGTGGGGTTTCTGAGATTCTGAACCTTCGATCTTTTAAACCACTCTTCGAGTTCCTTCAAACTGTAGAGCAGCTCCAGGTCTTCACTGGGCAGGTTTATGCCGCGCACCTCCCCCAGCACAGGCTGCGATATCCTCTTTTTTACAGGTATGGGATCGCTCACATTCATCCTGCCCTTCAGGAGAGCGCCGTAGGTTATCAGAGCAATGGCGGCGAAGGCTACGTAGAGAATAAACCAAGTCGCCAGGTTACCTTCCTTGTTTACCACAAGATTTACAGGTAGTAGCATTATAAGCATGCCCACTGTCGCTGTCAGTGACCAGTATAGACTCCACACCATCTTATTCTTCCTCTTTATATAACTCTCAAGTTCATCCATCAGCACAGCATCTGGCGAGGTCTGGATTATATACATCCCCCCATGTATGTTATAATAACCCCATTTTTCTGTCTATTTAAAGGTTGTTTTTCGGAAAATGAAGCTGGAAGAAAAATAAGCCATATAGTTTTTCGAATCTTTTTACGTTTTTCGAAACTAAACCTATATCTACCTTAATTGATAATTTTGAAGAAGGTGTTAAAAATGTGGAGCTGTCCTGTTTGCGGATCAACGGAGTTTGTTCTAACGCCAAATGGGGGTAAAGTGCAGAAGGTACGCTGCGCTACATGCGAACGTACCTTTATACTTGAGGAGCTCCGCCTCCTTGACGGATACAGCAGAAACTGGTAGCTCACAGTTCTCTCACGCCTTCCCTCACGGTTCTTACCAAGAGCTTCCCGGAAGAGGTGTCAAATTCCAGGGTTCTCCCAACATTTCCACCGGTATCTTCAGCAACTATCCTTATATCTTCTTTTTCAAGGATATTTTTTACAGCGATGACATTTTTTCTTCCTATATAGTCATTTTTTGGTGTAAAATAGAACATCTTCGCCCCACCTGCTATCTTTGCAACAATTCTGGATTTTGATGCTCCGAGTTTCAGCATCTTCTCAATTGCCAGAGGAATAGCGGTGTCCACATACTTTGCTCTGTTCTCCACTGGTTGGAAATTCCTGCTGCTGGGCAGCATTATATGAGCTAAAGACCCAACCTTGGACGTGGAATCGAAAAGGGCGACGCCAACACAGGAACCCAACCCAATACTCACCAGCTTCGCTGGTTTGGTCGCGGCTTTAACGTCGGCGATGTCTACAACAATCACCGGCGGAGACATGCTCAGGCACCCATCCCCACCTTCTCCCTGAGAAGGGCGATTATCCTGTCAAGAGACTCCGGATCAGGCATGAGAAAGATTTTCCCTGTTATCTGCTTCTGCTGGAACATGAACTTGGTTTTGAAAAGTATAACCTCATTCGCTTTTTGCGCCTGCTCGAGCATGATAAAGTCCAGAATGGCGACGCCCATATCAACTGCTAAAGCAGGAGGCGCGGGCATTATCTTCAATCCCAGAAAGTCTGCAAGTGCATTTGAGAAGTGAGAGGCCATTATGTTGCCCACCTCCTGTAAAACAGACACCTCCATATCGGAAAGCTCCTCCGATGCAGATGGCATACCTGTGATCTGGGTCACGAGTTCCACCACCGAGGCTATATCAAGGAGAAGCATTATGACACCGCATATATCACCCTGAAGCTCCACATACACCCCAGCCACGAGGTCTTCTCCTCCCTCGCTGGCGAGCAGTTCTTCCACAGGCTTTATCTCAAGCGCCGGCACCTCTATGTCCACCTTAGTATTCGTCAGCTCAGCGAGGGAGTTTGTGGCGTGGCTAGCGCCAATGCTCCCCACCTCGCGCAACATATCCTTCTCAAGCTCGTTCAACATCACTTGCCCTACCATTCTCCAACCCCCAGAGAAGCTATGTCAAGAATTAGAGACACTCTGCCATCGCCCAATATGGTTGAGCCTGCAAACCCACGTACGTCCCTCAGCTTTCCATCCAGGCTCTTTATCACTATCTCCTGCTGTCCTATAAGCCCGTCAACCGCAAGGCCTATGAGGTTGCCTCCCTTCTCCACTATCACAACGGGACGATTATGCTTGCTGTTGGTTCCCGAAGATTTTCCTAGAAGGGAGAGAAGGTCATACACCGGCAGAATCCTGCCCCTAAGCTGAATAACCTCCTGTCCCATTACAGTACTTATATCCTCCGCCTTCACATTCAGAATCTCATTCACGTTGTTCAATGGAATGGCGTATATCTTCCCGCCAGCGGAGATGAGCAACGCCTTTGTTATCGCAAGCGTTAGAGGCAGCTTGAGCACAAACCGTGTGCCCTTATCCACCTCAGATTCAAGCTCAACGGTCCCACCGAGGGAGAGTATCTTGTTTCTCACCACGTCAAGCCCAACGCCTCTACCTGAGATGTCGGTTACCTTATCCGCAGAGCTGAAGCCAGGGGTAAATATAAGCATCTTTGCTTCGTCGTCGGACATCTTTGCTGCTTCACTTTCGCTTATTAACCCCTTCTCGACGGCGATTCTCTTTATTTTCTCTGGGTCGATTCCTCTGCCGTCGTCCTCGACGATTATCTCAACGTGGTCCTTAACCCTCCTTGCCTTAAGTAGTATCCTTCCCTTCTCATCCTTTCCCTTTCTAACCCTCTCCTCCGGTGCCTCTATGCCATGGTCTATGCAGTTCCTGAGGAGGTGTACCAGAGGGTCACCTATCTCATCTAGCACCGTCCTGTCAAGCTCTATGTCCTTACCCTCAATCACAAACTCAACAAGCTTTCCCTCCTTCTTGGCGAGATCTCTGACCATCCTCGGGAACCTGTCAAAGACATACCTCACCTCCACCATTCGCATCTCCTGTACCTCTTCCTGTAGGCTTGTGGTGAGTTTGTCAATGTAGGCAAGAGTTTCGTTGAGTTCGTCAATCGCATACTTGTTTTTAATTTGGAAGAGCCGGCTCTTGCTTATCACAAGCTCCCCAACGAGGTTCATCAGAGAATCTAGGCGCTCTATTGACACGCGCACCGTTTGCACGCTCTTTATATCTCCCACTTTTTTAGCCTTGCCCTCTTTTGCAGGTGACGCTTCACCTGAGTAAATCTCTACCCTGCTCACCTCGCTCACTTTTTTAAGCCTTGCCCTTATTTCCTCCTCGCTTGCGTTGGTTTTCAGAAATATTGAGAAGCTGCGGTCGAAGTTGCCGTCCTCCAGCTTCTCCTCGTCGGGGATGCATTTTACAATCTCTCCCAGCTCCCTGAGTTCCCTGAAAGCCATGTAAACCCTTACCGACTTAAGGGTGCAGTCCTCGTCAAGCTGTATATCAATCCTTTTAATCCCCTCCTCCGGCAAGGAGACCTCTACTTTCCTCCCCGCTGCATCTTTATCACCTTTCCTTTTTATTTGAGTGAATTTGCTCAGCTTCTGGCTAACCTCCTGGGCGTCGATGTTCTCCTCATCGCTCTCTGAGAGGGAATCCAGCGCCGACTCAAGAATATCCACAGCCTCGAACAGGACGTCTATAACCTCAGAGCTTATCTCCAGTTCTCCATTCCTAACTGCATCGAGAAGGTTTTCCATATCATGGGTTATCTGTGCCATGCCTTCGTAACCCATCGTAGCGGACATACCCTTAAGGGTATGGGCTGCCCTGAATATCTCTGTGATAACCTCCTTATTGCCGGGATTCTTCTCCAGCTCCAGAAGCCCCTGAGTCAGAGAGTTGATGTGTTCCATCGACTCACTTATAAAGACGTCCTTATAGTTCTCCATGAACCCCTCCCCTTTGCCTCGAAGCTAGCAGAGCTTCTCAATTACCTCGAGCACCTTATTCTCCTTGAAGGGCTTCACAATGAAATCCCTTGCTCCAGCATCAAGCGCTTCCTTGACCATAGCCTCCTGTCCTAGGGCACTTACCATTACTATCTTCGCCTCCGGGTCAATTGCCATAATCTGCCGCACCGCCTCTATTCCATTCACTTCCGGCATTATTATGTCCATTGTTACAACGTCTGGCTTGAGCTCCGTATATTTCTTCACGCCTTCTGCGCCGTTCTGGGCCTCCCCAACTATTTGATGCCCGTTTTTACCCAGAATGTTCTTCAGCATCATTCTCATAAAGGCAGCATCGTCCACAATCAACACCTTTGCCATGTCCTCACCTCCTCCTGTTTACTGGAAGTATGACCTTGCACGTGCACCCTCTGTTGCGCCCCATGCTCTCAATCTTAATACTCCCCCCATGAAACTCTATTATCTTCCTAGCAAGCGTTAATCCAAGACCTATTCCGGGATACTTCCGTGATGTAGAGGAGTCCTCCTGGTAAAAGGGTTCAAAAATCCTCTCTAGGTTCTCCTCTGCTATACCTACGCCCGTGTCCTCCACCGCTATCTCCACCATCCCATTCCTTACATGTGTGCTCACTCTGACCAAGCCCCCTCGCTTGTTAAACTTTATGGAGTTGTCAATTATTTGCTCAACCGCATAGATTAAATAGGCGGGGTCTACCTCCACCTTTGGCAGGTCTCGAAGCTCCATCTCAACTCTCACACCCCTCTGCATGGCAAAGGGAAGCTTTTCTTTTACAGCTTTCTGGACCAGAGTGGAGATGTTCTCTCTCCTGAACATAAGTGTCATGACGCCGCGCCGGATCTTGGATAGCTCAAGCATCCCGTCTATTATCCGGTTCTCACGCATGAGGTTTCTCCTTGCCATTAGCAGGATTCTCTTCCTCTTCTCCGTATCCTCCTCTTCTAATGCCAGGTCGATGCACCCAAGGGAGATGGTGAGGGGAGTTTTCAGCTCATGGGAAACAATGGCGAGGATGTCACTGGTTACACCTTCAAGGTCTCTCAGCCTCCTGTTGACACTCAAAAGCCTAGAATACGATCTTTCAAGTTCCGACTTAAGCCTCCGTATTACCCCTGAAAAGTCGGCTATCGCCACTAGAACCCTTCTGACATTTCCTCCTGAATCTCTGATCGGATAAAAAGTAAACTGATACGGCCCCGGAATGCCAGTGCATGGTTGCTTATCAATTATGTTGAGAGGCTCACCTGAGGCAAAGGTCTGGAGAACCGGACAGGAATGCGCAGAGAATACGCAGTTGAATATCACCCTGCAAGAGGAGCAAACCAGTTTGTCCATGGGCATGTGCACAAGCTTTGCGAACTCATCGTTGCATGAGCATACCCTCAGCCTGCTGTCTATCTCAACTATAGCGATTCCTACTACCCCTCCCCTATCCACAAGGGCAGTCCTGAGTTTGGCGTTCTTGCGGCTATCTAAGGCTGCGTGTGCAGATACCCCAAAATACTTGGCAACTGAGGTGTAATCCCCCCTTCCCATGTCTATCATTCTCTCCAAATTTAAAGAGAGGTGAAGGTTAATAAAGGTTATTTTTCAGGACTCAAAACAGAAAAAAGAAGAGAATGGAGATACCCCTCTGCTCACTGTGGCCCATGAGTCTGCTCTTCCAACTCATAGGTGATGCTCTGGCCTCTTGTGCTATAATAGACGATCTTATCCCCCACTATCTCAAAGGCATCGTATCGCATCCTCTTACCCCCCAACACTTGTTTTTCAGGTCTTTAAATAAAGTTTATTTTTCGGATCTTGAACAACGGGTATTATCACAGTTTCGGCTACCGAAAAGTTAAGTTAATATATATAGTTTAAATATTCCTTAGTGATATATACTGTTGAAAAATCCATAGTTCGGAGGATTAAAATTTGAAAAAAATTTTAATTGTTGACGACGAAAAGGAGATAACCCATCTTGTGAAAAAGCTTCTGGAGCCTGAGGGTCTCGAAGTAATTACCGCAAACTCTGGAAAGGAAGCTCTGTCACTTCTCAAATCCTTTACTCCAGACTTTATATTTCTCGACCTTTTCATGCCCGAGATGTCGGGCTGGGATTTGCTGAAAGAGATAAGGAAGAAGCTGAAGGATGTGCCCGTGGCAATGCTCACTGTTCAGCCCCTTTACGAATCGATTGAGAGGGAAGAAGTTGAGGAGATAGTTGACTACATAACAAAGCCCTTTGACAAGGTGGATTTGATAGAAACTCTAAAGCAAATTCCCGACTTTTTTGCGGAGGGAGATAATGCTGGAGGGGGAGATTCCAAACAGGAAACTGGTGGAGAGGATAGTTGAGCTGTCAGCAGATGCGATGTTGCTCCTGGATTCCAGAGGTAAAGTGACGTATAGCATATGCAGCCCTTCTTTCAATCTCTGCAGCGAGCTTATGGGAAAGCCTCTGCTTGAGCTCTGGTTGCCTGAACTCAGGCGTGAGGGAGAGAGAATTATCCACGCGGCTATGCATGGAAGGATGCTCAGGGGCATAATCTCAGGGTGGAAATCAAGCGGCCATGAGCCAGTAGTGGTTAGCCTCTCCCTCGCACCACTGGATGAGGAAAACCCTGAGAGTGGTGTGATTGTAATTGTAAGGGACATAACCAGAGAAGTGGAGGCAGAGAAGAGGGTTAGCAGATACATTCACGAATTGATGGAGTACGTTAAGCACGTGGAGAACTCGAACCAGCTTAAAGATACCTTCGCAGATATAATGCGGCATGACCTGCTTAATCCCCTCTCTGCAATTAAAAGTGTGGCTTCCACAGGCAATATTGGAAAGGAAGGCATAGAGCTTATAAAAAAGAGTGTGGAGAGGATAGAAAAAATAGTTTCCACCTTCTCCAAGTATGCCCTCCTGCATAGCCTTGAGGACCTTGACTTCCAGGAAGACAACCTCGCAAAGATGCTGGACGAGGTTGTGGATATGCTGGCACCTGTGGCAGAGGAGAAGGGGATAAGCATTGTGAGAAACTACCCTGCTGAAATCAGGGCACGTTTCAGCCCTTTTCTTGAAGAGGCAGTCGCCAACCTGCTTTCAAATGCGATAAAGTTCAGCCCCCCTCGCGGAGAGGTAACCCTTGAGGTTCTCGTGGACAAGTTTTACTTAACAATAAGGGTAAAAGATCAGGGCATCGGCGTGCCTGACAGGTACAAGAAAAGTATATTTGAGCGCTTCGTGAGGGGTAAAAAGGAAGGCATTCAGGGCTCAGGGCTTGGTTTGGCGATTGTGAAGCGCATAGCAGAACTCCACTCCGGCGAGGTGTGGGTGGAAGATAACGTGGTGGAGTACCAGGATAACTCGGGCAGGGTGCATCAGAAGAAGCGGGGAAGTGTTTTTGTGCTCAGGATACCTCGAGGTGTGGGATAGAAAAAAATAAGGTACGCTTCCCAACTTCTTTAATGCCTTCGACCACAGTCTTACCGTGCTGGTGAACTTTGACTCGACGATTATAAAGGTGTCGCTCCTCCGCAAGGCACAGTAGATTACTTCATCGGCTGAGCCTCAGTTGTGTGGTTTTGGCAACAGAACCGACCTTTACAACCTAAAATAGAGCGCTATCCCGGAGTTCAACTAGTTCAATAGGAGGGAAATATGGCTGCATATACCCCACATCACCATTTATAAAATTCTCCAGTAAGCAGGACTGGTGTGGTGGAATGAGGTGTAAAATTAATTAGGGATACTAAACTTGACATAACTTCGATACCCTTTTCAATGGTGAATGTTCACGATCTCGATCAGCCTAAGCTCCCATAACTTTTATATATCTCCCCTTCCACAGCCTAGAATCCCATCCACAACTTGGACAGAAGCGACTCTTATCCTGGTTAAATGGTCTTTTACAACTTAAGCACTTGTACAGTCTTTTTCCCACGGTCTATGCCTCCTCATCCCCCTACATCCCATTTTTATTTTATATTTCCCAAGGTGGCTTCTCCTCTGATTCCTGCATGCTCTCCTTTCTGCTTTTGATCCGCTCCTCTATCTTAGCCATGTCATCCCAGTCTTCCTGAACCTCCTCCTTCGCTGGATATGCGTTCCTCGCAAAGGTGAGGAACACCTCGCCTAGAGGAGTCATCTTAACCTCGGTAGCTGCCCGCTGCACAATCCCGTAGTATTCCAGCACCTTCAGCGCTTCGTTCACCTCCTCTTTTGGCAGGTCGCTTTTCTGCACAATCTCCTGAAGCTGCATGGTGCCCTTCTCCAGAAGATTCAGAAGCACAATATCGCTCGCCGTTGGTAGCACCGAGAAGGCATCTATCTGCTCAAGGGTAATTTCATACACACACGCAGCGCCACCTGCGTTTCTGCACTCTACCTCCCTTATTGTGACGCCAATCTTCAGGTTCTCCATGAAGAACCTTCCCACTGCCGTCGAAGTTGTGTGACATGCCCCACCCGGCACCATTGCACAAACGTGGCAGCCCTCCACACGGAGGCGGTAGGTTAGCGGTGCCTTGCTTTGGAGCGAGACCTTTTCGCCAATTCCCGCGCGCATGAGCATGTTCTCAATCAGGAGCCGAAGCCTGTCATCCTCGAAAACACCTGTCGCGGAAGAGCGCAGAAATGCTCGCCTCGCAGCCACTGGCACTGTGATACTTTCAAGGAAATCATTAACCCTCTCTTCAACCTCAAATAATTTCTCAAAGCTTCCCAGCAGCTCTGAGAAGTTCAGAGGTTCCTCCTCAAACCCCTGAAGCTCAACATTCATTATCCTCCGGATGTCCTCCTCATTCAGATAGAAATACAGGTGACAGTAGGTGAAATCAGAATCCTGCAGGGAAGTACTGAAAAAGAGCACACCCTCCTTATTTACGCCGAGAGCTGCAAGAAGGTCCGGAATTGAGCGAATTCTGCCTGCGCTCAAATCTGGAGAGGAGATTTTCACCTTCACCCCAAAAAAATCAGAAATCGCCTTTACGAAGGAACCTGCCATCTTTCTGCCTACTTCCTGGAGCATACCATCAAGCTCCGAAACGGAACCGGGATTACCAATACACTGACCTACTTTCAGCGCACCCTTAATAGGAAAAAAGAAGAGAAGGGTACCTGTTATTGCATCTCCAAAGGTATAGACGCTGACAATCACCCCCTCCTCTCCCACCTTCTCCGCCATATCCTTCCCCGCTATTACGTCTATCACCGGCGGCGTTATTGACACCTTTGCGCTCAGCATATCCGAGAGGGAGCTTGCAGAGTGGCTAGAGCCAATGTTTCCAACCTCACGCAGCGCATCCTTAGCAAAACTGCTGAGGTTCACTTATACCCCTCCTCCATCATTATGAGCTTCCCCTTCTCTGTGAGTATCCCTGCCTCTGTGCATATCCCCTCTCGCTTAAACTCCTCCAGAATGCTCACTATCTCATCGTAATCACGCTTGACAAGGGGCATTATGTTCTCAGGCCTCCTCACACCGTGATAAAGCGCCTTAAGCACCAGCCTCTTGGCGTCGGTAAATTTAATGGCGCCCACGGTATCAGAGGCCGTGGGGAGCACGCTCATTAGGGCGTTGTAGAGGGAATAGACCTTTGGCTTCTTTCCCCCTATAAAGGTCTTGGTGTTGTCGATAACCATCACCAAGATAGAGTTTCCGCCGGCGGCGTCCTTTATCTCAGAGATGCTGACATGCTCATTGGGTATCTTTTTCCAGCCCTTATCTGTCTTTATCCAAACGTTCAAATCCGTTGAAGCAAGAACTATCTTCTTCCAGTCCTTAAAATTCGTTGAGAAGTACACATTCTCCACTTTAAAGAGAAGCTTCTCCTGCTCCGCCATGATTAGCCCCACTCAGAGATGTACTTCTTGCCGAAGGAACTGGGCGCCGTTTTCTTTACCGTGGTGGTCTGCCCTGCTTTTGGCTGAAGAATCAGGGTGAACTCCTGGTCGGGCTGAATGGGCAGATCGTTGCCCAGGTTGTCCTCAATCCAGTAGATTATCTCTACTATCTCGCTCTGCTCCAGTACAGAGTTGGGATTCTGGGGGTTCTTGTCCTTTATCCTTCTTATGTAGAACTGAGCCACGTCGGTGTCTGTACCATTTATAACATTCTCGGCTTTTGAAATTTCGTCAGTAAGACTAAGAATCCCCTGCGAGGCGTTGTTGCTTCCGGTGCCATTGAACTTTATGCCCACAATGTAGTTATCGCCGGAATGGTAGGCAAGCACCATATCCTCGTACTTCACATCCCCACTTCCTGCGGCAAGCTGCACGCGTAGTATTACCGCATTTATTCTCTCCCGAGATGTATCGTTCACATAACCTATTACATCCACAACCTTTACATTCGTCGAGACTTCTTTGGTTGCTTGCTCACCCGTTACAGTGGCCTTCTGTTGAAGTCCACCAGAAGTGCGAAGCAGCACACCTGCTGCGACCGCAGCCACGAGAACCATGGCTATGAAGATTATCAGCGTGCCAATACCCACCTGCGCCCTGCGACAGGATAGCAAATTCCTCCCCATTTTATCTCCCCGTGTATAGTGTGAATAAATGAGAATTATAAAGGTTATTTTTTGGATTTCGAAAATTAAATAAAAAAGAAAAAGAGAGATTTTTCTTGTTTATCCCCACTCTGTGGTGTACTTCTGGTTAATCACGCTGGGTGCAGTCTTCTTGACCGTTGTTGTCTGTCCTGCCTTGGGCTGCACTGTGAGCACAAACTGATCGTCCGGGTCAAGAGGCACGTCGGTGCCGTCGTTCTTCTCAAGCCAGAAGAGTATCTCTATTATCTCCCCCGGCTCAAGCACTTCGTTGGGCGTTGAATCTCTGTCCTTCAGCCTGCGGATGTAGAACTGAGCCTTGTCGTAGTCTGTACCCGAACTGAGATTGGCATTCTCTATGCCAGAAGCGATGCCCCCACTGAGGGAGTACAGACTGTCGCTCAATGCTTTTGTACTGTTGTACTTGATGCCACTCACGTAGGTGTCTCCCTCCTGGTAGGTGAGCACTATGTCCTCATACTTGACGTCGCCGCTGCCAGAGGCGAGCTGCGCCGTGAGGATGAGTGCCCTTATCTTCTTGTTGCTCGTGGTGTCGTTACTGTAGCCCACGACGTTCGTAACCTTGATGTTCGTTGAGACTTCTTTTGTTGCTTGTTCACCTGTCACCGTGGCCTTCTGCTGAAGTCCACCCGACGTCTTGAGAAGAACGCCCGCTGCCACCGCTGCAACCAGGATCATCGCTATGAAGATTATCAGTGTGCCAATTCCTACCTGCGCTCGCTTGTCCCTGAAAAATTTCTCACCCCTCATATTCCAATCACCTCCATAAAATGGAAGAGAAGGCAGGGGAGGGCATTTTCTCCCTATCCCCACTCAGTTATGAACTGCTGGGAAATCACGCTGGGCACTGTCTTCTTGACCGTGGTAGTCTGTCCTGCCTTGGGCTGCACTGTGAGCACAAACTGGTCGTCTGGTGCCAATGGATTGGTCAGCGCCAGCTCGTTGCCGCTGTTGTCCACCAGCCAGTAGACGATCTCTATTATCTCCCCAGGCTCCAGCACGGTATTGGGAGTGGAATCCTTGTCCTTGAGTCTGCGGATTTCGAAGACCGCTTTGTTCTGTGAGTCTGCTGTAGTGTTAACATTTTCCAGCGCGTCAGTGAGACTCAGTACGCCACCATAGGCGATGCCGCTCACGTAGGTGTCGCCTTCCTGGTAGGTGAGCACTATGTCGTCGTACTTCACATCCCCGCTACCAGAGGCAAGCTGAGCGGTGAGAATGATGGCATCAACGCGGTTGTTGTTGGTATTGTTGGTGTAGCCCACGACGTTCGTAACCTTGATGTTCGTTGAGACTTCTTTTGTTGCTTGTTCACCTGTCACCGTGGCCTTCTGCTGAAGTCCACCCGACGTCTTGAGAAGAACGCCCGCTGCCACCGCTGCAACCAGGATCATCGCTATGAAGATTATCAGAGTGCCAATTCCTACCTGTGCTTTCCTGTTTCTCAGAAACTCCCCAACCTTCATACAACCCCTCCTATTAGGTTTTAAGAACTAACACCCTGAGAATTGTATATATAATTTTTTTTTCGAGCTTCGAAACCACGGTTCAGATTGTGTGGATATTTTATTACACAAATATATACGTATTGTAAAAATAAAATTTTCAATCCTATATATTTATATTTCATTTGATTAACTGCCACCATGCATTGTGAAAATATGAAAAATCGCATGAATTATCATAAGCAGATAAGAATCTATTGGAATACCTATCCAGATAAACTTCCACGCGCCATTTTTGATTTTTTGGGTCATATTTAAATTTTCTGTCCGCAAACAATTTTTCAAGCTCCAGAGTATTTATTATAAAGAAATCATAGTCTATCGCATTCCTCTCGCTTTGGTCAAAATGAACCCCCACTAATACATAGAAGACATTCTCGCTAAGTATCTCCCTGTGAAGCATCCTTGATATTTCCCACCAGTAGCTGTACTGCGCTCCTCTGGGTAGATATCTGTCGAAGTACTTTTTGCTTGTTTTTATCTGAAGAGCTATAAACTTATTCCTGTTATACCCGACAACATCTATTCCTTTATCTTTCACCGGAGCAAAGCTGCCAAATTCCATGTGTGTGAGGCGATGGAAGACCTCCAAAACGCCTAAGCTGCCGGTATCCAAGGCTTCGCACCAAGTAGTTTGAAGCTCCTTAAAAAAGATATAATTTATTTTTCGAACTCCGAAACAATAAAGATTTATAACCTCTCGAGAAGGTGCTTCCATGGGGGGTAATAAAAAGGAAAATCTTGAACTACGAGCCTACAAACTTGGTTTTGAGGTCGGCTTCCACACACACGACGAATGGACAAGCTGGGTCTGGAAGGAGAAAAAGAAGATTTTTGATGAGGCAAGGAAAAGCAAACTTCTGGATAGAATAGAAGTTGCATATGAAAGGGGCAAATTTGAGGGTTTTTTGAGAAAAAAGAGAATGAAGGGAAAGGAGAGTATAATTAAGAATAAGTCAGGAATAAAAGTTATAGAAAAGCCATCATTTATCTCAAAACCTGCAATGACGGATGTTATGAAAGCAGTTCTTCTACCAAAATTTCTCAAATTTTTTAAATAGTTTTAAGAAGACTGGTGATTCTTATACCATTTTTAGTTATTTCGAATCTGCGGAGGTTACAATCATGCTTTGTGCCCCGCATTTTTATTATCTGAATCGCCCGTGTCATCTGGGAATTTGAAAGAAAGTTGTGGAGGAAGATTACCCCATGGGCAAGGAAGTGCTCCGGAAGATACCTCTCCGGGTCAGTCATTTCGGAGAGCAGCAGGGTGGTGCACCCGATTTTCTGAAGCCCCCGCATAAACTCCCCCATCTGTTTCTTCTCAAACCTCGGATCGGCGCCTATAAATTTGATGGCGGAGAGGGAGTCTATCACGAGCCTTTTAATCCCTCTGAACTTCACGTGCTCGGAGATTCTCGAAAGAAGCTGCTTGTAGGTTGGAAACTCCACAGAGGTCTCCAGCATTTCCCCAATGTCCATGAACAGGAGCTTTCCAGATGTAACAAGTTCTTCTATTTTGAAGGAAAAGGAAGTCATATCAGATATTATGTTCTCTACATCCTCCACAAGAGAGACAAAAAGGCCACGCTCCCCCTGCCAAGCACCGCAGGCAAGGAACTGCACTCCAAAGGTGGTCTTTCCACTGCCCGGAGGGCCACTAACCACATAAATTCTGTTGGGCAAAAGACCGCCCTCAATCAGGGAGTCCAGCCCGGTGATGCCTGTATTTACTCGAGTTTTAGGCCTAGGTGTTCTAAGAGCTGCCATCAATTTCATTCCCCGTATGATGAGTTCTTAAAGAACTAATTAAAGATTTTTTTTCATTTCTCGAAACATATCCAGAAGGATTAACCTTAAAAGAATCTTATTTAAGCTAAAGTTTAGCACAAATTTCGGAGGGAATGGATGGGGGAGCGCATAAAAGTACTCGTAGTAGACGACTCGGCATTAATGCGCAAGCTGATTTCAGACATGATTAATTCCTCACCAGACTGCGAGGTTATAGGCATAGCAAGAGACGGAGAAGAAGCTATTGAAAAGGTAAACCAGCTTCGTCCGGACGTTGTTACCCTCGACGTGGAGATGCCCCGTATTAATGGCTTAGAGGCGCTGGCGCACATCATGATGCACATGCCCACGCCTGTGATAATGCTCTCGGCACTCACAAAGGAAGGCGCGGAAACAACAATGAGAGCGCTTGAGCTGGGTGCCGTCGATTTTATCGCCAAACCTGGAGGAAAGAGTATATCCGTGGGCATAGAGGAAATAAAGGAAGAGCTTTTGAAAAAGATACGCGTGGCTGCGCGTGCGAAGCCTAAGAGGCTTTATATTCGTAGGAAAAAGAAGCATTTACTGCCGAAAAAACTGCGTGAAAACATTGCTATCGTCTTCGGCGCTTCCACAGGTGGACCGGGAACTTTGATGGATATACTTCAAGCTTTACCCGCCGACATGCCCCCTGTTTTTATAGTCCAGCACATGCCCCCTGGCTTCACCTCCTCCTTCGCGAAGAGACTTAATGCCCTTTCTCGCTTTGAGGTTAAAGAAGCGGAGGATGGGGACGTCATAGAGTCTGGGGTGGGGTATGTAGCACCAGGAGATTACCACATGGTCATCCGGAGAGGTCGCATAAGGCTCACTAAGGAACCAAAGCTGCATGGCGTAAGACCTGCGGTGGACAAGACCATGGAAAGTGCAGCAGAGGTCTACGGGAAAAACACCATCGGTGTTCTTCTCACTGGAATGGGTAACGACGGAGCGGAGGGGCTCAAAAAAATCAGGGCCTTAGGGGGTAGGACAATCGTTGAAGACAGCTCCACCTGCGTGGTCTTCGGCATGCCCAAGGCTGCGATCGAAGCTGGGGCAGCTGAAGTTATCGCCCCCAACTATAGAATCGCTGACGAGATTATAAGGATGCTGGGAGAATGATCACCTCAAGCCAGGACTATTTCCCGCTGCTGAAAAGGAAGATTAAGGACATTATGGACTTCAATAGCGAATTCTACGAAGACAAACATCTGAGGAGAAGGGTTGCCATCAGAATGCGTGCCCTCGACATCGCCTCCTACAGAGAATACCTGAGGATACTAGAAAGGGACAGAGATGAGCGCATAAAACTTTCAAAGGTTCTCACGGTCAATGTCACAGAATTCTTCCGCAATCCAGAGACCTTTGAGGTTATCAGGCGCGACGTATTACCTGAACTGATTAAGCTCAAGCTGAACAACAGCAGTAGGGTGCTCCGCCTGTGGAGCGCCGGATGTGCTGACGGCAAAGAGCCCTATTCTCTTGCGATGCTCATAAAAGATGTGCTCAACGGAAGAGATGACTTCATGGTAAAGATAATGGCAACTGATATAGATATAGACAGTCTTGAAAAGGCAAGACTCGGCATATATCACAAGGACGAGTTGAGGGGGATAAGAAAGGACTACCTTAAGAAGTACTTTGAAAAGACCGCAAGGGGCTACAGGGTAAAGGAGGAAATAAGGAAGATGGTGACATTTGAGCGCAGGGATCTAATCTCAGATAGAAAGTACAAGGTTATGGACGTAATACTGTGCAGGAATGTGATTATATACTTCTCGAAGGAGTTAAAAGAAAAGCTGTTTATGGACTTCTATGACTCGCTAAACACAGGCGGTTTTCTGATTCTGGGTAAGACTGAGAACTTGACCGGCCCTGCAAGGAAAAAATTTGTGGTGTACAACAATGTTGAAAGAATTTATAGAAAGATGTAGGGGAACCCTAAAAGGGCCCCCCTCCCCCACACCTTTCCCCGGAGGTATTGAGTTATCTGTAATAGTAATATAAGTAGATTATCTTTCGAATTCTGAAACACGCGGTTTACTGTGCCATATGTGCCATTAGTTTGTGCAGGCACCGTTGCAGCACGATGCGTTTAAGTTTTATTAATATTTCTTAAAATAAGATTTAATTATTCCTGAACTGCCCACAACAAAATGGAGAAATGTCAGAATCTGCAGCCATGCTGCTATACATTTAAGTTACTCCAGCTCCCTAGGGTCAGTGATTCGCCCAGTAACAGCGCTCGCAGCGACCACAGCAGGGTTGGCGAGGTATACCTCGCTTTCCTTGTGGCCCATCCTGCCTATGAAGTTGCGATTCGTCGAGGAGATCGCCCGCTCGCCCTTGCCCAGGACGCCCATATAGCCACCTAAGCAGGCACCGCAGGTTGGGCCTGAGACAAAGGCTCCAGCCTCGACAAATGTCTCAACAAGACCCTCACGAATCGCCTGCTGGTAAACCTCCTGCGTCGCGGGTACGACGATCATGCGCACATTGGGATGAACCTTCCGCCCGCGCAGTATCTTAGCTGCTACACGCAGGTCCTCTATTCTGCCATTGGTGCAGGAGCCTAGGTATGCCTGATCTATAGTTATGTCGCCAAGCTCACTCGCCGGCGAGGTGTTGCTCGGCAAAAAGGGCTTAGCCACAGTGGGGGGGATCTCTTTCGCATCGTAGGTGAAGGTCTCCTCATAGCTTGCGTCGTCGTCGGCGTAAACAGGCTCATAGGCGCCGCGAACCCTGCCCTTGAGGTATTCGAAGACCTTCTCGTCAGGGGGTATAATCCCCGCCTTGCCTCCTGCCTCAATTGCCATGTTGGCTATGCTTATCCTGTCGGCCAAGCTCAGGCTTGTAATCGCTGAGCCGTAGAACTCCATCGCCTTGTACAGCGCGCCATCCACGCCTATATCGCCGATGATGTGGAGGATGATATCCTTTCCCATCACATACTTGCCAAGCTTGCCCTCTACAACAAAGCGCAGGCTCTCAGGCACGCGGAACCACAGCTTACCCAGTGCCATTACACTCGCAGCTTCTGTGGAACCAACGCCAGTAGCAAAAGCGCCAAGGGCGCCGTAGCTGCAGGTATGGGAGTCTGCCCCTACAATAAGCCTTCCAGGGGCGACGAAGCCCTGCTCTATCATCACCTGGTGGCATACCCCGCCTCGACCTACTTCGAAGTAGTGGGGAAGGTTATACTTCCGGGCAAACTCCCGCATCGCCTTGGCTTGTTCTGCACTGGGGATGTCCTTATTTGGGACGTAGTGGTCAGGGATAAGCACCGTTTTTTCTTTAATGGGCTTAGCACGCTCCCCAAAGCGCTTAAAAACTTCAAAAGCGGGCAAACCCGTGATGTCATTCACCATAACATAATCCACTTCAGCTTCTACAATCTCACCCGGCGAAACTTCGCGCTTGCCAGCCTTCTTTGCCAGGATTTTCTCAGATATGGTTGCGCCCATGGTGTGCCTCCATGACGTGGGGCAAGATTAATCAGGATAATAATTTTTATTAACCCCTCCCTAGGTAGAAAAAGCCCTACTTCTTCTCCTTCCACACAGTGTAGCCGCACTTCCCGCAGGAGAGGCGGTTGCTGTGCTCAGCCATGAACACACCTTCGCCGCACCTGGGGCAAGATTGGCGCTTCCTCTCCAGCTTATCACCTTTAACCTCATAGTATTTCCACTTCTGCGTCATAATCATCGCCTCACTCGCTTTCGCTCTTCTCTTCCTTTTCCTTGGCTTCCTCTTTTATTGGAATCTCCTTGCCAGCCTTCAACGCTGCGATCTCCTCCTCAGAGAAGTTCTTTCGCAGGACATGCTCCTCCTCAACGCTCAGCATAGCATCGCGGCTCTCGTATATCTTAACATAGGCTATGCTCTCCCGGGCACCAAAGCGGGAGCGCAGACTATGGAGGATTACCCTGTCCCTGCTCGCATCCTTAAGGGCTATAATCTTCTCTCTCACCTCAGCCCTGCGCGGAGTAGCTCCGTTATGACTCACCTTAACCTTGAGCTCAACCCTTTTAAGAAGCGGATTCTCCTTCTCCTCAAGTATCTCTATCTCCACGCTACCACCTCTCACTTTTTCAACCACTCGTCCTTGCTGAATATGACCTTGAAGATTGAGCCAGCGTTGAACTTGGCGTCGTCATCCACATGAACAAGCACCACACCTTCGTTCGGCTGCCCATATATAATATCGTCGCCCCACTCCGCTTCGATTATGCACGGGAGCACCGCAAGGTCTTCCTCACCCTCGACGAGCACAACCTGTTCGCCCTCACTGTGAAGCGCCTCATGTATCGCATCCCACAGTTGCTTTGTTATCCAGCCAGCGGGGTTCTTCACCCTTCTCACTTCTCCAGATAGCTCGTACTCATCTATCTCCTCCCGTTTGACCTTGTAGTCAATTACAGCCAGCTTTGGCTTCAGCCCAAGCTTCAAAGCGTTGCGGTAGCTCTCATCGCCCACTACAATAAGGTTGCCATCGCCCAGCTCTTCTTTGGCTAGCTTCATCGCCTCGATGCCCTCGCCGCTGAAGAGTTTCCCCATGGGCTTGCGCAGGTAGCTCCTGAGCTCGTCGGGTAGCTTTAAGTCCTCCATCATTTAATCCTCAGAGCAAACTTACCCTTAGCATTGATACCCAGCTTCTGGGCAATCTCCGACTTCTCCGGCGAGATAATTCTCACATAACCCAGCCAGTCGGGCGAAGTGGGTGCATTGCAGTACACGCACACCTCCTGACTGGTGTATATCCTTCCGCACTCCTTGCACGCTCTTTCCTTTTTAGCCATGCCTACTTCTCCTTCTTCTTAGCCTTCTGCTTCTCCTCCATAATCCACTCAAACTTGCCCAGGGCGGGCTGACGCATGGTGAGATTAATCTTGGACTCTTTGGTCTTCTCAGGATTCAGGCTCACCGCAACAACGCGCGCGCGCACGCGGTCGCCCACCTCAAGCGCTCTGCGTGTTTCCTTGCCCACCAGCGCTCCCCGCTTCTTGTCGTACACTATGAAGTCGTCGGTAAGCTGGGAAACGTGCACCAGACCATCGAAGCTCGCAAAGCGCACAAAGGCGCCGAAGTCCACAATTTCCACCACTTCACCGTCGACGATCTCATGAAGCTCTGGCTTAAACACCAGCATCTCAAAGGTTGTGGGGTGGTAGGCTGCACCGTCGCCGGGGATCACTCGCCCATCCTCTATGTCCACTATCTTTGTTACGGCGAGTATCATTCCCAGCTCCGGATGGAGCCTGCCCTCATAGCCACCTTCCTGCCTGCCACGGTAGTCATAGCCCCGCTTGAGGATGTCCATTACTGTCTCCTCAAGCTTTGTGCCGAAGCGCTCAGGAGGCACGCGCACCAGTTCCTTCATCACCGCTAACTTGAATATGGGAATTCCTCCTTCAAAGCTATAGGAATATCTTCGCAATCAGTGGCGCAAAGATCACAGCTATGGTGTTCATCACCTTAATCAGAGGGTTGATCGCCGGACCTGCGGTATCCTTATATGGATCGCCCACAGTGTCGCCAACTACCGCAGCTTTGTGGGCATCGCTTCCCTTTCCTCCATAATTACCGTCTTCAATAAATTTCTTTGCATTATCCCAGGCGCCGCCGCCGTTGGCCATGGTCAGGGCGAGAAGTAAGCCAGAGATTATGCTGCCTATCAGCAGGCCACCAAGGGCGAGCGGACCAAGGATAAAACCAACCGCCAGCGGGGAAAGCACCGCCAGCAGCGCGGGTAAGGACATCTTCTGCAGTGCTCCCTTGGTTACTATGTCAACGCAGCGCGCATAGTCGGGGTCTGCCTTGCCCTCCATTATGCCCGGAATCTCGCGGAACTGGCGGCGAACCTCTTCCACAACGCGGTAAGCAGTTGCGCCAACTGCCTCCATCGCCAAAGCGGCGAAGAGGAATGGTATAAGTCCACCTATAAGCAAGCCCGCCAGTACGCTGGGGTCTGCGATGTTAAATGCAAGGATACTTACCTGCCTGCCAAGCTCCTCTGCAACCCTGCTTATCTCCTGCAGGTAAGCGGCGAACAGCGCGAGAGCAGCCAAGCCAGCGCTGCCTATTGCGTAGCCCTTGGTCACCGCCTTGGTGGTGTTGCCCACGGCGTCAAGGGCATCGGTGACCTTTCGCGTTTCCTCGGGCAGGTCTGCCATCTCTGCAATACCGCCCGCGTTGTCTGTGATTGGACCATAGCTGTCTAAGGAGACTATTATCCCTGTAACTGAGAGCATCGCCATTGCAGCTATGGCAACGCCGTATAAGCCAGCGAAGTGATAGCTTGCAAGTATGCCAGCTACGACTACCAGCACGGGCAAGGTGGTGCTCTTATAACCGACTGCCAAACCAGTGATTATATTCGTCGCAGGCCCGGTGACGCTCGCCTTGGCGATGCTCTGCACCGGGTGAAACTTGGTGGAGGTGAAGTACTCCGTTATGACTATTATGGCTATTGTTATACCAAGCCCCACAAGAGCAGTAAAGTACAGGTCAGCGGCGCTTACACTCATGCTCCCCTTTATGGGGTCCACGTATCTCAGCCCCTGTGAGAACAGCTTTGCGGTTATCACATAAAACAGTACCGCCGAAATCACGCCGCTTGCGATTGCACCCTTATAGAGAGTGCCCATTATGCTGCCATTGCTGTAGCGCACGAAGAACACGCCAAGTATCGAAGCAACAATCGCCGCCGCCCCAAGGGCGAGGGGGTATTCCACCGCCAGGCGGTCCTTAATAAGAACCCAGCCTAAGAGCATGGCGCCTATTGCAGTCACAGCATAGGTCTCAAATAGGTCGGCACCCATGCCCGCGCAGTCGCCAACGTTGTCACCAACGTTGTCTGCGATAACCGCAGGATTGCGCGGGTCATCTTCGGGTATACCAGCCTCAACCTTACCCACCAGGTCTGCGCCTACGTCCGCGGCTTTGGTATAAATTCCGCCGCCAATTCGCGCAAACAGGCTTATAAGCGAGCCGCCAAAGCCGAAGCCTACGATGAGGAAGGGATCGCGGAAGAGGTAGTAGAAGATGCTCACGCCAAGCAACCCTAGGCCAACGACGCACATGCCGGTGACGGCACCGCCTCGAAATGCGAGGGGCAGAGCCTCGCTAATCCCGCGGCGGGCAGCATTGGCAACGCGCACGTTGGCGCGAACTGAGATGTTCATGCCTATGTAGCCGGCTAAGGCTGAGAAAGCTGCGCCCACCAGGAAGCTCACGCCCGTCTGCCAGTTTATGGCAGCGCTTAGTATTATGAACAGGAGTACCGCGAATATTGCTATTGTCTTATACTGGCGATTCAGGTATGCCATCGCTCCCTCCTGAATCGCCCTCGCAATCTTGCGCATCCTCTCGCTGCCCGCATCGTAGCGGAGCACGTCCTTAACAAGGTATCCTGCGAAAGCAAGAGCTAATAGGCTGACCGCAATTGAAGCAATAACTATCTCCATTTTCTTACCTCCTTCAGTAAACGTAACCCTCAACCGATAACTTCTGGCGCTCTCTCAAGAATATAACTGCCGAGCCTCTCTTTCTGACTTTCTCCTTTAAAACTTTATCGTTGGTGCAGATTATTGTACCCCTGCCAGCGAGCTTCTCCAAGGCTTCGTCGGCGTTGCTCGCGTCGACGCTGACCACCTCGCAGCGCTGCTTCGCAAGGGTTATTGCAGAGCGAGCGAACTTCGCAAGTTTGCCTCTGCCCTTCGACAAATGCTCCAGCTCGAGGAGCACCTGCTCCGGCACCGCATACCTAGGCTTCGTGGCCAGCAGCGCCTCTATCTCAGCGAAGATGTCAATGCGAAACTGGAAGGTGAGCAGCAGGAAGTTAGAGTCAAGCAGCACAAGCATGGCTACACAATTATTCCATAACCTATAAGCCGCCAGCGCGCCCCTATTCTGCGCGAAATCGCGACGCGATCGCCCTGCTGCGCACACACAGGCAGCTTGAGCACCATCTCCGCGACGTCGTCGCGAGCGGAGGTGACTATTCCGACGGTCGTAGCTGTGCCAACGTTGAGCATTAAAGGTTCAGAGGTCTTAATCTTCTCAACCTCGAGCTCTTCCTTTGCTCCGACAACGCGCTCCATTAAGTGAACTTCAAGGGTAAACTTGTTCCAGGTAGGTGGTAGCGTACCCGGCTTGCCCAGAACCATTCCCGAGAGTCCATCTGCCTTTGTCAGGCTGGGATCAAGCTTTGTGCCTATGCCAATGAGCCCGCCCGGCCTAACCTCATCCACGCGCTTTGCACCCACGTGCAGGGAGACAACCTCGCTGGTAAGCTCCTTCCACTTCGTCGCCCCGCCTTCTGTAATCCTGTATCCTGGCCTAATCTCAATCTCATCCCCTACCCTAAGAACGCCCTGAATAAGCGAACCTCCCACGACGCCTCCGCGCAAATCTTCGGGCTTCGTTCCTGGCTTGTTGACGTCGAAGCTTCTCGCTATGTACATCCTCGCCGGCTTGGACTCGTCCCTCTTGGGCGTTGGTATGTGCTCTTCTATGGCACGGATTAACACGTCGATATTAGCCTTGTGCTGTGCCGCCACGGGTATTATGGGGGCGTTCTCAGCCACAGTACCCTTGACGAACTCCTTTATCTCTTGGTAGCTCTCGAGCACGCGCTCCTTGCTCACTATGTCTATCTTGTTCTGAGCTATTACTATATTCTTAATACCTATAATCTCCAGTGCCATCAGGTGCTCTTTGGTCTGAGGCTGCGGGCAGGGTTCATTAGCGGCTATAACAAGAATGGCACCGTCCATCAAAGCAGCGCCGCTGAGCATTGTCGCCATGAGCGTCTCGTGCCCCGGGGAATCCACGAAGGAAACCTCACGCAGAAAGCGCGTCTCTCCACCGCATTTAGGGCAGGTCTTTTGTGTGGTGTAGTAATCGCATTTCTCGCATTTCCAGAAGCTTATATTCGCATAGCCCAGCCTTATCGAAATTCCCCGCTTTATCTCCTCGCTGTGCTCGTCGGTCCACTTACCCGACAACGCCTGGGTAAGCGTGGTTTTTCCATGGTCCACATGCCCTACAAGACCTATGTTTATCTCTGACTGGACTATGCTTACCAACCCCTTCTACTTTTTCTCCTCTCCGCCGCCGAGTAGTTCTTCTATGCCCTTCTTACCCTTCTCCACTACCTTGGCGTTAACCTGCACTATCTCAGGCACATACACATTGCCGCGCACGCGTTTGCGGCGAATCTCACCCTTCTCCTTTGGGCGAAACCCTGGCCCTGAGCGCAGCAGAATGCGCGGCCTCACGCGTCCGTGAACGTCGCGGCGCATTGGAAAGCCATCCTTATCGCTCCCGCCAGTGAGCTGAATCTTGTACCCGGCCAAGCCAATAGCGGAGCCATCTATCACATCACCAATCTTGCGCCCAACTATGCTGCGCATCTTCGCTTCGTCGAGATCAATATTATAAGCTCTCCCGGTCTCGGGGTCTGAGAGCACCATCGTCGCAACTTTCTCCTTCTCAGCCATCCTTATGCCTCCTGATAACAATTATTCTCCTACGGCCCAGAAAGGATTCTCTCTGCGCCTTATCCTGAGGATTTCTTCAAAGGCAGAAGCTTCATCCTCGGTCAGGAAATCTCTGTACTTCTGGTTTATTAATTTTGCCTCGTTTTCAGGAATATCTGTAAAGAGGATGTCGCCCTCGTTTATGTTCCTTCCAACAACCGCGCCCTCGATGCTCATCGCCACCTGCATACCTTTCGTTGCCTGAGGTATGTTCTCGCCCTTATCCTGCAAACCCTTGACAACGCCCACACTCTTGCCCTCACTGTTCATTAACCTGAAACGCGGCTTCACCACGCCAGCGAGTACTTCAATTCCGACTATTGCCGGCTTGCTGCTCCTGAACACGTACCCAGGCAGAAGCTTAATCTTCGCCGGCCTTGTGAGCTTCTCGAACTCCTGGGCACGCTCCCGCGCGCGCTCCATCTCCACGTGCATCTCATAGTCTTCGATGAGCTTGTAAATGACGTTGTTTATTATTATAGGCACTCCCCTGTCCTGCGCTCTCGCCTCGGCGTCTCGGAGCACCTTCACATTAAAGCCCAAGATAACGCCCAGCAGGGGGTCTTCCTCGCGAACCGCCTCCGCCTCGAGCACGTCTCTACGAGAGATATCGCCCACGTCCGCATGCTTTACAGGTATTCCTTCGCGCTTAAGCATGTTGACGAGAGCCTCGAGGGAGCCCAGCGTGTCCGCCTTAACTACGATGCCCTTCTTATCTGTTGTTATCTTTATGTCCTCTATCTCGCTTTTAACCTCCTGCACCGCCTGCTCTATACCATCGCCTGCCACCACTACAGGAGAACCGGCTATTGCGTCCTCCAGCTTGGGTGCTGCGATTTTAACGCCCGCGCTGGCGTGCACTTCCTTAACATGGTCGAAGCGATAGCGGGGATCGCGAATCTCGTCCAGTGGCTTGGGTTTGAGCAGGGAGCGTACCTTTGTGACTATTATATCACCCCTCCCAGCGAGCACTATGGTATCGCCGCGCTTAATCTTCCCCTCATACACTATCACATCGATGGTGGTGCCGAGCCCGACCTCCTCCTTAACCTCGAGGATTGTGCCCTTGCCGGGCTTTTCAGTGTCTATGTCCAGCTTTCTGCCCAGGAACTTCTGCGCCAAGCCGGTGAGCACCATGAGAAGCTCAGGTATCCCTTCGCCTGTAACAGCACTCACCGGCACAATAGCAACCTGCCGCTCAAACTCGCGAACCCTGTCGTAACGCTCACACTGAAACCCCTCCTCGTAAAGCTTGCCCACTATCTCGTAAATCTTCGTATCCAGGGCAGCTTTGACAGCCTCGCTCTGCTTAGCATAGCTGTGAGCGAAGGGATAGTTCTCAAACACCTGCCAGCCATGGATTTTGTCAATCTTGTTCGCAGCCACAAGAAAAGGCGTGCGATATGTGCGCAGTATGTCCAGCGCCTCCTTGGTCTGGTCTTTGAAACCCTCGTTTACATCCACCACAAGAATAGCGAGGTCTGCAAGGGCACCGCCTCGCTTTCGCAGTGTGGTGAAAGCCTCATGCCCCGGTGTATCGATGAAGAGCAGCCCGGGTATGGTGAGCTTTATCTTGAGCTGCTTCAGCAAGCCTCCACATAGCTTCTCAATAACCTCTATGGGTATCTCTGTCGCACCTATGTGCTGGGTTATGCCTCCAGCCTCGCGGGCGGCGACGGCACTACCCCTAATCTTGTCTAAAAGTGTTGTCTTGCCGTGGTCTACGTGACCCAGAACCGAAACTATTGGCTGGCGTATCATCTCTACCTCGCCTTACCTTAGCCTGCTGAAGCTTGTGCTCTTTTTATATAAAAAAGCTACTCCTCGTACACCCACTCCTCGCCTGCACGGGAGTAGCTCATAATTTCGCTCTCATCAAAAAACAGCGAAATCTCGCGCTCCGCTGAAGCAGGAGAGTCGCTGGCGTGCACCACATTGCGCCCAACCTCAAGAGCGAAGTCCCCGCGTATTGTGCCGGGAGCAGCCTCTCCCGGATTTGTAGCGCCTATCATGGTGCGCAGCACTTTAATAGCGTCCTTGCCCTCAACCACCATGGCTACGACTGGGCCAGAGGTTATGTAGCTTATTAAGCTCGAGAAGAAGGGCTTATCGCGGTGCTCGCCGTAGTGCTGCTCCGCAAGCTTGCGCTCTATCCTGAGCATCTTCATTGCGACGATTTTCAGCCCGCGCCTTTCAACGCGAGAGATAACCTCACCCACCAAGCCGCGAGCGACACCGTCCGGCTTAACCATCAGAAAGCTTCTCTCCATGCTCTAACCCCTGCGAACCCACCTGACTTTGCGAGGGTTTCGCCCAAGCTTGAGCATGTTCTTCTCGCACTTGCTGGAGCAGAAGTAGAATATAGTTCCATCCTTCTTCACGAACATCTTGCCTGTGCCCGGCTCTATGCTGCGCTTGCAGAAGGAGCACTCTCTAGTTTCCATACCATCTCACCTACGGCACCTTTAGCTCACGCGCCTCGCGCTCAGTCTCCATGAGTATTATTATATCTCCCACGCGTGTTGGACCCTTGACGTTTCTGCGTATTATCCTTCCTTTATCCCTGCCTTCGAGGATGCGCACCTTAACCTGGAGAATCTCACCCGTCATCCCAGTCCTGCCTATTACTTCCACAACCTCTGCTGCAAAGCCACTAGTTTCTTCTTCCTTCGCCATAGCTATCACTTCTTGAGCGCCTTCACCTTCTCGGCTATCTCATCCACAAGCTCCTTGGCTTTGCCAGGTGTTACTATGCACGCTGCGGAGGCAGCCACCTCTATTCCACAAGCCTTGCCCAACTCATGCTTGCTGGGCACATAAACGTAGGGTATGCCCTTCTCCTCGCAGAGAATGGGGAGGTGCGCGACTATCTCCTCGGGCTCAACATCCTCACTTATCACAACGAGCACGCTCTGCCCGCGTTCCGCGTACTTGGTAACCTCATTTGTTCCCTTGCCAACCTTGCCGGTGCTTCTCGCCAGCTCAATCGCCTCGTAAGCCTTATCAGCCAGCTCCTTAGGTGTTTCAAAGCGAACATACATTTTCGCCATTCATCTACCTCCTGTCATCGGTATCATGACAACTCAGCCATGGTAGGTTAACATCTATAAAAAGTTTTCCCCGTGAAGGGTGACGTAAATTCACCCTCATCCTTTTTAAAGGTTACTGTGGAATCGGAAAAACGCTAGGGGTTAATATGGAAGTAGGCTGAATGGCGGGTGGTTAAGAGTAGAGTATTATACTTAAGTGTCAACGAAAATTTGTGGGTAGAGAGAGGGAGCTGAAGTTTCTCGATGAGGCGTATAATTTGGAATAACCCAGATGCACTAAAACGCACTGACGTGAACCTAATATCAAGATGTAAAATCCCATATCGTCTAAATTATGATTAAGCAGACCTTCTTAACATATTTTCCACCAGTTCGAGCAGCTCTTCCTTATCGAAGGGTTTGTTGATGTGTGCATTGGCACCGTAATCAACGCTTTTTTGAATATCCTCCTCACTTGTTCTCACAGTGAACATCACCACAGGTATGCTCTTGGTTTTATCGTCAGCCTTAATCCTTCTGCACACCTCCCAGCCATTCAAACCCGGCATTCTCACGTCCAGTAGTATTAAGTCTGGCTTATCCT